>QFCE01002409.1_pt1 | contig 504003 bp, 393 predicted proteins | sample 5346091 | NCBI WGS metagenome assembly QFCE01 (sample SAMN09062252, study PRJNA434731) | Human gut metagenome, whole genome shotgun sequencing project. | isolation source: stool timepoint A chromium assembly | host: Homo sapiens | collected 2015 | reverse complement strand
CATAAATATTGCTTTCAAAATACTCATTCAAAATCCGCTCACCGAGACCTTACCCCTTGCAGATTTGTCATTTGCTATTTAATACAATTTCCCATCTCATACGCCTTTTTCAGTGCACTATGCCCTTTGATCGTTCCTGATTCGTTTACTCCTCCGGCAAATACGCTTCCTGAAAGATGCGCTCGATCAAAACAATCTATCCATCCTGTCAAACCACCGATCGCCCGATTCGGAACTTCCGGTTCATCTTCCGCAGCAGTTGTCAACATATAAATATCCGTAAATTTATAATCCGAATCATACAAGCTATTTGCTCTATCGATCATTGTCTTCATCTGTCCGCTCATTTCATAATAATAGATCGGTGTTGCAAATGCGATAACCTCTGCCTCATACATTTTTCGGGCAATCATATTCGCATCATCATCGATCACACAACGTCCCAGTTTATGGCACGCCATACACCCTTCACAAAACGCGATTGTTTTATCTTTTAAGGAAAGAAATTCCACTACATTACCGGCGTCCTCAGCCCCTGATGCAAATGCCTCTGCAAGTTTTTCCGAATTACTATTCTTTCTCAGACTCGTACTGATAACAAGAACTTTCTTACTCATAATCCGCCCTCCCAAACACCTAATACACTATCGGTACCGGTATTTCAATTTTCATTTTTTAAAGGTCTGTAGGAAATTCCCACAGACCTTCTATACACTATAATATGGTTAGATACTATTTTTACATCATACCCATTCCGCCTGCACCGCCTGCCGGCATAGCCGGTACATCTTCTTTAATCGTTGCCACAACAGATTCTGTTGTCAAAAGCGTGGATGCAACGCTCGTTGCATTCTGCAAAGCACTTCTTGTCACTTTAGCCGGATCCAGAATTCCTTTGCTTACCATATCAACATATTCTTCCGCATAAGCGTCAAATCCTACTCCCGGATCGGATTCTCTTACTTTATTTACAATCACAGCGCCCTCAAGTCCTGCATTAGCAGCAATCTGATGAAGCGGAGCTTCCAATGCTTTCAGAATGATCTTGGCTCCTGTCTTCTCATCACCTTCCAATTCCTCTGTCAATTTAGCCACTTCTTTTGAAGCATGGATATACGCAGAACCACCGCCTGCAATAATACCTTCTTCTACGGCCGCTCTTGTCGCATTCAGTGCATCTTCCATACGAAGCTTAGCTTCTTTCATCTCCGTTTCTGTTGCAGCGCCGACACGGATAACAGCTACACCGCCTGCAAGTTTTGCAAGTCTTTCCTGCAATTTTTCTTTATCAAACTCAGAAGTCGTCTCCTCGATCGCTTTCTTGATCTGTGCAATTCTGTCTTCAATCGCTTTTTTATCTCCGCATCCATCTACAATAACAGTATTTTCTTTCTGAACTTTTACAGATTTTGCACGGCCAAGCTGATCCATAGTTGTTTCCTTCAGATCAAATCCAAGTTCTTCTGAGATCACCTGTCCGCCTGTCAAAATTGCGATATCCTGAAGCATTTCTTTTCTTCTGTCTCCATAACCCGGAGCTTTTACTGCAACAACATTAAATGTTCCGCGAAGTTTATTTACGATTAATGTTGTGAGAGCCTCTCCTTCAATATCCTCTGCGATAATAAGAAGTCTTGCGCCGGACTGGACAATCTGCTCAAGCACCGGAAGAATATCCTGAATATTAGAAATCTTCTTATCTGTAATCAAAATATACGGATCATCAAGAATCGCTTCCATCTTTTCCATATCTGTTGCCATATATGCAGAAATATATCCTCGATCAAACTGCATTCCTTCTACAAGGTCTAATTCTGTCTGCATAGTTTTGGATTCTTCAATCGTGATGACTCCGTCATTCGATACTTTTTCCATCGCATCCGCAACCATCTGTCCGACTTCCTCATCGCCGGAAGAAACTGCCGCAACTCTCGCGATCTGTTCTTTTCCATTCACCTTGCTGCTCATAGCACGGATCGCTTCAACCGCGTTATCTGTTGCCTTTTTCATACCTTTTCTAAGAACGATCGGATTCGCTCCTGCTTCAAGGTTTTTCATTCCCTCATGTACCATTGCCTGCGCAAGCACTGTTGCCGTTGTTGTTCCATCTCCTGCCACATCGTTCGTCTTAGAAGCAACTTCTCTGATAAGCTGCGCTCCCATATTTTCAAATCCGTCTTCCAATTCGATCTCTTTTGCAATCGTCACACCATCGTTTGTAATAAGCGGCGCTCCGAAAGATTTGTCAAGAACGACATTTCTTCCTTTTGGTCCGAGTGTTACTTTTACTGTATCCGCTAACTGATTTACACCTTTTTCAAGGGCTGTTCTTGCTTCAGATCCGTATTTGATTTCCTTTGCCATCGTTAAACATCTCCTTATTCTTACCTGTGATCATCTGTCTTCTGACTATTTTTACTCTGTTACGATTGCGAGAATATCGCTCTGTTTTACGATAATGTACTCTTCTTTGTCCAGTTCCACGTCTGTTCCTGCGTATTTAGAGTAAATCACTTTATCTCCCACGTTTACCTGCATTACTACTTCTTTTCCATCTATATTTCCGCCCGGTCCTACAGCGATAACTTCTGCTTCCTGCGGTTTTTCTTTTGCCTGTCCCGGCAAAACAATACCGGATTTTGTCGTCTCTTCTGCTTCTAACTGTTTCAAAACAATTTTGTCACCCAACGGTACTAATTTCATTGTAATTCCTCCTTTAAATTTGCCTGTTAGCACTCATTTATTACGAGTGCTAAACTTCATGAATATAAAATAGCACTCTGTTTTCAATTTGTCAACACAGTTTATGAGGTTTTTATAGAAAAAATAACAACAATCACCGGAAGTTCCAAAACGCACATTATAGATCAATCAGCAGTTGACAATATTTCAGTAAGCCCGATCTTTGGCTCATCGCCCATAAAAAAGACGAAACGCATCTACGCACGTTTCGTCATTTTTCTGCCTTCATATACATTGTAAAAACCATTTTCAATCCGAAGCTTCAAAAACTTTCGGTCATCGCGACAATATCGTTCTTTCACAACCCCTGTGCAATACAAAAGTTCTGTCCTTGTCGAAATATAACATCTGTATTTAGCATCGAGTGAAATTACCGTCAATTCATCTTCTTTCAACTCAAGATAAATGTAATCTTCCTCCGGATCATATTTTTCAACCCTGCACTGCCTTGTCGCTTCATCAAAAATTCCATCTGCCGATATGATTTTTTCCATACGCAGATCTACGGGATTTCCTTCGTACATCGTTCTTCCTCCTGCCTGCCTCTATCTGACTTTCCGCTTTTTAAAAAACTACATACGTTCTTTTTTAATTTTCTCAAGTTCTTCAAAAATATAGTCGTTCAACACTTTTATATAGGTTCCCTTCATACCGGAAGAACGAGATTCAATTACTCCCGCACTTTCAAACTTACGCAGCGCATTCACAATAACCGAACGTGTAATGCCTACTCTGTCAGCTACTTTACTTGCGACAAGAATACCTTCCGTTCCGCCGAGCTCATCAAAAATGTGAATAATCGCTTCTAACTCCGAAAATGACAGTGTACTGATCGCCGATTGCACGATATGTTCTTTTCTTGTTTCTTCCGCACTTTCTTCATTTACAGAACGAAGCATCTCCAAACCGACAACAGCAGTTCCGTATTCGCTCAAAATAATGTCGTCTATCGAATACGTCTTATCTTGCTTATAAATAAATAATGTTCCAAGCCTCTCTCCCGCAATATCAATCGGAGTTACGATTGCCTGGCACCCCTGCACCGCCTCTGCTGAAAATCCAAGTGTCTCCAGATTCACATTTTCTTTTGTAGAAAGAATGCTTAAAAGTCTTTCATTTAACATCTGATCGATATGAGATCCGACAGCCTCTGTGATCAATTCACTGATTTCCTGAACATCCGGGCTTTTACTTACGCCGAGAATCTTCCCCTTTCTGCTTACCACAAGAACATTTGAATCAAGAATTTCGGTCAATACCGCACAAATATCATTAAATACGACCTTACTTGAATTATTGTTATGAAGCAATTTATTAATTTTTCTTGTTTTGTCTAACAGTTGTACGCTCATTATTTCCTCCGTTTGCTTCTTACAAGCCAATAATTGTATACACAAATCCAGATAAATATATAGATAATAATATGCTATCACACAATTTTTCTGATTTCAATACATTTCCGCAGTTTTATTTCTTATTTTTTATTTTTTTTATTTATAATCCGAATGCCTCTGTTTTTGTTTGGTTTCCACTCTATTTCCCGATTGTTTTTACATATCCGCATTTTTCATCTGCACATACGAGTTTATTTCCTTTTTCCAACATGTAACCGCCGCAGTCAGGACACTTTTCTTTCGACGGCTTCTGCCACGACATGAAATCACACTCCGGATTATTTTCACATCCGTAATATTTTCTGCCTTTCTTTGTCTTACGAATCACAACGTCCTTTCCGCATACCGGACAAGGTACGCCTATCTTTTCAAGGTATGGTTTCGTATTTCTGCATTCCGGAAACCCGGGGCATGCCAAAAATTTTCCATGAGGCCCGTACTTGATTACCATGTTTCTTCCACATTCTTCGCAGATCACATCTGTCACTTCATCTTCGATCTTGACACTTTCAAGCTCGATCTCCGCACGTTTTACCGCCTCATCCAGATCCGGATAAAAATTACGGATCACATCTTTCCATGCAACCTTTCCTTCCTCAACCATATCTAAAAGGCCTTCCATATTTGCCGTGAAATTTGCATCCACAATACTTGGGAAAGATTGTTTCATAATATTGTTCACCACTTCCCCAATTTCCGTCAAATATAAATTTTTCGCCTCTTTTGTCACATATCTGCGCCCAAGTATGATTGAAATCGTAGGGGCATACGTACTCGGACGCCCGATTCCAAGTTCCTCCAACGCCTTTACAAGACTGGCTTCTGTATAATGCGCCGGCGGCTGTGTAAAATGCTGTTTTGTATCAAAATCTTCTCTTGTAAATACAGAATCCATACTTAAGTGTCCTACAAGAACATTACTTTCCTCTTTTTCTTCATCAGCTTCTGTATAGACAGATCTAAACCCGTCAAATACACATCTTGATGTCGAAACCGAAAAACGATACTGCCCGGCTGCAATCTTAACCGAAGTAGATTCATATTGCGCCGGCATCATACGGCTTGCCGCAAAACGTTTCCATATCAGTTGATACAAACGGAACTGATCTCTTGTGAGAGATTCTTTGATCGAAGCCGGAGTTCTGCTGATATCCGTCGGACGGATCGCCTCATGTGCATCCTGTATTTTCTTTCCTTCCGCCTGCTTCGTCTGCCCCGCCGCAATATACTTTTCTCCGTAAACAGAAGCGATATATTCTCTTGCCGATGCGTCCGCTTCGTCTGCGATTCGAGTAGAATCCGTACGAAGATAAGTGATGACACCGACTGTTCCGCCGCCTTTAATATCAACACCTTCATAAAGCTGCTGCGCAATGCGCATCGTCTTTTGAGTTCCGAAATTCAGAGCCTTCGCCGCTTCCTGCTGCAGTGTACTCGTAGTAAACGGAAGAGGAGCTTTTCTGAACCGCTCGCTCGTTTTTATATCTGAAACTTTGAATTCTGCATTCTCGATCTTTTTGACAATCTCATTTAATTCCTGCTCTGATCTGATCGTCATTTTTTTCTGATCTGTTCCGTAAAACTTTGCTGTAAGAGGGCGCTTTTCCCCTTTTATCTTCAAAATCACGTCAAGTGTCCAATACTCTTCCGGAATAAACGCATTAATCTCCTCTTCTCTGTCTGCCACAAGACGAAGCGCTACCGACTGCACACGCCCCGCGCTCAGTCCGCGTTTTACTTTTGCCCAAAGAAGCGGGCTGATCCGGTATCCGACCATACGATCCAGAACGCGGCGTGCCTGCTGCGCATCAACTAAATTCATATCAATATCCCGCGGAGCTTTCAAGGATGCCTTCACTGCATTTTTTGTAATCTCATTAAAGGTAATCCTACGCATCTTCTTTTCATCTAATTTCAGCGCAGTCGCAAGATGCCACGAAATCGCCTCTCCTTCACGGTCAGGGTCAGTTGCCAGAAATACTTTGTCCGACTTCTTCGCCTCTTTCCGCAAAGCCGCAAGAATATCGCCTTTTCCCCTTATTGTAATGTATTTTGGTTCGTAATCGTGTTCTACATCGATTCCAAGTGAACTTTTCGGAAGATCCCGTACATGTCCCTGAGAAGCCGCAACTGTATAATTGCTGCTCAAAAACTTTTTGATCGTTTTCACTTTCGCAGGAGACTCCACGATAACAAGATAATGTGCCATAAAAAATTACTCCTCCATCTGAGCGGTATGTGCCCATTTTTAACCCAAAGCTGTTTTTATGATTTTCAAACTCAAATCAAACTGCAGGAAAATTCATTTTAAACAATAATATAATGATTTTTTGATATTTCCCGTATGTACCCGCGCAATTCCAAAGAAACCAATATTTCCATCACCTGACGTACTTCCAGTTTTGTTTCTTTCAAAATTTCTTCCACGCTCTTTGGGTACAAACCGAGACAACTATACAACAATTCCTCTTGAGTTTCAAGCATTTTTTTATTTTTACCTTCTTTCTCTGTTTTTTTACCTGATAATCCCAATTCTTCCAAAAACATTTCCGGTGAAAGTAAAATTCCCGCTCCCTGACGGATCAATTCATTACATCCGATACTCATCCGGCTATTTACAGGACCCGGAAGCGCATACACTTCTCTCCCTTGTTCTAATGCCAGATCGACTGTAATAAGCGAGCCGCTCTTCTCTCCCGCTTCCATAACAAGCACAACATCTGACAATCCGCTTATAATTCTGTTCCGAGCCGGAAAGTTTTGAGGAAACGGAGGCGTTCCAGGCGGCATCTCGGAAATAATTCCACCTCCTTGTTCCAATATATCTACATAAAGCCCGATATGCTCCCTCGGGTAACAAACGTCTACGCCACACCCCAATACCGCGAATGTTTTACCATTTCCAAGAAGCGCCCCTCTGTGACCCATTCCATCTACGCCGCGAGCCATTCCACTTATAATCTGCACCCCATGTTCTGCCAAAACTTTTCCAAAATCAACTGCATATTTTTCACCATAAGGAGTACATCTCCTCGCTCCCACGAGAGCCGCCTTTTTCGCAGCTTTATCCGGAAGGCTGCCTTTTACATAAAGTGCATAAGGATAATCCGAAATCCGTTTTAATTTTTCCGGATATTCATCCGTAAAATGCGGAATAAAACGAATTCCTTTTTCACACAGACTTTCATACTCTTTTTCCGGATCCTGCCGTTTTGCCTTCAAAATTTTATCTTGCTCTGATTCGTTTAAAAATTCTATTTTTTTCAGCTGTGTTTCTTCTATATAATAAATCGCTTCTGCTGTTTTCATGCATTGACGCAGGCGGATTTTTTTTCGCAAATTTATTCCCTGTATTTTAGCAAACCAATATTCGTACTTCATACATTCTCCTTTTATTTCATACTTTATTTATCTATTCACATTTCACATTACTTCGCCTCGACCGTTCTCTTCACTTCCGTTTTCATTTTATCCTCCTATACAGTATATTTCCTGTTATCCATTCTATATCCAAGCGCTTCTTGCAAGTGCTTTACTTTGATCGCATCACTTTCTTCTAAATCTGCAATCGTTCGCGCTGTTTTCAAAATCCTGCTATATCCCCGGGCCGTCAAATTCATAACCGAAAAGGCCTGCTCCATCACCTTTTTTTCTTTTGTTCCCAACTTGCAATACTTATTTAAAGCATCCCCTTCCAACATTGCATTTGTTAAATTTCCTGTTTCCTTATATCGTATTCTTTGCATCTCTCTGACCCGGCAAATTCTTTTTCGTATTTCTTTTGAACTTTCGCCTTTCTGCTCATCTGATAAATGCTCATATTTTACTTGAGAAGCTTCCACACATAGATCGATCCTATCCAGAAAAGGACGGCTGATACGATTCTGATACGCTTGGATCTGCAAAGGTGTACATGTACAATTTGCATTCGGAAAACATCCACACGGACACGGATTCATAGCTGCCACAAGCATAAAATTTGCCGGGAATGTATAATTTCCGTATGTTCGCGACAGATTCACATACCGCTCTTCCAATGGTTGTCGAAGCACTTCCAACGTATCTCTGCGAAATTCAGGGAGTTCATCAAGAAATAAAACGCCTTTATGAGCAAGGCTGATTTCTCCGGGATGCGGAATCGTTCCTCCTCCGATCAAAGCAGCTTTTGTTGCCGTATGATGCACTTCACGAAACGGACGGTCTACAATCAGCGGGGTTTTCTCATCAACTAACCCTAATACACTGTATATTTTTGTAATCTCCAAACTTTCTCGCAAATCAAGCGGCGGCAATATCCCGGCAATACATTTTGCCGTCATTGACTTTCCACTGCCCGGCGGACCGATAAGAAGAAGATTGTGCCCTCCTGCAACTGCGATTTCCGCTGCTCTTTTTACAAATTCCTGACCTTTCATATCTGCAAAATCAGGAAATTTCGTTTCTTTTTGAACTGTTTTTCTCAAATTCCCACAATCCGTTATCTCTTTATTTTGTATCTTCTTTCTCTTTCTTCTGTTTTGCATTGCCTCAACCGCTTCCTGCAAAGTCGCAGCTCCTACAATTTCCATTTCACTGACAAGCGACGCTTCCGTTACATTTTCAGACGGAACAATACACTTTCTCACCCCTTTTTCTTTCGCTTCCATTACGATCGGCAAAACTCCAGACACTTTCTTCACACTTCCTCCAAGACTGAGTTCTCCGATAATCAGACAGTCTTTCTCCGGCTTTTCAATCTGTCCTAATGCAGTCAATATCGCCGCGGCGATCGGCAGGTCAAAAGACGCGCCGTGCTTTCGCATTGTAGCCGGTGATAAATTCACAACAGTCCGCTTTGCCGGATACTCAAATCCCGAATTTTTAATTGCAGTTCTCACCCTTTCTCCCGCTTCTTTTACTTCCGATGACAAATACCCCACCATATGGAATACCGGCAGGCCGTTCGATATATCTGCCTCTACATGAATAAACGCCACCTCAAGACCTTCAATCACCGCAGATAAAATTGTACTGAAACTCATTTGCACTCCTTTCTATGAGCTTCCTGTTCTCCTTTGTTAAAATAACAAGATCTTCTATCGTTTATACTGTTGATTTATACACTATTTATTATAGAAGAAACACCACTTAAAATAATTGAATTCCAACCGATCCGGTCAGACACCTCTTTCAGAGGTCAGATTGCCGAAGATGAATTTCTTCGGGAATGTAGATTTATGATAATTCATAAAAAAATGAGCGTCAAGAAAAAAATGAAAATTTCACGAAATGACAGAATTTATTTCCCAGTTTACAGATGGAAAAGCACAAACAACATGTCTTTTACATAGACTATATCAAATGTGCTAAGAGGTGTTATCTTGAAATCATTTCCAAATCCGCTCACGCCGTCGGAAGAAAAATATTATATCCGAAAATACACAGAAGGTGACCTCGAGGCAAAACACATCCTGATCGAACGCAATCTAAGACTTGTCGCACATGTAATCAAAAAATATCAAAATTCCGAAGAAGATCCCGAAGACCTGATCTCTATCGGCACAATCGGACTGATCAAAGCCGTTGTCACTTTTAATCCTGACAAAGGAAACCGCCTCGCCGCCTATGCTTCCAGATGCATAGAAAATGAAATTCTTATGTATCTTCGTTCCAAGAAAAAAGCCGCAAAAGAAATCTCTCTTTATGAACCAATCGGCACTGACAGAGAAGGAAACGAAATAAAATTATATGATATTATCGAGACTGATGAAGAAGAAGTTGCCGAAAAAATTCACCTAAAAGAAAATATACAGACACTTTATGAAAAAGTCGAAAAAGAATTATCGCAGCGGGAACGTATTATTTTAAAAATGCGTTACGGACTCTATAACGGAGAAGAATATACGCAGCGGGAAATTGCAAGACAACTTGGAATTTCCCGTTCTTATGTCTCACGAATCGAAAAAGGGGCTGTGGAGAAACTACGGAAATCTTTTTCATGATTTCAAAAATACCTATATACATGTAACAAAATTGCTAACACTTATTTTCGGTAATCACTGGAAACGCCAAAAGCCTCTGAAAAATCCAGACTTTGTCTCATCTCCTAGTAAAAGAACTGCCTATCATCAATCTTTCAATGACAGGCAGTTCTTCTGCTTAAAATTCTTATTCAATTTCATTTACGAAAACAGTTTAGTGTACTCTGTCTGTGTATCGGCAATATGATATATATAAACTGTTTTTTCTATCAGTCGATATATAGAAACATACCTTTCAGATATAATCATGTGATACCCCTTTCGGTTCAACCATTTGTCAGGTGTAAGTGAACCAAAATTCGGGTATAACTCCAAACGTTCAATACTATTTAATATCTGATCTGTTACTTTCATCGCAGATTCCACACCGAATTGAAGTAAATAATAGTCCTCAATACTTTTCAAATCTTCCCACGCAGTAGGAAGAATCTCAACCTTATATTGTTCCTGCACGTTCTCTCAATTCCTTTCTTGCTTCGGAGATACTTCTTGTCTTTGCTCCGTTTAACCGTTCTTCTTCTGCTTGCATGATTTTCGCACGAAGTTCCAATGCCTGTTCCCTTTTCTCAAAGGCATCAATATTCATAAATACTCCGTCACCCTCGCCATTTTTTGTTATATAAATCGGTTCACTCGTTGCCCTTGCAAGATTGGAAATCGTAGAATAATCGTTTCGTAATGTTGCCGAAGCTTTAATAATCATTTTCTTCACCCTTTCATGTTTCTTTATTTTTATATCATTTTATTGATATAATTATATCTTCTTTTTTATATATTATCAAGTAAATCCAATTTATGAAAGAAGAAGTCTTTGGAAAATCCAGACTTTGTCTCATCTCCTATACAAAGAAATCGCTGAAGTATAAAACTTCAGCGATTTCTTTTTCACATTTCTTATATCGACAATCATCATATTCTCTGCTGAATATGATTTTCTTTGATTAACGAAAAAACTGTTCTTATAACTGCGGACCAGCTGAAACAAGAGCTTTTCCTGCCTCGTTGCTCTCATATTTTGCAAAGTTTTTAATAAATCTTCCTGCAAGATCTTTTGCCTTTTCATCCCATTCGGAAGCGTCTGCATATGTGTCACGAGGATCAAGAATGTTTGTGTCAACTCCCGGAAGCTCTGTCGGAACTTCAATGTTGAAGTACGGAATAGTTTTTGTCGGCGCATTTGCGATATCTCCGTTCAAAATTGCATCGATGATACCACGAGTATCTTTAATAGAGATACGTTTTCCTGTTCCGTTCCATCCTGTATTTACAAGATATGCTTTCGCGTTGTTAGCTTTCATTTTCTTAACGAGCTCTTCAGCATATTTTGTCGGATGAAGCTCAAGAAATGCCTGTCCAAAACATGCTGAGAATGTCGGTGTCGGCTCTGTGATACCACGCTCCGTACCTGCAAGTTTTGCTGTAAATCCTGACAAGAAATAATATTCTGTCTGCTCCGGTGTAAGAATCGATACCGGCGGAAGCACTCCAAACGCATCTGCTGACAGGAAAATTACATTTTTCGCTGCCGGAGCTGCCGATATCGGACGCACGATTTTTTCAATATGATCGATCGGATAAGACACACGAGTATTCTCTGTTACACTCTTATCATCAAAGTCAATTTTTCCGTTCTCATCAAGAGTTACGTTCTCAAGAAGAGCGTTTCTCTTAATTGCATTATAAATATCCGGCTCTGACTCTTTATCAAGGTTGATTACTTTTGCATAACATCCGCCTTCAAAGTTAAAGATACCGTTATCATCCCATCCGTGCTCGTCATCACCGATCAAAAGACGTTTCGGATCTGTGGAAAGCGTTGTCTTACCTGTTCCTGAAAGTCCGAAGAAAATTGCTGTATTCTCTCCGTTCATGTCTGTGTTTGCGGAACAGTGCATAGAAGCGATTCCTTTCAGCGGCAGATAGTAGTTCATCATAGAGAACATACCTTTTTTCATCTCTCCGCCGTACCATGTATTCAGAATAACCTGCTCACGGCTTGTAATATTGAACATAGCCGCTGTCTCTGAGTTCAATCCCAGTTCTTTATAATTTTCCACTTTTGCTTTTGATGCATTGTATACAACAAAATCCGGCTTAAAGTTCTCAAGCTCTTCCTCTGTCGGCTGAATAAACATATTCTTTACAAAATGAGCCTGCCAAGCAACCTCTACGATAAAACGGATTGCCATACGTGTATCTGCATTTGCTCCGCAAAATGCGTCAACAACAAACAGTCTCTTATTGGAAAGTTCTTTCAGCGCGATCGCCTTACATGTATCCCATGCTTCCTGGCTTGCCGGATGATTGTCGTTTTTGTATTCATCTGATGTCCACCAAACCGTATCTTTGGAGTTTTCATCCATTACGATAAATTTATCTTTCGGAGAACGTCCTGTATAAATACCTGTCATTACATTAACAGCTCCCAGTTCGCTTTCCTGTCCTTTTTCAAAGCCTTCAAGACTTGAATCTGTCTCTTCTTTAAAAAGCAGCTCATAAGAAGGGTTGTAAACGATTTCCGTAGTTCCTGTAATACCATACTGACTAAGATCAATGTTTGCCATAATATGTCTTACCTCTCTCTTTCTAAAATGTATATTTCACATCTACGCCGCTTAATGCCAGCGTTATGCTTTCATTATACAAAATCATTTTCCAAAAATCAACAATAATATTCATCTATCTCTCTCGATTATATGAAAGTTTTATAAACTGCAAATTCATATGCTCTATTTTATTTCTAAAAAAAACAAAATTACATTTCAATCACCGGAAGTGTCAAAAGGCACATTTGTGGATTTTAAGCGATTGTCAAGGTTTCCGAAAAATCTGGGTTTTGACTCGTCGCCATTTAAAAAATGCAGGATTTTTTTATCAATCCTGCATTTTCTACACGACAAGCCTCTCATAAATTATACATTCAAAATTTCTTTCACGATTTCTTTCATTTTGTCCGAATCGCATTCTCTGTTATGTCTGATCTGAGCATTTCGGATCTCTTTGATCGCATTCGGAATTTCCGTTGCCGACAGGGCGCTCAGCTCATCGATCAATTCAAATTCATCTTTCTTTGCATATTTATCGTCAATGGCAGTCATAACGCTATGGATAAATTTATACGGACTCGCCGTCGAAGCTACGAGACACTTCTTTTCATCCCCACTTTCCTTGCGGTATTGTGCGCATACATGTGCCGCTACCGCCGTATGCGTATCCATCACATACCCTGTTTTCTCATATGTATTTTTAATCGTCTCTTTCGTCTCTTCTTCCGTCGCAAATCCTCCGACAAAATCACCTAACTGTCCGCGCATCTCTTCTGTTATTTCATAAACGCCTTCTTCTTTAAGCTGTCTCATCAACTCGGCATTTTTCCCTGCATCCTGCCCTGCGATTGTATAGATCAAACGCTCCAGATTGCTGGAAATCAAAATGTCCATAGACGGGGAAGATGTCAGGATAAATTCTCTGTTTTTATCATAAACCCCTGTTTTAAAGAAATCAAAAAGCACTTTATTTTCGTTGGATGCACAGATCAGCTTTGCAATCGGCACTCCCATCTGTTTCGCATAATAAGCAGCCAGAATGTTTCCGAAGTTTCCTGTCGGAACCGTCACATTGATCTTTTCTCCCGCTTTGATTTCTTCATTCTCAAGCAGTTTTGCATAAGCGTAAACATAATATACTACCTGCGGAACAAGACGTCCGATATTGATAGAGTTCGCAGATGAAAACTGGTATCCGGCATCTGCCAACTCTTCCGCCAGCTTTTTATCTTCAAAAATCGCTTTCACACCGCTTTGTGCATGATCGAAATTTCCGTGGATCGCCACTACTGATGTGTTCTCTCCTTTTTGAGTCACCATCTGAAGCTCCTGAATACGGCTGACGCCCCCTTTTGGATAAAAAACGATGATCCTCGTTCCCGGAACGTCCGCAAAACCTGCAAGAGCCGCCTTTCCCGTATCTCCTGATGTTGCCGTTAAAATTACAATTTCATTTTTCACATTATTTTTCTTAGCCGACGTAATAAGAAGATGCGGCAAAATCGACAAAGCCATATCCTTAAATGCGATCGTTGCTCCGTGGAACAACTCCAAATGATATGTGTCACCCACTTTTACAAGCGGAGCGATCACTTCTGTATCAAACTTGGAATCATACGCACTGTTGATGCAGTGTTTTAACTCTTCCTCCGTAAAATCTGTAAAAAACTGTTTCATCACAGCATAAGCTGTTTCCTGATAAGACATCCCTTTCAATTCATCAAGCGTAACGTCAAGCTTTGGAATAGATTCCGGAACAAACAATCCCCCGTCATCTGCCAGACCTTTCAAGATCGCCTCGGATGCCGTCACTGTTTTTTCTGAGTTTCTTGTACTCTTATACAATAAATTCATTATTTTACCTCTTTTTCTTTCTGCAACACAATTTTCAACTAAATATATTCCTGAATACTCAGGCACTTTTTCGTTCCCGCCTTATGCAGATCGCCACAATACCGCATACTGCCATCAGCATCGGATAGATCAAATACGGCATAAAATCAAACGGAGTCAGACCTGTAAGAGCCGTAGCCGTAAGAAGCTGAGCGCCGTAAGGGATCAGCCCCTGTCCAACGGATGTAAACATATCCAGCAGAGATGCCGATCTTCTTGGATCAACGTCAAACTCATCACTGATTTCCTTCGCGATCGGGCCTGTCATAACAATCGCTACCGTATTGTTTGCCGTACAAAGATCAACTAAAAACGAAAGCAGCGCAATTCCTCCCTGTGCTCCTTTTGCTCCGTGAATCCTGCTTTTGATCTGATCCAGAATAAACTGGATTCCGCCGTTCATCTTCACAAGCGATACAATACATGCTACAAGAATAGATATTACAGTAATATCATACATCGATACAACGCCATCTCCTACAACAGTAAACATATCCGCTAAAACAATGTTTCCCGTTGCCACTCCCGCTATAAGTGAAATAACAGTTCCGCCGATCAGCACGAGAAATACATTGATTCCGATCAACGCACCTATAAGCACGACAAGATACGGTACAACCTGCCAGAAATTATAGTCTAAATTCTCTGTAATATCGTACGCTACATTGCGCGTCACAAACCAAAAGAACACGACTGTAATGATCGCCGCCGGAAGTACGATCAGAAAATTCATCTTAAACTTATCTTTCATCTCGCATCCCTGCGTTTTTACTGCCGCAATCGTCGTATCAGAGATCATCGACAGGTTATCGCCGAACATTGCCCCGCACACGACGGCAGCTACACAGATTGCCATAGAAAACCCTGTCTGTTTACTGATTCCGACCGCAATCGGAGCAAGCGCCGTGATTGTTCCTACGGAAGTTCCCATCGACACTGAAATAAAACATCCTATAATAAACAGACCTGCCACTGCAAAATGCGGCGGAATAAGAGAGAGTCCCAAATTCACCGTACTGTCCACTCCGCCTGCTGCGGTTACCGCTCCCGAAAAAGCTCCCGCGCAAAGGAAAATAAGACACATAGTAATAATATTTTCCTCTCCGAGTCCTTTTGCGATCACTTCCATCTTTTTCTGAAAACTTACTTTACGGTTCTGCAAAAACGCAACAAATAAAGCAATCAGAAATGCAACTACTGCCGGCATTGCGTAAAAATCCTTAAACAAGATTCCCGCGCCTAAAAAGATTACCAAAAACACGCCTATAGGCAGAAGCGCAAAAGCCTTTCCCTTTTGTTTTTCATTTCCCATTAAATTCTCCCTTTCGTTTTAGATATAATAACCGTTGCAAAAAGGCGGCAGTACTGCCTGCCGCTTTTCTTTTTGCCCGAATTTCGGCTAAAAGAGCCAAAACTTTATATATTATTTCTTTTTACTGTTTGTATAGTTGACCAATCCGCCTGCGGCAATCAATTTCTGCATAAATTCCGGGAAGGGCTGACCTTTAAATTCAGTTCCTTTTGTACGATTGTAAATCATACCACTGTCAAAATCAACCTCAACTTCGTCACCTGCTTCAATTCCCTGTGCCGCTTCCGGACATTCAATAATCGGAAGACCGATATTGATTGCATTTCTGTAAAAGATTCTTGCGAACGTTTCCGCGATAATGCAGCTTACTCCTGCCGTTTTCAAGCAGAGCGGCGCATGTTCTCTGGATGATCCGCATCCGAAATTTTTATTTGCCACAATAATATCTCCCGACTGTACTTTTTTTACAAAATCCGGATCTATATCTGCCATAGCGTGGCTGGCAAGTTCTTGTGCATCAAAGGAATTCAGATATCTTGCCGGAATGATAACGTCTGTATCTACATTGTCTCCGTATTTAAAAACATGTCCGTGCGCTCTCATGATCTTCCTCCTTCTTTCTGTTCTGCACATTGAATATTCCGCGAATCTGCCTCTTCGTCTGCAGCGCTTATTTTTTCGGGATTTGCAATATACCCTTTGATCGCACTTGCAGCGGCAACTTCCGGCGATGCCAGATAAATCAGAGAATCAACATGTCCCATGCGTCCGACAAAATTACGGTTCGTTGTGGAAACACACTTTTCTCCTGCTGCCATAACTCCCATATGCCCGCCCATACACGGTCCGCAGCTCGGAGTATTTACAGCACATCCTGCATCTACAAAAATATCCAGCAGTCCTTCTTTGATACATTGCTTATAAATCTTCTGTGTAGCCGGAACAACCATCACACGCACATCAGGATGTACCGTATGACCTTTCAGTATTGCCGCAGCTTTCCTCATATCTTCCATTCGTCCGTTCGTACAAGAACCAATCACAACCTGATCGATCTTAACCTGTTCCTCTGCCTCGATCTCATCAATCGTCTTTGCGTTTCCCGGCAAATGCGGAAACGCTACCGTCGGACGCACCTTTGACAGATCAATCTCTACAACGTCGTCATAAACCGCATCCTCGTCCGCCTCGTAAACTGTATACGGTTTCTCACAATGAGCGTCAAGATACTCGACCGTCTTTTCATCCACCGGAAAAATCCCGTTTTTCGCACCGGCCTCAATCGCCATATTCGCCATCGTAAAACGATCATCCATAGACAGATTTCCAATTCCGTCACCTGTAAATTCCATTGATTTATAAAGCGCGCCGTCCACTCCGATCTTGCCGATAATGTGAATGATAATATCTTTTCCGCTTACATATTTCCCCGGCTTTCCCGTCAGAACAAACTTGATCGCCGACGGCACTTTAAACCAGATTTCTCCTGTCGCCATTCCGGTTGCCACATCGGTCGTTCCCATTCCTGTTGAAAACGCGCCCAAAGCTCCGTATGTACATGTATGTGAATCCGCTCCGATGATACACTCACCTGCGGTGACAACTCCCGCTTCGGGAAGAATCGCATGTTCCACACCCGATTTTCCCTGTTCAAAATACCATTTCAGCCCCTGCTCCTTCGCATATTCACGAATTGCTTTTGAATTTTCCGCTGATTTGATATCTTTATTCGGTGTAAAATGATCCGGTACAAACACAACCTTATCTTTATCAAATACTTTATCCGACATCTGTCTGATGATCGGCAAAGCCATCGGTCCTGTAATATCATTCGCCATCACGATATCGAGTTTCGCTTCGATCAGCTGCCCTGCTTCCACAGTATCCAATCCTGCGTGAGCAGCCAAAATCTTCTGCGTCATCGTCATTCCCATTTTTGAGACCCCCTTTATCATTCATAAATATGGTCTTTGCCACATCATTTTTATTTCTTTGCGATATATCCTTTTGCCGTAAGCGCTTCTGCACAAAGCACTGCTCCGCCAGCCGCACCTCTTACTGTATTATGTGACAGTCCGATAAACTTAAAGTCATACATGCTGTCCTCTCTGAGACGTCCGATAGACACTCCCATGCCGCGCTCATAATCTACGTCTGCCGTTACCTGCGGACGATTTTCTTCCTCAAGATACTGGATAAACTGCTTCGGCGCGCTCGGCAGTTCTGCTTCCTGCGGGAATCCTTTAAAGTTTACCAGTTTTTCAATTAGCTGTTCTTTTGTCGGTTTCTTTTCAAAATTGATAAATACCGCCGCAGTATGTCCGTTTAATACAGGAACACGCACACACTGACATGTGATCTTCGGAAGCTCGGCTTTTACGATCTCGCCATTTTCCACTTTTCCGAGAACTCTAAGCGGCTCCTGCTCGCTTTTCTCTTCTTCTCCTCCGATAAACGGAATAATATTTCCCAGCATTTCCGGCCAGTCTTTGAATGTTTTTCCTGCTCCTGAAATTGCCTGATATGTTGTAACAACAAGCTCTTTCGGTCCGAATTCTTTCCATGCCGCCAAACACGGAGCGTAACTTTGGATCGAACAGTTCGGTTTTACTGCAATGAATCCTCTCGTTGTACCGAGACGTTTCTTCTGATCTTTGATCACTTCAAAATGTTCTGCATTGATCTCCGGTACTACCATCGGAACGTCCGGCGTCCAGCGATGCGCGCTGTTGTTTGATACGACCGGAGTCTCTGTTTTTGCATATGCCTCTTCGATCACTTTGATCTCTTCTTTGCTCATATCAACCGCGCTGAAAACAAAATCTACAGTCGAAGCTACATGCTCTACGTCATTTACGTTAAGAACAACAAGCTTTTTCACAGCCTCCGGCATCGGCGTATCCATTTTCCAGCGATCGCCTACCGCTTCCTCATATGTCTTTCCTGCAGAACGCGGGCTTGCCGCAACTGTTACAACTTCAAACCACGGATGATCCTCAAGCAGAGAGATAAATCTCTGACCTACCATTCCTGTCGCACCTAAAATACCTACTTTTAATTTCTGTTCCATCTTCTTTCTCCTTTTACTGTTATTTTTCCTGTTATCTTTCTTACTATAGCGCCATATCCACGTCAGCTTCCGCTTGTCTCTATAACCTCTATAGTATCTTCTATCTGTAAAAGCCTGACTCTGCGAAATTCTTTATAAAGCAGGCTGTTCTTTCAAATATTGCCGTTCTGCTCTGATCACCGCTTCCATTGCGTTTTTCCCCGGCGCGCCGATTGTGTTACGCATATCCACGCATGTTTTCATACTGATCGCCTCATATATATCTTCTTCAAAGACAGGAGAAATCGCCTTGAATTCTTCCAAAGACATATCGTCCAAAGCAATATTTTTCTCAATGCAATACAATACAAGTCTTCCAACGATACCATGGGCATCCCTGAACGGAACATTGTGATTTACGAGATAATCCGCAGCATCCGTCGCATTTGTGAAACCGTGCTTTGCACTTTCTTCCATGCGGGCATTGTTAAAACGCATTGTCTTTAACATTCCTGTAAATAATGCAAGACATCCTTTGGTCGTATCGATCGCATCAAATACAAGTTCTTTATCTTCCTGCATATCTTTATTATATGCAAGCGGAATCCCTTTCATCGTCGTCAAAAGTGAAGTGAGAGCTCCGTAAACGCGTCCTGTTTTTCCTCGTACAAGCTCTGCGATATCAGGATTTTTCTTTTGCGGCATAATACTGCTTCCCGTACTGTAAGCGTCGTCAATCTCAACAAATTTGTATTCATTTGTATTCCAGATGATCACTTCTTCCGAAAATCTGCTAAGGTGCATCATAATCGTTGACATGGCAGACAGAAGTTCAATCAGATAGTCTCTGTCCGACACCGAATCCATACTGTTTAAAGTCGGACCGTCAAATCCGAGAAGCAAAGCTGTATATTCTCTGTCCAACGGATATGTCGTTCCCGCCAAAGCTCCGCTTCCGAGAGGACAAAGGTTCATCCTTTTATAAATATCCCGCATCCTCTGATGGTCGCGCTTAAACATTTCAAAATAAGCTCCCATATGATGTGCCAGAGTAATCGGCTGCGCCTTTTGCAGATGTGTAAATCCCGGCATATATGTCTCTGTATTTTCTTCCATCAATTTCAAAAGAACTTCCATAAGTTCTCTTAACAAACTGTCAAGGTGTGTGATCTCATCTCGCGTATAAAGCTTCATATCCAAAGCGACCTGATCGTTTCTGCTTCGCCCTGTATGTAATTTTTTCCCCGCATCTCCGATCCTGTCGATCAGATTCGCTTCTACAAAGCTGTGGATATCTTCATATTCTTCTGTGATCTCAAGCGTTTTGTTCTCTACGTCTCTGCATATACTTTCAAGACCCTCTATGATCTGATCTTTCTCTTCTTTTGTCAGAATCCCCTGTTTTTCAAGCATCGTCACATGAGCAATGCTCCCTCTGATATCCTGTTTATAAAAACGCTTATCAAAAGAAATCGAAGCGTTAAAATTATAAACTAACTGATCTGTTTCTTTCGTAAAACGACCACCCCATAGTTGTGCCATTTCATCTCCTCTTTTCTGTTCTGCATTTTTCACCTAGTTTAACACATTAACGTGCGAAATGTCCATACTTTTTATAAAAACTGTTTTTCTCTATGCTCACGTTCTCTCATTGAAAACTCACATCCACAGTAATCCTGCCTGTAGAGCCCATATTCTTCGGATAATTCTACAGACCGTTTATATCCGTTCCGCTTTTTAAAATCCGAAACTAAATACTCTACGCCGTACTTTTTCCCGACTCGCACTCCGATCTCGTTCAACTTCTGCGAATTTTTCAGAGGGCTGATGCTCAGAGTCGTCGTAAAATAATCAAATCTGCCTTCCGCTGCCTGCTGCGCCGCCTCTTCAAGCCGAAGTTCATAGCATTTCATGCATCGTGCGCCGCCTTCTTTCAAATGCTCCATCCCTTTTGCCATTTCATAGAACTTCTCCTTATCATACTTTCCCGCAAGGAATGAGACCGGATATTGAAACCGCATATCTTTTATCAGTTTCTGCTGCTCTATGATCCGCTTTGTATACTCGCTCTCAGGATAAATATTCGGGTTATAATAAAGCACCGTGATCCTGAAATAGCGGGATAAATATTCCAGCACATAACTGCTGCACGGCGCACAACAGCTATGGATCAAAAGAGTCGGGACACGGCCTTCCTCTTCAAGACGTTTCAATATTTTATCTAATTCCTTTTGATAATTGATTTTCTGAACATTCATCTTAACTGTTCTCCTATATGCTGCGTTACCTTTTTGTTTATTCTACTTATAATAAGATATCATCTCTTTTTCCAAATTACAATGTCAATCCGTTTCATTTCCAAATCAGATCAAGTTCCGATATGTCGATATTCACACACTGCCGCCGGCTCTCATACATTAATCTTAGATACTTAAATAAGAACGGAAGTGACTCTGTGAGACCTTTACTGGAATTAAACAACATCAGTTATTCTTATCATACAATAGACGGAGAAACAAAAGCTTTATCCGATATTTCTTTTCAGCTTGCCCCCGGAGAATTTGCCGCCGTTGTCGGACCTTCCGGATGTGGGAAATCCACACTTCTTTCGTTAATCGCAGGACTTATAGAGGCAGAGAACGGAACAATCTTCCTAGACGGCGAACCATCGGAAAAATCTTTCAGAAAATCTGCCAAAATAGGCTATATGCTTCAGCATGATCACCTTTTTGAATGGAGGAGCATTTTAAAAAACGTCCTGCTCGGCGCTGAAATCAACAAAAGTGTATCCCAGGAAACGAAACAACGGGCAAAAGAACTTCTGCGTCAATACGGATTAAAGCGTTTTATTAACTCCCGCCCGTCTGAATTATCCGGTGGAATGCGGCAAAGAGCAGCTCTGATCCGCACTCTCATGCCGAATCCCGAACTGCTCCTTTTAGATGAACCTTTTTCCGCTCTCGATTATCAAACACGTCTTACCGTCAGCGATGATATCGGAAAAATCATCAAACATTCAGGAAAAACCGCGCTTCTTGTAACCCATGACCTTTCAGAGGCAATCAGCCTTGCCGATCGGATCATCATATTGACAAAACGCCCCGCACATATTGCCCGAATTGTTCCGATTGCATTTTCCATCGAAAACGATACCCCGCTAAACCGAAGAAATGCCCCGGAATTCAAACAATATTTTAACGAAATATGGAAGGAGCTAAATCAAGATGAATGATCAATCTAACGGACAAAAACTTTTTTTAACGCGCCTTCGCCGTCATAGGATCACAGTTTTGATCAGCCGTGTCCTTATTTTAACTGTGTTTCTTTTTTTATGGGAATTATGCGCTCGTTTTGAAATTATAGATTCCTTTATCTTCAGCAGTCCTTCAAAAATCACTCTTTGTTTTTTGGAAATGTTGAAAAACCGATCTCTTTTCCTTCATATCGGGATTACTTTATACGAAACATTTATCAGCTTCATACTCGTCATATTGCTCAGCATCCTTGCGGCAATCTTGCTTTGGTATAGTAAAAAGCTATCGGAAATACTGGAACCATACCTCGTTGTGCTAAACAGCCTTCCGAAATCCGCGCTTGCCCCTCTTCTGATCGTATGGCTCGGCGCAACTTCAAAAACAATTATTATTGCCGGAATGTCCGTCGCCATCTTCGGAAGTATCTTGAATCTGTATACCGCCTTTATCAATGTCGATCAGGAAAAGATCAAACTGATATATACACTGCACGGAAACCGCAGGCATGCGCTTACAAAAGTTGTACTGCCTTCCTCTGTTCCGGCAATCATAAGCAATATGAAAGTCAATATCGGACTTTGTCTTGTGGGAGTCATTATCGGAGAATTTCTCGCTGCCAAAAGCGGACTTGGATATCTGATCATCTATTCCAGTCAGGTATTTAAGATGGATTGGCTTCTCATGTCGATTATTTTGCTCTGTATTATGGCAATGGGATTGTATGCTCTGATCAATGTAGTGGAAAAACGAGTGTTGAAAAAGTATTAAATATGGCAATAGAAGACTGTCGCTTGAAACTTCAAACTCAAGCAGCAGTCTCTTTGCCGACTTAATTGATCTTTTATATTTAAGTAACAAGAGCATTATTTTTGATATTGTTAATAATCTTAACAAATTTTACCTGTTCTTCATATGTAAAAATCAAACTAAATTTATATGGTCTGTCAAACGGCGTTTTCATCAAATCAAGAACATTATTAATATACCCATTTTCTACGACATAATCTACAACTTGTTCAATAAAATGAAGTTGCTCTGTATTTGGTCTTTCTTCTAAAATAAATGTGGAAAACGCAGCATATGCAGCAGTCCGATCCATCTTTGCAATTTTACGAATCAACAAACCGAACGGTGTATCTTGATAATTCATCTCATAATCTTCTGCCGTCCCTAATTCTACAGTAAATATTCGCTCTAACTCGTTATAATCTTCCACAGAAATCGGTTCATTATGCAGGAGTTTATTAATCGCCGGCGTCGTTTTATGTGCTTCAACGTATTCGTTTACTTTTGCCCGGTAATCTTCAAAATCAGATGCAGACAGACTCGTCAATCTTCCTTCTTCTCTAAACACAACTATATCTTTAAAATTTGAATAATGAAGCTTTTCTTTCTTCGCGGGAATGTATTTCATAATTTCACGTAAAGATTTTCTTGTTTCTTCAAATTTCAAAACATCCTGAACATCCCAATAATGATCTGATACAAGTTCTTTCAATTCCGAAATTCTAACTTTTATATCCGGAATCGTAGCGCATTCTTTCAAAAGAATATTTGCATTACCAACAACATACCTTTTTAATCTTCCTAAATTTTTTCCTCCTGTCATAACTGACAACATCAGTCCATACATAAGCACATCAAAACTAATTGCCGCTTCGTCCTTCTCATCTGATACGACAAGTTTTGCAAGGTGATCTATAATTTCTTCTTTATGAATTTCCTCAAGGCATTCATACTGTTTTCGTTCTTTATATCTTTCTACATACCTTAGTTCTAAGCGCACTTCAACCCTTTCTGTTCCCATAGCTTTCACATCATCTACGACATGATCTATCAAATTCTCCCGAATATTCTGATACTTCACATCTACATAATTTGCATCCTGCAAACATTTGATCATCTGGACCATTCGGATAAATCTTGCCGCAACCGGAGCAACTACTTCCCCTGCTTCTCTTCCTTTTGGATGTTCGTCAAAAAATTGAAAATTCCTCATATAATCAAATACAACAAATTCTTTTTTATCCTCGCCTTCCCCAAAAAGGTTTTCACAAAGTCTTGTTCCTCGACCTAACATCTGCTCAAATTTAATCCGGCTATAAACTTTCTTGGCAAAAACAAGATTTGTAATTTCCGGCACATCTATCCCGGTTTCCAGCATATCTACAGTCACCGTAATAAACGGATAGTCATCCGCTTTTTTAAAATCCTTAAGATTTTGTCCTGCATATGGCTCATCACAAACCACCAACTTGCAAAAATTACCTTTATATTGCGGATATAATTCATTAAATCGATCAACAATAAATTTTGCATGCAATTTATTTTGTGCGAAAATAATTGTCTTCCCGACATGATTTCCATTTTTATGTCTAATGCCGTTATTCATCAAATCTGAAATCATTCTATCAACCGTATCGACATTAAAAATATATTTATTTATTCTCTCCGGCGGAATATGTTCAGGCACTCCTCCATCTTCGACAAACTCTGCTTCATATGCCTCCCTCTCTTCCTCGTCCAAATCCGCATATGTAATTCCATCATCTGAAATCTGTGTCGAAGTCTCAATTAAATAAAACGGAACTAACACATGATCTTTTTCCACCGCTTCCTCATACTCATATACATCCGTCGGTATATTATTTTTCATATCAAAAAATGTATAGGTAGACTGATGAATCGTATTCTTCGGCGTCGCAGTCAATCCCAGCAGGCAAGCGTCAAAATATTGAAAAATTGCTTTATATTTATTAAAAATTTTATATCTAATTTGCGATTATCCGCATAAACACTATACTTTCAAGCACTTTGAAGCATAGAAAATTATTTAATTTACCACGAATTTACCACAATTGAATGAGCCTTGATATGACAATAAAATAGCACTAAAAAGACACCCTTTACACCTGAGTGGTGTCTTTTGTTAAAAAGCAGTCAATCCTAAGACTAACTGCTTTGTGTGTATGGATATAAAGTTGTCAAACTGGGATTGTATGTTGGAAATTATTCTACATCAATCACATCATCTTCACCTATTTCTATGAAAGTGGTGCTACTATCTGTTGAAACGTTTTTAGATACTGACATATTAAATATTATCAAGAGGATATTCAATAGCACAATTACTAGGAATATAACCCCAGCAATTTTCCAAATTTTTTTGCTACGCCTATTCTTAATTGCCATCTGTTCACTGATTTTTGCAAGTTGTTCTGCGATGACATCATTATCATCTTCATCAGGTATTGTTCCTCCAAGCAATACAAATTAACATTATAGTTGCATTACTCTTATATTGATGTAAAACTTAATATTCTATTGTTCCCAATATCACATAGAACCGAATTTACTACCACTATCTTATTTAAAAATGAAAATATCTTCTATCGGTGCATTGAGAACCCGTGAAATATCAATCGCCAGTTTTAGAGATGGATTGTATTGTGCTTTTTCCAACCTCATAATTGTTTCTCTACGAACCCCGACTTTTTCTGCCAGTTGTTCTTGTGTTAAACCTTGTGCTACACGATATACCTTTAAGTTGCACATGAAATCTTCTACCATGACTTATTCTCCTTTTTCGTAGCGGTATAATAAATAGTTGCTAAGAAAAATGACTAAAGCATAGATAAGTGAAACAGAAATGAGCATAAAAATTGCACACCATTCCACATTACGAGAAAACATTCCTATTGCCATAAGCCAAATGACTATAAAGAGAAGTTTAAATCCTACTTTATAGGCGTTTATTTCTGCTTTTCTTTTATTTTCTAAAAAAAGTTCATCTTCTAAAGTGTGAGAAAGTTTTCCTTCAAAGAAAAAGCCGAAAAAGCCAAAAAATATAAAGAATACAAAAGGATATATTTTCCCATATTCAAAATAAGTCCAAAAACCGCTAAAACCTAGAAATCCAAATATTCCACACAGTCCCCAATATGAAGATACTGTTCTTGAATAGTTTTTGTCTTTAAAATTTTTAGAAAAGGCGTTTTTAAAGAAGATAACTGTTACATATAAGACATAAATAGCTATCAAAGCACCGACTATCAACATTGGTATATCCTTTATGGAAAATACATAATTAGACATATCCATGTTTTTAACCCAGCGTGCGTCGTTAAATAATAAAGAGTAAATTATCCCTGCAATCAGTAATATTACACACCCTACTCCCATAAAGATAACTTGTTTCATTTGTTTTTTTGTCATAATCATCCCTCTTTTCAATGTGATGTTTTTGTATCTTTATAAGACAAATATATCACTTAATATAAATGGTGTCAACAAGAAAATGATACAAATACATCTCATATCGTTTTTATATAATTTACTACAAATCAGATTTTGTCCCTTTCTTCCTCTTGTCTGCCACAAACAGTAAAGGAAAAGCCCTGTCAAGAGCCTTGCCACCATTGGTGGTGCTTTGCACTCTTTACTGGGCTTTTTGTTTGCTGTATCTTCTACAAAGAGGAAAAGGGTTACTCGTCCTCATCATCAAAATCGTTATTTTTCAATACTTCCCGTAATAATTCCATATCTTCTTTTGAATTGGGGTTTATCATTTTTACGACTTGATAAGGTGTCCTATATTTATGTCCCTCTATGCTTTCACCGAACATATCCATGCTGTATAAATCATCATAGTGGTCTAACAGTTTTTGAAACTTCAAATGCTGGATAAATTCTTTGATTGGATAAAGGTCGGACGCTACAATGCTTTTTCCGTTGATGTAGTCGGTAATATATTCCCGTAACTTTTTCAACTCATATTCCAGCCATTCTTCTTCGCTGTCAAAGAAGTTGTCATAATGCCCATGTTTTAATTCTGCATTTAGTCGTTCTTCAATTCTTAAAAACTGGCAGACTTCCTTTTCGGCTTGATTAACATACTTCCATTCTCCCGATAATAATTCATTGGGCGTTACACCCAGCACGTCCATTATCTTTTCTAATGTATCAAAGGTAGGATAATTTACACCCCGTTCAATCTTGGAAAGGCTCTGCATATTGATACCGATTTTGTCCGCAAGTTCCTGTTGTTTCATTCCTCTGTGCTTTCTTATGGTCTGTATATTTTCTCCTAAGAAACTGATTTTCTTTTCGTAATGCTCCATAACTCAGTATAAACACTCCTTTCATTGCTTTTATTGGTATTTATAAGCATATCATACTTAATATATATCAAAAAGTCAACAAAAACTTCTTGACAAGTAATTCTGATAGCGTTATTATCGTATCAGATAGAGTGATTAAGCACGCTAGGGTCAATCACACGCTTGAGTAAGCATAGAAAAGATGTATTTTCATTTTGATAGAATGAATAAACGTGGACTATCAGACAGAAAATAGTGGTTTCCAAAAGGGGCTGGCTGGACGGGGCACGTCCCCCAGACGTGTTTCGGACAGACAGTTCCTTTTGGAAAGGGAACGCCTTTAGGCGTTCATAAAGGGCGTATATGTAACACCGCCCTGCGCATACATGTCATAGTACCTAGGAACTGTGATAAATAAAGGAAAAAACACGATTTTTACCCCGCAAAAAAACGGGAAGTACGAAAGGAGAAATGCACTATAACTACACACAAAAATTTATCCGTTAAGATTGATTACATCAGTATTGTATTTGATACTGTAACCGCTGAAGATGTAATCATGCACATTTTAGGTTTACCGACTGATATTTTCAATGTCTATCCGGCAAGCATTAAATACAAAACCTATCAAGCACGCTGGCAGATTGGAGATATTTATGTATCGGGGAACGCAAGGAAAACAGAGGACAACCCACAAGGGTTAGGCTGTTATCTTGTTATGACTGGCAGAGGTTGTGATGATATTTTCCGTATTCTCGACAGTAGGAATTATACCTTTGGGGATATGTTCCGACGCTGTGAGCGAAGATACGGACTGGATAATTTCCATTTCACAAGACTTGATATTGCCATTGATGATAAGAACGAAAAGCCATTCTTTACCATAGAGCAGATAAAGAAGAAATGCGAAAAAGAGGAATTTATTTCTAATAGTGAGGGCTACCACTTTGACGAAAGCAAGTTTGATGATTTCGACACCGCAAAGACTGTTTATATCGGTGCTGGAAAATCGGGATTGTCCTATCGCTTTTATGATAAGGATAAGGAAGTCTGTTCAAAACATAATAAGACGCTTGAGGAAGTCGACAGTTGGAAACGGACAGAAATGCAACTGCGTGATGATAAGGCTCATGCTTTTGCCATGACATTCAAGGACAGACCGCTGGAACTTGGAGAACTGGCTTTCGGGCTATTGGCAAACAACCTACGCTTTGTCGTACCAAACAGAAACGAAAGTAATAAGAGCAGGTGGAAAACTTGTCGGTTTTGGGAACGCTTTTTAGGGGCTGTGGAAGTCTTAAAACTGCAAGTACCAAAACAGCAAAATTCCCTTGAAGAAACACAGCAATGGCTCACAGAGGGTGGCGTGATTTCCGCTGTCAAAAGTTTTTACTTCTTGGAAGAACATGACGCATTAGGTGGACTGGAAAAAGTGGGAACTATGCTTGATAAGGCAAGATACAGCAATTCCCTTTCCAGTAAATTAACCGCTCATTTACAGAGGATAAACCGCACCGACCTTATTCCCTATATCCAGTATGACACGAAACATGGGAAAGGGGGTATCTGATGAATAACAACGATATTCCTGTATGGGAAAAATACACCCTTACCATTGAAGAAGCGTCAAGGTATTTCCGTATCGGAGAAAACAAGTTAAGACGATTGGCAGAGGAAAACAAGGACGCTGGCTGGTTCATTATGAATGGCAACCGCATACAGATTAAACGCCGACAATTTGAACAGGTCATTGACAAATTGAACGCAATCTAATGCAAATGAGCCTTGTATGTGTTATGATGAACACAAGTCATATCAAGGCTCTTTCCAACAAGGAAAGGAGCAGACACCATGAAAGAAAAAAGACGGGATAACAAAGGTCGTATCCTGCATACTGGAGAGAGCCAACGAACAGACGGGAAATACTTATATAAATATGTGGACGCATTTGGAAACACAAAATATGTGTATGCTTGGAGATTGACACCCACAGACCCGACACCAAAGGGAAAACGGGAAAAACCCTCACTTCGAGAACTGGAACAGCAGATAAGACGGGATATTGAGGACGGTATCGACAGCACAGGCAAGAAAATGACGCTTTGCCAACTTTATGCCAAACAGAACGCACAAAGGGCAAATGTGAAGAAAAGCACACAGAAACAACGGGAACAACTCATGCGGTTATTGAAAGAGGACAAGTTAGGTGCTAGGAGTATTGATACAATCAAGCCCTCTGACGCTAAAGAATGGGCGTTACGCATGAAAGACAAAGGCTTTTCCTACAATACCATTAACAACCATAAACGCTCGTTAAAAGCGTCATTCTATATCGCCATACAAGACGATTGCGTAAGGAAAAATCCCTTTGATTTCAAGTTAAGTGAAGTCCTAGAAAATGATACCAAAGAGAAAGTCGCATTGACAGAGGAACAGGAACAAGCCTTACTCTCATTTATCAAGACAGACAATGTGTATCACAACCATTATGATGATGTGCTGATACTGTTAAAGACTGGACTTCGTATCTCGGAACTGTGCGGACTGACAGTAGCTGATATTGATTTCAAGAATGAAGTTGTAATTATCGACCACCAGTTACTAAAGAGCAAGGAACAGGGCTATTATATTGAAACGCCTAAGACGAAAAGCGGAATAAGACAAGTGCCATTAAGTAGAGAAACAATACAGGCATTTCAACAAGTTATGAAGAAACGCCCAAAGGCAGAACCATTTGTGATAGACGGACAGAGCAATTTCTTATTTGTCAATCATAAAGGCAAGCCCAAAGTTGCGATTGATTACAACGCCTTATTTGTCCGTATGGTAAAGAAATATAACAAGCACCACAAGGACAATCCCTTGCCACATATCACACCGCATACGCTACGCCATACATTCTGCACAAGACTGGCAAGCAAGAACATGAACCCAAAAGATTTACAGTATATCATGGGACATTCAAACATTAGTATCACAATGAACTGGTACGCTCATGCGTCCATAGATACCGCAAAATCAGAGGTTCAGCGTCTAATCGCATAGAAGTATTTACCACGATTTTAACCACGATTGACAGGGAAAATATAAGAAGATAGACCTAGATATGCGAGGTTTACCACAAAAGCAAAATGCCCGTAGAGCCGATAAAATAAGGCTCTGCGGACATTTAGGAAGATATAAAAAGATAGTCAAAAAGACATATATAATTTATATATAAATACTTCTATGTGCTTCATCTATTACAATTAACGAAAAATGCCCCGGCGAAAAAAATCGCGATCCATCCGCATTTTTTATAGTATCAATCGCATGTAACATTGTCTGGTATGTTGAAAATATAATTTTTGCATTTCGCTCATCTTTATTTAGTAAAAGATTACACATTGTTGTATTCTCTATATATTTATAAAACGCATCCTTTGCCTGCTTCACCAATTCTTTGCGATCTGCCAAAAACAACACTTTTCCCATTAACTCACTGCGCGTCATCACATCTACTATCGATGCCGCTGTTCGTGTTTTCCCTGTACCCGTCGCCATTACAAGCAAACATTTTCGGATTCCCTTTTCATAATTTTCACAGCATTTTGTAACTGCTCTTAATTGATACCAGCGATCCGTAATTTGCTTATCAATCTGAATGCTGTTAACCGATTTCTTTATACATCGCCGCTCAATCATTGCATTGATATCTTTTTGCGGAAAGATGCCGCTCACAAGTCTGGGCGCACTGTTTGCATCATCCCAAAGATAAGTTTCAAAACCATTTGTATAAAATATAATCGGTCTTTTTCCCTGCATATTTTGGATACAGTCTGCATATAATTTTCCTTGATTCCGCCCTTTATCTCCGCTCTCGCTTGCCTTTTTTGCTTCTACTACAGCAATAATCTTTCCTGTATCTCCCCATATAACATAATCCACATATCCCCGTCCTGTTTGATTCGGCATTCCGACAACAGGATATTCAACTTCCACACAATTTCTCTTTTTATCCTGATCGAACACATATCCATTCGCCTCTAAATCTGCATCAATATATCTTTTTCTCGTCGTCCATTCTGACAGATCCGGTTCGTAAACATATTCCCGATTTTTTATATTACGGGCTTTTTGAACTTTCATCTCATTACGAAGTTCTTTATTCAAAGCTAAAAGACGTTCTATTTCTTTATCTTTTTCATTCACTATTTTATCAGCGTTTTTTTGAACGTCTTTAATAACCTGCCGATACTCTTCCTGTACCACATTCATATCCGTTGTCGCATCAGGAATCTTTTTCTCATCAAATACTCGTTCAACATAATCTCTTCCGTAACAATAATCAACCCATTCCACAAAATCAAATAATATGTTGAGAGAAAGAACTGCATTGTCTCGCGTCAGTCGTTTTGAAGTATGTACAGACTCATTTCCATTCCGAACAATGTGCTGAAGCCTTCTCCACAATGTAATATCCATCAAAGAAGGAAAGCCATTATTGTGAAGTAAAGACTGCAATCCTTCTCTATTTCCAATCGGTTCTAATGCAGAATCAATCGAATAAATCCATTTCACACACAATTCCAATGCTTTTCTTGAAGCTACCGCGCTCATCACCGGCGAAGATTCTAATATTCTTTCCGCATCAATACACGCTCCTGAAAACAATTCATATTCTTGTTTCTTCTCAAGAAATGCAAAATTCATTTCCATGATAAGCTCCTCCTCTCAAGCAAATTTTTAATATTTCCGCACTGCAACTTTTGATTTGTCGGTTTGAGCGACGAAGACAGCAAATTGCTCTTGTAATTCCATTGGAGGTACGGCGACCTGTAACTGCTTTAATTTTGCACCAGGCAAATGTGCAATAGTAGCTTTTGCACCGGCTAATGCAGAAAAACCTCCATAATCGCAATTATATCTAAACCACCACGCCAGATAATCTGGTAAAATTATCTGGTGATTACATCTCACTCGATGCAACGCCTTTTGGAAAAAACATGGCTGTAACTCATTATGCCACACAGCACACCGTCCAATTTCGCCACCCTCACAAACCAAAAGATCTCCTTCACGCAGCTCAAACTCTGCACGGTCTTTTTCATCAAAATCCATTTTATTTAGATTTTCAAGATTGAACCGAAACCACTGAACATTGAAATTGGCTAAGTAAGGATAACTATTTCTTCCAGTTTGCTGTTTTGCATCTAGCATTTTCCCCAATCGTGAAGAAGTGATCTCTGCAAATAAACAAACTTGCCATTTCTTGCTGTTGTGGATTACATCTCCAAACATCTCGACAAATCGGGCTTTGATAAATTCGTCAAGTTTTTGTAATTCCTGTTGGCGCATCTGAATCAACTTATGAAGCTTATCCAACACAGAAGAACAAAACTTCTGTTGCTCTACAGAAATATCTGGAATAGTCATTTCTTTCAGCATATCCAGTTTTAAATTATCTCTAACACTTCCAGATGCCTTAGCCTTTATCATCTGTCTGCCCAAATCACTTCTAAGAAAATAGTATAGATACTGACGGTCAATCCCTTCTGATACTGAAAATACATTATAGAGAGGACTTACGATAACACGTTTTTCATACCTCTGCCAATCAACAGAGCCGACATTTATCCGCGAAGGATTATATGCAAAATAACCTTGCGGAACAATCTTATATGTGGTTTTGTCTTGGCTAGCAACCTCTTTGCCAAAGTATTCTGTACAAAATCCCTGACTATTTGTCACGCTGTACACTGGAATATCTTCGTTCCCTTTATTTCGCTCCGAGTATTCCTTTATGAATTTCCCTAATGGCACTCTTATTCTTGTCATTCTATCATCCCTACAAATCTTAATTTATTGTCCTCCTCATTATACAAGATTTATCCACTCAATCAAATACCCATTACATAAGTTTTCAAATATAGTAATAAAATCACAACAATTATAACTATAATGAAAGAAAATGCCAGTCGCATCACGAACATGCGAAATCAAAAAAGACACCTATTATTTTGCCCCCTCAAAAGTCAGACCATAAATCCAACGTTTGAAAGTCCGATTCAATAAAATAACAAATGTCTTTCTTATCAACTTTCGTCTTCTCTATTTTATTTTCTAAGCAATGCTCTCAATTCTGCCGTTTCCTTCGTAATTTCCTCGTTTAACTTTTCAATTTCAGCAAGAATTTCTTCTGTCGGTGGATATTCTACAGGAACATATTCTATTTTTTTGTATTTATTGATTGACAGATCATATCCATTATCTATAATCTCCTGCTTATCAACCATAAAACTTTGTTCTGTCCGCTCTCTATCCTCTTCGTTTTCTTTCTTATGAAATCTTTCAATAATATCAGGAATATCGTTTTCTTGAACAGGTTGACGTTTATCATCTAACGAATAACCATCTGCTTTCATATCATAAAACCAAACTTTATCCGTTCCTGTCCCATTTGTTTTTGTAAATATCAAAATTGCCGTTGATACTCCCGCATATGGTTTAAATACTCCCGAAGGCATCGATATTACAGCTTCTAAGTACTGATTCTCAATCAACTCTTTCCGTAAGTTTTTATGTGCTTTTGACGAACCGAAAAGAACGCCGTCAGGCACAATACATGCACATCTTCCACCTACACGCAGCAATCTGATAAACAATGCAACAAACAACAACTCTGTCTTTGTTGTATTTGTAATTGCCAATAAGGATTCATTGATATTCTCCTTATTAATCGTTCCTTTAAACGGTGGATTTGCCAAAATCAAATCATAGGCATCTTTCACCTGATAATCTTTAGAAACACTATCCTGTTTATTTAACTGTGGATTTATAACAGAATGCAGCATCAGATTCATACATGATAAACGGCACATTGTTTCATCTGTATCAAAACCTGTAAATGTTTCTGAACCATATTTTTCCCATTGTTCGGCAGTCATCTTGTTTCCATATTCACTTCTTATATATTCGGCGCTAGAAATAAGGAATCCGGCAGTTCCGCAAGCCGGATCACAAATCTTCATATCCGGTGTCGGCATCATAAGTTTTACCATCATATCCCGGATATGCTTCGGCGTTCTAAATGCTCCCAAGCGTCCGGCTGAATTCAATTTTCCAAGCATATATTCATACAGATCGCCCTGCATATCTAAATCTTTAATATCATTTTCAAACAAATCTTCTAAACCGGCAACAACTTTCTGTAACGCTAACGGTTCATTTATCTTAAATGTTGCATGTTTTAAATATCTTGAAAAAGCTGAATTTTCATTTGAATTCAGATTGATCAAAAAAATAAATACTCTATCAACGAAATGCTTGTGAAGCGCACGAGCTTCCATTCCTTTAAAGTTTCTCCAGCGAAGAGCCTGTTCTTCTCTTGATTCTCCGAAAATATGACTCTGTTTTTCTCCCGAAAGCAATTCCGCCATTTCAATATCTGCTTCTCTTTCATCAATCTGCTTTGCAAACATCAGATACGTCAACTGTTCTATTACTTCTGTCGGTTGAGAAACTCCTCCCGCAATCACATCCAGCCATATCTGCTCTATTTTATTTTTCACTACCGATGGTAACATAGATACCTCCTCATATAATCAAGTGTTTTTTATTGAAAATTCAAGGTTTTTCAACCTTTTATATCTCAGTGAATAGGCCTCAGCTACAAGCATTTCCGTGTATCGGGTACTGAAATAGTGATTAATGGGTATACGAAATAAAACGTCATTGTTTTTCGCTTTACTGGCCTTGTGTATACCCTTCCCTCTATGGCAGCTAACCTCCTATATCCACCAGGATCATCTCTGTCTCCAGAGGTCCTAACTTCCTTCGTACTGCCTGCCCATAACCAAGGTGTCAGCTTTGCTCCCTAACGGGGTCATGCCCCATGGAAAATATTCCTGCCGACTACTGGCTCATTCTTTGTATTATTGATTACTGACTCGCTTCCTGTTCCAGCACTGTGTTCAGTGGACGTTATCTGTTACATTCTGCTTATTCGGTGGCTGCCCAGATGACAGCCTCCACTATAGTTACTTGTTTTTCTTACGCAGCCTGCGCATAAGCCGCCGGTCTCCTGATGTCATTGACCATCTTCTTGGGATCATAGCCCACGCCTTTTGTCAGTATGGCATAAAAAACACGAAGCAGCTTCGCTGCTATTGCCATAAGTGACTGCATCTTCTTTAATGGATTTAGCCTTCTAGTTGTGTAGTAATTATGGAGTTCCCTAAATTCTGGGTTCTTCGCTACAAGCGACATTGCAACCTCGAAGAGCAGGTATCTAAGTCTCTTTCGACCTCGTCTGCTTATTGTTGTCTTGCCCTTGTGTTTTCCAGAACTATTTTCAACCAGTGCTAAACCTGCAAGTTTCTGCAGTTCTTTCGGGTCATTAAAGCGTCTGATGTCGCCTACCTCTGCAAGAAATCCAGACACTGTCTTGATTCCTACACCTTTGATTTCCAACAGCTTTTCAGCCATTGGAATCTGATTTACCAATCCTTCAATCAGACCCATCACTTCCTGAAGACGTATATTTCTGGATTCATAGTCCTCCAGAAGCATTCGGATTTCCATTCTTGCAGATACTGCACCTTCTTTGCTTCCGACACTGTGCTCAGCAGCTTCGATCAGGGTCTTTGCCCTCGCCTTTCCAACTGCTCTCAACTTTGCATCCCGCCAAATCTGGTTCACTCCATCAATACCCAACGTCAGAATATCTTCTGGGAGTGGTGCTTCCTTTAGAATCAGTATTCCACTTTTGGCATCCGGCTTACCGTATACCGTCTTATATTCAGGAAAATATATATTGAACCAACGATTAATCCTATTTTGAATTCGTGTAAGCTCCGCTTGTAATTGAAATCTGATGTTTGATGCCGTTCTAAGATCAGCATAAACACCGTCTGGCAGGTATGGGATCATGTATCGTCCCTCTCTAACTAATCCTGCAATGACTTTTGGATCCTTACGATCATTCTTTGTCGGATGATTGTCGTCGAGTTCTTTTGATTTCTTCACATGGTGAGGATTTACAAGAACCGGTTTCATTTCATTATCTTGAAGAAACTTTCCAAGATTAAACCAGTAATGACCAGTTGGTTCCATCCCTGGAATCACCTTATCCTTCCCATGCTTTTCTTTGATATCCAGAACCCATGCCTTAAATGTCACGAATCCTGCTTCCGTGTTACTAAATTTGAATGGTTTCTTCGAATACTCGACTCCTCTGTAATCAAAAGCTCTGGCATAATGCGTTTCACTTCCGACATCGATTCCGAGTACCAAAGTTTTTTCTGTAATAGCTTCAATTTTTGCGTTCTGTGTGTTAGACTTCATTGTAGATACCTCTCTGTTCAATAAGATTTTTACTAACCTGCCAGTCAGTAGTCTTATTGTACTCTGAGGTATTTTCAATTTTCAACATCCACATTTTTTATTATACAGGAAGCTCCCTATCCGAAGAACTTAGACCAATATCCCTGTACGAAGATAAATAACACGATCAGCGGAAGGATATATGACACATAGATCCGTGACCATTTTGGGAATTTAATTCCCGTTCCCGCATTAGCTTCCTTGCGGAAGTTCTTCCATCCCCAGCCATAACGGCTTGTACAAAACAGAAGATATACAAGACTTCCAAGCGGAAGAAGGTTATTGCTGACGATAAAATCTTCCAGATCAAGGATCGTGCTTCCCGCTCCGAGCGGCTGGAATCCGCTCAGCAGGTTAAATCCAAACACACATGGAAGTGAAAGCAGGATAATCACAACCAGATTCACTGCCACTGCCTTGCCTCTCGAGCATCCGGTCAGATCCATCGCAAATGAAATGATATTTTCAAATACCGCAATAATCGTTGACGCCGCCGCAAAAAGCATACAGAGGAAAAAGATACTTCCCCAAATTCTGCCTCCTGCCATAGAATTAAATATATTCGGCAACGTAATAAAAATAAGATTCGGACCGCTGTCCGGGTTCACTCCGAAAGCAAAACATGCCGGGAAAATAATAAATCCCGAGAGCAGCGCTACACATGTATCAAGAACGGTTACGCATACTGCTTCTCCTGTCAGACTTCTGGAGCGGTCTATGTAGCTTCCGAAAATCGCGATCGCGCCGATTCCAAGGCTCAATGTAAAGAACGATTGCCCCATTGCCGCAAATACAACTTCCATCAGTCCCGCTTCTTTTACTTTGGCAAAGTCAGGAACAAGATAAAACGCCAGTCCTTCGCCTGCCCCTGAAAGAGTAACGGAACGTACCGCCAGAATGATCATAAGCGCAAGAAGCATAAGCATCATCACTTTTGTGATTTTTTCTACGCCTTTCTGCAGCCCGATGCTGCAAATCGCAAAGCAGGCTGCCACAACAATGATCATACATACGATCATAATTCCCGGCTGCTGCATCAGCTCGCCAAACTCGTTTTTGATTCCCGACGCATCCAAGCCTTTAAAATTTCCCGCTGCCATTTTTACAAAATACAAAAGCAGCCATCCGCCGATCGTTGTGTAAAACATCATAAGCAGATAATTTCCTGCCATGCCGAACCATTTATACCAGTGCCATTTTGTACCAAGCGGCTCTAATCTGTCAAATGATAACGCAACGCTGCTTCTTGATGCCCTTCCAACCGAAAACTCCATTACCATGATCGGCAATCCAAGTATCAGAAGAAACAGCAAATAGATCAATACGAATGCCGCTCCTCCGTACTGCCCGGTAATGTAAGGAAACCTCCATACATTTCCAAGACCGATCGCACACCCTGCCGAAATCAGAATGAATCCAAGGCGGGAGCCGAATTTTTCTCTCTTCATAAAATTTCCTCTCTTCCTTATATACCATTTTAATACTGTACAGTGTTACAACTGTACAGATATTAATGTACCATATATACACACTTTTTTTCCACCATTATTTACAAAATATTTATTTATTTTCTTTCGCATCTTCATAAAAAGCATCAAGCGAACTTACAACCATTTGAAATGTAAGACGAGCCGCATATTCAGGCGGCATATTTTCCCCGTTTTCAAGCCATGTTCTAATAAATCCAAGACATCCGTTAAAACAAAACGAATAGAAATATTTCATTTCCGCAAACTTTTCGGGAAAGCGTTCCGCCAAAAGATCACGACTGTTTTCTTCCAAAAATTTTTCAATTCTCCTGATAAACGTAATATCACCGTATGGACCAAGAAGCGCGCATCCGATCTCTCTGTTATCGCTTAACACCCGAAACAAATCTTCTATAAACAAGTATGTAGTGTCTTTCTCGATTTTAATCGGATGCTCCAGAATCGCTCTTTCTATTTCCTCAATCATATCATCTTCTATCTCTTTTAGAAGAGACGGAATATCCGAATAATGCAGATAAAATGTCGAACGGTTAATATCCACATCATCTACAAGTTCTTTTACGGTAATCTGTCCGATATTTTTTTTCTTCATAAGACGGGCTAGTCCCGTACGAAGCTGGTTTTTAGTTTTTCTCACCCTGCGGTCTGTCTTTTTTTCCATATCGCTTTCTCCTCGTCATAATATCTCTTCACATGTGTCAACACATTTCGTTATATTGTCGTTTATCCGACATTTCACACTTCTATTAATGGTTGTAAATCTATTTCTACCTTAATATAATACTCTTTATCAAGAAAATCAACATTGTATCTATTAATATATAAGGAGTTCTGATATTATGAAAAAATCATTTCACATTTTTCAGCGTGACCTCTCCCGCCTTTTACACAATAAAGCGGCGATTCTTGTTCTGATCGGCGTATGCCTGCTGCCTTCTCTATACGCATGGTTTAATATCGCAGCCAATTTAGACCCATACGGAAATACGTCTAAGATTAAAGTCGCTATTGCCTGTTTAGATAAAGAAGCATCTTCCGAAAATCTTTCTATCAATGCTGGAAAAGAAATTGTCAAAAATCTAAAAGAAAACAAACAGCTCGGATGGACGTTCACTTCGGAAAAAGAGGCTCTCAACGGAGTAAAATCAGGAAAATATTATGCTTCTATTGTTATTCCCGAAGATTTCAGCCGCTCTTTGATCAGTATTTTATCCGGCGACTTACAGACGCCGAAACTTGACTATTACATAAATGAAAAAGCCAATGCCATTGCTCCCAAAATCACAGGCACAGGCGCAGCCGCAATTCAGGAACAGATCAACAGCACCTTCTCTTCGGTTGCTTCTGAATCCGTTTCCGGCATATTAAAGCAGTCTGCGTCAGACTTGTCGTCAACACTTGGATCTGTCAATTCCGATATTACTAAAACACTTGAAAAAGCTGATGCAAACATTGCCGCCTACAAACAATTTCTCGAAAACTTCAATGCAGCCGCAGAAAAATCTGCCCCCCTGATCACACGCGCAAAATCAACTGCTTCATCTTTAAAATCCGCCGCCTCGTCGGGTTCTTCGGCTCTAAGCGAATCTTCCCGCATCCTCTCTGAAACCCGTACTGCCGCAGGAAACTTTTCTTCATCCCTATCTTCATCTTTGACACAAGGAGAAATTTTGCTCGGTCAGGCGCACAATATCGCATCAGCAGGACTTACCGATCTTGAAACTGCCGCCCGCTCGGTAAACGGATCGATCGGAAACGCACTGGATTTTGCCAATTCCACTGCCGTCTTAAACGGAAATATTTTAAAAGAGTTAGGAGAGCTCGCCTCACTCATTCCCGGATCTGATTTGGATTCTGCCATCGCCGGACTGCAGGCTCAAAACACAAATAATCAGGAACTGATCCTCTCTTTAAGCGCCGGAAATGCAGGAATACAAAATGCCATCAACACAACCGCTTCTACCCGGGAACAGCTTTACACAATTACATCCGCAAACATCGGCAGTCTGCACGACCTCCGCGCTGTTTTGGACAAAAACGTTCTGCCGCAGCTAAACAAGACATTAGATGCTTTCTCTTCTTTGACAGGAGAAATGAACGGTCTTCTAACAACAGTTCCTTCCTCCGCCGATCAGATCGACAACCTGTTAGACCAAATGAGCGCCGGACTTTCAAATACTGTAACGGCTCTTGAAGGCACAAAAACCGCCCTGTCAAATGTTCAGGAACATCTCGGTACGATTCAAACAGACTTAAATGCCCTTTCCGGTTCTGACATCTACGAAACTCTTCTCTCATTAGAAGGAATCGACAAGCAATCGGTATCGGCATTTATGTCCTCACCTGTGAAAATAGAAACAAAGAGTTTTTATAAAATAGCTAATTACGGCTCGGCAATGACGCCTTTTTACACAAACCTTGCAATTTGGGTCGGCGGCATCGTCCTCATCGCGATTTTTAAATTAGAAGTAGATAAAGACAGCTCTATGCTTCGATATTCTTCTGCCTCTCTCTATTTCGGACGCTGGCTTTTGTATATCACGGTCGGAATGGTGCAAGGATTCATTGTCTGTATCGGAGATGTTTTTCTAAAAGGGATTGAATGCGCGCATCCAGCCGCTCTTATCTTTACCGGAGTGATCTGTTCGTTTGTGTATGTCAATATTATTTATGCACTGTCAATCTCATTTAAACACATCGGGAAAGCATTATGTGTTCTCCTCGTCATCCTTCAGATTCCCGGATCATCCGGCACATATCCTGTAGAAATGACACCCGCGTTTTTCCAAAACGTCCATCCGTTCCTACCCTTTACTTACGGTATTTCCGCAATGAGAGAATGTATTGCCGGAATGTACGGAAGCACTTATATACACAATCTGCTCATCCTGCTCCTTTTCGTTCCCGTTTCCTTACTGATCGGACTTGGGATCAGACCTCTGCTTTCAGGTCTGAACCGGCTTTTTGACATTAAACTTGCAGAAACCGATTTAATGCTTGGTGAAACACCCGACAGAAATATCAGACGCAGCGCACAGCTTTCTCTTTTACTAAAAGCTTCTTTATCACAAGAAGAACTTCAGATCCAAACTGCCGAGAAAGCACAGCGTTTTGAAAAAAATTATCACAAAATGATCCGTTTTGGATTTTTTGCGATTTTAACTATTCCGCTCATTTTCCTGATCCTTATGTTCAGCCTTGAATCTAAAATTGTATTCCTCATTCTTTGGATCTTATCTATTATTTTAATCGCCACATGGCTGATCACAGTGGAATACATACATAACGAACTTGCAGCTCAACAGGAACTGTCCGGTATGTCATTTGAAGAAATGTTGAAATTATTCAGAAAAATGGAGGAAAACTGACTATGAAAAATATCATACGCATTGCGCGAAACGACATCCACAATATCCGAAAAAACGTAATCGCGCTGATCGTTATTTTCGGCATTACTATCGTTCCCTCTCTCTATGCATGGTTTAATATTGCCGCAAGTTGGGATCCGTACAAAAATACCGGAAATTTAAAAGTAGCCGTCGCAAGTCTTGATAAAGGATATGACGGCGAACTGCTTCCGGTCCGGCTCAATCTCGGAAATGACATTATTTCTTCACTGCGTGAAAACACACAGCTTCACTGGATATTTACAGATGCCAAGGACGCTTCTAACGGTGTACGTTCCGGAAAATATTATGCTTCTGTTGTCATTTCTGAAACATTCAGCAAAGATATGATGAGTCTGTTTTCTTCTGAAACGACACATCCGACAATTACTTACTGCATCAACGAAAAGGAGAACGCCATCGCCCCAAAAGTAACAGAAAAAGGCGCAGATGCAATCCGTCAGGAAATTAACGAAACCTTCACAGAGACAATTTCCAAAACAGCTCTGGACGCATTTCGTTTTGTTGCTGACGTTTCCGCAGAAAAAGGGGATGCATCTCTTGCAGAAAATTTATCTGCTTCGCTTGCAGAAATCTCTGCCGATCTTGATTCTGCTTCCGGAACTGTACAGGCATTTTCTGATATGACAGACGCCGCTTCTTTGATGCTAGATACGACTTCTGTTATCTTTTCCCATACCGGAGACGGAACAAAGACAAGCCTTGGCGCCTTGACAGATGCAGGAAACGGGATTGCTTCTCTTTCTTCCGCTTTATCCGGCACAACTGACGCAGTCAGTCAGGCATTATCTGACGGAGAAACTTATTATTCATCCGTCTCTTCCACGATCCAAACCGCACTTGACGCCTACAGTACAGATGCGGATGCCGCTTTCACTTCCCTTAATGCAGTCTCAAACAGGATACAAACTGTCATCGACGGATATACATCTCTTGCGGACTCTTTAACTGCTATAAAAAACGCAAACCCAAACCTTAGTCTTGTGATCGATCCGATTCTGAAGCAGATTTCGACTGCCGTCGAGCATCAGACAAATTTAAAAGCCGAGCTTGATAATGCCGGAATAAAAATTACCGGCGCCGTTCAAAATGCGGATTCTTTAAAAACAGAAATCGACGGACTTATTAAAGAGAGCCTGACTTCCACTTCGGAAGTGAAAGACAGCTATGAAGCAACTGTTAAAAATCAACTGGAAAATTTGGCAGGCAGTCTAGGCAGCACCGGATCTTCTGTATCCGCTCTTTTAACACAATTAAATGAAGGCGCCTCTGACTTGACAGATATTACAAACAGCGCTTCCGATGACCTTGCCCTTATCCATACTTCGCTTTCAGATTCCTCAACTTTGCTAAGTAATGTATCTGAACAACTTTCATCCGCGTCTGAAGCGCTCTTAAACCCAAACCGTGACGGACTTTCCGTGTTGACCGACTTGTTGGCGCAAAAACCGGAAGCAATCGCCGCCTTTCTTGCGTCTCCGGTCAGTCTTTCCGAGCATCCGGTCTACCCGATCGAAAATTACGGATCGGCAATGGCTCCTTTTTATTCTACACTCGCCATGTGGGTTGGCGGCGTTGTGCTTGCCGCCATGCTGAAAGTCAATGTTTCAGGAAAAGCTTTGACAGGAGTTTTTAATCCGAAACCTCATGAAACATATATCGGAAGAAGTCTACTTTTTATAGCGATCGGCCTTTTGCAAAGCAGCCTCATCTGTCTGGGCGATTTGTTTTATTTAAACATCCAGTGTCAACATCCGGTTTACTTCCTTTTCGCCGGATGGTTTACAAGCATCGTGTATGTAAGTATCATTTATGCGCTCACCGTTTCATTCGGCGATATCGGAAAAGCCGTCTGCGTCGTCTTACTTGTTATGCAGGTAGCCGGAAGCGGCGGAACATTCCCTATTGAGGTAGCGCCTGACTTTTTCCAAAAAGTCTATCCCCTTCTGCCGTTTACGCACAGCATGAATGCCATGAGAGAATGTATTGCCGGCTTTTACAGCACAGTTTATTGGAAAGAACTCGGAACATTAGCTCTTTTTCTCATCCCCGCACTATTGCTCGGTCTGCTCCTTCGGAAACCTGTCATACGTCTGAATGATGCATTTACGGAGAAGCTCGAAAGCACAAAACTTATCTGAATGCAAAAATTTCCGCATGGATCTTCTCCACGCGGAAATTTTTATTTTTTCTCTTTATTCTTTAAAAAGTTTTACCCGACGGCTGTTCTTCACAATTTCGTAAGCTTGTAACCTGTCGTGCTCACGACTGCCGCCGTATTCCCGAGTTCATCCTTGATACGAATCTCATAATACGCCGTTGTCCTGCCGTCTTTTAAACAGACTGCTTCTGCAATCAACATATTCCCTTTTGCCGCTCCAAGATAAGCAATCTGTGAGTTCAATGATACCATTGTATCGCCCTGCCAGTTTGAAGCAACTGCAAACGCAAAATCGGCAAGTGTAAAATAAACGCCTCCCATTACTGCCCCAAGCGCATTCTTATGTTTTGCCTCTAATGTCAGACTGCATCTCGCATAGCGGTCGTCTATCTCGTCTATCACCGCCCCGGTCTCTGCCGCAAACCGATCTTTCTCAAAAAAACGGACGATTTCTTCTGATGGTTTCATTGTTCCTTTGCTTCCTTCTTACCACTCAAATTTTTTCTCGAAGTATGCTTTCAAATCTTCGATCTTCACTCTCTCCTGCTCCATCGTATCACGATCACGCACTGTAACAGCTCCGTCTTCTTCCGAATCAAAGTCATATGTTACACAGAACGGAGTACCGATCTCATCCTGACGGCGATATCTCTTTCCGATATTTCCACGATCGTCAAACTCGCAGTTATAATATTTGCTCAACTGTGCAAATACTTTCTCCGCGCCTTCATTCAATTTCTTAGACAGCGGAAGAACGCCGATCTTAACCGGAGCAAGCGCCGGATGGAAATGAAGAACGGTACGCATATCCGGTTTCTCTTCTGTTCCGATATTCTCTTCGTCATATGCACTGCAAAGGAACGCCAATACCATACGGTCTGCGCCAAGTGACGGCTCAATTACATACGGAATGTACTTTTCTTTCGCTTCATCGTCAAAATAAGTAAGATCCTGTCCCGATACATTCTGATGCTGTGTCAGGTCATAGTCTGTACGGTCTGCGATTCCCCAAAGTTCTCCCCATCCAAACGGGAACAAGAACTCTACGTCTGTCGTCGCTTTACTGTAGAAAGACAACTCTTCCGCATCATGGTCACGGTAACGTACTTCGTCTTCTTTCAGTCCGAGTTCAGACAGCCAGTTCAGACAGAAGTTTTTCCAATAATCAAACCATTCCAAATCTGTATCCGGTTTGCAGAAGAACTCAAGCTCCATCTGCTCAAACTCTCTCGTACGGAATGTAAAGTTACCCGGTGTGATCTCGTTTCTGAAAGATTTTCCGATCTGAGCGATACCAAACGGAAGTTTCTTTCTTGATGTACGCTGTACGTTTTTAAAGTTTACGAAAATTCCCTGCGCCGTCTCCGGTCTGAGATAAACCGTATTCTTCGCATCTTCTGTAACTCCCTGGAATGTTTTGAACATCAGGTTGAACTGACGGATATCTGTAAAATTATGTTTTCCGCATGTCGGACACGGAATCTGATGCTCTTCGATAAATGCCGTCATCTCTTCCTGAGACCATCCGTCCACAGAACCTTCCAGTTCAATTCCTTTTTCTTCGCAGAAATCTTCGATCAATTTATCCGCGCGGAAACGCTCATGACATTCTTTACAATCCATAAGCGGATCGCTGAAACCTCCGAGATGACCGGAAGCCACCCAAGTCTGCGGGTTCATAAGGATCGCGCAGTCGACACCGACATTGTATGGGTTCTCCTGTACAAACTTCTTCCACCATGCTTTTTTTACATTGTTTTTCAGTTCTACACCGAGATTGCCGTAATCCCATGTATTCGCCAGACCGCCGTAAATCTCTGATCCCGGATATACGAATCCTCTTGATTTTGCAAGCGCCACGATTTTATCCATTGTCTTTTCAACCATTTTTATGCTCCTCACATTTTTTATTGTAACAGTTCAGCCATACAGATGTACGGGAAGCAGAAAACATGCCTGCATGTTTTTGCAAGCGGACATCTGTATGTGCTTAGCGCCTTTTTATGAGTAAAACAGTAGCGGCAGCTACAGTAAGCACGCAGTGCGGTTTTACGAATGGCGCAGGCTGAACTATTACTTTTTATTCTCGATGGTATTCATTATAACTTGTGCGGCCTTATTTTTCAAGCATCATCGCGCAGACAATCTCCATTGCTCTGTAGGATTACAATACATGTGTTACAACTGAATAATTAAAAAGCGGAAATACCTTTTCTGTGTTATGCTTTAAGCTACCAAACCTAAACATTTAAGAAAGGAAGTATTCCCGCATGGCAAGTATAACACAAGATATGAGGTATCGTCTATCCCTGATCCGTTTCGCCGAAAAATATGGTGTCTCAAAAGCAGCAATTAAATATAAGACAAACCGCCAGTATATTTATCGTTGGAAGCGCCGCTATGACGGCACAATAGAGTCTCTCCGCGATCGTTCACGCCGTCCCCATCACCATCCCAATCAGCATACACCTGAAGAAATCAAGCTGATCCAAGATATGCGTAGGCGCAATCCCCATTCTGGTCTGGTTGTCTTTTGGGTCAAACTTATGCAGCGCGGTTATAAACGTTCCATCCCAGGATTGTATCGTTTTCTGAAGAAACAGGGAATCTTGGCTCAAAAACTTCCGAATCCCAAATATATTCCGAAGCCTTATGAGCAGATGAAATATCCCGGACAGCGTATCCAGGTCGATGTGAAATTCGTTCCTGCATGTTGTCTTGTCAATAATGCGAAAGGAAAGAAATTCTATCAGTATACCGCCATTGATGAGTACTCCCGCTGGCGGTATGTGGAAGCTTTTGAAGAACACAGCACCTATTCATCCGCACAGTTCCTCAAGCATCTGATCCAACGCTTTCCTATGCCAATCGAATGCGTTCAGACAGACAACGGCGTGGAGTTTACAAAGCGCTTTTCCACTTCCGGCAAAGAAACATTGACTTTATTCCAACGGACTTTAAAAGAACTTGGCATCCAACATAAACTGATCCGACCCTTTACACCACGTCATAACGGAAAAGTGGAACGCAGCCACCGCAAGGATAATGAACGTTTTTATACCTCGCATACTTTCTATTCCTTTGAGGATTTTTCCAAGCAGCTTCAAACCTATAACCGTAGGGATTATAACCAGTTTCCCATGAGACCTCTGGGGTGGAAATCACCACAAACTGTTCTGAGGGAATTTATTGATCGGGGTGTAACATATGTTTGACAAACCTACACATCGCGCAGACAATCTCCATTGCTCTCTATCACATTTTTATACCAATAAAACGATTTTTTCGGAATCCGTTTTCCCGTTCCTTTTCCGAAGTCGTCCAGGTCCACATAAACCATCCCATATCTTTTCGACATCTCTCCGGTCGTTGCACTGACCAGATCGATCCACCCCCCATGCAGTATACCCGATCAGATCTACACCGTCCTTTTCCACTGCATCCATCATTGCTTTCACATGGGAAGAAAGATATTCTATTCTATAATCATCATCAACAAACCCGTTCTCATCCGGCGTATCTTTCGCTCCAAGTCCGTTTTCCACAATAAACAATGGTTTTTGATATCTGTCGTACAGCGTGTTTAACGTAATCCTCAGTCCGAGAGGATCGATCGGCCATCCCCACTGACTGTTGGTAAGATGCGGGTTTTTCGCAGAAGCAAACACGTTTCCCCCTGCGGCTTCGCCTTTTCCGTCCGCTCTCACACAGCGGCTGTTATAATACGAAAGCGAAACAAAATCAACCGTATTCTCTTTTAAGATTTCAAGATCATTCTCCTTCATCTTCAGCCGAATATTTTCCCGTTCAAATAATTTTTCAGCATAAGAAGGATAATTTCCCCTGACTTGTATGTCTGTAAAAAAGTAATTTTCTCTGTTCTTTTCCACGCTTGCCCATACGTCTTTCGGATCACAGCTATACGGATAGACGTCTCCCGCCGCAAGCATACATCCGACCTGTGAGCCCGGGCATATCTCATGCGCCATTTTCACAGCCAGTGCAGAAGCAACAAGTTCATGATGAGCTGCCTGATATTTTACTTCCATTGGATTCTCATCTTCTTCCAGACGAATACCTGCTCCCATAAACGGCAGATGCATCAGCATATTAATTTCATTAAATGTAATCCAATACCGGACTTTTTTCCCGAAACGGTGAAACAAAGCTTCACAGTAACGAAGATAACAATCGATCACTTCGCGGCTTTTCCATGAACCATACTTCTCTATAAGAGCCAGCGGAATATCAAAATGACAGATTGTTATAATCGGTTCAATTCCATACTTATTCAGCTCATCGATCACATTCTCATAATGATTCAATCCATTCTCATTCGGCTGTGATTCCTCTCCGGTCGGAAAAATCCTCGACCATGAAATTGAGAAACGGTAACATTTACATCCCAGTTCTTTTAAAAGCACAATGTCTTCTTTATAATTTTCAAAACCGTTGACCGCTTTTCTTCCCGGAAAATAAGATTCCTTCGGAAGTTTCCTATAATCGAACGTTCCATCCATGACAGCCTGACGATTCTCTCCGTGAGGGATCACATCAACGAGTGCAGTCCCTCTTCCATCTTTATCCCAGCTTCCTTCAAACTGATTTGCCGCTGTTGCTCCGCCCCACAAAAACTGTTCTTTCATACGCAACAATCCTTTCCTATCGAGTAACTGTCATCAAGATCGATTGCGGATCTATATGACATTCACTTGTAATTGAAATATCTGAAAATTCATCTGTATTTGTAATAAGAACCGGAGTGACAAGAGAGTACCCTTCCTTACAAATCAGTTCCATATCAAATTCTAAAAGCTTCTGTCCTTTCGTTACGCGATCTCCTTCTTTGGCGAATGGACGGAATCCCTTTCCTTCCAACTGTACCGTATCCATTCCGACATGGATCAGCAATTCCACTCCGTCGTCCGTTGTCATCCCGATTGCATGACCTGTCGGAAAAAACACAGAGATTGTTCCGTCTGCCGGTGCATACAAAACTCCTTCTTTCGGGTCAACTGCCGCTCCAAGTCCAAGCGCTCCCGATGAAAAAGCTTCGTCCTGAACATCTGAAAGCGCTATAACTTCTCCCTTCAACGGACTGCTTATTTTCTCTGTTTTCCTTTCTTTCCTGTCAATCTTATCCGATTCATTCTTATCAAACTTCTCAATCTTACCGATCTTATCTTCTTTCTCTCTATTCTTTTTCATATCAATTTCGCCCGTTTTTCCGGTCTTCTCATCGTGGTAAAAGATCATCGTGAGAACAAAACCGACAACCATGGATATTGCAATTCCGATAAATGCTACGATAATATTTCCGTTTGTTCCGTCAGGATTGATCATATTCGGAAGTTCAAAAATTCCCATGCCACCGAGAATGAATTTACGGAAATTAAAATGTCCGTAAAATGCTCCGCCGATTCCTCCTGCAATACAGCTTATGATAAACGGTTTTTTTAGCGGAAGAAGCATACCATAGATCGCCGGTTCTGTTACACCGAAAATACCGGAAATAAAATTCGGAATCGCCATCTCTTTTATCTTTTTATCTTTTGTTTTGAAAAACATCGCAAGCACTACTGCCGATGTAGCGAATGTACAGGCGAAAAACGGCATCATAACATTGTCGTATCCCAACGTCTGCACATTATTAATATAAACCGGAATAAATCCCCAGTGCATTCCGAAGATTACCAAAATCTGCCATGTAAATCCTACGACCGCGCCTGCAAGAAGCGGACTGAATTCCCTGATCATAAGCGTAAATTCAGAGATCAGCGTAGATCCAAAGGTTGCGACCGGTCCGAGGAAGATCATTGCAACCGGAAGAGTTACAAGTAAAGTCAGCATCGGCACAAAGAAAAACTTTACAAGATCCGGCACAAACCGATTAAATAATTTTTCACACTTCGACGCAAACCATACAGTCAGTATGACCGGGATCACCGTTCCCGTATAATCTACCGAAATGACCGGAATTCCGAAAAAGTCTATATATACCGGAGATTGGAACAGCGTTCCTTCCAAAACGGTCGTTACAGCCTCTGCTCCTGCCGACAATGCAGATAACTGGATACCCGGATAGCACATTGCCGCTCCGATTGCAAGACCGAGCATCGGTTTTAATGTTATTAACTTGTGATAATGTCTCCTTAAGATTCACTTGAGGTTTTGTCTCTTTTTGGTATTCTATTAAAGCTATGAAAGAAGGTAAAATTACATTGTCACAAGAACAACTGAAAACGCTGACTGTCATCAACCGTTTCATTGACAAGTCTATTTCCAGACAACAGGCTGCTGAACTTTTGGGTCTCTCCACACGCCAGATCACACGCTTAAAGAAAGGAGTCCTTACCTCTGGCGCTCAATCCCTCATTCATAAAAATACCGGTAGAAAACCCGTTCACTCCGTTTCTGACGAATTGAAGGAAGCTGTCCTTAAGATTTATTCCCGCCCAGAATTCTCTAATGCCAACTTCCTCCATTTCAAAGATATACTCTCTGCAGATTTCGGAATTCAACTTTCCTACTCTGCTCTTTCCAGTATACTAAAAAATGCTGGTTTTGAAAGCCCTAAAAAGAAAAAAATCCGACACCGCACACATCGGCGCAAACGTAAGCCCCATCCCGGACAGCTCATCCAGATCGATGCCACGCCTTACGAGTGGTTTGGGGGAAATATCAAATACGCCCTTCATGGTGCTATCGATGATGCTACCGGGCAGGTCGTCGGACTTTTCCTGACACAGAATGAATGCCTTTACGGTTATCTGGAAACCATGCGTCAATGCTGCTCTGATTTCGGCATCCCACAGACGGTTTATTCTGACAACCATACCATCTTCCGTTCTCCTAAAACCGGAAAGCTGACTGTTGATGAACTAATCGCAGGCAAGACTGTCCATCTTACCCAGTTCGGACGTTCCCTGCACGAATTGGGCATTGACCTTATTTTCGCAAAGACTCCTCAGGCAAAGGGGCGGATTGAACGTTTATGGGTCACACTGCAGAGCAGGCTCCCTGTTGAGTTCGCAAAACGTGGGATTACTACTGTGTCAGAAGCAAACCGTTTTCTGGAAACAGAGTACAGGGAACTTTTCAATCAGAGGTTTGCCGTTGAGCCGGAAGCAGAGTCTATTTTTGTCTCTGCCGCAAAAGATTTGAATCTGGATTCCATCCTTTGTGTAAAGCACACGAGAAAAACAGATGCAGCCGGGACATTTTCGTTTAAAAATCGGTGTTTTCAAATCCTAGATGAGGGATTTCCGATTATCAATGCCCGCCGTGAGATCACTGTATTAATTAACCCACGTTTTGGAATTCGTGTAGAGTACGGCGGACGAATCTATAATACCATCCGTTATCTGAAACCTCAGAACAAAAATGCCAATACAGAAGTTCCCCAAAAAGTGTCAAAAACAGTAGAACCACACCTTCAGCTGCGTCACAGCAGTGATGAATGGAAAGCAATCTGGTGGATGGAGGATTATAATCTGTCACTTAAATTTTTATATGAGCTATTTTTCGAGAAGCAGCAGTCAGCTTCATAAAAGGGCATTAGCCCTTTTATGAAAGTGACATTTTTTCAAATAAATTTCTATATTAAAAAGTGACATTTTCATAAGTTATTGACAGACCGAGCATCGGTTTTAACTGAAATTTCTTAGCTGCTGTATATCCAAGGAACAGCGGCAAAAAGGTAAACAACGCATCGCCTGCCGCATTGATAATCATATATCCTCCGCAATCGGCAGAATACAATCCAAGTGTAACGAATAATGTGTTCAGACCTTTCAGCATTCCGCAGGCAGCCATGATCCCTAAAATAGGCTGAAAAATACCGGACACTACATCGATGGCACGATCCAGGAGCTTCCCTGATTTCTTTGTTTCCGCAGACGCTTTATTCTCGTTCAAATCGAGCAGCGCCATCACATCTTCAAATACTTCCGGCACATGATTTCCGATCACAACCTGATACTGACCGCCGCTTTTCATTACAGTCACAACCCCGTCCATCTTTTTCAGAACATCGTCTTTTGCGATACTTTCATCCTTTAACGTAAATCGAAGTCTTGTGATACAGTGAACAAGTCCTGTTACGTTTTCTTTTCCGCCGACATTTTTTACGATATCTTTTGCCAGCGTCTCATACTTTCCCATTTCTTTTCCTCCTATAACTGTTTTTTGATAGTTAGAAAATAACATATGTCTTTCTTTCATACAATTCGCACAAGCCGGATTGTTTCAGCGTTTCAAAAATCATGAAAAAGAACCGCTGCTTTTTGAAACAGCGGTCCAAATTTACTCATTTTTCTCTTTTGTATGATACGTTTCATCCCAAAGCAGACTTAAATGATTCAACATTTCCATAGAGGATCTTGCATGTTCTTCATATCGCTTTGACAACAGAAGCGCGAAAAAAATATCAAGAATATAAGTCGCTCCCGAAAAAGAAGTAATCACATCCAGGCTTAGCAGCGCGTCCCTGTTCGGAATCTCCACAATCTCATGACACCATTTCTTAAGTTCTGTATGATAAGGACCTGCAATTCCGACCACATAAGTTTCTGTCGCCTCCCTTAAATATTTTGCCATACAGATCACCGTATGATTTGATCCTGTCAGACTGATCAAAAAAGCAATGTTTTTCTTGTGCTTACGCGCCGCCAGATAGTGAGAATTAATACTTTCGTATGCCGAGCATTCCAACCCGAGCGTACTGATTTTAAACGCCGCCGACTGTGCAAGTATATAACTGATCCCTGTTCCGTAAATATCGATGCACTCTGCTTTTTGCAATACTTGACTGATCCGTTTCATACTGTTTTTATCTAAAGAAAGTCTTGTATTCGTCACCGCTTTATCATAGAGCGCCGGAAGTGTTTTTACGATATCGTCATATGTACTTTCGGCAGTCACCGGCTCGTTTGCAAGCAGTTGATCGATCCGCTTTTTTTGATTGATCTCGGCAGTAAGAGTAATTTTCAAATCTTGAAAACCATTTAACCCAAGCTTTTGACTCAGCCTCACGACTGTTGCCTTACTCGTGTAAGACGCTTTCGCCAGTTCTCCTGCCGACAGTTCCGAAATCTGATCTAAATGACTTAAAATATACTCCGCTACATCTTTTTCATGAGCCGTAAAATTTTTATGTTCCTGCAATTTTTCTAACAGCATTATTGTGCATAGCTCCCTTCACCTCAAATTCATACAAGTAAACGTCCTCCAATGTCGGAGCGGCTTCCCTGATCTCATCATACCCTTCCGGACGCTTCTGTGTCACTACGCGAACGATAATCTGTCCGTCTTTTCGGAACAGATTACTTATTTCAAACTTTTCTTTCACTTCTTCCAGCTCCTGCTGCCCTACACTCATTTCAAACACTTTTCCCTGAATCTTTGCCTGTAATTGTTCGGGACTTGCCTTATCGATCAGCCGTCCGTTTTTCATCAGAAGAATTTCTTTGGAAATGAATTCGATATCTGATACAACATGAGTTGCGATCAAAACGATCCGATCCTGACTCAAATCCGAAATAAGATTACGGATGCGGATACGTTCTTTCGGGTCTAATCCCGCCGTCGGCTCATCGAGGATCAATATCTTCGGATCGTTTAAAAGCGCCTGCAAAAGAAGCACTCTCTGTTTCATTCCTCCTGACAGTTCCTTGATCTTTTTACGTTTCACCTTGTCAAGATTTAACAAAGGAAATAAAAGCTCCATCCGAGCGCGGATTTCCTTTTTCTTCATTCCTTTCAGCGTTCCCATATAAGCGAGAAATTCAGTCACTGTAAACGTTTCGTACAACTGTTGCTGCTGTGGCATATATCCGAGCGATTTTCTGTAAGCCGCGCCCCATTTCAAAATATCTTTTCCGCCGCACAATATTCTCCCCGAATCCCGAAGGAGGTTATCTGTCAATATATTCATCAGCGTGCTCTTCCCTGCCCCGTTTGGTCCGAGTATGCCATAAATTCCGTTTTCAAACGTCGCGTCAAAATTTTGCAGGGCTTTTTTCTTCCCATAGCTTTTACATAATTCCCGAATCTTAATTTCCATCCCTGCTACCTCCTGTTCTCATAAGCACGATATAAAACATATCCTGCCGCAAATGAAAGCGCTCCCCAAAAGATCACGATTTCCGAAATAAGTACAAGCCAGTTTCCTTGTAAAATCTGATGCCCGTCCAAAAGACTGTTCAGACTAAGATAATGTACGATCGGAACTCCGCCCCATTCAATGAGCAGCGGACCGCCGAACAAAAGAAGCGAAAGTATCATCGTCATCGTAGAGTCTTTCAAAACGACGGACAATGCCATCGTACTAAATACAATGACAAACAATGTCACAAGCTGCATAATCATCAGCATCAAAACGTATCCGAAGATCGAACAATTTATAACCGACTGTCCCGCAAACATCATCGAACGCACCTTTGCGCCCCAACATTCCAGCGGATACTCCCCGACAACTTTTAATATCGCCGGAATCTTGACTAAAACAAAGATCACCGCTGTAATTCCGAATGACACGCCAAGCTTTTTTAAAAATAATTCTTTCCGCCCCCGCTTCGTACTGCGAAGCAGGTTCATTACTTTCAGATCATATTCCGTTCCGAGAACGCCGGATGCGCTGTACACCGCAGCGATCACACATAAAAGAATCCCGATCAGACGTTCCTTCACCGCCTTATCTCCGAACAAAAGCTGATAGCCTTTTTCATAAACCAACTCCTGTTCATTGACTCCCTTTCCCTGATTATTTGACATAATGTACATCACCTGACTGTACGCCTCGGAAAATCCTTCATGAGCATACTTGTTTTCTTCCTGCTTCTGAACAATCTCAACGGCAGTCAGATCTGAATTTTCCGGAGTCATAGAATAGATCTCTTCAAATCGTTTGCGCTCCTCATTGAAGTATTCCACTTTTTCTTCTGTCATCTTTCCCTGCTGATCGGTCATATAAAACTTATAGTATTCTTCCTTGATATCCCTGTATGTCGGAATAGAATTCCCGACAAGAACGGCGCCGTACATGACCGCGATACATACCCATATCGCACGGTTTGAGAAAAGACATTTCACACTTTCGTAAAAATATAATTTATCCGAAATAAAACCGATCCGACTGCTGTTTTTTCTCTCCCTTCTCCATCTTCTCTTTGTTTTGGCACATCGGAAAAACCTCCGCACATTTCCCAAAACAAAAAGAACAAGTACTACCGGAAGAACAATCCGAAATACAGTCATCGCATTGACCGGATTGTCAAAAAAATCTAAATTATGGTATTTAGAAAACAGCGGATACACTTTCATATATTCCGCCAGATTAACGTATTTGAACACGTCCGCATAAGACACCGACGGAAGAAATGCAGACAGCATATACTCTGCAATTCCGACCGCTCCGATTCCGATCATTGCGCCGGACGGTGTCTCTGATTTTTGAGCAATCCATATCATTCCTAATATGATCACATAGCAGACTGCCATCTTGACGATCAGATATAAAAATAAAAACATTCCTACGGACATCATATACGGACTTTCGTACATCGTAGTTACCGACTGGATCGGACGAGAGAGGTCACCAAAGCCATATTTCTGCCACGCATAAAGATAATCGACTCCGTAAAACAGAAGAACGAGCAGCGCCGTCACACATGCCGCCACTGTCAGCTTTGCCCCGATCACAGAGCCTCTCCCTCGATAACAGGATCTCAGCAAAGGATATAGTTTATTTTTCTTTTCATCCAACACAAGAAAATACACTGTCACCGCAAGCATAAAAACGATGCAAAGATCTGTAAATTCTGCTTCTGTGGCAAAGATCACTCCGTCCGATACATCACTCTTTAGTTTCAGTCCTTTCAGTTTCTCATACGCATCCGGGGTAATCTGTGCATTTCGATAAGCAAACGTTCCTTCATTCGAGAAAATAGCGCTGGACATACTCGCGCTTTTTTCCTTGATCTCCTCAAGATATTTGTCGTATCGGTTGACCTGTCTGTACTCCTGAAAGATTTTGTTGTACAACATCTCTTCTGCATATTCATTCCCCGTATAAACAGGAACTTTCTTTTCCGGAAGCTTCTCGATCCACTCTTTACGCTTTTCTTCCGGCTGTGCCTTCAAATCTGCGTAAATCTGTTTCACCGCTCCTGCATCGTACATCTCCATCTTCATTTTTTCAGACAGCGTCCAAATATTAAAAAGAAAAAACACCGAGCACAAAAACCAAAAATAGCGGAATGCACGAAACTTTTTCCATTCATACATTACAGATTTCATCCGATCCCTCCCCTCCGGCAAGGTTTTTTTGTTTCTCTTACTCTTCAGTTACAATATTCCCCGCCGAAGAAACTCTCGGCGTATAAATCACTTTCATTTCACCTGTTTTCCCAAACAGATCTTCTTTCTCAATATAGGCGTCGTACATGAGAAGATCTCCTTCAATTTCTTTTTCGCCGATATATTTTTCCTGATATGTAAAATAAACTCCGTCTTTCGTTATATCGTTAATTCCACTAAGCCACGCCTGATCTGTCGGAAGTCGGTCTGACAGCTTCAGATTACTGATTCCTTCCTCATTTTTTACATATAATTCATTTTCCGGAAATGCCCGAAACAAAATTCCTTCTTCACTTACACCTTCTACAGTGACTTTTTCAGCGCCAACTTCTTCCGCCTGAACAATTTTTTCATTTTCCTTTGAATCAATATGATAGCAATAGAGAGACTTTCCTTCATCACCGATATAATAGAAACCCTTCCCATCCTGCGTCACTTCAACACGCTGATAATCAACGGTATTCAACGAGATTTCAGTCAATGTTCCGCTCTCATAATCAAATAAGTTATATTGTACTCCGTCATCTTTCACTACAGCACACACTTGATACTCTTTCGTTCCTCCAAGCATAAGAATATGGCTTACATCTTCCAGCTTTACAATTTCCGTCTGCTCCAACGTGTCAAGATTCAGACGATTCAACGAACAATTAGATCCCATTGCCTGTCCGCTTTGCGCCTGTCCGTCTTCCTGTTCCGCCAGGATTTTATTTTGTAATTCACAGTAGGTATAGTACATATTCTCATTTAAAATCACTGCCGATTCTAACATATCTCCCGAAGAAAACGTACCGACTGTTTTCGGGTTACTCCCATCCATATGTGAAGCGATCAACTTACCTTCTCGATTATCTACACTCTCGATCCGATATAGTTTCTCTTTATACGGAAACATATACGAAGAAGAACAAACTGCATTGCATGTCGTCTTTTCATCTTCATATACTGATAAATGGCGGCAGTTCGGCTTTCCGCATACCGGTATACTTGTCTGTGTCTCATAATCCGTAAAATACATCAATCCGTCATGTACCGAAAAACTCCCCTTCTCCGTTTTCGTCAGAATACCGTCTACTTCCATGTAATCAGATTGAAGCTGATTCTCGGAAGATGGTTTTTCCGTCTTATCCTCTGATGAACAAGCCGACAACCCTGACGATAAAAGACAAATACTCAAGACTGTTCCTGCTAATAGTTTCTTTTTCATATCCGTTCTCCCCTGCTCACACGCTTAACGCTTAACAGTTAATTCTCACATTCTCATTCTTGTGCCCCGATCACATTTCCATCCTCATCCAGCGGATAACCTCGGCTTGTCATCCTCGGTTCGATAAGTACTTTTACATTGTTCTCATCGCTTAGCAAATCTTCCCAACTGATGTATCCATACCAGTTAATCTGATCCATATCTAAATACTGCGTATACTCAAATCCCAGTCCTTCCTCGTTTTTAAACAACATTCCGTTTAAAACAAAGTCTTCTTTTAATAATTCTTCTGACAGCGAAAGTTGTCTCAACTTTCCACTGTCTGCTTCCTTCAAAAACAATCTTTGATCTTCTCCGTACCATATCTTAAACAAAATTCCTTCTTCACGGACATCCCACAGACTAAGAGAAAATACATCTTTTCCATATGCAGCTTTCGCTTCCTCTTTGCTTACGAAAACCTCATTTTCTCCTGTTTCAAAATGATACCTATACACAGCTGACGGATAATCGATCCCACTATTATAATAAAATCCCGTTTCATCTGCCCCTATAATCCTTCCGGGGATATCGTACAGAGAAATTTCTTTCGATACCTCTTTCTTGTAATCAAACTGATAACAGGTAACCCCATCCTCCCCTTTTACTGAATAAATCTGATAATCTTTCGTTCCTCCTAGAAATTGAATAGAAAAAGTGCCTCGTTCTCTGCAAATCTCTCTTGACTTCATTGTATCTAAATCCAACATACACATTACCGTTTCCAACTCCGGTTCTGCCGCCTCTTCCTCTCTTAACGCCACATCTTTCAGATAAAACATCTGATCTTTCACTACAACACCTTCGTGAAAACTTTCTTCTGCCTTAATAAACATTCCTTTTGATTTCCAGTTGCTTCCGTCCAAATCAGATACAACCAATTCACTTCCGCCATCAGCAAGAGACCGAAAACCGTATAGTTTTCCTTTATAAGGAAATAAGTTCCAAATATCAGTATTTGCCGCATTGCACTTCGTATTACGATCCTCCATCCACGATATATGACGACAATCCGGCTTGTTGCAGATCGGTACTGCATTCATTGTTTCAAAATCCACATAATACAATAATCCGTTTATAACGCCAAAATATCCTTTCTCTACTGTCGTGCCAACTCCTATTTCCATATAATCAGATTGAAACTTATCAGATGCGGTAGTTTTCTTTTCTTTCCCACATCCGATCATACCAATACATAAAATTAGTACGAATACAAATGATATAAAATGTCTTCTTTTCATAATGGTATTTCCCCCCTGATTACTATTTTGGGTCCTTGTTTAGGATGCTTGCAATACACCAATACAATGCCATGAGTGATACATTAATAAAAAGCGCCACTCCTTCGGATATAACATCCATGCGATCTAAAGCAAAAATTATCGTAGCTAAAACAACACAGAAAAATAGAATTACTCCTAATAAATGCTTCTTCTTCATGACTTTGTTCTCTCCTTCCTTTTCATCCAATAGATAACCTAAATCTGGCAACTTGGGTTCAATAAATACTTTTATATTATTCTCCGATCACATTTTCCTCCTCATCAAGCGGTTTTCCCCCACCCGTAAATTTTGTTTCAACGAGTGTCTTTATATTATTCTTTCCGGCTAGTAAATCTTCCCAGCTAATATATCCATACCATTCGATATTATCCGAATCTAAAGATTGCAAATAAGAAAAACCAATTCCGTCTTCCGTTCCAAACATAAAACTATTCAATCTAGAATTCTTTTTCGGCAAATTTTCTTCCAAGTAAAGTCTTTTTATTTCTCCACTTTTTGATTCTTTCCAAAACACGTCCCCCTCTTTTTCATCCACTAAATGAAATAGAATTCCATCTTCGCGAACATCCCATATTATTAATTGTAGATACTCTTTTCCAAATGCTGCTTTCGCTTCCTCTTCACTTATACAAATTTCATTTTCACTGGTTTCAAGATCGTGTTTATATACTTCTTTCGGATAATCAATTCCACTATTATAATAAAATCCTGTCTCATCTGCTTTTACAACAGACTGTGTTCTGTTTTTCAAAGAGATTTCTTTTGACTCCTCTTCATCATAGTCAAACTGATAGCATTTGATTCCATTATCTTCTTGTACTGAATAGATCTGATAATCTTTCGTTCCTCCTAAAAATTGAATAGAAAAAACACCCTTTTCTCTGCGAAGTTCTTTTAGTTCCATCGTATCAAAATTCAATACGCACATTACTGTATCCGTTCTCATTTCTGTGATATGATCTTCGGGTCTTACCACTACATCCTTTAAAAAAAACATCTGATTTCCCACGACAACCCCGCCTTGAAAAATTTCTTCGGCTGTAATAAACATGCCCTTTGATTTCCAGTCTCCCCCATCTAAATCAGATACGACCAATTCACTGCCGCCATCAGAAAGAGAACGAAATCCGTATAGTTTTCCTTCATACGGAAATACTGTACTAATATCTATATTTGCCGCATCACATTTTGTATTACGATCTTCTTTCCATGATATATGACGACAATTCGGCTTATTACAAATCGGTATTCCCTCCATCGTTTCAAAATCAATATAATATAAAAGTCCGTTTATAACTCTAAAATCCCCTTCCTCTACTGTCGTACCACCCCACACTTCCATATAATCTGATTGAAATTTATTAGGTGCGGTAGTTTTCTTTTCCTTTCCACATCCGCTCATTCCAAAGCACAAGATTAATACAAATACAAATGATATAAAACGTCTTCTTTTCATAACGGTATTCCCCCTTGATTACTAAAAATCAATCATATACAGTAAGGCTGTTTTATAGTCTTTTTCACCTTAAGTCTTTTAACCAGATCTCTCTGTTAATTATAAATCAAAGCTATGCATTTTACTATAAAACAGCCTGAATATTTAATTTTTAATCATTTTTTATACCCAACTATATATTAAGAGCTGCGCCTAAATACCTGTGCCTAAAAATTTTTAAATTTAATTTATGGATATGCTACTAAATATGCTTTGACACCACCATTTTCATGCAAACTTTCTGCCTTTCCAATATCCCATCCATCAGGAGCATAAACGCTCGCCGTACCGCCCCCAGAAACCGCTGTCATTGGAATCAGTTGGTTTGCACTTCCACCTGTAGCATAACGATAAGGATAAATAGTTGTTTTCGGATAACTTCCAGCCGTCATCGCAGACGCTTTTCTAACTGATACTTCTAGTGAAATCGGATACCCTAAAAGCGTTCCTTCTGCATTTCCCGCATACACACTTGTTCCACTTGCCAACACCAACCCGCATGTCAACAATGCCGCAATTCGTTTCATTCTCTTAGTCATGTTCTTGTCCTCCTTTTTAATCTTTTTCTTTTTGTTCATTTATGATCATTTTCGGTCGTACGCCCCGAAAATAATTTCAAATCCTCTTATCGAACCGTGTTATACCACTGATCCAACTGATTATTTACTTCTTCTGTTATCGCGTTAATTCCTGCCGCTTCCATTTCCTGCATCATTTTTTCATAATCTTCCTGCGGATTTTCTGACAGACCTCGGAACAATTCTGAATAGCTGTAATATATTTGTGAAAGCTGATCTATCTGTTCTTTGTAAACTCTTCCATCGAATTGAAATCCTGCGATTAAAGATTCTTTCACTGCATTTTTCTCCTTGCTCCACTGATCGTTCCCAAACATCCATTGAAGCATCGCCGGTGTTTCTTCCATCTCTTCTGTTCCATATTTCAAAAGATTACTGATTTCTTCATCTGTAACTGTCCTTTTCAAAAGGTCGATTGCTTTCTCTGTGTTTCCACCTTTTAACACACTGTTCATTCCGCCTGTTCTATGCGGGGGATAATGCTCTCCTATCTTTACATACTTTAAGGAGAGTGGTTTTTTATTATTTTCCTCGCAGATTGTATCAAAATATTCTTGAAGTAACTCTGGATCATCTGCATACATAAGCATCACGAAGAAATTACCATTTGCCAACGTATTTGCCGATCCCTCCTTCAGCAATCCATTTTTATGAAATTCGTTAAGAAGCAACACGGATTCTTTCACCTGTTCATTATTCAGTAAATTCTCTGCAATCGGTTTTTCCATACCTTCTTTTACCCTGATTGTATCTAAAATCTCTGTATATTCAGGAGCATAAATCATATATTCATAAGAATGTAGCGGCACGAACGCTTTGTTATCTTTTTCTTTTTCCGACAGTTCCGTCAAAATCGGATACAATGTCTGCAAATCTCCTGTAACCTGCGATATGTCTACATTATATTTATCCAAATATTGTTGATTAAACACATAATACAAACCGTTTCCCTCATAACTATATGATGGAATCCCATAGATTTCGCCGTTAATTTCCATATGCTCCCATGTTTTTTCCGAATACGCATCATAAAATTTTTCATCTTCTCTGATTTTTTCTAAATTTTGCAAATATCCGTTTTTATAGAATGAATAATACTGATTACTGTCATCTCCTACGACGCGCAAATTGCTGTAAATAATATCAGCAGAATTGTTCTCTAAATATTCTGCAACATCTTCCTCATATGTTTCCATTGGAAAGCATACGAATCGTACTTTATATTCACATCCACGTTTTTTCAACAACGCATTCAACGCCTCTTCCATCTCACTTTGTACTCCCTCAATAGAAGACTCTGTAATCCACACAATTTCCTCAACTTTCTTTTCTTCTTGTGGCAATTCCTCTTTTTTATCCTTTTTCATATACAACATATCGAATAACACCATCGCCGCAACTACAATAATACTTATAACTGCTATTATAATTCTTCTCTTTTTCATTCCTTTGTCCTCACCATACTAATAAACCAAAGCAAAATCATTGCGAAACAAGAATATCCAATCCCACACATAACAGCCTCACTTTTTACAAAAATGTCAAGCACTATCGCTAAACTGACACCGCCTAATATCCAAAAACATCTTTTTAACTCATTTAATTTCCCGTCGATTTTATACTTCCACAATGCAGTCAAAAGCAAAATTATCAACATACTTCCCATAAACACTGCCTGACTAAAAAGATCAATCGAACGAACTACCTGTTTTTTTACATAGATTCCACTTAAAAATAACAGTAACGAATAACAGAAACATCTTATTTTCGTTTTCGCATGTATCCCTTGCCATCCGATTCTTAATAGTGAAAATGTAATTAGAAATACGACTGTAAACAATATCTCCTTTAACAATATGCCACTCAATAATACTCCGCCTGTTGTCATGATTAAAACTTCTAAATGTTTCACCCCATATAAATAATAAGAATACTCCTCTTGTGCAATCAGATCATTTTTTACAAACTGATCGACGATTGCTTCAAACCGATCTTCTCTTTTGTTTTTCATTTTTTCAATTTCACTGCATCTTTCGGAATTTCTTCTTGATAAAGATACCATATACACTTGTTACTTGCAGCAAATCTTGTAACCATATCCGCGCCAAATACCAAAAGGCTTAACCATCTTTTATGAATCATTTTCCACATCATTTCCCCTCTTCCCTCTTTTGTTTGACTGATTTTTTATGTTTCTGATTATACACTATTTTTCTTTGAATTTTTCCAACATGTAACAAAATGCATAGTTTATTGTAACAACTCGCACTTTAACATGATATTTGTTTCTATATTTCTTTCGTTTTGATCCGATCGGCAAAAAACAACTTAAAAAACAGTCATTCTAAATTTTATAAAAATTCATCACAAGCCAGATCACTGAAAGCGCAAAAGGCACATTTCAGAATTGTACACAACCGTTAAGGTCTTTGACACCTCCAGACTTGTATCGTCACCTATACAAAAAATACAGCAAATACCCTCTTAGGATACTGCTGTATTTCTCGTATATACTATTTTTCAATTTTTTCCCATAAATTTATATTCAATGTAAAACTTTCTTTTTCTGACTCCCACCAGACGTCTCCATTGTATTTTTCTGCAATTTGTTTTACGCTAGACAGACCAAAGCCATGATTACGCTTATCAGATTTTCTCGTGTGAAGATCCATTACTGTTTCACTGCATGAATTTTTACAACAAATGACAATTCCATGATTTTCGTATACTGCAAACAAGTCGATCCATTTTTCTTTTTTGCAAGACTCGCATGCTTCGATTGCATTATCCAATATATTTCCGAACAACACTCCTAAATCCGTTCCTGTAATTCCCAGTATCTCCGGCAATTTTACATCTAACTTTGCTTCAATCTGCTTTGCTTCAATCTCTACATACTTCATATTCAAGATTCCGTTCACAACTGCGTTCGCAGTAAATAATTTCTGCTCTGCCTTTTCTAATTGATTCAAGATACTGCAAACTTCCCGCTTTCCCTCTTCAATTTCTCCTTTTTCAAGATATCCGTATATTCCTGCGATCTGATTTTTCATATCATGCCGAATCTTTCGGATTTCCTGCTGATGCTGCTCGACCTGTTCGTAATGAAGCTTTTGATATTCATATTCTTTTAACTGATTTTTCATCTCCCCTTCTGCGATATGATATTGCTCCTGTTTTCGGAAAAGAATATAAGTGATAATATTGATCACGATGACGATAATTGTCACTATCCAACTAAAAATCAGATCAATCGAATCCCTCATAATCTGCGCCTCATGAAGATAAATAATCAAAACAGCGCTTAATATCGGAATAATCAAAAAGCTTTTCTGTACCTTTCTCTCCGGCGCATTTTTCTTGCGCCTGCTGAAAAAATATAGGACAAGCACGAGGATCAGTCGCAGTTCTGTAAGAAAGCGTTGGAAAAACTGCGTAATATCACTGTCCAATTTCGGCATTTCGGATGCCTCAATATGAAAAAAATATCCTATACTCAATGCAACAATTCCTTCAATCGTAATTATAAATGCAAAAAAAGAACTTCCTACAAATAATTTCCTCTTCCAATTTCCTTCAAAAAATCCAAGTACAACTACGATAAAAATAATTGTCACCACTAAATTAATATCCGAATTGGCAAAATAATCATTGATAAAAGATGCCATTACCGCCACTACAATTAATATTATGAAATCAATTCGCTTTCCTATCCGTCTCCTCGGTTTGAAAAAGCACAAAGCAAACAAATACATTACTAAAAAATCGATTGTACTCCATACATATTCCATCATCTATTCTCTTCCCCCTTTGCTCATCAGAATAAATTTTTGATATGCTTTGTTGAACTCCTGCTTATAAGTCCTTGTAATCGGCACTTTCAATCCCGAACGAAGGGGAACTGATTCACGCTCCACTTCCCTTAATTTTTCCAAATTAACAAGATATGAATTATGTACTCTCACAAACATAGATCCTTTTATATCTTCTTCAATCTGACTCAAACTTCCGTAAAACTCATAATCTCTTTTTTCTGTATGTACGATGATTTTTCTTCTGCGGCTTTCGATGCACTCAACCTCATCATAATAAAAAATCATATCTTTCAATTTGTTTGTAAAGCGGATATAATTTCTTTTTTCCCGGATGATCCGCAGAGCGCGCATAATCACATTGTGCGCAGTATCAGAATCGATCGGTTTCACCAGATACTGAAACGCCTGCACGTCGAATGCTTTCTGCATCATCTCACTATGATTTGTCATAAAAATGATCACTGCATTTCTATCCTCTGTTCGGATATGTTCTGCCAATTCCAGTCCGCTCAGCTTCTTCATCTCAACGTCAAGAATATACAGTGCATATGGCATATTTCCTTTCTCAAGCAATTCTTCGGCAGACACGAAGCATTCACATTTTCCTGCCATCCCTGTTATTTCTAAACACTTCTCTACATTTTTTTCAATCGAATTTTGTATAAATTCTTCATCTTCACATATCGCTATTCTCATTTGACCTTACGCTTTCTTCTCTTCCTTTATTATTTTCTTTCACGTTTTTGTCTCAGACTTCTGAAATCTAAGCACAATCCCTGTCCTGAAATACACCACATCAAATAAGAGTCTCTAATATTTCCAGTGATTTAAAATGCTTTCCGACATATATATCCGTCATCCTGCTCATCACATTTCCAAGTTCTGTCAATACTTTTTCTGTCACATTAAACGTATATAATTTCTCAATCGTACTTGTTTCTATATATTGCATACTATACAAAGTCGAAGGATCCAGACTCATCCCGTCCCGCACGTCTTTCATACATTCGCTGCACACAAGTCCGCCTTTCACCGCGCTGAACACGGCATGTCTTTCTTTATTTCCGCAAGTCATACACTGAAATACCTGCGGCGCCTGTCCGTTGATCGTCAACGCTTTCAATTCAAATATGTAACGGATAAGCATGTTTGGAATATGCGGATTTGTCAGCGCCCGAAGCGTCTGATAAAGAAGTTTTAACATTTCCCGCTCATCATTGAATTCTTTCGTATAGTAATCTGTAAATTCCAGAAAATAAAAACCGTAATATGCTCCGATAATGTCGCCTCTCAGCTCGGCAAAATAATTAGAAATACTTGCCGACTGTATCGTGTAAGACGTCCTCCCCTCATACATCGTAAACGTTCCGAAAGAAAACGGGTTGAGCGCACCGACAAGCGGACTGTTCGGGCGTCTTGCCCCCCGTGCAAACGCCGAGATCTTTCCCTGTTCTTTTGTAAGTATTACAACACGCCGGTCATACTCGCCGACCGGCATCGTAGAGAGTACTATCCCTGTCAGTATAATCTGATTCACGCCGTTCCTTTCTGCCGGAGCTTCCATCTGCTTTCCGGCTGTTTTTATAATTCAAATAATCATCAATCTTTCCTGATGTCATAAATAATTCCCAGTATTCTTCTTTCATCTGTTCCACCTCTTCTTCCGTGATCTTTAAGAATAGTTTCCCCGACAGAAAAGAAGGTCATACTGTATAAAAAATACCATTTTTATTATAGAAAATTTTTCGATGCGATCACCGCTGCGTTGATATTACTCGTCCTCTCTGTATCCGAAATTTTTCATAAGATAATCGCTGTCGCGCCAGTTTTTCTGTACTTTTACCCACAGTTTCAAATTCACTTTACATCCGAGTAGTCTCTCGATCTCGTAACGCGCGGTACTTCCAATCTTTTTCAGCATACTTCCCTGTTTTCCGATAATAATTCCTTTGTGGGAATCTCTTTCACATATGATCGTCGCGTCGATATGCATTACTCTTCGTTCTGCCTTCATCCGATCGATCGCCACCGCTATTCCGTGAGGAATTTCTTCATTCAGACAGTGAAGCGCTTTTTCCCTGATCAGTTCTGCCACGATCTGACGCTCCGGCTGATCTGTGACAGTATCTTCATCGTAAAACTGCGGTCCGTACGGAAGATATTTTAAAATCACTTTTATAAGCTCATCTGTATTATCTCCGGATCTTGCCGATACAGGCACGATCTCTGCAAAATCATATTCTTTTCTGTATGCGTCGATAAATGTCAGTATCTCTTCTTTTTTCACCATATCGATCTTATTAATAACGAGAACAACCGGAGTTTTCACTTTCTTAAGCTGTTCGATAATATGACGGTCTCCCGCCCCGATAAAAGCAGACGGCTCGACAAGCCAAAGCACAACGTCAACTTCGTTCAAAGAACGCTCTGCAATATTTACCATATATTCTCCAAGCTTATTTTTTGCTTTGTGGATACCCGGAGTATCCACAAAAACAATCTGGCCTTCCTCTGTCGTTAAAACCGTCTGGATACGATTTCTCGTCGTCTGCGGTTTATTCGATGTAATCGCGATCTTTTGTCCGATCAAATGATTCATTAATGTTGACTTTCCTACGTTCGGTCTTCCGATCAAAGTTACAAACCCTGATTTAAAATCTTCTCTCATATCAATATCCTTTCCCGCGCTTACTCTTTCTCATCCTGTCTTTTTATTCTCACTGCAAGCCTTCTGCGCTTCTCTTTATCTTCCTTATTGTTTTTAATCTTATCTTCTTCGTTTTCCTTGTATTTCCTTTATCCGGTCATCCGACCGCTTCATCATTCTCTTTTTCGCTGTTCTGTCATACTTCTTAGCTTAATGTTCTGATCTCCATGAACATCTCTTTTTGTTCTTCGATCTTTTCCTCGCTTCCGATCACGCAGATTTGATCTGCGTCAAGCACCGCTTTTAATATTTTTGCAAGCGCGCGGATATCTTTTTGATCAGCCGAAAGAATCTGCTCTCTTTCCCGGCGGATCATTCCCTCTGTCACGCGGCTCATATACAAATTCATAGAACGGCTTCCTTTTGCGGCAGGATTCATCGGGCGGTCGATATTACTGATCGTTCCGATAATAAATTTATTCATATCTCTGTCGTCTACATTAAAGTTTTCAAGATAATCTACAACGCCTTCGTAAATCTCCATCGTTTTCTCAAGATTCGGATCGCGGTACGAGATCAGATAACCTTCTCCGATCCGGTTAAAATTACTCATACATCCATAAGCTCCGCCTTTCACACGGACATTCTGCCACAAATAATCGTAGCTTAAAATCACTTTCAAGATCTGAAGCGCTCCTGTATATTCTTCTCCGCCGTCAATGAAATTGCCGACTCTTGCAACGTACTGTACTTTTGAAGATGTTTTAAATCCTTCGTTTCTTTTTTTACAATGAATGATGCATCTGTTTTCTTTCGCTTCTGTTTGTACCACATCTGCGTCGTTTAGCTGTTTTGATACAGCCGCAAATGCATTTTCCATATAGGCAAGTCCTTCTTTTGCCGAAGTATAGCTGACCATCATATTATCTGCGCAAAAGATCTGTTTTGAAATTGCTTTTAACCGACAGATCAATTCTTCTTTATGGTCGTCAAAGTTTTCTTCGATTTCTTTTACTACTTCGTAAAATTCGATTCCGTCTGTATCGTCTTTAAATTTTGCAAGAGGCGATGTATATGACAACGCACGCAAAGCGGCAGTTGTATGTCCCGATGACAAGAACGACATACTAAGGCGTGATTTGAGCATCGCAAGAATCTCTTTTAAGCGTTTCTCATCGTCAAGCTTAGAACAAGTCAGTATTTCCCGCATCATAGAGAAAAGAACGTCCATCTTCGGATACAGTGATTTTCCTTTCATTTCAAATGTCGCTTTGAATTCCTTTTCCTTTACTTTCTGCGCATCTGCATATAATTCAAGCGACGTTCCGATTCCGCCTGTATGGATATTGATCTCATTAAACAACTCTCCATACTCGTAATTCTCTGTATCGATAATGCCGAGGACACTTTGCAAAATGCCGACATACGGAAGATCTTCTTCCTTGACCGCAGAAAGATCGAACAGAAGCGTTACATACCCGATTCCGTTTGTCTCAACATTATGATAGATCGTTTTCACTGAGTCGATCTCCATCTCTGTATTATAGACAGGCGCGATTTCCGGGGAAATATCTTCTCTTCTAAGCACCGGAATCTTCGCCAGATCTTCCGGCGCAGATTCTTCTTCCTGATACGCTTCCAGATCTTTTGTATCCTGCACAAGTTTCTCAATCTCTTCTTCGGACAGACTTTCTTTATACGCCTGCAGTTTCTCTGCAAGCTCCCGATCCATTCTCGCAGTCCTTCCCTTCTCCGGTCGGATGATTACGATCGCCCCGTGCGGATTCTCCAAAAGATAATCTCGGATCAACTGCTCAAAATAACCTGTTTCGATCTGACTTTTCAAAAACTCAAATGTCGGAATCGCCTCCATATGGATAAACGGTTTTTCTTCATCATAAAGCCAGCTATCGAACAACTGAAGTCCGTACATCAATCCTCTCGGATAACTTCCGAAGTCCGCCTCTCTGAAACGGAACTCATAATAATTCAGTCCAGCCTGCAATGCTTTTTTATCAATTCCGCCTTCTGCAATATTTCGCAGCGTATTTTCAATCACTTCCACAAACGCTTCCTTCTGCTCCATATTTGCATTTTTAGAAATAACAGAAAAAATCGGCTGATAAACTCCATTATCATATGATCCCATAATATCTTTTCCGATTCCCGCATCAAGAAGCGCTTTTTTCAGCGGCGCTCCCGGAGCAGACAAAAGCGCATAATCTAAAATCTGAAATGCAAGATAGAGCTTTTCATCTAAGGAAGTTCCGATCACTTTATTATAAGAAAGATAAGTGTTATCCGCTTCGCTTTCATCGCTTGCTATAGAATATTCCTGAACAATCTCCTGCATTTGTGAAAACGGCTTCTGATACTTAATCTCCGAATCAACCTCAATCTCATCAAAATCAGACAAATACTTTTCATCAAGCCAGTTCAGTTTTTCTTCCATATCCATATCGCCATACAGATAAATATAGCTGTTTGACGGATGATAATATTTCCTGTGGAAATCAAGAAACTGTTCATACGTCAGATCAGGGATCACTTCCGGATCGCCGCCGGATTCATTTGCATACGATGTATCCGGAAACAGAGAATTCAAAATCACCCGGTCAAGCACCCCTTCAGGTGAAGAAAACGCACCTTTCATCTCATTGTATACAACTCCCGACAACTTCAATTCCTCATCCGGTGCATCCAGTTTATAACTCCATCCTTCCTGACGAAACGTTTTATCCTGCTCGTAAATATTCGGATAAAATACCGCGTCCATGTAGACATGCATAAGATTCTGAAAGTCTTTATCATTGCAGCTTGCTACAGGATAAACTGTCTTGTCAGGATAAGTCATCGCATTTAAAAATGTATTAAGCGATCCTTTTACAAGCTCTACAAAAGGATCTTTTACCGGAAACTCTCTTGATCCGCACAATACAGAATGCTCCATAATATGAGGTACTCCTGTACTGTCTGACGGCGGTGTACGAAAACCGATGGCAAACACTTTATTTTCATCATCATTTTCCATAAGAAGAACTCTTGCTCCGCTCTTCTTATGACGCAGAAGCGTTCCTTTTGAACTCAGATCAGATAAATCTCTGCTTTGTACAATTTCATAAGACTTTAAATCACATATACTCATTTTTTTCTCTCCTTCATATCTCTTTTTCTAGGCATTTGCTAAATGCCGCAACCCATTGATTTTACTGGGTTTTCTCGTTTCTTATATATAAATTTTCTCTCCACTCATGGTAAAATATAAGTAGCCACACAAACATCCCACACATGAGAGGAGAAAAAATTTATGGCTAATAATTATCATCAGCTTTCACTTAAAGATACTTTTTCAGACTGCAAGGACATGTTTATGGATGATGTTCCTTCCTTTTTTCAACTTCTGGAGCAGCATTTTGATATTTCTCTTTTTATTCCACAAACTTTTTATAACGCTTTTTATCAGCATCTTGGTCGCAAAAGAGAGTATCCGCTTACTGGTTTCCTTTCTGCCCTTATCCTACAAAAAATCTTTCCTATCCCCACGGATTCCCTGCTGATACTATTATTGAATCTTTGCAAGGAACTTCGGGATTTCTGCGGTTTTTCCAAAGTCCCTGATGCACCTTTGTTCACTCGCTTTAGACTGGGCTTTTCTGACCACATTGAACTCATGTTTCAGCAGATGGTTGATTATACCGAACCCATCTGCCAGCAGATTGATTCTTCACTGGCTCAGATTCTTACCTTTGATACTTCCGGCATCGAACTCTATGTTACGGAAAACAATCCCAAAACTCTCAATGCACTTATCCGAAAACTGAAAGTTTATTACAAAGATATCCCTGATGTTGACCCTTATAAGATGGCTTACGGTCTTATGCCTTCACAGGCGGCATCCTGTCCCGACGCAAAGCAACAATACATCAACGGACATTTCTGTTATGCGGATAAATTTGCCATCCTTACCAATGGTCTGGGTATCATCCGGCATATCTCTTTTCTGGATGATGACTTTAAAACAGCTCATCCGGAAATGACGATAGAAAAGAAATCTGATTCTCCCGATGAAGATAAGTCCATCGGGGATGCAACTTCCCTGAAGCCTGTGCTTTCTGATTTCTTTTTCCTGCACCCGGACTTCCATCCGGATACTTTTCTGGGCGATTCTTCTTTTGATACCATCAAAACCTATGGGATGCTGTTGAATGACTTTCATTTTTCCAAGGCTCTGATTCCTTACAACCTTAGAAATGAAAGCAATCTCAAAAAAGTCGGATATAACGAATACGGCTATCCAACCTGCCCGGGCGACCCTTCTCTTGCCATGAAGTATTGTGGTATTACCCATGAAAATGGACGTGCTGACCGTGTCAAATGGATTTGTCCCAAGGTTCACATGGTAAAGGGTAAATATGTCTGCGACTGTAAAAATCCTTGCTCTACCGCCACCAAAGGACGCACCACTTATACATACGAGAATCTAAATTTTCGCATGTTCCCCGGAATTCAAAGAGATTCCGAAGAATGGAATTCCCTTTACAAAATCAGAACCATTGTGGAACGTGCCATCGACCATCTAAAAATCAACATGTGTGTTGCCGGAAGGAAATCCAGAAACCACACCACCACAAAAGCGGATGTTTTTCTTGCAGGGATTGCAAGCCAGCTTACCGTCATTGTCGCCCACAGCATGAATTGTCCACAATACATCCGAAGTTTGAAACCTTTAATTGCCTAAAAAAGTATTTCATTGTCATAGTTCATTTATGGGCTTATTAAAGTACGCCCCACATCTGATGATTTATGTCAATTCAGAAACCATTCTGAATAATGACCGTTTTTTCTCTCCTTATATGAGGAAAGTTATCCACATCAAAGAAAAAATTATTTAACAATTACCTAATCTCTTTTTCTTTTATGCAGGCGGACATCTGTATGAGATGAGCGCCCGGTTATAAGTGAAACAGTAGCGTTAGCCACAATAAACAAAACCTTTGCTAAAATGCATTTCTCCATCCTCTGTTATAAACATCGCTTCTGTATCCGGTGTCTGTTCGATCAGTTCTAATCCTTTTTCTAATCCTAGCGCAAAACATGCCGTACTTAATCCGTCACCGTCCGCCGACTCTTCAGATAAAACAGTTACGGACACGAGTCCGTTTTCATACGGATATCCGGTTGCCGGATCTAATATATGGTGATACAGTTTCCCGTCTTTTTCAAAATATCTTTCATATATGCCTGAGGAAACAACAGACGTACCTGCAATTTCTACGGCTGACACTGTTTCGCTCCGATCGGCAAACGGCTTCTGGATTCCGATTTTAAACGGCTTCCCATCCGGTTTTTCTCCGACACATAACACATTTCCTCCAAGATCGATAACTGCGCTTTTCACACCTTCCGATACAAGATATTCTTTCACTTTATCTGCAATATATCCTTTTGCGACAGCTCCAAGCTCAATTCCCATTCCCTCTTTTTTAAAACGTAGTTTATTTCCTTTAAGCTCCACATCTTCATAGCCTACACATGCCTGCTTTTCCGCGATTGTCTCTGCATCCGGCACGATCTTTTCCCCTGAAGTAAAATCCCATAAAGAAGAAACAGGTTCGATCGTAATATCAAACGCTCCACCGGAAAGTTCACTATAATACAACCCCTTTTCGATCAACGCCGCGCACTCTTCGGATAAAAGATAATATCCGTCTTCCATCGGAAGCGTTCCGTGATTCAACGCATAAATCTCACTTTCAGGAAGCGTACGGCTGAATATCTTTTCATATTTGTCACAAAGCTTTAACGCTTTATCTATAATCTCTTCCGCATCCTTTTCTTCTCTATGTATTCCCTTTTCATTTCTTTTATCTTTGTCATCCGGCTTTTTCTCTTTTTCTTCTAAATCATAAATTGTAACAGTCACAACAGTATTCAATTTAAAATCACTTTTGCTGACGGGTTCGGCAGATTCTTTGTTCCTCACAAAAAATACGATTACAAAAAACAATACGCAAATAAAAACGACTCCGAATAGAATTCCTCTCTTTTTCTTCAATTATTTATCCTCCCGCCCGTTTTTATTTTCCATTTGTTGTTTTTCCTGCTTTTCCTGCAGTTCTTCCAGTTCTTCCATATCAAGCTCGATTTCAGGAAGAAGCTCAAAATAAAAATCCGTATATTTTTCACTTAAGGCGGCAATGCATCTCGTCTGCAGCATCTTAAACTTCCTTACGGAAAGCTCATCCTTGTTCAATTTAATATACGCGCTGATCCATAATTTTCTTCCCGTTCTGACAATGTCATAATAAATATCCACACAATTACTTTCCTGTATGATCGGTTCCACCGTCTGCTTGATCTCTGATACTGTTTCCTCCTCGGGAGAGATCAACAACAGATCCCTGATTCCGGTAAACACCGTTTTAACCGGGATCGGAAGCATGATCATAGACAGCACGATCGTGATAAACGGGTCCAAATACGGAGTTAATTGACCTACTCCTTTAAACGGAAGGAAAACCGGAAGGAAAAATACGGCTGTCATTCCGAGGGAAAGCATACTATCCATCTTCCACCCCTGCATCTCTACTGTAATAAGAGGGGAATTCATCGCTTTGTTTTTCCTCTTCAGATAAAATGTCACTATTATGCCAAGAACACAAGCAAACAGCTCAAACCACGCTACAACTCCAAAATCAACTGTCCGCCCGCCGTGAAATAATATATTGATACTGTTCGTGATCAAACCGACTGTAACAGTGATCATTGTTATTCCTTTTACAACGATAAACACAGTCTCCATCTGCATATGCCCAAACGGATATTTCTCGTTACTCGGCTTATATAAAAGCGGTATTAAAAAGATAGACGGAAGAAGCATAACGAATTCGATTCCGTCATATACACCATCCAGCAAAACAGCCTGTGAACCTGTCACTATCGCCATTACAAGCTCCACTACGACAAACATCAAGTTCGCATACAGCGAAACAGACATTGCCTTTTTCTCTCTTTTTGAACTTTTTTTACCGATTCTCACAAAATCACCTTTATCTTTTTCTTTAGTCTATATCCATACTATATTACATCATATTCTCTCTTCTGTATATCCGGGATTTTATATTTCTTAGCGGAAAGCAAAAAAGACCATGCAGACGCTTCTCCATGATCCTTTTCCCAAATCCTATTCCTGATCTTTTTCTGACCCTGCTGCCTTGTAAAAATTGATTTACTCTACAACCACTGCCGTTCCGCTCACTGTCACCATCAGCATATTTCCGTCAGCCCCGAGAACTTCATAATCAACGTCAACTCCCACAACAGCATTCGCTCCTGCCGATGCCGCCCGCTGAGCCATCTCGTTAAGCGCATTCTGTCTTGCCGTCACAAGTTCTTCCTCGTATCCGCCTGATCTTCCGCCAAAAAAATTCGTGAAAGACGCCGCCAGATCTCTGACAAAATCCACACCTGAGACAACCTCGCCAAAAACAATTCCTCTGTAATCTACAATTCTTCTTCCCTCAATAGAAGGTGTTGTCGTAATAATCATACTTTTCCCCTTTCTTTTTTGTTTTTTCAATTAATAAGCAAATTATTACATATTTTCCATATGAAATCCATATGAATTTTTTCAACTTATTAAAGCGGATTTTTTCATTCTCTATCGGCTCTTCTGAATTCATGATTATATAGAAACCGTAAGCTGTTCAACATCTGCGCCGTTTTTCCATTTTCTATAGCAGATTTCTGTACACTTCCTGTATTCTTCAAAGAGATTCATTGCTGTTTGTTCATCCCCATATACTTTCCAACATCCCGAGCACTTGCTGCTAGCCGCCTTATTTTCTATAAATCCTTTGACATCTTCCGCCGGATATCCTAAAAATAAACCAATCTCATGTGGAAATTCTGAATCCTTCCGCAGTTTTTCAACCAATCTGCAGACACAACGATTTTGGTTTGTGCAGTCATACCCTTTATGTGCTAAAATCGTCTGCACTTTCTCATCAAAAAAATCCTGCTTTAATTTTTCCGGACGATAAACATAAATCAAAGCTCTCCTGCCTGATATGCGTACCGGAAGAATTCGGATTCCTTTTTTTGACAACTTCTGATTAAAATTACTTATTTCTCCGGACATCTTTTTTTTAGAATCACATGGACACGAAAAAAGACTTCCTGTTTTAAGCCCCGATAAAGTGGGCGAGCAATAACTTACAAGCATTTCTTCTGACATAGTCTCTTTGATTTCTCCTTAAACATTTTCCAAAAAGCAAATCGTTTCCTCAAAATAATAATCTTCTTCGCCTTTTAGTTAGTTTTAACTAACTAAACTTTACTCTATTTATGCAATTTTGTCAATCATAATTCTTGATTTCGATTGGCAGCCATAATGGCTTAATTTCGATCACCAATGTATCTGGCTAACCTGAGATTTGGTTCATAGCTGTCACAATAAAACGGCATAGCAAATTGCTACACCGTTTTAATGTGATCATATCAGATCTTATTCTTCACCGTCTTCCTCTTTTCTTTTTTTCTTTATTCCAAGAAGAAGCATCAATCCCGCAGCCAATGCAGCTAAACCTGTATATCCTGTTCCATTGCCAAAATCCCCTGTTTTTGGTGCATTGGAAATCGGCTTTTTATAAGAATTATTAACCACATTGTTCACTACTTTATTTTGAGAAATTTCAGGATCTTGCTTTTGATCCGGTTTGACCGGCTTCGGATCAACCTGCGGAACTGAGTTTGGATCTTTTGGATCAGTACCTTTTTCTTCCTCTTCTATATCCGTAAATCCATCTCCATCATCGTCTGTATCCGTGATATCCGGCTCTCCGTCTCCGTCCGTATCTCTTTGAACTGTGATCACGAAAGTCTCTCTGCCAGTTGCTCCGTCTTTCTCCGCCTTTACTGTCACTGTAATTGCTCTGCTTTCTTCCGATCCGTTCCATGTCACTTTCGGCGTTCCCTGAATCGTTCCGTTCTCAAACATCACTCCTTCCGGCAGACCCTCCACTGTTACATTCGATCCTTCCGTCACCTCCGGAGTTACCGGCGTAATCGCATTTCCTTCTACAACAGTCTGATCTTCTATTTCTCCTATAGTCGGCGCAACAATCGGATCAACCTGCGGAACTGAGTTTGGATCTTTTGGATCAGTACCTTTTTCTTCCTCTTCTATATCCGTAAATCCATCTCCATCATCGTCTGTATCCGTGATATCCGGCTCTCCGTCTCCGTCCGTATCTCTTTGAACTACTACCGATATTGTTACAGGTTTTTTACTACCACTTTCCGCTGTTGCTATTGCATGAAGAACTACTGTCTGTTCTTCATAAGTGTCGGAATTCTTGTCACCCCAATTAAGTTTTGGCGTTCCTGTCAAATTTCCATTTTCATCAATGGAAAGACCTGAATTTAATCCTTCATCATGTACACCTTCTACAGTAAATGTCAGATTTGCTGTAATTACATTTGTATTTTCAGCTACTCTCTGTCCATCAATTTGTTTTGGCGGATTTTTAGTGACAACTAAAAAGTTATCCGTTACCACTACCTGCACTGTCGTATCTTCGCTTGTTCCGTCCGGGTACTCTACCGTCACTTCTATTTCGAATGTTCCCTCTGTCATTCCGTCCGGAAGGTTTTCCGGATTCTTCACTGTGACTTCCGTGTTCTCCGGTACGCTTTCTTCTTTCAGTGCACCTTTGATCTCTTCTTCCGTTGTAGCTTCCCCATGATTCTTCTCAATCTGATTGAATTCCGGCGTATACTTCTCTGCATCTGTGCGGTTGTCCGTTACCACTACCTGCACTGTCGTATCTTCGCTTGTTCCGTCCGGATATTCTACCGTCACTTCTATCTCGAATGTTCCTTCTGTCATTCCATCCGGCAGGCTTTCCGGATTCTTCACTGTGACTTCCGTATTCTCCGGTACGCTTTCTTCCTTCAGCGCACCTTTGATCTCTTCTTCCGTTGTTGCCTCGCCGTAGTTTTTCTCGATCTGATCGAATTCCGGCGTATACTTCTCTGCATCCGTGCGGTTATCCGTCACCACTACCTGCACTGTCGTATCTTCGCTTGTTCCGTCCGGGTACTCTACCGTCACTTCTATTTCGAATGTTCCCTCTGTCATTCCGTCCGGAAGGTTTTCCGGATTCTTCACTGTGACTTCCATGTTCTCCGGTACGCTTTCTTCCTTCAGCGCACCTTTGATCTCCTCTTCCGTTGTTGCTTCGCCGTAGTTTTTATTAATCTGATCGAATTCCGGAATATACTTCTCATTATCTTTTTGTTCTTTTACTGTAACTGTTACTTGTACTTTATCTTCACTTCCATCCGGATAAGTAACTGTTACATCTACAGGATAATCCCCTGCTGTATTCCCATCCGGAATCTGAGTTGCATTATCAAGTGCTATTTCCAGTTCATCCACTGTATCTTCCGGATATCCCGGCACTGTTACCGCGCCTATAATTTCCTCTTCTGTCGTTGATGTTCCATACTCTTTAATAATCGACGTTGTCTGCGGAGTATATTTATCTGCATCCGCTAAAAACACTTCAATAGGAACAGTTACTTCAAAAGCTTCTTCTCTGTCAGGAACAGTTACTGACACTATCCCAGTCGTATTTCCTGCCTGACTTGTATTCGGAGCAGTTTTCCACCGATATGTTGTTCCTCCCGGCATTTTATTTGAATTTTCTACTCCTTTTTTCGCTAATACCGTATCTTCTGTTAAATCCTTTCCTTTGACAACTCTGAGAGGATCTTTGACTGCTTTTGGCGCTTCTTTTACCTTTGTTTCTGCTTCTTCCGCTTTCTCATACCTTTCATCTGAAGGAATGATCTTAACGGTAAGTTTATCTCCTGCTTTACCTAATACACTTGAATCAGTAACCGTAAATTCAAGTTCTCTATCTATTGTTTTTGGTATGCCGTTTTCCTCTGCATCTACATTATTAATTGTAGCAACGACAACTCCGTTTTTATTGATCAGCTGAGCTTTATTTCCCTTTCCGGCATTTTCATTTAAATGCACAACAGCTTTTACTTTATTATCACCTTCATAAGGAGCTGTAATTTTCGGAACGCCGATATAAGGACTTTGCTCATTATTTGCTTCCTCCTCATCAAGCTTTCCATCACCGTCAATATCCTGAATTCTATAGTAGCCTGTACCGTATGTATTCGTTATCAGAGCATCTTTTGTTTTATCTGTAATCCATGCGCTGAATATAAAATCTTTACCAAACGCTTCTCCTTCTTCTACTCCGGCTTCTCTTCTTAATTCCTCCAAAATTTCATTGATTGGCTTATTAAGCTTATAGACATATCTTATCGTGATCGGTTCGGGTCGTCCTCCATGAACATCTACTATTTGCGTAAACTGATTCTCTGTAATATCACCATAACCATATTTTTTATGACCTGCTGTTCTTACGATCGACAAATCTCGAACTTTGCGATTTGCTTTGTTTTTTAGAGAATAATCCGGATTCACATAATCAGCTGCATCCATGTAATAAAGCTCGATACCTCCAATATATTTTACCAATCTCGGATCGACTCCATACTCAAGAGTCCACGGTTTGTTCTTTGCGCTTATATAAGCAAAGTTAGTATTCTTCGATATCTTATGATCTACGACGATAGCTCCGTTTTGATTAATCGCTCCGCCAGGATTTTTAAACTTATCACTTCTTACATATCTGCCTTCAACAGCCGCATGCTTAAACCATTTTTCATTGCCGCTAGATTCTATCGTTTCGATCTGGATATCCAGACCGTTAATTTTGAAAAATCCTGTAGAAGCAATGCCCGGAACAATAGCTCCTTTATCTTGAACGCTTGTCAAATAAATTCTGTAAAAGAGCCGTTCGTTTGTCAGATTTTCATCTCCGATTTCTTCAAGAATTTTATTCAGCGGTTTATCAAGATAAATAATTCCATTATGCGCAGTCTGAGTATCTGTCGTCTCTCCTCCTGCAAACACTCCGTTTTCAGATCTGATATAATTTACTTCCCATATATTTGTCATTCGCCCTATCGTATCGCTTTTTCTCGTAAGCGCTCTTCTGATCGGTCTTGGATTTGCTTCTGTCAGCCTTTTTGGTTCAACTTCGATTCCTATTACATGTTTTGCGATTCTTTCATCGATTTGAAGATTGATCTTCCAGTTATCTGTTGAAGCGGCAATATTGTGCTTTCCGTAGATTTTAAATTGGATCTGCCGCGCGGAATTGGTTTTACTTAGCTTTTCAGGATCGAATTTTAAATCCTGAAAACTATACTTTGCATTCGGAGCATATCCCAAATTCTCCGAATCTATGTTTCCGGAAGCCGCCCTGATACCTGTCGCTCCGGTAACGGCAACCAACGTCGCTGATCTTTCGATCGTTTCGCCTTTCACCGACTGCATCTGAATGATGCTTACATCTTCCGGAGTTGCTTCAACAGCGCTTACAACTACAGGCGATGCAAAAAAGAGAAGATGGCCCAACATACAGGAAACTATACCTACGCTTAGTTTGCGTATTCCATAATACGGCTTTTTTTCTTCTCCCTTTCGCTTTTTTTCTTCAATAATTTTTCTTAACGTTTCCATAAATCCTCCTATCTGATTCCTTCGATTTCATTTGACTTCATTTTGCATTACCCGCCTGATTAAGAACTATTAAAATATTCTATCCGCCCCCCCCCCGATTTTCTCAGCATTTCAAATGTCATATGTTTTAACTCCGATTCTATTTGTTCTTGCAATGAAAGATAAAACCGTCTCACCGGGCAGTAATCGGTTGCTTTTAGATTGCAATTTTCCTCTTCATTCAAACACTGATTGATACAAATAGTATCTTCCATGATTTTTATCACATCAAACAAACTGATTGCGTCCGGTCTTTTCTTTAACCGAAAACCGCCCTTTACTCCTCTGATCACCTCCACTAGTCCTTCTTTCGATAATTTTCTTAAAATTGATATAACGTAACCTCTTGAACACCCTATTGCCTCGGAAATCTCTTCAGAAGTAAATATCCTGTTTTCATTGCTTAAAAAGTACACAATCCTTACTACGTAATCTGTTGTTCTGTTTAACTGCATATCCCCCCTCCTTTCCGTGTATATAAAACTGTATAGCTTTTATATTATTTTGCTTTAGAGTTAGCATATATTATTACCCCCCCCGCTTCAATGTACCGTTTGACCACCTCGTGTACATAACAACATTTTTTTCTTCTTAATTACCAAACACCCGATATTTACAAAAACAAAACAGGCGAAAAGCTGATTTTACTCAAACTTTTCGCCTATTATTACATTTCCTGTCCTATGATATTTGTATCTCTAAACTGCTGTGGTGTCACGCCTGTGTATTTTTTAAAAGTACGATAATAATGAGACAGATCATAGAAACTCAAGCGCCTTGCTATCTCTCCTGCCGGAATTCCCGACCAGATCATCATCTTTGATTCTTCAATCTTTCTTTTATTTACATATTCGTTAATAGGTACGCCTATCTCTTCTTTAAATCTGCTGCGAAGCGCGCTTTCTGATAAATAAAATTGTTTTGCAAGCTCCGTCACCTTGATGTTATCATAGATTTTCAGATTAATATATTGCAGAACACACCGGATGAGGGATGTTCTTGCCTGATTCGATACACCGTGAAGTTCTTCTGTAAAATGAATGATCGCGCTGTCTCTCGTAGCCAAAACTCCTACAAATTCTGTTTGCTCTTCTACCTTTTTGATATAAAAGTTTCTCAGCCTGATTACTGACACGATATCCTTTCCTACCTGAATCGCCAACGATGCCAGCTTTTCCAAAATAATAACAGTATAGTTTTTTTCCGTCTTTAAAGAACTGCTCGTTAAAATCGGTAAAACACTCGTTCCTAATTCTGTAAGACCACTTTTTAATAATTGAATATCTCCCTGACTTACGAGGTTCATGATCTTATTTTCATAATAAAATGTATATCGCTCTACACGGAAAGTGTCATATACCTCTTCTTCAGATGGCTTTTTCTCCAGTTCTAACTTGTTTTTCGCTACTTGCTCGTGCAATCCTTCCGAATAGATATCTTCCAGATCCATATCAAACAAAAACCCTAAAAGGATCAAATAATCTCTGATATCCCCCAACGGATATACCGGAAGCGCTTCATAATATTCCCAACACTCGGTTTCTGACAAATTTTTCTTATTTTCATCATCCATATTATTATAAACATGTGAAAAATCTGCCCTTGTAACATTATTAATTCTAAAAGCGCCTATTACTATTTTTATATCCTTATACCACAGGCACAAAAAAATTTCATTTAATATTCCACTGTAGAACTGCACTGTTTCTTCTGAGATATTCTTTTCTTTGAATCCGTAAGAAATAGGATGCTTATAAATTGATTCATAGCTTTTTAAAACTTTATTTGTTTCTTTTTCCAATATCCATATTGGCATTTTCAACATAACATGTAAAGATTTGATCTTTTTTAAATCCCGCTCATCCAAATTCATACAAAAAGTCACCCTTTCTTATGTAAGCATTCATAAAAAGAACTATTTTTATTGCCTAACAGAATCATAGAAATCCCTAACAGAAACACTCCTGCAATGTACAGAATCCCACGTCCCGTTCCACCTGTTTCAGGTAATATGAATTTCATCTTTTCCGTATTTTTAACAGTGATAGTTCCCGACGAAAGCGCCGCGGCCGACGGATCTTCTGATTCACCGACGCTGCCGTTACTGTAGCTTGTACTATAATCTGCAATCAAAATCTCCTTCACATAATACGTGCAGATTTCTTTTTCTCCATTGCCGTTTATGTCTGCCGCCGGCAGATTTGAGTAAGTTTTTTGCCAACCGTCCTGACTTGTCAATGTTTCTCCCGATTTATATATTTTTTCGGAAGATTCCCCTCCTTCCGTAGTCAAAACCTGTATCAGATTATAAGAAATCTCCCCATCCTGAGGGTGAAACTCAGTTCCGTCAGCTCTAAACCATTTTTTATCCACAGTGATCTCTGTCGTTACAGTCTTTTCATTTGCAACTTTAATCGTCAACGTCCCCTCTTCTAACGTTACTTTAGAATTCTCTGTATTTAATTTAATTTTAAATACACCGTTGCTTTCTTCTATTATTGTAAATAGAATCGGTTCTTCCAAAGGAATATAATTTGATGGCGCTTTGATTTCTGTAAGACGGTATTCTCCTGCGTCCAAACATTTAAACGTAAAATCCGAAATAGCTGATTCATTTCCCATTTCTACCGGGGTGAACGATGCATCCCCCAGTTTTTCCAGTCTGAACGCAGCCCCTTCCAGACTTTCACCGCTTTTATTGACTTTTTGCACCTTTATATCTGTTTTGTTTATTATTTCAAACGCAATTAACGGTTGGAGCGGACTGTTGTGATCGCCCAGCATAGAAGAATTATACATTTTAAGCTTTACACATTCCATATCTTCATCCGATACTTTCTCACTTTCTTGAATAATGTGTTTAACTGCTTTTTTCATAATATGATAACCCACACTGCCAGATGAATAGCTTTTCAAGCCGTCAATACTATCTGAATAATACCAGATTGCCTCCTGCAAAGCCTTATAATATCCTTTTTCTTTATCATTGCTTCCAAACCAGAATGCATCGCTGCCTAATTGATGGTCAGTTAAAAGTTCTTTTTTATGCATTTCGCAATAATAAATCACCTTTCTTACTGAATCATAAAGTTCTTTCGGATTTTTCTTCCTCGGATTTTCCGCTAATTGAAAGAGCGTTTCGGCGCTGGTACTTAATTCATTGTAAACAGCTTTATTACCAAAGTTAGGAAAATCCTTGTTAGCGCCAAAGCAAAATGCATCTGTACCTGTCGCTATATTATACTCCTTCGATATTTTTATTCTGCTGTCTTCTCCTGTAAATCCATAATATTGTCCTTCCTCCAATGGGGCGTCCTGTCCGTTGTTGTTCTGCTCATTATTCTTCTTTAAAACAACGGCTGTACTTCCCTTTATAAAGTGAATCCCTTCACTGTCAAAATAAAACTCTGCCACGGAATCGTTCGGTCTTTCATATTCTTTTGGAACTGTTCTCAAATAAAGTTTATACGGAGTGTTCCACTCTAATTTTTCAAGAATAATTTTCCCGGTTGCCCTGTCTGCCGTTCCTGCCTTAATTTGAGTTTCTTGATTACCTTTCACTTTATTTAATGCATATCGTACTACTCCTCCTACAGGCAGTCCGGAAGTATTCTGTACAATAAAATGAACATACGCAGTAGTCATCGTCAAAGCAATACCTGATTCACCTTTTGTAAAATGAATCCCGTCGTTGTCAAAATAAAACTCTGCCACAGAACCGTCCGGTTTTCCATATCCATTCGGAACTTTTGTCAAATAAAACTTATATGGCGTATTTAATTCTAAATCTTTAAAAGTAATTTTTTTCTGTGACTTATTTAGTGTTCCTCTCTTTACTACTATTTCCCGGTTATTTATTTCTTTCTTCAATTCGTATGTTACATTTCCTGTCGGCTGCCCCGGGGGATACTGTATGATAAACTCAACAGACCTTGTTTGAACCGCTTTCAATGTATATCCTTTCGGAACGATGTCAAATACATTGTTTCCCTCTTCAACATACGATGTTTCCGATTCGGAAGAAGTGATGTTTTCTCCTTGTTCGCTTATCCCATGATCAGATATATCTTGTGTTCCATACTCTTCTTCCACCGCATATGCAGGCATATAAAACACCGGCAGGACAGCAGCTATAATTATTAACAGGGTTAAAAGCTTTATTAGCAAATTATTCTTTTTCATCAACGCTCTCCTCCCCTATTTTGCTTTTTTGCCTGATCCTGAAAAACAGCAGCAGCATACCGCTGCTTAACATCAAGACTCCATTCCACCGAAACATATTTGTAATATCTCCTGTTTGAGGACGTTTTTTAGGAGATAGATCCGGTGGTGTTTGTGGAGGTATCTCGGGTTTTTCTTTCCTTTGTATCTCAGTTTTCGGTTTTGCATTCACCACCCTGTTCTGGATTCCATTTTCAAATTGAGGAATGATAACTAAAAAAGGCTGTACATTAGTAAAGTCTTTTGCTTTTCCGGATGATCCTGTCTGTACCACAAGATAAATCCCATCTTTCAAATCTGTAAATTTTGCCGTACCGTCATCTCCGGTTTCCCCTTTCATCATTTCTTTTATATTACGGCTTTGCTTTTCAAAATAAAGCGATAATTTTAACTGATCGTCAGCCGTTTTAATATTTACAAAATCCCCGTTCCATCGAAACGGCGCTTTTACTGTATGCCGACTCTCTTTTTCATTCCACTTAGCAACTTGATAAACAGAAAATTCGGCGCCGTCTATCGCTTGCCGTTCATAAGTTAGTATAATATTCAAACTGCCGTTCTCCTCTGCCGCATACGCGCAATCGAAAGAAGTTATAAAAAATATCAGACTAAAACATAGAATAAGCAATAGGTTTATTCTCTTATTTTTCATTCAACTTCCTCCTCTTTCTTCTCTTTATCAGAAATACCGATACCAGAACTGTCATGCCGATCAGAGCCAGAATAACTCCTGCCGTCAACATGATATACTTCAGATTATTTTTTTTGATCATATCTTCTATTTTCGATTCTGATTGCTTATAAACAGTACGTTCTCCCCGCACAAGAAGTCTGTGGGAATTCACTCCGTAAGGGGTGCATGTGATCAAAGTTACATAATCTTTTCCCTTTTCTATCTCCAAAGTTTCCACATCATCGGGAAGTACGATTTTTATCTGATTTACCTTATATGCCAGAACCTCATCAAATACGTGTATGAAAAATAAATCGCCCTTTTTTAACTTATCAATATCCGTAAATAATTTCGCAGAAGGCAATCCCCTATGTCCGGATATAAGACTATGGGTATTTTCTCCTCCTACAGGCAGGGAACTGCCCGGCAGATGACCTGCCGCTATCTGCAGCACGCCTTCATCCGTGCCATGATAAACAGGCATATATATATTTAATTTCGGTATTTCTACATATGCCATAATACCGGTTTTTGTTATATCAAGGATATGAGCATATCTCTTTTTTTCTTCTTCATTCAAATAATATCGATTGACTTTACCAACCAGACTTTCATTATATTCTCTTGCTTCTCTTAACAAGTTTTCTTTTTCTTCCTTGGATAAATCTTTCGTCTTTTCTACATAACTTCCTATCGCTTTTGAAGAATGCAGCGCATTGATATAATCACCGATCGTGGGATAGGCCAACAAGCCTATCCCAGCAATCAAAATGATCGCAACTACTATATCAGGTATATATTTTTTAATCTTAAACATCATTTTTCAGTATGTTTTCTGTTTCTTTTATACACTGTATATCCCAGAGCGGTTAATACGAAGATCGTTCCTAATGTATATATTAAATATCTTCCCATTCCACCTGTCTCCGGAAGCTGAATGCCTTTCTTATTAATTACATCTGTTGACAGAGAGTCTTCCCTTTCTTCTGTCTTTCGTATAAAAACTATTTCTCCTTCCGTCTGTCCTGTCAAAGATGTTAATTGCGGATCATCCGATTCCTCGTCATATGTGGCTTCAATCGTAAAAATAATCGGCTGAATCGTATTATACCCGGATGGAGTCACTGTTTCTATTAACTTATACTTTCCTGCATCCAATCCTTTAAAATTAAACTTAGTTCCTTCCGTAACAGTAACTGTGTCTATTTTTGTTCCTTCGTCTTGATCATTTACTATCTTCCGCAACTCAAATTGTGCACCTTGTAACGAGTGATTCTCTTCATCTTTCTTATTTACTACTACTTTATATGTAAATACGACATTTTTATCTTCCGGAGTTTTTCCGTGGTCGCCGCCTCCGCTCTGATTTGGGTTGTTAGAATATACAAGATACGCTGTATTAGGATTTCCGTTTCCGGCAATTACAGCATTTCCGTTTAATCTACATTTGTATTCCACGACAATTTGACTTGTGGAAGTTATCATCACACTTTGAATCGCCTTCAAGTTCTCAAAGCGGACCTGAAAGCTATTAGTATCCGAATGCACTATCAGGCTATAGTCCTGATCTGCCGTTAACGTCGTACCGTCTACCGTAACCTTTACAGACATTTTATCAAATGTTAATCCTGCAGACATTATATCATTGAACTCATAAAAATACGTTTCGTACTCTGCATAATTGCTCGGCAATGTACCCGTAAGTTTATAAGGAATCACCTCATCTATGTTATAGTCGGCGGCATCCTGCCACCCGTTTCCCTCGATATCCTTCTTACTATTTTCCTGCACTTTTTTTACAAGTTCCGGCACATCTAATTTTGTTTTAGCAGTCGTATTGCCTACTACTTTCAAAATGTATGACGTATACGCTGAGTTTGGAGGTGTTTGTGTCTGACTTCCCTCCTTATCTTTAATAAGATAATAACCTGCATTTAAATTTGCAACAGTTGTCGAATCATTTTTTTCTACGCGTACCTCAAGTTTATTATCTTCATTTAAATGCTCTTGGATCGTCTTTGCGAATTCTTTTGCTTCTGATTCGCCGGTTAAAGTTTGCGCTTTTTCAGCCGCAGTTCCCAAAGTTTCTTTTGAAGCTTCTTTAATTCCCGTTCCCCACTGAATATTAGAAAGGGTTTTGCTTTCATCTAAATCTCCCGAAAAAATCTGATATATCTGAAAAGTATGGGGCGTACTCCCCTCATTTTTCAGCATTAGCGTATACCCCCCCCTTGCGCAAACACTGCCATCGGCAGCGACATGGAGATTACGGTTATCACAGCCATGATCATTACCATAACAAAACTTACTTTTTTCTTTACAAATTGTTTCATGTGTTTTCTCCCTTTTCTTTTAATTTAATTCGGATACATTAACCGATGTTTAAATTGTGTTCCGGCGAAATAACTGTTGCCTTATATTAACTGTATATTCCCTCCTTCCGTGTATATAAAACTGCATGGCTCTTATATTGTTTTACTTTGAAACATGCTTTTGTAAAGCATATATTATTCCCCTTTCCACTTCAATGTACCGTTTAACCGCTCCATGTACATAACAATATTTTTCTTATTAATTCCTGAAAGTCCAATATTTACAAAAAGTTTGTATTTAAATTGTATTTAAAAATTCATAGACAACTCCTTTACATTCCTTTATAAATTCATAATCGTGAGTTATTACAATTACTGTTTTTCCTTCTTCTTTCATCTTTTGTAAATATTTGACAGTGGACGCCATCTGCCCTTTACAAAGCCCGCTTGTCGGCTCGTCTAATATCACGATCGGTTTCAAACTTACTATAGCGAGTGCGATCATAAGTCTTTGCTTTTCTCCTCCGGACAAAGATTGTGGATGACTGTCTTTCTTGTCATAAAGCATCAACTCTTTCAACACCCGCTCCTTTTTTGCATCGTCCTGACTGACGATGGATATTTCCGACCATACAGATTCTGTGAATATCTGATAATTTACATCCTGCATCACCATGGAGATATATTCATAAGATCTTTTTATTTCATTCCCGCAGTAAAAAGATTTTCCTTTTCCTTTCAGCAGTTTTGCCATCTTTTTAATGAATGTGGACTTCCCGACTCCATTCTCTCCTATAATAAAATATATTAGGCATTTGCTAAATGCCGCAACCCATTGATTTTACTGGGTTTTCTCGTTTCTTATATATAAATTTTCTCTCCACTCATGGTAAAATATAAGTAGCCACACAAACATCCCACACATGAGAGGAGAAAAAATTTATGGCTAATAATTATCATCAGCTTTCACTTAAAGATACTTTTTCAGACTGCAAGGACATGTTTATGGATGATGTTCCTTCCTTTTTTCAACTTCTGGAGCAGCATTTTGATATTTCTCTTTTTATTCCACAAACTTTTTATAACGCTTTTTATCAGCATCTTGGTCGCAAAAGAGAGTATCCGCTTACTGGTTTCCTTTCTGCCCTTATCCTACAAAAAATCTTTCCTATCCCCACGGATTCCCTGCTGATACTATTATTGAATCTTTGCAAGGAACTTCGGGATTTCTGCGGTTTTTCCAAAGTCCCTGATGCACCTTTGTTCACTCGCTTTAGACTGGGCTTTTCTGACCACATTGAACTCATGTTTCAGCAGATGGTTGATTATACCGAACCCATCTGCCAGCAGATTGATTCTTCACTGGCTCAGATTCTTACCTTTGATACTTCCGGCATCGAACTCTATGTTACGGAAAACAATCCCAAAACTCTCAATGCACTTATCCGAAAACTGAAAGTTTATTACAAAGATATCCCTGATGTTGACCCTTATAAGATGGCTTACGGTCTTATGCCTTCACAGGCGGCATCCTGTCCCGACGCAAAGCAACAATACATCAACGGACATTTCTGTTATGCGGATAAATTTGCCATCCTTACCAATGGTCTGGGTATCATCCGGCATATCTCTTTTCTGGATGATGACTTTAAAACAGCTCATCCGGAAATGACGATAGAAAAGAAATCTGATTCTCCCGATGAAGATAAGTCCATCGGGGATGCAACTTCCCTGAAGCCTGTGCTTTCTGATTTCTTTTTCCTGCACCCGGACTTCCATCCGGATACTTTTCTGGGCGATTCTTCTTTTGATACCATCAAAACCTATGGGATGCTGTTGAATGACTTTCATTTTTCCAAGGCTCTGATTCCTTACAACCTTAGAAATGAAAGCAATCTCAAAAAAGTCGGATATAACGAATACGGCTATCCAACCTGCCCGGGCGACCCTTCTCTTGCCATGAAGTATTGTGGTATTACCCATGAAAATGGACGTGCTGACCGTGTCAAATGGATTTGTCCCAAGGTTCACATGGTAAAGGGTAAATATGTCTGCGACTGTAAAAATCCTTGCTCTACCGCCACCAAAGGACGCACCACTTATACATACGAGAATCTAAATTTTCGCATGTTCCCCGGAATTCAAAGAGATTCCGAAGAATGGAATTCCCTTTACAAAATCAGAACCATTGTGGAACGTGCCATCGACCATCTAAAAATCAACATGTGTGTTGCCGGAAGGAAATCCAGAAACCACACCACCACAAAAGCGGATGTTTTTCTTGCAGGGATTGCAAGCCAGCTTACCGTCATTGTCGCCCACAGCATGAATTGTCCACAATACATCCGAAGTTTGAAACCTTTAATTGCCTAAAAAAGTATTTCATTGTCATAGTTCATTTATGGGCTTATTAAAGTACGCCCCACATCTGATGATTTATGTCAATTCAGAAACCATTCTGAATAATGACCGTTTTTTCTCTCCTTATATGAGGAAAGTTATCCACATCAAAGAAAAAATTATTTAACAATTACCTATAAAATATATTCCTTCCGAAAATCCGATTTCCCCGATATCCATGATTTTCGTATTTTTAAAGCTTTGTGCAAAATTTTTACATTTTAAAATATTCTTATCCTTTTCTCCGTTTTTCGTTTTGTTCAGCATCTGGATCTGATAGCAGGGATTATCCGATAACAGCTCTTCTTTCCTGATTTCTTCAAAACTCCTTAAGGCATACGTCTCCTTCAGTCTGCAGATCTTGTCATGATCTAAGTCTTCCACAGAGATCATTTCCAGTTTTCCTTCTTTTAAAACAGCCAGATAATCCATGATCTCTTTCAGATAATACAGTCTGTGTTCGGCAATTATCACGATTTTCCCTTTTCGTTTCAGCTCGGCGATGCATTTTTTCAAAAGACCGATCGAATGATGATCCAAAGAAGCCGACGGCTCATCGAAAAGATATACTTGATTGTCCATCGTCATCACACTTGTAATTGCCATAAGCTGCTTTTCTCCGCCTGACAGTGAAAAAATATTTCTGTTTAAAAGCTTTTCCGTATCGAGCAGCTCCGTATATTTTTTTATTATCTTAACCATCTCATCCTTCGGCAGATTTCTGTTTTCCAAAGGAAACGCCAGTTCATCCGTAGACTCAACGCAATAAAACTGTGTTTTCGGATTTTGATATACGGTCGAAATATACCGGCTTCTCTGTGCAATATCCATCTCATTTAACCGCATATCGTTTAATTTTATTTCTCCTGAAATTTCCGCCTCGGTAATCTCAGGGATTATCCCATTGATTACTTTTAATAAACTGCTTTTGCCGGATCCGGATTCTCCCGTTATACAAAAAACCGTTCCTTCAGGAATATGAAAATGTATATCTTTTAGTATTTTGTTTCCTTTATATGACAGATTTAAATTTCTACACGCAAACATATTTCCCTCCTATATAAAATCCTATCAACACGAGCATAAGCAAAAAACAAATGTAGTCTCTCATACAAAACCTGCTTTCGCCGATATACGTTCTTTTCCCATGGATTTTCAGTCCTCGCGTCATCGCCGATACGGCAACATCATCTGCTGTTTTTGTAAGCACCATAAATAATGGAACCATTCTGTATTCAAAAAGCTTTACAGGATGAAAAAAGAGGCGTCTGTTTGTAAGACCATGTAAATACATTGCGTCTTTTACCTGATTATAATCTTCTCTCGCCGTATGAAAAAATCTTGCCATAACCGTAATCGGGATGATCAACACAACCGGAAAATGCATTTTTTTAAGCGCTGACGTCATATGGCTCATTGTAGATGAAGCAAGAGCAAATCTCGCCATCACAAATCCCGGAAGAAGCCGCAAAAACATCATCGTAATAAAAAGAAATAAAGATCCCAAAAAACCACCGGCTGAAAACACCCATTCTTTTTGAATGATGTAAGCAGCCATAATAAACAGGATTCCTTTTACCGCCGCTTTCTTTTCCCTGTTCAAGAGTAAAAATACATATGGCAGCAGCGAATAAGCTGCCGCCACAATCGAAAATTTCGTTTGTATATTTCCCAGGATCAGAGTATACGAAAGACACAATGACATCAACATTTTCGTCCGAAAATCCAGTTTAAATTTTTCACTGTGCACGCTATACCTCCTCTGCCATGCCTGCTTTTACAAAATGTTTCTTCAACATTCTTATGCCTATCGTGCAGCCTATGTACGCGCCGAGCATTCCTAAAATCACAATCAGCGGAAGCGTCCAGTTCGGCAAAACACTCATCATTTTTTGTGTATATTCTTCCCCGTACCCCATATCAAGCATCTGCCGGATATAGGCATCTCTCGCAAAATAAATCGGAAGCCAGTTTCCAAGTCCATATATGGACTGTACGCTGAAAGCAAGTCTTGCATGCTTTACACTTTTATACCGTCCATTCCTTAGGACAACTTCTCCCAGTAAACCGCCGATAACTGCCGTAAGCAGTACCCACGGTCCATGTCCGGTTGCCACAAATGCAAGTGTTACTACGATCGTCTGAATGAAAAGCATCCCTGCTTTTTTAATCTTCGTAAAATAAAGCATGTATACCGGCCCTGACACAATCCCATAAACGAACGGAACGACCGGCATTAAGACCGGAATAAAACCGATCATCCCAGAAAGAAACGTAGCAATAAAAATCAACACGGAAAATAATCCGACATTTACCAAGTCTCTCACATTTAGTACGCCTGTTTTTTCTTTTTTATCCATTATCTTTTTCTCCCAACTATACGAATCATGTTAAGCATTGCAGTATCAAATAAATCCACTTCGGATAATAGCTTTAATTAACTGTAACTGTTTGTTCTATTTTAGAATCGGATAGCATTTTTCTATATGCGGCCGACCGTTCATACATTTCTTTATCATTTCCTATCGCCTCGATTTCTCCGTTGTTCAGAAAAACGATTTTATCAGCGCTTCGGATCGTTCTCATTCTGTGAGCTATCACAATCACTGTTTTTTCTCTGATCAGCTCCGACAACGCCTCCTGAATAAGACTTTCATTTTCAACATCTAAAGATGCGGTTGCTTCATCCATCAATATGATCGGAGCATCTTTCAGTATGGCTCGTGCAATGGAAATTCTTTGCCTTTCCCCTCCTGAAAGCCGTTCTCCGTTTTCACCTATTACAGTCTCTATTCCATTTGGCATTTTTTCGATAAATTCATCGCATCTTGCTATTTTAGCCGCCTCAAAAATTTCAGCATCTGTCGCACCTTTTTTCCCGATCCTTATATTCTCTTTGATACTTGTGTTAAATAACACTACCTCCTGAAAAACAATAGAAAAGTTCTTCAGCAGCGCTTCAGGATCTACTTTACTTATGTCCTCTCCTCCCAGCAAGATCTTTCCTTTATTAATATCCCAAAATCTTGCGGCAAGCTTTGTAAGAGTAGTCTTTCCACTTCCGGATGCCCCGATGAGCGCCGTTACCTCTCCTTGTTTTGCCGTAAAACTTACATTCCTGACAACCGAATAATCCTCATATCCAAATGAAACGTCTTTAAATTCTATATCATAATTTTTCGGATGAAACTTTGATTCCCCCTCTTGGATCGGCATCGTTTTTATTTCTTTTATTCTGCCTACAACACTGTCAAGCATATCGATCATCCCCATAAAGGCTATGATCCCTTCTATCGGAAGATAGATACTTGCAGTCATGATAAGAAATACGATATATACGAAGATATTAATTTCCCCTGCCAAAAGCATTTGCGCGCCTGTAACTGCCACTGTTACGATTCCCATTTTCAGAAGCATTCCCGAAAAAGCCACTGCGACACCTGTTACAATTTCAATAGTGCCTTTTAATTTTGTGCTTTTCTGTAATTTTTCAAAAAATTGCTTTTTTGCTTTTTCTTCCATGTTATAGGATTTTATCTCCTGAATCTGTTCTATCGTTTCCTGAAGATCATCAAGTACCTCTCTGTTTTGTTCTACCCATTTTTCATTACTTTTCTTTCTCTTATTTTTTGATAAAAAGAAAATCAAAAGAGAAACGGGGATCACCCAAAGCGCTGCCAGACCAAGTTTCAAATTATAGTTAAGAATCAAAACAGAAATGATCGTTGTTGAAATCCCGGTAGCATATATATGCGGAACTGCATGAGAAAAAATTTCTTCATACAGCGACATATCTCCCATCATCGTCGCAGCCAAATCTGATATGTTTCTTTTTCCAAAATACGATAACGGTAATTTTTTCAATCTATTGGCAATATCGACTCTGACATTTGCGCTCTCACTGTAAACGTTCGTATATAGACGGGTATAGTCCCATCTTGCAACAAAAAACATAACAAAAAGCATTGCCAATATAATAAGTACATAATTTTGTGGTGTTAATGCTATCGCCTCTTCCGCAGTATCCATATCGCTTAGCGATTGAAATATAAACATAAATGCAATCATCGGCGGAAACATCTTCGTCAAATTTAAAATCGTACGGGAAAAAACAGCTTTTCTTAAATTGTTTGCTCCGGTCTGCGACATCGCATATTTTTTCATAAAATAATTAATCATTTTTACCTCCAATCTTCCAATTGACAGATCTCCGGTATTCGTCCCAAAGCGACTTGTATATTCCGTTTTTTTCTAAAAGCGCTTCGTGTTTTCCTTCTTCTGCAATACGCCCCTTTTCGATTACGAGAATTTTGTCTGCATTTACAACTGTCGAAAGCCGATGTGCAATCAGCAATGTCGTTTTATTTTCAGCTAACTTTTTGAAAGATTCCTGTATAATGCGTTCATTTTCAGGATCTGCAAAAGCGGTGGCTTCATCCAGTATCACATATTCCGCATCCTTTAAAAAAGCTCTGGCGATCACGAGCCGCTGCGCTTCTCCTCCTGAAAAATATGTACCTTTCGTTCCATACACTGTCTCCAATCCATCTTTTAGACCGTCCACAATCTCTTTTGCTCCCGCATCAAAAAGCGCCTGTTCAATCTCTTTATCAATGGCATCTTCCTTCCCACACAGAAGATTTTCTCTCAGGCTCATTTTAAAAAGCCTTGCATTTTGAAACACAAATGAAATTTTCCGCATAAGCGAAGTTTTATCATATTCTTTTATATTGCTTCCGCCCAATAAAACTTCCCCTTCATCTGCATCGTAAAATCTTGCGGCAAGACGGGCGATTGTCGTCTTTCCGCTTCCCGAACGTCCGACCAGCGCCACTGTTTCACCTCGATTTACTTTGAAAGAAATGTTATCTAATACTTTTTCACTTCCGTAAGAAAAAGAAACGTTTTTAAATTCGATCCCGCCTGTCGTCTGATCTTCTTTCCCGTAAGCCATCTCATCATACTCAAGAATATCTTCTATTTTATCAAGAGCCAGTTCTGCAAAATAAAGATATTGACTGATTGTCGCAGTACGCATAATAAGAACTCCGAAAATCGGTCCGATCAAAAAGTATATGATCGAATCAGCGACAACTTCATGCGGATTTTCTCCCGCTGCAATAATAAACAAAGCAGCCGGAACAAGAAAAAACGCCGTCGAACCCGAAGTCGCTTCAAACATAGACATTTTATTTCTGTATCCCATAGTCATTTTCAAGACGCTGTCCTTCATAACAATAATAGAAGTATAAAGACGCTTAAAACTTTCCACGCTCTGACCGAATGTTTTTACTACCGGGATTCCTCTGACATATTCAACTGTCTCGGCAGACAATGTATTGATCTGTTTATAGTATTCTTCTCTGTTTTTCTTCCCTTGAGCAGTCAGCATTGTCGCCATAAAAATAAGACCGATAAAAACAGGGATAAGACTTGTCAATCCTAACCTCCAGTCAAATAAAAACAAAAAGACTAATATGACAACCGGAGAAACAAATGTCGAGGCAATGTCCGGGAGCTGATGCGCCAAGACATTGTGCGTTTCACCTGCGCCGTTTATAATGATCCCGCGCAGTTTCCCGCTTTCTTTGTTCATAAAATACCCCAACGGTTTATCTAACAGTTTTTTCACACTGATCTTTATAATATTTTCTTCAACTTCAAATGCAAAAAGGTGTGAAAAAATTCCTGCCAAAACATATAAACCAAGTCCTACACAAGGAAATATTACCGCATATGCTATATTTTCTCTTATCATGGTGTAATTTACATTTCCATTCAAGATCACATTTTTTATAATATTGTGAATATACCACATAGGCATCAGCAACAGGATTCCCGACAAAGCCGAAAAAGCCATTGCCAAAAAAAGCATGTATTTTCTTTTCCCTGCATAAGGTATGATTCTTGTTAAAACAGACTTTTTCTTTTCTTTTTTCATCCTAATCCTCTCCTTTCACGCTCAAATCAACAAAATCTTTTCGGATTTCAGATTTGATAATTTTATCCCATTTAGTCTTTTTTTGTTTTTAAAACTAATTTCCGGTTGCTACAATCAGTATTGTATCAGTTTAATTATTGTGTTACAATAAACTTAGAGTTTTTAGTCCAAAAGGGATAACGTCTAATCGGGATATTTGTTTTTGCATGAAAGCGGAGAAAATTATAATGAACTACTACGAATTTGTTAAAAACTACTTAGGAACTGATTCCTGTAAAGAAAAATCAAAATACTGTAATATCGGAACTACTTTCTGCGTTTGCAGAGAGGAAGCAGAAGGCTGTTATTGGTTTTATGAAACGGATTCTTTTATCGTCGAGATACATGACTTTTTTATAAAAAAGGATATTGTCTACTCGTCTGCTCTTAATATGGATCAATTTATGTCGTTTTCTTCTTCCTATATCATTACCGGAAACGGCGAAAGCTTTAGTCCTTATCAGACGTTGTCTGCAGGCTCTCTCCATATTGTCGATGTGGAAAATATGCACAAAGATTATAAATTTCTTTTGCACAGTAATTTCCCATATTTAAGCGTAGGAATCAGTTTCAAAAAAGAAATGATCGAAGAGTATCTATATTCTTTGAAAAAAGAAAAAAATATTTCTTATTCAGATATATTCACCTCTTTCAATCCGGCAATCATCAAATCGTTTGCACCGTTAGCGAAAGAAATATTAAACTGCAAAATGAAGTCTCCTGCCGCAGAGCTGTTTTTTGAGGCAAAGGCAAAAGAATGGCTTAGCTTGACTATAAACGCTTTTTTCAACAATAAAGATGTTCGTATTTCAAAAGACGATGACAAAGCATTAAAAGATGTGGCAAATTACTTAGACGATCATTACGCGCTCGACGTTTCTCAGCAGACCCTTGAAAAAATCGCCTCAATGAGCGGAACAAAATTAAAAAAATTATTCAAGCAAAAATATCAGCTTAGTATTACGGAATATTCTCAAAGAAGGCGTGTGAACATGGCGGAAACGCTACTGCTTAACACTTCCCTTAGCATTAAAGAAATTTCCGAATCTGTAGGTTATTCATCCCACAGTAAATTCAGCTCTTGTTTCAAAAAGTTTAAAGGGATATATCCCCGCGACGTCAGAAAGCTTTCCGAAAAAAGCACACACACTTTAGGATGCGGAAGAATCACTCTATAAACAAAATCACCGGAAGTGCCAAAAGGCACATCCGGTGATTCTGTTTATAGAACTTACTTCTGCATGTCACTAATTATTTTTTTCAGCATGTAAATTTCTTTTCTTCTTTTTTCCGTACAAAAAATATCGTTCCCACGCTTAATACCGCAATCACTGCAAATAAAATCGGAGTTGAACTATCGCCTGTTTTAACAGCGCCTGCATTCTTTTCTTTGTCTTCTTTTCCGACTTCTTTTAATTTCAATTCGTCGATTGCTTTTGCAAGTGCCTGTTCTGCATCTTCTACTTCCGCTTTCGTTGCGTCCTCGTCTGCAAATACCTCTTTTGCTTTCGCTAATGCCGACATGAAGTTTTCTGCGCTTTCTTCTGTGTAAAGCTTCACATCGATCTGTTCTGCACTTTGGATCAATTCTTCCAGTTTTTCTTTGCTCGGTATCAACCTCAATCCAAAGACTGCATTGCGAAGATTTGCACACGCCTGATCCACTTCCTCTTTTGTCGCGTCCTGTTTTTCTAAAATATTTTCAGCCGCCTCAAATGCTCCCATAAAAATCTGACCGCTTTGGGCTGTATACTCATTCAGTTTTTCTACATATTTCCGCGAATCGTCTACAAGTTTCCGAAGCTGTGATTTATCCACAGGTATCACTTTCAATCCATCCATTGCCTCTTGTAATTTTTTATGAGCCGCGTCAAGTTCATCCTGCAGCGCATTTTCATTGGCAAGCACAGCTTCCGCTTCTTCAAGCGCTTCTTTAAACGCATTCGCACTCTGCTCTGTATAAATATCTGTATTGATTTCTTTTGCAATATCTACCAGCTCTCTGAGCAATTTTGCATCTCCTGTAAAAGACAAATATTCAAGCATTTTTTTAAGATCAGCTTCTGCCTTGTCAACTTCTCCCTGTGTTGCGGCTTCATTTGCAAAAACAGTTTCAGCCGCTTCAAGCGCCTCGTCTAATTTCTGTTTTACGATCGGCACAACATATTGGTATTCAGGCTTTGTTTTTACATCTTTCGTATACGCAATCGCAGCTCCCAGAGACTTCTTATCCGCTTCGGCAACCGGAGGTTTCTCTGTTTTTGTTCCTGTAAGGCGGATTTCCGCTGCCGAAGCATAGTCATTATCCGCCTCCACACTGATTGCATCCAAAGATGTCAAACGCACATATTTTGCACATACCGGCTCAAATGAAGCCAGTTTCCATGCAGCGTTCGCGTCCCATGTTCCTGTTGCCGCCTGTTCAAAGTGAACGCCGTCATTACTTACTTCCACTTTGTATTCCGTAATAATACCGTTTGTTCCTCCCGAAGGCCGCGGCTGATAACGGATTCCGTCGATCAAATAAAAGTCTTTCAGTTCAAACTGAATCCAATGTTTTTCGCGTCCGTGACCGGCGCTCCATTTTGTATGCCACAATGTATCCGCTTTTCCGTCCAGAACATTCGACGCCTCCTGACCCGATTGAGCCGAACCTGCCGCAGCGCTCATCTGATCTGTCGCAATATCTCTTGCCGCATCCGAAGGATCTACTCCGATGTATCCCATTTTAACATCCATATCTCCCGAACTTACGCACAAATCATTTGCATTTTTTACTGTGCCTGTTTCATCGCAGATAATTTTTGGTCCTTTAAACTGAATAGTTCCTTCATCGCCTTTTTGTACAGTGTATTCAAATACTAACTCCTTGTCGTCATTCCCACCGGATACATAGTTTGCATAACGGCCTTTACCATTTAACATAAATCTGAATTTCGGTGTTCCTTGCACAGTGACATTCTGATCTGTTTTCACTGTGATCACATATTTATCTCCCGGGAGCGTATAAGCGTGATCGTCTGTTTTTTCCACTTTGTATGTAACAGCTGTAATCGTCGGACTCAATAAATTCACTTCATCTTTAATATACTCTAAATTAAACGCAGTAAATTTGATCGTATTCTGATGTTCATAGAGAAGTCCCATATTTCCGTCTTTCATTTTTGTCAGACAAGAATATGCGTAATTATTAGGACAGAACATTTTTTCTTCTACCCAGTCTACAGAAAAACTATCCTTTGTTTCTGTCACTTCTCCGATTCGCAATGTTCCGTTATTTCTTCCTGTCCCTCCCGGATTCGACATGATCACTCTGTCTTTGCCGCCTGTTCCGTTTTTATCATAATATAAAACAGATAACTGACAGTATACTTCCGGCGCCGTTGTATCGATCGGATCACTCCATGTCGCTCCTCCGTCTGTACTTCTTGAAACAACAACTTTTCCGTTTCCGCGTGTATTTCTCATAAACTGAAGCAAATTTCCGCTGCTTAGTTCAATGATCTGACTTTCTGTCAGTTCACTGATGCCGACCGGATTTTGCGAAGAAGTCTCCTGTCCGTCTTTGTTGATTCTTCCGTCATTCGGAGATTCTCCTCTATGCCATGTTTTTCCGCCGTCATCACTGTAAACACAAGCCGAAGACTGGAATCCTATACCGCTTCCGGCAATCGTATAATAAATCGGGAATATAAGTCTTCCCGGATGCTTTTCATCATACCGAAGCTGAACTCCGAATCCAGGACCGACACCGCAAAATCTCATCCAGTCTTCTTTTACCTGCGGCGTAATGTCTACCGGTTCGCTCCACGTCATACCGTCGTCATCGCTATAACTTAGCCACAAATAGCATGTCTGCTTAGGATGAAGCGGAGCGGAATCGTTGTTCTTAGAAGCGCTTCTCAGATAAATATTTCCCACATATTTACCGGATTGATACAGATCGCCTTTTTCGTGGTATCCTTGTTTATCATTTCCTTCAAACTGTTTTACCACATAATCGGTTTTGCGATTCTCCTTATCAAATACTTCTCCGTTCTCTCGAAGCGTATATTGATTATTGTCTTTATCATAAAGCGCCAGATAATCTTTTCCATCTACTTTCACATAGCCTGTTCCCGTTTCTTTGATCGAATATGTACCCTGGCTTCCATTCGTCGATTCCGGCATCATATCTACAAGCATCCAGACACGCCCCGGATTCTTTCCGTTTTCGCCCTCTGCGATCAATGCCGGGTCAATCGTATACGCAGATTGTGTGCCGTTAAAATAGGATTGTGATTTCAGATCGATTACATCGATCGGCTCTTCCCATGTCAGTCCGTTATCTGTACTTCTTCTGACAACTGTATCAATATTTCCCCAGTCGGACCAATGTGTATTTCTTTGATCGGCTGCTGCGATCAGAGTTCCTTTGCTCGTTGTAACCATTGCGGGAATACGGTAATTATAAGAATCATAATCGCCCATATCATAAATACCGTACTCGCCTGTCTTATAGACGTTCTCTCCGTATTCCGGTTCATCCTGCGGCAAAGTACGTCTATGAAGCTCCATAACCTGTTCCGCATTTAACGTTTCATCAAACACATTGACGCTGTCGATCGTTCCGTAGAACGGCCATTTCGCGCCCGGCGTCTTATTCGTTCTGCTGATTCCGCCAAGCGTAACCATATCCGGAGTCCAATCTCCCTTCAGCAAATGCGTTGTCTCGAATTTTCCGATGGATGCTCCGTCTAAGTAAAACTCTGCATGTGTGCCGTCAAAGGCATATGTCACCGTATGCCACTGGACATTATTGACAGATTTTCCGTCTTTGAGCGTAATATATTTATCCCCTTTTCCCTGCACTTCATATCCGATCCGATTGTCCTTCGGCTTAATATAAAGCGCTCCGTACTCTTTATCCGCATTGCTGTTCGACAGCGATAATAATCCGTAAATCGTTTTGCCTACAGCCGCCTCGTTCAAGCGATATGCAAAAGAAAACGTTCCTTTTTTCAATCCGGAAATTGTCTCTTTTTGCTCCGGAAGCTGAACCATCTTTCCTTCTGTTCCGTCAAAAGTTTTTCTCTGATAAGTAAAAATCGGTGTTCCTACAGAAACTGCACCGTGATCTGCCAGGATCTGATCTTCGGAAGCCGCTTCATTATACAGTTTTACCTGCTTGATACTTCCGGTAAAAGGATAACTGTTTCCCGAAATCCGTTTTGCGCCTCCAAATGTCACTGAAGTCGGTTCCCACTCCATTTTATCAACAAAATTAGTCTCGTCAACTTCCCACTTCTGTACAAGTTTTTGATCCAGATATACTTTATAATAACTGTCCTTTTCTACCGCAAGCGTGATCGTATGCCACTGATTATCCGCAAGATTCACATTATCTACCGTAAAATTTCTGTGATCATTTACAGTTGCGTTTTTACGGAATTCAAAGCCGATTTTATTTCCGCCGCTGATATACAAAGACATGTAATGATTCGCATGCTTGTCTCCGTTGATCGCGGCCAGCGCCTGCAAATTAGTACTGCCTGTCTTAAAACTCAGCGTGATCGTACCACTTCCCAAATCGTTTACAAAAGACACGTCTTCTTGTGGTATTTCAAAACGTTGATCAATGCCTTGAATCTGCTGTTCTTCACTCAAATACTCCTTGCACAAAATTTTTGCCGTTTCTGCATCTGCCGCTGTCTCAATTCCTTCCGCACCTTCATTTTGAGCAAAAACAGGCATGGCGCCTTGGGTCACCATAGCGAGTGCCAAAAGGACCGCCATTATTTTTTTCTTCATGCTCATCTCTCCTTCTTTCAATGAAATATATTACAAATTATAGCATGTTTTCGTTTTCTTTTTTGTGCAAAAATGTTGCTTTTATTTTTACTTTTTGTATAATACGGAACATTTGATGTTATTTTGCATAATCAAGTTGATATATATATCACTTCAAAAGACATAACTCCCAATATCAAAAATCACCGGAAGTGCCAAAAAGCATCTTCCGGTGATTCTATTCACATGACCTACTTCTGAACGATATTGATTATTTTTTTCGGTACATAAATTTCTTTGACGATCGTACCTGTCAGTTTATCGGCTACCGCTTCTTTTCCGGCGGCGATTGCCTCATCTTTTGATGCATCGGCAGAAATACTGATAACAGCTCTTGTCTTTCCGTTAATCTGTACCGGCACTTCAATCTCGTCATCTTTCATTGCACTTTTGTCATATGACGGCCATCCTGCTTTAAAAATTGTTTCTCCATGGCCAAGCTGCTCCCACATTTCTTCGGCAAAATGCGGTGCAAACGGAGAAAGAAGAACCGCGATTGTTTCTAATGTTTCTTTATCAATTCCGCCTTCCTTTTTCGCCATTTCAATAAACTTGTTGTTATACTCCATAAATCCCGAAATTACAGTATTCAAACTGAAACTTTCCAGACGATTTGTAATATCATAAACCATTTTATGGCGAAGTTTTATCATCTCTTTTGTCGGCTGAACGTCTGCTTCTTTACTGTCCATAAGCAGATTCCAAAGACGTTTCAGGAAACGGTTTACTCCGTCGATTCCTCTGTCGTCCCATTCCGCATCCAACTCCGGCGGTCCTACAAAAAGCTCGTACATTCTTAACGAGTCGCATCCATAATCATTCACAAGAGCATCCGGCGAAACGACATTTCCTTTTGATTTACTCATCTTAATTCCGTTCTTTCCGGTGATCATTCCCTGATTGAACAATTTGTGGAACGGTTCGTCAAAATCTACTACTCCGATATCATACAAAAATTTTGTATAAAACCGAGAATACAGAAGGTGAAGCACGGCATGTTCTACGCCTCCGATATACATATCTACCGGTAGCATCTCGTCTGCTTTTTCTCTGGACACTAATTCTTTATCGTTTTTACTGTCTACATAACGCAAGAAATACCATGAAGATCCTGCCCATTGAGGCATCGTATTTGTCTCACGCTTTGCAGGTTTTCCACATACCGGACATGTACAATTTACCCATTCTTCAATTCCTGCAAGCGGTGATTCTCCTGTTCCTGTCGGCTCATAGGAATCTACGTCCGGAAGCGTAAGCGGAAGTTCCTCTTCCGGTACCGGAACATTACCGCAGTCAGGACAGTGAATGATCGGAATCGGTTCTCCCCAGTAACGCTGACGTGAAAATACCCAGTCACGCAGTTTAAAGTTGACTGTTGCTTTTCCGAATCCGCGCTCTTCTATAATGTGCGGAGCTTCTTTTTTAAGCACTGACGATTCCATTCCATTCCACTCGCCCGAGTTGATCATTGTTCCCGAAGCTTCTGTATAAGCTTCTGTCATATTTTCGATTTCTTTTCCGTCTTTTGCAATTACCTGAATAATAGGAATATTGAATTTTTTTGCAAACTCAAAGTCACGATCATCATGAGCAGGAACACACATAATCGCTCCTGTACCGTAATCAGCCAATACATAATCAGACAGCCAGATCGGTGTCTTCGCTCCGCTAAGCGGATTGATTGCATAGCTTCCCGTAAATACGCCTGTCTTCTCTTTGTCCTGAAGACGATCTACGTTTGATTTCATTGACGCATCGTAAATATATTTTTCCACTGCTTCTCTTGTCTCATCTGTCGCAAGAGATGCCGCCATCTCATGTTCAGGAGCAAGCACCATAAATGTCGCGCCGTAAAGCGTATCAGGTCTTGTCGTATAAACAGTGATCTTCTCATCTCTTCCGTCAACAGGGAACTCCACTTCTGCTCCGTAGGATTTTCCGATCCAGTCAGCCTGCATCTTCTTTACTTTTTCCGGCCAGTCCAGCTTATCGAGATCATTTAACAGCCGATCTGCATATGCTGTGATCTTCAACATCCACTGACGAAGATTTTTCTTCGTGACTTCCGCTCCGCAGCGCTCGCATTTGCCATTTACAACTTCTTCATTTGCCAAACCGGTCTTACAGGACGGACACCAGTTGATCGGAAATTCTTTTTCATATGCAAGTCCTTCTTTAAACATCTTCACGAAAATCCACTGCGTCCATTTATAAAAGTTCGGATCTGTCGTGTTGACTTCCATGTCCCAATCATAAAGCGCTGCGATCTCATTGATCTGACGTTTAATATTCGCCACATTTTCCGCCGTTGATTTCGCCGGATGTACTCCCATCTTGATCGCATAGTTTTCAGCAGGCAGACCGAATGCATCCCATCCCATCGGATGTACAATATAATATCCCTGCTGAAGTTTATAACGGCTCCATACGTCAGAAATTACATACCCTCTCCAATGTCCGACATGAAGACCGTTTCCTGACGGATACGGAAACATGTCAAGACAGTAATACTTCTGTTTTTTATTTCCGTTATCATCCACTCTTGGATTTACCGAATTTTCCGCCCATTTTTCACGCCACTTTTTTTCAATCGCTTTGTGATTATACATTATCTTTGTACCCATATGTTTCTCTCCTTCATTCATCGTTATATTACGCATAAAAGAAAGCCTTCCGTTCCTGAAAACTCAAGAGACGAAAAGGCTTATTTCCGTGGTACCACTCTTGTTCATCCGACCGGACCGGGAAAACTTTTTTGTTCCTGTATCCTCATCCGACCAAATGCACTCATTCATTCTATAACGGGAATTCCCGCTTTCGTCTACTTGAAGTTCAACGAAAGAACTCCGAGGTGAGTTCACAGTTTACGTTTCTGCCTCGCACCGACCGGCAGTTCTCTGAATACGATACACTCCTACTATTCCTCTTCCATGTTTTTGCAATATCCTTATTCATTATAAATATGTCATTAAAATAAGTCAAGGTATTTTCACCGGAACTATGCCGATTCCGCTATCACTTTCGATTTTTCAAAGTTACGTCAACTCTGCGATTCTGGATACGCCGACATAAATTTCGGATATTTTATACCATGTACTGTAGTCGACTTTCCCCGTTTGCGGCAGTTGAAACACTTCCTGAAATTTTCTGACCGATTCCGCCGTTTTTGAACCGTAAATACCGTCTGCCGTAATTTTAGGTATCGCAGGATACGCTCCCGCAATTACATTCAACTGCTCCTGTATCTGCCTCACCTTTTCTCCGCTTGACCCGATCTCCAATACATATCCCGGCCACGAAGATGGAATACCTGATATTTCCGGCGCAATATTAATATACATGTCATCTCCGTAAAAATAACGAAGAATCTCGATCGGTGTCAAACCTTTATCTCCAAGTTCCTTCGACCCCCATTGTGTCATCCAATTCGGACAGCTCACCATTTTCCCGTCACAATACTGTGTCAATATCGGCTGCCGCACGTTCGGTCTTGAAAGATAATTTGCAAACAATTCATCTACGATCACGGAAATGCTTTCATATACATTTCTTTCCGGTATCCACTTATGATCGAATGCTGTAGATGAAGTGATCGTAAAATCATACCCTTTGTTTCTATACCATTCGGTATAAACGCGATTGAGCGTAAAAGACATAATCGCAAGAACGTTTGCCCGAATCGTATTTGCGGGCCAGGTGGCATAAATTTCGCTGGACGCCACATTTTTGATATAATCTTTATACTTCACATAATAGTTTTTTGCAGTCGAATCTCTCGGAGAACCGTCATGAACAACAATGTATTCAGGAACAACAACACGGCTTAAAACGATCTCTCCGCTTTCATTTACAGGCTTGATCTCATCTTCCGCTATTTTAGGAGGATATTCTGCATATAAAGTATGAGCAGGGATGACGAAAATTTCTTCCTCTTCCCTGCCCGTATCTGTCGGTCTCATCCTGATATTTTGAATTGCTTTTGTATTTGCCAGAATTTCTGTTCCCGCAATGCTCACAGGCTCAAACCCCGGAGCGCTTACATTCAATGTATATTCCGAATAAGGCTGCCGTTCGTTTTCAGGGTCCAGACTCCACTCTTCCGGCGGCGCATCCAGCTCAATCATATCCGTCTGCCCCGAGGAATCAGTCACCAACTGTTCTAATGTATTTTCCGGAACACCGGTATACGAAATCGAAATGCGAGCTTCCGAAATCGGATATGAATTCACCGATGAAGTTACATTCACCTGTAATGATCCTTTATCTGCCGCCTCCTGCTGCATTTTCACATTCTGCATCCCGACTCCTTGCATTGCAGCTTTATACCTCTTATTGTTTTCTGTTTCCCGCATACGTTCTCCTTCATCAGATTTATTCTCTCTAAATATATATGCGGAAGCTTTCGTTTAGAACAACTTTCGTATTCGGAGTCTCTGCAAGAGCATATGATAATCAAAACAACTTCATGATATCGTTATACATCACAACGGCCATCAGTACCATAAGCAATGCGAATCCCGCAAAATGTACCATTCCTTCTTTTTCCGGCGGAACACGTTTTTTACGGATCGCTTCTATTATAAGAAAAACAAGTCGTCCTCCGTCCAATGCAGGGAGCGGAAGCAGATTTAAAATTCCGAGATTTGTTGTCAGCAGAACACCGAAGTTCATCATACTGAGCATCACAACGCCGAACCCTGCCGGAGCTGCTTCCTGATACATGTCGTCTACGGCATTTACAATTCCTACCGGACCTGAAAGATCTTTAAGTCCTGCCTGACCTGTCACAAGCATGCGCAAACTGTCTACTGTATAATTCATCCAGTACTTTACTTTGTAAATACTGTATTCAACAGATTTGAAAATCCCCGGTTTTACTATATCTCCGCTTGTCACCCCAAGCAGCGGTGCGGCATCGCCTTCCAACTGTCGAGGCTCCAGTTTTGCCGTATATTTCTTGCCGTCACGTTCATACTCTACTTTGAAAGGCGCTTCATCGGCATGTGTCATTGTATACAGACTGACATCATCCCATATATGCACGTTCCGCCCGTTGATCTCTGTGATAACGTCTCCGGCTTGAAGTCCCTCTTCCTGCGCGGAATAGCCGTCCAGCACTCCTGTTATTTCCGGACTTCTGTAACCGGTTATCATAATCAATATAAAACAGAAAACACACGCAAGAATGAGATTGAAGATCGGTCCCGCCGCAACAACTGACATTCTCGCCCACACGGATTTACTGTTGAAACTTCCTTCCGACAGATCGTCGGCATCATCTTCGCCCATCATACACGCGCCGCCGAAAGGAAGCAGTTTCAGAGAAAATTTTGTCTCTCCGATCTGTTTTCCTAATAACGTAGGTCCAAGTCCTAAAGAAAATTCATCTACCCGAATTCCGTTTTTCTTTGCAAGAAGAAAATGTCCCAATTCATGAAAGATGATAATAAAACTAAATAATAAAACTGCAATAATGATTCCCATTCGCTACCACCTGTTTTTTATAAATTCATATGTTTCCCGCTCAGTCTTTAGTATCTCTTCCACTGTCGGATCTGCAATATTTTTATGATTTTCCATACACGCCGAAATAATCTCCGGAATCTCAAGATATGCGATCTGTCTTCCGAGAAACATTGCAACAGCACGCTCGTTTGCCGCATTAAACACAGTCGGAAGAGAACCGCCTTTTCTCCCGGCTTCATACGCAAGCTTCAGTCCGTAAAACGTCTCCATATCCGGCTTCTCAAAAGTAATCTGCGAAAGTGTGGAAAAATCAAGACGATCTCCCGGAAGATACCTTCTCTCCGGATAATAAAGCGCATATTGGATCGGCAGTTTCATGTCCGGTGTTCCAAGTTGAGCGATCACCGCACCGTCCTCATATTCTACCATAGAATGAATAATGCTTTGAGGCTGTACGACAACTTGGATCTGATCGACCGAAACGTCAAAAAGCCATTTGGCTTCTATCACTTCAAGACCTTTATTCACCATTGTAGAAGAATCGATCGTAATCTTCTGTCCCATCTCCCAGTTTGGATGTTTCAAAGCATCTTCAACTTGTATACCGGTAAGTTCTTCTCTTTTTTTCCCGCGGAACGGTCCGCCCGAAGCAGTCAATAATATTTTATGGAGAGCTTTGCGCTGTCCCCCCTGAAGCGACTGAAAAATCGCGCTGTGTTCACTGTCTACAGGAAGGATCGACACTTTATATTGTTCCGCCAGCGGCATGATAATATGCCCTGCCGTCACAAGTGTTTCTTTATTTGCCAGCGCAATATCCTTTCCGGCTTTGATCGCCTCGATCGTCGGCAGGATTCCGATCATACCTACAATCGCAGTTACAACAATCTGTGAATCTTTCCAAGATGCAGCGGCAAGCAATCCGTCCATCCCGGATAAGATCTCCACATCCAGATCCGCAGTCTTTATTTTCAGCTCTGCGGCTTTTTCCTCATTCCACACTGCGGCAATCGACGGTTTGAATTCCCGGATCTGTTTTTCCAGAAGTTCAATGTTATTTCCCGCAGCAAGCGCCGTGATTTTTATATCTTTGTTTGTTCTTACAATTTCAAGCGTCTGGGTTCCGATCGAGCCGGTAGACCCTAAGACAGCGATTCTTTTCATATCTTTGTACCTCACTTCTGCATCTGTCCTGTAACATATCGCCCGTAAACTTATCTTCCGGCTTCATAATGCCCTTATGTCTTACAATAAAACCGCAAGATAATATATGATCGGAGCAGTAAAAATGACACTGTCAAAACGATCCAGAATTCCTCCATGACCCGGAATCAGTTTCCCGTAATCTTTAATATTATGATAACGTTTGATCGCCGATGCCGCCAGATCGCCGATCTGGGAAATTGCGCCGCCGACTGCACCGATCACTGCATAAGAAACGATACTCGCCCCTGCATTTCCCCAGTGTTTCACAGCTAATGCATAAAGCACACCAATCAGGGCTGCGCCTGCAATTCCTCCTATCCCGCCTTCTACGGATTTTTTCGGACTCAGAACCGGAGCCATCTTATGCTTTCCGATGAGCATGCCTACACAGTATGCACATGTATCGCATCCCCACGAACAGATAAACACAAGCCATACGGTAAACACTCCTCCCGGAAGCATTCTTGTAAGGTAAATGTAAGACAGCATTACCGCTACATAAAATACTCCGAAAAATGCCGCCATGATCTGCTGTGTATTATATTTCGGATAAGAAAATACAAGCACTGCCATCTGGCAGATCAAATACGCCATAAAAAGCAGCATAAACCATGTATGTTTTTCTCCCGGGAGATATTCTTCCATATAAATAAGCGCATAATACCCGAAAGCAAAAATATAACCGACAATTCCCGGCGCTTTTTTCTCAATGCCAAACACTTTATAAAGTTCTGACATTCCGATCAGGCTGATCGCGAAAAGAACCGTAAATAAAACTTGCCCTCCGGCAATCACTGTCGTCAATGCAATGATCATCAGCATAATGCCGCTCAACAACCGTGTTTTAAACATAGATTACGCCTCCTCAACTTTGCCGAATCTTCTGTGTCTGTGGTTATATTCTTCGATTGCTTTTACAAGTTCTTCTTTTGTAAAATCCGGCCAGGGCACATCCGTAAAATAAAATTCCGAATATGCAAGCTGCCAAAGAAGATAATTCGACAATCTCTGCTCCCCACTCGTTCGGATCATCATATCTGGATCCGGAATCCCATGAGTATCTAAATATGTCTCAAACACCGATTCATCAATCTCTTCTGCTTTTATCTTTCCTTCTGCACAGTCTTTCGCCATTTTTTGCGCTGCCCGTGTCAGCTCATCTCTGCTTCCGTAATTCAAGGCAATCGTAAAATTCAGACCGCCGTTGTCTGTGGTAGCAGCTTCTAGCTCGCGAATCCTGCTTTTGATATCGTCATCCAACGGCTCAATATCTCCGATCACACGGATCTTCATATCATTCTTGGCCGCTGTTTTCAAGCATGTTTTCATATAATTACGAAGCAGTTTCATAAGAGCCGCAACTTCATTTTCCGGGCGGCTCCAATTTTCTGTTGAAAATGCATAAACCGTCAGATATTTAATTCCCATACGCCATGCCTCTTCACAGATTTTCTCCACATTTTTGCTTCCCTGTGCGTGTCCGTAGTTTCGCGGCATCCCCTTTGCTTTCGCCCATCTGCCATTTCCGTCTAAAATAATTGCTATATGCTGCGGTACGTTCATCTTTTCTTCCTCTCTATACGAAAGGGGGCTTACAATCAAAGCCCCCAGTTTTTGTAACGGCGTTAAGAATCCGATTACACAGTCATAATCTCTTTTGTCTTTACCTCGACCATCTTATCAATCTTTTCGATATATTTATCCGTAATCTTCTGAAGATCGTCTTCCAGATCTTTGATCTCATCTTCCGAAACTTCCGTTCCTTTTAACTTCTTAAACGCTACATTTCCGTCACGACGGATATTTCTGACAGCCACTTTCGCAGCCTCTCCTTTTTTCTTCACATCTTTTGCCAGTTCTTTTCTCCGATCCTCCGTAAGTTCAGGGAATACGAGGCGAACCGTCGAACCGTCATTAGTCGGATTGATGCCGAGATCTGACATAAGGATCGCTTTCTCAATCTCTTTGAGCATGCTCTTTTCCCACGGCTGGATCTGAATCATCCTTGCTTCCGGGACAGATACGTTTGCCACCTGTTGGATCGGTGTCGGCGATCCGTAATAATCAACTGTCAATTTATCAAGAACATGTGGATTTGCGCGACCGGCTCTGATCGTAGCTAATTCTCCGTCAAGATTATTGATCGTTTTTGTCATCTTTGAATCATATGTCGTCAATCTTTCATTCATATTTATATCCTCCTGCAAATTTTTTATAACGCTTATACAGTCACTTTCGTTCCCGTAAAGTTTCCGCTCATCGTTTCCACAATACTGTTTTCCTCGTTCAAACCGAATACAAGCATCGGCATCTTATTTTCAAGGCAGAGAATCGATGCTGTAAGATCCACCGCGGCAAGTTTCTGATCGATCACTTCCTGTATGGATATCTCGTCATATTTGACCGCTTCCGGATTCACTTTCGGATCGCTGTCATAAATACCGTCTATCGCCTTTGCAAGCAGCATCGCGTCCGCTTCAATCTCGATCGCTCTTAATACCGCCCCTGTATCTGTTGAAAAATACGGATGTCCCGTTCCTCCTGCGAAAAAGATCACTTTTCCTTCTTCCAGCGCCGCTACTGCCGCATCTTTTGAGAATAATGACGTAAACGAACCGCATACAAACGGCGTAAACACTTCTGTTTTCATCCCGACATAACGGAAAATATCAGATACATAAATACAGTTCATCACCGTTGCCAGCATTCCGATCTGATCTGCTTTTGTCCGGTCGATCGTCTCGCTCGTCCTTCCCCTCCAGAAGTTGCCTCCTCCGGTCACGATCGCCACCTGAATGCCATCCTCAGTCAGTTTCTTTACCTGCTCTGCAACTTTAATACAGGTTGCCTCGTCAAAACCTGTTTTTTTATCTCCCGCGAGCGCTTCTCCGCTCAGCTTTAACAGTACTCTTTTCATATCGTACTCTCCTTTGTTTTCTTCACATTTAGGCATTTGCTAAATGCCGCAACCCATTGATTTTACTGGGTTTTCTCGTTTCTTATATATAAATTTTCTCTCCACTCATGGTAAAATATAAGTAGCCACACAAACATCCCACACATGAGAGGAGAAAAAATTTATGGCTAATAATTATCATCAGCTTTCACTTAAAGATACTTTTTCAGACTGCAAGGACATGTTTATGGATGATGTTCCTTCCTTTTTTCAACTTCTGGAGCAGCATTTTGATATTTCTCTTTTTATTCCACAAACTTTTTATAACGCTTTTTATCAGCATCTTGGTCGCAAAAGAGAGTATCCGCTTACTGGTTTCCTTTCTGCCCTTATCCTACAAAAAATCTTTCCTATCCCCACGGATTCCCTGCTGATACTATTATTGAATCTTTGCAAGGAACTTCGGGATTTCTGCGGTTTTTCCAAAGTCCCTGATGCACCTTTGTTCACTCGCTTTAGACTGGGCTTTTCTGACCACATTGAACTCATGTTTCAGCAGATGGTTGATTATACCGAACCCATCTGCCAGCAGATTGATTCTTCACTGGCTCAGATTCTTACCTTTGATACTTCCGGCATCGAACTCTATGTTACGGAAAACAATCCCAAAACTCTCAATGCACTTATCCGAAAACTGAAAGTTTATTACAAAGATATCCCTGATGTTGACCCTTATAAGATGGCTTACGGTCTTATGCCTTCACAGGCGGCATCCTGTCCCGACGCAAAGCAACAATACATCAACGGACATTTCTGTTATGCGGATAAATTTGCCATCCTTACCAATGGTCTGGGTATCATCCGGCATATCTCTTTTCTGGATGATGACTTTAAAACAGCTCATCCGGAAATGACGATAGAAAAGAAATCTGATTCTCCCGATGAAGATAAGTCCATCGGGGATGCAACTTCCCTGAAGCCTGTGCTTTCTGATTTCTTTTTCCTGCACCCGGACTTCCATCCGGATACTTTTCTGGGCGATTCTTCTTTTGATACCATCAAAACCTATGGGATGCTGTTGAATGACTTTCATTTTTCCAAGGCTCTGATTCCTTACAACCTTAGAAATGAAAGCAATCTCAAAAAAGTCGGATATAACGAATACGGCTATCCAACCTGCCCGGGCGACCCTTCTCTTGCCATGAAGTATTGTGGTATTACCCATGAAAATGGACGTGCTGACCGTGTCAAATGGATTTGTCCCAAGGTTCACATGGTAAAGGGTAAATATGTCTGCGACTGTAAAAATCCTTGCTCTACCGCCACCAAAGGACGCACCACTTATACATACGAGAATCTAAATTTTCGCATGTTCCCCGGAATTCAAAGAGATTCCGAAGAATGGAATTCCCTTTACAAAATCAGAACCATTGTGGAACGTGCCATCGACCATCTAAAAATCAACATGTGTGTTGCCGGAAGGAAATCCAGAAACCACACCACCACAAAAGCGGATGTTTTTCTTGCAGGGATTGCAAGCCAGCTTACCGTCATTGTCGCCCACAGCATGAATTGTCCACAATACATCCGAAGTTTGAAACCTTTAATTGCCTAAAAAAGTATTTCATTGTCATAGTTCATTTATGGGCTTATTAAAGTACGCCCCACATCTGATGATTTATGTCAATTCAGAAACCATTCTGAATAATGACCGTTTTTTCTCTCCTTATATGAGGAAAGTTATCCACATCAAAGAAAAAATTATTTAACAATTACCTATTTCTTCACATTAACTATTTAAAATCAATGCTGACCTAAAATGAAGTATAACATAAGTTTTTCATTTTGTCATGTACATATCCCGCATCTCGTTCATCTGCCATAACCGTCAGTTTATCGCCTGCCATAAGGCATGTTTTTCCTTTCGGAATAAACTCTTTTCCGCCTCTGTCTACCGCGACAAGAAGGCAGTTGTCCGGCAGATCTATTTCCATGACGGTGCGGTTTTCAAGAGCAGAACCTCCCATGATCACAAACTCGCTCAGCACTTTCTGCCCGCCCGCATAAACCGGCTGTTCTTCCTCTTTTTCTCTTTGCAGCAGATTTGCCAGAAGGCTTTCATAAATCGGTTCAGATCTTACCAAAGTTGCAGTGACATATGCAGTCACCGAAACAAGTGCAAGAGAAAGCATCTGACTTACCGAGCCGGACATCTCAAACAGAAGTATGATCCCTGTGATCGGCGCACGAACGATCGCCGTGAAAAATCCGGCCATTGCCAGTAAAACGAAATTATTCATATACATCGGATCTAAACCGAAGATTTCCGTTCCTGTCATAGAGAAGATTCCGCCGACCATTGCGCCTAATATCAGAAGCGGGAAAAAAATTCCGCCAGGAGCGCCGGATCCGAAACTGACTGCCGAAAACAGAAATTTCACAAGAAACGTAATGATCACAACTTTCAACACCATCTCTTTATCCGTCAAAGCAACGATCAGATTCCCTCCGCTTCCAAGTACCGAAGGCATGCAAAGTCCAAGCACTCCCGCCGCCGAAAACGCGATCATAAGACGAGTCGTCTCGTTTAAAAATTTCGGTCTTTTATAAAGTTCCTGCGCTTTTAGCATTACCTTATTATAAAGCGCTCCCATCAGACCTAAAATCACTCCCAACACAAGGATCATCCAATAATAATTCTGGGGAAGCGTCTGTTCCAACTGAAATCGGAACACCGGATCAAGCCCCATAATATGAGACGATATATAATCTGCCGTAACCGAAGCTGTCATAACCGAAATAAGCAGACTTGTCGAAAACCCTTTGTGCAGTTCTTCCAACGCAAACATAACGCCTGCCAAAGGAGCGTGAAATGCCGCAGCCAGTCCGGCGCTCGCCCCACACGTCATCAAATACCGTTCTTCTGTTTTCCCTCTGCTTAAAATCCGTGATATTCCCTGTCCGCTCATCGCTCCAAGCTGTATAGACGGACCTTCCCTGCCAAGAGACAGTCCGCCGAACAGACAAAGAAATCCTCCCGCAAACTTAGCGGGCAGAACTTTAAGCCAGTTTTGATTCAATTTTCCAAGTATTTCACCTTCAACCTGCGGTATTCCGCTCCCCGATATCATCGGTTCCCATTTTATCAGTTTCCCGACAAGCACTGCAAGCAACATCAAAACAGCAAACCATCCCGCAATCCGCAGTGGATTTCCTTTTATAAACGCCAACGCTTCACCAAGCCATTTTCCCGCATAAGTAAGCGCGATTCTGTAAAGGAGCACGATCAACCCTCCGACAGCTCCTACGAGAAGTCCTTCCCCGATCAATATAACAGGAAAACGCTGCGCTCTTTTTATTGTATGCGATGTATTTCTTTTCATTTTATCCTCATTTCTTCCATTCCTTTTTTCTACAGTTCCGACAAAAAGCCGTAAAGATCATCGAAGATCTTCCCGAAAATATTTCACACCAGAAATATAGACACAATCACAGTGACAATACCGCATATACCGATTGCAAGTCCGCTCATCGCGCCTTCCACTTCCCCGATCTCAATCGCTTTCGATGTTCCTACCGCATGGCTGGATGCCCCTATGGCAAGTCCTGCCGCAACCGGATCAGATACCTTAAATAATTTTATAAGAAGGGGCGCAAATATCCCCCCTAGTATTCCTGTTCCGATAACGGCGGCAACCGTAATCGGAACGACGCCGCCTGCCGGTTCTGATATGCTCACGGCAATCGGGGTTGTTACGGATTTCGGCAGCAAAGAAACTGTCAGACTTTTATCCAGTCCGAATAACCGGCACAGTCCGTAAACACTTCCCATAGATGCCAAAGATCCGGCCGTGCAGCCGACAAGAATCGGAAGCCAGTACTGTTTGAGTACCTGTATTTTTGTATAGATTGCCACTGCAAGGCAGGCAGTTGCCGGAGCGAGGAACATATTAATAATCTTTCCTCCCGCATTATAATCTTCATAGGGTATTTTAAAAATAAGAAGAACCCCGACAATAAGAACAATGGCAATCACCAATGGATTACAGACAGGTGTTTTTAACTTTTCATTTAATTTCACCCCGATTCCGAAGGCTAGAACGCTTAGCGCAATTCCAAAATACGGTGAAGAACACAATTCTCTCATTTTTCTCCGCCTCCTGACTGTAGATTTTCTGGTTTCCTGCTTTTCATCAAACGGAGTGTCAATTTCACGCTCCATGCAGTCACTGCAAATGTAAGAATTGTAGAAATAATACAAACAAAAACTAACTGTACAATCGAATGTTTCAGCACATCAAAATAATTCATAATACTTACGCCCGCAGGAACAAAAAAGAACGCCATATTTCCGAGAAGAAAATCCGCCTTTTCCTGAATATGTTCTATCTTTAAAACTCCGATAAACAGACATAAAAAAAGAAGTATCATTCCGATCACACTTGCCGGAAAGGTAAAAGGAAGCAGTTTCTCTATCACAAGGCTAAGCCAGCATACTGTAAAAATGATCCCGATCTGTCTAATGATTTTCATTGCATCAACTCCTTAATTGTTCTTGATCGCCTATCATTAACTCTACTAAAATACCACTGTCTTTGCAAGACTGTCAATGTCGGGCGCTATTCTTTAAATCTGTTCATATATCATTTATCTGCACATTAAAAGGCGAAAAAAGAGATAGAAATAAAAGAAATATGCAAAAAAAATCATTGACATTCTTTTTTTTGTATTCTATGATACTATTAGTTTCGCACTTTAAATAGTTAAAATTTTGCAGTATGAAGTTGAACGCTTTTGTTCTTCCCTTCGCTGCCGAAAATATTTTTCATAATACAGGGAGGCATTTTTATGATTATCGTACTGAAACCACATTCAACAGAAGAAACTATTACACGTGTAGAAAATATGGTCAAAAACCGGGGACTCGACACACACATCGTCCGCGGTACAGAGATGACGATCATCGGATGTATCGGAGATACAACGCTGATCGACCCACGACTCTTTGAAGTTGACAGTTCCGTAGATAAAGTTATGCATGTTCAGGAACCTTACAAACTTGCCAACCGCGCGTTTCATCCCGAAGACTCCGTGATCGACGTCTCAGGAGTCAAAATCGGCGGAGGACATATGGGATTGATCGCAGGTCCTTGTTCTGTAGAATCTTTTGATCAAGTGCTCGAGATCGCAAAAGCCGCAAAAGCCGCCGGAGCTAATCTTCTGCGCGGAGGAGCATTTAAACCGAGAACAAGCCCGTACTCATTTCAAGGGTTAGGTCTTGACGGACTGGAGATTCTCTGTCAGGTCAAACAAGAAGTCGGTCTTCCGATCGTAACAGAGCTGATGTCTCCTGAATACCTCGATGTTTTCAATGAGAAAGTAGATCTTATTCAGATCGGAGCCCGCAATATGCAGAATTTTGATTTATTAAAACAGCTCGGTCAGGTAGACCGTCCGATCTTATTAAAACGCGGTTTGAACGCTACCTACGAAGAATGGATCATGTCAGCCGAATATATTATGGCTTCAGGAAATGAAAACGTTATCCTGTGCGAGCGTGGTATCCGTACATTTGAAACATATACAAGAAACACTCTTGACTTACAGAGCATTCCTGTACTTCGCAAAAAGACACATCTTCCTGTTGTAATCGATCCTAGTCATGCAGGAGGAAAATGGTGGCTTGTAGAACCGATGGCAAAAGCTGCCGTAGCGGCAGGCGCAGACGGTCTGATGATCGAAGTTCACAATAATCCGGAGTGTGCTCTTTGCGACGGAGCACAGTCACTGAAACCGGAAAAATATGACACACTTCTCAAAGAAATAAAACTAATTGCCGAGGTTGTCGGAAAACAGCTATAAAAGGAGATTCTATGAAACTAACAGTCAATCTGAAGGAAAACTCTTATCCGATCTATATTGAAAACGGGATTTTAAATCGCGCGGGAGAATACATCGCCGATCTGTTTCACGGACAGCGTATTATGATCGTCTCCGATGACAATGTATTTCCACTGTACGGAAAACAATTATGCGATTCCCTTTCTGGCTACGAGTGTCATTCTCTCGTCCTCCCTCATGGAGAACCGACAAAAAGTTTCGACACACTTCCGAAAGTCTACTCCGCAATGCTTGACGCAAAACTGACCCGAAGCGATCTTGTGATCGCTCTCGGAGGCGGAGTGATCGGGGATCTGACCGGATTTGCGGCATCTACCTACTTGCGAGGAATCAAATGTGTGCAAATACCGACTTCTCTTTTGGCACAGGTAGACTCATCCGTCGGCGGCAAAACCGCCGTAGACCTTCCTCAGGGGAAAAATCTTGTAGGCGCGTTCTTCCACCCGAAAATGGTGCTGATCGATCCTCTTGTACTGAACACACTGCCTGATCATTTCATCCATGACGGCATGGGCGAAGTGATCAAATATGGCTGCATCAAAGACTCCGGGTTGTTTGATCTTCTCCTTTCTCATTCTTCATTTGAAGATCTCAAACCGGATCTGCCAAAGATCATTGCCAGATGTGTTGATATCAAACGGATCGTTGTAGAAGCAGACCAGTTTGATACCGGAGAGCGGATGCTTTTAAATTTCGGTCATACACTGGCCCATACGATTGAACAATATTATCAATATGAGCGGGAAAGCCATGGAGAAGCCGTCGGAATCGGCATGTATCAGCTTACGAAAATGTCAGAAAAACGCGGCCTTACCGCAAAGGGATGCGCTGAAAAGATTCGGAAAGCTTTAGATATCTACAATCTTCCGACAAGCTGCAAATTGACTGTTTCCGAACTGATCAAAGCGATCTCCCTTGATAAGAAAAACTTAAACGGACACTTAAACCTCGTCCTTTTAAAAGAAATCGGCGACAGTTATATTTATCCTACAAAAATCGGTTTTTTTGAAAACGAGTTGAACACATTTATGTGAGAATGTTGTACCTATAGTCTTCATAAACGAATAAACTTTTACATAACGACAAAAATAAAGCAGGAGATGCCGCAAATCAACAGCGCATCTCCTCTATTTTTATATCTTTTATATCTTTATTTTTTATATCTTTGTTTTTAATATTTTTTTAATATCTCCATTTTATATACTTGCTTTTACATACTTGCTTTTATTCTTTTTCCGCCATTCCTTTATACACTTTCTCCGCCGTGATCGGAAGCTCCCTCACAATTACTCCGACTGCATTTTGAACTGCATTTGAAATTGCAGGAGACGGAGTATTGATAACGATCTCTCCAATGGATTTTGCGCCGAAAGGTCCTGTCGGTTCATAACTGCTCTCGAATTCCACACGGATCTCTCCGACATCAAGACGGCTCGGTATTTTATACTGCATAAAGGAATTACTGTAGTTCTTTCCTTTTTCGCTGTAAATGATATCCTCATAAAGCGCCATTCCGATTCCCTGGGCGATTCCCCCTTCAGTCTGCACTCTTGCAAGATTCGGATTAACGACCGTTCCGCAGTCTACAACAGCGGCATAATCGATTGGTTCAACAACTCCCGTCTCTTTATCGATCTCCACTTCTGCAATACCGACCATGAACGGCGGCGGAGATACAGGAGAAGAAAAGGCTTCTGTTGCGGACAGCGGCGCGTTGCTGCTGCACATTACTTTGTTTCCTATTTCTTTTCTCGTTATCTCTTCTTTTGTTTTCAGATTGACAACTTTTTCTCCGTCAAACTCCACATCATCAGGACTGCATCCGAGATATTCCGCCCCTCTTTCGCATATCTTTTTCCGAAGTGTCTCACACGTTTTCACAACTGCCATTCCCGTAACATATGTCGTACTGGATGCGTAAGATCCGCAGTCATACGGGGAATTATCTGTATCTACTCCATGCACGACAATATCTTCCATCTCACACTCAAGACATTCTGCAGCCATCTGTGTCAGTATCGTATCGCAGCCCGTTCCCATATCGGTCGCCCCGATCATTAAACTGTAAAATCCGTCATCGTTTACTTTAATTTCAACCGCGCCTGTATCTACTCCCGAAATTCCCGATCCCTGCATCGCCATAGCAACGCCGACACCGCGGACTTTTCCGTTTCCACAGTCATAACAGGGATATTTTTCATCCCATCCTATCATTTCTTTCGCACGTTCAAGACATCTGTCGAGAGCACAGCTTCTCGTCGTCTCCCCATAGTAGGCAGGCATCATCTGACCTTCCCGCACCATATTTTTCGCTCTGAGAACGGTCGGATCCATATGAAGTGTCTGTGCCAGTTCATTTACCGCAGACTCTAAGGCAAAAATACCTTGTGTCGCCCCATATCCCCTATAAGCTCCCGCAGACATAACATTTGTATACACTACGTCATAACTGAACCGAAACGCTTCTGCGCTTCCGTAAAGAGGAATCGATTTATGCCCGGATAACCCGACCGTTGTGGGGCCGTGTTCACCGAACGCGCCTGTATTTGACAATGTATACAGATCAATCCCTTTGATATTTCCCTCTTTATCCGCTCCTAAACGAACATGGATTTCCATTTCGTGGCGAGGTGACGAAGCGATCAGAGACTCTTCTCTTGTGTAAATAATCTTTGCCGGTTTTCCTGTTTTCCATGTAACAAGCGCCGGATAAATCTCCGAAACCGACGTCTGTTTTGCCCCGAATCCGCCGCCAATACGCGGCTTTATAACACGGATTTTATGCTTCGGAATATCAAGCGCATTTCCGAGAATGCGGCGGACATGGAAAGGCACTTGGGTAGAAGATACAATATTCAGCCTTCCGTATGCATCCATATATGTATATGTACGAAATGTTTCCATCATCGCCTGCTGATTTGCTTTTGTATGGTATACCCGATCGATCACATGGTCGCAAGATGCAAGGACTGCATCTACATCTCCGCTCTCACTTACGTCATGAGCACACAAATTACGTTTGTTATCCGCTCCGACAGGACAAAGACTTCTCCAGTTTTCTTCCGGATGAACGAGGATCGGATGATCTTTTGCCGTTCTGAAATCTAAAACCGGCTCCAATACTTCGTATTTTACTTTGATCAGCCTCATAGCCTGCTTTACAACCGCTTCCGAAGTTCCAGCGACGATTGCGACCGCATCTCCTACGAACCGGATTCTCTGATCAAGAATAAGCCGGTCGTACGGACTTGGCTCAGGATATGTCTGACCTGCCAGCGTGAAACGTTTATTCGGACAGTCTTTATATGTAAGCACACATTCAATTCCCGGGAGCGCCTCCGCACGTGTAGTATTAATCTCTTTGATCAGCGCATGAGCATGAGGGCTTCTTACAAGCTTTACGATTAAGCTGTCTGAAGATGCGATATCATTTGTATATACGGCGCGTCCTGTCACGAGCGCTTTTGCGTCAACTTTCCGGATTCCTTTATTTACAACACGCATCTGCCGCATCGTTTCTCTTATTTCCTTGTTCTCACTGCACACATTCTGTCCTTCTGCCATGTCTACTCCTCCTTTCCGCCTTTTTTCTCTGCATTTTTTACTTCTATATATTTTTTAATCGCGCGAAGCTGTCCCATATATCCCGTGCAGCGGCAAAGATTTCCCGCAAGGTATTCTTTGATCTCGTCCAATGTCGGGTTCTGAAGTTCTCTTGCCATTGCGAGCACGTTCATAATAAATCCCGGAGAACAGAAACCGCACTGCTCCGCTCCTTCATCTGCCAAAAATTCTCCGAACTGCGCAGCCTCTTTTTCAACGCCTTCCAAAGTCGTAACGCTCTCTCCCTCGATACTTGCGGCAAGAACCGAGCAGGAAAGGCGGGATTTTCCGTTGATCCAGACTGTACACAATCCACAGTTTGTCGTCTCGCAGCCGCACTTTACGCTCTTACATCCGAGATCTCTCAACACATTTAACAAAATCGTATCTGCGCCAACTTCTGCTTTTACCTGTTTGTCATTTAAAACGAACTGTATCTCCATTATATTTCCTCCGATAAAATCGACATTATTTCTCTCTTGATAAGGACCTTTGCCAAATGCTGTCTGTACCCGGCGCTTCCGCGCATATTTGTACCGTACTTAAATTCTGCCGCTGCCAAAGCCGCATATTCCTCGATTTTCTCTAAAGACGCATCTTTTGCGACAGACCATTTCTTTTCGATCATATCTGCCTTCATCGGTCTTGCGCCTACCGCAAAATACCATGTCTCCTGCCCGTTCGCTTTCTCTCTTGACACTGAACAGGCGATCACAGGGAAATCCGTCTTCGTCTGACGGATGGAATCATAACGGAACTGTCTTTTCTTCTTCTTAACAACTATGAAAAGAAGCAGATCATTATCCGGTTTTTTCTTTGCAAATTCAGCTAAGCAGATTCTTCCTCCGTCATAAAGTTCTACATATGTATCCAGTGCCAAAAATGCAGTTAATACGTCTGAAAAACCGAATCTTCCGTAAATGCTTCCTCCAACCGTCGCCTGATTCCGAAATTGAACTCCGACAATGTGACGCACAGCCTCCTCTATTCCGTCTCCGCATAATTTTTTAACTGCTTCGCTTTGCTCGATCTGACGCAGCGTACACATTGCTCCGATTCGTATCTCATCTTCCGTTTCTTCAATTTGATCCAATCCTAAACCTGAAATATCGATCAATGTTTTCACTCTTGCATTTGAAAGGCGCATCCACATCATTCCGCCCATGATCCTGCTGCTGCGCGCCTGATTTAATTCATATGCTTCTTCCGGCGTTTTCGCCTTTACATAATTTCCAATCGTAAGCACAATCGTTCTCCTTTCCTGATACATACATAACATAGGTGTTTGCGAAACGCCACAAGCCGCATAAATACGGCATTTTAACTTTTATAAAACAAAACATCTCCTCAACGGATTGTGGTAAAATAGAGTTGCCTAGAAACTATAAACCAACCACCCGAAAGGAGATGTACCTATATGATACCATATAAGCAGCTCACTTTGGCAGAAGTTTTTGAAGATTGCCAAAATAAATTCGATAATGACAAATATCAGTTTCTTTCTCTACTTGACCAAACCATTAATCTTGATGAAATTGTTCCTGTTTCTTTTGTTACTCATTTTCACGCTTCTACAGGAAGACCTCGTAAGCATCCACTTTATCCTATGATTAAGGCTCTCCTTATTCAGCGCATTTTCTCAATCCCGACAGATACTCTTCTGATTATATTTTTAAAATATTCTCAGGAACTACGGGATTTCTGTGGCTTCCGTGTTGTTCCTGATGCCTCAAAATTTACCCGCTTTAAACAGGACTTTCTTATGGACTTACAATCGATGTTCGATCACTTAGTTGATATCACTGAACCGATCTGCCAACGTATTGATTCTAACCTTGCTTCCATGAGTATCTTTGATACTTCTGGAATTGAGGCATGGGTAACAGAAAATAATCCGAAATACGCAAACCGTATCATAAAACAGTTAAAGGCCTTTGCAAAGGCTCACAACTTTGATAAAAACTTTGATCCTTACAAAGCTGCTTACGGCTCAATGCCTGCACACGCTACTGCTAACCCAGCTATCCAACAGATGTACATCAACGGACATTTCTGCTATGCCTATAAGTTTGGTATTGTCACTAATGGTCTTGGTATTGTTCGCGATATTACCTTCTACAATAAAGATTTCCTAAATGCTCATCCTAATATCATTGTTGAAAAGAAATCCGATTCACCAGATGAAGATAAATCACTTGCGGACTCTAAGGCACTGCTCCCTGTTTTGATTGATTTCTTTCAGAAGCATCCTTTGATCAACCCTAAAACTTTTCTAGGCGATGCCGCTTTTGATACCATTGAAATCTACAAAGCCCTTTTGGATGATCTTGGCTTTGAAAAAGCATTTATTCCACTCCGGACAAAACTATCAATGGAAGAAAATGGCTACACCTTCAACGAAAATGGTGTTCCTTGCTGTCCGCATGATTCCACACTTCCTATGAAACGGGAAGGGAGTAAATCTCATCTGAGAAGCAAACTTCCCAGCATGAAGTTTGTATGCCCTAAAATGAAATGGGAATACAACCGTGAAACCAAAACGAAACGCCGTGTCTGCCGCTGTGAGAACCCCTGTACCACATCTTCCTGTGGAAGAATGATTTACATTTACCCCGAAAAGAATCTGCGTGCCTATCCCGGTGTGGAACGTGGTTCCGTAGAATGGGATGAGACCTATAAAATCCGTGTAAACGTTGAAAAATCAATCAACCATTTTAAAGACAGTTTCTGTATTGCCGGTCGTAAAACCCAAAATGAGAAAACACTACATGCAGATTTGTTGCTTGCAGGAATTTCTCAGTTAATAACTGTCATGGTTGCTGATAAAATTCACCAGCATCAATACATACGAAGTTTAAAACCACTCATAGCATAGGACTTACCAACTTCATAAGCCCATGAGGTTTATTTGTTGTGCCAAGAAATGAACGATTTTCACTTCCTATCCCAAGAATCCTGCATGACAGGAGCCTTCGCCTGTTTTCAGTCAGGATTGCGGACTTGTTTCGCAATTACCTATACATACATAACAAAGTGAGCTAACATACCTCAACGCCCTCCTTCCCTTACTCATAAAGGGCTTGGCCTTTGCGCGCCGCAGAGCCGCAGAGCGGCAGACTTCCTCGATGCGGCATACACATCCTCCCGAAGGGTTTTATGCTGTAAGAAATTAAAATTTGCTACAGCATAAAAAAAGTGCAAATGAAAATCTTGTCATTCACACTGCAGATGCATATATTTTACCATGAAATAATTTGCTTGTCAAAGAGCAAAACAGTTGACATCATTCCACGTGGGTGTTATGATTTTTTTATATTAGATGAAGCGTTTTGTATAACTCATTTCAGGTTCGCAAAACAATTTTTTTCATATAATAACTAATAAAGGAACGAGATAGAGGTCGCATTTTTCATAAGTACGATGACGGATGTATTCAAGAGCAGAAGAACTCATCAGAAAGGGGAAGATGCCGAAAGGATATGGAGACTTGAACCCTTTTCCTTGGGCATGTCGTCAACAGCGCCATGACTGTCATCGCAAGATGGAGAGCTATCGAAGTATACCGTAAAGTATATTTTGAGACGGCGCATCCTGCCGTTTCTTTTATTTACGCAAAGCACTATCAAACGAACGCAAACATTTAAGGAGGATTTAATTATGTCAATTTTCAAAGGCGCAGGCGTAGCGATCGTTACTCCTATGAAATCAGATCTTGAAGTCAATTACGATAAACTTGCGGAACTACTCGAAGAACAGATTGCAGGAAAAACAGATGCGATCATCATCTGCGGAACGACCGGAGAATCTGCAACAATGTCCGAAGAGGAACACAGCAAAGTGATCCGTTTTGCCATTGAACGTGTAAACCACCGTATCCCGGTGATCGCAGGCACAGGATCCAACTCTACACGCACAGCGATCCAGCTTTCTCAGGAAGCAGCCAAAGACGGTGCAGACGGACTTCTTCTTGTCACACCGTACTACAACAAAGCGACGCAAAACGGTTTGATCGCACACTATACACAGATTTGTAACTCCGTCGATATCCCGGCGATCCTTTATAATGTGCCGAGCCGTACAGGATGTGCGATCCAGCCTACAACTGTAGCTCATCTTGTAAAAAATGTAGATAACATCGTCGGCATCAAAGAAGCTTCCGGCGATATTTCGGTCGGTGCAAAGATCATGCATCTGTGCGACGGAAACATCGACCTTTACTCAGGGAACGATGATCAGGTAGTACCTCTTCTTTCCCTTGGCGGAATCGGTGTTATCTCCGTACTTTCCAACGTAGCTCCGACTTACGTTCACGACATGGTAACAAAATATCTTTCAGGCGATACGGCAGGAAGCTGCAAAATGCAGTTAGACGCGCTTCCGATCTGCGACGCTCTTTTCTGCGAAGTCAATCCGATCCCTGTAAAAGCCGCTATGAACATGATGGGCAAAGAAGTCGGTTCTCTTAGAGCTCCTCTTACAGAATTAGAAGAGCCTCACAAAGAACTGCTGAAAAAAGCAATGACTGAATTCGGTCTGCTGTAAAATTTTCTGTTTTGAATCTTTTTACTGCATATATTCTGCTATAATTAATCATTAAAGAGGTCTGCTCCACTTAGTGGAACGGACCTCTTGCTTTTTCATTGTTTCGATTTTCTTCTGTTCGATTTTCTTTTATTCTATTTTCATCTATTCTATTTTCTTCTGTTCTTTCTGTTCCCTGCCGATAAGATTGCGATCATCCCGCCTGTCAAAATGACAAAGAAAATATAAACTGCCGGATCTGTTTTGTCACCGGTTTTCACAGAAGCCGTTTTGTCTGATTCTTTCCGCGGCTCTTCTGTTTTGCCTGCTGCTTTTATCACCGCCGTTTCTTTATGACCACATACAGTACAGCTCCGCTCTTTTCTTCCGTCCTTTTTCTCTGTCGCTTTCTCTGTCACTTTCCATTCTCCGAATGTATGCTCTGCCACATCAGTTTTATTTTTACAGATCGTACATTCGTGCCAGTGAACCTTTCCGTCCGAACTCCATTTTTCTTCATATTCATGCGGCGTCACCGTACATTTAACAGGATCGCTCTTCGCGCCTAAAGAAGTTAACGTTGTTCCGTCTTTTTCCAGAACCGCAAATACTTCAACAGCGTAGTTTCCGCTTTCTGTAACTTCCAATTCCGCAGAAACAGCTCCATTTAACAACGCTCCGTCTTTGTACCACCGATAAAGATAATTCACCTGCTTTGTATCGTGTTCTGCCGAAGCTTTCAGCCGGATCTTTTTGCCGATGTGTACAGTCTTGCAGTCTGCCGTAACGGTTACATTTTTCGGTGCTGAAAGTTCTTCTGCATTAACAAGTTCATATGTTTTAGATCCGTCTTCATGAACAGTTTCTTTTACGATCATTCCGTCAATTCCGGATGTCACTTCCAAAACGACTCCGGGAGCAACTGTCAATATTACGTTTTCTCCTTCCAAAGCTTCCTGTTTTACAGAAGAGTTTTCGTTAATATATATGTGAATATTTCCGTCTTCCGTATTCGATCCAAGCGCTTCTTCTACTGTATTATAATATGTTGTCTTTCCGTCTCTGTCCGTTGCCGCAGCAGCTACATCCTTTGCAACTTTTACGGTAGTATTGGATTTCATTGTGTCAAGAGTCTTTTTATCCGGATCAAAACGGGTCGTATTATCTCCGCTTGTAATTACTTTGACCGCACCTTTTCCTGCTGCCGGCTGCAAAGATCCGCCTGTCACAGAAATATCTGCTCTCACATCTGATTTTTCTTCTGTATTATAGATCGTGACCGCATTACCGTTTACGCTTTTAAGCGTTCCACCGAGAATATTAACGACAAGAGAAGAATCATTGATGCAGCCGTCGTACATCTGCGCCGATCCAAGAAACGCTGAACCTTCAGGATTTGCCCCACCGTTTTGCGGCTTTTCTTCTTTCCATTCGCCGCTTCCTGTGATGACCGCATTATCCTTGATCGTAATTGTTCCCATTTTTGCTTCGATCCCGGTTCCTCCTTCGATCACCGCATTGCCGCCGATCGTAAGTTGTCCTTCCATCGGCCAGTAAATAGCTGTTCCGCCCGATATATTTTTCAGGCTTCCGCCTGTGATCGCAACTTCCGCTCCTGCCGACTCCTGATTGTTTCCCGAAACCGGAAAATCTTTTGTCTCGATCCTACCGCCTGTAATCTCTACTTGCGCCGATACAGTACCTTCTTCGTTTCTGTTGCTGTTAAACACATCGATCCCGCCGTTTCCTGACAGCACCGCATCCCCCGAAAGAGTCATCTTTGCTCCGATCAACTGAACCGCAGATTTCCCTTCTCCTGCTGCCATAAGATGGGCCGATGCGCCTATATGCACTTCGCCGAACTGTGAAAGAACCGTATTTCTTGCTGATGCCGTCAACGTACCGCCTGTGATGTTCACGATTCCGCCTACATTCTGCACAACTCCCTGACCGGTGATCTCACTGCTTTGGATATTTAAAACCGCGCCGCCGGTATTATTGATCATGATCAGCGGGTACGTTCCCACACTGCCGTCAATCTTTCCGCTTCCGACAATATTGAATGTTCCCCGATTCGTAAACATAAAATTGCCTTTGAATCCTGCTGCCGCCGATACAGTAAATCCATTTGTATCTAACGTCACATTCTTTGTCAGCAAGATCGGTTGTGAAACTTCTGCATTTTCTAAAAGCCGCAGTACGTCCCCGTCTTTTGCCGCTGCAAATGCTTCGGTAAGAGTCGGATATATCTGCTCTCCGATCTGAACTTCCCCTGCCGTCCTTTCCTCCGCCTGTACATCGACTGCATCTGAAGCTTCTTCGGCTTTTTCTGTATTCTGCCGTACCGCTTCCAAAACACCCTGTTTTGCCTGATTTTGTCCTTCTGCCTGCACATCCGATTTTTCTTCATTCTGTGTTTCTGCCGTCATATCCGGCATTTCTGCTGATATTTCTTCCTTTTGTGTTTCTGCTGTCACATTCGGCGTTTCTGCTGATATTCCCGCTGTCGGCGCGATATTTTCGCCTTCTTCCACTGTTTCTGCATTTGCCGGAATTCCAGCCGGGATCATCATAGCCGCCACAGTTAAAATAACCAGCCATTTCCTAATAAATTTGTTTTTCATCTTACTCTCCTTTCCCACCATACATAATCGTCATGCATTAAGTGTTTTTTCTTTAATAATACGATGCTTTTTCTGCTTCTTCAATATATTTTCAGTAAATTCCGACTTTATTTACAACAATTAACCATTCTATCTCAAAACGCCTGTTTCATGACCTCTCCTGAAATCCATTTAAGTTATGTTCCGTTTTTATCGAAACTTTTCAAATTTTTTCAAAAAATAACTATATTTTTCTTGACAAATCCGATATGAATAGGTATTATATACAAGTGACTTGCGATAAGAAGTCAAACATACATAGGGGATTGGTCAAATGGTATGATAGGGGTCTCCAAAACCTTTGGTGGGAGTTCGATTCTCTCATCCCCTGTTGACCGAAGAGTCAGAAACCTTGAATTTTCAAGGCTTCTGGCTTTTTTCTTTTTCTGGATAATTCCAATGTAGTCAAGTATGTAGTCAAACAGGAATCATTCCTAAAATGAGATAGCATTTTCAATCTGTTTTTCTTTATTTTTCGTTGTTTTATTGCTGAAATAATATAATTTTTTTGTTGTACTGATATCACTGTGTCCCATTTGTTCTGTAATAAATCCCTCATCTACATCACTATCTATTAAGGTTGTTCCGTAAGTCTTTCGTATTTTGTGCATGGTACGATGTGGGATATGTAATTCATTACATATTCTGGACAGTCTTTTATTAAAAGTATTTCCTCTGATACGTTTTCCATTATGCTCAAATAAATATGTTCCCGATGTATTCAGTTCCAATATTTGCTTTAACGTATCTAATGCGGTAGAGGATATGATTAAATCCCGATTACCAGCGTCTGTTTTAGCGTGTTCTTTTACAGCTACAATCCATTTATTGTTTTCGTCTCGGTATTTATCCTCGGTGCGTCTGATTTTAATAATACGTCCGTGTAAGTCTTCTTTTTTTAGAGTGCTTAGTTCACCGACACGTAAACCTGTCCGAAATGTAAGCAAGATGCCGAGATTATAAATATCTGGATTTGCTTTCAGACGTTGAATGACTACGGGAATTTCATCTTCCATAAACACTTCTTTCTGCTTGTCTATAATCTTCCGTTTAAAAAGATTATTCGGCAGTTCCAAATCTCCAAAAAATTCAGTGATACTGATAGCAGTATACTTTTTCTTCTTACCGTATTTGAAGATACCACGAATCAATGTCCGTAATCCGGCATATGCCTTTCTGGTAAGTGTAAGGTCACGAATGGTGCATTTGATAAATACTTCCAAATCATCTTCTGTGACATTTTTAAATTTCTTTTTGGTAATTGAAACAGAAGTGTAGTGGAAAAATCTTTTGTAATCGTTCACGTATCTGTCATAAGACGCTTTCTGTATCTCGCCGAAATCCAGTTTGCGGTTTATCCATTCATAGAAAACATCATCAATATAAATTTCTTCCTGTAGAGCCTTGTAAAACTCTACAATGACATTTTCCAGTTCTTCACGGGTATTTCTGCGTCTGTAAAGTCGGTTTCCGTCTTGTTGTGGAAGATACGTGGAATAAATTTCTTTTCCCGATTTGTCTGTTGTTACTGTAATTGTGTAAACATGCTGTGCAAGTATTTCCTTTCTTTCCATATCTGCTATATCATTCAGCATGGTATCTAAAGAGATTATACCTGTTTGGATTGCGTAATTCAATAAATCTGTATCGTCATAAGCGTTGGGTTCAGTCATAAATTACATCAATATGATAAGGGTATTGTCTCAAAATATCTTTTTTCCTCTTTAATTTTTTCTATGTATAGTTAATGCCCTGTATTTTTTAATTTTAAATTTATATTGTCATTTATCTGTTATTATGGGCGAATCATTCAGATATTTCGCTTACTCATTATCAGAATAACTCCTTTCTGTTAGTGGTAGTTTGGAAGATTTTTTGTAATCTTCATAAATTTTTATCTGGGTATCATTCATCTTTGCCTGTTCGATTAATACCTGTATATAATCGCAGTTATCCAGTTCTCCGATTTTTGAAAATAATTTTAAAGAAGGAGCAACGGAACTTTCTAACCAGTTCCAGATACTATCAAGTGTCTTTTTCTGCGGTTGAATTGTCAGCTTTATTTTCTCTATATCTTGCATAAATAATTCCCAAGGGGGATAAGTAGGATAAAGTCTTTTCCGTGAAGTGGATTTGTTTTCCGGCTGTTCAAGAAAACGGATTTTACCATTTAGTACAGACATTGCAATTTCTGCAACATCACGTCTGGCGATTAATTCCTGCACAACTATATTTGCCCGTTCCTGTCGGAATCGCAGTTCATATCTGTTCCAGTTCGGGTCTAATTCTTTGCCAAATTTTTCTGCCTGTTCGTACCCTTTTTCATAGAAAACGATTCGGAAATCACTGTTGCTACTCCCAAGATAAAGCGTGTTTCCTTTATGAACAGGTATTGATTCACTTAATTCACCAGAAGCATTTTCAGAATAATTACGTAACTGACTAGATATTAAGCCTTGCTTTGTTAAACGTATCAGTTCCGGAATGTTAAGATATGGTTTATGGTCATCTATTGCTAAATCAATTCGTGGAAAATTCACACGATACTGATATACCCTTGCGAAGAAATCAAACCATGTTTCTTTGTTTATCACAAGGAAGTTTTCATAATTTCTACAGCCAGAGCCACTCATTAATATCTGAAATCCATTGTACTGCATTTTGCCAGTTGGTTTTAGGATCTTGATATTATCAAATCCGGCAACCAGTTCATGTCCGGCAATTCCTTTCCCTTTATTCTGAAGTTCCATAAGTGAAAGAGGAATTTTTAGGATATCCGTTATGACAGTGAATAAATCTACATCTTTCACTGTAATCTGACACCAGTCAATTAAGGCTGTCAGACTGTTTTTTTGTCGTGTTACCCTCCTGTTAGTATAGGAGGGTTTTGAAAGACCTGATTTACTTCTTTCTTCCAAATAATAATCCTCCTTTGCCGATAGTGGCAGAGCCACTATCCCTGTCTCTTTCCCTGTCCGTTTGGTACGGACAGCAAGAGACAGGAAGTTCATAGGTTACTATGCATTTTTCTGAGAAATACAACGAATCCCTTTACAAGTTACACGCTCTACCAGTGTAGGATAATTTCCTCTCTGAACATATGGAGCATAGACAGGTGTATCCAGTTCCACTACAGAATATGGTTCGATAGTTGGGATTTCTGTCATTTCCAGTCGAATATCAACACTGTTACCAAGTTTCATACTTCCAAGATGAAGTTTGACCGCTTCGATATCTTCGGTTTTCTTTCTGGTATCTTTGTCATAGCGGTAGCAATAATCAGCTCCCATATAACGAAGTTCCCCGAATACCTCTTTGACCTGTTCTTTTGTTAATGTAATCTGCATAAGCATTATCCTTTCTCCCCGTATCACCGATAGGACAGTTGTCTTAATAAGTAATGAAATCCATGGATATTTAAAGTTTAGTTATTTCTAAACCACTTAAATCATAGCATTGAGCAAAATGAAAATCAACACAAAGTTTAGAAATTTATAAACTTTTTATTTTCTTTGAAGAGTATTTATGATATAGTGAGTACAGAAATGACGAATTAGCCACACAGAGAAAGTAGAGGATATCGGAATGAATACGATAGCAGAACGAATCAAATTTGCGATGAATGTAAGAAATGTAAAGCAAGTGGAAATGGTACAGAGAACAGGAATTACAAAGGGAGCGTTTAGTTCTTATCTTTCTGGAAATTACAATCCTAAAAAGGATAAACTGGAACTGATTGCTGACGCACTGGATATCAATATTAACTGGTTGATGGGTGAAAATGTGCCAATGGAAAATAGCAATGCTACAGATAATCAGACTACGGGATATGTGTTTTACAAAGAAATGGAATATTTATTGAACGATAAGGATACTGCATATATCGGATTTCAGACACAGTATGGGGCATTAATTCCAAGATATCGGATATATGTAGATGTCAGTTTAAATGAAATGCATATCGTACCTATTTTTTTACGGGAAGATTCAAAAGAATGTTATCAATATCCAAAAGAACTTACTCAACCAGAATCATATGAGATATTTACAAGAGATTTTGCCAGTATTCATATGACACTTGCCACTTCTCAGATATATTATTATGGAATCAATGAAAAGATATTAGAAATGGAAATCTCTTCGTTTGCCTATTCGTCCGAAAAAAATTGTTATGTAACGAGTGATTGTCAGCCTGTCTTGTGTGATGAATTTGTCCGTGAAATCGAAAAGGAAGTGCTTTATCTCCGGAAAGTTTCCAGATAACAGACAAGAGGACTTGCAAGGTTCGTGACCTTTCAAGTCCTCTATATAGCATGGTGGTATTGGATACCGTCCGTTCTGTCAAGGACTGCCCTGACGGCGTATCGGCTTCGCCTTGTTCCTTGACATCACTACGTGTTGGAATAAAATTAATTGTAATTATTCGTTGCTTGTCAAATGTTTATTATGTACGATAGGAATAATGTCTGAAGATTCGTTGGTAAAAGCTAAAACGTTATTAGTCTTTTCTATTTTTCGATATCCACCGTTATGATAATGAAGCATTTTGTGATGATTAGGACAAACAACAATCAAATTATTTAAACGGTCTAAAGTTCCTTCTTCATCATATTCCTCCGAAAGATTTTTGATGTGGTGTACTTCAACATATTTTGTTCCATCTTCTTTTTGAATGATCATTTTTTGGTTTTCTGTACAAAGTTGACATTCATATGAATAAAATTCTTTAAGCCTATTTATTAATAGATGATTTCTCTTTATTTTTTCATCTGAAGAAATCTTTTTTTCAATTTTCTCGTTTTCAACACTAAGAATTTTATTTATTTCTTCAGACAATTCAATTAAACTATTCCGTCCTTTAGAACGTGTATAACCTAATAATTGTATATAGTCATCTAAAGTCATATTATTTTGTTGTGCTATATTATACAGAGTTTGATATATTGGCTCTTGAGATGATATATATACAGTATTGGGATTTTCCACAATGTACTTTTTTAATTCGTTTTTATATTTTTCATTTTTTCGTTGAGAAACATAATTATAATCGTATTTTGATTTTTTATATCCATAATAATCAAGAAAATCTTCTAATGACATTCCGCAACGTGAGGCGTAATTGCGAATCCACTGATTTTCTGGTGATGAACTTAAATATACAAGTCCATCTATTGTATGTTCTTCCAAAAAATTGATTATTTTTGAATCTCTGTTGGTATCTCGCTCTGTTAAATATCCTTTAAAACCTAAAAAATTAGCATATTCTGCTGAGGACATTTTTCGGACACGAGATGCTTTAGTGAATAATTTTTTTGAAATTTGATTTAACGCAATGTGCGGTTCTTTTAAGATACTATCAGTCTCACTGATTTCAAGTACCTTATAATCAAGTTCATTATATATATCCATATGTTCACCGTGAGCTAAAGTCTTTAAATCAAGAGATATGTCTTCGTCAAATAAACAATGTACAGAATCAGCATCATACCATATAAAACAAATTTTTCCAGTTAAATTATTTTTTATTAAATAGCATGTAGAAAGGTCAGCGGAAGTTTCGTTAAATATATGCTTTTTCAACATGTCCTCAAAGACTTGATGTAATTGTTCAGTTAAATGGTGCTCTATCCATGGATTATAATACTTAATTCCTTGATTTAATATTTTATTTATATTTGCTTTCGTTTCCCATGTCATGTCGGATATTTCTTGATTAGTCATGCGATATTCATAATATAATTTCCTTATTGCTATGGGGTCAACTTCTGACACCATACCTTTGTAATTTTTGTCTTTTTCCATAATATAATTTGAGAAATTTTCCTTTCGTAGTTATATAAACATTGTAACATTAAAATCACTATTAAAATTTTTTGTCCAGTCAAAATAGAAAAAGCAGTTGTGTTCCTATGACCAACCGCTTTTTAGACATATAAATGAAAGTAAATTCTAAATCACTGCTGTAATAATTCTTGTTTCTTTTGGTTATATTCTTCTTCTGTTATGGCACCTATATCTAATAAATTTTTATACTTTAAAATCTCATCAGCAGGACTATAAGCAGAAGATGGAGAAAGATTTTCAGCAGAAGTGTTCTGTGAATATAATATTTCGTGTATTTTATTTGTAATAGCAGTGGCTGCGCTTGATGAAACATTTACATTAAATACTTCTTTGATAGTATCGAATGTAATTGTTCCAGAAAGTATACCGGAACTTTTGGTTACATCATTAATGTTATCAAGATTAATAGACTGAACAACCTCACCTAACGCTTGTTGTTGTGCGAGAATCAATCGCTTATTAGTGATAGCATATGCAAAGTTATTGTCATGTTTTGATGCTGATTTATAATTATGTAATCCAATAAAAGACATTAAAACTCGTTCATCATTTTGTAATGCTTTTTGAATTAATAAAAAATGTTTAATGCTCCAATTTTTACTTAATCCCATTCCAAAATTGTTGTCAATACAGTATTGATACATTTCTTGAGCACCTTTTGAATTTTCTTCTTGCGTTGTCTTACATTTTTCGTTGACTCTTGCGACGAATTCTTCGTGTGTTTCATCTGGAAGTCTTGTTAATCCGCTAATACTAGTTAATGTTTTTTCAAGTTTTAATTCTTTTTTTAATTTCTTCTCTTCTTTATTTATTCCGAACATTTCAATTCTCCTTTTATACTGCTAATTTACATATTTATAGTATAGCAAAATAGTGATAAGGTTTGAAGAAAAATTTCTGTGAAAATGAATTATGAATTGGTGAACTAGGAGCTATATTGGAATGTAATATTGCAAATATTATGACATACTATCCAGACGATAATGTATTTTAGAGGAGATATGAAGTGACGCATGAAAAAGATGACACCATGCTGAACGATTTCTCCTTTCTTGTTTTTTACCACCCATGTAGTCAAAAGGTAGTCAAATGTAGTCAAAACTCAATCGAAGAAATGCTTATTTTACGGGGATTGTGAGGATTTCCCACAGAGTTCGATTCTCTCATCCCCTGCTTTCAGAAACGCCGGAAGCCTTGATTTTTTCAAGGTATCCGGCATTTTTCATTTTCCGGAAAATTCCTATAAGGAATGAAATAAAAAGAAAAATCAAACTATTTATTGACACAGTGCTTAGATTCAATGCAATGATATTAAATCATTCGTTTTCGATAAATCAAATCTAATTTAAAGCAAAGACAAACAATAGATAAAAAAACAGCGAACAGCGCTTAGCAAGGAGGAACATGGGATGGGAGAGATAATAAAATTTCTTATATATGCTATTTCTATGTGCGCCATAGAGCTCGTGATCAATTCTTTATATAACCGAAAAAGTATCACTGACAATGCCGGCCGGAATGAATTCCATTATGTGCTTAAAATCCCCGGAGCATTAAAATATACATGCATGGCTTTCTTCATTTTAGGATTATGCATGTTTTGCATCTTTTTTGTATTTAAACTACAGAATAATCCAACTGTAACAAACGGACACCTATGGATGTGTTTGGGGGTAATGGCAATCGGTCTTCTTGGCATAATCCGGGCAAGCAAATGGAAGATCGCGGTAAACGGAAATCAGATGGAGATACAACGTTTATTTCGGAAAAGTATAGTTTTACAGATAAGTGAAATTGAACGTGTGGAAATCGGGAAAAAGAACCAACTACTTTTATACGCCAGCGGTAAAAAACTGATAACGATTGATTTTCTTACCGAGAATTATGAATACCTGGAAGAGACATTAAAAAGAAACGGGAGAGAATGTGAAACTTTTTCTGTAAATAATGTTTTAGAAGGTCTTCTATGGTAAAATATTTTATCATAAGGAGGCCTTTTATTATGGCAAGAGAAAAGAAACCTGTACACAAAGTACAAATGACAGAAGGAAAACGTAACATCATTCACCAGCTCTTGAAAGAATACGATATCCAATCAGCAGAAGATATCCAGGATGCGCTGAAAGATCTTCTTGGTGGAACCATCAAAGAGATGATGGAAGCGGAAATGGATGACCACTTGGGATATGAAAAATCACAACGTTCTGATAGCGGTGATTATCGCAATGGTTATAAGCGAAAAAGAGTGAATAGTCGTTATGGTTCTATGGAGATTGAAGTTCCACAAGACAGAAAATCAACTTTTGAACCTCAAGTAGTAAAGAAACGTCAGAAAGACATTTCAGATATCGATCAGAAGATTATTTCTATGTATGCAAAAGGTATGACAACCCGGCAGATTTCAGAAACAATCGAAGATATTTATGGTTTTGAAACATCCGAAGGTTTTATATCAGATGTTACAGACAAGATTCTCCCACAAATTGAAGACTGGCAGAATCGGCCATTAGATGAAGTTTATCCAATCCTGTATATTGATGCGATTCACTATTCCGTCCGTGATAATGGAGTGATCCGGAAGCTTGCTGCGTATGTCATTCTTGGGATTAATGCGGAAGGTAAGAAAGAAGTGCTTACTATCAGTATTGGAGAAAATGAAAGTTCCAAGTATTGGCTCTCCGTCTTAAACGAATTAAAAAATCGTGGTGTAAAAGATATCCTGATCATTTGTGCAGATGGACTCACAGGTATCAAAGAAGCGATTGCGGCAGCATTTCCTAAGACAGAATATCAAAGATGTATCGTTCATCAAGTGCGAAATACCTTGAAATATGTTCCAGATAAAGACAGAAAAGCATTTGCCACAGATTTGAAAACGATATATCAGGCAGCGGATGAAAAGAAAGCTTTGGCAGCTTTGGATCGGGTAATGGAAAAATGGACTGCAAAATATCCGAATTCCATGAAACGCTGGAAGGATAACTGGGATGCTATTTCCCCAATCTTCAAGTTTTCAGCAGCGGTTAGAAAGGTCATTTATACAACAAATGCCATTGAATCTCTGAATTCCACTTATCGGAAGCTGAACCGTCAGAGAAGCGTCTTTCCAAGCGATACAGCCCTTTTAAAAGCCCTTTATCTGGCTACCTTTGAAGCTACAAAAAAATGGACTGCAACAATCCGGAACTGGGCTCAGGTTTATGGAGAGTTAAGTATCATGTATGAAGGTCGCTTGCCAGAGTAATAAAAAAGCAGAAAAACAGGCGGATTACCCGCCTGCTGTTGACATGCAATTTTGTAACTGTTATATATAAAGCAAGGGCGAAAAGCTGATTTTGTTTAAGCCTATCGCTCATTCTTATCATAGAAGATCATATTTACAGACTTTTCTTCATAGTCTCAAACGGGAAGTATTGACCGGCTCTGCGTATTTCCTCGCAAGCCGATCCAACTTCCCGCCTTAACATTTCAAAAGTGTAACCTTTCAGGGATTACAGCTTTTACAGGGGCTGTACCCATCCTCAAGCAGCTTAGATCTTTTTCCTTTATATGGTTTCTTGTTTTTCTCTTTCATATCTTTCACCCCCGCACAATCCGGCCTGTGGAATTTATGTGTACTCGTATTTAAAATATACTCGCTCTCTACAAACACTTTTCCGGCGCCGGATGTCCCCGCCGCCTCTTTTTCATCGTCATCTTCTGCTCTGTTATCTCCTGTTTTATAGTCAATGATAATATCCGGCTGTATATTGTACACATAAACATTAAACTTGATTCCCTTTCCGCCATCTTCTACAGATTCCGCTTCCATCTGTACTCCTGAAGCAACAAGATTTTCATTTTCAAATATAGGCGTTACACGATACATCACATGATTATCTGTTTCATGCACATATTCTGCCACAAGATTTTCAAAAGGGAGCATTCCCTCTGTATTCATATACCGTGTTCCGGTAATCAGATTTTCTTCATTTGCATTTTCTCCGGACAACTGATACGCGATCAAATGGCAGCGATTATACAGCGATCCTCCCTCCACATTTTCATACCGAACAGACTGCCATCCCGTCGGCTTTACACTGCTGATATCACCGCGCTTTTCATCAGGCATCAGTTCTTCTCCCACGCACGCTTCTGCCGTCTGACATCTCCCGTAGCTGTCCAAAGGACTGTACTGCTCATAAACTGTCGTCGTCATCTCGTCCTCTGTAAACGCCGGCTCGTTTCCGTCCAATATCACGTATGGTTCTCCTTCATATTCCGGCACTTCAACAGCAGAATCATAACTTTCTTCACTATATGCAGAATCAAAAATTTCTTTCTGAAGATTCTGCCATCCCTGCTGCCTGCCAAACCTGTTACCGCCTGTACCGCCGCCAAGCGCCAGTTCGGCAATGACTGCCGCTCCTGCTAACAGCGCACATGTACTCGTAATAATAATCCCTTTTTTTCTCTTTGTCATCTTTGATACTCCCATTTTTCCCGATCAGATATATTTTTTGCAATACCTGTTTTATCTGCCGGCTGTTTTTCTTCGTTTATACGAAATCTTATTTATGAAAAATCATTGTATCACAGAAGATTCTTTTCTGCAAAATCAGATCATGACAATACTGCATCTTGCAAATTTTTCATACACTCGTTATTATTGAAGTACATAAAATTTACGGAAAGCAGGAATACACTATGGCAAATCAATGTTTTGACCAAAAACAAGAATCACTCGAACCGGAACAAGAACCTTCCGACAAAAACGAACTCTTCCACTGGATACTGACACTCGCAATCGCAGTTATCATTGCCCTTTGCGTCAACCGTTTTGTCCTTGTAAATGCGGAAATTCCTTCCGGTTCTATGGAGAATACGATCATGACCGGAGACCGTGTTTTCGGAAACCGGCTTGCTTATATATTCGGCGAACCGAAACGGTTCGATATCATTATCTTTCGATACCCGGATGACGAAAAGCAGCTTTTTATTAAACGCATCATCGGACTTCCCGGTGAAACAGTGGAAATCCATGACGGACAGATCTTCATCGACGGCTCGAAAACCCCTCTTAAAGATGTAACGACAAAAGAATTTATGCAAGGTTCTTTCGGTCCTTATACTGTACCTGACAACTGTTATTTCGTCATGGGGGATAACCGAAACAACTCAAAAGACTCCCGCTACTGGGAACATACTTTTGTTACGGATGATGAAATCGTCGGAAAAGCTTTCCTACGGTACTGGCCTCTCAACAAAATCAAATTCCTCTGATCAAATCCCGCTTAAGCAGATCTCACTCAATCGGATGGACTTCTTCAATCAGAAGTCCATCCAGTTTTTTCATGTCTTTCTGACGGATTTCGTAATTCCCGCGCCCTTCTTTTTCTATATGCAGTACAACATCTTCCGCTCTTCCATAAAGCATTCCCACCTCTGCCTGTTCTTTTAGCACCTCATAATAAATCTGATAAATCTTTTCCTGCATTTCTTCATCCGTAGGCATCTGCGCGCCTTTCGTCACATGATCTGTAACTTCTTTCGCATACTGCTCTGCACGACTCAAAAACAGATCATATGTATCAGTAAAAAGTGTGATCGGTTTTACTTTCACCGAAACGATATATGTTCCGTCTTTTTCCTTTTGCGCCTCCCCTACTGTATAATTTACTTTTTTTGCAATTTCACCGAAGAGTTCTCTGTATTTTCCTTTTAACGAATCCGGCATATCAGATGCATCAAACCCCTGCATCGTCGCATCCAGATTCTTTTCAAATACTGCTTTTGCCTCCTTTTCAGACACATCTGCCACTTCCTGATACAAGGTTGTCTTATTTTTATAAGACACATCAAGCACAGCCTGCACATACTTTGATGCATCAAACCTGTTCACATACAGATAAACGCCAACTACAGAGGCCAGAATCATAACCCCCACAGAAACACCTATCAATATTTTCTTTAAGTTACAACCCTTTTTATTCATACTTTTCCCTCCTGTCATTTCGCCACAGTATAACATCTTCCAAATAAAAAAAAAGAAGAACTCTGTCATATAGACAAAATTCTTCTTTCTATTATCCATCACTTTATTATTTCAATATACACTTCACTCTCACATAAGAAGCCGTCTCCTCATCTGTCACTACCGCCTCTGCGTTTTGGGTGTGATCTGTCGGATAGAGAATCTGCTGCACATCAAATGCTTTCGGGATCAGCTTTTCTTTCCATTGATCTACTTCCTCAGGTTCTTCATAAAAATGCACATAACTTCCGCCGCTTACATTCGGCAAAACCGCAGAAGTTTTCTTTATTTCTACAGATTCAACAGGATAATCTTTTATCTGTTTTTCCGGATCAATCCCCCGGCTTTCAAGGAAATCGCATGTTTTTTCAAAAAACGGATATACGATAAGCTCGGTTTCTTCTCCGTCTGCCGGAGACGAGATTTCAAGAATTCCGCATGGACAGGCTTTCGTAAGCTGCTCCATCTGAAATCGGAACACGTCTTCTTTGTACCGCTTTAAAAGCTCCTCTTTTTCCTCAGCTTCTATTTTCATAGTCTGCGAGAAAACGCCGTCTTTCCAACTAAACTTATCTTGTCCCACTTCCTCAAGCGAAACTCCTTCATAAGCAAGCGTCTTATACTCTTTTGTTTCATAAACGGAGGAAAACTTGCGCAGACTTTCTTCTGTCACCGGATAAGTCCGATAATGTCTGCTCCCGCCTTCTGTTTCATAACAAACAGTCGCTTTCGTCACCGATTTTTGTTCTTCCGCATCTCTGCCGTTCACAGCAACCGCCAAATCTTTTGCCCATTGAAGCGTCATTTTTTTACCTTCTCCCGTCATACGGAAGCGATATAAATACTTTTCTGTCACCGTATTTTCCTGTCCGTCGAGCATTTCATATTCATCGCGGCTCATTCCCACTCCCTCGATCACAACGCTTACCGCTTCCGCTTCTTTCGGAAAATATCCGTCATAAAAACGTGCGCCAAACATCATAGCAGGGCCTATACAGGCGGCGGCAATACTTACTGCCGCAAACTGCCCCTTCCTCCGCAGAAGACTAACCCCCTGCTTCTTCACAGCCAGTTCTATCAGGTACTGTACAAAAAAAGCTGCCGCCGCCCCACACAGCGCTTCCACAAACCCGAAAAGTAAACTGTCTGTTTTCGTCAATTCCGCTGCAAATGCCGCAAACCACGCTCCTGCCAAAACGGAAAGCAATATTTCTGTCAGTCTTTGCACATTGCGAAACATAAACGGTGTTCCTACATATTCCGGTTTTCTTTTCTTCTGAGCAGCAGAAAACAAAACGAACAGAACAGCCGCCCATACAACAGCAGCGATTATGTAAGGCGCCGGAACCGGATACTGCAGAGCTATCCTCTTCTCATATATTCCAAGTCCCGCCAGCCGTTTTGCCAATCCAAACGGAGATAGTATATTATTTAGTTTTTCAAGCAATTCAATTTTGTAATAAGTAACAAAATAATGTTTTGCAAACACTTTGATGACATTTTCAATAAATAAAGAAGAATACGCAATGATCGAAACACAGAGTGAGACTGCACATATAAAATTGCCGCATACCGAAACACACAAAATCCCTATATGATAGAAGATTAAAAAAGCAAATCCAAACGCAAGAATACTTTTCGCGGTATAACTTCCGACAAAAGGAGCAAATTCCGGATCGACCATCGCCTGCCATATTCCACATACGGAAATCATGAGCAAAAACGGAAGAAAGAAATGGATCACCCCATGCGTATATCTAGACCAAAAGATCATTCCTTTTTTCACCGGAAGACTGTAATAAAAATCCTGTTTCTTCTGCTGCAGCAAATAAAAGAACTCCAGAAAAGAAAACAGGACGCCCAGTCCCATACTCAGCCAAAGCAGAACTGTATTTCCAATCCCGAAAAACGTATAGGAAGTATCAAGACTTAAACGCATTACAAGAAGGACAGTATATATAAAAAATGTTGTCCATCCAAACAACGCGGTAAGGTGTCCTCTTCCGGCTTCTTTCAGCCAACTACCGAAGCACTTTACGGATGTCATACTCTTTTCCCTCCATTTCGGCAATAAAAATCTCTTCTAACGTCATCGGCACTTCTTTCATAAACACAGGCGAAAAACTGTTCAGCCGGGCCATTGTTTCCGGCTGCATACGAACGATAAGCGTCACAAAATATCCATCCGCATGAAAACGAATAAGATCGACCGCCTTTTTTACTTCTTCAAGATCGGTCTGTTCCGAAAATACACACTGATATTTGCATATATTTCCGGCCTGATGCCTCATATCTTTCGAGGTCAGGACTCCTCCTTTATGAAGGATCGCGATACTGTGGCATATATCCTCAAGTTCCCGAAGTTTATGAGATGCCACTACCACCGTAAACTTCCGTTCTTTCATTTCCTGACGAAACAGGTTTTTCATCACTTCCGTCACGATCGGATCAAGACCGTCGAACACTTCATCACAGAGAAGGTATTTTGTTCCGGCACAAAGGGCAAGGATAAGAAATGCCTGACGTTTCATACCTTTTGAAAATGTACGAAGTGGGCGCTTCGTTTCCAGATTCAATTTCCCCGCCATATAAGCCGCCGCCTCAGCATCCATGCGAGGATAATATTTCTTATAAAACAAAATCATTTCTTCCATAGAGGCGTTCGGAAAAAAATAAGGATCATCCGGCAAATAAAAAATCTCTTCAGATACGTCTCCGGATGTGATATTTGCACCGTCAACGACAATGCTGCCGCCATCGGCTTCCAGCACTCCCGCAATCATACGGAGGAGCGTTGTCTTCCCCGCTCCGTTCGTTCCGAGCAGGCCGAGCATCTCTCCTTCCGGAATATTTAAAGTAATATTATTGACCGCACATACATCATCAAAATTTTTCACAAGTTCTTTCACGCAGATCATCTGAATCCCCTTTTCTTAAACAACCTCCCACGGGTCTTTCTTTCCGGCTTCACGGAGAATACAGCTTTCTATCGAATGTTTTACCATATCGCTCACAGCCTGATCGGTATAAAACGCCATATGCGGCGTGACGATCACATTCGGGAAACCACGCAGAACATACAGATCTCTTTTGGACAATATATCTGATTTCCTGTTGTAATAATACATTCCAAGTTCATCTTCGATCACATCCAGACCGGCTGCGCCGACTTTCCCGGATTCCAAAGCTTCGATCAATGCCTTTGTGTCGATCAGACTTCCCCTCGCTGTATTGATAATAACGACACCGTCTTTCATATTTTTCATCGCAGACGCATCGATAATATGGAAATTATCTTCCGAAAGCGGCATATGCAAAGTAATCAGATCACACTTTTCATAAATCACCGAAAGATCCGCATACTCCGCGAACTGTTTTACCGCTTCATTCTCATATTTATCGTACGCATAAATCTTACACCCGAAACCGTGCAGATCCCGGATCACCGCTTGTCCGATCCTCCCCGTACCGAGAACTCCTATTGTAAAATTAGGAAGCTCACGTCCTTGAATCCCCGGCAATGAAAAATCATTGATCTCCGCCCTCTGCATGATCCGTTTCATTTTTCGGATCGACATCAAAATAAGCATCATCGTATAATCCGCCACACATTCCGGCGAATAGGATACGTTGCTCACGCGTATTCCGAGCTGCCGCGCCGCCTCCAGGTCAATGTGATCGTATCCGACTGTCCTTGTCGATATCATCTTCACCCCGAACTCACGGAACTTTTCCAAAAGAGGTCGGTCGATCTTCGTTGTGATAATGCTTACATATTCATACCCTTTTACAAGATATGCATTTTCAAGCGATGGCGCCTCTTTGCAGATACCAAGCTCCACATGATACTCTTTTGAAAATTTTTCAAAATATTCCGCCTCGTCAAACTCTCTGTAATTATATACAAAAATTTTCATTCTCATCACCTCGCACAATAATATTTGCCTTATTTTACTCCCCTTTTCTCGAAATGTCTACCTCTGTTTTGTTCATACTTTTCCCTGCCTTTTCATATAAATATGACAAAACTTAAGAGGTTTATCTACTATGTTTTCAAACATATCTAAAAAAACTTTTTTCTTACTTCCCGCTCTTTTTCTCTCATCCTATGTGATCGGAGCCGGAGCCGGAAGCCTCACCTCTGCCGCTGCCGAAGGAAACTGGGGATTAAGTTTTCATGAAGAAAACACACCGCCGACAGCTAATGCTTCCACAGATGAACTTGCACAGTATGACGCTTATTATATGCAAGATACAGATGAAAAAATACTCTATCTTACATTTGATGCAGGATACGAAAACGGAAACACAGAAAAAATTTTAGACGTATTAAAAAAGCATCACGTATCCGCTGCTTTTTTCGTTGTCGGAACATATATCGAGTCAAATCCCGAACTCGTCAAGAGGATGTGCAAGGACGGACACATCGTAGGAAACCATACATGGCATCATCCTGATATGTCGCAAATGTCAACTCTTGAATCATTTCAAAAAGAATTAACGGATGTAGAGAAAATATATAAAGAAACCACCGGAAAAGATATGGTTCGTTTCTATCGTCCTCCGCAAGGAAAATACAGCAAAGAAAACTTAAAAATGGCTCAAGATCTCGGATACAAAACTTTTTTCTGGAGTCTTGCCTATGTCGACTGGTACGATACAGATCAGCCTACAAAAGCAGAAGCGTTTGATAAACTGCTCAAACGCATCCACCCAGGCGCGATCGTCCTGCTCCACAGCACATCAAAAACAAACGCCGACATCTTAGATGAATTACTGACAAAATGGAAAGAAATGGGTTATCAGATCAAGCCTTTAACCCAACTTCCTTAAGTTTTCGCTTATCCAAGCGCCACATCAAGTATCATCATCAGAACAAAGCCTGCCGCCACTCCGATCGTTCCGATATTGGAATGTTCTCCGGCCTGAGATTCGGGAATGAGTTCTTCTACAACGACATAGATCATGGCTCCTGCCGCAAAAGACAAAAGATAAGGAAGGAGAGGCACGGCGATTCCGGTCAGAAAAATGGTGATCACCGCCGCAATCGGTTCTACAATGCCGGACATTGCCCCGTATAAAAATGCCTTTCCTTTTGACAATCCATGACTTTGCAGAGGCATGGATATAATTGCCCCTTCCGGAAAGTTTTGAATTGCAATCCCAATCGAAAGCGCCAGCGCGCCGGCAAGAGAGATTACCGAATTTTCTGTCATTACTCCCGCAAACGTCACTCCGACCGCCATCCCTTCCGGAATGTTATGAAGCGTTACCGCAAGGACAAGCATCGTCGTTTTTTTTAACTGAGACGGAACTCCTTCCGGCTTCTCTTCCGTAAAGTGGAGGTGTGGGATCAATGTATCCAAAACAAGAAGAAAACCCATTCCAAATAAAAAGCCGACTGCCGGAGGCATCCATGAAATTCCTCCCGCCTGCTCTGACATGTCAATGGCCGGAATAAGAAGCGACCAGACCGACGCCGCGATCATTACTCCCGACGCAAATCCGAGAAGCATTTTCTGCAGGCGGACATTCATTTCCTTTTTCATAAAAAATACCATTGCCGAACCAAGTGTCGTTCCGATAAACGGAATCATTATTCCTAATAAAATATTACTGTTCATCTCTATTCCTCCGATTTTTATACTGCCGCGGACAATCTTCTTCACCATATCCACCGCCGACTGTAATATAGAATTACACCGATACTTTATCCTATGCATATGCCCAAAACTCTGACACATATATTCATAATTCATATATCGGATCATATCATACGTTTCTGCATATTGCAATTATTTTGATATCTATTCTCATTTCGTCTTTTTCAACGCTCTTCTTTATAGTAATATTGTTTAATTTTTTTTATTTTTTTATCCTTTTTTTAGTTGTTTCACACATAGAATTAGTGTATAATAAGTTTAACACATTTGAGAGGTGATATTCTCAAACAATACTTACATAAAGGAGAGATTCGCCATGGTATATTTAGTAACAGGCCCGAGAGGCAGCGGAAAAACTCAGCAGATGATCGATCTTGCTAACGAAAAAGTAAAAACATCTAACGGTAATGTAGTATTTATCAAAAAAAGCCATAAAGATACTTACACGGTTGACTTCAATATCCGTGTAATCCGCATGGCTGATTATCCGGACGTTCTAACGCTCGAAGAATTCGTAGGTTTCCTTTACGGTATGGCAGCCGGAAACCATGATATCGAAGCAGTCTTTATTGACAGTGTTTTAAAACAGGCTAACATCACTCTTGAAAGTCTTGCCGCTTTCCTTCACAAATTAAACAAGATTTCAACAGAAAACAATATTGATTTTTATCTCAGCATCAGCGCGGATAAAAAAGATATTCCCGGAATCGATTCATCTGATTGTACAGTTGTCAGCTAACTGCTGCATCTATATTTTATCGACAGTCACCTGTACAGCAAAACGGTTCACAGCGCTATTGACTGTGAACCGTTTTTTAATTCTTTTATTGTATTGTTTTCACTTCGGTAAGCGACAGAACCGTATTGCTCTTTTCGCCTTCTTTATATTCTATCGTCACCTGATCTCCCACGTTATAGCGGATAATGTCAATAAAATCAACAACCGACACATCAAATATATCGTCAGATCCTTCCACCATAATATAGTAATGTGAGTTTCCTTCCACTACTCCCTGAGCAATTTTCGTAATCGGAGCCGTAATCGTCTGTACTTCCCTTACGTCTTCCTCTTCTTCTTTAATACCGTTTTCATACATTAAATCTGTATAAACGCTTTCACACTCGCTTACAGTATCGCCGATCGCAACGATCTGATATTTCTGAACATTTACCATCGCATACTTTTTCACAAGTCCCGCATCATCTTTAAGTGCAATAAAATATGTCGGTTCTCCTGAAATATTTAACAGTAAAGGAAACGTCGCAACATATTTCAAGTTCTGTACCTGTCCTTCTGCAGAAGACATCGCAGACGCCTCTGTCGCACCTTCAACTTCGTAAAATTTAGTTTCCATCGTACGCTGATTCATCAGAACAAACCCGACATTCGACTGATCGCCTGTGATCGAAGTAACTCCTGTATAAACCCATACATCATCGTTGATCGCCAGATAATTATATCCGTCCGTTGTGGCAAGACAGTCTTTCTGTCCGAGCACGCTGTTAAAATATCCATGCTTCAATGTTCCGTAATAATCGTATAATTGAACAAGAAGATCTGCCGAATATACGCGATCTACCCACTGCGGAACGTCTTTGACTTTATAATCTACCGTTTCTCCGGTAACTGCGTTGCAAAGCACAACCCGATCCACTGTCACACCGCCGAAAAGACCGATATTATATTTTTTCACAGGGCAAACCCAATACGGCGTACCTTCTTCGTCTACTTCAAAGCTTAAATCATTAAAAATATATGTCGGATACTTAAATCTCAAATGACGATAAATATTTCTGTTAAAATGATCGCTTGTCGTATATTTCATCCCTTTTTCAAGTTTCACAAGCTCCGTATTCTGTGTTGCCATATCAATCTTGATATACGCCGGTATTCCATCTGACTGATTCGTAAACCATTTGATGACGCTTGCGTATTTCAGCGGAGAAACACGTACAGGACGATCCTGGTAATTGATCTGTGAATAGAGCTCATCCACTTCAAACTGAGAAACCATATCAACCATACTTCCCATCTTTCTGTTACCCAGAAGCGTCGCAGAATCACGGTCAAGAAGCGGAATCTGATCAAAAGAAAGTTCCTCTATATCCTTTGTAAACTCTCCGGTCTCCACTTTCATAAGCTTTTGATATTTCTTTGCGTTCACTATCGGAGAGGAAAGAAGAGATCCCAACAGATATACCGCTACGATCACTACAAGAACCGTAAGAATCGCTTTTAATCCTTTCGATTCCTTCATCTCGTATCTGTTTAACTTTTTCTTCCTGACATAGATCAGCGCTGCCAAAACAACAAGAATCACAAGGAAGATCCAAAATTCTGTCGCATGAATGTTAACTGCAGGAAGAGCTACGTAATAGTAAACACCAAGCAACGCGATCACCGCCAGTACAACCGCTATCTTTCCACCTATTTTTTTCATATACTTTTCTTACCTTTCTGGAATCCCATTTTAAAGCTTCTCTCTAAAACCTCTTTCGCCAAAGATCAGGTGACAGTATCGGAAGATAAGGGAATATTTCCAATCTTCCGAATAGCATATCAAAACTAAACACAATCTTCGACAGCGCAGAAAACGCATGGAAATTATCGGTAGGGCCTACTTGTGAAATTCCCGGTCCTACGTTGTTTATTGTTGTCAAAACTCCGCTGAATGATGTGGCAAAATCAAAATTATCAAGCGAAACAAGCAGCACTGACACAATAATGATAAATACATATGCCGAAAAATAAATATTAATGCTGCGCATCGTATCTGCGCCTACTTTCTTTCCGTTCATCCTAACCATCGTCACCGCATTCGGATGAAGCATCTTATGAATTTCCTGACGGATCGATTTGCAAAGGATCATAAAACGACTTACTTTAATACCGCCTCCCGTTGATCCCCCGCATGCTCCGATCACCATAAGCATCATCAGTATCGTTTTAGATAACTCGGGCCACTGTTCAAAATCGGCCGTATAAAATCCCGTTGTCGTAATGATCGCCCCTACCTGGAACGAGGCATAGCGAAACGCGTGCGCCACTGTTTCATACATACTCAATATATTGATCGTAATCGTTACGATCGCCGCGGCAACTACTCCGAGATACACTCTAAGCTCTTCATTTTTCAACACGCTCTTCCAGTCTTTAAGCAACAGCAGAAAGTAGAGATTAAAGTTGATTCCGAACAAGATCATAAACACGGTGATCACGCCGTCAATATATGCGCTGTCATAAAATGCAACGCTCGCATTTCTGTTGGAGAATCCTCCTGTTCCCGCCGTACTGAACGAATGAACGACAGCATCATACAAATTCATTCCGCCAAACATAAGGAAGATCACTTCCGCGATCGTCAGAACAAAATACATCTGATACAACAGTTTTGCCGTATGACGAACTTTCGGAACGAGTTTATCCATCTCCGGTCCCGGCACTTCGGCCCGCATAAGCGACATAGAATTATCCGTATCAAGAGAAGTGATCATCATCACAAAAACGAGCACTCCCATTCCGCCGATCCAATGTGTAAAGCACCGCCAGAAATTCATTCCTTTCGGAAGAGCCTCTATATTCTGCAAAATAGTAGATCCGGTCGTCGTAAAACCGGAAACCGTTTCAAAAACCGCATCAATATAATTCGGAATACAATCCGACAAAAAGAACGGAAGCGCTCCGAACAACGACCATAAAATCCACGCAAGTCCGACGATCACAAAGCCTTCCTTCCCGTAGATCTGTTTGTTCTCCGGCTTTTTCCTTCCCAATCCAAGATAAAGAGCAAATAATACCGCCGCCACTACAAGAAAATAAACTCCCGTTTTTTCTTTGTAAAGGAGAGACACCACCGCCGGTATAAGAAGCAAAAGCCCTTCCGTACCAAGCATTTTCCCCAGTATATACACTATCATCTTTTTATTCATCTTACTGTACCTGCGCTATAATATCCGAAAGATCTTCCAGATGTTTTTCCATCGTAACAACAATCACGCTGTCTCCTGCCTCTATGCTGTCATTTCCATTCGGTATGATAATCTGACGCTTTCTTACGATACATGCGATCAGATTATTCGGTTTCACTTTCAAATCTTTCAACGTTATACCTGTATAATTCGTTTCATTTTTCACAATGAACTCCAATGCTTCTACTTTTTCGTCCACAAGTTGGTACATCGTCTCTACATTTGCGCTCTTTTGGGAGTTCTTTCTCGCTCTGACGTAACTTAAAATCGCATCTGCCGTTGCCGTTTTCGCCGAAACGATACTGTCGATACCGAAATCCGCTACCATTCTCGCCCTTCTGTCTTCATTCACTTTGGCAATAATCTTTCCCGCGCCCTGGCTTTTCGCATAAAGCGAAAGAATAATGTTTTCTTCATCGATTCCTGTCAGCGCAACAAATGCATCTACATTCTCCACGCCTTCTTCACTTAAAAGATCATGATCTGTCGCATCTCCGTGGATCACTGTTACTTTCGGAAGACAATCGCATAATTCTTCACACCGATTTTCGTCTTTTTCGATGATCTTTACATGCATTCCGATCTTACAAAGTCTCGCCGCCAGATAATAGGCCACCCGGCCTCCTCCGCAAATAAGAACTTTCTTGATCTTTGTCTGAAGCTGACGTTTTCCATGCATTTTGAAAAACGCTTCCATCGCCTCATGCGCACCGGTAATATGAAGTTTATCCCCTGCCTGAAGTACATATTCCCCATCCGGTATAAATACTTTTCCCTCATGTTCTACCGCGCAAACAAGGATTTTGATCTGAAACTTTTTATAGATTGCCGCAAGAGACATTCCTACAAGACGATTGTCCTCCGAAACAGTAAACTCTATCAATTCAACTCTTCCTTTTACAAACGTCTCAATCTTACTCGCAACCGGAAACAGAAGCAGACGACTGATATCATTCGCCACAATCAATTCCGGATTCACCGCCATACTAAGATGAAGCTCTTCTTTTAAAAGACCGATCTGTTTAAAATAAATCGGATTACGCACGCGGGCGATCGTATGACGAGCTCCGAGCTTTCTTGCAATAAGACAGCTCAACATATTACATTCATCTGCCGATGTACATGCGATCACCAGATCTGCATGCGGCACATCCGCCGCTTTTTGCACGTCGGCATCCACCCCGTTTCCGTGGACGCAGAAAATATCAAGTCTGTCGATAGCAAACCGAAGTTTTCTTTCGTTACTGTCGATCATCACAATGTCATAATCATCCGCCGAAAGCTGACGGGCCAGTTTATATCCGACTTTCCCATCACCTATAATCACAATCTTCATTCTCTTTCCCTCTAACTGATTCTCTTAAATATCATTTTATAATTTTAAATTTTATGTCTGTATTTCTTGACAGTAGAGCAATTATAGCACCTTTACACATAAAGTACAATGATCTTTGCAAATTCTTAACGAACCGCCGTCATAAGAAAAGCAGAATACCGCACACCATAAAAGATGCGCGGTATTTGATCCTTTTTATAACAGAAATACCTGCCGGTCCGCAAACTGAGCATACCGTTCTTTTCTGTTCTTTTTTTTCTGTTTTACTCTTCCGCTCTTGCTGCGATCTCTTTCTCCTGTACATCAGACGGAGCCTGCTCATATCTTGCAAATTCATATGCGTATGTTCCTCTTCCGCCTGTCATGGAGCGAAGCACCGTACAATACCCGAACAATCCTGTCATCGGAATGTCCGCTTCGATCACTTGCTTTCCACCTGCGATCGGAGTCATGCCAAGCACTCGTCCGCGTCTCTTATTCAGATCTCCCATCACATCTCCCGTATAATCGTCCGGAACAGTCACTTTCAAAGAAGCGATCGGCTCAAGAAGTACCGGAGATGCCTCAAGAAATCCTTTCTTAAACGCCTGGGTTGTAGCTGTTTTGAACGCCATTTCCGAAGAATCTACCGGATGATAAGATCCGTCATACAAAGTCGCTTTTACACCGACCACCGGATATCCGGCAAGAGGCCCTTTAAGAACCGATTCCTGCAATCCTTTTTCTACAGCCGGGAAATAGTTTTTCGGAACTGCTCCGCCGACTACGCACTCTTCAAATACATACGGTGTATCAAGATCGTGAGACGGTTCAAATTTCATCTTAACGTGTCCGTACTGTCCGTGGCCGCCGGTCTGTTTCTTATATTTCATATCTACATCCGAATTTTTGCGGATCGTTTCGCGGAATGCAACTTTCGGTGTCTCAAGCGTGATCTCCACTTTATATCTCGCCGCAAGTTTGCTTGCTGCGATCTCGAGATGCTGATCTCCCATTCCATAGAGAAGCGTCTGACGGTTCTCACTGTCATTTACCGACTTCAGAGTAACATCCTCTGCCGTCATTTTTGCAAGCGCCTGTGAAACCTTATCTTCATCGCCCTTTGTTTTCACCGTATACTTCATATATGTGTAAGGAACAGAATAATCTGTTTTCGCATAAGATACCGGATTTGCCTTTGTAGAAAGCGTATCGCCCGTGCGTGTACTGCCGAGTTTTGCGATAGCCCCGATATCTCCTGCAAACAGTTCGGAAACTTCCGCCGGTTTATTTCCGCACATTGTGTAAATCTTTCCGGGTTTCTCTTCTGCGTCTGCGTCTGCATTATATAAAATATCATCGCCTTTCAACACTCCGGAGCATACTTTTACGAATGAATATTTTCCAATGAACGGATCGACCATCGTCTTAAATACATATGCGGTCTTTGCTTTTGAGAATTCATAATTGCCTTCAAAAATCTCGTTTGTTCTGCGATTAATACCTGCGCATTTTCTTTTATCCGGACTCGGGAAGAATCTTACAATGTCAGAAAGCAGATTCGCAACGCCTTGCGCCTGCACGTTTGATCCCATAGCGACAGGAACGATATCTCCGTCCATCACTTCCGTACGCATTGCAGAGCGTATCTCTTCTACCGAAAATTCTTCGCCGTTGAAATAACGCTCCATAAACTCTTCACTTGTCTCTGCGACAGCTTCCATAAGAGAGTCTCTCAAAATCTCAAGATTCGGTTTACAGTAATCAGGAATCTCGCACTCTTCTCTTTGCCCGATCTCCGTATATCTTCTTCCTGCATTTTTAATAACATTGATATATCCGACAAGTTTTTCGTTCTCGCGGATCGGCTGGAAATGCGGCGCGATCTTTTTGCCGTAACGGGTAGTCAGATCTTCTACTACCTGACGGAAACTTGCATCGTCAACGTCCATCTCTGTCACATAGATCATTCGCGGAAGGTTATACTTATCACACAGCTCCCAGGCTTTCTCCGTGCCTACCTGAACTCCCGCTTTGCCGGAAACAACGATGACCGCTGCGTCCGCCGCGCTTACCGCTTCTTCCACTTCTCCCACAAAATCAAAATATCCCGGTGTATCAAGAATGTTGATCTTCGCCTTTTCCCATTCGATCGGAACAAGACTTGTGCTGATCGAAAAACCACGTTTCTGTTCTTCTTTATCAAAATCACTGACCGTGTTAGATTCTGTCACTTTCCCCATTCGGTTCGTAACGCCTGATACATACAGCATCGCTTCAACAAGACTCGTCTTTCCGCTTCCGCCGTGTCCGAGCAATACCACATTTCTAATTTCGTCTGTTCTGTAAACTTTCATGCTGCCGCCTCCTTGATATGTAGTTATTTTGCATGTATTTCTTTCCTCTCGCCATGCACATCATAGGTATATTGTACTAAATTTTTTTATAAATTACAACTATTTTATATATTTTTCACATATTTCTTATGCAGTTCAACATTGCAGTTCTCTTCCTGTTTCTGAGGAAAACAGTGTCGTCATACACGATAAGCATACGGTGCGGTTTTACGAACCGGATCGGCTTAACTATTACCATTACTTTGTTTACTTTTACAAGTCAGCGTGTTAAAATACCTCTATATTATAATAAGGAAAGGATTTTACTTTTATGTTTTCAGACATCACTCCTGCAAAAATCGGCTTTATCGGGCTCGGACTTATCGGCGGTTCTGTCGCAAAGGCGATCCGCACATACTTCCCCGATTATGAGCTGATTGCATTCGATAAAAATAAAGAAACTCTCGCTCTCGCAGTCCAGGAAAACATCATCGACACTTCCTGTTCTGCGATCGATGACAATTTTAAAGGCTGCAGCTATATTTTCTTATGCGCCCCCGTTTCATACAACACCGCCTGCCTTACCCAGCTAAAATCTCTGATCGATCCAGACTGTATTTTAACAGATGTAGGAAGCGTTAAAACTTCAATCCACGAAGAAATAATCTCGCTTGGTATGGAAGAAAATTTTATAGGCGGTCATCCGATGGCAGGTTCGGAGAAAAACGGATTCGCCAACTCAAAAGCTCATTTGATCGAGAACGCTTACTATATTCTCACCCCTTCAGCTAAAGTATCCGAAGAAAAAATCAATGCTTACCGGAACTTTGTTTCTTCTTTAAAAGCGCTGCCTATTGTCCTCGACTACAGGCAGCACGACTGCATAACCGGAACGATCAGCCATCTGCCTCACATCATTGCTTCTACACTTGTAAACTTCGTCCGGGATACCGATACGAAAGAAGAACTGATGAAAGCGCTTGCCGCCGGCGGTTTCAAAGACATTACGAGGATCGCATCCTCGTCCCCGGTTATGTGGCAGCAAATCTGTCTGAAAAACGGAAAAAATATCTCGCATATTTTAGGACAGTATATCGAAGCACTCATACAAGCTAAACTTTCTATAGATACGGAAGATGAAAATGCGCTTTATACTTTATTTGAATCTTCCCGCGATTATCGTAATTCTATGCCTAACACCTCGGCAGGGCCGATCAAAAAACAGTTTGCCGTATACTGTGATATTATTGATGAAACCGGAGGAATCGCGACGATCGCAACTATATTGGCAAGCAATAATATCAGTATTAAAAATATTGGCATTATCCACAACCGCGAATTTGAAGAAGGCGTACTCCGAATCGAATTTTATGATGAATCCTCCTCTTCCAAAGCTTCTGCGCTGCTGAAAAAATACCGATATATCGTATACGAAGTCTAAGAAAGAAACAATAATTTAAACAGGAGGAAAAAGCAATGGAATTAGCCGGTATTCAAGGATTAAAGGGAACAGTTTCCGTTCCCGGAGATAAATCAATTTCCCACCGATGCATCATGTTCGGATCGATTGCAAACGGAACGACGGAAATCCACAATTTTCTGAAAGGCGCGGACTGTCTTGCCACGATCCGCTGCTTTCAGTCTATGGGCATTAATATAGAAGAAACAGATCATACGATCACGGTCCACGGGAAAGGATTACACGGACTATCCGCTCCCTTAAATATCCTCGACGTCGGAAACAGCGGCACTACAACCCGCCTTTTGTCTGGCATTCTCGCGGGACAGAAGTTTGAATCAAAACTTTCGGGAGACGAGTCTTTAAACTCCCGCCCTATGAAACGGATCATCGAACCGCTTACAATGATGGGCGCAAATATTTCAAGTATTCTCAGAAACGGATGCGCTCCGCTGTACATCGCTCCGGGAAATCTGCACGGAATCCACTACGATTCCCCCGTCTCTTCCGCACAGGTGAAATCATGTATCCTGCTTGCCGGATTGTACGCAGAAGGAGAAACTTCGGTTACAGAACCGTCGCTTTCCAGGAACCACACTGAACTGATGCTGAAAGAATTCGGCGCTGACATACGGACTCTTCACTCGCTGTCAGGAACAGAAGCAACCGCATATATTAAACCGTACCCAAAACTATACGGTCAAAAAATCGTTGTTCCGGGAGATATTTCTTCTGCGGCATATTTTATCGCAGCAGGACTGATCGTTCCCGATTCGGAAATATTGATCGAACATGTGGGGATCAACCCGACCAGATCCGGTATTTTGAAAGTATGCGAAGATATGGGCGGCGATATCACACTTCTTAACGAACGATGTGAGGCCGGCGAAAAAATTGCCGACATCCTCGTCCGCACGAGCAGTCTGCACGGAATTACGATCGAAGGCGATATTATCCCGACATTGATCGACGAAATTCCGATCATCGCAGTCATGGCTGCCGTCGCAGACGGAACAACTGTCATCAAAGACGCCGCTGAACTGAAAGTAAAAGAAACTGACCGCATCGAAACTGTGACAGATAATTTAAAAGCGATGGGATGTAACGTCACCCCCACAGAAGACGGAATGATCATCACAGGCGGAACACTTCACGGCGCTTCGATCCACACCCTTCTCGATCACAGGATTGCAATGGCGTTCAGCATCGCGGCTCTTGTCGCTGACGGAACAACGAAAATCCTTGACAGTAAATGTGTGGACGTATCGTATCCTACTTTTTATGATACATTTGAACAATTATTATAATCGTATCCGAATTCATATAACTTCAAAAAAGTTATTTAACTTCCTTATTTTCAATGGTAAAAATCACGTTTTTGCTATATTGGAATTGAATAATATCAGTTTCTTAATAGAAAAAGGAGGGTACAATTTATGATTAAAAAGCTAATAAAAAAAGAAAAGAAGCAGCTTATCGCCCTATTCATATCACTTATATCTCTTATTATATTTTCTTTGCTGGACAATAAAATAGATAAAATTTTTCTATTTTTCTTTATCGGGGATTTAATTATTATATTTGTCGACGTTTGTTTGGAACTTAAAAAATATTGGAAAAATAAAAAAGATAAAAAATAGCATTTTAAAAGAGACATTCATCGATCGCACTGTTTTCATTCGATCAGAAACAGTAAGATCATCGATGTCTCTTTTTTGTGACGGCAATAAACTAAGGTCCGGGCAACCCCGGACCTCAGCGACTGTTTACAATCGCGAAATGTGCCTTTTGGCACTTCAGACGATTGCTTTTTACAGCATCTCTTTTCTTAATTCTTCTCCGCTTTTTGCGCTTAAATATGCCGGAGCGATATCGAACACTGTCTTGCATCCGCTCTGACCTTCCGCAGCAAGTCTGTAAGCTGCGCGGGCATATGCAACGATCACGGACGATGTAAACTCAGGATTAGAGTCTAATTTTAAGCTGTACTCGATCAAATGGCTGTTTTCTCCGTCCCAGCCTGTCTTTCCGCTTCTAAGTACGAAACCGCCGTGCGGGATTCCGCTGTGATCGCGTTTTAATTCTTCTTCACTTATAAAATGAACCGTCGTATCATAATCGGCAAAATAGTTCGGCATCGATTTGATCTCCGCTTCTACTTTTGCCGCGTCCGCGCCCTCTTCAAGGACAACAAAACACTCTCTTGTATGTTTCTGACGTGTCGTAAGTTCCGGGTTTTCTCCGTTTCGCACTGCCTCAAGAGCTGCTTCTGACGGAATCGTGTACTGTTTTCCGTCTTTTACGCCTTCTACTCTTCTGATCGCATCTGAATGACCCTGGCTTACTCCTTTTCCCCAGAATGTATAATCTTTTCCGTCAGGAAGGATCGCGTTTGCATACAATCTGTTTAAAGAGAACATACCCGGATCCCAGCCTACGGAAATAATTCCGACTTTTCCACTCTCCTTCGCCGCAGCATCCACATTCGCAAAATGCTCCGGAATGCGGGCATGTGTGTCAAAACTGTCAATTACATTAAACAGCTTTGCAAACTCCGGCGTCTGTTTCGGAAGATCTGTCGCGCTTCCTCCGCAAAGAATCAATACGTCGATCTTATCTTTCCAGTCTGCGGCGTCATCCACACTGCATACCGGAACTCCTTCTGTCAAAATTGTCACGCCTGAAGGATCTCTTCTTGTAAATACTGCCGCAAGTTCCATATCATCATTTTGTTTTACTGCACATTCTACACCTCTGCCTAAGTTACCATATCCCAAAATACCAACTCGAATACTCATTGTCTGCACTCTCCTTTTTGAATATTTTTCGCATAGCCCTTCCCGTGACAACTCACGTTTTTCAAACTATCACTTTGCTATTATACAATCGTCAAGATAAGTTTTCAATGCCATTTTTTTGAATATTTTGTGAGTATTTCTGATCTCTTACTTTCAAAACTGTAAGTGTATAACGCGCCGTTGATTGTTATAATCTAAACAGACAGAAGCCGAAAGGAGTATTCTTATGGAACATATATTAAAACTGGAACAAGTCAAAAAATATTACGGCGGAGCTGCCGGAAATATTACGAAAGCGGTAGACGGCATTTCCATGGAAGTAAACAAAGGAGAATTTACTGCGATCATGGGTGCAAGCGGATCAGGCAAAACAACGCTTCTAAACTGTATTTCCACGATCGACACCGTAACCGCAGGACACATTACTGTCAATCATCAGGATATTACAAAAATCAAAGAAAAAGACTTTGCCTCATTCCGACGAAAGAATCTGGGATTTATCTTTCAGGACTTTAACCTTTTAGACACATTAACTATAGAAGAAAATATTTCTCTCTCGCTCATCATCAATAAAGCGAACCCGTCTTCGATCGAGCAGCGTGTCCATGCGATTGCCGACAAATTAGGTATCCGCGATATTTTATCGAAATTTCCTTACGAAGTTTCCGGCGGTCAGAAGCAGCGCTGTGCCTGCGCAAGAGCATTGATCAACGAACCGAATCTAATCTTAGCCGATGAACCTACCGGTGCTTTAGATTCCCGTTCATCGAGATTATTACTGGAAACAATGTCTGATATTAACCGGAAAATGCATACGACAATTTTAATGGTAACTCATGATCCGTTCAGCGCCTCTTTTTGCGAGCGTATCCTGTTTTTAAAAGACGGAAAATTATTCAACGAAATATTCAAAGGAGAAAAAAGCAGAAAAGAATTTTTCAATGAAATATTGGATATATTGACCTTGCTCGGAGGTGAATTGGGAAATGTTAGGTAAACTGGCTTATCGAAACGCAAAAAGAAGTATCAAAGATTATTTGATCTATCTGATTACAATAACACTTTCTTTTTCTTTAATACTTGCGTTTAATCTTGTGGCAAGTTCTGATGAGGTTGCAGCGCTGTCATCCGGAATGAGCACATTTAAAAATGTATTGATCTTCGTAAATATCGTCATCGTATTTGTAGTATGTTTTTTAATCAACTACACGACGAAATTTATGTTTGAAAAAAGAAGCAAAGAATTCGGAACATATATGCTGCTCGGTATCAAAAAAACATCAATCGCCCGTCTGCTTGTAACGGAAAATATATTAGTAGGAATCTTTGCATTTATTTTGGCAATCCCTATCGGCTTTGTATTCAGTCAGTTTATATCTGTAATCATCGTAAAACTGCTCAAAATACCGAAAACAATCTTCATCTTTGTAAACTTTGTGTCTATCGGAATGCTGGCTGTTTACTTTCTGCTGATCTACCTTTTAGTTCTTCTAAATCTGTTAAGACGAATAAGGAAAATGACTGTACACGATTTTCTTTACTTTGAAAAGCAAAATGAAACGAAAATGTTTCACGGAAACAGAAAACGAAACATTTTATTTCTATTGAGTATCATACTCGGAATTGCCGCTCTTGCCCTTTGGGCTTCCCGGTGGACACTGGAAAAAAACGGAGCACAGGAAACGCTCACTTATTTAATTATCAGTATGTCGATACTGATCGTAAGTATGTACGGCATTTGTGCCACATGCGCAGACATGTTATTGTCCGCTTTATTGAAAAGCAAAAAAATAAAATACAAAAAAGATTACCTTTTTACAGCCAGAACGTTTGCGTCAAAGGCGCGGACAATGAGTTTTACGTTCGGAACTCTTTCTATGCTGATCCTGCTTTCTTTATTATGTTTAAATTATTCAAGCATATGCAAAGGAGTCTATCATAGAAGTATTGAATTAACAGCTCCTTACGACGTTGATATTTTCGATTATGAACAGCCTTTTGACGATTTTAACGAATATCTTCGTGTGATAGATGAAGATTATACGATAAACGAATCAATCGAATTTAATATTTACAAAGATCCTGCCCATCAAATACAAAATTACTACGATGTTCAATTTTATAATTTTGATCCGGTAATGAAATTAAGCGACTATAATAAATTATTAAAAATGCGCAGCTTAACTCCGATCGAGCTAAAAAGCGACGAATATTTCCTTGTCACCGACCGCCAGTTGTTATATAAAGTGGAAGGTAACAACGAGATCCAAAATATCCGGTTCGCAGATCAAAAGCTGCATTTAAAAGGAATCGATACAAACTCCTTTTGGTATACTATGAATAATACAGGCAGATTTACGGTAATTGTTCCCGACAAATATGTCAGCGGATTAGAAATAAGCGAAAAGCATCTGATCGCAGACACGAAAGAAGATACAACATCTAAATTGGAAGAAAAAATAAAAACGGATTTAAACCATCTGCTCGTCACAAAAAATGATGACAACGAGACAATCCGCGAATATTACAGAGTCAATGTAAGAGGTACTGCTGTCGAGGAACAAAATACAATGACTGCAATGATCGCAAGCCTCTGCCTGTATATTGCTTTCATCCTGATCTCTGCAGTAGGTACAATTCTTGCGATACAATCGTTGAGCGACTCTGCAAAATATAAATACCGCTACACGACACTGCAAAGGCTCGGCGTAAACGATTCTTCTATTTTTCGGACGATCCGCAGACAATTACTTATCTTTTTCTTTGTACCTGTCATTTGTCCTGTGATTGCCGGATTTTGTATGTTAGCTTCTATGAATAATGTTTATCATATCATGCTGGAAAGCAGATATACTTACCTGCTCTATTTTATAAGCGGATTAGCGATTTTCTTTTTCATATACGGTATTTACTGGATCACGGCTTACATCGGCTTTAAACGAAATATCAATGAGGAGAGTTAGATTTTTCTGGCTCTCCCGCCGTAATTTTATTATAATAATAAATCAGGAACACTAAGCAAAAGGATCACCGCAATTACAAAAAGCAAATCAAGAGGTACGGAAAATGAAAATTGCAATTATAGAAGATGACAAAATCACCCGTCTCGAACTTTCCAAATTACTGAACTCGCACGGATATGAAACTGTTTTATTAACAGATTTCGAGAATTTATCAGAAGAATCAAAAAAATATTCTTTCGATCTGATCTTACTGGATATTAATCTTCCATACGAAAACGGATATGAAATATGCAGGAAGATGAAAAAGCTCATGTCTGTACCGATTATTTTTGTGACAAGCAGGGACACAAGCGCCGACGAACTGCTAAGTATTCAGGCAGGAGGGATCGATTTTATCACGAAACCATATGACACACTTATTCTCCTGGAGAAAATCAAACGGGCACTTCAATTATCAAATCCGAATAATTTCCGGGAACTTACAAAAAAAGACTGCACTCTCGATCTTCATTTGTCCGTATTAAAATACGAAGGAAAAAGTATCGAGCTGACAAGGAACGAATTTCGCATTTTATATTATTTTTTCATGAACGAAGATAAGATCATCAGTAAAGAAGAGCTATTAGAAAAACTATGGAACGATAAATATTATTTAGATGAAAACGTACTGCTTGTTAATATGACCCGGTTAAAAAAGAAAATGAAAGAAATCGGAATTATTCATCTATTAGAAAATATAAGAGGAAAGGGGTGGAAGTTGTGAGCTTTTTGACATTTTTAGAAGGGAAAATATCCGAATTATTATTTCAAATTTTCTTTCTTTCAGGCATTGTATTTCTCTTGATTTTCTACGATGTAGATTCATCATTTATTATTTTATCGGCAGTCCTTTTTCTTTCGGCGCAAATCTCTTTTCTATGGTTTTCATTTCAAAAGAAACAAAAAGATTCACAACGCATTATTAATCTTGCAGATGAGCTTCAAGAGAGCTATTATATCTCAGATATTTTGCCAAAGCCGGGCGACCCTCAGAACAAAGCCTACTATTATGCGTTAAAAAAAGCGTGCAAAGCTATGAATGACAAAATCTCACAAATCGAAAAAGAAAAACAAGAATACGAAGAATATGTAGAAAGCTTCGCGCATGAGATCAAAATTCCGATCGGCGCGTTATCTTTGACTTTTGACAACACAAAAAACTATGCGCTGAAAAAAGAAACCGACAAACTCTATCGCCTTACAGAACAGATGCTTTATTATGCGCGAAGCGAAAGTACAGAAAAAGATTATTTTGTAAAAAAACTGAACTTAGAAGAAGTCATACACAACGTCATTTTAAAGTTCCGCCATGATCTGATCGATCACAAAGTCATAATAGAAACTCATGCGATTGACCAGATCGTCTACACAGATGAGAAATGGCTGACTTTCATACTGTCACAGATCATACAAAATTCGATCAAATACTTTGACAAACAAGAAAATAAACTTACGATAACCGGTCAGGATAACGACACAAATATTATCCTTTCGATCAAGGACAACGGCTGCGGCATCTCCTCTTCCGACCTGTCAAGAGTATTTGAAAAAGGGTTTACCGGATCTGACCGGAGCAAATCGAACTCAACAGGCGTAGGGTTATATCTCGCCCGAAAACTTTCCTTTCGTCTGGGACTAAAATTAGATATTGCATCCGAAGAAAAAGAATATACCATATTACAGATCACTTTTCCGAAAGGAACGGTTCACCGGATCTGAAAATCTATCCTCTGTTTGCCAGGTAGCTTTCCGTCAGCGCAACCGCATCTAAAATGCATTGGTCGCAGCTTACTCTTTGCTTTCCGTCCACAACGCTTTTGAGTTCACGGCAGTAATATGTTCCGTTTTTCTCTTTAAACCGATTGGCGTATTCTTTTACTTTCTTATATGTATCTGCTTTTGTAAGTTTTCCGTTGTCAGGATTTCCAACGCTATTATCCAGTCCCATCACCATAAACATACCAGTAACCGCACCGCATATGTCCATCATGCCCATACCGAAACCAAAACCTTCAGCAATACGAAACATCGTTTCTTCATCCACTCCAAACTCCTCACAAAAAGAACATGCCACTGCTTGTGAGCAATTATATCCTTTCTTATGATATTCCAAAGCTTTCTTTGCTCTTTCATTCATTTCTTGCATTTCATTGATTTCCATACTCATCCGTTTCTCCTTTTTTATCTTATCTTGTTCTTTTCAAACTCATTTCCAACTTTGTTTATCGCCATAGCCTGCGTCATCCTCCCAATAAAATATCAGATCAAAACGGCGTTTTGCCAGATGGCTTCCGCGTAAAAGTATAACAGGTGAAGAAAAGATATGCAACCATTCCCGTATCTTCACCTGCACAGCCCTCACTACACGTCTCTTACGCTTCTTCCGCCGCTCGCTGCATATCGTTCCTACATCTTTTCTTTCTCACCGATCTGTTCTTCGATCCGTAAGAGTCTGTTGTATTTTGCCACTCTCTCAGACCGGCATGGCGCTCCTGTTTTGATCTGCCCGGTATTAAACGCCACGGCGATATCAGCGATGATCGTATCTTCTGTTTCTCCGGAACGATGCGATACAATTACATTATAACCTGCTTCCTGAGCTGTTTTTATCGTCTCGAACGTTTCACTTAAAGTACCGATCTGATTAACTTTTATGAGTATCGCATTAGCGGCTCCAAGTTCGATCCCTTTTCTCAATCTCTGCGCATTTGTGACAAAAAGATCATCTCCTACAAGCTGGACTCTGTTTCCAATCTTTTTCGTAAGCTTTTTCCACCCGTCCCAATCTTCTTCATCAAGCGGATCTTCGATCGAAAAAATCGGAAATTCTTCAACAAGTTCCTCATAATAAGAGATCATCTCTTCTGTCGTCCGCACGACAGGTTCTCCTTTTTTCCCTTCTCCCGCGAAAATATATCCGCCTTTTTCTTCAATATACAGCTCAGACGCCGCCACATCAAGCGCGATCATAATATCCCGCCCCATACGGTATCCTGCCCTTTCTGCCGCATCCCTTATCGTCCGAAGCGCTTCTTTCGTATCTGCAAGTTCAGGCGCAAATCCGCCTTCATCCCCAACTCCTGTCTGAAGACCTTTTCCTTTCAGAACCGCTCTTAGCATATGATAGATTTCCGCACAAATACGAAGTCTCTCCCGAAAAGAAGTCTCTCTTACCGGAACGATCATAAACTCCTGTATGTCTAACGGGTTATCGGCATGTACTCCGCCATTTAAAATATTCATCATCGGAACCGGCATCTTCTTCGCCTGAACCCCTCCCAAATATCTGTATAAAGGAATATTCAGTCCTTTCGCCGCCGCTCTTGCCGCCGCCATGGACACTCCTAAAATCGCGTTTGCACCGAGGTTGCTTTTATTTTCTGTTCCGTCCGCTTTACAAAGAGCACGGTCGATCTCCTTTTGATCGAACACGTTCATTCCTATCACCGCTTTTGCCAGACAACTGTTCACATTTTCAACTGCCCGCTCCACTCCTTTTCCTCCGTAACGCTCTTCCTGATCCCAAAGCTCCACAGCCTCATATTTTCCTGTTGAAGCGCCGGATGGAACTGCGGCTCTGCCGACGATATTTTCCCCTGCGAGAACTTCAGCCTCAATCGTAGGATTTCCCCGTGAATCTAATATTTCCCTTGCAAATATATCCCGAATCAACATCTCTTTATCCATATACTGTCTCCTTATTTATTTTCTTTCTTAGGCATTTGCTAAATGCCGCAACCCATTGATTTTACTGGGTTTTCTCGTTTCTTATATATAAATTTTCTCTCCACTCATGGTAAAATATAAGTAGCCACACAAACATCCCACACATGAGAGGAGAAAAAATTTATGGCTAATAATTATCATCAGCTTTCACTTAAAGATACTTTTTCAGACTGCAAGGACATGTTTATGGATGATGTTCCTTCCTTTTTTTCAACTTCTGGAGCAGCATTTTGATATTTCTCTTTTTATTCCACAAACTTTTTATAACGCTTTTTATCAGCATCTTGGTCGCAAAAGAGAGTATCCGCTTACTGGTTTCCTTTCTGCCCTTATCCTACAAAAAAATCTTTCCTATCCCCACGGATTCCCTGCTGATACTATTATTGAATCTTTGCAAGGAACTTCGGGATTTCTGCGGTTTTTCCAAAGTCCCTGATGCACCTTTGTTCACTCGCTTTAGACTGGGCTTTTCTGACCACATTGAACTCATGTTTCAGCAGATGGTTGATTATACCGAACCCATCTGCCAGCAGATTGATTCTTCACTGGCTCAGATTCTTACCTTTGATACTTCCGGCATCGAACTCTATGTTACGGAAAACAATCCCAAAACTCTCAATGCACTTATCCGAAAACTGAAAGTTTATTACAAAGATATCCCTGATGTTGACCCTTATAAGATGGCTTACGGTCTTATGCCTTCACAGGCGGCATCCTGTCCCGACGCAAAGCAACAATACATCAACGGACATTTCTGTTATGCGGATAAATTTGCCATCCTTACCAATGGTCTGGGTATCATCCGGCATATCTCTTTTCTGGATGATGACTTTAAAACAGCTCATCCGGAAATGACGATAGAAAAGAAATCTGATTCTCCCGATGAAGATAAGTCCATCGGGGATGCAACTTCCCTGAAGCCTGTGCTTTCTGATTTCTTTTTCCTGCACCCGGACTTCCATCCGGATACTTTTCTGGGCGATTCTTCTTTTGATACCATCAAAACCTATGGGATGCTGTTGAATGACTTTCATTTTTCCAAGGCTCTGATTCCTTACAACCTTAGAAATGAAAGCAATCTCAAAAAAGTCGGATATAACGAATACGGCTATCCAACCTGCCCGGGCGACCCTTCTCTTGCCATGAAGTATTGTGGTATTACCCATGAAAATGGACGTGCTGACCGTGTCAAATGGATTTGTCCCAAGGTTCACATGGTAAAGGGTAAATATGTCTGCGACTGTAAAAATCCTTGCTCTACCGCCACCAAAGGACGCACCACTTATACATACGAGAATCTAAATTTTCGCATGTTCCCCGGAATTCAAAGAGATTCCGAAGAATGGAATTCCCTTTACAAAATCAGAACCATTGTGGAACGTGCCATCGACCATCTAAAAATCAACATGTGTGTTGCCGGAAGGAAATCCAGAAACCACACCACCACAAAAGCGGATGTTTTTCTTGCAGGGATTGCAAGCCAGCTTACCGTCATTGTCGCCCACAGCATGAATTGTCCACAATACATCCGAAGTTTGAAACCTTTAATTGCCTAAAAAAGTATTTCATTGTCATAGTTCATTTATGGGCTTATTAAAGTACGCCCCACATCTGATGATTTATGTCAATTCAGAAACCATTCTGAATAATGACCGTTTTTTTTCTCTCCTTATATGAGGAAAGTTATCCACATCAAAGAAAAAATTATTTAACAATTACCTATATTTTCTTTCTTTCTATTCTTTTATTAATACATTATCTCCTCATTTTTATACTTAATGCGTTGACTTTTTATTTTTAGAAGATTACAATTCGAGTAGAGTTTTTAATTTCATACTTTGGAGAAAATAAAATGAATAAATTAAAACATTTCTTTATGCTTACATTCAGCACGCTTCTTATTGCATTCGGAACATACTTTTTTAAATTTACGAATAATTTCACTTTTGGCGGAATTACCGGTCTTGCCGTTCTTATCGCTAAAACCGGACTCATTTCGGCAGGTGACTTTAACTTTATCGCAAGCATGATTCTGCTCATCATCGGAATGTTCATCCTCGGGAAAAAATTCGCCGCAACTACCGCCTACTGCAGCATCCTTCTCTCCGTTTCGCTCTCGGTGCTGGAACGGCTCTTTCCTATGCACTCTCCTTTTACCGATGAACCGATGCTTGAATTATGTTTTGCCATAGCTCTTCCGGCGCTTGGATCGGCGATTCTTTTTAACATCGGTTCTTCCAGCGGCGGAACAGATATCATCGCAATGATCCTGAAAAAATATTCCAGCTTCGACATCGGCAAGGCATTATTGATTTCAGATGCATTGATAACGGCATCCGGATTTTTTATTTTCGATATAGAAACCGGACTGTTTTCCCTGCTCGGACTTTCTATTCGTTCTTTCATGATCGACACATTTATCGAAAGCTTTAACCTGTCGAAATATTTTAACGTCGTATGCGATAACCCTGAGCCGATCTGTGATTACATCGTACATACGCTCGGACGAAGCGCCAGCGTGTGTCTCGCCAAGGGAGCGTATTCAGGAAATGATAAATACATCATCCTCACTGCTTTAAACAGAATGCAGGCTGTGCATCTTCGCAACTTTATCCGTGAAAATGATAAAGAAGCTTTCATCCTTATCTCAAACACAAGCGAGATCATCGGAAAAGGCTTTCACAGCGTATAAATCACAAAACGCGCAAAAAAGCATTCCAAAATCATAAGCGGCTGGCAAAGCCTTAGGAAAACCCGGACTTTGTCTCGTCGCCGTTACAACAGGAGGCTGTAATTCTAACAATTAAATTCTTGTCAGAATTACAGCCTCCTTACAATACATATCATTAATTATAATTCATGATAATGCGGAATAATATCTTCATAATGTCCGTCATTCATTTCAAACCCTTTTGGAATCGTTCCTAAACGGACAAAACCAAGCTTTTCATAAAGTTTCAAAGCTCCTGCATTGCTTTTCACAACCGCATTAAACTGTAAAATGCGAAAGCCGAATTTTTTTCCCATTTTCATGCAATGTTTTACAAGCATTTCCCCGATATGAAGTCCCCGCATATCTTTTCGGACAGCATAACTTGCATTACATATGTGACCGCATCTTCCGATATTATTCGGATGCAAAATGTACATTCCGACAATTTCTTTTTTCTCTTCGTCATAAGCGATCCCCGTAAATGTCTGCTCTTTAAAAAACAGATCTCCTGTCGACTCTGTAAGAGTCTCTTTCTGTGGAAATGCGATCCCTTCTTTTACAACTTCGTTCCAGATGGCAATCGTTTCTTTTACATCCTCTTCCGCATACTGTCTGATCTTAATATCCACACTATTTCCTTCTTTCGTATCTATGATTTAATGAAAAAAATGATCCCCGATCTGGATTCCCCAGTTTCCGTTTCCGAAGGAAAGGCAATCGCCAATCGGATTACTTCCCGCAAGAGCGTCTGCCGCTGCCTGCATCGCTGTCTCTGTATAGCCTCCCGACGAAAGAACCGAATCAAGCCACCCTGTCATCGCCGGTCCGAACTGCCCAGACTGATAGATCACTTCACTGATCGTATTCGGATAAGAACCGCTTCTCACACGATTCATTACAACTGCTCCGACTGCAACCTGACCTTCATATGGCTGATTTCCCGCTTCGCAATAGATAAGAGCGGCAAGAAGTTCCTGCTCCCCTGCCATAACATTCGCCGCTTCCAACTGTGTCGCTTCCAAAGCCGCTGCCTGTGCTGCTTGTTCTTCGGCAATTCTTGCTTCTTCTGCGGCTCTTTCTTCCTCTGCCCGAATCATTTCTTCAATACGGACAGCCTCTGTTTTCCATACGTCTCCTGCCGTTTGAACGCTTTGCGAAACCTGTTTCGTTCCTTTGATCATACTAATCGTACCGTCCACAACTGAATCCCCGATCTGAACGGCTATTTCACCTCCCGCATAACGGAGATCTCCGGCGGTATTCATCTTTGTCCCGGGACTTGTAAATCCCGAAAGCAGCATAACACTTGACACTGTAAGATGCAGCGCCACAATCATTCTTTTTTTATTATAATTCATATACTCCTCCTCGTAAACATTTGCAATATCTTCACAATATATTTTTAATAATCCCCTTTTAAAATATATGTGTTGTTTTCATATTTATTACAGATATTACAAAAATGTTACGACTGGGATTGTACTACAAAGAAAAGAAGTTGTCAACTTTTTTCTTTCTCATTTTTTGCTGCATCTTTTTCTGCCGCAAAAAAACAGTCCTATCCGCATCTTTTCAAAACAAAGATACAGATAAGACTTTCATCTACTTGATCATTTACGCAAAAACATTGCGATCCGCTTATACAAAAGAAATGTAACCGCCCCGTTTATTCCCGCTTTTATCACATTGAAGCCGATAATAAACGGCATTAATTTCCATACGACATCTTTTGATACTCCCATAAACATCGGAGTAATCAATAAATTTGCCCCGACCATAACAACTGCCATTGCAGCCATTCCCGCCGTCAATCCAAAAACAGCCGTTGCCTTTGTCTTTTTTCTGTTGTAGATCATTCCAGATACGAGGACAAGAACACCCGTAGCGATCATATGCATCAATATCCCATACAGTCCGCTCCCCGCACTCACTGTCAGTCCCTGAACAACCGCCGTCACAACTGTCAAAACAAGCCCAGCCTCCGGTCCGAAGGCAAATGTTCCGATCAGAATAGAAATATCCGCCGGATCATACTCTAAAAACGGCACTGCCGGAAAAATCGGAAAATGAACAAGATATACCATCGCTACCGATATGGCTACCATCACTCCCATTTTTACCATTTTCACTGTTTTCTTCTTACTCATCACCATTTTTACCGTTCCTGTTTCCTCTTCCATTTTTTCTTCTCCTTTTTTTCGTTTCTGCAATTTTATAAAAAAATCCCGAACATATATCATGTTCGGGATAAACTGCACCTGTGTAACTTACCGCCCTTTCCTGAGCAATAAGCGGCACTATCTTCTCTCATCCAGACTATACTGTCGGTATCGGAATTCTTTCTGTTTAAGAAAGTCACCGATTCCACCGCATCGCTGCGGGTCGCGGACTATACCGCCGGTTGGGACTTGCACCCTACCCCGAAGATCGTATTCCATTTACTCTATTCATTATAAATCTATAGTTCTCTATTTTCAAGGACTTTGTTTTCTTTTTAACCTCTATTTTCACATTTTCACAAGCACAAATCCTCCAAAAAAACAAATTTTCTTATGGGTAGTCACTTTTTTAATTTACTTTATCATCTTTTTATTTCTTTTATCACTTTTTCATGTATATAAATATTGTAATAATATCATTTTTCTTTCTGATGCCTTGATTTCTCCGTCAAAGATTCCTCTTTATCCGTTTTTTTCATATTTGGTTCAAATTTTTTCATATTTGGTTCAAAAGTTCCTCACATTTTTTACACATTTTCTGTGTATACTAAAAGTGTTCTCAGATGAGAACACTTTTTCATAAACTTTTTCCCCCATGAGCCGCAGAAATGTGGCTCATCCTTTTTATATCGTTCTTTATGACATCACTCTTCCGCGCATCTTTCCCCAAAGGCGAACCTGAACATAATCATATGCCTTATCATAGATAAGTATTCCTATCTGTCCGGCTATCATAACACCGACAAGAATCGGGGTCGATACTGCTTTTGCAAATAACATTTCTCTGAAAATAACAACGATCGGGATATATACAAGATTAAAGATTCCGTATTTAAAAAGAAGAAACGCCGTCCTGCTCTTTTCTTCCCGCACATGCCGCACGATCCATCTCCATGCAGCTTCTCTCCCCCATATGTATAATCCCATCGCCGCAAATGTAAACACATAAAACTTATTCGGCGCTGTAATAAATCCAAGTATCACTCCTGCCGCATAAAATGCCGCTCCTATCCTAAGTCCGAACTCCCGGATAATGATCCCGACAAAAAAAGATGCCGCCGCCAGCAGAAATAATGTGCTCGTCTCGATCACACTGCCCAACACCATAAAGATCACAGTCAGCGCAAGAAGAAGTCCGCTAAACGCCATTGTTTTTGCCTTTACATGCATGAACACAAGTCGCCTCCCATACATTCGCACAACGAATCCGCAACAAACAGATCACAACACATATTGCCTGTACCGCACGGTGTAGTACCGCTGCTGTATCCATTGCCATAAGAGCTGTTCTGATAACGGCTGCTCGCATAATTCAACTGATTCAAAAGCTGTCTGTACTGCATATTGTTCGGCTCCATATTCACAGCCTGAGCCGCATGGTCTCTTGCCAGAACATTATTGCCAAGTCCCGCATTCGCACAGCTGCTTAAATAATACCAGATTGCAGATCGTTCGTTAATCTGATCAAGCGTGTTGAGCGCTTCGCGAAATCTTCTGCTGTTAATATAATTCACAGCCGCCTGAAGCCTCGGATCCTGCTGTGCGTTCTGATAATTACCGCCCGCACCATAAGAAGAACTGCCCGAGGACGACCCGTAACCATAAGAATATCCGCCGCCCGAAGCTCTCTCTTTCATGATCATATCATAAGCTTCCTGTACTTCTTTAAACTTTTCTTCTGCAAGATCTGCAAGAGGATTATCAACATTCGCATCCGGATGATACTTTCTTGTAAGATCACGATATGCTTTTTTTATCTCATCATCTGACGCGCTTGGAGAAACGCCGAGCACTTCATACGGGTTATTTATCATTTTTTCTGTTCCTCACTTTTCTTTCTCTGTATCTTATTATAACAATTCCACACTCCATCATACAATATATTCCGCAAAATGTCTATATCCGAAAGGCATGGAAGCTTCTCAAATTCTGCCGTACTCTCTGCTATCATCATGCATAAGATCTGTTTGATCCGCTCTTCATATCCTTCTTCTTCGGCAATCTTCTTCAACGGGTTATAGCATCCTTTTTCCAGATCATTCGGCAGATCTTCATATGCGTCCATAAGATAAATAAACTTTCCCATAAAAAATCCCATCTTCCGAAGAGTTTCTTCCCACCGGTCTTTTTTATATAAAAACAGCTCTTCCATCAGTTTCCCGAAACATCCTGCCGTTTTATCCAAATCTGTACTTCCTTCTCTTTCGCAAACAGACAATTCATTCAGAGCCGATTCGATTGCCCTGCTCTGCCTCGGATATTGTTCCATGATTTTTTTTACTTTACCTCGAAGCATCGTTTTTACAGTCAGGCTTGAAACTTTCCTTTCATCCTGCCAATCATCTTCCATATGATAATATGCCATCAACACGTTCATGGCCGCACCATATGACGTAATCTCGTTTGTCAACATTATCTGCTTTTTTACCGGATGCACTTTGCAGCAATGCATATCTGCTCTCGTGTCACTTTCATATAGCGAAGATAACAAAATAATTGCAAATGTCATATCATATGTAAGTGTCATCTGACCTATAAACCCATACTCTTCTTTTAATACATGACACAAACCGCAATAATATGCCTTATATTTTTTTAAATCTTTCACCTTTAATTCCGGTTCACATACCGTCACATACCCAAACATCACTCTTCTCCTCAAACACTTCTTCATTTTCTACATTGTCTTGCTTTGACATGCTTTCATTGTAAAACAATATTTTCCGTCACATTCTTATCGCATTATAACACGCATTCGGCCTGCTGTTTATAAAAATACGGTGAATTATAACTGTGTACTGTTACACAGCTTGCTGATATTAACTATAAATAGCCTTTACAATGTTTTATAAAGTATTTTCAACGTCAGATTCTAATTGTAAACCTGTTTTTATTTTAGGTTGACTTTTGTTTCATTTTCTATTATACTACGCTCGGATACACCAATAAAACCGTGTTCTTTTTCATAACAGTTTTTATGTGCTTTCGTTCTTTTTTATCAAACCATACATTTTACGTAAAGGAGTAATCTTATGAACCAGCGCCTCACTGCCTCACAGGCAGAAAAAACAAAAAAAATCACAATGATCGGACTTATGACAGCTGTAACATGCATTCTCGGACCTCTTTCCCTCCCGCTTCCATTTAGTCCTGTGCCGATCACTCTGACAAACTTTGCGGTTTTTCTTTCTATTTATATACTCGGAATGAAATACGGAACGATCAGTCTGCTCATTTACCTTGCTCTCGGTACAATCGGACTTCCTGTCTTTTCGTCGTTCAGCGGCGGTCTTGGGAAGCTAGCCGGACCGACCGGGGGATATTTGTTCGGTTTCATCTTCCTTGCACTCATCCATGGATTTTTTATGCTGAGATTTCATAAAAAAACGTTTGCTTCAATCATCGGCATGACTCTCGGCATGATTGCCTGTTATCTATTCGGAACGATATGGCTTGCACTACATATGAGCCTTACTTTCAAAGCTGCCCTTATGATCGGAGTCATCCCTTATCTTCCCGGAGATGCTGTCAAGATCGCTCTCGCAGCAATCATCGGACCGAAACTATCAAGCGCAATACAAAAGACACAGAAATGATTATATACTTTCTTAATTCCCTGTTTATAATTTTTCGTATTCTTTTATAGTTTAAACATACTTTTGACATATTTGTTCTTTATAATCTGAGTTAGATAGTTGATAAGCAACTATCTTCCCCTCATAAAGTTGAAGTGTCAAAAGCACTCTACTTTAACTCTCATTCCTTTAGATAACTATAAAACAACGAAACCCGTTAGCCGGAAGGTTAGCGGGTTTTCGCTGTTTATCGTATTCTATGCATCATTTAAAACTATCAAAACAAACTGTCCTATACAAAAAGATCCCGCTTAACGCAGGATCTTTTTCTCACATATAAGAAGCACTTTCACATAACATAACCGTTCTGCTTCTGTTTTTCTTTTTATTCTGCATGAAGGATTTTATAAACTCCGCCCTGAACAATTACAACTGTCGGATCTTTTGTCGGTTCTCCGTCTTCACTCCATGTAATTGATTTTCCTGTCATTCTGTCAACTTTGATCTCTGTCATCGCTTTTTTCAAAGCATCACTCATATCGGAAACGCTCATATCAGGTGTAAGTTCAGCCTTTTCTGCTGCCTCTTTGATCACATATACGCAGTCATAAGCATCCGCTGCAAACTGATTCGGAGTTCCCTTGAAAGCAGCTTCAAAATCGGATACAAATTTCTGTGTCGCTTCATCTTCCGCATCTGCCGTAAACGGTGTAAGGAACATTAAATTCTCAGCCAACGCTGCATCAAATCCGTCTAATGCAAGCAGTCCGTCCATTCCGTCACATCCGAACCACTTCGGTGCAAATCCCATTTTGTTTGCCTGAGCAAGAATCAAAGATGCCTCCTGATAATAAATCGGCAGGAAAACAAGTTCTGCGCCTGCGTCTTTCGCTTTCTGAAGCTGAACGGAAAAGTCTGTCTTACTGTCTGCCGTAAACGCTTCTGCCGCTACAATATCAAGTCCGAGTGTTTTCGCCTGCTCTGCGAATTTCTGATAAACTCCCGATGAATATGTGTCGGAACTGTTGTAAATAACCGCTATCTTTTTCGCCAGATTATTCTCTGAGATATAATCAGCCGATGCTTTTCCCTGATCCGGATCTGAGAAGCACATACGGAATGCATTGTCATACTGAATACTTTCTACAGCCGTTGCCGACGGTGTGAGCTGGAACATATTATCTGCATGTGTCTCTTCTACAACTGCCGTACACGGTGTTGATGTCGTCGTTCCGACTAACATCTGCATTCCCCAGTCTTTCAGCGTATTGTACGCATTAACCGACTTTTCGGAATCAGACTGGTCATCCTCAAATTTAAATTCGATCTGATATCCGTTGATACCGCCAGCTTCATTGATCTCGTCAATCGCAAGCTGGATACCGTTTTGTACTGCCGTACCATAAATCGCCGCATCTCCTGTTGTAGGTCCGATACCTCCGATCTTAAATGTATCCGCGTCTGCCGAACCCTTGTCACTTCCGCCGCCGTTTCCGCAAGCCGCCATTGATACTGTCAGAGCTGATACAAGCGCGATACTTGCTGCTTTCTTCCACATTTTCATAACTAAAACTCCTCCTTGCTAACTTACTGTGTTACTATGGTAACTTGCAGAAGCAGTTTTGTCAAGAGAAAAAACAGATTGTACTCTGTTTTTTCCCTCAAGCTTTTTCACCGATAAAATCAAACCGCTGATTTAAAACTCTTTTTTTTCTAAAATCCGCTGACTCCAAAACCACGAAGCAATCGTAACAATAACTGCCGCCACTATGACAATCGCTGCAATCCCATATTCTCCTATATTGAAAGCAGCCAGAAGAAACTTCTCTTTTAAAGTTTCCGACAGCATTCCTGCTAATTTTGCAGCAATCAGGGCAATCACCATTGCTCCTCCGAATACAATAGGAATAACCAAGCGGCCCTTCTCGCTTTCAAATCTTAATTTCAAAGGAATCATAATATCGTTTAAAATCAATACGGTGATTGTATAAACTCCGTACATCAAGATAAGTTCAGTCAAGCTTTCTTTCGGAGTAAGTAAGAAAAACTGTACAACGACTGAGATTATGCCGACCAAAAACGAAATCGCTGTCATGATCAAAACAAACACGTACTTTTCATTTACATACTGTCTTCTTGTAATCGGCAGAGTAAACAAAAACGGATAACCGTTATCATATTCATCATAACTGATCGTACTTACCGTAAACAAAGTAAAAATAAAAGTGACATATCCAACTGCCGCATAAAGTTCTTTCGTCATGATCCCCATCATCGTTCCGATGATCAAAAAGACCAGCAGCAGATTTTTCCCATTATTTTTCATTAATTTCAAATCTTTGATCAAAAGTCCTTTCACAGTTCGTTCCCTCCTATCATCATCGCAATCAATTCGTCTACAGTGCCTTTTTCCACTACAATATCCGGATAATTTTCGATATAATATTGTTTCTCTTTTGTCAGACAGGCATATCCATAATGTTCTTTCCTTTTTTTCAGCAAATACCTCTTGTCAAGTTCCTCAAACTGCTTTTCATCTACTTTCAGCAATCCGTATTGATTCAGAAGTACATCCGTATCTTCATGAAAGATAATCCTTCCTTCATGAATCATATAAATATCGTCGCACAAACCTTCCAGATCAGAAGAAATATGGGAACTGATCAAAATTGTTCTCTCCCCGTCTTCCTCCATATATTCTCTGAACAGATTCAAAATACTTTCTCTCGCCATCACATCCAGACCTGCTGTCGGTTCATCAAGAAGCAGAAACTTCGCTTTATGCGTCAGCGCGCAAAGCACTTTCAACTTTGCTTTCATTCCGGTTGAAAACTCTTTAATCGATTTATTAAGAGGAATATCCAACTTATTACACAAATCCAGAAAACGCGACTTCTCAAATTCGGTATATAGCGACTCCATCACCGGTATGATATCTTTTACTTTTAAATATCCGCTGAATCCCGAATCTGTCAAAACAATTCCCATCTTCGCTCTGTCTTTCGCTGTTAGCTCCAAAGGTTTTTTCCCGAAGATAGTGATTTCTCCTCCATCCGGCTTTATAAGGCCGAGAAGCGCTTTAAATGTTGTACTTTTTCCTGCTCCGTTTTCACCTACGAGCGCCGTAATATACCCTTTTTCCACCTTCATCGAACAATTCAGCTCGAAATTTTCATATTTTTTTTGCAATTTATTTATTTCCAACATCTTTTAGTCCTCCATGATCAACTCTAACATTTCCCTAATCTGACTGTCATCCAGACCACATCCTCTTGCCTTTTGAACTACTTTTTCCAGATCGCTTTCTATCTCTCTTTTCAATTCCTCTAATATCCGCTCTTTATTTGAAGCCGCGACATAAGTTCCCTTTCCGTGAATCGTCACTGTAAATCCTTCCTGTTCAAGATTATCATACGCTTTCTTTACAGTCAGCGCACTGATCTTCAACTCTTTTGCAAGAGTTCGGACTGAAGGAAGAGCATCATTTTGCTTCAGATCTCCGCCTGTAATAAGTGATTTGATCTGATCCATAATTTGTTCATAAATCGGTACCATCGACGAACTGTTGATTATAATCTTCATATACTTCCTCCTTTCGTCAAACAGTATATAACAGTATATAACTGTTTGTCAACTGTTATATACTGTTTATTTGAAAGTTCATCATAACTTTTCCAAAATGCAAATCCATTTTCTTACATTAACCCAGAAATATCAGAAGGCACATTTCCGTTACAAAAAGCGGGATCGACTGTTTTTTCAACAATCGATCCCGCTATACTAACCGTCCCGGCGCTTCGGACTATCGTTCCATCATACTGATAGACTCTATTCCTACGCTTCCTCCCCGGACAACTTCTATTGTTTTAAATTCTTCCTTCATTAATTTTACGACCGCGTCGTTTTTCGTAGCAGTCTGAACAAACTCCACAAGCACACTGTCTTTTCCGTAATCGATCACTTTCGCCTTAAACGTTTCCGCAATCTGAAACACTTCAACTTTATCCTCAGGTGTGCATTTAAACACTTTCACATATAAAATTTCTTTCATACGCACAAAGATATTTGTAAAATCAATCACTTTGATCACTTCTACCATTCGGTTCAGCTGTTTTTTGATCTGCTCAAAAGTTTCATCATCGCTCACTGTAGCGATCGTCATTCTTGATACTGTCGGGTCTTCCGTTGTTCCTACTGTCAGACTGTCCAGATTATATGTCTTTCCGGAAAAAAGTCCTGTAATTTTTGAAAGTACGCCGACTTGATTTTCAACATAAAGGGAAATCCATCTTTTTTTCATTTTATTTTCCATATTCACGCGCTCCCTTCTAACATTCCACAATCATTTCTTCCAGTGTTCCGCCCGGTTTTATCATCGGATAAACCATCTCTTCCGGATCAATGATAAACTCGATCAAAGTTGGCACAGTTGTATTTTTTCCGGCTTCTTCAAAAGCCTCCTTTATCTCTTCTTTCTTTGTCACGCGGATTCCCTTTGCGCCGTAACTTTCTGCCAGACGCACAAAATCCGGTGTATATTCCGGCATTTCTTCCCCATTTGTTCTTCGGAACAACGCCCCGGAACGCAGATTCGTCATCCCGTAGCGTTTTCCATAAAACAGTTTCTGCCACTGACGGACCATACCGAGATATTCATTATTAAAGACGCACAGAATCAACGGAAGTTCCTCCAAAACAGCAGTCGCAAACTCCTGTATATTCATCTGCATTCCGCCATCACCGGAAATCGCGATCACGGTTCTGTCCGGATTGCCTATCTTCGCTCCGATCGCAGCGGGGAATCCATATCCCATAGTTCCGAGTCCGCCTGATGTAACGAGCTGCTTCTTTTCCGTTATTTCTGCATACTGCGTCACAAACATCTGATGCTGTCCTACATCCGTTGTAATAATAGCATCGTCAAACTGTCTGTTCATCTCTTCGATAATATCTCTTGGTCCTATCGAACCGTGAACTTTCATTGTAAGCGGATGTTCTGCATTCCACTGCGCGATACGTTCTAACCACTCTTTTGTCTCACATGGTTCCACATATTCTCTCATCTTCGCCACAGCTTCTTTCGCATCGGCAACAATAGGCACATGCACATGAATATTTCTTGATATCGACGCTGTATCAATATCTATATGTACAATCTGTGCATTCGGTGCAAATTCATGAAGTTTCCCTGTAATCCGATCATTAAAACGAGTACCGATAGAAAACAACAGATCGCATTCGCTCACTGCCATATTCGCGGCATACGCCCCATGCATTCCCAGGTTTCCGATAAACAGCGGATGATCTGTCGGAACCGCGCCTCGTCCCATGATCGTCGTCACTACAGGAACGTTTGTTATATTGACTACTTCCGTAAACTCTTTATTCGCTCTTGCGATATTCACTCCGCCTCCTGCAAGAAACAGCGGTTTTTTCGCCTTATTGAGCATCTTAAGCGCGCGTTTAAGCTGCCCCATATGAACGCTCGTATTCGGCTTATATCCACGAAGATTTACCGTTTCCGGATATTCCGGGCTTCCAAGCTCACTCATCACATCTTTCGGAAGGTCGATCAGCACTGGTCCCGGTCTCCCTGTCCGCGCAATATAAAACGCCTCTTTAATGATCCTTCCAAGATCTTCTCTTTTACTCACGGTCACACCGTACTTTGTAATACTTCGTGTGATTCCTACGATATCCACTTCCTGAAACGCATCGTTTCCGATCAGATGGCGGGCCACCTGACCTGTAAAACAAACTAACGGCACACTGTCATAATTCGCCGTTGCCAACCCGGTAACAAGATTCGTCGCTCCCGGACCGCTTGTCACAAGGCACACGCCGACTTTCCCCGTTGTCCGCGCATATGCATCTGCCGCATGTACAAGCGCCTGTTCATGTCTTGGCAAGATCACTTTGATCTCATCTTGTCTGTATAACTCATCGCTAATATCAATCGTACACGCTCCCGGATATCCGAAAATCGTATCGACTCCTTCTTCTTTTAACGCTCTTACGAGCAGCTTATTTCCCGTAATCTGTCTCAAAATCTTACCTCCTCAAACTAAGGGTCTGTCTCTCATACTCTCATTGCCTGAAAAAACAACAACTCCGAATCCAAATTTTCTCTTCCGGCATCTTAAGCAATATGATACTTTGTATCCGGTATCTTGTCAATTTCCTATCCTTGATCTTTTTTATCTATGGCAGCAGTTCAGCCATACAGACGTCCGCCCGTTCATGAGTAAAACAGCAGCACCGGCCACAAGAAGCACCCGTGCGGTTTTACGAATGACGCAGTCGGAACTGTTACTTTCTGCATCGTATCATTCCGACAATAGAATACACCGCTAGAGCCGCAGCATTTACGATGACAACACTTGCTCCTGCGGGAGTTGCCCATACATAAGAAATCGCAATCCCGATCACAAGACATAAAACAGATATTACGGCGGAATTTATAATGACAGACCGAAATGTTCTGCATACACGCATCGACGTCAGCGCCGGAAAGATGATCAGACTGGAGATCAAAAGAGCTCCCATCATCCGCATCCCAAGCACGATTGTCACGGCTGTCAGCACAGCGATCAGCGTATTGTACAGATTGGCTTTTACTCCCGTTGCCTGCGCAAATGTTTCATCGAATGTGACCGCAAATATTTTATTATAAAAAAGAAGATACAAAACGAGAACGATTCCCGCCAAAATAACACTCAGCCGAACATCTTCGGCGCTCATAGCCAAAATACTGCCGAACATATAATTGTACACATCTGTATTCATTCCTGTCGTCATGGAAATCACCATGACTCCAAGGGCAAGAGAGGTTGTCGAAATAAGCGCGATTGCCGCATCACCTTTGATCTTGCCGTTTCCCTTTATCCTTAAAATCAAAACAGCAGCAAGTACAACAACCGGGATCGCAACAGAAAGCGGAGCTGCCTGAAACGCAGTTGCCACCGCAAGAGCGCCAAAACCAACATGAGACAAGCCGTCTCCTATCATCGAATATTGTTTCAGCACAAGACTGACGCCAAGCAGCGCGGCGCAAAGGGCAACTAATGAACCTACCGCAAACGCCCGTACCATAAACGGATAAGAAAACATTTCCACAATCGTATCAATCATGCTCTTCACCTCCGAGGAATTTCTTTCCGATCCGGCTTTTACGATAGTCTTCTGCCGTTCCGAAAAATCGGACCGTCTCCTGCAAATGAAGAATATGACTTGCATTTTCCACTGCAGTTTCTATATCATGAGAGACCATCACAACCGCGATATTTGATTCCTGATTGATCTTTCGGATCAGATCATAAAATTCTCCTGTTACGATCGGATCAAGTCCCGTCACAGGTTCATCAAGTAAAAGTAGGCTTTTCGTCGCACAAAGCGCCCTTGCAAGAAGCGCTCTTTGCTGCTGTCCGCCCGAAAGATCCCGAAAGCATTGGCGCGCCAAATCTGTGATTCCTAACATTTCCATCTTTTCTGCCGCAGCTTCTTTATCTTCTTTCCTATAAAACGGCTTCCACCCACGGCCGTTTAATCTTCCCGACAAAACGACTTCATAAACGCTGGCAGGAAATCCTTTTTGCTCTTCATTTTTCTGCGGCAGATATCCGATCTCATTTTTCTTCAGTCCGTCTCCGTATATGATTTTCCCCCGGTCTGCGCCTTTTAGTCCGAGCAGGCTTTTGACAAGGGTGCTTTTACCTGATCCATTCTCTCCGACAATGCAGAGGTAATCTCCCCTTTCAATAGAAAAATTCAATTCTTTTACAACCGTTTGTCCTTCGTAACCGATGGAAACATTTTCACACGTTATCAGCGCCATCAGTTCAAAACCTCCTTTAACGTATCTGCGTTCTTTTGCATCATCGTAAGATATGTCTCGCCTTTTTCAAAATCTTCTGCCGAAAGGTTATGGCAGCTATAAAATATTCTCACTTCCGTACCGGAAGCTTCGGCTACCGCATTTGCAATGTCTGCATTGCTTAACTCCATTTTAAGCACTGCCGGAACGTTCTCGTCTTTTGCCTTTTCAATCAAAAATACCATTGTCGCCGCGCTCGGCTCTGTATCACCTGCGCATCCCGGAAATGCCGCATAATATTCCAATCCATACTCTTTTGCAAAATAAAGAAACGGAAAACGATCTCCGAATATTAATAAATTTCTTTTTGACTGTCTCACAACTTCTCGAAACCGCTTATCCAATTGTGCAAGCTCTGTCTGATATCTATCTGCGTTTTCCTCATACGCCGCTTTATTTTCAGAGTCTTTTTGAATGAGAACTTCTTTGATCTTCTCCACGATCACAGATGCATTGACAGGAGACGTCCATACATGTTCGTCAATTTCATGGACAGATCCCTCATGTTCCTCTTCACCGTGCATTTCATGGTGAGAGTCTCCTGCCGGTTCTTTCATTCCTTCTACATGTTCTTCTTCCTCCGTTTCAACACAATCGAGAAGTCTTATCGAAACCCGGTCTTTATCCGGCATGGAACTTAAAATATCTTCAACCCACACATCATTTTCCCCGCCGACATAAATGAACACGTCACTGTTTTCAATAGCGATCATATCTTGCGGCGTCGGCTCATAAGAATGACTTTCCTCCCCGGGTTTTAAAAGCATTTTTAAGTCTACGCAGTCTCCGGCGATCTCCCTTACAAAATCATACGGAGGAAAAATTGTCGTCACAACACTCAGCCGCCCATTTTCATTTGTTTTGTTTTGTTCTCTATGCCCCCCGTCTTTATCAGCCGGGTAACCTGCACATCCCTGCACAATAACAGCAAGGCACAGAACGAGAACCGCCGGTCCCCGTCTGCGCCATATTTTTTTCTTAACATCTTTCATATGTTGTAAAACAAAATTCCAGATCAAAACAAGTCTGCTCCTCACTTTCCTGCGTCATCTTCCACTCGCTCATCTCATCCAAATTCGGGAAATAAGTGTCTGCCTGAAATGCACGATCCACTTTTGTCACATAAATTTTATCACAATACGAAAGCATCATCTTGTAGACGCTCTCTCCTCCGATAATGTAGATTTGTTCCGTATCATACTTTCCGAGTTCATTCATCAATTCTTCTTCATCGTGAACGATCACCGCACCTTTTGCTTCATAGTTTCTGTCTCTTGTAAGCACAATATTGATCCTGTTTTTAAGCGGCATCCCATTCGGGAAACTTTCCAGTGTCTTTCGACCCATTACGATAACTTTACCTGTCGTTGTTTCTCTAAAAAACTTCATATCAGACGGAATACTCACAAGAAGCCTGTTCTTGTATCCGATTCCCCAGTTTTTATCGGCACATACGATTGCTCTCATACTCCGCACACTCCTTTCTCTACTCAAACAGCAATCGGAATATTTTTAATCTGCGGATGCGTCTCATAGCGATCCAGTCTGACGTCATCCGGTGTAAAATCATAAAAGTCTGTAATCTCAGGATTCAGCCAGAACGTCGGCGCCGGAAGCGGTTCTCTGGAAATCAGTTCCTCGATCATCGGAACATGCCTGTCATAAATGTGCGCATCTGCGATCACATGCACAAACTCTCCTGCTTTCATTCCGCATACTTGTGCAAGCATATGAACGAGAACCGCATACTGACACACATTCCAGTTATTTGCCGCAAGAACGTCCTGAGATCTTTGATTTAAAATAGCATTCAGCGTCAATTTCTCACTGTCTTTTTCTTTTGTCACATTGAACGTCATACTATATGCACACGGATAAAGATGCATCTCATGCAGGTCATTATGAACATAAATGTTCGTCATGATACGTCTGCTGTACGGATTATTTTTCAGATCAAATATGACACGGTCCGTCTGATCCATCCGGCCTTCTTTATACTGATGCTTCACTCCCATTTGATAGCCGTAGGCTTTTCCGATCGACCCTGTCTCATCCGCCCAACTGTCCCAAATGTGGCTTTTTAATTCATTTACATTATTTGATTTTTTCTGCCAGATCCAAAGCAGCTCGTCCACACAGCTTTTTATCGCTGTACGGCGCAGTGTCAACGCCGGAAATTCTTTCGATAAATCATATCGGTTCACAACGCCGAATCGTTTGATCGTATATGCAGACGTTCCGTCTTCCCAGACCGGACGCACTTTTTCTCCTTCTGTGCTCGTACCGTTGTCAATAATATCACGGCACATATCGATAAACACTTTATCTGCGTAACTCATATATCTTCTCCTTTTATCAATTCCTTTTCCGCTCTTCCGGCTCATTTACTTCCGCCTGTTCTCACGGATCTGCAATATTATTCAATATCTTATCCAAATTCTTTCTAAGAGCTTCTGTTTCCCTCTTTGTCATCCCTCTCGTCAGTTCTCTGTCCAGCTTGCGCCTGTCAGCTTCCATTTTTCTTCTAATATCATAAGCTTTTTCCGTAAGATAAATTATCTTTTTTCTTCTGTCGTTTGCATTCGGTACACAGAAAATATATCCTTTTTCATCTAAGCGCTTCAGTATTCCGGTCACAGTCGGATTTTTCAGATTCAGATTTTTCTCCACATCTCTCTGACTCACTTCATCTTTACTCGTATGAAACAAATAATCGAGCACCGCGCACTGGGATGATGTGATTCCTATTTTTTTCAATCGTTCATTAAGATCTTTTTCATATACATTATTGACCTGTTTTATGATAAAACCGATCGGCAAACTCCGATTTTCCATCTGCACTCCTTATTCGGACTTTTTGAAAATTCAACTGCTCCCGCCCGGCATCTAAAATCCGGCGGCAGTTTCTATCAATACTCTCTGATCATGCTGCTCACTTCAAAAATACTTTTCATTTCCTTCAACTCACAAAGCGCGCTTCCCATATGTTTTTCTTTCACTTTCTCCGTTACGATCACAAGCTCCGCTCTGTCCGTCTTGGCGTTTTTCTGTACGACTCTTGCAATACTCACCTTATGTTCCCCGAACACCTTCGCGATCTGCGCCAGAACACCCGGGCAGTTTTCAACCTGCATCCTAAGGAAGAATTTATTTTTCACATCTCCGAAATCTTTTACGGCAAGCTGCTGATAACATGTACAGCTTATCCGTCCGCTGCATCCGTATTCAATATTTCTCGCCTCGTCGATCACATCCCCTACAACCGCGCTTGCCGTCGGCATCTCTCCTGCGCCTCTTCCGTAGAACATCGCATCGTCCACTGCATCTCCGTGAATAAATACAGCGTTAAAAGAATCTCTTACAGATGCCAGCGGATGATCTCTCGCGATCATGACCGGGTAAACTCCGACCTCGATTCCTTCCGGCGTATTTCTCGCCACACCAAGCAGCTTGATCACGCTGTCAAACTCTTTGGCATAGGCGATATCTGCCGCCGTAATTTTTGTAATTCCTTCCGTATACACATCCGCAAACACGACTCTTGAATGAAATGCAATAGAAGCCATGATCGCCATCTTCCTTCCGGCGTCAAGACCTTCTACGTCCGCCGTCGGATCTGCTTCCGCATAGCCGAGTTCCTGCGCTTTTTTCAAAGCATCCGAAAATTCCATTCCATCCTCAAACATCTTCGTTAAAATATAGTTCGTCGTACCGTTCACGATTCCGAGTATGTCTGTCAGGTCGTTGCCCGCAAGACACTGTTTCAGTGGTCGGATGATCGGAATACCACCTGCCACTGCCGCCTCAAACAGAAAATCTTTTCCCGCTGCCTGTGCCGTGTCAAAAATCTCTTTTCCTTCTTCCGCAATCAGATCTTTATTTGCAGACACAACGTTTTTCCCTGCTTTTAAAGCCTCCAGTATCATCGTTTTCGCCGGTTCGATACCGCCGATTACCTCAATTACGATCTGAATCTCATCATCTTCTATAATTTCTTTCCAATCATCTGTAAGAAGCGTCTCATCGACTCCTTCTCTTTTCTTATTCTTATTATGGACAAGAATCTTTTTAATCTCAAGCTGCGCACCGATCGTCTTATCCATCGTCTCCGCCCTCTTACGAAGAAGCTTGTACACACCCATTCCGACAGTTCCAAGTCCGAGAAGTCCTACTTGTATTTTACGCATATCGAAACCTCACCTTTTCTTTCCGTTCTTTTATAAATCTAATCTCTGAGATACATGTTATTTATTATACTTTGAAAAAAACAAATTGTAAAAGACTTTTTAACGTATATCATCTATTATATAGTATAAAATAAAAAGCACTCGCATCTCATCTGAGATATCAAGTGCTTTTTAAGAGCGACAGACGGGGTTCGAACCCGCGACCCCGACCTTGGCAAGGTCGTACTCTACCAGCTGAGCCACTGTCGCATTTTCTCCGTTCCGTTGACCGGAACAATACATACTATACTACGCACAAAGAGAAATGTCAACACCTTTTTTTATTTTTTTATCATAAATTGCATTCATGGATTGTATTCCAAAAATTCTCAAAACTTTTTTATTTTCTCATTACTTTTAAAGAGTTTTCAGCTCCATATATTTTCGCATTGCACCTCACCCACTTCGATGCTATACTTTTTATGTATTTGTATTACTCAGAAAGGAGTCCTATCATTATGAAATTTATATATCCTGCGGTCTTCCGCAAAAACGAAAGCGGCGGGTACGATGCATATTTCCCGGATCTTGAATGCTGCGAAGCATCGGGAGATACTCTCGACGATGCAATCGACAATGCAAATGAAGCCGCCCGCAACTGGATCATGGTAGAATTTGAAGAAGAAAATCCTGTCTTCCCATATATTTCAGATATCAATGATATTGAAACAGAGGCGGGCGATATCGTTCGGAATATTTCGGTAAACATCCGGTTCTATGAAGGCTGGGATGAATAAAGACGCATCCGGCGATATACGCTGAAATTCGTTTAGCTATAATAAAATAAAACCTCACTGCAAAAACGTACCGGGCTTTGATCTGACTTTTTCAAAGCAGTACAGTTAAGGCAGTGAGGTTTTTATTCTTATTTTTCTGTTTCGGCTGTTGTTTCAAGACCAAGTTCATTCAGCTGTTTTACATCAACGACACTTGGCGCTTCCGTCATAAGGCAAGACGCATCTTTCACTTTCGGGAATGCGATCACATCACGAATGCTGTCCTGTTTTGCCATAAGCATAACGAGACGATCCAAACCGTAAGCAAGTCCTGCATGAGGCGGAACTCCATATTTAAACGCATCAAGAAGGAATCCAAACTGGCTGTATGCCTGCTCTTTTGTAAAGCCGAGCACTTCAAACATCTTCTCCTGAATATCATCCTGGAAGATTCGGACGCTTCCTCCTCCGATCTCATTTCCGTTCAAAACGATATCATATGCTTTTGCGCGCACTTTTCCCGGATCGCTGTCGATCAGCGGAAGATCTTCCTCCATCGGCATCGTAAACGGATGATGCATTGCCACATAGCGGTTCTGCTCTTCACTCCACTCAAGAAGAGGGAACTCTGTGATCCATACAAATCGGAATTCATTTTTATCAAGCAGTTCAAGCTGTTTTGCCAGTTCCACACGAAGCGCTCCGAGGCTGTCCCACACAACCTTGTTCTTATCTGCCGCAAAAAGCAGTAAATCACCGGCTTCTGCTCCCATCGCCTTGATCAGCGCATCCATCTCTTCTTCCGTCATAAATTTTGCAAAGGAAGATTTTATACTTCCGTCTTCCTGGATCGCAATATAAGCGAGTCCTTTTGCGCCGTAATCTTTCACAAATGCCGTCAGTTTATCAATCTTCTTTCTCGGCATCCCGCCCTGACCTTTCGCGTTGATACCGCGTACACTTCCGCCATTTTCGACTGCTCCGGTAAATACGGAAAAGCCGCAGTTTTTCACGACGTCTGTCACATCTGTAAGTTCCATGCCAAAACGAAGATCGGGCTTATCCGAACCGAAACGATCCATCGCTTCCTGCCATGTCATTCTCTGGATCGGAAGCGGTACATCTACGCCGAGAACTTCTTTAAATACTCTCGCAAGATAACGTTCATTTACATCGATCACTTCATCTACATCGACAAAAGAAAGTTCCATGTCGATCTGTGTAAATTCCGGCTGTCTGTCCGCACGGAGATCTTCGTCACGAAAACATCTTGCAATCTGAATATACCGGTCAAATCCCGAACACATCAAAAGTTGTTTATAAAGCTGCGGCGACTGCGGAAGTCCGTAAAAACTTCCCGGATGCACGCGGCTTGGCACTAAATAATCTCTCGCGCCTTCCGGCGTACTTTTTCCGAGTACCGGCGTCTCTACCTCAAGAAATCCTTCCTCTGAGAAAAACTGTCTTGTCAATGTCATCACTTGACTTTTCATCATCAGATTTCTCTGAAGATCGGCTCTTCTAAGGTCAAGATAGCGATATTTCAAACGAACTTCTTCTTTTGTCTTAGAGTTTTCCTCAATCGGAAACGGCGGTGTCAAAGCCTCTGAAAGAATTCTGAGTTCACTTGGGATAACCTCGATCTCCCCTGTCGCAATCTTATCGTTTACAGCGCCGGAACGCATTGCCACCTCTCCGACGATCGCAACGACATATTCGGAACGAAGTCCTGCTGCCTTCTCGATCAGCGCCGCATCTGTCTTGCCTTCTTCACATACGACCTGAATGATTCCCGAACGATCACGCACATCTACAAACACAAGCCCGCCTTTATTTCTGTTCTTTTGAACCCATCCCATAATGGTCACTTTTTCACCTGCGTTTGCCGCAGATAATTCTCCACATCTGTGAGTTCTCTTAAGTCCCTGCATTGATTCAGCCATTGTACACCTCCGTAATATCTGTATATCCCTGTTCTGCAAGCTGTTCCTTTTGGAACTTCTTGTTTTTCTTCATATTTACTATCATAACCTGTCTGCCTGCTTCCCGCTCTTTGCGCGCTTCTTCAAGCACCTCCAGAAGTTTCTCCTGCGGAAGTTTTTTCTCGATCAGAAACGCTTTTTTCGGTTTGCTCGTCGGCACTTCGTATCCCCGTTCCAACAGCAGCATGACGATCCGCTCAAACCCGATGGAAAATCCAACTGCCGGCGTATCCTGTCCCGTAAATTTTCCGATCATCTTATCATAACGTCCGCCTCCGCCGACGCTTCCGCCGAATTCATCCATGGAAATCTCAAAGATTGTTCCTGTATAATAAGACATTCCCCGCACAAGCGTCGGGTCAAAACTCATCTTAAATTCAGCTTCTTTCTGACTCTCCACACTCGTGATGATCATTTCCAGTGAATCCGCCGCCTCAGGCGCAAGATAGCCTTGTAATTTCTCTTTACAGAGACGGACGCCTTCCACATCATTCGTGATCTCTTCAAAAAGAGCGAGATATTTTTCCACCGATTCTTCCGCATATCCGTTTCCTTTCAGCTCTGCCGCCACGCCGTCCAATCCGATCTTGTCCATCTTATCGAGCGTAATAAACACACTGTCATAATCTTCTTCTTGGAATCCGCTGTACGCAGCCATTGCTTTCAGAAAACGCCGGTCGTTGATACGGATTGTAAAATTCTTAAAATCTAACTTTCCAAGCAGCGCTGTTGTGGCAAGAATCAATTCAATCTCTGCCAGATTCGACGGTTCTCCGAGGATGTCTATATCGCACTGCATAAACTGACGAAAGCGTCCTCTCTGCGGACGATCCGCTCTCCACACATTTCCCATCTGAAGTGCCTTAAACGGAGACGGCAGTTCATTCGCATGATTTGCATAGTATCTTGAGAGAGGAACAGTCAGGTCGTAACGAAGTCCTCCGTCCACGAGATCTGCCTCTTCTTTCGCTGTATCAAGTTTTAGCTTCTCCCCTCTTTTTAAAATCTTAAAAATAAGTTTTTCATTATCTCCGCCCTGCTTACTGCATAAGTTCTCGATATGTTCCACACACGGAGTTTCCATAGAGGAAAATCCAAATGTTTTATATGTCTCTTTGATAAGACCGATAACATAATCCCGAACTTCCATTTCCGCCGGCATCATGTCTTTCATGCCTGTAACCGGTTTCTTTTTCAGCGCCATAACCATTCTCCTTTTCGTTCTATCATTTCATCGACCCTGTCGATATATTCCATAATATTTTTCACGTTTTCACAGCGAACCAGATTAATCTCTTTCCCGCTATCTGTCCGGATCGGATCTTTGAGTAATATCTTCGTCGACGCTCCCGCTCCGGCTGCCAGTATCGTCTGTTTTTCTTCCATAATCAGTATATTGTATATTCCGGCTTTGTCAAGTTCTGCATAACCGACATTTTCAAAATTTCCCGCAATATTTTTCTGCCTGTATAAATAATACGGCTGCAGTCCAATCCGCTTGGCACAATCAGCTGCCGACATTATCATCTGCGAAATCTCAGAATGAAGATCCTGTTTTCTTCCCTCCTGTCCGTATCTCGCCGCTCTTTTGATCGCCAGCGCATGAACCGTCAGACTGTCAGGATGCATTTCTTCCACCTGCCGAAGCGTATCTTCCATATCAGAAGCATCCTCTCCCGGAAGCCCGGCGATAAGATCCATATTAATATTGTCAAATCCCAGTTTCCTCGCCAGATAGAATGCATCTTTTGTCTGTGCCACCGTATGATTTCTTCCGACCAGATCTAATGTCTTTTGCTGCATTGTCTGAGGATTTATTGAAATACGAGTCACCGGGTATTTTCTGATCACCGCAAGCTTTTCTTCCGTAATGCTATCCGGTCTTCCTGCCTCCACTGTAAATTCAAGTACGTTTGACAAGTCGAAATTCTCCGTGATCGTCTTTAATAAACGATCCATCTGCTCTGCCTCCAAAGTCGTCGGCGTTCCTCCTCCGATATACACGCTGTCCGGTCTGTGCCCTTCCGACATTTTCCCGATTGCCCGGATTTCTTTCAACAAAGCAAAAAGGTAACTTTCCACCTTATCTTTCCACTCTGCGATCGGCGAAGAACTAAACGAACAGTAAGAGCATACGCTTGGGCAAAACGGAATCCCTACATATAAACTAAACCCATCCTTATAATCCAATTTGGACAAAAGTTTCTTTTCCCTCACAGCAATCTCACATGCAAGCTGCGCTTTCTCTTCACTGACAAAAAATTCATCACGAAACGCTCCGACTGTCCTGCGGACTGCTTCCGCTTCCGTCATCGATTCATATTGTTCCAATTTTGTCATGGCAAGTTTTGTCGGCCGCACTCCTGTAAGTGTTCCCCATGCAAGCGTTGTCCTTGTCTGTTGTTCGAGATATCGGTACAACAAACGAGTCAGTTCTTTTTTTATTGCCTGTTCTTTCGCCTCTTCTGTCTCCATTTCCGAAAGATCACCTGCTGCCGCTTCCACTTCCTCAAGCGCAATGGAAAAGCAAGACCCTCCGGGCAGATTTAATGCCACAAGAGATTCCTGCTTTTCATCTACATTCTGTATGATCTCTTCATTGGGGAAAAAGGCTTTTACAAGATGATATACATTGTATGTATATTTATTTTTCTTACTTGATACTTTAATCATCGTCTCTCCCCATTTCCTATTATCTCTGCGAAGCCTATTCCATCGCCACCTGTTATATCCATTCCTATATTCCAATCATTCCCGTTCACTTATTAACTTTATATGAAAGGATTATATTTCTTTTCATGCGAAATCGTTGTCTCTTCCATATGTCCGGGATATACTCTCGTATCTTCCGGCAAAACCAGAAGTTTTTCTCTTACCGAACGGACAAGCTCACTTCCGCTTCCCGTAGGAAGATCCGTTCTTCCGATAGAATTATGAAAAAGGGTATCTCCGCTGAACAATACATGTTCTTCTCCGATATAATAACAGCATCCGCCCTCTGTATGTCCCGGAGTCGGAATAATCTCCACCTGAAAGCCTGCGGTTTCTATCTGCGTATCCGCTTTTACATACTCTGCTTTTGTAAACACATATGACTGTCCGAGCATCGTCGCCGATGCATTCAGCACCGGATCGCATAAAATATTTTCTTCCCCTTCATATGCATAAACCGGACATCCGAAGATTTCCGCAAAGCGTTCCGCTCCCATAATATGATCAAAGTGACCATGCGTCAAAAGCAGCGCTTTTACGCAAAGTCCTGCATCTTTTATATGCTTTACGAATTCCTGAGGACAATCCGCCATATCTACGGCAAAACATTCCGAAGTCATCTCGTTTATTACGATATAACAATTCGTTCCTACAGGTCCGAATACAAATTTCTCAATGCGCATGAACTGTCTCTCCTTTTTATCAACTCTGACTTTGTTCAAACTGTCATTTTACTCCCGCCGCCTCCGCAACGGGAACGCTATTGCTTCTTACTTGAAAGGCTTCATATAAGATCAACCCGTCGTTCTCTCAATATCAAGAACTCCCTGAAGCTGACGCAGTTTCTCTATGATCGCATGGAGTTCCTCTCTTCCGTTTACAATAAATCCCATATCGATCGTTGCTGTTCCCTTTTTGCTTGTGCGAACATTCATAGACTTCACATCTATTTTCGCTTCTGTAAATACTTTTGAGATATCCATAAGGAATCCTTGTCTGTCGTTTGCGTACATCTTAAGCTCTGCCAGATATTTTCCGCCGCCCTCTGTCTCGGACGTATCTTCCCACTCCGCGTCGATCAAACGCGCCCTCTCTACATCAGAAAGGTGGAGCATATTAATACAGTCCGTCCGATGGATTGACATTCCCCGTCCTCTCGTGACAAATCCGACGATCTCGTCTCCGGGAACCGGATTGCAGCATTTTGAAAAACGCACTGCCATATCATTAATTCCTTTTACAACAATACCGCTCTTTGACTTTGCAATGTGAACTTTTTGAGAGTTTGCTTCTGAGATTCTCTCAAGAATCGTCTCGTCTGTAATTTCTTTCTTATGTTCTTTTTCGTACTCCTCAAAAAGTCTGTTTACAACCTGTCCTTCCTTTAAACCGCCATGACCGATCGCCGCCAAAACAGCGTCCCAATCCCTGAAGCCGTACTTTTTCTGAACAACCTGCTGATACTTCGGTTTCAGTATATTTTGGAGATTAATTGATTTCCCCCTGCAATAGGAAACGATCAATTCTTTTCCCCGGATAATATTATCTTCCTTAAACTCTTTTTTGAACCACTGGTTAATTTTATTTTTTGCCTGTGTACTCTTAACGATATTCAGCCAGTCGCGGCTCGGTCCTTTTGAATTCTGCGACGTAAGAATCTCGATCCTGTCGCCGTTTTGTATTTTATAATCTATATTGACAAGTTTTCCGTTTACACGTGCACCGACCATCTTATTTCCCACGGCGCTGTGTATCGCATACGCAAAGTCAACCGGTGTGGAACCGTTCGGCAAATTCTTCACGTCACCGTTTGGCGTAAAACAGTAAACGTCTTCAGCAAACAGATCAAGGTCGCCTTTTAACAGGCTTAAAAACTCCCGGTTATCCGACATGTCTCTTTGCCATTCCAAAATCTGACGCAGCCAGTTCAGCTTAGCCTCCTGAGATTCCATACTCTTCGCTGAATCTCCGCCTTCTTTATATTTCCAGTGAGCCGCAATACCGTATTCAGCCGTCTTATGCATCTCTTCTGTTCTGATCTGGATCTCAAACGGCTGTCCTGACGGTCCCATCAGCGTTGTGTGAAGAGACTGATACATATTCGGTTTCGGCATCGCAATATAATCTTTAAACCTTCCGGGAATCGGCGTGTACATCTCGTGGATTACTCCAAGCGCCGCATAACAATCTTTTACAGAATCAACAATTATCCGCACCGCAAACAGATCGTATACCTGATCCAGCGTCTTATTTTGATTCACCATTTTCTTATAAATACTGAAAAAATGCTTTACACGTCCATATACTTTCGCCTCTATATGCGCATTTTTCATATGTTTCGAAACTTCGGCTACTATCTGCTGCACAAATTCCTCGCGTTCTGTTTTCCTTCGGTTCAGATCCCTCACGAGATTATAATAAACTTCCGGTTTCCAGTATTTTAAAGACAAATCATCTAATTCTGTCTTAATCTTGGAAATTCCGAGTCTCTGCGCGATGGGAGCATAAATATCCATCGTCTCTCTCGCTTTTTCCTGCTGCTTTGTCGGAGTCATAAATTCAAGCGTACGCATATTATGCAGTCGGTCTGCCAGTTTAATAATAATAACCCGGATGTCCTTCGCCATCGCAAGAAACATTTTCCTGAGGTTCTCTGCCTGAACTTCTAATTTGTCCTGTGAATAATTCAACTGGCCAAGCTTTGTAACGCCGTCCACAAGAAGAGCGACTTCTTCTCCGAACTCACCTGCCACATCGTCAAGCGTCATATCCGTATCTTCTACTGCGTCGTGGAGCATTCCTGCCACGATCGTCTCTTTGTCCATCTCAAGATCCGCCAAAATAATACCGACCCAGAGAGGGTGGATAATATACGGCTCTCCTGATTTTCTCACCTGATCACGATGCGCTTCTTTCCCTATACGATAAGCTTTTTCGATCATGGTAATATCCGCAGACGGATGATACTTTCTCACTCTTTCAATAAGAACATGATAAAGCTGCTCCGGATCTTGATAATCCTCCGGCGCTTTTACTGCATGACCGTCCACGATCTCCAGATTTTTATTCAATTCTTCATATTCTGCCGTTCCTGCCATAGTAAAGTCCCCTTCTCTCATGCAGCTCATTCAACAAAGTTATAAGATCGTTTAATTATATCATTTCTTTTGATAATTTACAATCGTAAGCTGTATGCTTCGTCTGCCCATATATTCGTTAATTGACGGAAAATAAGTAACCGCGGTGACTTTTCCTGCCAGCATCTCTTTCAGGCAAGTCTTTACATCGCCGAAATAAACCGCTTTCATACGATTTCCCTGCTTATCTTCCAATATACACTGCAAAACATTCTCGTTTTTCCCTACAATTTTAGGTTGAATCACCTTCAGATCTTTCTCCGCAAACAGCGGTCTTTTATTTCCTTTTCCGAAAGGTTCCATCACCTGAAACTGCTCGATCAAATCTTCTGTTAAATACGGAAAAGGAACTTGCATATCGATATATACTTTCATTTGAAGGTCTTCTTCTGTCAATGTACAAAGAGAATTGATCGTTTCTCTGAATCGCTGAACATTCTCCTCTTTCAGGGACACGCCTGCCGCCTGCCTGTGGCCGCCGAATTTTGTAAACAGCGCCTGACATTTACACAATTCTGTAAACATGTCATACTCTTCCGTAGACCGTCCCGATCCTTTCACTCCGTCTTCTGCCTTTGTTAAGATGATCGTAGGCCTATAATATCTGTCTCTGATCTTTCCTGCGATAATTCCCGCAATACTTTCATGACAGTCCGGCAGATAGATCACAAATACTTTGTCCTCTTTCAGCGAGGTAGTTTCTATCATCTCTGCCGCTTCTTTAATTCCTCGTTCCGTCATTTCCTTACGGCTGTCATTTAACGCCTTTAAATCTTCCGCCAACATGACCGCATCCCGCCTCGTCCGTGTACTCAGCAGTTCCAATGCTCTTTTTGCGGTGTCCAGTCTCCCGCTCGCATTAATACATGGTCCAAGAACAAACCCGAGATCGTATGTATTCAAATATTCGGGATTGATTCCCGTACATTCTATAAGCGCTTTTAACCCTTCATTTTTTGTGCGCTTGAGCATCTCAAGTCCCTGTTTCACAAAAATACGATTTTCTCCCTTTAGCGCCATCACATCACCTACTGTTGCAATCGCCACATTTTCCATAAGATAATCAACGTCTTCCGGATCTCGGAGCATAACATTATACAATGCCTCTACTAACTTATATGCGACCGCTGCCCCGCACAGATTTTTAAAAGGATACTCACAATCCGGACGCCTTGGATCTACAACCGCATCAGCCTGCGGCAGGAGATATTCCCGTTCTTTGTTTATTTCTACAAAAGGAACTTGATGATGGTCTGTCACGATCACCGTAAGACCGTTTTTTCTTCCGTAAGTGATTTCTTCCGCAGCCGCAATCCCGTTATCACATGTAATAATCGTATCGATCCCATCATCTAACGCCCGGTCGATCAGCATTTTATTTAATCCGTATCCGTCTTTAATCCTGTCGGGAATATCTGTATCAACATCTGCTCCGAGTCCTTCCAGACCTTCTTTCAAAATATAAGCTGCATTCACACCGTCAATATCATAATCTCCGATCACCCTTACGGGTTTTTCTTCCCTGATCTTCTCCGATAAGATCTCAACCGCCTTATCCATGTCCTTCATTAACATTCCGTCATACAGGTCGGCAATCGTTCCGTTCAAATAAAGATTAATCTCTTCATCTTCTATAATATCTCTGTTTCTGATCAGGCGGGCAATGACCGGCGAAATATTATATTTCGCTCCGATACTGCTGAAATCAGCTTTCTTCATCATTACATACCAGCGTTCCATCGTTTGTTCCTCCAAGTATATCACGTACATTTTTGTATTATAGTATCATAATTTTCAAAATATCACCATAGAGAAAACCGGCCGTAAAACGTTTCCGCTTCACGACCGGTCTTTTCATTTCCGTTTCAAACAATCTTTTAACGAAAATTTATCTTCTCTTTTTTTTCTTTTTTGTTTTTGATTTTGCTGCTTTTTGAACATTTCCGTCCGATGAGCTTTCTTCTGACGACTCTGTCTTTACACTTTCAACCTGTTTCGCCGGTACGGAAGCAGCCTGAACTTTTGCATTCTTCCCGGTCTTCATAACATACCAGAGCGCGCCTGTGATACATACAGATGAATAAGCTCCGCAAACGATTCCCGCCATAAGCGGAAGTGCGAATTCTTTGATCGAACTTACACCCATCACATACAGAACCGCCACCATGACAAATGTTGTCAGCGATGTATAAATACTTCTTGTCAGCGTCTGTGTGATACAGCGATTTACAAGATCTTTCAGATCTGTGTTTCTGGAACTGTTCTTCATCTCCTCACGGATACGGTCGAAAATAACGATTGTCGCATTAATAGAGTATCCGACGATCGTCAGCATACATGCGATAAATGTATTTCCCACGGAAACACGGGCGATCGCATAAAATGCAAGTACGACAAGCACGTCGTGCAGAAGCGCCACTACCGCGCTCGTAGCAAAACGAATATCTTTAAATCTGAACCAGATATACAAAAGCATGAAGATCGTCGCGATAATAACTGCGATCACCGCATCCATTCTCATTTCGGAACTTACCGTAGAACTGATATTTTCTGTGGCAATCTCTTCTTTTACGCCAAACTCGTTCTGCATATAAGATTCAAAAGCTTCTCTCTTTTCAAGGTCAAGAGTCTGTGTTTTAAACACTACCTGATTTGTTCCCTTTACAGTCTGTACCTGTACGTTTTTATCGCCTGTGATCTTTTCAAGTTCAGGCACCATCTGACTGTCAACTTCTTCTAATGTATACTCTTTGTCAAACGTTACCGTTGTCGCCGTACCGCCGACAAAATCAAGGCTGTAATTCAGCGCTCCCACGTCCCTTGCGGAATTGATTCCCATAACAACAAATCCGCTCAGGCAAAGTGCGATAGAAACGACAAAGAACACTTTTTTCTTTCCGAGAAAATCGATCGGTTTTCTCTCTTCTTTTACTCTGCCGTATACTTTCGGATTGCGGATGCCGATAGCATAGAAAGAATATACGAGCAGTCTTGTTACAACAAGCGCCGTAAACATCGAAACGACGATACCAAGAGCCAATGTCTGTGCAAATCCTTTTACCGGACCGCTTCCTCTAAGCCACAATACTGCAGCCGCGATCAATGTTGTAATATTTCCGTCAAGGATTGCCGACATCGCTTTATGAAATCCTGCCCGAAGCGCTGAATGAACAGACGCTCCTGCTGACAATTCTTCTTTCACACGAGCAAAAATGATAACGTTCGCGTCTACTGCCATACCGATACCGAGGATAATACCTGCGATACCAGGAAGTGTAAGCGTGATGTCAAACGCATTTAACAGAAGTAAGATCAAGCCGACATAAATGACAAGCGCGATACTTGATGCAAATCCCGGAAGCAGGTACACAAAGATCATAAACAGACATACGGCTGCAAGACCGATCGCTCCTGCCTTAAGACTTGTACTGATCGCTTCTTCACCGAGCTGTGCGCCGACTACTTTTGAGCTGATCTCTTCCAGTTCCAGATTCAGACCTCCGATACGGATCGTAGATGCGATATTATCCGCTTCTTCGTATGATGCAGAGCCTGTGATCTGTGCCTGTCCGTTTTCAATGATTGCATTTACACTCGGAACACTGATCAATTCTCCGTCATAATAGATTGCGATCGTATCGTTTCCGTTGTTGTATGCTTCTGTTGTAGCTGCCGCAAACGCATCTGTTCCTTCTGCATTCAGCGTAAGATCTACCCCATACATTTTCTTACCTGTCTTCTGATCGTCCCATGCGCCTGCCGTAGCGGATTTCACTTCCGATCCTGTTAAAACGATAGAACCGTTCGCTTTCAGTTCATCGATCGTTTTATTCAATACATAACCTTCTGCTCCAAGTGTGTAGTTCTCATTTCCATCAGCATCTTTGTGCTTAATGAAATACAGTGATCCCGGCTGTCCTAATTCTTCAAGGATTGCATTCGCGTCTTCTACGCCCGGGATCTCGATGCTGATCCGGTTGTCACCTTCCTGATATGCCTGTGCCTCTGTACTGTACTGCTCTACACGACGCTGCATTTTATATACAGTGTCATCCATGTCTTCCTGTGACGGTTTGTCGCCTTTTACCTGATATGTAATGCTGACTCCACCCTCAAGATCCAGTCCCAAATTAATATTTTTCGCTGCGCCCATTCCTTCGGAATCCAATCCGCGGATCGTAGTCACACCGAGCAGGACTGAAAGTGCTGCCACGAGAATAAGGCTTAATATACCTCTGCTCTTTTTCATGACTTCTTTTCCTTTCTTACTTTTCTTTTTTATCTACATTTATGCAGACGTTTTATTCCGTCCGCTCATGTACCTTTCTTTATGCTCTATGCGCTTTTCCGTTACTGTGCGTCGGCGTCGGCCAATGCAGCTTTGATCATGATCGCACATTCAACACGTTTTCTCTCCATCTCGCAACTTACTTCATATGTATCATTGATCGAATGATTGAACTTATAAGAGTTCGCCATACAGCCGCCGCTGCAATAAAATCTTGCGAAACAATTTTTGCAGCTTTCTTTTGAATATACGCTGCATCCTCTGAATTCATCCGCAATCTCCGTATGCGTAATACCTTCGTCCACATTTCCCATAAGGAATTCTTCCTGTCCGACAAATTGATGACATGGATACAAATCTCCCCACGGAGTTACTGCAAGATATTCTGTTCCCGATCCACATCCCGACAGACGTTTTGAAACGCACGGCCCGCCTTCCAAATCGATCATAAAATGGAAAAATGTAAAGCCCCGTCCGCTTCTTTCACGCTCTACCATGATCTTTGCCAACTTGTCATATTCTTCAAAAATCTTCGGAAGATCTTCCTTTCTGATCGCATAAGGATCTGTATCTTCTCCTACGACCGGCTCGATTGAAATCTGCTCAAATCCAAGATCCGCAAAATGAAGTACGTCGTTGGAGAAATCCAGGTTATTTCTCGTAAATGTTCCTCTTATGTAATACTTCTCCTGATTCCGGCTCTCTGCAAGTTTCTGAAATTTCGGCACAATGAGATCATAACTTCCCTTTCCGTTTCTAAACGGACGCATTTTGTCGTTAACCTCTTTTCTGCCATCCAAACTAAGTACGACGTTATCCATCTCTTTATTGACAAATTCCTGGATCTCATCATTTAGAAGCACTCCGTTTGTCGTCACTGTAAAACGGAAATGCTTATCGTGGATTTTTTCCTGCTCTCGCCCGTAAGCGACAAGATCTTTTACAACCTGCCAGTTCATAAGCGGTTCTCCGCCGAAAAAGTCTACTTCCAGATTTCTTCTTTTTCCCGAATTCGCAATAAGGAAATCAAGCGCTTTTTTTCCTACTTCATAAGACATAAGCGCCCGGCGTCCATGATATTCCCCTTCTTCTGCGAAGCAGTATCTGCAGGCCAGATTACAGTCATGTGCGATGTGCAGGCAAAGCGCCTTGACAACTGTTTTTCTCTGCTTCACTTCATCAATGTAGTCTTCATAAACATCTCTCGTAAAAAGTCTTCCCTCTTGCGTAATCGTTGCGACAGCTTCCAAAATATCTCTTATATCTTCTTCTGCGTATGTACTTCCGAGTTTTGATCTTAAGAACTCAAAAGTTTCCGGTGTTTTCAATGTTTCTGCCGTATGTAATTCATTTTGCTCTTCTAACGCGCCGATCACATCGTACGCTGCCTTATCTACGACATGCACTGCACCGCTGTTGACATCCAACACTATATTATATCCGTTATTCTGATACAAATGTATCACGAAAAATACCTCTCTTTCATTTCGTTCAAACAAGCATAAGGCAGCGGCTTTTAAAGACCGCTGCCTTCTTCACCCTATTGCCCCGTATTCTTACGATATTTTAATTATTTCTTCTGCTCGCAAGTCTGGTTTCCAACAGTACAAGATGTCTTACATGCTGACTGGCATGATGTCTGGCACTCGCCGCATCCGCCTTTTTTTACTGTGTGATTCAATGTCTGTGTATTTAATGTTTTAATATGTTTCATGTCCTGTCCTCCTAATCTTATAACATTATTACGCTCATAAAATTATAGCACAGTATGCGCCATTTTTAAAGAGTTTTTTAACTGCTCTGCAAGATTGAGAATGTAGGATTACAATACATGTGTTACAACTGAATAATTAAAAAGCGGAAATACCTTTTCTGTGTTATGCTTTAAGCTACCAAACCTAAACATTTAAGAAAGGAAGTATTCCCGCATGGCAAGTATAACACAAGATATGAGGTATCGTCTATCCCTGATCCGTTTCGCCGAAAAATATGGTGTCTCAAAAGCAGCAATTAAATATAAGACAAACCGCCAGTATATTTATCGTTGGAAGCGCCGCTATGACGGCACAATAGAGTCTCTCCGCGATCGTTCACGCCGTCCCCATCACCATCCCAATCAGCATACACCTGAAGAAATCAAGCTGATCCAAGATATGCGTAGGCGCAATCCCCATTCTGGTCTGGTTGTCTTTTGGGTCAAACTTATGCAGCGCGGTTATAAACGTTCCATCCCAGGATTGTATCGTTTTCTGAAGAAACAGGGAATCTTGGCTCAAAAACTTCCGAATCCCAAATATATTCCGAAGCCTTATGAGCAGATGAAATATCCCGGACAGCGTATCCAGGTCGATGTGAAATTCGTTCCTGCATGTTGTCTTGTCAATAATGCGAAAGGAAAGAAATTCTATCAGTATACCGCCATTGATGAGTACTCCCGCTGGCGGTATGTGGAAGCTTTTGAAGAACACAGCACCTATTCATCCGCACAGTTCCTCAAGCATCTGATCCAACGCTTTCCTATGCCAATCGAATGCGTTCAGACAGACAACGGCGTGGAGTTTACAAAGCGCTTTTCCACTTCCGGCAAAGAAACATTGACTTTATTCCAACGGACTTTAAAAGAACTTGGCATCCAACATAAACTGATCCGACCCTTTACACCACGTCATAACGGAAAAGTGGAACGCAGCCACCGCAAGGATAATGAACGTTTTTATACCTCGCATACTTTCTATTCCTTTGAGGATTTTTCCAAGCAGCTTCAAACCTATAACCGTAGGGATTATAACCAGTTTCCCATGAGACCTCTGGGGTGGAAATCACCACAAACTGTTCTGAGGGAATTTATTGATCGGGGTGTAACATATGTTTGACAAACCTACATTTTTAACTGCTCTGCAAGATTGAGAAATGATTGAGATATGAACTGTTTTCAGGCAATCATTCCTCCGAGCATTCCCCCTCCGGCGCACAGCAAAAATGTCACAGCAATATTTGTCACATTCCCTTGAAACGCATGGTATACTCCCAAAGTAATCAGCATAAGCAGGACAAAATATGTTATTCCGGCAAACAGCCCCCATAAGAATTTTCTTTTTCCCGCCAACTTCCCAAGTACAAAACCCGCGGAAAATGTTGAAATCACATAAATTAAAACAATTCCGGCATTGACATTTTGTTCACTCAAACCAAGCTTATAAAGCATCAGCGCCAGTATCAAAAGTAAGAATCCTGTCACAATATAACCACACAAAAGTGATTTCACGAACCAGATCGCCTTTTTCCCAACATTTCCATATTCTTTTGCTTCCATCACAAACCTCCCGTTTCGTATCATCACTAATAAAGCATATGTTTGTCCCGAAAGATTTATGACTGGTGAAAATACTTATTTCCCTCATATTTACCAAGCTGTTCTTGCTGTTATTCCATTTGTCTTCCCAAAAAATCCGCTGCGCTGACGGCAACTCTTTGTTCTACTTCGCCAAAATGTTTTTTCTTATCTTTGTTTAATAAAACGACTGCCCCGATTATATCTCCCGCGCTGATAATAGGAGATATAACTTCATCCTCATATTCATTCATTTCTTCCGTCACTTTTACATATCTGTCATCTCCTTGACACGCCGTTAAAACTTCTCTGTTTCCCAAAACCTGAAGAAACTCTTTTCTTACAAATCTTTCTTCTAAATCTTTTTTACCTGCTCCCGAAACAGCGATAACCTGATCTGTATCTGTAATACACACTGTACACCCCATTGTCTGAGATAAACTTTCCGCATACAATTTTACAGGCATTCCAAATTCACCGATCGGAGAATACTTTTTCAAAATAATTTCGCCTTCTCTGTCAGTAAATATTTCCAAAGGATCTCCCTCGCGTATACGAAGCGTTCTTCTGATTTCTTTCGGAATTACAACTCTGCCGAGATCATCAATTCTTCTTACGATTCCTGTTGCTTTCATAAAAAATCCTCCGTTTTGCAAATTTCTATCTTTATCATATTTCTGTCAATAAAGGTAGTATCTGTAAAACTAAGGTTTTTATGCGTTTCTCCGGCAGGAATACAAAAACGACACTTGTTTTTAAAAAATCAGAACTGATCATTATACAATGTCCATTCTTGAAGAAAATCAAATCATTAATCAGTGTTTCCTTAAATATTTAACCGGCACATATAATTATTAGAATATTTCTGACAAGCCCGACTTTAGCTTGCCTCTGCCGCAAAAAAAGACAACGCCTTTTCAGACGCTGCCTTCTCTCATTCCGTTTGGAAAATATTCTCTTCTTATTTATATCTCGTTTACATATACCTTCAAAACTACATACAAAGAATCTTTTTCATCCTACCCTTACGGGTACCGTCTTTGATAAGCATCTAAAACACAGATGCTAACCAACGACATGTGCCTATCTCCGCTTTGGTTATGCCCTCGACCTATTAGTAACAGTCAGCTCCATGTGTTGCCACACTTCCACCTCTGCCCTATCTACCTCGTCGTCTTCAAGGGGTCTTACTAACTTGACGTTATGGGATATCTCATCTTGAGGGGGGCTTCACGCTTAGATGCCTTCAGCGTTTATCCCTTCCCGGCTTGGCTACTCTGCTATGCACTTGGTAATACAACAGATACACCAGCGGCCAGTCCACCCCGGTCCTCTCGTACTAAGGGCAGCTCCTCTCAAATATCCTACGCCCACGCCGGATAGGGACCGAACTGTCTCACGACGTTCTGAACCCAGCTCGCGTACCGCTTTAATGGGCGAACAGCCCAACCCTTGGGACCGACTACAGCCCCAGGATGCGATGAGCCGACATCGAGGTGCCAAACCACTCCGTCGATGTGAACTCTTGGGAGTGATAAGCCTGTTATCCCCAGGGTAGCTTTTATCCGTTGAGCGATGGCAATCCCACTTTATACCACCGGATCACTAAGTCCTACTTTCGTACCTGCTCCACCCGTCGGTGTCGCAGTCAAGCTCCCTTCTGCCTTTGCACTCTTCGAATGGTTTCCAACCATTCTGAGGGAACCTTTGAGCGCCTCCGATACCCTTTCGGAGGCGACCGCCCCAGTCAAACTCCCCACCTGACATTGTCCCCCAGCCGGATCACGGCTGCTGGTTAGAAACCCAATACTGCAAGGGTGGTATCCCAACATTGACTCCATGGCAACTGGCGTCACCACTTCCTAGTCTCCCACCTATCCTGTACATGCAATATCGAATCCCAGTATCAAGCTAGAGTAAAGCTCCATGGGGTCTTTCCGTCCTGGCGCAGGTAACCAGCATCTTCACTGGTATTTCAATTTCACCGGGTGCATTGTTGAGACAGTGCCCAAATCATTACGCCTTTCGTGCGGGTCGGAACTTACCCGACAAGGAATTTCGCTACCTTAGGACCGTTATAGTTACGGCCGCCGTTTACTGGGGCTTAAGTTCAAAGCTTCGCTTGCGCTAACCTCTCCCCTTAACCTTCCAGCACCGGGCAGGCGTCAGCCCATATACCTCACCTTTCGGTTTCGCATAGACCTGTGTTTTTGCTAAACAGTTGCTTGGGCCAATTCTCTGCGGCCATTCGCATGGCACTCCTTCTCCCGAAGTTACGGAGTCATTTTGCCGAGTTCCTTAACAATGCTTCTCCCGTCGGCCTTAGGATTCTCTCCTCATCCACCTGTGTCGGTTTACGGTACGGGTATCCTGTAAACAATAGCGGCTTTTCTTGGCAGCCAGCTCACACACTTCTCTACTTCTTTTCGATCCGCGTCACGTCTTCGGATTGCACACCGGATTTGCCTGATGTACTCCTACCTCGCTTGCACCGGTCTTTCCATTCCCGGCTTGTGCTCTCTGTCTGCGTCCCCACAGTTCTGTTACAGGATAGTACAGGAATTTCAACCTGTTATCCATCGACTACGTCTTTCGACCTCGCCTTAGGCCCCGACTTACCCAGGGCAGATCAGCTTTACCCTGGAAACCTTAGATATTCGGCCAAGAGGATTCTCACCTCTTTCTCGCTACTCATTCCGGCATTCTCTCTTCTTAAAAATCCACTGCTCCTTTCGGTACAGCTTCGTCTCTTTAAGAATGCTCCTCTACCGATGAACAGTGATCAACGCAGACCAACAGCAGTCTGTTTCATCTGTTTTGGAATCTTCTTGATTTCATCAAGAAGCTTTCCTCTTGCATTGATCTGTATTGATCACTGTTCATCCCTGAGCTTCGGCAGTGTGTTTCAGCCCCGGACATTTTCGGCGCAGGACCTCTCGACTAGTGAGCTATTACGCACTCTTTTAATGGATGGCTGCTTCTAAGCCAACATCCTAGTTGTCTTCGAAATCCCACATCCTTTTCCACTTAACACACATTTTGGGGCCTTAGCTGCAGGTCTGGGCTCTTTCCCTTTCGACTACCCAACTTATCTCGGATAGTCTGACTCCCATACATCATCTACACGGCATTCGGAGTTTGATATCCCTTGGTAAGCTTTGACGCCCCCGTAGGAATTCAGTGCTCTACCTCCGCAAGACTTGTATGAGGCTAGCCCTAAAGCTATTTCGAGGAGAACCAGCTATCTCCGGGTTCGATTGGAATTTCTCCCCTATCCACACCTCATCCCCACCCTTTTCAACGGATGTGGGTTCGGTCCTCCATTGCCTTTTACGGCAACTTCAACCTGGACATGGATAGATCACCCGGTTTCGGGTCTACTCCGACTGACTTTCGCCCTATTCAGACTTGGTTTCCCTTCGGCTCCGCACCTTCAGTGCTTAACCTCGCCAGCCAGCGTAACTCGCCGGACCGTTCTACAAAAAGTACGCGGTTCATCATATAAAGATGTTCCACAGCTTGTAAACATATGGTTTCAGGTTCTTTTTCACTCCCCTCCCGGGGTCCTTTTCACCTTTCCTTCACAGTACTATGCGCTATCGGTCACTAAGGAGTATTTAGCCTTACGGGGTGGTCCCCGCATATTCAGTCAAGGTTCCACGTGTCTCGACCTACTCTGGATACCGCCATGTCAACTCGCCTTTCGCTTACGGGACTTTCACCCTCTTTGGTCAGCTTTCCCAAAACTGTTCTGCTAAACTTGTTGAATCAATTCCGCGGTCCGAACCCCGGGATGCACGCATCCCGGTTTGGGCTCTTCCGTTTTCGCTCGCCGCTACTCACAGAATCACATGTTGTTTTCTCTTCCTCCGGCTACTTAGATGTTTCAGTTCACCGGGTTCCCTTCCTGACGTTATGGATTGGCGTCAGGATAACTGAGGTTTGCTCAGTTAGGTTTCCCCATTCAGAAATCTCCGGATCGATGGGTATTTGCCCCTCCCCGAAGCTTTTCGCAGCTTATCACGTCTTTCATCGGCTCTTAGTGCCAAGGCATCCACCATACGCTCTTATCAGCATAACCAAACGATAGTTGTTCACGGGAATGAACTTCTATCCACACATGTATAGCGTTACATGTGTTGGTTCTAGGCCAATTTATTTTTAGTTTGTTTTCTTCAAACTTTATAGTAATTGTTAAATAACATTACCTCGGATGTCTTGATTAGATATTTTATCTTATCATTGATTTTCTCTGTATGCAGTTTTCAAGGTACATAAAGATGCGAGCGTAACAAAAATCGGTATCGCGTGGAAAATTCATTTTCCTAAGCGATCTTGATTTTTGATGCATTGGCATGTAATGCCATGAGCGATAAAACCAAAGGTTTTTGAGCTTCGCATCCTGACTGACTGTTCATCAGTCATTAGAACTTAAAATCTCTTTTAAACTCTAATCACTGGTGAACCCAGTTATTCCAACAGCACTGCCCTGCTGATTGGGTTGGCTTTGATAAGTTGTTGCTCATCCCTGCCTGTATTTATTCTAAACTTCGACAGCGTTTCTGTCTTCGTTTTTTCTTTTTTTGATTTGGCGGCCACCTACTCTCCCACACCGTCTCCAGTGCAGTACCATCGGCCGTTCAGGTCTTAACCATCGTGTTCGGGATGGGAACGGGTATTACCCCTGAACGCATCGCCACCAAAAAGTTTTGTCATCCTTGATGACTAAACAATAGACAACGACTCACTCTACTTCTTCTTCCGTTTTAGTTGGATTGTTCCAGACGAAAGAAGTTATTTCTTCCGTTTTAGTTGGATTGTTCCAGACGAAAGAAGTTATTTCTTCCTTAGAAAGGAGGTGATCCAGCCGCACCTTCCGATACGGCTACCTTGTTACGACTTCACCCCAGTTATCGGTCCCGCCTTCGGCAGCTCCCTCCTTACGGTTGGGTCACTGACTTCGGGCGTTACTGACTCCCATGGTGTGACGGGCGGTGTGTACAAGACCCGGGAACGTATTCACCGCGACATTCTGATTCGCGATTACTAGCGATTCCAGCTTCATGTAGTCGAGTTGCAGACTACAATCCGAACTGAGACGTTATTTTTGGGATTTGCTCCACCTCGCGGTCTCGCTTCCCTTTGTTTACGCCATTGTAGCACGTGTGTAGCCCTGCTCATAAGGGGCATGATGATTTGACGTCATCCCCACCTTCCTCCGGGTTATCCCCGGCAGTCTCTCTAGAGTGCCCGGCCTGGCCGCTGGCTACTAAAGATAGGGGTTGCGCTCGTTGCGGGACTTAACCCAACATCTCACGACACGAGCTGACGACAACCATGCACCACCTGTCTCCGCTGCCCCGAAGGGAAGGACGCATTACCGTCCGGTCAGCGGGATGTCAAGAGCAGGTAAGGTTCTTCGCGTTGCTTCGAATTAAACCACATGCTCCACCGCTTGTGCGGGTCCCCGTCAATTCCTTTGAGTTTCATTCTTGCGAACGTACTCCCCAGGTGGACTACTTATTGCGTTTGCTGCGGCACCGAATGGCTTTGCCACCCGACACCTAGTAGTCATCGTTTACGGCGTGGACTACCAGGGTATCTAATCCTGTTTGCTCCCCACGCTTTCGAGCCTCAACGTCAGTTACTGTCCAGTAAGCCGCCTTCGCCACTGGTGTTCCTCCTAATATCTACGCATTTCACCGCTACACTAGGAATTCCACTTACCTCTCCAGCACTCTAGATGAACAGTTTCCAATGCAGTCCCGGGGTTGAGCCCCGGGTTTTCACATCAGACTTGCCCATCCGTCTACGCTCCCTTTACACCCAGTAAATCCGGATAACGCTTGCACCATACGTATTACCGCGGCTGCTGGCACGTATTTAGCCGGTGCTTCTTAGTCAGGTACCGTCATTTTCTTCCCTGCTGATAGAGCTTTACATACCGAAATACTTCTTCGCTCACGCGGCGTCGCTGCATCAGGGTTTCCCCCATTGTGCAATATTCCCCACTGCTGCCTCCCGTAGGAGTTTGGGCCGTGTCTCAGTCCCAATGTGGCCGGTCACCCTCTCAGGTCGGCTACTGATCGTCGCCTTGGTAAGCCGTTACCTTACCAACTAGCTAATCAGACGCGGGTCCATCTCATACCACCGGAGTTTTTACCCCCGCACCATGCGGTGCTGTGGTCTTATGCGGTATTAGCAGTCATTTCTAACTGTTATCCCCCTGTATGAGGCAGGTTACCCACGCGTTACTCACCCGTCCGCCGCTCAGTCACAATCCTCTTCATCCGAAGAATCTAAGCAAAGTGCTTCGCTCGACTTGCATGTGTTAGGCACGCCGCCAGCGTTCATCCTGAGCCAGGATCAAACTCTCGTTAAAAGTGTTTGTCTTGGTCAAGAATCACTACTAGCAATTCTTTCCCTCTTTACTGTTTTGGCATTGAACACTTAATGAGTCTCTCACGAATTTAGTGTGAAAGCCGAACCTCATCTTGTATCAATGTAGTTCTTAAAAATTTTTCTCTTTAAAGAAATTTTCAAGGGTTGTTGTCTATTGTTCAGTTATCAAGGTTCTTTCTCTGTTCTGTCTCAAGCGACAGCTTTTATATTCTATCAAAAGCTTTATCATTTGTCAAGAACTTTTTATTTTTTTGCTGACCGTTCAAGCGACAGCTTTAATAGATTACCACATCGCTGTGATATTGTCAACAACTTTTTTCACTTTCTGATCTTCCGCCTCCGCGTCTTCAGATAAGTTTTTCTGTTGTCTCCCGCTATCCGATCGTTTACAGTTCCCATTCTTTGGCTGTTCCGCCTCCGCGTCTCCAAAAGTCTGTTCCTGTATTTCGTATAGCCGTCATCAGCGACAAGTGATATCCTATCATGTATGGAAGTAATTGTCAATGTTTTTCTTGTTTTTTATTCATTTCAGACAATTCAAACAATTACCCTTTTTACCGCTTCTTTTCAGTCATAGCTGCTGCCCTAAAAACAAGCGAATCACCGGAAGTGCCAAAAGGCATCTTCTGGAATTATAAGCAGTTACCAAGTTCTCGGACGAGCCCGGAGGGTTTTGTTCTGTAGGAAATCGAAATTTCCTATAGCATAAAAACAGCCCGCTTCAGGGATTCCCGGTCGCGGAACTGTTTTTATATTTCAATCATTACTTATATTACTTTTCTTTATACTGTCTTCTATACTATTTTCAAATTGCTTTTTATACTGCACTTTCTGTCATTCGATTACTTTCAGCCATCCTTCCGGTGCCTCGATATGTCCCATCTGGATTCCTGTCAACGTCTCATACAATTTCTGTGTGATTGGTCCCATTTTCTCCATTCCGCTTGGGAAACAGATTTCGTTACCATGATCTACCACTTTTCCGACAGGCGAAATTACTGCTGCCGTTCCGCACAGACCACACTCTGCAAAATCTTTTACTTCATCAAAATAAACGTCTCTTTCTTCCACTTCAAGACCAAGATAATGTTCTGCTACATACATAATAGATCTTCTTGTAATAGACGGAAGAATCGTATCTGAATGAGGTGTTACAATTTTATTATCTTTTGTTACGAAAATAAAGTTTGCGCCTCCCGTTTCTTCCACTTTTGTTCTCGTTGCCGAATCAAGATACATGTTTTCATCAAATCCGTTTGCATGAGCCGTAACAATCGCATGAAGACTCATTGCATAATTAAGCCCCGCCTTAATATGCCCCGTTCCGTGAGGAGCTGCCCGGTCAAAATCAGATACACAGATCGTAATCGGTTTTGCACCACCTTTAAAATACGGACCTACAGGTGTTGTAAACACTCTGAACTGATATTCATCTGCAGGCTTTACTCCGATTACAGGATTAATCCCAAACATATATGGTCTGATATATAATGAAGCGCCTGAACCATAAGGCGGAACATAAGCGGCATTTGCCTGAACCGTCTGCACGATTGCATCAACAAATCGGTCTTCCGGAAAGACCGGCATTTCCAAACGTTTTGCCGAATCCACCATGCGCGCCGCATTCAGATCCGGGCGAAAGGTAACGATACGTCCATCTTCTGTCGTATACGCTTTCATTCCCTCAAATACAGTCTGTGCATATTGAAGCACTCCGGCACATTCATTCATTACAATGTTAGCATCCTCTGTAAGCGTTCCCTCATCCCATTTTCCGTCTTTATAATTTGCAACATATCTCTTATCTGTCTGTACATATTCAAATCCTATATTTGCCCAGTCAAGATTTTTCTTTTCCATAATAAAGCGCCTCCATTCCTCCATTTTAGAAAACAATCACTTCTTTCTTTAAGACATTATAATACCGCCGTTTTTAAAAATCAAGAGTGCACTCTGTTTTTTTCTTGTACAATCTTCTCATACCATTTCTCTGCCGCGCCCTTTTCTTTACTATTAATAAATATGATTTCATCTGAAGTATTTATCTGCAAAATCGGTGTACACTCTACATAAATATACATTCTGCATTTTCCAGTCTTCTTTCCTCTGAATTTCCCGATTTTCTTTTGACCATCATCAGATCCATTTACTCGTTTGTATTCATCATTCGGAAGCTTTGGTAAAAGTTCTGCGCTTTGCACTTCATCAATATCAATTTCCATATCGGAATAGCCGGATGTAATCTCGATTTTATCAGATCCGACAGAAACTTTTATCGGAGTAAAATCAATCCGAAACATCAGCACACACACCCACAGAAGACATACTATCGTAATGACTATCCCTGCCGCAAACGAAATTTTCCCTGCCGGACGCGCCATATTCGTCGTATAGTTAAAAGAACACGCCCAATCCTGCACGATCAGCCGTTTATCATTCGGATTACTGTACCATCCGTTTTTCCAATAAATATCATCATCAACATAATGCAAAGTTTCATTATTCTGCAGAATCCGGTTTCTTTTTTTCTTTATATAAAATACTCCGCTCATAAAAATGAAAATCGGAACACTTTCAAGTATAATGTATACAATATATACTTCTGATCCGATCCACATCTTCTCATCCATAAAATATGTTACCCAAAGATACGCTCCGGTATTAAAAAGACTTCCGGCTATCAGTGACCATGACCAAACATTTTTCTGCAACCGGTTCACCGCCAGATTCATCTTAACATCTTCACTGTACACCGTATTGCGCGTTCGCAATATAACCGCATGTACAGCAGCAAACACAAGATTAACTGCAAATCCGCACAAAAATAAGATCCATCCATCTTCCGACTCTTTTAAATATAGTCTCACTTGCGGTAATAAACATGGCAGGACGATCAATCCGCAAAACAAAATATGCCACAACGGAGACATTCCCATTTTCTCCGATTGTGCAGACACTGTTGCATCAACTGCCGAATCCGCAGTCATAATCTTGCTTCCATTACTCCCGATCCAACCGTTTTTCATCTTCAGATCATACAGTTTTCTGTGCGTTCTATATAATAGAAGAATCGCTCCGATGCACACCTCCACAAGCCATATACTCCACACGATCATAAAGACCGAAATATACCAGAAGCAAAATCCGCATACCGCAATTCCTGCCAGCAAGTTCAAAGTATAAAACCATTTTGTCCATGTACGGTATTTTTTCATAAGCATTTTTACTTCTTCGCTTTCAGCCGCCGAACCCGGCAAATGCACTCCCATAAGCATCCCTTCCTCATACTTACGTTTCGTTCCGTAAACACCGTAAAAAATACCGATTGTACCTACATTCACGATCAAAAAAATAACAAACATCATCATCTGTCATCCCTCCGTTCCTGCAAAGTTCCGATCATACAAACCGGCAAGATCTTCCCTTTTTTTGATACGATCTCATACTTTATTTTGTATTATCTACAATAATACAAAATATGAGGAAAATCAACTTCTTCCAAAGCCATATCCTGATTGTGCGTCCACAATTATGTACACAGATTGACAATATTTTTCACCTATTGTAAACTAGAAAAATAAGGGAGAAACCAATATGAAAAAACGGCAGAATATAAGCGCACTTTTTACAATCGCAGTGTTTTATCTTATTTTAGAATCGGTATTTGGAATTACCTGTCCGATTCTTTTCCTGACCGGAATTTCCTGTGCCGGCTGCGGAATGTCGAGAGCATGGTTTTGTGTACTCCGTATGGACTTCACCGGAGCTTTCCGATACCATCCGCTTTTTTGGATATTACCGATAGGAATTATGCTGTTTCTCTTTTGGGATAAGATACCAAAAAAGATACAGAAGATCTTACTTATAACTGCCTGTGTACTATTTGGGGCAGTATACATCTTACGAATGTTGGATACGGCCGATTCCATCGTTGTCTTTCAGCCGGAAAAGGGAGCGATTTTTTCATTGATTTCTCAACTCTTTACAAAAAAATAAAGGAAACGAGGAGGGCTTTTATATGCAATGCAAGACATGCGGAAGAGAAATCTCAGACACCGCAAAGTTTTGTCCGTATTGCGGCAGCAAAACTGAGCCGCCGCATAATTCTGCTGAAAACAAAACAGCAGAAACAGCTTATGAAACCACTGCGAACACAAACGCCGAAACAGCTTACGGTACAGAAACAAACAAAAACTCAGAAACAGCTTACGGTACAGAAGCAAACAAAAACGCAGAAACAGCTTACGGTACAAAAACAAGCAAAACACCAGAAACAGACAGAGAAACTTTTAAAAACAATACAGAAGACCGCTTTCAAACAGCATCAGCAGGCGACTTAGATGAGACGAAGAAATTTTTACAGATCGGCTTTTTCATTTTAGCAGCACTCTGCTTCGTTATGGCTTTCCGCAATCTACTCTCAGGCATTCAGAATTTTTCTTACAGCCTCATCATGCAAGGTCTGGGAAATCTTCTTAACATGGTATGTTATGCAGGAATAGCGGCAGTATTGGTAATGATCGCACTTTCAAAAGAAAAACAGAGGATCAAAACATTTTTCGTAATCTTAAGCGGATTAGCGGCAATCATAGCGCTGTGCGGAATCATTGAATTTATTACATCTATGTTCCGAAGCTTCAGATATTATTTTTCTTTTGATACATTTTTCTGGATCTTATCTTCTTTATTATTAACGTTAACCATTATGGCGGCGGTTGTCGGCATCACTTATACACTCCTGCATCTCTCAGGATCGACACCGGATTTATCAAATATCACAGGAGTCATCGGCGGATCTGCCCGCAGCAGTCAGACATCCGAAACAGCACAGGGCAATACAAATAAAAAAACCAACTATCAAAACGCCGGAACAGATCATATGAATCAAAACAGCAAGACAAACTGCGAATCACAAGCCGGCAGTACAAACTATGAGGGGCAGAACATGGGTACAAACTACAACAATCAAGGAACAAACTACAATAACCAGGGACCAAACTACAACAACCAGGGTACAAACTATAATAACCAGGGACCAAATTACAACTATCAAAGTTCCGGTCCGAACTATTCAGGATCGGGTGTTACGCCACTGAAAACCGACCGCGGACTGCTCGGTTATATCGTTCTTTCGATTCTTACATGCGGAATTTACAGTTATTACTTTATATACACAGTTGCCCGCGATGTTAATACTGCTTGTGCCGGAGACGGAAAATCAACAGGCGGATTAGTACAGTTCATCCTGCTTTCCATCCTCACTTGCGGAATTTACAGTTGGTGGTGGCAGTATTCTCTCGGAAACCGCCTTGCAGCAAACGCACCTCGTTACGGTCTGTCATTTACAGAAAACGGTACTACTATTTTATTATGGCTTTTCTTTGGCTCTTTCCTCTGTTTCATCGGACCGTTTATTGCAATGAATATCATTATTAAAAATACAAACAGCATCTGTATGGCATACAATCGTTACAACGGATTAATTTAATCATTTAACATTATAATAAAAGGTTCTGCCCGAACGATCTGCATCCTGAAACTTCAGATACAAGTCAAACATAAAATTCGGTCAGAACCTTTTTTATTTCTCCTATAATCTTTTCACAATCTCTTTACAATCTCTTTTTACCATTTCCTAATATATATCCGAAAATAATATCCCGCAGTCAAAATCAAAATATTCCTGTCACGGACACATATACTCATAAATCTGCGCCGAAATCTCTCGGATAACAGATCTTGCGGCAGAAGTATCAGATAAACCGCTCATCATCACACAAACTGTATATGCTCCGTTTTCCCCAAATATAATTGCCGCGTCATTTTCCACATCGGAAAGTTCCCCCGTCTTATTTGCAGTCTCAATATTTTCCGGCACTCCTGCCGGGATCTTCCCCGTACGTTCCTGCTGCCGCATCAGATCAAGAAGTTTTTCTGATCCAACCAGCACATTTCCGTTCATTTCCCGCAGAAACTTTCCGCAGTCGTTGACAGAAGTATAATTATCATCCATATCATTCGGTGCAAGAAGCAGCCTTCCCATATGAGTATCTGCAAAACCGTGCAACCGACAAAACTCATTCACAACTTCCATTCCCGCCGAAGCATCCCCAAAACCAAGCTTACGAACAAGCTCATTTGCCGCGTCATTGTCGCTTACCGTAATCATCAAACGCAAAAGTTCTTCTGTTTCTCCTGCGTAAACCTCCTGTTCTTTCACAAAATCCATCTGTTCGTATACACATCCCGCAATATAAAGCTTGATCAAACTTGCCGCTGGCATCTGACTGCTGTTGATCGATGCCCTCGCTCCGTCAGAAAGATTTTCTGCATATACAGAAACCGAAGCTCCGGTACTTTCAAGCGGCGCCGCCGTCAACTGTATCCGATCAATTAAGTCATTTAAAATAGGAAACGCGGCTTCCTCTTCTAGTTCCGGATCGGATGATCCGACTTCTTCTGTATCTTCAATATCATCTTTTTTAATCACAATCTCTTCCTTGTTTTCTTTTTTGTTTTCTTTTTTGTTCTCTTCCTTTTCTTTTACAGTTTCTTCCTTGCCGCAGGCAGTGAACATAAAAACCGCCGTCACAAAAACAAACAAGAGCGCGCATAAGAAACTGTATCTGAAAACTTTTCGCCTCATACTTATTTTTACTCCGTCACATAAAAATATCTAAAGAACTCAAAACCCGTAATATGCATTGATCCCATCTACAATCCCATCGACCATCAACTCCCGATAGGTGGCATCCGACATGTTTGTATCATCTTGTTGATTCGTCATAAATCCCATTTCTAATATCACAACCGGTATCTGACTCCAGTTGATCCCTGTCATCGTATCATTACACCGAATCCCGAGATTCTGCATTCCACTCGCACTGCAATAACAATTTAAAATCGTTTCCGCCAAACGATAACTCTCTTCGTAAACTCCGCCTACATAAGGATTTTCAGCAGAACCGATCAGAGCCATCGCACCGTTTACCGATGGATCTTCACTTCCATTTGCATGAATTCTCAAAGAAAACTCCGCCCCTGCATCATTTGCAAGACAGGCTCGTTCCGCATTGCTTATAGCTGTTTCGTTATTTTCCCGCGTCAGGATTACATCATACCCTTGTTCCGTCAGACGATCTCGAAGCATCAATGCGATTTCAAGATTAAGTTCATATTCCGGTATCCCGGTGAATCTGCCGACAGTACCGCCGGCAGATTTTTGTTTAAAATCACCTGACCCAGGAGCATTTGGCTCTTGCCCGCTCATATCTATATCCGGGCTTTGATGCCCGGGATCTATCGCGATCAAAATATCTTTTTTTACCGGTTTTTGTATGTCAGTTTGTCCTGAATGTTCCTCTGCGCTCACAGACGCCTCCGTTTGTTCCGATGTTTGTTCTGATTCTTCTGATGACCGATCAGTAGTTTTGGGATTCTCAGCCGAAGCTTTCTTTCCTTCTGAAGGATCGGAAACATTTTCCCTGCCGCACGCCGAAACACCGAAAACAAGAAGACAGATAAATACAAAAAATGTAACCCCTTTTTTCATAATTATGATCCTTTAACAATTACTCTGCATCCAACTGATATCCTTTCGGATCCATACCAAACTCGACCTGAGCCAGAAAATCTGCATTTTTCCGTTCAATTTCAGAAAGCATCGAATTGTTAAATTCTTCCGGACTGACCGTACCGTGATACCATTTCTTACTATTAAAATAATTCTGCAGTTCAGCCGATTGGAAAAGCCGGCCATGCCTCGCATAGATTTCATTTTTGGCATAATTAATCTCGCGGATATCCAAGCCTTCAATATCGCTTTCAGTTAAAAGATAAGAAGCGCTCTGTGGAAGAATATAATCTTTATTTAAAACTTCATCCTCCTCTTTTGATTTTTCAAAATCTTCTATCAGGTTTTCCCCATATTCATCCCAAATTACAAACGGTGTTATATAAAGCTTATCGTTGTCAAAATAAAATTGTCCTTCTATCTCTATCGTCTGATTAGATTTAATGCTGTCGAGCATTCCTTCCGGAAGAACAGATTGATCGATATATACGTTTCTCGCATCTTCCAGCAAAACTTTTTCACCGTAAAAATCTTCTCCGTAAAAAGTATATTCTTCTTCCAAGCGCAGAACATAATCGCCATTTTCTGTCTTTTTAATAAAGCCTTCAAAGAATAACTCATCTTCATCAAGCAGGTTATAATCTACATCATTCAAAATCTCATTTTCCGACGGTTCTGTAATATCCGTGTTGACGGAATCAGAAGACGGTTTCGGATCTTCTTTTTTCAAAACGAAAAACAACACAGCAATCACTATAGCAACTAAAACAATTCCTCCGATGACCACACCGATTATAATCGGCGCTTTGCTCTTTTTCTTCCCATAAGACTCATCCAAAGACTGCCGCATATCCGGCACATTTCCTTGATTGCCCATGTCACCCCGACCGTCTCTTTGTGATCCGAACTCTTCAAACTCTTCTTCATCCCGCACCTTTAACAACTCTTCAGAGTCTTCCGGAGACGATATATACGGCATTTCCTCAGTATCCTCAAACCGCGTACCACTCTGCTGCTCTGACCGTGCATAAGGCGTACCACATTCAGGGCAAAACAAAGTTCCCTCTTCCATCACAGTGCCGCATACCGGGCAAACTTCCGGCTTTGATTCCTGTGTTGAATCAAAACTTGACTCTGCATGAAACGATAGCTCTTCCTGACGCTGTCCACATTCCGGACAAAATGCAGAATCATCAGGAATTATTCTTCCGCAATATTGACATCTCATAATCGTGTCCCTCCTTATAAATAACTGCTGCTATATTTATAGTATATTTTTCCATCCTTCCGGTCAAACAAAATTTACGAATGGCGGGGACTGAACTATTGCTTTTGTTCGATATTCTATATTTATTTCTTCGTGCATTTTTATCCGTATTATGATATCATTGTAATATTACTTACAAAGGAGTCTGTTGATTTATGAAAATGAACGAATTAAAACTTATTTATTTCAGCCCTACAGGAACGACCCATAAAGTCGTTATGGAAACGGCAAGAAGTATCGATTTAAAATCAGTCTCTTTTGACCTTACGATCAAAAAAGATCTGAAACCTGTCGCAAAATTTGCGCCAAACGATTTTGCCCTGTTTGCGATCCCCGTATACTACGGTCGTGTTCCGGCGCTCTTTCTCAAATATCTTGATCTCTTTTCCGGAAACGGAACACCTGCCGCTCTTGTCGCTACATACGGATGCCGCGAATACGAGGATGCACTTTTAGAATTAAAGACCGAAGTAGAAAAAAGAGGATTCAAAGTAATCGGAGCTGCCGCATTTCCGGCAGAACACTCTATCGTGAACTCTATCGGCGCAAGACGTCCGAACAAGGCGGATTTAAAAGAAGCTTCCGAATACGGAATTTCACTGAATCGGATCATTAAAAAAGAAGATTCTTTCGCTTCTTTCGATCTGAAAGTACCGGGAAATACTCCTTACAGAAAATACGGAAAAAACGTACTTTTTCCGAAAGCCGACGTTTCGCTTTGTACAGAATGCAGCGCCTGCGCAAAGATCTGTCCGGCAGGAGCAATCTCTCTTGATAATCCGAAAAAGACAGATCACGATAAATGTATCGGATGTATGAAATGTGTCCGCTTCTGCAAACAGAAAGCCAGATATGTCAGCGCTTTTAAGTTGAATATGGCAGCAAAGAAATTAACAAAGGTCTGTCAGAGCGATAAAAAGGCCGAGATATTTCTTTAAGCTACACCGTCATCTGTTATTCAAAACAGCGGTTCAAAAATATATAAACAGATATCGATCGGTCGTCAAGTTTCCGGGCTTTCCCGCCCTTTGGCTTACCGCCTTCGCAAAAGAATCGCCGAATCCGGCTTTACTGCCGGATCCGGCGATTCTTAACTCCAGGTCATCTTATATCTTTTAATATTATCATGTGAACCTGTTTTAAATCTTATTCATCTTTTTCAAAAAATCCCAGAAAAGTTTTACGTTTCATAAACGCCGCTATCATCAAGAGTGACAGGAATAATCCGGCTAATGCTGAAACATTCACTGTATCTCCGGTTGCAACTGCTCCGTTTGAAACAGTTCCGTTTGAAGAACTTCCTGTTCCGTTGCTTCCCGGTTTCTGTACAAGACCTGCCTGTGCAGCTTCAAATGCAGATTTCGCATTTGCAAACATTTCTGCCGTTGTCTCCTTTGAATCCAGAGCCATCAGCGCATCATATGCATTTTTATATGCCGCATAGCTTTCTTCTGTATAACCTTCCGGTTTCTTCAATACGATAGAGTCTCTGTACTCATCCAAACCAACTGCACGTTTGTCCAGACCCTTGATCGCCGCACGGATTGCAGCCGCCGCATTGGCAACCTCTTCTTTTGTACCGTTTACTTTCAACGGCTCTGCATTTGTCACAGCATCTTTCAAAAGCTTATAAGAACTTACCGTATAAGTACCTGCTTTATGCTGAGCAGCTTCATTAAGAGCAGCCTTCAAATCTACGATACTTACAAGCGCCGCTTTCGCTTCTTTCATTGCAGTGATATTCGCCTGATCTAATGCCGGATCGTTCTGATCTTTATCTGCTTTTGCTTTGCTGATCGCATCCTGAAGTGCGCCGAAACTTACTTCAGTGTAATCTTTGCCGTTTATTTTTTCCATTTCTGCAATGACATCATCTACAGTTACTTCTGTTTTTTCTACCAGACCATTCACTGCATTTTCCAGATCGGAAACCGCTTTATCTACCTGATCTTTTGTTCCGTTTTCCAGATAAGCCTCTGCATTCTTCACTGCATCTTGAAGCTCTTTCCAACTGTCTTTCGTATAAAGATTCTCATCCAGTTTTCCAACTTCTGCAAGTTTTGCTTTCAATGCGGCTACATTGACAAGACCTTCTTCTGTCTGCGCAAAAGTATTTCGTGCAGTATAGACTTCTTTCGGGTTCTTCCGCTCTGTCTTATCTGCTTTCACAATCGCATCTAATGCTGATTTCGCGTCTGTATATGCTTTGTAAGAAACAGTTGTATAGTCGTCTTTATTATATTTTACTGCGTTTTCTAACTCTGTTTCTGCCAGCTCTCTCTGGATCGATGAATATACTAGTGCTTTTTCGGCTTTTTCAAGTTTTGCCGTCAGATCTTGCGCTTCTTTCTCCGAAACATTTTCTTTATCCTTTAACGCCTCTCTGATCTCATTCATCACCGACTCATATGCCGCATAAGTTCTCGCCGAATAGATCTCTACATAAACAGGAGCTTCCTCTGCTCCGACGTTTTCTTTGCCTGCTTTCATGTTGTTCAAAGCGTTTTCCAATGCAGTAACATCGCCTTTGACAACCGCGTTTTTGTGTGCGGCAAGAAGCGCTTTTTCTGCCAGATCTACAACTTCCTGAGTCACGTACTCATTTGCCGCGATCTCTTCTGCCGCTGCTTTTGCTTCTTCTGCCGCCCGTTTGCTGTCTGCAGTCCACTTATCGTCGATCGGCTTTTTGATTGCCTCATTCAGCGCATCTTTATTGACCGCTGCTTTTTCCTTTTCACTTGTCTTTATAATAGAAATCTCCGGAATGTCTTCTGCCCATGTCACGATAACTTCCAGAATCTGACTGTCTTTTCCAACCGCAAATTCATTGATCGTCTGATTCAGCTTTCCGATCGCAGCTGCTTCTTGTTTTGCTCCGTCTTTATAGAGAACTGCCTGTACATCTGCATTCGACGCCTTTCCGTTCTGTATGATACGGATCGTTCTCTGATCCGGCTCACTGATGCGATATGTAAACGAACCGTTTGCCGCAGATGGTTTGTATGTTGTCGCAAAGTTTCCGTCAAATACATTAGACGGGATCTTGCCCGCTTCTTCCGCTGTTTCTGATATGATGTCGCGGTTTGACTCTGTCGTCATATAAGCTCCGCCGTTGATCTGAAGCTCGTACAGCTCAACCCATCTCTCTGTATATGTTGTAAGCGGTACGATTCTTAAGTAACGTCCCGACACATTCAATCCGGTTGCCTCTGCATACATATTTCCCGGATTTGTAGTATCATGAAGCAGATAGTCTGCATCTTTCGCTGTCGCATTAGCCGACATCTGCACAGCCTCTGCGTTTCCGACTTCAAGGATCTTTGTCCACTGATCGTCTGTGGCATCTTTCCTGTCAGCTACTTCAAATTTTGCATGTCTTAAGAAGTCAAGACATGTCTCTTTTACATAGTATCTGAACGATTCAAAATTCACAGTCTGTCCGAGATCGAATACGATCTTTTTCCCTGCATCCTGTGTTCCTGTGATCTTGCCAAGCGTATTAAGCTTTCCGTCGAATACATTTCCGACTTGTCCGTTGCTTCGCATATCGTTTGCCGAATCTTTCTGAGCAAAATCACTTTCTACCGTTTTCTCTCCGATAAACGCATACGTCACTTTGAATTCTTGAACCGAAACATTTTGTGTCTCATTTCCCGCATTGTAAAGTCTTACATATCTTGCATCTTCCAATGCTCCTGCATTAACATCAGTCCAGATCACTCCGTTCATAGAGCTTTGCAGTTTCACATTCGCATTTTCTCCTGCGTTCACTGCAATGTTTTCGATCGCTTTGATGTTCTTTAAGTCAACACCGATATACTGATCTTTTTTCAGACTGATCGTTCCCGGCTGCAAAGAAGACATACCTGCTTCTGTCGTTCCGAGCATTCCGTGATCCTTTACATTTGTATAAATATTCTCTGTTGTTCCTGTCTGATCAACTTTCTGTTTTACAGTAAACTCAGAGAATTTTGCCCACGTAGGTTTCTTCTCCAGATTGCGGATACGGATGTAACGCGCCGTCACACCTTTCAGATCAATGTTCAGTACGTCTTTTCCTTCTGCCGCTCCAGTATACTCTGCATATCCTTCTGCCGGAGTCCATGTGCTGTTATCTACAGACGTCTCAACCGCATATTTTACAAGCTTGTCTCCGCCTGTATGTCCGACTACGATATGAGCGCTTTCCAATACAGCTTCTGTTCCGAGGTCATATCCTAAGAAATCATCTTTCAGAACAGAGTCACTTGTTGAATTTCCGTCTCCATCAGGATCGTACCATACGAATGTATTGTCATCTCCGTCATAAAGACTCGTTTCTTTCCCTTGCGCTACTTTCCAACGCTCCGTCTTGATCACTTTGTATGTGATCGGAGTCGTCATATTCTTCGGCGCGCGGATATCTAATTCACCGATGCGTACCCAGCCTGCCGTCTGCTCTTTATTCACAAGACGGATTCCTTTGATCTTGTCAGTTACGTTAATGTTTACTGTCTGATCTTTCGCGTTCGTAAACTCTCCTGCCTTTTTCCAACCGCTCTGTCCGTCTGTGCTATACTGTATTTCTACTTTTTTAAACACATCCGCAGAAGAAGTTTTGCCCTGTGTCATTCTTATGCTTCCGATCTGCTTCGCTTCCGGGAAGGTAATCTGGATATAAGCGTCTGCCGCGATCGTATCTTTTCCTTCGCCGCTGTACGGTCCTTTAGCGATCCACATTTCTGTAGACAGATCTCCGTCAAACATTTTTGCCGCCGTATGATCATTTCCCTGTGTGGAAATACCGCTGAACGTCACATCTCCTGTGTAACGCTCTGTATCTTCGGAAACTTCTTCTTTTTTGTTGATCTGGATTTCGCGTACCTCAAGCCAGCAGTCATTTACATTTGCCGCTGTCGCAATGAGGCGGATTCCTTTTGCTTTCAGATCACTCGGAAGATTTGCTTCTTTTACATTGATGTCCTGAACTTTACCGAATTCTCCGGCAAAATTGTTTTCCATGCCTGTCAACGTCAGATCTTCCCATGTTCCTTCTTCTGTCATATACTGCAGTTTTGCATGTTCAAAATGATCTTTTCCGCCTCCGAGAAGGAAACGAATGCTGTCAATATCGATTACTTTGTTGTATTCTACACCGATATAATCATCTTTCGACAATGAATTCGGCGTTTTGTAAACTGCACTTGTAGACTCGTCGCCGTCAAAAATATTTTCTTTAGAACCTGTCGGCGCGTCTTTTCTGCTTGTAATGAATTTTGGGATCACTTTGTCGGGATTGACCGCTGTTTCCGCTTTTGCAGATACATACTCTGCCAATGTATTGATAAACGGAACAATGTGCTGTACGCCGACCTCGGCATATTCCTGATGATCCACATATAAAAAGTCATATGTTTTTGAACGGTCGAACGCCGTCTTTCCTGCTGTATTATAGCTGATCACAGAAGATACGTCTCCTGCCAGAGCGCTCTTTACGCCGTTTAAGTATGCGATCGCCGCTTCTGTCGTGTCATCCCAGCAGTTCAGCCAATATACGATCTGACCTTTGATCGCCTCGTTTCCGCCTGCACGATATGTCTTTGAAGCTTTTTGAAGCACTTCAAACTCTGCGATTACCGCATCTACTTCTTCCGCCGTGAGAGTCTCTGCTTCCAGTTTTTCTTTAAATGCATTTAACTTCTCTTTCAGTACAACAGATTCCTGCAAAGGTGTTACACGCGTATCCATCGCCTGATTGATCATATGCTTTGATAATTCACGCAGGGCGTCGCTCGCATCATTCATAATTGCCGAATTATGATCTACAAAGGAAAATGCATCATTCCATGACTTGTCTGCCTCTTCCTTTGTCTCCCAAATATTCCATGCATAATCTGCATTACCGAAAATAGCAACCTTGCTCGGTTCCGACTGCTGCATCGGGTTAAGCATGATTCCCTGGATTTTAGACGGCTCTACTCCCGGATGAAGGAACGTATCATAACCGCCCATGATCAAATGTTTCTTAGAGTTATCCGTACACGGCCAGTTGATCCACATAAACGGTCCGCGTCCAACGTTATTTGTAAACGTAGAAGTAAAGTTATTTGTTACTTCTCCCCATACTCTTCCGCCGGTCATAACGATCTGAACATTAGCCGGAGCCTTTTTCAACTCCTGAAGTTCTGCGCTGCTTCCGTTGCCCATATAGTCATACGGAACATAAGGGATCGTCATCTTCATATCAGGATACTGCTTTTTCACCTCTTCAAGCCATGCAGTCATATCGTTTAACAGACGTACTCCATTCGGTCCGCCCGGATTCCAAAAGTCGTCTGCAAGGATTGCGATCTGACGTACGCCCTGATCGATCACCTGTTTGAATTTTGCCTGAAGTTTCGCCAAATCAGCTTCATAATTATCATCAAAACGAAGATGATTGCCCTGCGGGAACGGATGAAGGGCATAAACAAATCGGCATTTTGATTCATTTCCCGCCTCTGCAAGCGGTCTGATCTTATTTGCCAGCTCTTCTTCCGTATAAAGCTGATCCCACTGTGTACGATGTTTCGGGTCGTCTTTCGGCGCATAGAAATACGCGTTTAATTTGTAATATCCACCCCATTTCATCAAGTTTACACGATCTTCTGTAGACCACGGATTTCCATAATAGCCTTCAATAAAACCACGGCTTACTACGTCCGCATAGTCCTCGATCTCAAAGTTTCTGATTGTCAGGCTGTCCATCTGTGCAAAAACATGATACAGCGTAGTCAATCCATAAAATGCAGAATCTGCATCTTTTCCAAGTACGGATATTACATTCTCATCACTTGCCAGAAAGTAAGAATCCGTCTTTCCAAACAAAGAGTCTTCCGGCTGATATTCTTCTGTAATATAATCTTCTGCCGTTCCGTCCTGTCCATGTACACCGACATATACATTGGTTGCGCCTTCTTTTGGCTGCTCTGCTTCGTTTACCTCGATTCCTTTGAGGTCTGCCGCCTCTTGCAGACGGTTCTTTGTCGCCTCATCGATTCCTTTGTCATAGATTACATTCAATTCTTTTCCGAGAATGTAATCTCCTTCCTGATACTCCACCTTATGTGGATTCGGATAAATGAGGTAGTCTTCTTGCGGTTCTTCCGCTGCCTGCGCCGGAACAAAATTGCCCGGTATCACAACGGCGACTGTAAGAACCCCTGCGAGCAGTCTTTTGATCACTCTTCCTGCCATAAACCTTTTCCTTCCTTTTCTCATAATATTATCAGGATACTACCATCTATCATTATATCATTTTTTACTCATTTACGATATACTTTTTTTGTTTTTTTCATCTATTTTCATCATATTTACTTCCTTTTCTATCAATCATTTTGTCATTTCACCGTCTTTTTGAACAGTTTCGCTCTCTTATTTCCTCCATTACAAAACGGCATAGCCAAAGATACGATAAACGCCTTTGTCTATGCCGTTTCTATTTATATTTTCTTCTATTTTGATTCCTCTTCTTTTCTTCGCAAAATATCATATACGTCCGGGATTTCACTTAGTTCAACATAGAGCAGCTGTTTCGAGTGGGGCGCACTTTCCTGCTCTTTTCCCTCTTCATTCAGGATGCGCAGCACTTCCGCTTCTATGTTTCTGCCGTCCGGCTTCATAATTTCAATCGTTTCCCCGACAGAAAATTTGTTTCTCTGCTCTATCCTGCACAATCCGTCTTTGATCTCCCCGACAATGCCAAGATAAGTATACTCTTTATTGTATGTGTTGCTGTCATAGATCTGTGTCGTCTCATCCGGTTTCCCAAAGAAAAATCCGGTCGTAAACTGGCGGTAAGTACAATTTGAGATCTGTTCTTTATACCAGGGCATGTTCTGTTCATATAACTTCGGATCTTTCTTATAGTCATCGATTGCTTTTCGGTACGTCCTTGCCACTGTCGCCACATACAGAGCGGTTTTCATTCTGCCTTCGATTTTCAGACTGTCGATCCCCGCATCGATCAGCTCCGGTATATGTTCGATCATACACAGGTCTTTTGAGTTAAAAATGTAAGTTCCTCTTTCATTTTCATAAACAGGAAGGTACTCTCCCGGTCTTTTTTCTTCCACGACCGCATATTTCCAGCGGCACGGATGAGTACATGCTCCTCTGTTCGCATCTCTTCCCGTAAAATAATTACTCAAAAGACATCTTCCCGAATAAGAGATACACATCGCCCCGTGAATAAACGTCTCGATTTCCAAATCTTCCGGAATATTTGCCCGAAGTTCTTTTAGCTCTTCCATCGACAGCTCTCTGGCAGATACGACTCGACTCGCCCCCTGTTTATACCAGAAATTATAGGTTGCATAATTTGTATTATTTGCCTGAGTGCTTATATGCCTTTCTATCTCGGGGCATATCTCTTTGGCAATCTCAAATACTCCCGGATCTGCAATGATCAGTGCATCCGGTTTGATTTCCTTTAACTCTTCAAAATACTCACGCACCCCGGCAAGGTCATCGTTGTGCGCCAGAATATTAGCGGTCACATATACTTTCACACCATGCTCATGGGCAAATTGAATTCCTTTTCGCATCTCTTCCGTTGAAAAATTCTTCGCTTTTGCTCTAAGACCGAAAGCTTCTCCTCCGATATAGACCGCATCAGCTCCGAAAATAACTGCCGTTTTCAACACTTCCAGACTGCTCGCCGGAATTAATAACTCAGGATGTCTGCTCATCTTTCTCTTCATTCTCCTACTTCTTCTTTTTCTGTTTTTATGGCGGCTTATAATTTTGCGCTTTACTGCGCAATGTCCGTTCCGACTTCCTTTTTCACACTCAGCGCCACCCCGTCTCCTAAAGGAATGATCGATGTTACAAGCGCATCGTTATGTTTTAATTCGTACAGATATTCCCGCATCCGCGCATGAATCGTACGATCCCGCCGTTCTACCGCGAAACGTGACTCGATCACATCACCGTCCTGCATCACATTATCCGAGACAAGGATACCGCCCTTTGCAAGCAGACGCAGTATCTCCGGCAGATAATGAATGTACTGACCTTTCGCCGCATCCATAAAAATAAAATCATACGGTCCTTCCAATGTTTTCAGCACATCCATCGCATCGCCTTCCAGCAAAGTGATTTTCTTCTCTTTTCCTGCACGGACAAAATTTTGTCTTGCGATCGGTATTCTCTTCTCATAATTTTCAATCGTTGTGATCGCACATTCTTCCGGTACATATTCACTCATCAATAACGCAGAGAAACCTACGGCAGTTCCGACTTCCAGAACGCGCATAGGTTTTTTTACCATAAGGAGCACCTTTAAGAAGCTCTGCATCTCACGGCGTATTATAGGCACGTTATCAGCCAGAGCCTCTCTCTCGATGTCCTCTAATATTTCACTGTTTTTCGTATCCAGCGAATTGATGAATGTAATAATACGTTCATCTACTATCATAATTTACACATCCACATCCATGATGATCGGAATCACCATCGGTTTTCTCTTTGTCTTTTTCCAAATATAGTCGTTCATGGAATCGCGGATCACAAGTTTGATCTTATTCCAGTCTGTATGACGTCCCGAGAGACACTTATCCACCGCCTCGGATACCGCTCTTCTCGCATCATCCATCAGTTCTTCTGATTCTCTTACATAAACGAAGCCTCGCGATACGATATCCGGACCTGCAAGCAGGCGGTTCGTTCTTCTCTCAAGCGTAAGCACAACAATGATAATACCGTCCTCTGCCAAATGCTGTCTGTCCCGAAGCACGATGTTTCCTACGTCTCCTACCCCGAGTCCGTCTACAAGAATCGCTCCCGTGTGTACTTTATCTACTACTTCCGCACTGTCATCGCACAGTTCCAGCACATCTCCGGACTGAATGATAAATACATTTTCCTTCGGAATTCCAAGTGATTTTGCCACTTCCGCATTTGCTTTCAAATGACGGTATTCTCCGTGGACCGGAATGGCATATTTCGGCTTCACAAGAGAATAGATCAATTTCAGTTCTTCCTGACAGGCATGTCCCGATACATGGGCATCCTGGAAAATAACTTCCGCCCCTTTGGAAGAAAGTTCGTTGATCACACGGGAAACAGACTTCTCATTTCCCGGAATCGGATTAGAACTGAAGATAATCGTATCGTTTGGCTGTATCGTCACTTTTCTGTGCACGTCCGCCGCCATTCTCGACAGAGCCGCCATAGACTCTCCCTGACTTCCGGTTGTGATAAGAACCATTTTCTCCGGCGGATAATTCTTCATCTGATCGATCTCGATCAATGTGTTTTCCGGCACATCCAAATATCCCAATTCTGACGCTGTCGCAATGATATTCACCATGCTGCGCCCTTCCACAACTACTTTTCTTCCATACTTATATGCCGAATTGATAATCTGCTGCACACGATCCACGTTAGAAGCAAACGTAGCGATGATCAGCCTTGTATTCTGATGTTCCGCAAAAATATGATCAAACGTAATACCGACCGTCTTTTCCGACTGGGTAAATCCTCGCCGCTCCGCATTCGTACTGTCTGACATCAGAGCAAGCACACCCTTTTTTCCGATCTCCGCAAACCGCTGTAGATCGATCGCATCTCCGAACACCGGCGTATAATCGACTTTAAAATCTCCTGTATGGATTACGACACCGGCAGGCGAATAGATCGCAAGGGCAGACGCATCCTGAATACTGTGGTTCGTTTTAATAAATTCAATCCTGAATTTTCCAAGATTGATCGACTGTCCGTGGCGGACAACTTTTCGCTTCGTCGTCCGAAGAAGATTATGCTCCTTTAGTTTGTTTTCAATAATGCCCATCGTAAGTTTCGTCGTATAGATCGGCAGATTGATCTCTTTGAGCACATACGGAAGCGCGCCGATGTGATCCTCGTGACCATGTGTGATAACAAACCCTTTCACTTTCGATGCATTGTCTTTCAAGTATGTTACATCAGGGATCACAAGATCGATCCCAAGCATATCATCCTCCGGGAATGCCAGACCGCAGTCCACGACAACAATACTGTCTTCATACTCAAAGGCAGTAATATTCATACCGATCTGCTCTAATCCTCCAAGCGGTATGATACGCAATTTTCCGTTATTCTGTTTTTTCAAAAAATAAACACCTCCACTATTTCCCCTTTTTCATGCATTCTCTGCATATTCCGTAAAACTTTACTTCATGATCAAGAACATGAAATCCAATCGTACGTTCAATGTGACGTTCCGCTTCTTCCAGAAGGTCATCATCGAAAGGAATGATTTTATTGCAAGTTCTGCATATAAGATGATGGTGGTTATGTTTCGATCCGCCGTCCAGCAGATGTCCGATCTCGTAACGCACACATCCCTCATCCAAATTAATCTTGTCTATGAGCTGCATATCCCATAAAAGCTGGATCGTACGGTACACAGTTGCAAGTCCGATTTCCGGATGCTCCTGCGTCACCAGCTCATAAATATCTTCCGCAGTCAAATGCCTGCCTTTATTCTGCTCCAAGACAGAAAGGATCAAAATTCTCTGATTCGTAACTTTCAACCCTTTTTCTCTTAATTTTTCTTTGAGCAGTTCTTCTGTCCTGTTCTTTTTCATTCTATCCTCACCCGAAACATCCAAAAGACATTTTTCACTGCGATTTCACGCATTTTGCCATACTGTCATATCTTATATATCACTGTCCGATTTCCCGTGGAAACTCTCAGAAGTTCCCATAGCATACAATGTAATTTTCTTCTTAGATCAGAGTTCAATACTGACATCTTCAAGAAGTTCCTCAAACACCTTGGAGACCGCCTGTAACTCTTTCTCATTTTCAACGATCTCATAAACGCTCTCGCCTGATTCTTCATCACGAACGTCTTTTAATATCAGACATTCCGCATCGTCATCCTCCGACTCCGCAACAAGAATATACGCGCTCCCGTTGATCTTTGTTTCTTCAAGTATAAAAAATTCGTCCTCACCGTTTCCATCCGCAAATGCAAACTTTACTTTTTCCATATCCGAACCCCTTACATCTTTTATTTTTCTATCCTGATATCCTGCACAAAATCACCGAAAGCGCCAAAAGACACATCCCGGGATTGTAAGCAGCCGCCAAGGTCTTAGCATATCCCGAACTTTGGCTCATTGCCTATACAAAAATGACAGACTTCATTCATTCTGCCTGTTTTTTCATATGCATCAGATCAAGATAACCCTGCAAAATAAACACTGCGGCGATCTGATCTATATGTTTCTTTCTGTTTTCACGGCGCACGTTGCTCTCGATCAGAGTACGTTCTGCCTCTACGGTCGTCAGTCTCTCATCCCACAAAATGACCTCTAACCCGGTTCTGCGTTTGAGCATCTCTCCGAATTCCATAGACTGCTGCGCACGCTCTCCGATATCGTTATTCATATGTTTCGGAAAGCCGAGGACGATCTTCTCCACATCATACTTTTTGATCAGTTCCTCTATCCTCGCGCAAGTCCGCCGAAGTTTATTTTCTTCTTTTCTCTCGATCGTCTCCACTGCCTGAGCCGTAAGACGAAGAGCGTCGCTGATCGCAACGCCTACCGTTTTCGACCCATAATCAAGTCCCATAATTCTCATATCTGATTATTCCCACGAATGATGTTCGATATACGCTTTTAACAGCTCCTCGACCAACTCATCTCTCTCTACTTTCATGATCAGGCTTCTCGCTCCGTTAAAACTTGTAACATATGTCGGATCTCCCGACATGATATATCCGACGATCTGATTCACCGGATTATATCCCTTTTCTTTCAGCGCCTTAAACACGATCTCCAAAATGTCTCCGGCCGAAATCTGCGGTCCCGGTTCTACCTGAAAGAATTGTGTATTGCTGAGATCACTCATCTTGCTGTTCCTCCTTACCTTCTGTCTTTTTGTATAAGAATTCTATTCCTCATTTTTCATTTTCGGAAACTCCGAAATCACTACCTACAATTCTAATATACTCCCATTCAAAATTCAACGTATAATTTGTGAATGATTTTCAATTCTCACTTTTACGATACAATTAGAAATATTTTTTTCGGTTTCTAGTGCAATTTTCATATACTCTTTTGTATGTCCTGTCATAACAGCCTTTCCCTCGATCTGCGCGCGTTCTTCAAAAAGAACTTCCACTTCTTTTCCGATAAAGCTGTCCTCGTATGCCTTTTTCTTCCGTTCGCCGAGGGCGATCATACGGGCGCTTCTTTCCCCTTTGATCTTCTCATCAATCTGGCCGTCCATCACTGCCGCTTTTGTCCCTTCTCTCTTCGAGTATTTGAAAATATGCGTTTCATAAAAATCAACCCGGTCGACAAACGCATAGGAAGCTTCAAACTCTTCCTCTGTCTCCCCCGGAAATCCGACGATCACATCTGTCGTAAGAGCCGGATGATCAAAATATTTTCTCAATATCTGACACCTGTCATAATATTCTCCGCTTGTATACTTTCTGTTCATCCGCTTCAGCGTCGCGTCACATCCGCTTTGAAGAGAAAGATGAAAATGCGGACACACTTTCGGCATCTCGGAAAGCTCTTTTGCAAACTCTTCCGTAATAATCCCCGGCTCAAGAGAACCGAGACGGATCCGTTCGATCCCTTCGACTTTGTGTACTTCTTTTATAAGGTCAAGCAGATGTCTCTGCCCGTCAAAATCGATACCGTAAGAACTCAGATGGATTCCCGTAAGAACAACTTCTTTATATCCGTTTCCGGCAAGATCTCTCACTTCTTCCAGCACGTCCTTTGTCTGCCTGCTCCGCACTCTGCCCCTCGCATAAGGGATGATACAATACGTACAAAATTGATTACATCCGTCCTGCACTTTAATATACGCTCTCGTATGATCTCCCGGTTTTGTCAAATGCAGTTCTTCATACTCTTTCGTACGGTTGATATCTTCCATCGCATATTCTGTATGACCGCTTTTTTCCATTTCATATTGTTTCAATAATTCCGGCAGATCTTTTTTATGATTATTTCCGATCACAATATCAATACACGGATCGATCTCCTTACCCTCCTGCGCCTGTACATAACACCCCGCCGCCACAACGACCGCGTCCGGGTTTAATTTTCTTGCTCGGTGCAGCATCTGCCGAGATTTCCTGTCTGCTATATTTGTCACCGTGCATGTATTGATAATATAAACATCCGCCCCTTCTTTAAAGGGAACGATCTCATAACCTGCCTGTTCAAGCATTTCCTGCATTGCTTCCGTCTCATATGCGTTTACTTTACATCCAAGATTATGAAGTGCCGCTTTTTTCATAAGTTTACCTCTTTTTCCTATTCTTTCTATCATTGTTCCTTGACTTTTAGTTCCCTATCCCGTAGAATATTCATAAGGTTTTGACCCTATTTTATCACATATTTCAAGGAGGTAGCAAAATGAAAACTGTACAGATTTCATTAAATTCAATCGACAAAGTAAAATCTTTCGTAAATGAGATCACAAAATACGACAACGACTTCGATTTAGTATCTGGAAGATACGTTATAGACGCCAAATCCATTATGGGAATTTTCAGTCTTGATCTCTCCAAACCGATTGATCTTAACATTCACGCAGACGGCGACGTTGATGCAATCCTCGCTGCACTTGACCCGTATATCATCAAATAATAACAGTCAAACATATTTATGCGTAAATGCACAATGCAAAAAGCTGTCTCTTTTGAGACAGCTTTTTTGTAATGGCGACGAGCCAAAGCCCGGGATATACCAAAACTTCGGCAGCCGCTTACAATCCCTGAACATGCCTTTTGGCACTTTCGGTGATTCTATGCCCCTACGGTGATCACTTCTGCAGTTTCAAGCGCCGTCTTCATCAGATCATCGATACAATCTGCCAGATTGATCTCCGACTTTTCGATTCTTTCTACATTCGGCTTTGTCACCGGATGCTTTGCCACGAAAATCGTGCAGCAGTCTTCAAACGGCTGGATTGAAACTTCGTATGTGTCGATCTTTTCAGATATTTCCACAATCTCTTTCTTATCAAATCCGATAAGCGGACGGTATACCGGCAGTGTGCAGACAGCGTTTGTCGCCGCAAGACTCTGCATCGTCTGACTCGCCACCTGTCCGATGCTCTCTCCCGTAACAAGACCGAGACAGCCGTTTTTCTTCGCAAAATGTTCTGCGATCCGCATCATATACCGACGCATGATGATCGTCAGCTCATCGTGCGGACATTTTTCATAAATGGCAAGCTGAATATCGGTAAAATTAACAATGTGAAGCTTGATCGGACCTGAATAAGCAGATACGAGTCTTGCAAGATCTATCACTTTTTCTTTCGCTCTCTCACTTGTATACGGCGGTGCGTGAAAATAAACCGCCTCCAGCTCAACGCCGCGTTTCGCAACCATATAACCGGCTACCGGACTGTCGATCCCTCCCGACAGCAGAAGCATCGCACTGCCGTTTGTTCCGACAGGCATTCCTCCCGGACCCGGAATGATCTCGGAATAAATATAAACTTCTTCTCTTATCTCTACATTCAGACGTACTTCCGGATCGTGCACATCAACTTTCATCTCAGGATATGCATCAAGAACCGCCTCGCCAAGCGCACAGTTTAATTCCATCGAATTCATCGGATAGCGTTTATTCGCGCGTCGCGCTTCTACTTTAAACGTCTTGTCTGCCTGAGGATACATCTCGCCTACATAAGCAGTCACGTCTTTTTTCAATCCTTCCGGATCTTTCACTTCTTTGCGGACAACCGGACAGATCCCTACAATGCCGAATACTTTTTTGAGACTTTCAACCGTCTCCTCATAATCATATTCACCCTCGCAGTCCACATAGACTCTTCCGTGACATTTATGAACAAGGAATTCTCCGTCTACGCTCTGAAGAGCATACCTGATCTGACGCACAAGCGCATCTTCAAATATATAACGATTCTTTCCCTTGATCCCTATTTCTCCATATTTAATCAAAAATGAATGAAACTCCATCTTCTTCTCCTTCTTTGCGCCATATCTTTCTGTCATGTGAAATCAGCGCCGTGTATATTTCCGAAGCATCGGAATACAATTATATAGTGTTTCCAACGTATAGTCAATTTCTTCTTTTGTCGTAAACTCCGACAAACTGAACCGCAGCGTCGAATCAAGATATTCTCTCGGCGTTCCTATCGCCTGAAGAACACCGCTTATCGCCGGATGATTAGATGCACATGCCGAGCCTGCCGACACACAGATTCCACGATCTTCCAGCGTATGGAGCAGGACTTCGCTCCTCACTCCGGCAAATCCCGCGCTGACAATGTGCGGAGCGCTTCCTTCATCTGTAAGTCCATGCACTTTCACATTGCCAATCTGTGAAATACAGTCTATAAAATGCGTTTTCAGTTCCCGCATATGCTCCGTTTTCAGCTCAAGATCCTGATAGATCATTTTTGACGCCAATGCCAATCCTGCGATTCCAGGTACGTTTTCCGTTCCTGAGCGCATATCTTTTTGCTGACCGCCTCCGAAAATGATCGGTTTTATCTTCACACGGCTGTCCACATAAAGAAATCCCGCCCCTTTCGGTCCGTGAATCTTATGTCCGCTGGCCGAAAGCATATCGACTCCAAGTCTTTTCGGATAGATCTTATACTTTCCGAATCCTTGAACCGCATCCGTATGAAATAAGATTGACTGTTTATACTGCTTCACGATCCGGGCTGCCTCAGCAACGGGCTGTACCGTTCCGATCTCGTTATTGACATACATGACCGATACAAGGATCGTCTCCGGACAAAGCGCTTCTTTCAGCGCGTCAAGCCGAATTCTTCCGCATTCGTCAACAGGAAGATACGTGACGCGAAATCCTTCTTCCTCTTCCAGATAATGCATTGTATTCAAAATGGCAGGATGTTCCACACAAGAAGTGATCAGATGATTTCCGTTCCTTCGATTGGCCCGCGCACATCCTATCAGCGCCTGATTATCACTTTCCGTACCTCCGGAGGTGAAAATAATTTCTTTAGCATTTACTTTTAAAAGCTTGGAAATCGTTTCTTTTGCTTCTTTTATATATCTTTCAGCTTCCATTCCCTTCCGATACATTGCCGACGGATTCCCGTAATCCCGACACATGATATGATAGACAAGCTCTCCCACTTCCGGATAACACATCGTTGTAGCTGAATTATCAAGATAAACTTCCATGATTCCTTTCCTTTACTGATTTCTTACTATTAAATTATGACTCTTCTCTTTTCGGTGACACAGCGCGGCTTTCTATATGATACATCAAGATCGAAAGTGTCGTAAGACCCGCAGTCTCTGTCCTTAAAATCCGCTTTCCAAGCGTGACCGGCCGCGCCCCTTTCTCTTTTGCCCTGAGCACTTCCGCTTCTTCAAAACCTCCTTCAGGACCGATAAATATTCCGACCGACTGTCCCGGTTCTATTTGTTCGATCACTCTCACAGTCTCGGCCATACCTTCTTCCAGTTCATACGGGATAAGAACGACGTCAAGACTTTCTGCCTGTTCTAATGCTTCCGTAAAAGAACATACTCCGCAAACTTCCGGAATCACGCCTCTTCCCGACTGCTCTGCCGCTCCTTTTGCGATTAGCTGCCAGCGTTCCTGCTTTTTCACCGCTTTCTTCTCATCTAACTTTACGACCGAACGTTTTGCCGAAAACGGAACGATTTTGTGAGCGCCCAGTTCTACCGACTTTTGTACGATCCATTCCATCTTATCGCCTTTCGGAAGTCCCTGAAACAAAATAATTTCCGATGGAAGTTCCGTCTCGGTATCCAGCTTTCGGAACACATCGAGCACTGCCTGATCTTTCTCATACCGATTCAGGCAGCAAAGATAAGTCGTCCCCTGACCGTCATTGATCCTTACATCTTCTCCCACTTTCATGCGAAGTACATTTTTCATATGGTTGAGATCCGCGCCCCTGATCAAAATTTCACTTTCTGTGATCCATGACGGCTCTGCAAAAAACTGCTGCATTCCTCTTCTCCTTACCGTTTTAATTTTTTCGGGCTGTCACACAGACCCACTCGCCTTGATATGTAATGTCAAGCACTTCCAGACCTGCTTTTTTCACAGCTTCCACAACCGTTTCTTCTTTATCATCGATAATACCGCTTGTAATATAGATTCCGCCCTTTTTTATCTGATTCACGACAACCGGAGTCAGCGCTACAAGAACGTCCGCTAAAATATTGGCCGCAACAATGTCATAACACTCATATCCGACTTTATCCTGTACTTCTTTGTCATCGATAATGTTTCCGATCATCACCTCATAACGGTCTTTTGAGATTCCGTTCACTTCCATATTTTCATGAGTTGCATCGATAGCACAAGGATCTAAGTCTGTTCCGACCGAATATTTTGCACCGAATTTCAACGCAAGCATCCCGAGGATCCCGCTTCCGCACCCTACGTCAAGAATCTTCGTATTCTCCGTTACATATTTGCGGATCTGGCGGATGCAAAGCTGAGTTGTCTCATGCATTCCCGTTCCGAACGCCGTACCCGGATCGATATGGATGATCATTTTATCTTCGTCTTCCGGCTTTACCTCTTCCCATGACGGAATGATCAAAACATCGTCTACATAAAACTGGTGAAAATACTGCTTCCAGTTGTTCACCCAGTCCACATCTTCCGTTTCCGACTCTTCGATCAGACACTCTCCGACGTTTACATAAGCCGACATTTCCTCCAGTTCTTTTCTTACATCCGACAGGATCTTCTCTTTGTCTTCTTCCGGTTCCAAGTAAAAACTCAGATACGCCACGCCGTCATCCGCTTCTGTCTGCGGAAGGATATCTACAAACATCTGCTCCTTGTCCGACTGAGTAAGAGGAATTTTATCCTCGATCTCCACTCCCTGAATTCCGAGATCCATAAGCATACTGCTTACAATATCTTCTGCTTCCGTCGTCGTCTTTAACCGAAATTTATTCCATTTCATTTTTTAATCCTCCTGAAACCATAAATTCAAATCTACATTTCCCGTGATACCGGGAACTGCGCCCGTTTCACTGTACTGCCATATTTTATATTCATACGGACACTGCGGCGTCTCATGATAATCCGCATACCAGAAATCATACTCTGTAAGCTGCTCCATATCAAGCGTAAAAGTCATCCATTTTAAATTTGCGTAAATCATCGGATCGTATCCCGCATGTTCGATCGTATCACAAAACACTTTGCAATAATTCGTAAAATCCTGCCGCGTATTTCCATCTGTTCTCGCGCTGTCCCACTTGATCTCTTCTGTATCAAAAACAACAGGACCCGTAATATTATAATGCTTCAAATGCTCAAGCACAAATTCCGCTTCCTCCACTGCCTCAGCCGGAGAAACTGCCTGTGAAAAAAAATACACGCCTACCTGCAGCCCTGCTTCCAGAGCGTTCTTCACGTTTTGCTCGTACATCGCATCCAATACAAGAGAGCCGCTCTCTCCGTAAGCCCGATACCCGAGACGAACCATAACAAATTCGACACCGGATTCTTTCACCTGCTTCCAGTCGATCACTTCTCCTTGAAATTCAGATACGTCGATCCCAAGTTTTGCCTTTGCACCTGTTTCCGGGTCCTGATAGCTTTTATAACCTGTCTGCTCATCTGTCTTTAAATCGGAAAAATCGTAAGTACATTTCGGAACATCCGAAAGCAGCGGCGCTTCATAACGGTTCTCTTCCACATCTTGAAAACAGTATCGCTTCTTTTCCCCGTCCTGATTGCCGCCTGCATTTTGTATGAGAGAACCGTTCTTCTGAACAATCCACTCTCCCGAATCGTATGTTTTATCCTCATTTCCTGTTACAGACTGCGAAATCACCTCTTTTTTCGGAGAACAGGCTGCCAGCATAAGAATCGTACAGCTTACAACCGCAATCATCTTTGCCGTTTTTCTCATACTGATTTTTATTTTCAGACTCGTCCTCTCCCCGTTTTCATCTGTCTTCTTTTTGAATCTGTCCATAGATACGCCTCTTTCTTTCCGATTCATCTATATACGCGCTTCTTCACTCCCGCCCCTTCTCATCCTTTAAATGACCGCTTACTTGAAACTTTCCGCTCTCTCTGCGAACATAATATCTCCGATTTTGATCTCTCCGCCTCGGATCACTTTTGCAAAAACACCTTCTCTCGGCATAATGCACTCTCCCATCTTCTGAAAAATAAGACACCCGTGATGACACTCTTTTCCGATCTGCGTCATCTCTAAGATCACATCGCGGCATATAAGCCGTGTTCCGACCGGAAAAGAGCGAAAATCCAAGTTTGTTACTACAAGATTCTCTCCGAAAGCGCCGTCGATCACTTCTGCTCCTTTTGCCCGAAACGCTTCGATCTTATCATGAGAAAGAAGACTCACCTGCCGATGCCATTTTCCGGCATGAGCGTCGCCTTCTATCCCAAAATCTTCTATAAAATGTGCGCTGCCCACATTTTGCTTCTGCGTTCCTTTTTCTCTGCTTACACAGACTGCGAGCACTGTTCCGCTTTCTGCTTTTTCTGACATTTTTCTCACACTCCCCGCTATCTTTGTTTTATCTTCTTTATCTTATTGCTCTGATTTTTTGTTCTGATTTCTTTTTCCTGTCAACCGCCGATCTGAGACATCTTTTTTGTTTCGATTTCTTCGCCTTTTCCAGATCTTCCGAACTCATGACCGTCAGGTTTAAAAAACACCGCTTCTCTCATCTTCTCCTCGATCAAACTGTCATCCGCCCCGTTTCTTAACATTTCCCGAACGTCTGTGCCGTTTCCGTATTGCAGACACGGCTTTAAAAATCCTTCCGAAGTGAGTCTGATCCGATTACATTTATAACAAAATTTATGCGAAAGGGCGCTGATAAATCCGATTCTCCCATCAAAATTATGAAAACGAATATACTCTGCCGGTCCGTTTCCTACTCTTTTTTTATATATTTCATAATCGCCGAATTCGTTGTGAAGCAATTTATATATTTCTTCAGACATTTTTCCGTTGAAATTTTTCCCATTTCCAATAGGCATCATCTCAATGAATCTGACATCTATTTTCCTTTTTTTCGCCAAAAGCGCAAGAGAAATGCAATCTTCTTCACAGAAAGGCACACAATTTACTTTCACTTTCAGATCAGGATATTTTAACGCAGATTCCATGCCTTCCAACGCCTTTTTTATATCACCGCCCCGCGTCATCCGAAAATAACGTCTTTCGTCAAGCGTATCAATGCTTATATTAACAGAAGCAAGCCCGTTTGAAACTAATTCGTTTATTTGTTCTTTTAATAATATCCCGTTTGTTGTCAACGTCACTTCATCTATACCCGGAATACCCTTTAACTTCCCGACAAGATCCGGTATTCCCCGCCGCACAAGCGGCTCTCCGCCTGTCAGCTTGATTTTCGTAATGCCAAGTCTTACCCCAATCCTGCACACTCTTTCAATCTCTTCAAAAGAAAGGATGTCTTCATGCGGAAGAAAGGAAAAGCCCTCTCCCGGCATACAATAAACACACCGCAGATTACACCTGTCTGTTACGGATACCCGCATGTAATCAATCCGCCTGCCGTACTGATCGTTCATCGTCCGCACTCTCCCGCCTGTCCTGTCAATATTTCAAGTCCATGTTCCACTACCGGAAGAACTGCTTCCAGATTTTCTTTTACCGCTTTCGGACTGCCCGGAAGATTCACGATCAACGTATGATTTCGGATCGCGGAAACAGCTCTGCTCAACATTGCCCTCGGCGTCACTTCCGCCGAAGCTGCTCTCATCGCCTCTGCGATCCCCGGAACATTCCGATGTGCAACTGCCATTGTAGCCTCAGGAGTACAATCACGCAAAGAAAACCCTGTACCTCCTGTCGTAAATACGATATCAACCTTTTCATCATCACAAAGTGTACATAGACACTTTTCAATTTCTTTTTGCTCATCCGGGAGAAGTTCCGTTCTCACAACATCGTATCCCTGATCCGCGATCATCTCACAGATCAACGGGCCGCTCTTATCTTCTCGTTCTCCCGCAAATCCTTTATCACTCATCGTAACGACCGCAGCTTTCCATCTGCGCGTCCGTTTCTCTTTTTTGCGGCACACGTTCTCCACATCTTCTGCCTCTGCATTTCCCGCAGATCTGTTTTCTGCCGACAGATTTTCACCGACAAGTCCGGCACACCGGTCAAAATCGTTCCATATATCTCCGCTTTTGCCTCCGGTCTTTTTCAAAAGACGGATATCGGTAATCTCCATCTTCTTATCCAATGCTTTACACATATCGTAAATCGTAAGAAGCGCGGCGCTCACTCCTGTCAAAGCCTCCATCTCAACTCCGGTCTTTCCTGTCACTTTCACTGTACAGGTACAGAAGATCGCACATTCTTTCTCATTCATACGAAAATCCACCTTACAATTCGTAAGCGGCAATATATGACACATAGGAATCAGATCTGAGGTCCGCTTCGCCCCTGCAATACCCGCCGTTGCCGCAACAGCCAAAACGTCGCCTTTACCGACTGTCCCTGCTTTCACAGCCTGAAAAACATCCCGGTTTACAAGAATCTTCCCTTCTGCCACAGCCTCTCGTGCCGTCTCTTTTTTGTCGGTCACATCGACCATGACCGCTTTTCCGTTTTCGTCAAAATGTGTTAATCCCATATAGAGTCCTTTCCGTTCTCTTACATTTTTCCAAATCATTTTTTATTCTACCACAGTTTCATAAATTTTTCGACGACAAGATTGTAAAAAAAGAATGCCCTGTACCGTGTTGCAGTACAAAGCACTCTTTTTGAATCTTCTTTCGTATATTTACATTTATAAAACAGACGCCGCTTCATGAGCGGTATGAACCGCATGATATAATGTTCCTATTTTCGTATTACAGTCTCCGACGAAAACAACTTCTCTCCCCGCATCCGCAAATGCCTGTACTTTCTCTTCATTTGCTTTTACCCCCAGCGAAAGGATGATCTGTTCATATGAAAGTTCTATCGTTTTTTCATTTTTTACAAATACGATGCGGTCGCCCTCAATGTTCATTTTGACACCGCCGATCATCTTGACCTGTTCTGCTTCCAACAGTCCGCGCAGGGCAATTTGATTAAATTTGGCGCCTCCTCTTCCAAAATCACAGACATCGATCATGTCAACCAAAGTAACTTCTTTTCCCGCTTTTGCCAAAGACAGCGCTGCTTCGCATCCGGTAAGTCCTGCGCCTACGATCACAACTTGCTTCTTTGCAGAAACTTTCCCAAGCTCCACATCTCCGACCCATACGACATCCTCTCTGCCTTTCGCAAACTTCGGAATAACAGGCTCTGCTCCGACTGCCACGATCACCGCGTCATAGTCTTTTCCCTTCAGATCTTCCGCCCGAACTTCACTGTTCAAATGAACAGAAACCCTCTCTTGACCGGAAATAGAATGAATCGTCCATTCTACATATTTTTTGATATCTTGCTTGAATTTCGGAGCGCCTGCCATTGTGAGGACTCCGCCTAAATGATCTTCTTTTTCATAAAGATCTACTGTATGCCCTCTTTGCGCCGCCGTTCTCGCCGCCTCGATTCCCGCAGGTCCTCCGCCTATCACGGCAATCCTCTTAGGCAAAGTGTTCCCCAGATTCATATACAATGTTTCCATCCCAAGTTCTGCGTTTACAGAACACCTCACCGGAGCAAGATCATAATGCGTCCGGTTAATACAATAATTGCATCTGACGCATGGTCTTGTATTCTCAGGGCATCCGCTTTTGGCGTTCTTAACCACCATCGGATCTGCCATCAGTCCTCGCGCCATAGAAACCATATCGGCCTTTCCTTCCGCAATATACTGTTCCGCCTGCTCTAATGTAACCGACCCGACTACCGTCACCGGAACAGAAATCTCTTTCCTGATTTTTGCCGCGTCTTCGATGTTGATTCCATGATCGTAATAGATCGGCTGATTCATATAAGGAGCAAGTTTTTGCTCGGAATGCATCCCTCTGGATACATGAAGAAGATCGATATACGGCTCAATCCGTTTTACAAATGCGATAACTTCATCCAGGGAAGGCGAACCCTCGATCATATCATTTGCATTGATCCGATATTCGATAGCCAGACGATCTTTGATCTTCTCACGAACCGCAGCGAGCAGTTCCACCGTAAATCTTGATGCATTTTCAATCGTATCCGCGCCATATTCATCTGTTCTTTCATTGATCCTCTTGTTCAAAAAGCATCCCGGAAGCTGCCCGTGAGCTCCATGGATCACAAGACTGTCAACTCCGCATCTTACCGCGCGCTCTGCCGCCAACGCAAAATCTTCAATATATTCCTTGATCTGTTCTTTCGTCATATAAGTAGGGTCAAGCTCTACCGCCGGCTTATCGCCGTTGTGATCTCTGTCTGCGAAGTTTCCGCCATACATATTAATGGCAAAAAGTTCTATTCCGATCTTGCACTGATACATATGGACAAGATCTGATAAGATCGTCATTTCATTTACGACACTTTCTTCGCTCATTCGCAGCAGATGAGTGACAAATGGAGGGAGATTTCGATTGACGCAGCCACATCCGATATTAATACATGCCGCTCCGCCTTTTACGATATCCCTTACCCATTCAATCAATTCACGGTTTACATGACCGTCCGCCGTCGCAAAGGACGGCCATACAGGAGTGAAAGAAACTCTGTTTTTCAATGTCATGGGGCCGATTTTGATAGGACTTAAAACATGTTCGTAGTTCATTTTCTGTTCATTCATTTTCCGATGTTCCTTTCAAAAGTATTTAATCATCTTTTGAATGTCTTGCACCGATCTGAAAATCTTCGTTATGATCGAACATATATTTCACGGTGATTGGATCATCCCCTGTCAGTTTTTTGAAATCATCAGTAAAGATATCCATTTTTCCTTCTCTGATCGCCTGCGCAAACGTCACCATTCCATCGCTTGAAAACGGAGCTTCACTGTCTTCCAGGAATACGCCGTCCGTCGTTCTTGGCACTCCCATAGCATCCCATATCTGATAATTTTCTTCATCCGTTACATTCTGGAACGTCAGATTGTTTCCTGTGGATTCATTTCCAATCTCAATAAACTGAGTAATCGTCATCAGCTCCGGTCCGTTAATATCCCAGACTTTCTGTGTAAACTCACCTGATCTGTGAAGCGCGTACGCTACAGCTTTCGCACAGTCTTTTCTTGAAATATAAGCCATTAATCCATCACCTTGTGAATTTGTAAGCGGAGTTCCCATTTTTACATAAGTAAAGTAATTTGTGACCATCGCCTCTGCATACTGTGAATTTCTCATAAACTGATAATCTAAGCCGACCTCTTTTATATAATTTTCTGTATAAATGTGGTCTTTCTTTTCAACACTAGGATTTGTCTCATCGTCTGCATTCACTAACGAAGTATAAATAATCTGTTTTACTCCTGCCGCTTTTGCCGCATCTATCGCATTTTTATGAGCTTTCTGCCTTTTCGCTCCTACAAACGGCATCGAAATAAGAGCCAGCGCATCTGCTCCTTTGAATGCCTCCGACAATCCATCTGCGTTGTTAAAGTTTGTCTGACGAGTCTCGACTCCCATATCTGCATATTTTTTGAGCGCCTCTTCACTATAACCACAAAAGATCAGATTCTCTTTCGGTTCTAAAGTAAGCAAAATTTCAGCGGCAGTTTCACCTAAATTTCCGTCAACACCTGTCAATAATAATTTACCCATCGTTTCATTTCTCCTTTGCTTTTCATACTGTAATGATAATATTTTAACAAGCAAAAAGAAACTACCTGCTTTTCTATAAAGACTATAAGTTTTTCTTATAATCTTTAAAATATGCTACAATATATTCATAAAACTGAACAACACTTTGTTTTTTATTTTCTTTTAAATAAGCCACCGCAAAATCTGCATGATGATGACTTCCTACTATTTTTACAGTGCACAGATCTTCCTCTTCCGGCACAACCTCTCTGCCTGTATATCCTATTCCTTCATCCAGTTTTATAGATATAAAATACTCCGAAAGAGAATTCACTTCTTTTACAATATTCGGTTCAAACCCATCCAATATAAACGCCTTCATAAAATCATCATAAAACTTTCTGCCCATCTGCGAAGATAACGTGATCATCGGCTCGTCTTTTACTAAAATGGGGTTGATGCTTTTATACTGACTTAATCTGTTTTTTCTGCTGCATACAATACACGTTTCCGACTGATGAATCGTTTCATAAGAAATATCCGGGTTTACAGAAAACTCTGATGACAGACCAAAAGCAATATCAATATCTCCTGCCTCCAACAGCTTTTTCCCCTCTTCAAATGTATAAACACGAACATCAAAATGCGTTTCATGCCCTTCTTTATATTCATTGATAATACGGGGAAGATATTTATTTTCAAACGGACCTGTAATCCCCACTACTATTTTCTGCGAATTCTTTTTTTGAATATAACGCGTCTGTTTCTCGATTTTCTCATATTCCTCAGATAACTGTTTGATCTTCTGATAATAATATTTACCGGCTTCCGTCAATTCAGGGCGGTATTTACTCCTGTCAAATAAACGAACTCCGACTTCTTCTTCCAGTTTAGAAATCTGCTGGCTAATGGCAGCCTGCGACAAATAGTGCTTTTTCGCCGCCTGCGAAAAGCTTCCTGTTTCTACAACTGACATAAAAAAATAAAAACTCTTTTTTAACATGTTGCCACCTCACCTGTTCCTGAGAATACTCGTTCTTTAAACTGCTTTCCTTTTTAGTATTCTTTCGTGTTATATGTGCGAAAGATCTTGCACTCAAGCTTCGGTTGTAAAAACTCAGTGCAGTTCAACTCCCATCATACCACATACAAAAATCATTTGCATCCGATCAGAACTCAACTCCACCGTCCGATCAGACCCCAGTTCGATTTCATCGCTTCACTCTTCATCTCACTGATGGGCGTCCGCCCTATGCTTAAAAAAGAGGACTCCGCACCTTGTAAGCAAGCAAGCTTGCTCAGCAGAGAACTTCTTTTTTATGCGCAGGTTATGTTTTCTCTCCGTCCGATCAGACCCCAGTTCGATTTCATCGCTTCGCTCTTCATCTCACTGACGGGCGTCCGCCCTATGCTTAAAAAAGAGGACTCCGCACCTTGTAAGCAAGCTTACGCTGCGGAGTCCTCTTTTTTATGCGCAGGTCTGATCTGTTGATTCAAACTGTGAATTGTATAGTTCGGCGTAGAAGCCGTTTTGGGCGAGGAGTTGTGTGTGTGTTCCTTGTTCGATGATATCGCCGTCTTTCATAACGAGAATGAGATCTGCGTCTCGGATTGTCGATAATCTATGGGCGATAACGAAACTTGTTCTGCCTTTCATCAAATTATCCATTGCTTTTTGGATTCTTACTTCTGTTCTTGTATCGACGGAACTTGTCGCTTCGTCAAGAATGAGGATCTTCGGATCTGCAAGTATTGCTCTTGCGATCGTAAGAAGCTGTTTTTGTCCTTGTGAGATGTTTGTTGCTTCTTCATTGATTTCCATCTGATAGCCTCCCGGAAGTGTCTGGACGAAACGGTGAACATGTGCTGCTTTTGCTGCCTGTATAACTTCTTCCTCTGTTGCGTCGAGTTTTCCGTAACGGATGTTATCCATGATCGTTCCGTGGAAGAGCCATGTATCTTGAAGTACCATTCCGAACATTTCTCTTAGTTCGCTTCTGTTGAAGTCTCTTACGTCATGGCCGTCGATCTTGATCGAACCGCTGTTTACATCATAAAAGCGCATGAGCAGTTTGATCATCGTTGTTTTTCCGGCTCCTGTAGGACCGACGATTGCGATTTTCTGACCTTCTTTTACATTTGCAGAGAAATCGTTAATGATGATCTTTTCCGGATTGTATCCGAAATGAACATTTTCAAACTGTACATTTCCGTGAAGTCCTTCTACCGAAACAGGGTGTTCAACCGTCTGATCTTCTTCCTTTTCTTCGAGGAATTCAAACACCCGCTCCGATGATGCCGCCGCAAGCTGAAGCATGTTTGTCACCTGAGCAACTTGTTGGATCGGCTGTGTAAAGTTTCTCACATACTGAATAAATGACTGGATATCTCCGACTTCTATTGTCTTTTTAATCGCCAGAAAACCTCCGAGTATCGCTACTCCTACATAACCTAAGTTCCCTACAAACTGCATGACCGGCATCATCATTCCAGAGAAAAACTGGGATTTCCATGCAGATTCATACAATTTATCATTTGTCCGGTCAAATTCACGGATCACATCGTCTTCTTTGTTAAATGCCTTGATCACGTTGTGTCCGCTGTACACTTCCTCGACCTGACCGTTTACATTTCCGAGATATTCCTGCTGTCCGCTGAAATATTTCTGCGAATGTTTCATAACGAATGAGATCAGGCCAACGGAAATCGGCAGGATCAACAGCGCCACAACCGTCATAAGCGGACTGATCGAAAGCATCATAACGAGAACTCCTATCAGAGTCGTCACAGAAGTAATAAGCTGCGTCGCGCTTTGGTTCAAACTCTGTCCGAGAGTATCTACATCATTTGTCACACGGGAGAGCACCTCTCCGACAGGCTTCGTATCAAAATAATCCATCGGCATCCGATTGACCTTTTCCGTAATATCTTTTCTCAATCGGTACGTCGTTTTCTGTGAGATTCCGGTCATAATCATTCCCTGAATAAAGGAACAAAGCGCGCTGACTACATACAGACCGAGAGTAATAAGAAGGATCTGTCCGATTTTTCCGAAATCCATTCCCGATCCGCCCGATACTTTACTGACAAGCCCGTTAAAAATCTCTGTTGTAGCCTTACCTAATATTTTCGGTCCGACAATGTTAAATACCGTTCCGCATACTGCGAAAACAGCGACAAAAAGCATCTGCACTTTATATACGCTCATATATTTTACAAGTTTTTTAAGCGAGCCTTTAAAATCCTTTGCTTTTGCTCCTCCTCGCATTCCTCCATGAGGACCTTTCATTCCGTGCCTAGACATCGCTTCTCACCTCCTGTTCCGCTGTTTTTGCACTGATTGCTTCTTTTCTTTCTTCTGTTTTTATCGTTTCACTTTTTATATCTTCCGTTTTTCTGTCTTCACTTTGCATTCCATCTTGAAGTTCTTTTTCAGACAACTGGGATGCCGCAATCTGTTTGTAAACTTCACAGTTTCTAAGAAGCTCTTTATGTGTACCGATTCCTGCAATCTTTCCATCATCAAGTACAATGATCTGTTCTGCATTTAAAATCGTACTGATTCGCTGTGCCACGATCAGCACCGTACTTTCTTTCGTCCGCTTTTTCAAAGCTTTCCGTAGAGCAACGTCTGTCTTGAAGTCAAGCGCCGAAAAACTGTCGTCAAAAATAAACACTTCCGGTCGTTTTGCGATCGCCCTTGCGATTGAAAGTCTCTGTTTCTGGCCTCCGGACACATTCGATCCGCCCTGCGAAATAGGACTTTCATATTTGTTCGGCTTTGCTTCGATAAACTCTGTTGCCTGCGCTATCTGCGCAGCTTCTTTCATCTCCTGCCCGCCGCCTTCCGGATTCCCGAACATAATATTCGATGCGATATCACCTGAGAACAACAGTCCTTTCTGAGGAACATACCCAAGTTTATCTCTCAAATCATGCTGTGTCACTTCACGAATATCTGTTCCATCCAAACGGATACTTCCGTCCGTCACATCATAAAAACGGGGGATCAGATTGACAAGCGTTGATTTTCCGCTTCCGGTACTTCCGATAATCGCTGTCGTTTCTCCCGGTTTTGCCGTAAATGTAATATCTTCAAGAACATTTTCATCCGCACCCGGATATTTGAAAGAAACATGGTCGAATGTGAGCACACCTTTTTGTTTTTCTTCAAATTTTTTCGGTGTTTTCGGATCATGGATCACCGTCCTGCTGGACAGAACCTCATCCACACGATCTGCCGCAACAGCCGCTCTTGGAAGCATAACCGACAACATGCATATCATAAGGAATCCCATAATAATCTGCATCGTATACTGGATAAACGCCATCATATCTCCGACCTGCATCTGTCCGTCGTTGATTCCTTTTGCACCGGACCACATGATCAAAACCGAGATCCCGTTCATAATAAGCATCATGATCGGCATCATAAACGTCATCGCGCGATTTACGAACAGATTTGTTTTCATCAGATCCATATTTGCTTTGTCAAACCGCTTTTCCTCATGCTTCTCTGTACTAAACGCCCTGATCACAGGAAGTCCGGTCAATATTTCTCTCATAACAAGGTTCACTTTATCAACTAATTTCTGCAGGCTCTTAAATTTCGGCATTGCAACCGCAAACAAAACCAAAACGACTAAAGCGATCAAAACAACTGCCAGACCGATGATCCAGGACATTGAAACATTTGTCTGAAATACCTGCACAATGCCTCCGATCGCAAGAATCGGCGCATAAAGTACAATTCTAAGCAGCATCACGATAATAAACTGTACTTGTTGGATATCGTTTGTACTTCTCGTGATCAAAGACGCCGTGGAAAAATGATCGAACTCATTGCTTGAATATCCTACGACTTTCTTAAACACTCTTCCTCTTAGATCGCGTCCTGCCGCCGCTCCGACGCGGGATGCAAGAAATCCGACAAGAACGCTTGCCACCATTCCGAGAAATGCAAGACCGATCATTTTTGCTCCTGTTGAAAACAGATAGCGAAACTGCAATTCATCCATATCGATACCGAGATCTGCATAAGCTTCTTTTACATAATTTACGGCAGCCTGCTCTGTGATCGTATCAGGAAGTTCTTCCGTCTTTTTTTCTATCTCCGATACAAATGCCTGTTTCTGCTCCTGCGGCATCATTTTCAAAATATCCAAAACCGTCATATCTTCCGATATCATTTCCGGAGGAAGCTGTGCTTTCAACTGTTCTTCGATATCTGCGGTCATATCGCTTCCTGATTCAAATCCTGCCGCCATCATCATAGGCGCTGCCAGAATACCGCTTAATTTTTCCGTCCTATCCGTATCTTCTTTTACAGTATCTTTTAAGACATAAGCCTGTTCTTCATATGTTTTGTCATCCTTTTCATATGCCGACAAAACAGTTTTTCCGTCTTTTTCAGAAGTAAAAAGCAAAAGTGTCTCCATATCTTCCGCGGAAATCGCATCCGGTATATGATCTTCAACTCCGCCTTGTTGGATTCCCACATTGACGATGTCCGAAGTATATGCAGGCAAAGACAGATCACAATACGCCTGCACGATCAAAATGGCCACGATCGCAAGAAGCGCTTTCCAGTGCTCGGACGCATACTTAAATAAGTTTTTCATATCTTTTCTTTCCTTTCATATTGATCAATATTATTGTTTACATGAACTAAAAGCCTGCGAAACAATATTTTTTCTTCTACGCTCATTCCTTTAAGCAGGATCTCCTCCATTTTATCCGTCACGTCTTTTATAGATTGAATGCACGAACGTCCTTTCTCTGTAAGCGCCAACCGCATAACTCTCTGATCCGCAGGATCTGTCTGTCTTGCAATATATCCAAACTGTTCCATTTTACGGATCGATGATGTAATCGACGGAGCGGTAATATTCAACTGCTTTGCCAGATCCTTCTGCGACATAGACTCACAGTGATGAAGCGTAAGTAAAATACTTGCCTGACTTCTGTTTAGATCAAATACACTGTACATATCTTTTGCCGCAACTTTCGCCCGGTGCGACACAATTCCCAATATCCCGATCACCGGAGCATCGTTTATATCACATTGAAACATGTTATGCCTCCCTCTTACTTTTTATTTATTAGTTAGATAACTAAATAATATATTAGTAATATAACACAAAAAAGTCAACATATACATGTTGACTTCACATTTTTTTCATACTTTTTGACTAATTTTATTTAGTAGGTTAATTATATGTCTCCTGATTTTCTTCCCGTTCTTTCATTTTGATCGTCTGCACATTGATTCCGTTTACTTCTATATGATCGTCCACCGGTATCACAAGACAGCGGCGTCCGTCAATGATCCTCGTCTCAACGAGATCCGCTCTTTCCGGATTTACCTTAATAACGATGTCCGGAGTTTCAATCTGAAACTTTCTCGTCTCTGCAATATTAGATGCTAAAAGCGATGTTTTTTCTCCTGCATTTTCCGTGAAATTGCGGTCGAAACTTTCCATCTTTTCCGCCTCTACACCGCTTTGCTCAAACACTTTCTTCATATCTGTCAGATCAAGCGCCAGCGGTTCCGGTTCTTCCTTATGTTCTTCTATCAACTGATTCAGCGTTTCATGAATATTTCTGACGGTCTCATAATCTCCGTCCTCACCAAGCGTGTCTTCGATCAACATTTTAAACGTTTCTTTCTGCGTATCGGCAGACATCGGCATCTTCGTTCCGAAAAGCTGATCGATCATTCCGGGCTGTAAATCTTCTGATTTCTTCGTATAATATAGCATACTATGTAAATCCGTGCTTCGGTCATTAAAGGCAGGGAACAAAAATCCTTTATCGGGCATATCTACGATCCAGTCTCTTATCCGATCCTGAATGCAGTTGCTTTCCGCATTATAACTCAATCCTGCTTTCGACAAAGACACCGGGCAGAGACTCATAAGCAAATATTCATACACTTCGTCAGACGCGTCGAACATTTCGATCCCGTCGGAAGATTTTCCCGGAACATCATACATCGCATGGATCAAAATAATGTAATAATTCTCGGCACAGTCGTATGCCTCGATGACTTTATCATAAAACTCTTCCAAAAGCATATCATCCTGAAGCTTGCTGCTGCGAAGCTTCAAAAGAAACTCCTGCGTTCCCCCGGGCATCTCCGCATCGATCGGAAATTCCATATTCAATATATTTTTCCCGACCGTACCGGAAAGCGTCTTTTTAAAAATGTCAAAATATTTAAACGCCTCTTCTTCCGGCAATGACAAAAAAGCTTCTTTTGATTCCATCTTCTTTTCTTTCTCATGATCTACATAACACCCGCATATACGTGTAATCGCACAATTTGCCGGAGTAAACTGCTTTCTTATCTCTAATATTTCCTTCTTATTCATATTATAAACCCCTTTCCGTCATTCTTCTGTCTGTTTCTTTCGCGCCTGCTTTCATCGCATCTGTTTCTTTCGCATCTGCTTCCGTTTTGCTCATTTTCCGGCGCTATTTCCGTTTGCGCCGATCTATTATATCATACACCTGATCGGGGAATTAAAAAAGATTTGATTTTCCCTTTGTTCTATGGTACGATAGCGTCGCAAACAATAAGACCATACAAAATAGACTTTTGATAGAAAGCTTACATTTCAACGCATTTGGCTTCGCACTCTTTCTTGAAATATTTTCAGAGAAAATGCATCGTCAGATGCCTTTTTTACGGAAGGAACTTTTATGAACGCTGCAAGACAAAACGAACAATCGATCTTCCATACTTTTTTTAAATATGTATCATCAAACGTCCTCGGCATGATCGGATTTTCCTGCTATATTCTGGCCGACGTTTTTTTCATTGCAAGGGGAATCGGCGCAGACGCCCTCGCGGCGCTCAATCTGACGCTCCCTGCATACAACCTTATGAACGGGATCGGTCTGATGATCGGTATGGGCGGAGCCGCCCGCTACTCGCTTTCATCGACACGCCCGGACAGCGATACACACCGCACTGCTTTTACACATGCTCTGCTTTTGGCCGCTCTCTGCGCACTTTTCTTCTCCTTTGCGGGAGCATTTTGTTCAGAAGAGATTTCCGCCATACTCGGCGCCGATCACGACACGATCGGTTACGCCTCCGACTACATCCGCATACTGCTTCTCTTCTCCCCGCTCTTTCTCGGAAACAATCTTCTTCTTTGTTTTGTGAGAAACGACGGAGCTCCCAGACTTTCTATGGCGGGAATGCTTATCGGAAGTCTTGCCAACATTGTACTGGACTATATTTTTATCTATCCGCTTGGCATGGAAATGGCAGGAGCCGCCACTGCGACTGCAACTGCTCCTGTGATCAGTATGCTCATCATGTCTGTCCATTTTATAAAGAAAAACAACCGGTTTCATATTACAAAAATACGGCTGTCATTAAAACGCGCCGCTGATATTTGTTTCCTGGGAGTTTCCTCTCTTGTACTGGAGCTTTCCTCTGGAATCGTTATTATCGTATTCAATTTCCTGATCCTTAAGTTGAACGGAAATACAGGTGTTGCCGCCTACGGAATCCTTGCAAATATCGCCCTTGTCCTCACTTCTGTTTTTACAGGGATCGCGCAGGGCATACAGCCTATCGTCAGCAGACATGCCGATGCAAAAGGAAAGCATGTACAAAACAGTATACGAAAATATGCGCTGATCACAAGCCTTCTCCTTTCGCTTGTTTCCTACATAACGATCAGTCTTTTTTCTGTTCCTATCGCCGAAGCATTCAACAAGGCGGATGATCCTCTGTTGACAACTATCGCTTCCGGAGGCATGAGAATTTATTTTATCAACTTATTTTTTGCCGGAGTGAACATTATAGCATCTGCATTTTTATGTTCATGCGACAAACCAAAACTTGCATTTGTCATCTCTGTTTTAAGAGGCTTTATACTGATCATTCCTGCCGCATGGATTTTGTCGTCATTATTTGGATTGACAGGGATCTGGCTTACCGTTCCTGTCACCGAAGCGATTGTATGCCTGTTTTCATTCCTGTTTCTTTTTCGCGGCACACACACTCAAATAGTACAGTCAACATAAAACGCCCACTCTTTCAGGCGTATCAAAAAGTATCGGGATACAAAATTCATCTTCTGTATCCCGATACTTTCGTTTTTACTTACATTCCGCTGTACGCAGTATTTTATTTGCATTTTCAATCCGCTCTTTTGTCGGAGGATCAATCCCCTCCAACGGATACTCATATCCGAGTTCTTTCCATTTATATGCTCCGAGCGTATGATACGGAAGGACTTCGACTTTTTCCACATTACTTAGTCCGTCAATGAATTCACGGAGTTTTCCAAGCGCTCCGTCATCGTCGCTCCTCTGCGGAACAAGGACATGACGAATCCAGACAGGTTTTTTAATCTCATCCAAATATTTAGCGAAATCAAGAATATTTTCATTCGTACATCCTGTTAATATCTTATGCTGCTCATCATCGATATGTTTTATATCGAGCATCACAAGATCTGTATATTTCATCAGTTCCTGTACTTTCCCGAAAAACGGTTCTTCTCTCGTAAACGGATTTCCACTTGTATCAAGCGTTGTATGGACTCCGGCTTCCTTCGCTTTGCGGAACAATTCAATCAAGAAGTCAATCTGAAGAAGAGGCTCTCCTCCGCTTACCGTGATCCCGCCTTTATCTCCCCAGTAAGTGCGATAGCGCAGAGCTGTTTTCAGAAGCTCATCTGCCGTATACAGCGTTCCTTTCTTAAGATTCCATGTATCCGGGTTATGACAGAACTGACAGCGCATAGCGCATCCTGTCAAAAAGATCACGTATCGTACTCCCGGTCCGTCTACTGATCCAAAACTTTCAAGTGAATGAACGTATCCTTTTATTTCGTTTGCCTGTTCCATTCCGGCGTCTCCTTTTCATTTTATAAAGATTTATAAAGAAACCGGTTCTTCTGCCAAAGATCATATCTCAAGCAAAAGAACCGGACTTTCTTCATCTTATAGTCACATTTTTCTTTCTAAAGAAATCTGCAGACCTTTATTTATTGTAACAGTTCAGCCATACAGTGCAGTTTTACGAATGGCGCGGACTGAACTGTTACTATTTATTACATAGACTCGTGGCAAGTTCTTGCGATTACGTCTAACTGCTGCTCTCTTGTCAGGTCGATAAACTTAACGGCATATCCTGATACACGGATTGTAAAGTTTGCATATTCCGGTTTTTCCGGGTGCTCCATAGCGTCGATCAGTTTATCTGTACCGAATACGTTTACGTTCAGGTGGTGTGCTCCCTGATGGAAGTATCCGTCCATTACGCGGGCAAGATTTACTTTACGCTCGTCATCATCATGTCCGAGTGCATTCGGGCTGATCGTCTGTGTATTAGAGATTCCGTCAAGAGCCAGCTCGTACGGAAGTTTTGCTACAGAGTTCAGGGAAGCAAGAAGACCGTTCTTCTCTGCGCCGTAAGACGGGTTTGCTCCCGGTGACAGCGGCTCGCCTGCTTTTCTTCCATCCGGAAGAGTTCCTGTTGCTTTTCCGTAAACTACGTTTGATGTAATTGTCAGGATCGATGTTGTAGGCTCAGAATCTCTGTATGTGTGGCATTTGCTCAATTTGTGCATAAATGTCTTGAGCAGCCAGATCGCAATATCGTCTGCACGGTCGTCATCGTTACCGTATCTCGGGAAGTCTCCCTCGATCTCAAAGTCTGTTGCAAGACCGTCTTCGTCACGAATTACTTTTACTTTCGCATATTTGATTGCGCTTAAGGAGTCTACTACATGTGAGAATCCTGCGATACCTGTTGCAAATGTACGTCTTACATCTGTATCGATAAGAGCCATCTCTGCTGCTTCATAGTAGTATTTGTCATGCATGTAGTGGATCATGTTCAATGTATCAACATACAGTTTGGACAGCCACTCCATCATCTCGTCATATTTCTCCATTACTTCATCGTAATCAAGATACTCTGATGTGATTGGTCTGTAAGCCGGAGCTACTTGTACTTTTGTTTTCTCGTCAACACCGCCGTTGATCGCGTAAAGCAGGCATTTTGCAAGGTTTGCTCTTGCTCCGAAGAACTGGATCTCTTTACCTGTCTGAGTTGCGGATACACAGCAGCAGATGCTGTAGTCATCGCCCCAAACCGGACGCATAACATCATCGTTTTCGTACTGTACGGAACTTGTCTTTACAGAAATCAAAGATGTATATTTCTTGAAGTTTTCCGGAAGTCTTTCTGAGTAAAGAACTGTCAGGTTCGGCTCCGGAGACGGTCCCATGTTCTCAAGTGTGTGAAGGAAACGGAAGTCGTTCTTTGTTACCATAGAACGTCCGTCCTGTCCGAGACCACCCATTTCAAGTGTTGCCCATACCGGGTCTCCTGAGAACAGCTCGTTGTATGACGGGATTCTTGCGAATTTAACCATACGGAACTTCATAACCATGTGGTCGATCAATTCCTGAGCTTCGCTCTCTGTCAGAACACCGTTCTTCATATCTCTTTCAATATAAATATCAAGGAATGTAGAGATACGTCCGACACTCATTGCAGCTCCGTTCTGTGTCTTGATCGCCGCAAGGTATCCGAAATACAGCCACTGTACTGCTTCTTTTGCATCTTTTGCCGGCTGTGAAATATCATATCCGTAGATTGCTGCCATCTCTTTCATCTGCTGAAGTGCGCGAATCTGATCTGCGATCTCTTCACGAAGACGGAAGTCTGTTCCTTTCATGCCGTGTCTTGCATAACGCTCGAAGTCGTACTGTTTTTTCTCGATCAGGAAATCAATACCGTACAGAGCAACACGACGGTAGTCGCCTACGATACGTCCGCGTCCGTATGTATCCGGAAGTCCTGTGATGATCTTGTTGTGACGGGCTTTCTTCATCTCCGGTGTGTAGATGTCGAATACTCCCTGGTTATGTGTTTTATGATATTTTGTAAAGATCTCTTTCAATCTTTCATTCGGCTCATAACCGTAAGTTGTACAAGCCTTTACTGCCATGTTGATACCACCGTAAGGCATAAACGCTCTCTTAAGCGGTTTGTCTGTCTGAAGTCCGACAACTTTCTCCAGGTCTTTCATGCTCTCGTCGATATATCCCGGGCCGTATGCTGTAAGACCGGATACAACTTCTGTCTCCATGTCAAGAACGCCGCCTTTTGCACGTTCCTCTTTCTGCAGCTCCTGAAGTCTTCCCCACAGTTTATCTGTTGCCTCTGTAGGTCCTTCCAGGAATGATTCGTCTCCGTCATACGGTGTGTAGTTCTCCTGAATGAAATCGCGTACATCTACAGAATTTTTCCAGTTCTTTCCGGAAAATCCTGCCCACTGATCAAATTGTGCCATAATTTGAAAGCCTCCTCTGAAATCTTAATAAATTTATTCGTTTCATACCGAAGCACATCATCTGCGCTTTCGGTTCATGCAATGAGCGGTTAAACAGTCCAAATGATATCGTAATTTGTATCTCATTGCCACATGCGCTAGTATAACATCACCCGAAGGAAAAAACAACCATTATAACGAGAATCCTTCTCAAAAATGCCTTTGTTCTTGATTTAGTACAATTTTGCCTGTATACGCTCTTATATTTACTATATATTGTGTTTGTTAAATCATTATCATACTTTCAGTAGCGGTACTTTTTCTTCTCCTTTATTAAAAATATAATTGTCACCGCCAAAGCCATCGTTTCTGCAGCCAAAACGGACGTCCACACTCCGTCGATACCGATAATCAGAGGAAGGAAACATACTGCCGCCACCTGAAACAAAAACGTTCTCAAAAACGAAATAGCCGCCGACACAAATCCGTTATTCAATGCCGTAAAGAAAGAAGACGCCCATATGTTGATTCCCATAATCAAGAACGAAAAAGAAAACAGGCGGAATCCGCGAACGGTCATCAAAAGAAGCTCTTTATCATAATTTACAAAAATCCTGACAAGAGGCATTGAAAGTATCTCCGCCGCTATCGTCAGTACAATTCCCGCTACAATCAAAATATTTTTACTTTTCCTGTATAAATTATGAAGCTCTGCGTCATTCCCCGCTCCGTAATGATAACTTACAATCGGAGCGCTTCCGACCGAATATCCCATAAAAACCGCAACGAAGATAAAATTCACATACATAATGACTCCAAACGCAGCCACACCGTCTGCACCTGCAAGTTTCATCAACTGAAAGTTATAAAGAATATTCACAAGAGACGTCGACAAATTCGTCACCATTTCCGACGAACCGTTCATGCATGTTTTCAGAAGAATATCTTTATACAGTTTCGTTCTCCAAGTGATCCGCAGCCCATTGCGGCTTCCTTTCGCAAAAAAGAAAAACGGCGCGATCCCTCCTACGATCTGTCCCATTCCTGTAGCGATCGCAGCTCCTGCCACTCCCCACTCAAATACTGCGATAAACAAGTAATCAAACACAACGTTCGTCAGTCCGGCCGCAATATTGATCTTCAGGCTCAAAACCGGCTCTTCCGCGGCAACGAGAAAGCTTTGAAACATATTCTGCAAAATAAACGCCGTCTGCGTCGCAAAAAGAATTCTTCCGTATACGATGCAATGTTCCAAAAGTTCGCCATCCGCTTTGAGCATCCGGGCAATTTGCGGCGTAAAGATAAAACAGATAACCGAAAAAATAACGCTGACGATAATACCGAAATAAAGAATCATCGAAAAATATTGATTCGCTTTTTCCTTCTTACCTTCCCCAAGCGTTTTTGCTACGATGGCGCTTCCGCCTGTTCCGAGCATAAATCCGATTGCTGCGATTCCCATAGATACCGGCCAGATCAGATTTGTCGCCGCAAATGGCATTTTCCCGACATAGTTTGACACAAAAAGTCCGTCTACAATACTGTACATCGACGTACAGATAAGCATAAGAACTGTTGATATTGTAAAGCGAATCAGTCTGCGGTATGTAAAGTGATCCGAAAGCTGTATGTTCATAATCTTAATTCTCCTACCTTTTGTCTGAAAATTTCCATATATTTTGCATTCAAACGTAAAAGTTTCTTTCTCTCCTCTTCTGTCATATGCATAAAAACGCCTGCCTCTGCCTCCATCACGGGAATGATCTTTTGTTTTGCCATCGCTTTTCCTTTTTCGGTCAAAACAATCTGCTTGTCATGCCCTTTGCCGCTTTCCAATACAACGCAGCCGTTTTGCACTAATTTTTTCACCGAAGAATTCACTGTCTGCCGACTGATAGAATACTGTTTTGCGATTTTCCTCTGGCAGCAACCGTCTTCAAACTCTACGATACTATACAGCACAATAAAGTCAGTGTCCGATATTCCCGCTTTTACACATATTTCATGGTAGATACTCTCCATCTCCCGATAGATCCTGTTGTTCTCTTTTAATTCTCTCGACTGCGTATAATTCATGCCAAACCCCACTTTCTGTTTTTCTTTATACATTCTTATACCTTCCATACTTTTATCCTTCCCTCCTTTCAAAAATCCGAAATCGGATTTTTCTCGTTTAATTATAATCCGATTTCAGATTAAATTCAACCATTCATCTATGATGTCTTTACCATGAGGTCCACTAAAAATAACTGTTTTTCTGTTGAGAAAGAGGAAACATTATGACATAATATTATTATAAGTCTGCCAGAACACAAAACATCTTGAACAAGAAGCGCCAAAAACATGAGAATATTTGAATAATAAAATACAAAGCAGGCGTCAGCGCTTTTTATAAGAAAGAAAGGACTTTTATTATGCGTATCCGAAAAGCAACACAACAAGATTTACATTCTATTATGCAGTTATATGAAAACGCCCGCGCATTCATGCGCGAACACGGAAACCCCGGCCAATGGGGGACGACGTATCCTCCTCAAAACATGATTGAAACAGATATCCGCTTCGGGAATTTATACGTCTGCATCGAAAAAGATACTATCGAAGCCGTTTTCTTCTATAAAGACGGCATAGATCCGACCTATCTGAAAATTTATGACGGACAATGGAAAAACGATGCTCCCTACGGCGTTGTCCACCGGATCACTTCATCCGGCAAAGTAAAGGGCGCAGCCTCTTTTTGTCTTGACTGGGCATTTTCACAATGTGGAAATTTAAAGATCGATACGCACGAAAACAATATCGTTATGCAGAATATGCTGAAGAAAAACGGATTTACTTACTGCGGACGCATCTATATAGACAATGGCGGCGAACGGCTTGCATTCCAAAAAGACTCCCCAGTACCCTGAGGAGTCTCTTGAAGCTATTCTTTTAAGTTATAAGGTTTCGCCAAACCGTACTTTTATATACGCTTTGATCTCTTCTACGCATTTCTCAAATCCGAGTTTTCCACTGTTCAGACACAGATCGTAATTTCTTGCATCGACCCATTCATGACCTGTATGGTATCTGTAAAAATCACCTCTGTACTGATCTGTTTTCTCAATATATTTCTGCATCTCTTTTTCCGTCATGCTGTGACGTTCCATTGAACGATCCAGACAGAACTTTCTGTCTGCATGCACGAATACGCTGACTACATTCGGATAATCTTTTAAAACATAATCTGCGCATCTTCCGACAATAACGCACGACTCTTTTGCCGCAAGCTCTTTGATCACCTTTGCCTGATAATTGAACAGGTTATCGTCCGAAGTAAACTCTCTGTCTTCCGGCGGGATCAATCCGCCCTCATACGGACGGCTCAAAAGCTTAAACCATCCTGCCCTGCGCACCTTTTCGTCCGACATACCAAACAGTTTTTCATTGATTCCGCTGTCCTCGGAAGCCATACGAAGGATCTCTCTGCTGTAGCAGTTGATGCCAAGTTCTTTTGCAAGCATCGCCCCGATCGTTTTCCCTCCGCTTCCGTACTGTCTTGAAATTGTGATGACGATATTTCTCATTAAAACACGCCTCCTTTACTCTCCGAGATAAGCCTTTTTAATCGAATCATCTTCCAGAAGTTCTTTTGCATCTCCCGAAAGGACGATCTTTCCTGTCTCCAACACATATGCTCTGTCGGCGATCGAAAGAGCTTTCTTCGCATTCTGTTCTACAAGAAGGACTGTCGTTCCGCTTTCGCTCACCGCACGGATAATATCAAAGATTTCATTTACCATGATCGGAGAAAGTCCCATCGACGGTTCATCCATTAAAATAATCCTCGGTTTGGACATAAGCGCGCGCCCCATAGCGAGCATCTGCTGTTCGCCGCCGCTTAATGTTCCCGCCATCTGGTTTTTACGTTCCTGCAAACGCGGAAAACGCTTATAGACACTTTTTAATGTTTCTTCAATCTCCGCCTTATCTTTTCGTGTATAAGCGCCCATTCTCAAATTCTCATAAACGCTTAATTCTGCGAACACTCTTCTTCCTTCCGGTACATGCGCCATCCCCATAGAGACGATCTTATGAGCCGGAGTTTTCGTAATATCTTTTCCTTCAAACAGCACCTGTCCGCTCTTCGGGGAGATCAGACCTGTAACTGTATGCAGCGTCGTCGTCTTTCCCGCGCCGTTTGCTCCGATCAAAGCGATGACCTCTCCTTGATTTACTTCAAAAGAAATGCCTTTGATCGCCTGGATCATACCATAATATACTTGTAAATCTTTTACTTCGAGCATTGCCATAACGATTCCCCCTATTCTCCAAGATATGCGGTAACAACCTGCGGATCGTTCAAAACATCCGACGTTTTACCTTCACAGAGCACCTCTCCGAAGTTGAGCACCGTCAACTTCTCGCAAATGCCGCTTACCAGTTTCATATCATGTTCGATCAAAAGGATCGTCATATGGAATTTTTCTCTCACAAAACGGATCATGTCCATCAATTCCCCCGTCTCGTTCGGGTTCATGCCCGCAGCGGGCTCGTCGAGCAGCAAAAGCTTCGGTTCTGTCGCCATCGCTCTGGCGATCTCAAGCCTTCTTTGCTGTCCATACGGAAGATTAGAGGCGGCAACATGCGCCACATCTTCCAGATTGAACACTTTCAAAAGTTCCATTGCCTGCTCATCCATCTCTTTTTCCACTTTTCTGTAACCGGGAAGTCTTAAGACTCCCGAAAGAGTAGAATAATGATGTTTATTGTGAAGTCCTACTTTCACGTTATCAAGAACACTTAACTGCTTAAACAGCCGGATATTCTGAAATGTACGGGCGATTCCCGCCTTATTGATCTCAATCGTGTTTTTCCCTGTAATATCCGTTCCGTCCAGCAGCACTTTTCCGCTGTCCGGCTTATATACTCCTGTAAGAAGGTTGAATACAGTCGTCTTTCCCGCGCCGTTCGGACCGATCAGGCCGTACAGAGCTTCTTTTTCAATCGAAATGTCAAACCCGTTTACCGCACGGAGACCGCCAAATGAAATCCCGAGATTTTTAACTTCCAGTAACGCCATTATTTTACAGCCTCCTTTTTCTTCTTTCCGAAAGAAAGATATTTTTCTCTCCACTCGATCGCTTTCGGTGCCCAGTTAAAGAGCATCATGACAATGAGAACGATCGCATAGATCAGCATACGGTAATCTGACAATCCACGGAGCATCTCCGGAAGAAGTGTCAGGATCACTGCCGCTATGATCGAACCTCTGATATTTCCGATACCGCCCAAAACGACAAAGACAAGGATCATGATCGACATATTATAACCGAAGTTGTTTGTATTCGCCGTCAGCGTAGACAGATTGTGAGCGTAAAGCACGCCTGCCGCTCCTGCCATCGCCGCAGATATCGTAAACGCCATCAGTTTATATTTTGTAATATTAATACCGACTGATTCCGCCGCGATACGGTTGTCACGGATCGCCATGATCGCGCGTCCGTCTCTTGAATGGATCAGATTAAGCACGATAAACAACGTAATCAGAATCAGTATAAATCCGATAAAAAACGTCGCATCTTTCGGCGTTCCCGTAATCCCCTGCGGACCGTTAATGATAACCTTTCCGTCCGGTTCCATATTCAGCGCCATCACATCTTTTGTCGAAAAATGAAAACCGTTGGAATCTTTACCTATATACAATACGTTTACGAGGTTTTTAATGATCTCTCCGAATGCCAATGTCACGATCGCCAGATAGTCGCCTTTCAGACGCAGAACCGGAATTCCGATCAGAATGCCGAAGATCGCAGCAGCCGCAATTCCGATCAAAAGAGCCAGAAAGAAGCGCAGTGAAGCCGATTCGATCGTATCTCTCATGCATTTTGAAAAGAATGCACTTGCAAACGCGCCGACACACATAAAGCCCGCATGTCCGAGGCTCAATTCTCCAAGTACGCCGACTACGAGGTTCAGCGACACAGCCATAATAATATAAATACAAAGCGGAACCATCAATCCTTCAAGAAGGCTGGAAATACTTCCGGCGTTGATCAGTGACTGCATGATCACAAATGCCGCGATAACAAGAGCATATGTGATGATATTATTTTTTGTAGTTTTTTTCATATTTTTTAATTTATCCATCGCTCTGATCACCTACACTTTCTCTTGAATTTTCTTACCTAACAAACCTGTAGGTTTCACAAGAAGCACAATGATAAGTACCGCGAATACGATCGCATCCGCCATCTGTGACGAAATGTATGCTTTTCCGAAAATCTCGATCACACCGAGCAGAATTCCTCCGATAAACGCTCCCGGTATCGAACCTATTCCTCCAAATACAGCCGCTACGAACGCCTTAATACCCGGCATCGCTCCTGTATACGGCGTCAGGCTCGGATATGCCGAACACAAAAGCACACCTGCAACAGCCGCCAGCGCCGACCCGATTGCAAACGTAAGAGCGATCGTTCCGTTTACATTGATTCCCATAAGCTGAGCCGCGCCTTTATCTTCCGATACAGCGCGCATTGCCTGACCCGGCTTTGATTTCTGCACGAACAGCATCAGTACGATCATGATCACTACACATGCCGCGATCGTCACGATCGTCTCCCCTGAAATGTTCAGCTTGCCGCCTGCCAAAGACAAACCTTTCCACTTAATAACCGACGGAAACGTCTGTGCGTTCGCCCCGAATACGAGAAGCGCCGTATTCTGGAGAAGGTAGCTTACGCCGATCGCCGTGATCAATACGGCAAGTGAAGACGATGCGTTACGCAGCGGTTTGTACGCGATACGTTCGATCAAGATTCCGAGTACCGTACACACGATTACAGCGGCAACGATCGCAAGGATCGGCGACATCCCCGCCTTCATCATCGTGATCAGCGCCATATACGCACCGATCATAATAACGTCGCCATGGGCGAAGTTCAGCATCTTCGCAATCCCATAAACCATCGTATACCCAAGCGCTATGATCGCATAGACACTTCCAAGACTGATTCCATTAATCAAATACGATATAAAACTCATGTCTCATTCCCTTTCATTTCTCTTATTGTTCCGATAAACGATCTCTTCTCTGTTTATCATGATTAATAAGGATTATACCACAAAAAATATAGGATTATCAATAAGAAAAAACGAGTACGCTCGGTTTTTTTCACGTACCCGTTTTTAACTGCTTTATTTTGTATCTATCCGGCTTTTTCTTCCGAAATAAAAACTCCCCTGCATGACGTGTCATTCATTTTACATATATGCCGGCATTTTATGACTCGACGTCTCTCCCGGCATCCCATTTGCGGTAAATAGCTTCGAGAGCATCCACCGCTCCGTCGATCCCTAAAAGACTCGTATTAAACATCATGCTGTTCGACTCGATTCCACCCCATTCGCGGCCGGTCCTTGCCTCATAATAAAGCTTCCTTTCGCGGTCTGTCTTTTTGATCTTATCTGCCGCCTGCTTTTCGTTTAGTTCATAAAGCTTCATGATTCTGCGGATACGATCGTCCTTATATGCATAAATAAACGTATTGATGCAGTTTGAATAATCTCCGAGGATATAATCCGCACATCTTCCGACAAAAATTCCCGGACCTTTCTCCGCAAGTTTCCTTATGATCGCCGACTGCCTGTTAAAGACGAGATCACTTAGAGGTTCTCCCGACTCGTCTCCGCTCATAAATGCAGTATAGTTTCCTGTACTGACTATATATGCCGTGAGAAATCTTCCGAGAATCGTCTCGTCTACCTGCGTCGCATCTTCACTGCTGATCCGAAGCTCCTGCGCCGCCATGCGGATCAGATTATGATCGTAAAGCGGAATGTCAAGCCGTTCTGCCAATCGATTTCCTACTTCATGCCCGCCGCTTCCGAATTGCCTTCCGATCGTGATAATCGTGTGTTTCATCATATGTGCCACTCCTCTCTGCGGATCGCTGTATTGATATACTCAAGTATAACATTGTTTCCCGGGTATGAATAGAAATTTATTGATTTTTTCTATTTTTCCTTACTGCTTATGATCGTATAATAGCTTTTTGACGTTACGACATAAACAAGTACATAGAAGAGTGCAAACACGAGATAACATCCGATCGTCACGATCACAAATACTTTCGCTTCCACGCCTGACATAAGCATCAGTATTTTCTGAATCATCGGAAATGCAAACGCAAGATGAATTCCCGCCATGATCAGAGGCATGAAAAATACAGTAAGCACCTGAGAGTTGATCGTCTGCTTCACTTCTTTCTTTGTCATTCCCACTTTCATAAGAATATTAAAGCGATCCTGATCTTCATATCCTTCGGAAATCTGCTTGTAGTACATAATCAGCACAGTACCGAACAGGAATACCGCTCCGAGAAGCACTCCGAGGAAAAACAATCCGCCGTTGAGCGCAATGAAATCTCCTTTACCGTACGCTTTACTGTCCGCATAATAATTTGCCAGCGAATCTCCCATCCGATTGCCCTGTTCATCTGCCGCTTCGGATATATGCTCAAAAGATTCCAAAATATCCTTGTAAATCTCTATCTGTTTTTCTTCATCACATTTCAGATCAAAGTCATAACATTCTTTCAGGGAAAGCAGGTACAATGTTCCGTCCTGCAAAGGTTTTGCATTGATCGTTTCGTACGCAGTCGCTATTTTTTCGATCACAGACAAATCTTTTACAACAACCTGATATGACCCCTGCATATTCGCCATGGCGTTGCCTACCCCTATCGGAGGTTCTTTCATTGTCTCTACTTTCCATGTTCCGACGCCGTCGATCGTAAAGGAATCATACTCATAATCTGTTTTATATGAGTAGAGCATCATCTCATCTTCAGCCAAAGTCTTGTCTGTGCCTTTCAGTTTGTTGTAATCATCCATTGTTGTAAAATACATCGTCTTCACAGATCCTGACATCCCTGCATTAATCGAGGAAATCTCCCCTTTCATCTTTTCAAAATCAATACTTAAAACATCGTCTGACTGTACTCCGGAAAGAGAGTAAAGATTATAATTTTCCAAGTTCTCAGCCTTTACTTTATGAGATTCAAGCACCTTTTCCACAGCCTCTTTATACGTCATGGTCATCTCCGGCGTCAAACGCTGCACTACGCTGTCTTTTAATTCTGTATCTGTTCCGTCCTCATTTTGCGGAAGGGATGTTTTCCCGCTCCACTCGATCGTGATGTCATGTGGATAACGGTTTCTGATCGACGATTCCGTATCTGCATAAATACACATCGTAGACGAGATCGTCACAAGCACCATCGTAGATAAAATACAGATCGACGCCAGACCCGCTCCGTTTCTCTTCATTCGGTAAACCATCTGTGACAAAGATACAAAGTGTCTCGTCTTATAATAATACTTTTTGCTCTTTTGCAGCAGCTTGCAAAGAGCGACCGAACCTGCAATAAACAGAAGGTATGTGGCAATGATCACCATAACAACCGCGAGAAAGAATACAAGCATCGCAGTTGTCGGATCGATGATCTTCACAGCCAGATAATATGCTCCGGCAAGGATCACCGCTCCCGCAAATGCAAAGAGCCAGTTTGCCTTCGGCGGTTTTTCGCCGACATTCTCACTTCTGAGCATCTCAATCGGACGAAGTTTATATACCGACACAAGCATGCGGATCATAATAAGCAGAAAGATCGCAAGAAACAGACCGACTGTCATAAGGATCGGCTTCATTTCTATATGAACTCCGAATCCGGTCGCCCCGTCAAGAAGCTTAATTGCCAGAAGTTCCGCAAGTTTTGAGAACAGAATTCCGAACACGATTCCGATAACCAGAGAAATCACGGCAGTCAGTATATTTTCCCACAAAAGAATTCTTACCAGATTACGTTTGCCCATCCCGAGAATATTATATAATCCAAGTTCTTTCTTCCTTTTCCTTATAAGAAACGAGTTCGTATAATACAGAAAGATCAATGCGAATACCGCAACTACAAACACTCCCATAGAGAGCAGTCCCTGAAGCATTTCCCCGCCCCGGATAGACGCCAGTTCTTTACTTATCGACAGAAAAGAAACGATATAGTACATCATGATCATACAGATACATGTCAAAATATACGGAAAATACAATTTTCTGTTTTTTGAAATGCCTTCCCCTGCCAGCCTGATATAAAATCCTTTTTTCATCGTCTGTCACCACCTGTCGCAAGCATCGTCAGCGTATCCGAAATCTTCTGATAAAGTTGTTCGTCCGTCATCTGACCTCTGTATACCTGATGGAACACTTCTCCGTCACGGATAAACAAAACGCGTCCGGCTTTGCTCGCCGCTTTCACTGAATGAGTTACCATAAGGATCGTCTGACCTCCTGCGTTGATCCGCGCAAACAATCCGAGCAGTTCGTCTGTTGAACGAGAATCAAGCGCTCCTGTCGGCTCATCTGCCAGGATCAGCCGCGGTTCTGTGATCAGCGCCCTTGCAACAGCGGCTCTTTGTTTCTGACCTCCGGAAATTTCATACGGATATTTTTCAAGAAGCGCCGAAATACCAAGTTCCTTTGCAATCGGCTGCAGCTTTGAATCCATATGCTTATAATTTTCACCTTTCAACACAAGAGGGAGCAAGATATTGTCCTTCACATTAAACGTATCCAACAAGTTAAATTCCTGAAAAACAAATCCAAGATTGTCGCGCCGAAACTGTGCGATATCTTTGTCTTTTATAGAAGACAACGGTTTGCCGTCAAGAAGGACTGTTCCTTCCGTCGGTTTATCCAAAGCCGCCATAATATTAAGAAGCGTCGTCTTACCTGAGCCGCTCTCTCCCATGATCGCCACATATTCTCCTTCTTCCACAGAAAAGTTTACACAGGATAATGCCTGCACCTGATTGCCGCCGAAACGCGGTCTGTATATTTTCTTCAAATTTTTGACATCTAAAACTGCCATTTCATACATCCTCCTCTTTTTTACTTGATAGTGAAAGTATAACAAAAGAGCCGGAATGCCAACATCGAATTTGGTGACATTCCGGCCCGCCTATGTGACAAATTTGTAAGGCATTTCCATGCAGCCTTTATTCAACTTCTAACGGATAGGACGACAGATCGATCGTAAAGCTGCTTCCCTTTCCTACAGTTGACTGCGCCGTCAGCTTATGTCCCAGCTTATCCGCCGCCGTCCGGCAAAGGTAAAGTCCTATTCCTGTAGATTTTTTATCCAGCCTTCCGTTATATCCGGTATAACCTTTTTCAAAAATACGGGGAAGATCTTCAGGTGAAATACCGATTCCCGTATCGCTGATACTAAGCTGCTTTTTCTCTCTGTCTACCGTGATCGTCACATTTCCGCTTACCGTATATTTTACTGCGTTCGACAAAAGCTGCTCAATAATAAACACAAGCCATTTTTCATCTGTGAGAACGCAGATATCCGTTCCTTCGTATATGACCCTAAGTTTCCTTCTGATCAACTGTCCCGCATACTTTCGGATCGCTTTTCGGATCATATCATCCAGAGGATATTCTTTGATCACAAGATCGGACGCACCTTCTCCTAAACGCACGTAACAAAGCGCCATTTCCACATACTGTTCTACCCGGAACAATTCTCCTGTAAGCTCTCTGTTGATCGGAGTATCTTCCTGTTGAAGCAAAACCCGCATCACTGCGATCGGAGCTTTGATCTGATGTACCCATGTCGCATAATAATCATTCATATCTTTTCTGGCTGCCTGCCATTCTTCCCTCTGCTTTCTGTACTCTTCTTCGGATCTAAGCAATATCTTCTGATATTCTCTTTCCGTCATACAGTCCGGTTTTGGCAGACTTTCCGATACGATACCGCCGGTCTCACTGATCTGAAAAAGACGTTTGTACTTTTTCTCCCGTCTCAGATACCCTAAAACGAAAAACAGAATCCCAAACACCGCGCTTAAAAGCACGGGATATACCGCCGCTTTAAGCTCCACTTCGTACAACGCAAAACAGAGTACGAAAGCGCCCCCGCTCAAAATAAACCAAATCCACATATAACGGCAGTCATACAGATAGCCTAAAAATCGTTTCATTCGCTCACCTGCCGTTCCTGTCTGATAATATAACCTTCTCCGACTTTTGTGGAAATAAAATCCGTAAGTCCCGCTTTGTCCAGTTTTCTGCGCAGTCTGGCGATATTGACCGTCAACGTATTTTCTTCAATATAATTATCCGTCTCCCACAGCCGGGTCATCAAAGTATCTCTGCTTACGAGACGGCCTTTATTTTCCATCAGTGTCTGAAGAATACGAAATTCATTTTTCGTAAGATCGATCTTCTCCCCATTATAAGTAAGCGACGCGTCATTCAAGTTCAGTATTGCTCCCTGATGCTCAAGAACCGGTACTTTTCCGGACAGGTCGTATGTTCTGCGAAGTACCGCCTGGACCTTCGCCGTCAGCACACTGAGATCGAACGGCTTCGGAACAAAATCATCTCCTCCCATATTCACAGCCATGATAATGTTCATATTATCAGCCGCCGAAGAAATAAAAATTACCGGTACGTTCGATATTTTCCTAATCTCGCTGCACCAGTGGTACCCGTTGTAAAATGGCAGAGTAATGTCCATAAGAACAAGATGCGGGTCAAATTCCGCAAAAGTTTCAAGTACGTTTTTAAAATCCTGAACGTACTGCGCGTCGTTTCCCCACATCTTCATCTCTTTTTGGATTGCCTGCGCCATTGTCAAATCGTCTTCAATAATCAGTATTTTATACATGCCGCCGCTCCCTTTATTCGTCTTTTTTCAGTCAAGGATCTTCATCATCAGATCTCCGTCTCCGCTTGTCGTAAATCCTGTTTTCTCATAAAATCCCGCCATCAGTTCCTTGTACTGCGCCGGACCTGTATAACCAAGCGGAGCAAGATCATAACCTGTCGGAGCATAGATTAAAGTAATCCCTTTTTTGCCAAGCTCTGTCACGATCTCATTCATACATGCCGTTCCATAGCCTTTCCCACGCAGTCCGAAATCTGTCAGGTAAAATTCAATGACTCTTACTTTCGTCCTGTTTTCCATCACGTATTCCATATGAAATACGGACAATCCTTTCTCGTACACGTCGACCGTTTTCGGCATATATTTAAACTCCAATATATGTCCGCTCTTATCTGTAAGATCGACTGCCCTGAAATATTCTTTTCTCAAATACACTACTAATTCTTCCATTTACTCTCTCTTTCTTCGTGCCACCTGAAGCTGCACATTCACTCCGAGAGGATTCAGCACAACGCCTTTTACATCTTCCATCAGCAATTCTGCGATCTTTTCCCCCGGAACAACTGCCGATCTGACCGGTCTTCCTTTCGTGAACTTCTGAAATTCCAGCACATCCGTAAAAACAGGCTGATACAGCGAACCGTCTTTTTGCTTCAGTATCGGAATCTGACCGTTCTCTTCAACAGGAATCAAAAACGTTCCCTTTCCGTAATGAGCCAAAAGTTCTTCCTGAAGTTCTTTTAATTCTTCCGTCATCTGCGGCTGCTCCTGTTTTCTAAGTTCCTGCATAAAATAAGCCGCCGTCAGATGGAGCGCCGGGTTTTCCACGATCTGCTTTCCTTCCGGAAGTTCCTTCGGTATATTTCTCGTTACCAGATCTGAAAGCTGAACTGTAATTTCCATATCTGTTCCGCTGTTGACCGCCAGTGCGTTTACTCCCATTATATAAAGACTTGTGAAAAAAGGAAGCAGCTGCTCTTTCGCAAGCTTTGCCACAGCGCTTACATATTTTTCATCAAGAAGCTTACGCGCCTTGTCTTTTGCATCTTCCATCTGATAATAAAGGAAGATCTCATCGTCAAATGTCTCCTCGTCACATTTTACAAACGGCATCTTTGTCGCTGCCGACATAATAACATATAATTCACCCGGATTGCGCAGAGCCGCCAATGTCTCCTGTTTTGTCACTTTTGTTTCTTTCTCGCTCATTTTCAGCTTTTCCTTTCCTGTCTTCTCTCACCTTTGTCTGTCCTGATGCATTTTGAGTGTCTGTCAATAATAATACACTATCTCTTTGATTTTATCAATTCTAACAAATATGGAACAAAAATAATGCATCCGATGATCGCTGCGGCGATCGCCGATACAAGAACCGCCCCTGCCGCTGTATCTTTCGCGATCTTCGCCAATGGTTTTTTCTCCTTAGTCACAAGATCTACCACCGCTTCCAACGCCGTATTCACAAGCTCCAGCGACAGGATCAGACCAAACAACAGCAAACAGATGCACCACTCGACAGGTTTAATATGAAGAAAAGTTCCGGCAACGGTTACCGCAATCACTGCCAGACAGTGGATCTTCATATTTCTTTCTTTACGGATTCCGGTCCGGATTCCTTCAAAAGCATACCCAAAACTTTTATTCAGAGGATTTTTTCTGTTGTTTTCGTTTCTGTTTTTTTCCATTACTTTGTACCTGATTTTATTTTCTCGAAAAAATATGTTTGATAAATACGTATAGTACGATCAAAAACGCAAGAATATATCCGATCGCCCCAAGCGCCGGAATGCCGAGTATTTTCGGACTCATATCTGTCGTACAGATAATACTTGAACTGATCAGAAGCGCCATGACCCACAAACCCATAACAATGTTTCTTACAAGTCTGCGCAGCAGAAAGGCAAGATCATCCGATGCCCGCAGATCAAGATTCACCTTTGCCTGTCCTTTTAAATATCCCGCCATCATATCAGACACCATCGACGGGATATCCAACGCCTTTCGCATCGATTTCACTGCGCTTTTTCCGCTGCTTTTCAATTCTTTTTTCCAGTCAAAATTACGGAAAAAATCTCCCGAAATACGGGCGGCGGCAATTTCCGCCATATTAATATCAGGCGCGATCGCTGCCAGAACTCCTTCCATATGGGTCAGGCCTCTCGCCAAAAGCGTCAGCCCGTGAGGCATTCTGATCTTATTGACTTTCATCACATCCATCAGATCAACCGTAACTTCCCCGACATTGATCTTGCCCATATCTTCATGACCGTACTTCAACATCAGTCCTTCGATACCTTCGTATAATTTTCTCTGATCCGGACGCTCTTTAAATTCTCCCAGACCGAGCACTGCCTGCCGGATCAAACCGATATCGTTTAAAGCGATCCCTTCGATTGCCTTGCCAAGCATCTCTCTGTCACGCTCCGTAAGCCGCCCCATCATTCCCATATCGATCCATACGATCTTGCCGTCTCGTATCTTTACATTTCCCGAATGAGGATCTGCATGAAAAAATCCGTCGTCCATCACCTGTTTAATGTAGTTATCGACAAGTTTGCTGCCGATCTCCTTAAGGTCATATCCCTCTTCCTTCAGCCGCTCCTTATCGTCTACCGCACATCCATCGATGTATTCCATAACAAGTACATGGACAGTCGTATACTGCTGATATAATTTCGGTGTTCCGACAAAATGAACGTCTTTGTTTCTCCTTGCGAATTCTTCCATATTAGATGCTTCTGTAAGAAAGTTCATCTCGTCTCTTGTCACAGTCCACAATTCGTCTAAAACGAGATCAAAATCAGCCATATTTTTCAAACTGACAGGCGGCATTAATTTGATCGCTTTGCGAAGAAGCTCGATATCCCTTGCCATCTTTTCATAAATTCCCCTGCGCTGGACTTTTACGACAACTTCTTCTCCGCTTTTTAACGTGGCGCGATGCACCTGCGCGATCGACGCCGCCCCCTGACAAGATTCATCTATATGGGAGAAAACTCTTCTCCACGACCGCCCGTAAGATTCTTCTATGACCGATAAAACTTCCTCAAACGGCATCGGTTTTACATCTGAACAAAGCTGCATCAGCTCATCGCAATAACGCTTCGGTAAAATATCAGAATGCATCGCCATGATCTGACCGAGTTTAATAAATGTCGGTCCGAGATCTTCTATGATTTCCCGAAGCTTTAAAGGCGTCACTCCCTTTGTAATACTATGTTTGCGGAGCACAGCCACAATTTCCTTCAGCCTTGAATTATATTCCATCGGTTCTATACTGCTCATAATTATGCTTCATCCGGCGCAGTTTCGCTCGCTTCTTCTTTTTTCAGGATCTGCTCTTTCAAAGCGGCAATCTGCTCCGGCGTCATCTTATCAAGAAGATCCGAAAGTTCCTCTGCCGATGCCGGTTTCAGCGCATTCACCTTCTCTTTTACTGTCTTTTTCACATTGTGCTTTAACTCTTCATTCAGCACTTTTCCCTGCTCTACTGTCAGTTCTCCCTTTTCTACCATTTCATCAAGAAGATCTTTTGACTTTTCGGCAGTAACGGCAACTGCTCCGATCCCTGCCAGAAAGATCTTTTTCAAATTATCACTGAGTTTATCCATAATCGCCTTCAGCTCCTTTCAGCCGGCCTACATTTCGTACGCCTCTGTGCTTTGATACTACGTTTATTGTTCTGCCTTACTCTATCTTTTTATTCTTCTTATTATTCTTATTATTCTGTTGTTTTATCAGACTCGCCCGAACCGTATTTCTCTTTATAGCGGTCGATGCATTCTTCGATGATCTTTACTGCGCCAAGCGCGCCTTCAAACTCGTCCACCGCCGTTCTCTTACCTTCCAGATCTTTGTATACGGTAAAGAAATGTTTGATCTCTTCAAAAATATGTTTTGGAAGCTCGGAAATATCCGTATACGCCTCATATGTAGGATCTGCCCACGGAATCGCTATGATCTTCTCATCTCCCGCTCCTCCGTCTGTCATCTTCATAACGCCGATCGGATAACATCTTACAAGAGTCAAGGGCTCAAGCGGCTCTGAACACATCACGAGCACATCGAGCGGATCGCCGTCGTCTCCGAGGGTTCTCGGGATAAATCCGTAATTCATCGGATAATGCGTTGACGTATACAAGATTCGGTCAAGGATGATATACCCTGTTTCTTTATCTAATTCGTATTTTTTCTTGCTTCCTTTTGAAATCTCGATCACCGAGATAAAATCTGTCGGAAAAATCCTTTCCTCACTGATATCATGCCATATACTTCCCATACTAACCTCCTCACTATTCCCGCATATCAGACGCGCCGTGTTCTTACAGATCCTGTCCGGCTATTTGCTCTGCGGAAACGTCCTGTTTAAATTCATAATATGATTTTACCTCTTTCCGTTGATTCCGTCCAGTATTATATCTCCGTCTTGATAGCGAATCTGAAACAATTCTTCTTTTTCCCCTATCTCTTCCCTTCTTAAATAAACATGAAAGCGAACCAAATCAATATCTTCTCCTAAATCTACCGAAAACTTCGTTGTGCGAAATGAGTTTTCTTCGTATTTTTGAACAACTTTTTCCGCAAATGCTTCTGTATCTTTGATTGCATCACAATTCGCCGCAACGGTCAGATCATACACATTATTTTCACATCGGCTCGCCACAACATCCGGTTCGTTCCCCTCCTGCATCTGCGCGTGACGCATCACCCATATCACAATACACAAAACTGCCGCCGCGCAAAAAATCAACGCCGGAATTTTTCCTGCCGTACCCCTGCATCTTCTCTGATCTCTTTTTCGCTTCACTTTGCATCACCTGTCTTTTTCGTCAATATTTGTATCACTTTTACAACCGATTATATAATCTGTTTTTGCCGGAATCAAGAAAATCGGTTGAAAATATGAGACATTTTTATAACAGATGATTTTCACATATAAAAAAGACACCCCACTTCCTGTGAGATGTCTTCTCTTCTATTCTATTCCATTTCTCTGTACTGCTGTGCGATATTCAATGCGTGATCGCCCATTCTTTCAAAATCTGTCAGTATTTCAGAAAAGACGATACCGCTTTGCGGCTTACATTTTCCTTTTTTCAGACGCTGCATCTGCTTTTTAAAATACTTATCCCGCATATCGTCCGTTTTCTGCTCTATGATAACTGCCTGACTTAGTATCCGTTCTACATTTTCGGAAGTTACTTCTTTCAGATTATCAAGCGCCGCAATACACTGCGCTTTCATCTCATTGAGTTCTTCTTTAACCGTATCCGAAAAATCAATCTCCCATTTTCTCATATCGTCGCCATATTCCGCAAGATTGACAGCATGATCTCCGATCCGTTCCAGATTGCTTATAATCGCATAATATCCGTTGATCTTTCTCGAATCTGACATATTCATCTCGCTTGCCATAAGTGAAACGATATATTCGGATATGCCTTTATTGAGGAAATCAATATATTCTTCTCTCTCAGACACTTTTTTGCGAAGTTTCTCATCATATTGAACAAGCGAGTCAAACGAGTCGCTTATATTTTTCGCCACCATATCTCTCATTCTGTTAACTTCATCACGAACCTGTGACACTGCCACCGCGCTGTGTCCGATCGCATAGGAAGATTCAAACGGACGGATATATTTCAGGCGAAGGTCTTCATCGTCTGCCTTTTTGCTGTCCGGAAGAATGCGAACCGCTATATTCGCCATATGTGTTCCAAACGGAAGAAGCAGCAGTGTCGTCACGATATTAAAGACTGTATGGGCATTTGCGATCTGCGCCACCGGATCTCCGGGCGTCATCGCTTCGATCCATGTCACATACGGCGTCACAAGACAGATCACCGTAAATAATACCGTGCCGATTATATTAAATAACAGATGGATAACCGTCGTACGCTTTGCATTTACCTTCATTCCGATCGATGCCAAAACTGCCGTGATACATGTTCCGATGTTTTGTCCGAACAAAACGAACACCGCGCTTGAGAGCGGGATCATACCGGTAGACGCAAGCGCCTGCAAAATACCGACCGATGCAGAAGATGACTGGATCACTGCCGTAAAAAGCGCGCCTACCAAAATACCGAGAAGCGGATTGTCGAACTTCGTCATCAGACTGATAAACGCTTCCGACTCTTTCAAAGGCGACATTGCCGCCCCCATCATATCCATTCCCATAAAAAGAATACCAAGTCCGGCAAAAATACTGCTGATATGATGTACCTTTTCACTTTTGATAAACATGATCGCTCCTACGCCTGCGATCGCAAAAAGCGGAGCGATCGCTCCGATATCAAGAGCAATGAGCTGACCTGTAATCGTCGTTCCGATATTGGCTCCCATGATCACCCATACCGCCTGTTTTAATGTCATCAATCCTGAATTTACAAACCCTACTACCATGACCGTCGTTGCAGAAGACGACTGAATGACCGCTGTGATGGCTGCTCCGACAAGCACACCTTTTACACGGTTCGATGTCAGTTTTTCAAGGATCGACTTCATCCGGTTGCCGGCTGCTGCTTCCAATCCCGTGCTCATCATCTGCATTCCGTATAAAAACAATGCAAGACCGCCGAGCAAAGCAAGTACGTCTGTTATTCCCATTCCATTTTTCTCCTTTTGTAAATCGTCTTATTTTTTCTATATTCTGTTTTTCTTTATACACACGTCTGCTTCGACGCGCTTTTTTAAATTAACATCCGCCAACCGGTATGTCAATTCCATTTTACCCTTTCCCTACATTTTCCTAACACTTTCTTAACGCTGCCTTAACAGACCGCTCATTGCCGATAATATAAAGCTGCGCGGTGAGGACGATCCGGAATCGCTTCAACGCACAGCCTTGACAAAATGCTTTTTAGGTTTTTATTCCACACTTTTCAGTGATTCGACCATATTGATCTTTTTAAGTTTAAAATACATCGCTCCGTTTACGATCATAGAGAACGCAACCGTCAAAAGAAAACTGTATACAAAACTGCTCATATCGATATTTCTGCCAAACATAACCGTATCTATCTCGACAGTGACAATGATAAAGCGATGAAGTATCTTTCCGAGAGCGACGCCGAAAAGAGCGCCTAAAACCGTAAGTACGATATTTTCCCGATATACATACGCCGAAACTTCATTCGGATAAAATCCTAAAACTTTCAGCGTTGCCAGTTCTCTCTTTCGCTCTGTAATATTAATGTTGTTCAGATTATACAAAACGACAAATGCCAGCATTCCTGCCGATATTGTCAGAACAACGATCACAATGTCAAGCGCTCCCAACATATCGTCTACCTGTTGTTTCAAATCAGTCGTATAGCTCACACTCAACGCTCCCGGAAGCTGAAGAATATCTTCGCCGACACTTTGCGCTTCTTTTGTCGTTCCTGAAACCGTCTTATAGAAAACGGCATTGTACTCCGGTTTTTCGTTATAAACAGCCTCATACGCATCTGCCGTCATGTACAGGTAATGTCCCATATAATTTTCGCAGACAGCTTTGATCTTGACCTTGAGATCTCCTTTCTCTTCATCACGGATCGTAATCATGTCTCCTGCCTGTACTTCCAGTTCCTTCGCGATTTTTTCTGTCAAAACAACTTCTTTTTCATCCAGAGAATATCTTCTATCCGTCGTCCTTTCTTTCAAAGTCACAAACTCCGGGAATTGCTTTTTATCTTTCGGCACATCCAGATAGACATCGTGCCATTTACTTCCGTTTCCGATTGTAATCTGAGTCAGTATGCCTTCCATCGCATCGTCTACTTCTGTTTCTTTTCCAAGCATCTGCGCGACTTCACCTTTTTCTTTTTCCGAAGCGCCTTCCGCCATAATGACCGTTCCGTCATATCGCTGAATCTCGCCGTACTGAATATCGACAACCGCAAAGATCGAATCTTTCAAACCGAACCCTACGATCATCAGTCCCATACATCCTCCGATGCCGAAAATCGTCATAAAAAACCGTTTCTTATATCTGACAAGATTACGCACGCTTGCTTTCCAGGAAAAATTCAGCCGCTTCCACAAAAATGTAATCTTCTCAAAAACGACTCTCTGACCCTGCTTCGGCGTCGGCGGACGCATCAGTTGGGCCGCCTGTTCGCGCAGTTCCTTATAACATGCCAGTATCGTCGCCGCCAATGTACAAAACAGCGCCGTTCCCGCCGCTCCTATCCCGTACATCACATTATACGGTATGAGCAGTTCATTCATGTGTTTATACATTATCCCGTATGCATTGATGATAATATACGGAAATATCTTCTCCCCGGTAAAAATACCGGCCGCGCTTCCAAGAAGGGTCGCCAGAAACGCATATCCCAAATATTTCCCTGCTATCGAATGTCTCGCGTATCCAAGCGCTTTTAATGTTCCGATCTGAGTCCTCTGCTCTTCTACCATACGGGTCATCGTCGTAAGACTGATCAGTGCCGCCACTAGGAAAAATATCACCGGGAACACTTCGCCGATCGCTTTCATTCGGTCCGCATTATCACCGTATCCCGAATAATCCGGAAGGTCATTTCGGTCATAAATGTACCATTTCGGCTTTTCCAGTTCTGCAACTTCCGCTTTCGCATCAGCCAGCTCTGCCTGCGCTTCCGCTATCTTTTGCTCGCCTTCGGCGATCTCGGCGTTTGCCTCTGCTTCACCTGCATAATACTCTTCCCATCCGGAAGCAATCTCCTGCTCGCCGGATATGATCCCGGCTTCCGCGCCTGCGATCTGCTGCCTTGCCGCCTCAAGCTGTGCATACCCGTTATCAATCTGCCCTTGCGCATATTGAAGCTGAGCTCTCGTCTGATCGATCTGCGCCTGTGCCTCGACCACAGCTGCGTCTCCGATCTGGATCTGCATGCTCATCTGCTCCAACGCCGCAAGCGTTTCTTCGTCTGTCATTCCGCTTTCTTTCAAAGCCTCATACTGCGCTTTCACCGCATTTAATTGTTCAATCTGCTGATTCAACTGCACAATTCCCTGATCAAGCGCCGCTGTTCCGTTCTGAACTTCTGTCTGCTTCTGTGCCAAGGTCTGCTCTGTTGCGGCAACCTCCGCTTTGGAGTTCTCCAACTGCACTTTCCCACTATCGATCTGTGCCTGCGCGTTTTCCAGTTTCTGCCTTGCATCCGCCAGCTTTGCCGCCGCTTCCGCTTTCCCGTTTTCCAGCTTCGTCTGTGCATCTGTTACTTCGGCTTCCGCCTCCGCAATTTTCCCGTTCGCCTCATCGACAATTTCCGTATACCGGGCTTTTTGTCTCTGCTCCTTGATCTTCTCAATATTTTCTTTTGCTTTCGCGACCGTATCTTCATATTCCGAAGTAAATGCCGTCAATTCTTTTGCTCCTGCCGCCTGAATACAAATCTCTGTATAGACGTCCATTGCAAAGCTTTCTTCCTGTACATATACAAACGCCCGCACACTTCCGTTTCCGATTGTCGTACTGCCCCGCTGAAAAGCAATATACTCCGGACTGCTCACTGTACCTGTGATCCGAAACGTATCCGTTTTCAAAGAATCTGTAACCTCGGCATCCGTACCGCTTGAAAACGTGATCGTATCTCCGATCTTCAGTTTGCTTTTTTCCATGTAATCCACATCAACGACACATTCATTTTCCTTATTCGGAAGCCTGCCGTCCTCAAGCTGTATCTCATTCATCGTCGGAAGCATAGACATGACATGAACAACGATTTGATTATCACCGTCTGCCAAAAGAGCGTCCACAGAATACCGGCCTTCCACATGCCCGATCCCTTCTGCTTTTGAAGCCGCCTTTACGTCATCTTCCGTCAATCCCATCGTACTGATGATCCTAAGATCCATCATATTCTTATTATCAAAATACGCGTCTCCCGAATAACGCATATCCGGCTCCGAGGCACGTATTCCCGAAAAGAAGGCACATCCGATCGCAACGATGAAAAAGATGGAAAGGAAACGCCCGAGGCTGCGTCTGATCTCCATATAAAAATCTTTTCTCAGCGCACGTTTTTTCATTCACACCGCCTGCCATTTCCATTTCTTATTTTTATCCGAACTACCACTCGATCTCATCGATCGACATCGGGTTTTCATTTGTTTCCATATGAGACACCTGCCCGTTCTTAATATGAATCAATCTGTCTGCCATAGGTGCAAGAGCCTGATTATGGGTAATCACGATCACTGTCATCCCCCGTTCCCGGCACATGTTTTGTAAAAGCTTCAAAATTGCCTTTCCCGTATTATAATCAAGCGCTCCTGTCGGCTCGTCGCAAAGGAGCAGCTTCGGGTTCTTCGCAAGAGCGCGGGCAATCGAAACACGCTGCTGCTCGCCTCCGGAAAGCTGCGCCGGAAAATTATCCAATCTGTCGCCAAGCCCTACATCTTCCAATACCTTTTTTGCATCAAGAGGATCTTTACATATCTGAAGCGCAAGCTCTACATTTTCAAGCGCGGTCAGATTCGGGATCAGATTGTAAAACTGAAATACGAATCCGATATCATCCCTGCGGTATCCGGTCAACTGTCGGGAATCATACGCCGTAATATCTTTTCCGTCCACTGTCAGCGTTCCGCCTGTCGCGGTATCCATGCCGCCTAAAATATTAAGCACCGTCGTTTTTCCCGCGCCGCTTGGTCCGACAATTACAACAAACTCTCCTTTTTTGATAGAGAAATTAATATTGTCTGCTGCCCGGATCTCCACTTCTCCCATATGATAAACTTTCGTGATATCCTTTAATTTGACAAATTCCTCCATCCTGTCACCTCTTTCATCCCATATGTTTTCCTCATTCGATTTTCATCGCACGCTATTTAATTTTGCCGAATATCTAAATAATACAAGCCCAACTAAAAACATCACGGAAAGTGCGCTGACAGCAATATTGATGCTCCCCGTCATCTGACTGATAAAAGATACGAGCGCCGTTCCGATAACCGATGCGCCTTTGCCGCAAATGTCATAAATGCCGAAATATTCTCCCGACTTCTCCGCCGGTATGATCTTCGCAAAATATGATCTTGAAAGCGCCTGTATCGTTCCCTGGAACATTCCCACAAGAACTGCGAGCATCCAGAAATCAAACTGAGTATCCAGCCAATATGCATACACTGCAATTCCAAAATATGCCATGATACAGACAGTAATGATCTTCTCCGGAGAAACTTTCTTTACGATCCTTCCGAAAATAAGTACAGACGGAAACGCAACGATCTGTGTCACAAGAAGGGCGAGCAAAAGTCCCGTGCTGTCCAATCCAAGAGCCTGTCCGTACGCTGTCGCCATATCAATAACGGTATACACACCGTCAATATAAAAGAAAAACGCAAGTAAAAATACAAAAATATGCTTTTCCTTAACCAACTCCGCAAAAGTTTTCCCAAGCCGCTTAAAACTGTCTTTTACAACATGTCCGTTTACTTCGGCAAAATATTTCTGTCTGTAAGAGCGAAGAAGCGGTACAGACGATAACAGCCACCAAAGCGCAGTAATAATAAACGCAATGATCATCGCAGTCTGCATTCCGATCCCCAACGGTTTTGCTCCGAGCACAACGCCGAGACATGCCACAAACGGAATACAGCTTCCGATATATCCCCACGCATAGCCGTGAGACGAAACTGCGTCCATCCGTTCCGGGTCGGTCACATCAGTAAGCATCGCGTCATAAAAAATCAGACTTGCCGAATATCCGGTCTTTGCCAGTACAAAAATACCTAAAAACCAAATCCACGATGACAGAAACCCTAACAAAATACATCCGAAAACACCTACTCCCATCGCAACAAAAAACACTGTTTTCTTAAAATTTTTCGTATCCGCAATCGCTCCGAGCGTCGGCCCTAAAATCGCCACAAGAAGCGTGCACACAGAAGTTGCATATCCCCAGTACGCCAGATAATCTACGTCCGATATACCGGCGTTTCCCGCAAGATAATTAAAATAAATCGGAAATATGGTCGATACCATCATTGTAAACGCCGAATTTCCCACATCATAAAGAACCCACTTTTTTTCTAACGAAGTCAGTTTAAATTTCATCGCCTTGTCTCCCTTTCCCTCATTCTGCCATCGCCAGACCCGAACCGCATGACGGCTGTACCGCATCCTTTCCACATCTGCCCGGTCTTCGGCTCATGTTTTGCTTTAGCTTATCGCCTGTTTATAAAGGCAGATCTTTCCATCCCTCACCTGCGCCGAACGTTCTTGTAAAACGTTCCGGAATTTCGTCTCCCTCAAACAAAACTTTCTGGTAACAGATGATCAATCCCGCCGCCAGCGGAACTGCCCCGGCAAACAGCCTTTTTAAAAGACGACAGTACTCTTTACACGCCGGATTCGGTTCAAGACTCATAACCATCCCATGCAGAGAATCATACTGCCCTGATAGCCGCATTCCGCCGAAAAGGATCTTCCTTTTTACCGCGCCGGGCGCCAGCAAAAGCTTATGATACATAATCATCCCTTTCAAAGCTTTTTGTACCGTCTCTGCTGTCAGATCTTCAAAAAACGGCGCTATGACCGCCCCGTTCTCCTTCGTCGGACGGATATGCTTTGTGGCAAGATAACGCACAGGATTAATATAATCTTCCTTTAAGAGAAGCCGGTCAAACTCCATCTCGATCTCCGAATGGCTGATTCCGCTTTCATGGATCATCTTCTCAACATACGGATGGCACTCACTGTCTAAAGCAAAATGACAGATGACACCGTAAATATATGCTCTTGCCGCTGCCGGATCTTCCGCTTTTTTCACAGTTTCCGCAGCGTGGCGGAAAAACAGATCCGCCGGCTTATCATGAAGGTCATATCCCTGACCGTTCACTGTATTTCTCTTCATCGGATGATAATAAAAAAGAATATCAGGACCATGAAGTCCGATATCAAATAATTCTCTGTGATTCTCAACTGTGCTGCGAAGCGGCCTCGGAAGCGCGCTGATCACTTCTTTTCCAAATTTGTAATGTGCATATGTCGTAGGCATAAATCTTCCTCTTTTCACGTACTTTTTCTTTTAATTTTATTATCACATATTCAAGACAAAAAATCCAGAATTACACTCCGTTTGATATGTTAAATTTTTGCAAACTTCTCGTTCGATATCCGATATTTTGTATCACTTTTACAACCCCGCGCAGATCTTTTCCCTTGTAAAATCAATAAAAAGTGCAGAAAATGAGACATTTTCAAGCGCACCGTTCTCAGAAAGGAATATACTTATGCCGAAACCAAGAACATCTACCGGAGAAAAAAATCTGATCAGTAAAAGACTCATCAAACTTCGAGAGAAGCATAATATGTCGCAGCGGCTTTTAGCTTATCAGCTTCAATTAAACGGCTATGATATGGATAAAAACGTCATTACAAGAATCGAAACAAATAAACGCTATGTCACAGATGTGGAGCTAAAAGCACTCTCTGAGATTTTCCACGTTTCATACGATTATCTCATCGACGGAAAAGAAGACGAGATATAATATTCGATACTTCCGCCTTGCTTCCCGCGGAGAATCTTATAAATCCATTGCCGAAATATGCGGCATTACCGCTGAAAATGCAAAAGAGATTCTGGAGTAGGCATCCGCCTGTTCCAACTCATTATTGTGCCGCGCCGACTCATCTTTTGCTTGCCCGGCTTCGTATTTTCATCACCGCTTTTACTGCCCATACGGCACACCGTCTCGGAAACAGCGGACTGCACCATAACTTTACGTATTGTTTATATTTTTTATTTTTTTCACAATCTATATACTGATTCCCTCTGTAAAATCCGGTCAGCGCAGCCAGAATCTGCTCCGGCTGCACGCCATATTCTTTCCGATACTGATTATCTCCGCAAAGAACGTAACTATTATGATCCGAATTTTCCATCACTCTGTGCAATACATAAGCGCCGTTCTCTCTTCGATACAAGATTACTTGATGACGACAAACCTCTTCTTTTACAGGTTCTAAGATCAATACGTCCTTTTTCGGGCGGATACATGGCAGCATGCTGTTTCCCTCAGCCGTAAGAACCAGCTTCCCCTGCTCTTTCAGGATTTCTTCTAATCCACGGCTTTTCAAATTCTTATCTTCCCTGCCTTCTTCCTTTTTACCCTCTTGTTTACTTTCCTGTTTACTTTCCTGTTTATCTTCTTTTTTACTATCCTCACATTTTTCTGTTTTAAATTCACTCATTTGTTTCTTCCAATATTTCCGCATTTCGCAGTTGTTGTAAAAAGCGGTCCAAATCATCGGCCGCAACGCTTTCATCAACTTCGTATTTTTCTGCCATTGCCTGTAAAACCTGTTCCTTCGTCGTTTCCTTTCGGCACTGTTCCCACAAAAATGCGCCTGTATCATTTAACCGGATCATCCCGTGAAATACTTTTCCCGCTTCACCGACCGGAACTACGACATGATCTCCTGCCACCTTGCGAAGCAAAAAACCTTCTTTTATTTTTATCTTCATTTTTCTTCTCCTTTCATACAAAAATATGCCGTCTTAGCCGCTTCTTCTTCCATAGTACACTCCATTTTGTAAACCGGAACAGACTGTAAAAAACGATCTAAAAAAGAGAGCAGCAAATTCGTCTCTTCTTCATCTCCGTAAAATAATGTCTGCGGCAATATCAGAGGAAGAGCTTCCCCCGAAGTAATCTTCTGTATTTTATTTGTTTTTCCTCTATGCAGCATACAAAGTCCTTGTATCGGCGCTTTGCGATTCTCATTTTTATCGGTTTTCCCGCTGAACGGAGTCCCGCATGCATAAAATACGCCGTTTTGCAGACAAACTGCGGGCTTGTCATCGTTAATGATCCGAATCGGTTCTCCTTTGAACGTCTGCCGCCAAAGCTGCGCATGCGTAGATTTCCCTGTTCCGCTCGGAGCCGAAAAAAGATAGGCTTTTCCCTCTTTTTCTACTGCCGAAGCATGGATCATAAACCCTTGATGTTTTAACAGTTTCATATAAAATTCAGCTCCGGCACAACTATATTCACACTCTTCTATAGACAGGTGCGGATATTGCTTTCTCAGTTTTTCATAATCTTCTTTCGTACCGTCAAGCGTTATATCAGGCTGCCCCTCTGTATCCGACCGATACGTCTCCATACGCCGCCGAAGCAGACCGTAAAGCGGTTCATAAGATACAACACATCCTGCAAATTCATAAATCCCCACTGTACTTCCTCCCGAATCACAAATCTAATCTGTCCTTTTTCCGAGAAAACTCCCTCTATTTTTTCACTTCTTGTTTTTCAAGCGCTTCATCACGCTGTTTTGTTAACTGTTCGATTTCTTCCAGACACTTCTGTTCGTATTCCGAATATTTCTGACGACGCTGTTCTATTCTGTTCGCTCTGTCTTCTAAAGTTCCTTCATAACATGTAACGCTTCCGACTACAAGATCACTTTCACTTTGTTTTTGTAAGAGCAGATCAAGTATTTCCTCAAAATGCTCCAGCGAAGCCTCGCCTGCAATCTCCATCTGCCGTTCCAAACTAAAATCCGATAAAACAACTACGCTTCTCGCTTCTATGACCTGATCCAAAATATTTTCGATCGTTTCCATATCTTCACGCATGGAAATATTCTGGCATTCTTCTATCTCCATATTGTAATCTGTATTTTTTCCATGCTTCAAAGAAGATGCATCTTTCGCAAAAGCCACCCCGATCTTAAAATCCATTTCTGTAAAATGCGGATATAAAATCTTGCTTCCTCTTCCATATTCCTTACCGTTAAAAAAATAGGCGCCCGCAATCTTTCCCGTACTTTCTTCGTATTGTTTGACAGTACTTTTCAGCATTTCTATATAAGCGTCTTTCTCCTCCCCGATCTCACCTCCAAAAGCGAAATCCCAGCCTTGCTGTCCTAAATACGTCACTGTTTCCTGATGATGCTCCGCTGTGTTTTTCAAAACAAGAGTGGCCTGTATCCCTCTGCCTTCAAGAGCCGGAACGATCCGATCCATCAGTTCCTGATCTTCCTCTGAAAATGCAAGAATTACGTTCGCCGGTTTCTCAATATCATTCACTTCTGCTTTTTTATTTTCCATGTCATTGCGTATCTCTCGGATCTTTTTATCATACTCCTTGTACGTTTCCTGCAACCCGTTTAAGCTCTCCATCTGCTTTTTTTCCCCGTATCTCCAATAGAAAAGCAGACCGAAAAGTCCGATTGCCAAAACAAATACGAGCAAAATCTGTATTTTCTTATTTCTCATAACGCTCCTTAAGTAATCCTGTTATCACTGTGTCTAAAATCTCATTTTGTATTTTATCAAAAATTCTCCGAAACGTCTTCTAAACCGCATCTTTCAAAAAACTGACACCGTTCTTTTTGCTCCTGATCTTCAACACGGTCAAAAGTTTTTGCTCTTTCAATATGATATCCTATATTTCCCCTGCTTGCTGTCAATGCTCTTTTATATCTAACCAACCACGCAGCCGGAAGCAAAATCGGTGTTTTCAGCCACGGACAAGATGTCTTCATCACCTCATAAGACGGAAAGACCAACTGTTTTACAAACTTGTTCTTTGATTCATACAGCACAGTTCCGTTCCTGCGCGCTGTTTCCCTGCTGCCGAAAATACCGCCTGACAAAGCATAGTTTTCCAGTTCATCCGATACTTCCGTTCTCACAGTTTTCTCATCATCCGAAAACCAAAGCTGTGCCAAAGACCTGATATTCTCCTCAAACTTCTGAAGTTTCAAAGCTTTGAGCTGCCGCTGCACATATGCTTTATCCATTCGTGGCGTTTCCGACAAAATATAAATATCAAGAACCATTCGGATTCCGATGCCGCCTCTCACAAAATGCTCGGCAAGATGGCACACCGAATGCAAGTAATGATCTTCCAAACTCATTTCATATATATACTGTTTCCCTTTTGCATGAATTGCCCGCTCCCAAATATCAGCAAAATAGTCGTATGCATTGGTCAGTCTGAACAGAACATCTCTGTGCATTTCAATCGTCACGCCGTCTTTTTCATATTCGTCATGCTTGATGTTATATCCCCCGAACTTGTATCCGGCATCCTGCATAACCTGTTTTAATTTCTTTGTCTGATCTTCTTTATATAAAATATCCAGATCTCCCATCGTACGAAATTCCGGGTACGGATAAAACTGCTTTGTCCGTATTCCTTTCAACGGCATACAATAAATCCCGTTTTTTTCAAACAACTCAAACAACGTCTCTGCCGCATACGCCTGCTGCGCGTCTTCGTATGCATAATCTTTCAAATAAAAAAACAGTTTTTCCCGATACGGTTCCTCCATAAATACAGGACATTCCTGCAAAAACGGTAAGACTCCGTGTACTCTTGCACACTTTATCACACGTTCGATTTCCTCTTTTGAAATCTGCATCGACCACTCGGACTTGTTTTTCCCCGCCAGTACATCTCTGATGATTTCAATTAATCTTTTTTCTTCTTTCTTCAAAACAATCTCCTTTGCGGCAGTCAAAAATATATTCACCTGAAATATTTATGGACAAAAGTATCCTTTTCAATTTCAAACTTTTCCTTTTTACCGATACATTCAAACTTCGATTTCTCAACGGACTGCACAAAATCAGCAAACTCGTCCTGCAGTTGTCTTTTCGGAACAGGTACTACGATTTTCTTCATAGCGTCATTCATCAGCTTATTATTTCCCACACGACTTACAAACTTATAAGCGATCCGATTCAACAAATATGCCAGATATCTCATATTTACCTTATCGTTTTTTGCTTTCAGTGTTCCACATACATTTGTACAGTTGAATTTTCCGTTTCTGTAAAAAACAGTTCCTGCTTTCGCGCCGTCAGTCGTCCACGTAATATACTCTCCGTCAAAATCAAACGTATCAATAGATCCGAATATACCGTCGTTTGTTGTCTGAGAAGAATATACCGGATATGGACCTTTATGATTTTCTATATACTGCTGATTGATCACTCTGCCTCTTCCGTCAATACATAAATCCTCTACGGAATACCCTTCATACTTTGAAAATACTCCATCGGAAATAAACTCCTCCAAATGAAATATTTGATCAAATTTTGTCCTGATACTATTCTCGTATTTTTCAATTTCAGCATTTTGTCCGTTTATCTTATCATCTAACGCTTTAAGCTCATCGATTATATTCTTCTGGATCTTTGTTTCCGGCGCCTGAACAACCAACGATCTGATCCTTTGTGCGGAAGCTCTGTTGTTTCTGGAAAACCTTTCATATTCACCTTCAGCCTGAAGCGCATACATCATATATTCGGGAAGGATTTTTTCGGTTTTGATCCTTAACACGCCGCAATGATCCGTAGGATAAAAAGGCACACCGGCCGGAATGATATTCACCATCCAATCACCGTCGATTCCCCATATCACCGAAGGACGGCTGTAATCTTTCATATTTTCTTTGTCGATCCTGCCAAACTCTTCATACACATTCGCGCTGTAAACAGGCACTCTTCCTCCGGAAACGATCTCTTCCGACAAAACCCGGTCTCCGATCGTTATATCAAACGTCTTTTCATTAGAAAGGGAATATACCGTCAGGCCCGGATCATCTTTCAGAAGCCGCGTCTTCGTAGTTTTTATAGCTTTGTTAAAATACACCTCGCTAAAACTGATCATATCTTTCGTATGAAGATAATAATAATACTCTTCCAAATCATCTAAAGACACTTCCTCTCCGTTAAACATTTTTCGGATCAGACTTGCAATCGTACGATCAGACATCCTGTTTTCCGCATCATACAGCATCCCGCCTTCATCTATGATCTGTATTCCTTCCTGCCCCTTTCGATTGCTCCATTTATAACCTAAAAACTTCTCCTGACCTTTGTTATCATCCGGAGCTGCCACGATCAATGTCCTTTGATCATAAACAAAAGAGAAATATTTCATTTTTTCCCGTTCTATCTTTTTTACATATTGATAATACTGCTTTGTCAGCAGTTTTTTCTGCTCTTTTTCTGATAATTTACCGAACGTCTTTTGTTTCTGCTTTTCTTTCGTTTTTGATAATGCCAAAAAAGCTTCTTTATACTTTAAAAAATATTTATCTTCTATATCGCCGATATCAACCGCTTCCGATAAGAACCGTTCATAGACTTCAGAACTTACGTCGATCTTTTTCAAATACTGTTCCAATATCGCTTTGTCTTCCCATCCGTCCAAATTACATCCGTTAAAAACAGCGTCGATGCTGTCTTCGATCAAATCGGCTTTTTTCGGCGGTTCATTATATTTTTCCAGAAACAACACAACCGTATTCGTTCCTGTCGCGCCAAACGTCTTATTTCCCATAAGAACGATCGCCCTTATCTTGAAATTCTTTAATATAGATTCCCTTGCGCAGATAAAACTTTCATTTTCCTTATTCAATATACTGCTCGGCAAAATAACCGCCGCCACTGCGTTCGGTTTCAAAAGCTGGGAAATCCTCTCGACAAATAATGTTTCTATTTCAGATCCGTTATTTGAAATAGTATCTAATATAGAAAACGAATTATTTTTAAGCTTTAAATGGGGCTTAAACGCAGATACAGAATACGGAGGATTCGCTACTAAAATGTCAAATGTATTCGGTTTTATATTTTTGTCAGGATAGTTTTCCAGACCGTCTCCGAATATAATATTTCCCTCGCCTGCACCATGCATGAACAGCGAGATCTTAGATACGCGGGCTAATCTGTAATCTTTCTCAATCCCGAAAATATTGTTCTCGGCAAAAGACCGGTCAAGCTCTCTTAAACTATCATTTGCCTTAACACATGCTGAGACAGCTTCAAACCCTTCCGTCAAAAAATGTCCGGCTCCGCAGGCATAATCGATGATCTTCGGCAAGCCCGCACCTTCTTCGGTTTTAAGTATTTTCTCGACGGGCAGACTGTTCCATATAAATCTTGTGATCGGAACAGGAGTAAAAAACTGACCTTCATTCTGCTTAAAGCCTTTGCTGAGCAGTTGTTCAAACAAATCTCCTAACATCTGAAGATTTTCAGATCCTATTATTCTGAATTTTTCAAACAACTGAACAACTTCTACTAATATTTTACCGTTTTGTAAAAATAATTGTTCGTTGTGAACGTCTTTGAACGCAAAATCATTGTTGGTATAAAATTTCAATATACGCAGCGTATGTTTCAGATGAGCGATCATATTTTTTCTCTCTTGTCCGGTATATTGACGAACTAAATTTTCGGCATAGTCATCAGGCACATAAAAAATTTCTTCTTTCATAAATTTTTCCATGCCTTCTTTATGTAGACGCTGAAGCCTGTCCTGCAAACTTTCGTAAGTATCCGTGCCGACTTTGTACTGAAAATCTACGATCTCCTCCATATCTTTTTGAATCTCATCGACTAATTTACAAATAAACAGAGCCACTAAACGGTTAAATGCATTTTCCTTATCCGAAACATTATTATGACGTAAAATCTCTTCAAACTTATTTACAATTTTATTATTGTCCGCAAAATCTTTCAGATCCGCTTTTCTAAGCGGTTTTACCCCGATTTGATATGCGCTTGAATCATCTCTGAAAATTACATCTCCCGAAAATCGCTTTTCATACGTTTCATCCCACACCGAATATAATTCCGAAACTGTATGTGCATTTTTAAATAATTTAATAGAGTCATCTTTTTGGGATAAAGCAACAATATTCGCATCGTCAGAACAATCAATACTTTCCGTATCCCATTTTATCTGCTTGCCTTCATATTTCGACGCATAAAGAACGAGAAACTTACAGCTTCTTTCCTGCTGCCAATATAAGAATAACTGGCCACCATCATTTACTATATTTTTATATTCCTTTTCATATTCTCTGCCGTAAGTTTTACACTCAACAATAAACAGCGTATTCCCTTCCTGATCAGATACGCAAATATCAGCCCGTCCGCCTTTCGACTCATGCCCCAGCGTCCACTCTTTTTCTAAATTTAAATGCTCCGGGCGATACCCCTTGTCAAACAGCCTTGTCACACATTCCAATACGACAAAATTTTCAGGAGCGGAAAAATTGCACGTCGTTCTATTAGAAATCGTCATTCCCCGATCTTCAGGATAGATTATTGTTCTGTTTTTCAAATCCACTTTAATATAACAATCGACAGATGGGAAAAATTTTTCATAAATATGATTTTTCTTTATGTAACCCATTGATAAGAGAAGGTCTTTAATATAACTTTCTGATATCATTTTCGTTTCTCCTCCGGTATAATATTCCGATTTATTATTTTTCTTCATCGACAATTATATCACGGATAAATAATACAGTCATGTATTTTCTAAGATAGCGAAAAATGGCTAATCGATAATATATAAAATATGTGACATATATAAAAACTGTACTACCTTTCATAATTTTTGATTTTTGATGTATGAATCAGATTTTTAATAGGAACACTCAAATAAGAGGCATAGAACCTATTGCAATCATGTCACGAATAATATATAATATTCGTGACATGAAGGGAGGCGGTATTGTGGACAACGGATATACAAAACGAATACGAGAGCGTGTTCTTTCTCTTGAAGATGGAACTGTTTTTGTGACGTCCGATTTTGCGGATATTGCAGATACATCCACTATTCGTCAAAGTTTAAGCCGTTTAGTGCAGTCAGGAACATTGCGCCGTATTTTGAAAGGAGTTTATGAAAAGCCAAAATACAGTAAACTTCTGGATGAATATGTGGCGGTCGATCCGGAAGCAGTGGCAACCGCATTGGCACGAAGTTATCACTGGACGATTGCCCCATGTGGGAATACAGCATTGAACCTGTTAGGACTTTCAACACAGGTAACAGCAGTATGGTCCTATATCAGCGATGGTCCATATAAGACCTACGAGTGGAACTCTACAAAGCTGGAATTTAAGCACCGGACCAATAAAGAGATTACCGGATTGTCTTATATGACAAGTTTGGTTATACAGGCATTAAAAACCCTTGGCAGATCAAATGTTACACCAGCAGTCATACAGATGCTTTCCGAAAAACTGACAGACAAGGATAAACAGGCTTGTTTGAAGGAAGCAACCGAGTCTACGGATTGGGTTTACGATACGATACGGCAGATTTGTGGAGGTAAAAAGTAAGCGCTTAAATCTTGGGTAGCTTTACTGTCTACGTTTTTAAACTCATAATGATAGTAAATAGATTTTTTCTACACTCCCCTTGATAGGAGATAGAAATTTACTACATTTGGAGGTTTCATTATGAGTAATAAACGTGCTCCAGGACGTTCCTTGGATGAATGGATGGAACTGGTAACCGAATGCAGACAAAGTGGCCTGACAGATGCTGCATGGTGTAATGAACACGGGATATCTCCCAGCTGTTTTTACAATGCAGTTACCCGTCTCCGCAAAAAAGCCTGCCAGATACCGGATCCAGTTGGAAAAGCTAGCACTCTTCACCTTACGTCCCATAAACAGGATGTAGTCCAGATCGCTATAGAACCGGAGTCTTCTCCGGCAGGACTGATTCCAGATAATGGAAACAGTCCTATGCACCTTGACAATTCACATACGATTGAAATCGAAGCAGACGGATTGCTTATACGAATGAGTAATGAGATCAAACCGGTACTTCTGAAGATGCTTATGGATACGCTGAAGGAGTCACTATGTTAGCGGATATCTCAAGTGTTGATGCAATCTATATCGTCTGTGGCAGAACCGATATGCGCAAGTCCATTGATGGATTGTGTGCGATCATCCAGGAACAGTTTTCGATGGAGATCGACCATGCACTTTTTCTTTTTTGTGGACGTAAATGTGACCGCATCAAAGCTATTTTAAAAGAACCGGATGGAATCGTTATGATCTACAAAAGACTGACTGCCCAAGGTTCTTACCGGTGGCCCAGAAATAAATCTGAAGTCCGGAATCTTACATGGCGGGAGTTCGACTGGCTGATGTCTGGCCTTGATATTGAGCAGCCAAAAGCGATTAAGTCAACATGAAAAAGATGCACATAAAACTCGCATTTTTTGCTGTATTTTCAGCACTTTCAAGTCTTGGTAAATCCGCTGTTTTGCTGGGAAAAGTCCCTGTTTTCTGGTATAATGGAAATATCAGAAACAGGAGGAAAAAGCAGTGGCAGACAGTTCTAAAGATATCCAGCTCCATGAGCTGAAGGACATGATAAACGATCTCAAAAAGATGATAAAAACACTTCAGGCAACTGTCGATGCTGCCAATAAACGGGAAGAGTCTCTTACCCAGGAACGGGATAACCTGAAAGAAGAGATAGACCTTCTCCGTAAAAAACTGTTTGGCACCTCCAGCGAAAAAAGAACCATCGATATTCCAGGCCAGTTAAACTTTTTCAATGAAGCGGAACTGGAACAGAATCCAGAAGCTGTAAAAGCAGAGGATCTTGAAGCACTTCTTCCGGAAAAAACAGCAAAAAAACGAAAAGCAAGAGCTACAGACGCTGAACGGTTTAAGGGAGTTCCTGTTGAGAAAAAGTATCTGGAACTTTCTGAGGAAGAGAAACTCTGCCCTTCCTGTGGTACTCCACTGAAAGAAATCGGGGAAGAGTTTGTCCGCCGGGAGCTGGTTTTTGTACCGGCAAAACTGAAAGTATATGAATACTATAGTAAGAACTATGAGTGTCCGCAGTGCAAACTTCAGGATATTCCGGTCATTAAAAAAGGAAAAGATGGCAGAGCCCATATGCTTTATGGAATGGCTTCTGCCGGAACAGTTGCCTGGGTAATGTACCAGAAGTTTTGTAATGGTCTTCCATACTACCGTCAGGAAAAGGACTGGAAACAGTATGGCGTAGAGATCACCAGAGCTACTATGGCAAACTGGGTGATCCGGAATTCCGAAGCGTTTTTTCTTCCTATGTACGAATACTTCCACAGGAAACTTCTGGAACGTGGATTCGCGATGGCAGATGAAACGCCACTTCAGGTTCTGCATGAACCGGAACGCCGCGCTCAGACAAAGTCATATATGTGGCTGTTCCGCAGCGGTGAAGACGGAGGAATACCTATTATCCTCTATAAATATTCGGAGACCCGGGCCGGAGACAATGCTGTGGATTTTCTTCACGGCTTCAAGGGTTATCTGATGTGCGATGGCTATAGTGGGTACAATAAAGTTCCAGATGCCAAACGCACAGCTTGCTGGGCACACATCAGAAGATATCTGGCAGATGCCATTCCCAAAGGAAAAGCTTTGGATTATACCCTGCCATCCGTACAGGGAATGCTGTACATTAACCAGCTCTTCCATCTGGAAGATGTGATCAGATCAAAGTATTCTTCCTTCGATGCTATCAAAAAGGCGCGTCTTGAAAAAGAAAAGCCGGTAGTAGAAGGCTTTTTGTCGTGGCTTGATCAGCAGAACCCTACCCGTGGAAGCAGAATGGATAAAGCTGTCACCTACATTCAGAACCGCCGCTCCTATCTGTCCACCTATCTAGAAGATGGCCGCTGCAGTTTTTCTAATAATCTCAGCGAAAATGCGATCCGTCCATTTACAGTAGGCCGTAAAAACTGGTTGTTCTGTGACACACCAAATGGAGCCCAGGCCAGTGCTGTTGTGTACACTATGGTAGAAATGGCAAAAGCCAATGGAGTAAACGTCTATCACTATCTTACTTATCTGCTGGAAAAAGTGCCTAATGATAGGATGAGCGATGATGAATTAGAACTTCTGGCTCCATGGAACGAAACTGTCAAAGCTGAAATCGAACATCGTGTAAACGAATCAAATCAATTATATGTGAACTGTCAAGGTGCTCCGGCTACTGAAAAGTAGTCGGGGATTTTTTCTATCATACCTAAAAATTAAGCGCTTACGGTAAAAAGGTACAATGAGAAATATAGCAAGACTTTCAGATAACGACCGCAGGGAGCTGTTCAGAAATACAGCTGATAAAATGGGGCTGAATGATGCCATTGTGGAAAAAGACTTTTGGGTATGTTTTACGCTGGATTATTTATTTCACCGCTCACCATGGAAAGAGTCCATTACCTTTAAGGGCGGTACCAGCCTTTCCAAAGCCTTTCACCTGATCAGCCGGTTTTCAGAAGATATTGATTTGATTCTGGACTGGCGTGTATTGGGATATGGCAAAGACGAACCCTGGGAGAAACGTTCCAATACAAAACAGGATGCTTTTAACAAAGAAGCCAATGCGCGTGCGGAGGTATTTCTGGCTGAAACATTCTGTCCGGCAGTCAGATCCGGCTTATCCCAGAAAATCGGTTGTGAAGCAAATGTCTACATAGATGAAAAGGATAAACAGACGGTCATTTTCGCCTATCCGCACCTTTTTACAAATACGGCGACCTTACAGGTGATCCGTTTAGAGATTGGTGCGCTGGCAGCGTGGACTCCTGCAAAAACGGCGCAGATTGAACCATACGCGGCAGAATATTATCCGAAGATTTACAGTTTATCTTTATAGACTTTTCTAACGCTTACACTTTTCCGCGTATAAATATCTTCTAAGATCAGATTATTCACAGTTTTTATAAAGTTATTCAATTCTTTTTCTTTCGCAAGTTCCTTAATCTCTTCAATGCCGATATAATCTACTCCCAACGCCAACTCAACTGATCTATATGCAGCCGATAATGTCAACGGAACATCAATAACCGTAAGATCACCTGTGTTCTCCAATTTTCCATAATCAATATTAACACCTATTTTTCTAATACTACTGTCTACTGTCACCTTTTCTACTGCATGATTTTCATAAACATATTCGCTCCACATGCGTAAATCTTCAGATACTTTAGCAGGAATAGCTACTTCTAATCTTTTAGCACTGTTTTTCACATCATACTTTTTTCCGGCAATACAAACTGCATCCAATTTCTGTATTGCTTGAGATACCGGCTTCAGAAAATTTTCAAAATATCCAACTGCCAAGCTAGTAGATGGTAAAAGACTGATTCGAGCAACTTTCTGTTCTTTCTGTATTTTTTCTGTAATCGTTAAAATCTTTTTACTCAAATCCTGCATCTTGTCAAAAAAGACAACATTGACCCCCAGCAGATCGGATGCTATTTGACAGCCTTCTTGAATTAGGAAAAAACATCTCGCATATGTAAGAATTCCCGCATATAACCCAAACTCCAAATAAACATTATCACGAGCGGCATATTTGTGGGTTCTATCTGATTCTCTTCTTACATAATCATCTTTCCCGCCAATAAAAATCGCATAATCAAAACTAAGCGATTTCTTAAGCAATTCATGATAAGTACACTGCCCCAAATCAAAAAAATTATCGCACCATAACTGGCAGACATACTCACCGTCTAAAAGACTTTTTACTTTTTCCGCGATCTTTACGCTTTCTTTAGAAGAACCAATAAAGATTCTAGGTTTCATCCTTTCACCTGCTTTCTTCATATTCACCTGAATTCTGCAATACAGCCCGCAGCTGCTTCATATTTTGATTTCTGTCTTTTACATATCTGCAAGGAGCTCCCGCATAAATCTTCCATCCTTCAAGTGTATGTTTCACAAAACTCATTGCTCCTACGGCTGCTCCTTCTTCTAATTTAACGCCTGGCAAAATTGTACTTCCTGTTCCCACGCTCACATAATCTTCTAAAATAACTCGTCCTTCGATCACGCTGCGATAAGCTGTAGGAATCATAGAGTTATTTAATTGTTCTCCCGAGAAATCATCACTCACCGCATAAACAGCACATCTTGATGATACAGTTACAAAATCTTGCAATATAATTCCCTTTACACCGCCTATCAAACATGTATATGCAGAAATATGTATATACGAACCAAGTTTTATATTTCCACTTAATATACAAAAATCATCTATTCGAATATTATCTCCCAGTACGATCTGTTCCGGATTATAAATACTTGCCTTTCTGCTTACAAGTACATTTGTACCATATTTTAAAAATCCGATTGTCTTTAATTCACTTTCACTAAGGAAACTGGTTTCCTCATTCTGTTTTTTCTCCACCTGCACAGGATTTGTTGCTTCTGAACATTTTAAAACTTTCCGACATTTTCTATATATCCACTCAAAATATTCAGCATATTCCGGATTATCAACTCTCCTTATTTCTATCATTTCCTGAAGTCCCTCATACAATCTTATGACTGCATATCCGGATGCACTTTTAAAAACCCAAAAAGGCAAATATTTTTTCTTTACCATTAATCCCCAAAAGTGAAAAAATGAAACTGTATTACTGGCATCCGCATCATTAGGATCAATCGGTACATTTTCGTCAAATTTCTTATATAAATTATGTCTGGCAGTTGTATACTCTTTATTATCCCCTTGCTGAAAATACTCCTTTACCGCGCCAAGATTAGATATTCTGATACTTGCAATACCAACAAGAATAGCGGAAATCCCTGATAAAATAGCAACGATATTTACAACATCTTTGATATGATATTGTTTAATATATTCTATGATCGGATCAAATAATGTAATATTTCTGCCGTCTAAAATATGAAAACCCACAATAAAAGCAATGCATACGAATGAAATCACAACAAAAAAATACGTCTTATTTTTCTTGTTAATCAAATCATCTCCTCCTGAATATTGAGAAATATTATTAATAATCTGCCTTTTTACGTTTTAAAACATACAACTTTTTCACAATCAAATAGCCGCACACACACCCTAATGTATTATGAATCATATCGTCCCATTCAAACCATCCTCGGCATAAAATCAACTGACTTCACACTTTCAATATCTATGCGTGTTTCGAAGCATAACAAACCTCTTTATCACTCTAAATTTATATAACAATCAATTCTTTGTGATATAATTAAATTAACAAAACCAAGCCCAGCGAAAGGAGCTGATTGTTATCTATCACCAAGAAATTCCAAAAGACGTTTTCCCCACCATAAAACGCATAAAATTTTGATTCATGAAAACCACCTTCCAAATGATCCGCAGTTTCTAGATAAGCCTCACGGACTTTCCGGAGTCTCCTGTAGCAAAGTCTAAAATGTTAAGTGCTAAACTATTTGGACTTTATTTATAGTAATGAGCCTATTATCTCACATAAGATGATTTTGAACAGGTACTTGCTATTTGACGTTTACGAAAAAAGTTAGAAATGTGGAAAATATGATAAAAGAAAAGAAATACTCCGCATAAATCCTAAAACCTTTAACCATAACGATTCCATCTCCTAAACTTCCCACACATCTATGCATCACTTCCTAAAAATCATATCACTCACTCTATCATATATCCAGTCTACTACATAAGATGCCACAAGTGAAAACAATACTAATGTCAACATGATTACAAACACATTCCTTGATCCGAATACAAGTGTTGGCGCAAATATCATATAAAACTGCATATGAGTCAGCCACATATTCGTAGAATGTTTTCCGAAGAACAATAATATCTTCTCTCCGGCTCCGCCCCAACTGTATGTGCCAAATAACACAATCAAAGCAACTGCGGAAAACGGAGCAAAAATCATGTGTCGTAAATTCGCTCTCACTACAATCACAAGTATCAAAAGCAGCCATGGCAATACCGGATTGTTTCTGATTTTAGATAAGAGCCTCCAACGATCCACAATTTCTTCTTTTGCCATAATCATTCCAATGACAAAAGAAAACTGCGAACGCATAAAGAGCATCAGCGCATTTACCAAAAGCGCCACCGCTTCTATTTGAATTCGTTCCAAAACAATATATTCAATACCAAATGCACCAGCATAAAGTATAAGTGATATCGGTAATACGATCCAGTAGGAATACTTCTTAATCAATTTAAAGAATACTCCGGATAATAAAACAAGTATTGTATAAGTCTGTACAAACCAAAAAGAGCCCACATAACTGCTTTTAATCAGAAACGCATTTAAAACAAAATTCAACCAACTTCCCGGAAACTGCTCCCGCATTCCCATTATATATCCTACACAGCATGTCAGAATCATAATAATCCAAAAACGAATCAGAAGTTTAAAAACTCTTTGTATCCTCTTTTTCATAGTGTTCCCGGAAGCCTCACTGACATAAAGACCATACCCACTGCAGAACAGATAAATTGGCACACACGCATCAAATATATATGAAATGTATGTTAATAGCGGTATCCCCCCCCCAGTAAATTTTTACATCATAGAACCCTGCAATATCAATTCTGTTAAACAAATGCAATCCCAGCATAAATAAAATTGCGATTCCTTGTAAAGACTTGGTCTGTTTTTTCGTTAATATCATTTTCCTTCCCCTTCCCTCATAAATATCGATTCCGAACAAAAATCACTTTAAATCTAAATATAATTTCTTTTATTTATAGGATCATCCCACTTAAACTGCTCTCTCCGCCTAAAGCTCAATAATATTCCATAAGGTAATGCCAATACTGTAAGCCATTTTTTATTAGTTTTAAAAATATAAGATGGATATCCCGCTACAATCGAAAGGGCTATATGCTGTCCTGCCGCCTTGAATTTTTCTTTAAACTCTTCATTCGTTATCATTTGCATGTTGCTTAACATCGCATAACCCATTTTATTTTTTCTTAACAAATCCCAATTTCCCTTTGTTAATCCAATGTCTTGATATTCGCAAATATAAATTCCTTCATTGTACCATCGAATTTTATATCCAAGCATAGCCAATTTATCAGATTGTAACTGCTCCGGCGCAAATAATTCCCCCTCCCAAACAGGAAATTTATATTTACGCATAATATCCGTTTTATATGCTTCACACATATCTGCATCCAGATTATATTTTTTTCGTTCTAAATTAGTACAATCTACAAACCCCTTTTTGTTTACATTTGGCCACACTCCTTTTAGCGGTTCTCCGTCTTCTGTAACCTTAACAAACCCTACCGCTACAAACTCTTCTTTATCATCAATTTCATTTAGTCTTTTGACAATTTGCTCAACTGCATCATAACGCAAATAGTCATCCGAGTCCAACCGGAAATAGTACTTACCATTTGCAACAGATATTGCATAGTTTACAGCTCTAATCAAACCTTGATGTTCTAATTTAATATATCTAATATTAAAAGGATTCTGCTCTTTTATCCAACCATCAACAAGTTCTTCCGTTCCATCGGTAGAACCATCGTCTGTAATCAGCCATTCAAAATTCATTTCCGTCTGCTTTTGTAACGACCGATATGCTTTTTCTAAAATATATGCACGATTGTATGTCGCTGTATGTATCGTTAAAATTGGCTTCATATAAACCACCCTCCAGTCCTCTATTTATAACTGATATTTTTTCTCAACTTTTTAGATAAAATGATTTCTCCCTACTATTTCATTCCTTATCCACCAATTTTATTAAAGCAATTATTCAACACTGACTCCAATCTTCTCTCCAAAATTTGTATCAATCGATTGATTTTTAGAACTTCAAACAAGACAAGTCTTAATTTTTCAATTAAAAGGCATATTATAAAAATTCCGCCTGCACATCCTACTACAATAAAAGGAAGCGTATATACCTTATAATTTGCAATCCAAGAAAATCTATCTGACATAAGCTCCCTCCATATCCAAGTCTGTGAATGTATTAAGTAAACACCAAAAGCTGCTGGTGAAAAGAAACGTACGATAGAAATCATTCTTGAACTTAATTGAAGTCGTGAAAATATTGCTACCATTCCAACTGCCATTAAAACAATTGTAACACTAATATAGGATACAAAAAGCCGCTTAGCAACCGGAGCAAATGTTTCCCACAGCCACGTTGCTGCTATACAAATAGTAATCATAGTAATCCAAAATGATACACGCCATTTTTCATTAATTTTATTTTTCTTTATCCATGCACCTGCAATATATAAGATTATAAGCCAGGCAAAATCATACCCCCCCCCGAGTGTAAATGTATCTGCAAACCAAGTAGAAAATGTCAGATACACAGAAAAAAACATAAACAGCACAAATATCAATCTATTTAATTCTTTTTCCGTAATATTTTGTATTAATCTATTGATCCATGGTATTAAGAAAAATAAAGCTGTATATGCATTCACATACCAATATTCATATGTAGTAACAGGGAAAAAAGCCCATATAATCTCTTTAATACCAACACTTCCAGAATTTATAACATAAAAAATAATTGTAATTCCCACGCTATAGAAAAAAACGGGAATCCAAAATTTCAAATATTTTGTGTAATGATAATTATCTTCTTCTTTATAACCAACATATCCGCTGATAATGGCATAACAATTTACTGCACAATATGCCACTATCTGCAGCAATGAACTCACACTATAATTATACCCTGTTGCATTTTTCATTACTCCACCATGACCTAATACATGGCATATTACGACAAAAAACATTGCTACTAAACGGAGCATATCTATTCCGTAATTACGTTTCACTTTCGTAATAGGTTCTTTCATTTGTCACCTCTTCTAAAAAACTTCTTGTTATTTTTCTCCAAGCTTCCGTATTATTCTTAAAATAATCCCTTTTATCGGTGACACAAACATATACATTCTAATTCTATCCTGCTCTGTTTGCAGTTTTGTATCCTTCAATTCTTTATACGCTCGCTTACACAGATTTTTATCTTTTAATTCAATCGCCAACTCCATCCTCTGCCTAGAAAATGTGGCTTTTATCATCTTTTCATATATGCTTGATTTTTGATTTTCTTTGCATATCTCTTCAATAACATGCATATAAATATCCTGAAAACCATATGTATAATTCCACCTTTTTTCTCCCGATTTATCCTCTTGGTGGGTCATAGATTCACTATGAATATAATACATCATCAGTGGAGAACTGATATATCCCCCCTCATTTTGGTATGCTGCTGGCAACAATAGTTGAAGATTCTGTCCATATCTGGATGGATAAATTTCTCTTGATGGAATTTTTTCCAAGAACTTCTTTGTGCGAATCATATAAGAACCTGCCCAATTATAGATTCTACCGTTCAAGATATCAAGAAATACATCTTCTGATGCCTTATAGTCTTCTGCATAAAAAAGTCTTTTTTCTTGATTTGGAAATAAAAAATATCCATTACTTCGTACCAGTGCATATGATGGGTTAGCTTTTAACCAGCTTACTTTTTTCGAAATACAATCCTTAGTCATTAGATCATCAATATCCAGTGACGTTAGATATTCACCTGACACTTCTTTTAATGCAGCATTCATCGCTGATCCTACGCCCTGATTTTCCTGTTTTATATAACAAAATCTCCACAGTTCATTGTCTAATCTCTTTTGTAATTGAAAAATAATTTCCTCTGTTTTATCTGTGGAACCATCATTCACTAAAATTAATTCTATATATTGTGCATATTCCTGCTCCAATACATTTATCAAACATCTTTCAACAAATTGCTCTCCATTATAACAAGGAATTAATAGACTTACGATATTTTCATTTAACATACTTCCAGTTACTCCATTTCTGTTTCATTGACAACAATACGCTTTTAAGTTCTTTCTTCATTTCTGTCTGATACATTTTTAAACTAAAATACAATTTTAAGAATAATATGGGATGTCCATACTCAACAAATATTTTTGACATATCATTCCATTGTATTTTTCGCAATTCTTCCATGCACATTTTTTCTGTTTTTTCATCAAACATGATCTGCTTAAACGTCCAACGTAACAATTCCAAATACTCATTAATTCTATCGAGTGCTGATTCTTCCGTTATGTCAGGCGTTGACATCGACTTTTTATATACAATATAGTTATAAAGCGGTTCATCTATAAATCCATGTTTATATTTATAATAAATCGGAAGTAACATTTGGTTGTTTTGTCCCCTTCTCGCTGGGTAAATATATCTATCCGGATTCACATCCAGAAAACTGGTTGTTCGAAGCATATGACAACCTGGACAAAATAGAGACTGTCCTTTTAACAGCCATTCAAATTGCCACTCATCTTCTTTATGTTTCAGCCAGCTTGCCATTGTTCCTACCGGCTCTGATAGATTGTCTTCCATATATTGATTTGCATCACTGCTGACACTTCCATATTCCTTATGGGTTTCTAAAAAATTTACTCTTTTTTCTACTGAAGTATCCTCAAAATAATCATCAATATCCGGCCAGCATAAATAATCCCCGGTAAAAACTTTCAATCCGGCATTAATTGCCGCTCCCAGTCCTTGATTTCTCTGATGAATATAAATGGTTTTTATACCTTTTTCGTTAAATTTTTTTTCATATTGATACCAAATTTCTTCCGAATGATCTGTTGACCCATCATTTATCAAAATAAATTCTATATTAGAATATGTCTGCGACAGAATACTGTCTAACAGACGATGCATTACGTTTTCTCCATTATAACAAGGTGTAATAATACTTACCAATGGATTCTCTTTTTCCAACCTTATCACTTCCTTTTTACTATCCTTAAAATCGTGTTTTTCAAATATGCAAACTCTTTTGTTCTAAAATATGCACCTACAAATATTAAATTAGGAACTATCACAACAATCAGCATACGAAGAACAAAATTCAAAATAGTATTTTCCATTAGCCATGTATTACAAATAAAAAGACTCACGATATATGCTGCAACCACCACAATTAAATTCCCCAATCCTTGTTTAAAATACAAAAACGGACTCACTTTGAATAAATCTTTATATACTATAATGGGCTTAATAATTGTACTTATTAAGCCTTGCACAATCGTTCCTACGTATACGCCCGGCAATCCTATTTTATTTATCATAACCACCGAAACTACTAAGTTCACAATTGCCTGTAAAAATGCCACATAACGGTCTTGCCAAAATACGCCGCCCGCTACTTTTACATTATTCATACATATTCTTTGACCTACAAGATAAAAATCTGCTATAAGCAAAAATATGGTCAACTGATCAAGCGTTCTGTTACTGCCTACCCAAAGAGTAACAAATGGTGATGCCAGAATCAAAAAAGCAATACTGCAAAATCCATACACCCAAAAGCCAAGAAACTTATAGCAACGAAATAGTTCATATTTCCGCTCATCTTCACTATTCGCCATTAAATTCCCAAAACTTGGGATAGCTGAGTTAAAAATAATATCTACAAAGCCTTTTACCGATGAAATTATTAAAATATAATTTGATACCAATCCTACGGTCTTTATTCCTTCAAACATAGAAATAATAATATTATCTGTCTGATATACGCTGATTTCTCCTATTTTATGGATCAATAATGCCTTTACGTTCTTCTTAATCGGCGATAATTCCTCTTTATCTAATTTTCGTACTGGTTTTTCCAAAAGATATGGATACATCTTCCTTAAATATAGACTAACTCCTATTTTCTGCAATGCACCGATAACTGATGCTGTCAGAAGATAAAGAAGAAAATTTTTAAACACCAATAATACAATAATTTGAAAAACTACTGTCAAAAAATTAGTGATTGCGTTAATCGTTGTGAATATATAGCTTTTTTGCTCTGCATTTACCAAACTGAATTTATATGTAACAAAATAACTGATCACCGTATTAAATAGATAGATCAAATAATACACATAAATTTCATTTCCACTTAAAACACCATTACTATCATGAACTATATATTTTAAAAAGGGGCAGATAGCCAATCCAACCGTTGCAACAATCAGCGCTATCATTCGATAGGCGTTCTTATAGAAGTTCATCAAAGATTTTATTTTCTCATAGTCTTTGTTTGCAACCGGTTTATATAATTCGTAATTCATTGCAGTTCCAATACCCAGCTCTGCAAAGGATAAAATTCCAAGAACATTCCCAAACAATCCACTAATGCCTAAATAAGAATCTCCTAATGTATAAATAAAAACAGTTCTAGATACAAAATTTAAAAATAAAGCGACTATATTGGCTATATACCCAAACGTAATATTTTTTGCTATATATTTACTTCTTGATGACATCTCTCTACCTACCACAGTTTCTTTAATGCATCACCAGCACTATAAGATTTAATTTTATAAGTTTCCATTTTGATTTCTAATTTTGTTTTAATTTCTTTTTCATGATCACAAAGCCATCGAAAATGATTCAAAACATCCTCTTCTTTTTCTAAGCTTTGAACAGAAATAACATAATTATCTTCGATACCGAATAAATCGCGCGCTATCCCGATCGCTTTTACTGAATATCCAACTACAAGGGTGGGAACGCAACTTGAATACGCTGCTATTGTGGAATGAGTTCTGGCTCCTATAAAAAATCTGCATTTTGCAATATACCCTTTCAACTGCTCACATGACATATCTTCTAATAAAACAATACGTCCTGATGTTTTATATTTCTCATAAAGATTTTTAAGCGGTATTCTATCATCACTAAACTCCCATACCACATGTGGCACTAACATAATGCTAAAGTCTGTTTTTTCTAAAATATGCTCTATTAACATTTCATAATTTTTAACTGTAATACCATTATTTGATTCATTATCTACTATCATAGGACTCAAATTTATTCCTACAAACTCCTGACTTTCCATCACTTTCGGTATTGGAATTTCTTTTTTATCCAAAACAAATGCCGGATCCGCAACTAACACCGTATTAGGATTTACACTTCTTAATGCATTATATGATATTGTTTCCCGTGCCGTAATAAGCGAATATCGTTTTAAATCATTTACAATCTCTGGTCGTTTTATCAATTCCGGTTCTACTGAACACCCCCATAATACTGTTTTAGCGCCTCTCTCTAAAAATAAATCGTGGAGCATTGTATAACGTTTATTATCTGCATAACAATAATTATCTCCACCAATTGATAATGCAATATCTCCTTTTTGTACTTTTGAGATTGCGTGTCTATATTCCATCTTATCCATCGGCATATAATCTTTCTTCACTTTTAACGCCCAGTATGCTTTTGCAAATTCTATACTTTTTTTTGAATAAGTGCCTTTTTCTGACATAACATTGCACAAATTACCTATACCATATTTCTGATCTTCTTCGGGTTTAGTCGAAAACAGCTCTTTCTTTACATTTACATCATTTAAAATTTTTAATGTAGAACGTACAATTGCCTCGCATCCATGATTTCCACTTCCCCCATGAGCATACATATATATTTTGTTCATAATTTTCCCTTTCACCTTTGTATTTTTTTTATAAATTTATTTGTATACACATAACCATGCGCATACAAATAAAAGATGACTTTTTCCTTCCATGGCATTGCTTTACACTTTAAAATCTGTTCCATGTACTTCCGATACAATATTTGTGTCTTTAATATAAATTCGCACCCTCTGTAATTATTTTGTATCGCCACTGGTAATGCATACTGATATAGATGAGAAATCGTTATGTAAGTACATTCTTCTGACAAGTCCCTCCGATCAGCAATAAAATCCATAATCTTTTCTGTTGCGGCAATGATGTCCACGGACGGTGATTTTGCCATTCTTCCCATTGTTCCTGTATCTTCTTGCATATAATAATAAGTTGTTTTATCTGTTACTGTTATTTCTCTTACTTTACAAAAACACTCCAGCACAAACAATATATCTTCGTATACACGCAAAAAGGGAAAACGAACTTCTTCGATAATCTTTTGGCTAAACATTTTACCGCATGGTCCGGAATTAATTTCTTTTCTTACAAGCAGCTTATTCAATGCCTGTGTCTGCGTTATTTTTTGATTTCCACCCGTAAACCTGGAAATTTCAGTATCTTCTTTATATACCGCAACATCGCAAACCGCAATATCAGTTCCCATACAGTTATGAAATAAAATCTCCAAATAATTAGAATCGATTTTATCATCTGCGTCTAAAAATGTAAGATAGGCGCCATTCGCCTTCTCAATCCCCAGATTTCTTGCTGAAAATGCGCCTTGATTTTCCTTAGAATACAAATAATAATTTTGATGATTTCTGATTATTGTTTTACATATTTCTTCCGATTCATCCGTACTTCCGTCATTCACAAGTATTAATTCAAACATTTGAAATGTCTGTTGTTCCAGACATTCTATCATTCTATAAATCGTAGTTCCAACATTGTATATAGGAATAATGACAGAAACCAAAGGACGATTTACCACTTCTTTATTCTCGAATTCCATTTTTCTGATTTAACCTTTTCAAACTTTGTTTTATGATTACTTTAATTTTCCTCTGCAAAGGAATTCCTTTTGTTTTACAAATATACTTTTTCACTATTTCATTGTTTCTTTCTATGTATTTTTGTTCAAAAATGACTCCTCTTTTTCTCCAAATATCAAAATGATTCATATATATTTCCATACACTCTATCATCTTTTTTGGCAATTTATTTTCCTCATATAGCAAAATCAAATGATCATACAGTGCCAAACGCATTTGATATTCCTTTACAGTCATTTCTGAATGCATAAAAGATCCTTCGTTTTCATAGTAATTATAAATACTTCCTGGATATGTCACGACTTCTTTAGCTTTTATTAAAATTTCCGGAGTAGTCCACGAATCTTCATATTTATATCCTACAGGAAACCGCACATCTTTCCATAAGCTTTTCTTATATAAACTCGACCACACATAGCCTACAGGGACGTCGTTTTCTTTTTTTTCTAACAATTCTATTCCTGTGTAACATTTTACTCCTTGAGGAATTATTGACCATCTTAAATATCCTTTTTCACCAATTCCTGAATACCCGCCCATTACTAAATCCGCGTTTTCTTCCTCTATGAGTCTGACACATTCAGAAATTGTATCAAAATTAATTGTATCATCACTATCTACAAAAAACAGATACCCCCCCCTGAATTTTCAATCCCTGTATTTCTCGCTGCCGATACTCCTTTGTTTTCTTGATGATATACATGTATTCTTCGATCCATCTTGGAATACATGTCGCATATAGAACCGCTTCCGTCTATACTCCCGTCATTAATTAAAATTATTTCTATATCCTTATACGTTTGTTTTCGTATACTTTCCACACATCTTTTCAATTTATCTTCAACATTATATACCGGCACTATAATCGAAACTATTTTATTCTCCTTACACATCTTCTCATCCCCATTAAATATTTAATTTCTTTTTTTCTATTATGTCTTAATAAAAATAATAATGTCTTCGGAAAGAAACCTTTCGTCACAAAATTTATTTTTATATCACTATATATTTTATATAAGCTGTCGAAAACTTTTTCAAAATTATTCAAGTCACAATAAAACAAGGAGAAATAAAAGTAATTACTAATTTTTTCGAGTAAGATTTTTTGATTATTACCTTCAAAAAAATTTTTTAATTCCAAAAACTCCTTATATCGCAAATTGATTTTCAACTGAGCCACATAATCTATCTCGTAATCGCTCTTTGCCACCGATGAATTTTGTGCCTCTTGAAGATACAGATAATTATGTTTATTATCAAAATAAATCGTTTTTACCCTTCTATATAATTTTAAATAAAAGTCGAAATCTTCTGCAAGCCGGATGGATGTATCAAAATATATTCCTTGACATAATTCTCTAGAAAAAACTTTCCCCCAACAATACCCAAAAATTCCCGTTTCCTTTTGCCACTTTGCAAAATATGGTAAAATATCATCCATCTCTACTAACCCTAGAATATTCATGCTGCTAATTTCCACTTTATCTGAATCTTCCCAAACTTTTTTATAACCGCTAATTACCATATCCGCCTTTGAGTTTGTAATACAGTCATATAGATTTTCCAAATATCCTTCAGTAACTCTATCATCTGCATCTATAAAAGTGATATACTCTCCTTCTGCCATATCCAGACCAATGTTTCTGGCATTTGACACGCCACCATTCGGAATATGTATAACTCTTATTCTTTCGTCTTTTCTTGCATACACGTCAGAAATAATTCCTGACTTATCTGTTGAACCATCATCAATGATAATAAATTCAAATTCGTTTAACGTCTGGTTTAAAACCGATTCTATTGTTTCCCGTATATATTTTTCTTTATTAAATACCGGCATGATAATTGTTATTTTTTTCATTTTCATCTATCCGTCTTATTATTTTTTTAATATAACTTTCAAATATGCTTTCGGCATAAGTGCAAATATTATCCATCTTATCTTTGTAGATACTTTAACTCTATTATCTCTCAGTAATTTACATAAATATTTTTTTAATATTGTGATATATCGCTCCATATCTGCTTTACAATGAAAAGTGCTATAGTATTCTATACACATTTCTACATATAGCTTTTGCGTTTTGAAAACAAGTTCATCACTATAGCTAAACAATAATTCTCTTTCCTTTAAAACATCCAAAAAAAATAGTTTATTAATATTATCTTCTTTCTTTGTCATCTGGTCATCATTTTCGCAATAGTTATAAAGTATTTCTTTAATAACAACTATTCTGCAATCGTCATTACTAAAAACTTTACTCATCAGGTAGTCATCTTCTGCATATCGTCCCACCATTTTATGTTTGACAATACATTCTCTCTTAAAAATTTTATTCCAAGGAGACACAACTATTCCATTTGTATAAGAATCATCATATATGTGTTTCAAAAAATCCCTTCCTGTTTGTTTTCCATAAGCCGAAAATGAAATATTTTCTTTATTAACCACCTTCTTCCCATTTTGGTCAATGAAATTCCAAAGACATACCCCTACATCTAATGTAGAATCACTCTCCATTTGTGCAATCATTATTTTGTACATATTTTTTTCTATATAATCATCTGCATCCACAAAAGCAATATATTTACCCCCTAGAATTTTCTATTCCATAATTACGTGCTTTACTTACCCCCTGATTAGAAATATGAAACACTTTTATCTCTCTATTTTTTTCTGCTAATTCGTTGCATATTCTAGAACTATCATCTATCGAACCATCATCTATCAGAATAATCTCACTTTTTCCCCCCCCTAAAAAAATTGTTGCATCTAAAATACTATCCACACATCTTCGCAAATATTGTTCTGCATTATATACAGGCACGATCACACTTAATTTTACTTCATTCATAGCTCCGTTCCTTTACCTCTTCTCCAAATTCAATATCCAAAGGATATGATACTTATACATTAATGTCACTATTTTCAATTTATTTGAAATTGGTAATTTTAATATTTTTAACCTTTTAAACATATTTCTGACCTTGTACTCATTTAAAATACTTAAGATCATTATTTGTTTTTCATGTCTATTTAAACTTTTTTCTTTCCAAATATCACCTACTGCATTATATAAGAAAAACAATAAACATAAATCTATCTGATGTTGAAAATCAAATATCTCATCACTCCCAAAATACTCTTCTATTTTCATATGGAGTTTCTGATAATCGTTCCATTTGTCAGGAACAAATTTATGTGTAGCTGATTCCGGATTCATACAATAATGATAATATGCTTTCCCCTTCATATAATAAAACGAATCAGCTTGTCGCAATAGTCTTGCCCCAAACAACAAATCTTCGGAATATCGTATTCCGGGTTCATACTCTATACCGAAGCTATTTTCTTTTTTTTCATTTTTAAATACCAGCAGACAATTCGAAATAGTAGCCGGATATTCTACATTCTCCATCATCAATAGATGAGGATAGTATTCTTCTTCTAACTGCTTTCTACTGTAATATCCCCCTCGGATATCATGTGTATATAGTTCTGTATGTGTTCTAAATTCTTTTATGCAATCACACATCGCAACATCACACTGATATTGTTCAATCTTTTTAAGCATAGAAGAATACATTTCTTTACCAATATAATCATCACTATCTACAAAAGTAATATAATCACCAGTTGCAATTCTCATCCCTGAATTCCGCGCAACCGCCACACCAGAATTTTGTTGATGAAAAACTATAACTCGTTCATCCTTTTCCTGATATTGGTCACAGATTCCCGGACAAGCATCCGGCGATCCATCATCTACTAATATCAATTCAATATTTTTATAGTTTTGCCCTAAGATACTGTCTATACATCTTTTTAGATATTGTTCCGCTTTGTACACTGGAACAATCACACTTAACTTCAACATTTTCTTTCCCCCCCCTTTTCATTCAAATAATTTATAAAGCTTTTGCACCTCTCTCTTATTTGAATAATCTCTTTTAGAGCATGCTTCCGAAATTTTTCTCAATTTCTCTACATCTTGAATGATTTCTACCATCTGATCGGCGCAGTCCTTATTTTCCATTGGAACAATCAAGCCATCTATTTCGTTTTCTAATTGACTCTTTGCAGTTGAATAATTCGTAATTATTACCGGTTTTTTTATCAACTGCGCTTCTCTAACCGCTACGCTCTTTCCTTCATATCGACTTGGTTGTACATAAATATCACAAGCTTTTATATACGGATATGGATTTTGTTTTTTCCCCAGAAGAATGACGTGATTTTCCATTTTTTCTTCTCTGATTTTTTCTTTTATAAGTTCTTCAGCTACTCCAAACCCGATAATATACCAAGTAATATTAATTCCCTTATTTAACATTCGCGAACAGATATTAGGAATGTTATCAAAGTTTTTTGCATAACAATATCTTCCAATTGACAGTAACTTTACTCCTTCTGAGAACATCTCTTCTGAAACATCAAACTCATCCATTTGTTTGTAAATCAACTGTTCCGGCAAAATATTCTCTATCACCACAATTTTATCTTTTAAATCAGGAAAAACCTTTAAAAAGCTTTCTGTTACTGCATCTGAAATTGACACAATCTTGTCATATTTCTTCCACATCTTTAATTCCGATTCAACATTAATCTGAACCTTTGAATAATCTGTATGTATCCATGCAATTTTCTTTTTCGCTCGTACCTTTTGTTCAACAAAATAATGCGGAGTTAAAAAACTGATTGCCATATCATAGACCTTTTGCTTTTGGATCTTAGGCATATATGGTACTGTATATTTGTGACTATATTCTAACCCCACGCCACTATCAATGATATTTCTTTTCTTCTCATAACTCCTCGCTTTTATCTTTCCTACAATACGTCCAAAAGCTAAAATAAAATGTCTCTCCTTAATTACATCCTTTAAAGGTCTTGCTAACACCGTATATGCAGGGATCTCAGGCAATAAATTTATATTTTCCGGAATATCTTCTAATAAGCTTCCTTCATGTCTCATAAGGAACAAATCAACTTGATATTTTTTTGAATCTATTGCATTTAAGAGTCCCAAAAGACTTTTTTCTGCTCCTCCCAATTCCATCGCGTGTGATAAAATCAATATGCTTTTCATTTTCTGAATCTCCTAAAGCACTCCGTTCCAAAAAACCTATGTAATACTCTTGTGATCTTGTTTCTGATTTTCTGTTTTGGTTCCATCCATGTCTTAGAATACCAATGAATTGCATATGTATTTTCTGTTTTGTTTAAAACACCTGTTTGATCATTAAATGGGCAAAAATACTCTTTCGGATAAATTGTAATATTTCCACACCGCTGCATCTTCCCATTTCCAATCAATCCATATTGCTTTAAAATTTCTGTAAAGTAAATGCAGATTGTTGTTGTATTAAATGATCCATCTTCCCTTATAAATGACAATCCTTCATAATAATTTAACATTTCTTTCATCAAACGATTATTTTTTTCTTTTACCCAAAGCACTAACCCTGGATTAATATATTCATCTGTTTCAAATCCCGCAAATGCTTCTTGATCTAATAATGGAGCAAAATCTTTTATTACTTCTACATCCGTATCAAAATATAGACCTCCAAACTTTTCCAGTGCATAAAACCTCGCCACATCACTTACAAATGCGTATTTTTTACTTTGATATGCCTCTTCTACATATCGATTATTATGAATATCAAAATTCTGCTCATTCCACTCCATAATTTCAAAATCAGGGAAATATTCTTTCCAACTGTCTATACATTTTTTAACAATTGGTGGCTTTTCACTACCACCAAACCAACAATAATGAATTATTTTAGACATGATAATTTCTCCTTCTACACTACTCCCATTTCAAAACAGTAAAATATAAAATAAAATACAATCATTAACATATTAACTATTTTTTGAGATTTTTTTGTGAACGCATTTCTAATCAAATATGGCATAATAATAAAGCTGTAAAGATTCGTATATATTGCCATTCTTCCCATCAAAATACCACTAGTAACCATAGCTATTAAATTAAAGCCTACTGTAATGATCGACATATTTACACATATATGAATAACCGGATTCTCTTCTCTTAAAATACGTCTTCTCTGCACAAAAGCCAGTAGTACTGGGACTGCAGTGACCAATACTCGTAGTGGATTAACACCATCATCCCCCAATCTTTGCATTTCTGTAACCGCACCTGCATATTCGGTTTCTCCTAAAATCGTATCCATCAGTGCAGGGTTTTTACTTAAAATGAACATTGCAATTATAGCCATAACAATAAAAAACATAGTTCTTTTGTTTCCCACTTTCCCTTGTACAATAAAAATAATTGGCAACATACATAAGGCAGTAACATGAATTGTTGATGCTAACAATATAATGAAAATCGCCTTCATATATTTCCTATTTATTACATAAGGAAGTGCAAAGAGTATAATTGCCACAGCAATAAACTGTCTTAGTCCATTCATCATCCATCCAATATGAACTGATGATGCCACAAAAAGATATATCGCGATCCAATAATCTTCCGAATATTTTCTAAAAATATAAATGATAGGAATGCTATGAATCAATGCTATGATTACACGAAACGCTGTAAAACTGTTTCCAAACACACTCTTAATCAACCATTCAATGATTACAAAGCCTTGTCCTGATTCCATAGTGGAAAGATATTGAAGAATCCCCATAAAAGAAGATGGGAGCAATTTGTATGCGGACAAATACATTGGAATATCATTAATTGCCGGTCCCATACACGCTAACCAAAATATTGGAAAGAACAAAATAACCGCACTAATCCAGTGCCACCTCTTTACTATGACTCCATTCACATTTTCTATATTATACAACTTCAATTGTTTTGCCATCAATCCAACAAAAAACAACCATATAAATATAACTCCACCAAACATAATTCAATATCCTTCTATTCTTATTTCTTTCTATGAAGAATTCTATATAGGCTTCCTGGTAATAATCCTATAATAATCGGTCTGAGACACCACACATAATTTCTTTTTTTTAATCCTAATTCCTTTATCGCAACTTTCTTCACATATGCTTCATTCAATCTATATTTGAATTTTCTCCGTCCTTGTGCATTTCGATCATCTCTCATAGAATACAACGGTTCTTGAAGGTTCATCCCTTTGAACCCCTTTGCATACATTTTAATCCATAAATGATAATCTTCTACCCTTAATAATCTATCACTTATACTGTATCCTTTTACTTTTTCATATGCCTCTTTCCTTACCATACATGCCGCATGACAGAAGGGAGTCCCTTTCAAAAAGCTTTCTTTTATCGGATACAATTCTGCATATGTTTTCCCCCACACACCATTCTCATCAAAAAATAACATATCTGTACTAACAATGGCAATTTCAGGGTTCTTTCTTAACGCTTCTACCTCTTTTTCAAATCGGTCTTCCGCACACAAATCATCACCATCCATACGAGCTATATAATCACCATCTGCAAATTCTAAGCATTTGTTAAGTGTATAATTCAATCCTTTATTTTCATCATTTCTTAATAACACAAATTGATTCGGATATTCTATAACATACTTTTCTGCAATTTTAACCGTATGATCTGTAGAACAATCATCGCACATAATTACTTCCCAATTTGTATATGTTTGTTTTACAATACAATCAAGTGCTTCTTCTAATGTTTCTGCACAATTATAAATCCCCATAATCACACTTATTTTTTCATTCATCTTTAAAACCATACACTTTCGTAAGTTCTCTTTTTACATTTCTAAATGTATATGCCTGTGCGTATGTATTAGCATTTTTTTGAATTTCTCCATACAACTGCTTATCGGTCAATATCTTTAAAACCTTATCAGCTATCCTTTCACAATCATTTACATCTATAAGAAATCCATTCTTCCCATTTTGTATCAATTCTCTATGTCCTCTATTTACAGAAGCCACAACCGGAGTTCCTGATAACATAGCTTCTACAATATTCAGCGGAAGTCCTTCTCTTTTACTGCAAGAAACTGACACATCAGCAATCTTCTGATATTCCTGAAGATTCGTAACATATCCCAGCATTTTTATATTTTCAGTCAATCTCAAAGATTTTATCAAATTTTCAAGATTTTCTTTTTCTGATCCATTTCCTGCAAGAAGCAGTTGTGCATCCGGATATTTTTTTACAATTTTCTGCATAGCGTGAATAATCATTTGCTGATTTTTATTTGGAAGCAATTCCCCTACACATAAAATAATCTTTTGTCCATCAGTAAAGCCAAACTGTTTTCTGATTTCCATTTGTTCTTCTTGAAGTACGGAATGATATCGGTTTTCATCCACGCCTACGCCATGAATCCGCTCCACTTTACAATGAAACTTTTGGCTTGCTAGGTGGTAATCCTCCTTCGTAATGGTAATCAGCTTATCTGTCATTCTTGAAAAGTATTTTTCAATGGGATAAAACACGATCCAGTTCTTTTTCGGCGCACCTTTATAAAAATGAAATCCATGTGCTGTATAATAAACTTTAGTGCCTTGCTTTCTGGCCTGCTTTGCAGCTAATCTTGTAACAATTCCTCCCATTGGCGTATTGCAATGAATCACATCATACTTTTCTTTATTAATAATATTTTTTAATTCCTTATAAGCCTGTATATTATCTTTACTTTTAGGAGAACGGGCAAATGGTATATCATAAACTTTCTCAACAAAATCAAGCTTTAACCCATTTTTTTCTGCCAAATTATCTCTTGCAGCCACATGGACTTCACATCCATGTTTATGCAATACTTCAACAAGTGGTTTATGAAATTGACAAATGTGACTTTGTACAGTCGCTGTCAAAAGCACTTTCATTTAATCCTCCCCCCCTGTCTCAAAAAATGAAACCAGCTATTAAAAATAAAATACTCGCTATACCTGCTGCAATCATAGTATATGGCAGCTGTGAATAAACATGCTCCATATTTTCAATCCCACAACTGGAAGATGTTATAACTGTAGCATCTGAATAAAAACAAGCATGACTACAGAAAGTTCCACCACATACAATAGCTGCTATTACAATTAATAAATTTGCTCCACACGCAGCACCTAATGGAATAATAATAGGCGCACAAACTGCCGGTATCCCCCAGTTACTTCCTGTTATAAAGCCCAACATTGCTACAACAACAAATGCTACCATAGGATATATATTAGCATTTACAAATGGTTCAACCACACTCATCACATAATTTGGCAAATTAATATCTGCTGATGCCTGTCTCATCCATAAAGCAGCAACAATAATTACCAATGCAGAAACCGAATCCGCAAATCCTTGAACCCATAAGTCACAAAACTGATTCGTTCTCATCTTTTTACGTGGGATATAAATAATTCCTGCTGCAAGTATCGCCGCTATAATTGCAATAAACATATCTCCTACTGTTAATTGCACTATGATCATTGTCAAAATCGGAAAAAGAAAATCCACAATTTTTGCTTCTTTATCAACTTCTTCATTTCCATTTTTATTCCACTTCTGACTTTCTTTGCTATACACTTGTCCTGTTTCTTCTACACGCTTATATGCACTTTTCATAGCGCCTAATTTCGGTATTACCCCAAATATGAATAAGGGTACAATTATAAGTGCTACTAATGCATAAAACATATATGGGATTGCATGTATATACGTCGCCATCGCACTACCATATCCCAAATCTACAATCTCGGACTGCTCCCAAAAAATTCCTGCAAAGAAAATTGCCCATGTTGAAAATGGTAATAAAACACATACCGGTGCTCCTGTAGAATCAATGACATATGCTAGAGCGTGTTTGAAAAATAAAAATTGCACAAAACGCATGTTTCATTTCCCTTTTTCATGATAAAATAAAGAAAAAGGGGTGTTCACTATGTTGAGACGATATGAGTTAACAGATGAAGAATGGAACCGTATTGTACCATTACTCCCTCCTGAAAATACAGGAAAGCAGGGACGTCCACGAAAAGATAACCGCATCATTCTTAATGGGATGGTCTGGTTAGCACGCAGTGGTGCACCCTGGCGAGATCTTCCAGAACGTTATGGTTCCTGGCAAACTGTATATAGTCGTTTTCGTAAATGGATTGATGACGGGATTCTGGATAATATTTTTCGCATTCTAAGCCTGGAGGCTGAACTGGAAGAATTATCTATAGACGCTTCCATTGTTCAGGCTCACCAACATAGCGCAGGTGCTAAAAAAGGGGGGCCTCGAATGAAATCGGACACAGCCGTGGAGGAGCCAGTACCAAAATCCATGCAATAGTAGATTCTTATGGCTATCCAGTGTACTTTATGATCAGTGAAGGGCAGCGTAATGATATCAATTATGCAATTCCTTTACTGGATCATATCGAAATAGATGGAAGCAAAGTTCTGGCAGACCGTGGATACGACAGTAATCAATTGATAGATTACATTTACGATCATGGCGGTGAACCAACCATTCCATCCCGCCGAGGAGCTAAATTTGAACGTCGCTGCGATTGGTGGTTTTATAAGGAAAGACATCTGGTCGAAAATTACTTTCTGAAATTGAAAGCATTTCGGGAGTATCCCAAAGTTTGTGTAAACCTCCAAACTGATGTAAGATAGAATTACTCAGTTTGGAGGTTTATTTTATGGCAAGAAAAAAGGATTCACCACAAAAAGCAGCGCTTAGAGAACTCATGGGAAACTACCTGAAAGAAAACAATGTAAAAGTAAAAGATGGAACAGATGTTAATTCCATTATGCGGGATATGATGTCTATCATTTTGGAAGGTGCCCTTGATCAGGAACTGGATGAAGAACTGGGATATTCCAAGTATGATTATCGAAATAAAGAAACCGATAATTCCAGGAATGGATATTCCCAGAAAACGTTACATACCAGTTACGGAGATATGGAGATTGATATTCCAAGGGATCGAAACGGTGACTTCGAACCACAGGTTGTAAAGAAGTATCAGAATTCGATTACGCAGGACATGGAAGAAAAGATCATTTCCATGTACGCAAAAGGAATGACTACTGCCGATATAGAAAGCCACATGCGTGAATTATACGATCTTGAGATCTCCGACAGTACTGTCAGCCGGATCACTGATAAGATCCTGCCAATAGTAAAAGAATGGCAGGAAAGGCCATTAGAAAGTGTGTATGCTGTTGTATTTATGGATGCGATCCATTTCCATGCCCGTAATGAGGGGCGGATTGTAAAACGTGCTGTTTACATTGCGATTGGGATCGATATGGAAGGACGTAAGGATGTCCTCGGAATGTATGTTGGTCAAAATGAAAGTGCCAAGTTCTGGCTCTCCATCCTGAATGGCCTGAAAAACCGAGGTGTAGAAGATATATTGATTGCGTGTGTGGATGGACTGACCGGTTTTCCACAGGCAATTGAAGCAGTATTTCCCCAGACCGAGATCCAGCAGTGCATCATCCATCAGATCAGGAACACCACGAAATTTGTTTCTTACAAAGAGATCAAACCACTTATGGCAGATCTGAAGCGTGTATATGCAGCTCCTACAGAAGAAGTTGCATTGGCAGAACTGGACAGCTTTGACGAAAAATGGAGCGGGAAATACCCTAAGATTGCAAAGTCATGGAAAGATAACTGGGCAAATCTTTCAACGTATTTTAAGTATCCGGAAGCTGTCAGACGTCTGATCTATACCACGAACACGATTGAAGGATTTAACCGCCAGCTCCGGAAAGTCACCAAATCCAAGACAGTATTTCCATCCGATGACAGTCTCTTGAAAATGCTGTATCTGGCCATGATAGATATCACCAAGAAATGGACGGGACACCGTCAGGATTGGGGACAGATCCATTCTCAGCTGGAAATTTTCTTCGAAGAAAGATTGGAAAGGTTATAAGCAGAATGCATGCTAGGCAGGGCTGGCACAGCCAGTCCTGCTTGACATGCCTTAAAACTGCATTATAATACAAACAAGGACAGAACCCTGAAAAACAGGTTCTGTCCTCGATAACTAATGACATATCTTATATCAGTTTTTTCTGTTTACACAAAACTTGAAACGCTCTCCCAAAATAATCAGCGCCCGCTTTTTCAGTGCGGAAATTAACTCCCACAGGTCGATTGCCATTTCTTCATCATGTGTTTTTTCCATATTTTATCACTTCCTCTATTATCCGTCTCTCTGTTCGTAATATATTAATCCTTCTAATTATATATCATATTTTTCTATAAGGAAATAAATTAATTCCATTTACCAGTATTTTCTTCACTTTTTCCCTGTTTCTCATTTTACAATGCGTCTTTTTTACATAAATTGACTATGTTTTACAATGTTTTTCTTACAAACGCTCGTTTCTTAAAATCTTCTCGGGATTTTTTAAAAACAGTTTTTTCACATAATCCGGCTCCAGATGCTTCTCCATCCACACTACTGCGGATTCCGTCTCCGGTTTTCTCGTTCTCATATTATGCATATCCGTTCCGACAAAATGAACAAATCCTTCTTTCAGAGCTTTTCTGCACCAACGTGTTGTAAAATCATGCCACTTTCCCCCGATCGCCCTGAAATTCAACTGTATATATGCTCCCTGCTTTCGTAGTTCTTCCAGACGCCCGATATCTTTCAGCGCTTCATATCTCTCTGCATGAGCGATGATCGGACTGTATCCCGACTGTGTAAAGCGCTGTACTGCCCGAAAAATTCCCGAATACCCGATTCCCTGATAAAATTCAGCCAGTACATACCGGCTGTCCGCCAATGTAAGGATCTCGCCGTTTGCAATCCTGTCCGCCGCTTCCTCGGTGTACATCACTTCCTGCCCCTGATAAATTTTCACACTGATATTGTGACGTCTTGCTTTTTCCTGTAATGTAAAACAGAGTTCTCTGATCTGCACCGGATCGGTATAACCGAAAGGTCCTCCCCAGTGAGGAGTTGCGATCACTCTTCTGATTCCCTGAGCCTGCGCTGTTTTCAACATGCAAAGCGCTTCTTTCCATGAACCAGCCCCGTCATCGATCCCGGGTAATATATGACTGTGTGTATCAATTATTTTTGCCATTTTGTGCGCCGCTCCTTAACTTTGAATTCCAATACCTAGTTTCAACATTTTCACGGCGCTTCATTCTATCATTGCGATAACGCATTAATGTGTTTAAGTTTTTTCATGACACGCCAAAACAGCATATCCCTATGTCATTTATCAACTTTCAATAAAACACATTAGATAGATATGCTGCCTTTTATAGACCGCTGTTTAAATTCACTATAAACAAACATTACTTTTATCATAATTTTCACGATACATTTTTAATAATAGGCTAACATCTGTTCCTTGTCAACTCTCCAAAATGTATATTTTCAAATACAAAATGCATATTTTCTCTTATAAATATATTAAAAAGAGAGAATATGCATTTTTATTCAGATATTAAAAGTATAATTTCTTCACACGATGTAAAAATTATTCTACTGTTACGGATTTTGCCAGATTCCGCGGTTTGTCAACATCCAAACCTTTTGCGACACTGACGTAATATCCCATAAGCTGAAGCGGCACGATCGCAAGACTTGCGGAAAAATATTCTTCTGTTTTCGGCACATAAACGGAAAAGTCCGCCGTATCTTCCACGCTGTAGTTTCCATATGTCGTAAGTCCCATCAAATATGCGCCTCTGCTTTTTACCTCGACCATATTGCTCAATGTTTTCTCAAACAGATCGTTCTGAGTTAAGACTCCCACGACAAGAATTCCGTCTTCGATGAGACTGATTGTTCCATGCTTCAGCTCTCCTGCCGCATATGCTTCTGAATGGATATAACTGATCTCCTTCATCTTGAGGCTTCCTTCCAGACTGATTGCATAATCGATGCCGCGCCCGATAAAAAATACATCTTTTGCATTCGCATATTTACTTGCAAACCACTGTATCCGCTCTTTATCGTCAAGCGCTTTCTGAATCTTATCGGGAATTCTGCACAGTTCCTCGAGCAATTCTCCATGCCGTTTCTCATCTATTCTGCCTTTTACTTTTGCCATCTGTACGGCGAGAAGGTACATTGCCGCCAACTGTGCGCTGTACGCCTTTGTCGTCGCAACCGAGATCTCGGGGCCTGCATATGTGTATAAGACATGATCGCTTTCTCTTGCAATGCTTGAGCCGACCACATTGACGATCCCGATAACCGGAATTCCTTTCTCTTTTGCAAGACGCAAGGCGGCAAGACTGTCTGCCGTCTCTCCTGACTGTGATACGACGATCAACGCCGAATTCGGCGCAAGAATCGGGTTGCGATAACGGAATTCAGATGCGAGATCCACTTCTGCCGGAATACCTGCCAGACTTTCCGTCACATATTTTCCGACAACTCCGACATGATACGCCGATCCGCATGCCGCAACATAGATCCTCTCAATGCTTTTTAGTTGCTCGTCTGTCAGACCTGCTTCCGAAAAGTCAATCGCACCGTCTTTTATATAAGCGCCCAGCGTATCCTGAACGGCTTTCGGCTGCTCATGTATCTCTTTTAACATAAAGTGTTCATACCCGCCTTTTTCGGCTGACTCGGCATCCCACTTGATCTCTGTCATTTCTTTTTGTATCTCTTCCCGGTCGATATTATAAAAATGCACTTCCTCCGAAGTCATCTCCGCTATTTCAAGATTGCCTATATAATATACGTTTCTTGTACGATCCAGAATCGCCGGAACGTCTGACGCGATCAGGCAGCCTTTTTTACTCTTTCCGATAATAAGCGGGCTGTCTTTTCTGGCCGCAAACAATCTGCCCGGACAATCGCGGAACATCACTCCGAAAGCATATGATCCTCTTATTCTAAGCATAGCCCTTGTAAGCGCCTCAAGAGGTGTTCCGGTCTTCTTATAATAATAATCTATCAGTTTTACCGCGATCTCCGTGTCTGTCTGTGAATAAAACGTATATCCCGTTTTCTGAAGCTTTGTCTTTAATTCTTGATAGTTTTCGATAATCCCGTTATGCACAAGAACAACGGATTTATCATCCGTGCAGTGAGGATGTGCATTATTCTCGGAAGGTTCGCCGTGAGTGGCCCATCGTGTATGACCGATCCCGCATGTGCCTCGCACACTTTTCCCGTTATCTGTTTTTTCTGCAAGGATCTTCAAACGCCCCTTTGCCTTTACTATCGCGATCTTATCCGTCTTTTCATTACGAACCGCGATTCCCGCCGAATCATACCCTCTGTACTCCAGCTTTGAAAGCCCTTCCAAAAGAATCGGCGCTGCCGGCTGTTCTCCGATGAATCCTACAATTCCACACATTGTTCCACATCCTCCTTTGATGCCTGTATTTATACATAAAAATTTTGTGCATAATAGTACCACCACTTTTTATGAAATGTCAATAGAACAAACGAATTTTTTTATTTTTTTTGCTTTTGTTTTTATTTCTTTTGCTGTTTCGGGAAAATCTGTCTGCATATGGGCGCTATCCGATCTCTTGATAAACTGCCGCCGCTCTACACCCGAAGATGAAACTCTTCGATCAGGTGAGCAATATTTTCTTCTGTATCTTCAAGATCATCTGCGATTTGAGAAATTGTTTTCCCCTTTTCAAGTTTTTTCTGAACGAGAGCTCTTTTTTCTTCTTTTCGACCTTCTTCTCTGCCTTCTTCCTTCCCTTGCTTTCTTCCCTCTGCTCGTCCTTGTTCTCGTCCTTCCTCTCTGCCTTCTGCTCGCCCTTGCTCTCTTGCTTCTTCTCTCTGCACTTCGATATCTGTTTCATAATCATATTCATCCAACAGCATATTGACAACCTCGCTTCCTTTTCGCATTAAATAATCAGCAAGAATTCCTTTTTCGATGCACTCTTTTATCGCTTTTTTATAAGGCTCTTCCTCCCCGGAGATCTGATAGTTCTGCACGATTTCCATGAACTGGCTGTATTCTTTCAGTACCTGACACTTTTCTAAAATTTCATGATGTTCTTCCGGCCGGATATTGATGACCTTTACTTTTAATTCCAGACTCGGCTCACCGTCTTTTACGATATAGGCATCTGACAGGCGCAGTTCTTTTTCCTTTTCCCACTTTTCTTTTCCGTTATAGAATGTGTAAAATTCCGGTGTCGGAAGGGGCACGATTTTCTTTTTATATCGGCTTCTCGGTGGCACGAGTCTTTCATATGCACGCCCGATGTACAGCAGACTCCGAAGGGGCATGTTTTCGTTGATCGTAGACTGATGCTCGCCGAATACGATCACTTTCCCACCTGCATCGAAAGAAATGTCGTTTTGAAAATTCATATAGATCGTATTGTCTACGCGGAATTTCCGGATCTTCGTTCCTTCCGGGAGGGGCTCGTCGTGGATGGCGTTAAAGAGCGCGATTTCATTTGCTTCTGCTGATTCGTCTTCATAGAACAGATCTACGAAGACGCTGTTTTTGATTTCTCTGTTTTCTTTTCCTGTCATAGGCTTCTCCTTTCATGCACATGAACGAGTCCTATGAACTAAGAGAAAAGTTTTCACAATAAACTTTATTTTCTTTCTTAAGAATCAGTATACGAAAAAAAGCGGTGCTCTACAAGACTCTCCATGCAAAAATAATTTTGTTAATCGGGTAACTTTGAGGGAATTCCTCGGACTGACGATACTGTCAGCATTCTCCGCGGACAGACGAGACTGCCGGCGCTTTTCACAGAAAGAATTTCTGTGAGTGGATTTATCATAACATATTTACAAATCAGGAACAATGATATTTTATTACAAGGATCTGCACTCTAACGTCAGTATACGATAAAGAATACGGCTGCACCGCAGCTTTCACTGCCATGCAGCCGGAATAAGTTTTTATTTATTACTTGCCGAAAGCACTTCTTCCGCAATATTTCTTGAGTGATCGGAAATCCTCTCTAAGCCGACAAGCGCGTCAAGAAATACGATTCCCGCCTCCGTATCGCACTGCTTATTTGCAAGACGCTGCATATGATCTGCCCGAAGGCGGATCTCCAGATCATCGGCGCTTCTTTCTTTTTCAATCACTTTCAGCGCCTTCTCCGCACTGTTCTCTTCAAATGCTTCAACCGCATAAGTGAAACTGTCTGAACAGACTTCCAGCATCTCTTTCATTTCTGCTGCCCCGACACCCGAGAACTTCTTTTTCTGGTTCGCAAGGTTTTCTGCATACTCGGAAATATTTTCACAATAGTCGCTGATTCTTTCGATGTCTGAAACAATCTGAAGAAGGCTTGCCACGTGCTGATGCTCTTTTTCATTAATCGCCAGAGAGCTGATCCGTATCAGATAATCTGTAATTCCCTTGCAGAGCCGGTCCGCGATACTTTCTTCCTCTCGGATCTCGTTCATCGTCTCTTCATCCTGAGTAAATAATACTCGGCGAGTCTTGTCCATCGTTCCTTTTACAATATATCCCATCCGGCATACTTCGCTTACAACAGACTGAATCGCAATACTCGGAGTCTCTAACATCCTTTCATCAAGGAGCACACGGCTTTCATCTACTACTCCGTCTTCCTCTTTCTGGAGTTTTCTTGCCAGTTTGATGATCCAGTCGGATACCGGGAAGAGCAGCAGTGTCGTTCCGATGTTGAAAATTGTATGTACCGTACTGATCTCTGTCTGCGTAATCATACCCGCGCCCATACCCGGGTTGAGCACTTTGAAGAAAAAGATCGCCGCAACACTGAATATGATTGTTCCGATCACATTGAACAAAAGATGCATGATCGCCGCTGTCTTTGCTGTCTTTTTCGCTCCGATACTTGACATGATCGCCGTCACACATGTTCCGATATTCTGCCCCATGATAATATATACCGCCGCATTAAACGGTACAAGTCCTGCTGCCGCGAGACTCTGCAAGATGCCGACCGATGCAGACGAACTCTGGATGATCGCCGTCACAAGCGCACCTGCAAGAATACCAAGGAACGGATTGTGTCCAAGCTTCACGAAAATGCTGCAGAATGCTTCTGATTCCTGAAGCGGCGCAACCGCCGACGACATCGTTGTAATTCCGACGAAAAGGATACCGAACCCTACGATAATGCTGGAAATATCTTTTGATGAACGTCTCTTGCCCGTCAGCATGATGATCACACCGATAATAATCGCAATCGGCGCGAGATTGGCAGGACTTAAAAACTTCGCCCATTCCACACTCGACACGAGCCAGCCCGTTACCGTCGTTCCGATATTTGCTCCCATGATGACGCCCATCGCCTGAGACAGATTCATGATACCTGCGTTTACAAACCCTACGACCATAACTGTCGTTGCCGACGAACTCTGGATCACTGCCGTAATAAATGCGCCGAGCATCACTCCAAAAAGTTTATTTTTCGTCAGCGCTTCCAATAGAGACTTCATCCTGCTGCCCGCGGCATTCTCCAAACCTTGCGCCATGATCTGCATTCCGTAGATAAACATTCCCAAGCCACCCACAAACGGGATGATAATAGATGCATAGTTCATAATTCTACTCTTTCCTCCGTAGCTATAAGAGTTTTTTCATTCACTTTTTTCACATAATTTATGCAGAGCTGCAAAAGTGTGCAACCCTGCATTCTTACGATACCATTATCAGCGTCAAAAAACAACAAAATCTTTGCATTTTCTTAGCGCAATTTTCACAGACGTTTTGTGGATGTAATATACACATAAAAAACTGGCGTTTTCTACACTTTCATGCTATGATGTCGATAAAGCATTATACCGATCCCGAACTGTTGGAAATCAACACCTTAGAAAACGCGATCTATATGGCAATGCAGAACGATGTTTCATTCATGATCGGACTTCGGCTGTCTTTATACGAACATCAGTCAACTTTTAATCCTAATTTACCGCTGAGATATCTGTTTTATATTTCGGACTTATACTCGGGTATGATCGACAAAAACAAATTATACGGTTCACGAAAAATTTTGATTCCGCCGCCGGAATTCGTCATCTTTTATAATGGGATCCAGGATCAGCCGGACCGCCGGATCTTACGATTATCCGATTTATATTCCATACGGGATCAACACTGCAAATTAGAATTAGAAGCTGTCATGCTCAACATTAATCTCGGACATAATCCAGCCTTAATGAATGCATGTACGATGCTGCATCAATACGCAGAGTATACAGACCGGGTTCGTCGGTACACAAAAACAATGTCGCTTGAAGATGCGGTTGAACATGCCATCACAGAATGTATCCACGAAGGGATTTTAAAATCATTTCTTGAGAAAAATCGAGCGGAGGTGAAAAACGTGTGCATTTACGAATATGACGAAGAAGAACATATCCGGCTGGAACGCAGTTACGCCTGGGAAGACGGAAAAAAGGAAGGACTTAAAGAAGGTATTCGGAAGGGCGAAAAAGGGAAAACTTGCAATCTCATTCAGAAAAAACTCGAGAAAGGAAAAACTCTTTCCCAGATTGCAGACGAGCTTGAAGATACGGAAGAAAATATCGGACGCCTGATCGAACAGTTTCATCTTGAAATACCCCAATAACCGAAGCGACTTATATAGAGAAAAACAATTATAATTCTCTGCAGACACAGTGTGTACAGAAATCTTCTTTATTTTATTTTTCTTGATTTCTGTACACATTTTCATAAAAATCTATTTTTTCATTTTCGGTTCAAAGATAAAGGACGCAATATAACCGAAGATCAGCGCTGCGGAAATACCGACGGCACTCGCCTGAAATCCACCCATGAACACACCCATAAATCCATATTTGTCAACAGCTTCTTTCACGCCCTGCCAAAGCACATTGCCGAATCCCGGAAGGGGAACGCCTGCCCCTGCCCCGGCAAGTTTCTGAAACGGATCGTACAGTCCGCAAAATCCAAGCAAAGCTCCGCCACATACTAAAAGCACCATAACCCTTCCCGGCATCAGCTTTGTCCTGTCTAATAAAATCTGCACAGCCGCGCATATAAGACCTCCTACGATAAACGCTTTTACATAATCCATTTTGTTTCACCCTTTCTCTTTTCTACTCTGCTCATTCTTCTTGCTTTTATCATTTTGCCTTCTATCTTCTTGCTTTTTAATTTCCTTATGCTATGCATCGCTTTCCAGAACAATTCCGTGAGCGATCCCCGGTACGCTCGCCCCCTCGTTGAAACTGACGGTAGACATAAGCGCCCCTGTAGGAACAAACAACACCCGCTTCCATTCTCCTTTTTCTAATTTAGGAAGTACATACGATGCCAGCGTTACGGCGGCGCAGCCGCATCCGCTTCCACCGGCATGCGTATCCTGCCGTTCTTTATCAAAAATCGTCATTCCGCAATCCATATGTTTTTCGCATATATCGTACCCTTTTTCTCTGATAAGATCGAATAAAATCGTTCTTCCGATGCTTCCTAAATCTCCTGTAATAATCCTGTCGTAATCTTTTTCTTTTCTTTCCATATCCTGAAAGTTCTGTACAATCGTATCCATGGCCGCCGGAGCCATACACGCGCCCATATTTTGAGAATCCTTCAAGCCATAATCTACGATCTTTCCGACAGTTACTCCTGTAATGCGAATATTAGAAAAGTACGACTTTGTATTTTGTTTTCTGTATTCCTCTGCCGACTGCACAAGAAACGCGCCGCTTCCCGTCACTGTCCAATGTGAAGAAAGAGGTCTCTGATTCGCATATCCTAACGGAAAGCGAAACTCTTTTTCCGCACTTCCAAAATGACTTGATGTGACGGCGATCATCGTTCCTCCGTATCCTGCGGCAGCGCTCATAGATGCAAGCGCAAGCGCTTCTCCTGATGTAGAACATGCTCCGTAGAGGCCGAACATCGGAATCTGCAAAGCCTCTACCCCCATTGAAGTTGCTATTCCCTGCCGCAAAAGATCCCCTCCAAAAAGATATCGGATCTTTTTCAAGTCCACATGTGCCTTTCCTGCCGCAAGAACACACGCTTCTTTCTGCATGTTACTCTCCGCTTCTTCCCATGTCTGTGCTCCGAACAGGTCGTCTTTATCTGTCACGTCAAATAATTTCCCGATTGGTCCATCCGCCTCTTTGCTGCCTGCGACAGACGCAGCGCTGATAAGATACGGCGCTTCCCGAAACATAATGCTTTGCGCCCCTTTTATCTGATCCATAATCCTTCCTTTCCCTGACTCCGTCTTCCATCAGCCACGTTACGCACACATTGCGTTTTACACATGGCGTGGGCTGAACTGTTACAGTTTTATTTTTATTATTTTTATTGTCGGCATATTTGCGAAAAATTATTATGAATTTATATACATATTCGGAAAATTATTTCAGATACTAACAGAAAAGAAATTAAAAACGCGCGTGTTGCGCGAAATGCAAGGAGTGTGTTTCATCTATGGATAAAATACAAAAACTGAAACAAGAAAAACAATATGAACAATATGTAAAAGAAAAAACGCCCCGACATAATCTTTTTCTGAATATGTGCAAAGCGTTTTTCCTCGGCGGGCTGATCTGCCTGCTCGGACAAGTTATTTATCATTATTTTGAATTACGAAATCTTTCTCCCGATGAGTGCAGCCGCTGGATGTCTCTGTCGCTCATCCTTTTAAGCGTTTTGTTCACCGGAACCGGAATTTACCAGAAACTTGCAGCCTGGGGAGGCGCCGGAGCGCTCGTGCCGATCACCGGATTCGCAAATTCAGTAGCTGCCCCTGCCATCGAATACAAAAAAGAAGGTCAGGTATTCGGCATCGGATGTAAAATTTTTACGATCGCCGGTCCTGTTATCCTGTACGGTATTTTCACAAGCTGGGGACTGGGACTGATCTACTGGTTCGGAACTTTATTTAAGTAAAACGCAGCCGTCCGTATATTTTTGTCATTCGCTCCATCTCCCGAACTGTCCCTTCATCCGGCTCTCCCGGTTTCATACGCCATTCCCAATTCCCGCCAAGTGTGGACGGCGTATTAATTCGTGCATCGCTTCCAAGTCCCAGATAATCCTGCATCGGAACGATGCACAGATCCGCCGCGCTTCCCATTGCCATAGCAATAAAATCTCCCGCAAGCGTATCTTCATCAAGACGGGGCTTATACATGTATTCTTTTGCAAACTGCCGTGTTGATCCTGCCGCCGTGTGATACCATCCTTTTGTCGTATCATTATCGTGAGTTCCCGTATATACAACGCAGTTTCTTGTATATGTATGCGGGAGATAGTTTGAATCTTCCCTTGAATCGAATGCAAACTGAAGCACTTTCATCCCCGGAAATCCACTTTCTTTTAAAAGCTGTATCACACTCGGAGTTAAAAAGCCGAGATCTTCGGCAATAATCCTTTTTCTGCCGATCTTTTCTTCCAGCGTCCGGAACAGCTCTATCCCCGGTCCCGGCATCCACTTTCCGTGTACTGCCGTTTTTTCTCCGTACGGAACAGCATAATATTCATCAAAACCGCGGAAATGATCGATCCGCACGACATCATACAGCCGGAAACAGTGTTCGATCCTGCGAATCCACCAGTCGTACCCTGTTTTTTTATGATATTCCCAATCGTAGAGCGGATTCCCCCACAACTGTCCTGTCTGCGAAAATCCATCCGGCGGACATCCCGCAACATCGATCGGTTCAAGAGCGTCATTAAAACGGAACATCTCCGGCGCCGACCATGTATCCGCGCTGTCAAACGCAACATAGATCGGAATATCTCCGATAATCTCTATGCCGTTTTCGTTCGCATAAGAGCGAAGGCGTTTCCACTGTCTGTCAAATTCATATTGCTGAAATTTGTAAAAGGCAATCTGACGCGACAGCTCTGCTTTTGCATTTTCAATCGCCTGTGACTCTTTGTTTTTAAGCGGTTCTTCCCATTCATTCCAACTCACGCCGCCGTTTCGGTCTTTGATCGCCATATAGAGGCTATAATCTTCCAGCCAAAATTGATTTTCCGAAACAAATGCGCGGTATTCGTCATTTTCTCCAAAACGCGAAAACGCTTTCTCAAGTATTTGAAACCGTGTCTTATATATTTTTTCATAATCTATCTTATCTTCCCGTATTCCCTCACAGCCGTATTCGCACTCCTGCGCTGTCAACAAACCTTCTCCTGTAAGCGTTTCAAGATCGATAAAATACGGATTGCCTGCAAATGTAGAAAAAGACTGATACGGAGAATCTCCGTATCCGGTCGGCCCTAACGGAAGAATCTGCCAGTAACTTTGCCCTGCCGCCTTAAGCCTGTCAATAAATTGATAGGCTTCTTTTGAAAAACATCCGATTCCATATTTTGACGGCAGTGAAAATATCGGAAGCAGCACGCCGCTTGCCCGTTCCATAACCATCCCCCTTTTCATCAATATACCGTTTTACTAATATTTTTCTTTAATCTTATGATCTGGTTAATTTCCAAATATCTCTATTATACTGTTCAATCGTTCTGTCTGATGAGAAGTAGCCTGCTTCGGCAATATTGACAAGCATCTTTTTCGCCCATTCCTTTTGATCTGTATACGCCGCCAGCGCCTTGTCTTTCGCCTTTTTGTACGCATCAAAATCAAGAAATGTCATAAACCAGTCTTTTCCTATCAGCTCTTTTTGCAGACGCTCCAGACTTTCTTTGCATCCGATCTTCATCATCTGTTTTCCTGTAATGAAATCAACCGCCGCTTTGATCTTCGGATTCTTTTTATAATAATCTTTTGCCGAATAATCCGCTTTTTTATAATGTTCGATTACTTCGTCGCTTGACGCTCCGAACACGAAAATATTATCGTCTCCTACAAGTTCATGTATCTCTACGTTTGCCCCGTCCTCTGTACCGAGAGTGACTGCACCGTTTAACATAAACTTCATATTCCCCGTGCCGCTTGCCTCTTTTGACGCAAGAGAGATCTGCTCGGATATATCACATGCAGGAATCAGTTTTTCAGCCTTTGTCACATTATAATTCTCTACCATGACAACTTTCAGATAAGGACTTACTTCCGGATCATTATTAATGATCTCCTGCAGGCAAAGTATAAGATGAATGATATCCTTTGCGATCACATATGCCGGAGCCGCTTTCGCCCCGAAGATCGCTGTGATCGGAGTTTTCGGAAGAATCCCCTCCTTGATCTCCAAATATTTATCAATAATATACAGTGCATTTAACTGCTGCCGTTTATACTCGTGAAGTCTTTTTACCTGAATATCGAAAATCGTATCTGCGTCTATCTCTATTGCCTGTGTCTCTTTCAGATACGCGGCAAGATCTTTTTTATTTTCTTTTTTAATTTCTAAAAGGCGTTTCAAAACAGTCTCGTCGTCTTTGTATTCAAGCAGTTTGACAAGTTTAGAGGCATCTTCTTTATACTCGTCTTTGATTGTTTCATCAAGCAGCGCCGTAAGACGCGGGTTGCAGTGAAGAAGCCATCTGCGGAACGTAATCCCGTTTGTTTTATTATTGAATTTATCAGGATAGATTTTATAAAAATGATTCAGTTCCGATTGTTTTAAGATATCCGTATGAAGCGCCGCCACTCCGTTAACGCTGAATCCGTAATGAATGTCGATATGCGCCATATGAACAGTATCGTTTCTGTCTATGATGGCTGTTGATTCATCGCTGAATCTTCTGCGAACTTTATCATCAAGTATCTCAATGATCGGAACGAGCTGCGGCACAACCTTTTTTAAATATCCGATCGGCCATTTTTCAAGCGCTTCTACCAAAATCGTATGATTCGTATACGCGCATGTACGGGATACGACATCGATCGCTTCATCGATATCAAGCCCTCTTTCCACAAGAAGCCGGATCAGTTCGGGAATGACCATTGTAGGATGAGTGTCGTTGATCTGGATGACAGCATAATCCGGCAGATCATACAATGTACTTCCTTTTTGCACACATTCATCCAAGATCATCTGTGCGGCGCTGCTTACCATGAAATACTGCTGATAAATGCGCAGAAGCCTTCCTTTTTCATCGCTGTCATCAGGATATAAAAACAACGTCAGATTTTTTGCGATATCTTCTTTATCAAAATGAATTCCGTCTTCCACGATTCCCTCATCAACAGAATCGATGTCAAAAAGGTGCAGTTTGTTTGTCTGATCATGATATCCCGTCACTGCGATATCGTACATTCTTGCATTAACTTTCAATCCTCTGAAAGAAACCGGATAGACAACATCCGTTTTTGTCAGCCATGACTGTTTCTCAATCCACGGATTCGGAAGCTCTTTTTGAAGATGGTCTTTAAACTCCTGTTTGAACAGGCCGAGGTGATAATTCAGTCCGATCCCGTCTCCGGGCAGTCCGAGTGTTGCGATCGAATCAAGAAAACATGCCGCCAGTCTCCCAAGCCCTCCGTTTCCAAGAGATGGCTCCGGCTCAACCTCCTCGATCTGACATATATCTTTTCCGTTTTGAAAGAGCATTTCTTTTACTTCATCATAAATACCGAGATTGATCATATTGTTTGACAACAATTTTCCGATCAAAAACTCTGCCGAAATGTAATAAAGCTTCTTTTTCCCTGCAGCTCTTTCTTTTCCTGCCGCCAGTTTCTGCACAAACAAAAGCAACGCTTCATAAATCTCTCTGTTTGATGCCTGCGCCACAGATTTACTCATATACAATTCTAATTCTTCCTGTATACCGGTTCTCATTTTACTACCTCCGAAAATTTTCCTCTCATTCCTTTTATGATTTATTTTTCTTCCTATTTTCCGAAACTGCAGTTCGGGAAAGTACACACCGGACAGTTCAAACACAAACCGCCTTCTCCGAGCGCGGTAAAATCTTCTGCTTTCAGCCGTTCCCCCGCCGCAATTCTCGGCAGTATCAGATCGAATATCGTCCGTTTTGCATACATTACGCATCCCGGGAGTCCCATGATCGGAACTTTTCCTGCATATGCGAGCATAAACATCGCGCCGGGTAAAACCGGAGCTCCATAAGTGATCACTTCATCTGCCGCATTTCGGATTGCAAGAGGTGTACGGTCATCAGGATCGACGCTCATTCCTCCGGTGCAGACAACCAGTTCCGCCCCCTGTTCGATCCACTTTTTCACAGCTTCTGTAACCATATCGGCATCGTCACTGCAAAGAGTATCGCCGATTACTTCCATACCGCACTCTCTTAGTTTTTCTTTTACAACAGGAGTAAATTTATCTTCGATCCTTCCGTGATACACTTCGCTTCCGGTTGTCACGACCGCCGCTTTCATCTGACAAAACGGCAGAATCGTAAAAATCGGTTCGTTTCCGCACATCCGGTTAACCTGTTCCATCTTTTCTTCTTCGATCACGAGAGGTACGACACGCATTCCTGCGACCTTGTCTCCTTTTTTCACAGGAAAATTCCCGTGGCGTGATGCGATCACGATTTGTCCTAACCCATTTACCGCGTTCAGTTTTTCTTTATCAACTTTAAGCAGTCCGTCTGTTTCCGCCGTCAGCTCAATCTTCCCTTCTTTCGGCTTTGACGCTTTCAGAAATCTCCCCTGACATACTCGTCTTAAAACTTCCGCCGCCTCGTTTTCATGAAGCATTCCTTCTTGTTTCTCCCATACATACAGATGCTCTTTTCCAACCGAGAGCAGTACCGGAATATCCTCTTGCGTTACCACATGCCCTTTTCGGAAAACTGCGTCTTTTACAACGCCGGGAATGATTTGTGTAATGTCATGGCAGAGTACACTTCCGACCGCTTCTTCTGTCTTGATCAGTTTCATATATTCTCACACTTTCCCACTCATTTTATATAACAGTTCCGTCAACACCTCGTTTCCCAAAGAGATGTTCCGATGATTCCTGTTGTTTCTATCTATCCTTGTTGTTTCCGGTTATTCCTGTTATTTACAGTTATTGCAGTTGTTCCAACTCTTTCAGCCATAACGCCGCGCATGCGTCGCTTGGCATTCTCCAGTCGCCTCGCGGCGAAAGAGCTACGCTTCCGACTTTCGGTCCGTCCGGCAGACAAGAACGTTTGAACTGCTGCGAGAAAAATCTACGATAAAATATTTTCAGCCATTTCAAAATCGTCTCTTTTTCATAAACGCCTGCAAACGCATTCACCGCCAAAGTAAAAATTTTCTCCGGTGAGAAACCGAAGCGGAGCATATAATAAAGGTAAAAGTCATGCAGTTCGTACGGTCCGACAAGATCTTCTGTTTTCTGTGCTATGTCTCCGTCTTTCGGCGGAAGAAGTTCAGGACTTACAGGCGTATCAAGCACATCATAAAGCACCTGTCTTAATGATTCATTTTCTGTTGTATCCGCCGCATGCTGAACAAGATGACGCACAAGCGTTTTCGGTACAGACGCATTGACGCCGTACATAGACATGTGATCTCCGTTATATGTCGCCCACCCTAAAGCAAGCTCCGACATATCGCCTGTTCCGATCACCATACCGGCTTCCCGATTCGCAATATCCATAAGCACCTGAGTCCGCTCTCTTGCCTGTGCATTTTCATAAGTTACATCATGCACATCGGGATCATGTCCGATATCTCTGAAATGAACGTTCACCGCTTCTCCGATCGGCACTTCAATCAACGTCGCTCCGGTCTGTCTCGTCATCTCACACGCATTATTATATGTGCGGTCTGTTGTCCCAAAGCACGGCATCGTAACCGCAATAATCTCTTTTTTATCCCGTCCCAGCATATCGAACGCCTTTGCCGTGACAAGCAGAGCCAATGTAGAATCCAGACCGCCCGAAATGCCGACAACCGCTGATTTTGCATTCGTATGCGACAACCTTTTTTTCAGACCCATTGCCTGAATTGTCAAGATTTCGTCACAAATATGCGCTCGCGCCGCCTCGTCAGACGGCACGAACGGATGCTGTGAAAAGTTTCTCGTAAGAACAGTATCGCATATTCCCACATGAAACGGCACAACTACCGGACAACCGCAATTTAGCTTTTCCGGTGAAAACGTCGTATTTTTACGTCTCTCTCCTACAATTTTTTCAAGATCGATCTCTGAATAAATGATCTCGTTTTTATAACGTTCTGACTGCCGGAGGATCGTTCCGTCTTCCGCAATGATATTATGTCCTCCGAAAACGAGATCCGTCGTTGACTCTCCTTCTCCCGCGTTCGCATAGACATATCCCGCGATCAGGCGCGCGGACTGACCTGCGATCAGACGGGTTCTGTAACTTCCTTTTCCGACCGTTTCGTCACTTGCAGAACAGTTGACAATGATCGTCGCTCCTGCCAAAGCCTCCTCAATACTCGGAGGAACAGGAGACCAGACGTCTTCGCATATTTCCGCGCCTACTATAAGATCCGCCGTCTCATCATCCTGAAACAGGATCTTCGGCCCGAAAGGAACCTTTTCTCCGTCAAACTGAATCCACCTCACACTGTCCGGTCCCGGAGTGAATTGACGCATCTCGTAAAACTCTCCGTAATTGGGAAGAAATGTTTTCGTTGTAAATCCGATCACTTTTCCATCGTTGACTGCCGCCGCCGTGTTATAAAGCTTCCCGCCTTCTGTAAGCGGCATTCCCACAAACGCCAGAATGTTTTTGCCTTTTGTATGCCCTGCAATCTTTTTCACTGCGCCGTATGCCGCGTTCAGCAAAACGTTCTGCGTAAAAAGATCTCCGCATGTATATCCTGTTACGCATAATTCGGGAAATGCGACGATCTTCGCCCCTTTTTCATATGCCTGATCGATCGCCCTGCATATCTGTTCTGTATTATATTCCACATCTGCCACTCGAATATCAGGCGTGGCAGCCGCTACTTTCACAAAACCATGTCTCATCTTTAACTCCACCTTTCCGCTCCCGGCTTTTCTGGTTTCCCCATCATCGGCACAAGCCGTCTTACTCTATTTTCTATCTTCATCCGTAATAACTGTTTTGCCTGATTTTCTGCCTTATCTGCTTTTTTTCAGTAATTCTTTCAGCTCGTCTACAGTGTAATTATATGCTTCATTACAGAAATGACATTTTACTTCGATATCTTTTCCATCATCGATCATTGACTGAATATCTTTTTTACCGATGCTGATAATTGCCTTTTCGATCCGCTTCTTTGAACAGTTGCAATAAAATTTTACAGGCATCGTATCTGTAATCTCAAGATCAAGTCCTTCTAATACTTGCGCAAGCATTTCTTCCGGCGTATGTCCATGATCGAGCATAGAAGTTACAGATCGGATGTTCTGAATATTTTCTTCCAGTTTGTTCAACACTTCATCTTCGATAAACGGCATTACCTGCACAATGAATCCGCCTGCACAGCGCACCGTATTGTCTTTTTCCATGAGAACGCCCAACCCTACGGAAGACGGAACCTGTTCTGACGTAGCGAAATAATACGTCAGATCTTCCGCGATTTCCCCTGTCTGAAGAATCGTCTGTCCTGAATACGGCTCTTTAAGCCCCATGTCTTTTATCACCGTCATTACGCCCTGTCCGAGCGCTCCGCCTACATCGAGTTTTCCGTTTTTCGGAGGAAGAATCACATTCGGTTCATGCACATAACCTTTGACATTCCCTTTGCTGTCCGCTGTCACTGTAAGACCTCCGATCGGACCGGAACATTTGATCTGTATCGTCAGCATATCTGTGTCATTTTTCATCATGCTTCCCATCATTGCTCCGCCTGTGAGCAGTCTTCCGAGAGCCGCCGTTGCGACAGGACTTGTCTCATGACGCTTGCGAGCCTCCTCTGTCAGTTCTGTTGTCACTGCCGCAAATGCGCGGATCTGTGCATTCGCCGCAGATGCTCTTACAATATAATCTTTCATCAATCTTTCTCCTGTTCTGTTTTATTTTATCATTACTTCATTCTATTTTCTTTTTGTCGCTTGCTCTGTTTATTTATCATGAATTTATCGTTATTTTATTATTACTCATTCTGTTTATTTTCCGTTTTCACGGGCGATCACGCATATTCTCTCGCTCGTATCGTTCGGCGTCTCTTTCGTATCCGCATCGTAAGCCTCTATAAATACAAGACCTGCACGTTCCAGAAGTTCTTGTATCTCGGCAAGCGTATACCCTCTTTGATAATGCGTCTCCGTATATCTCCGATATAAACTTCCGTTTTCGCCACCCTCTTCTTCTGAAAACATAGTATCTTCCAAGTCACCCGCTCCTTCTTCTGAAAGCAGAGCATCTTCCGAATCTGCCGTTCTTTCTGAAACATATGCATTTTCCATAGGGTTAAAATCTTCCGCGATAAACAGCGTCAGATCGTACTCGTTGATCTGTTCTTTCTCATAGTATCTGTTATCCCAAATAAAGCTGCACACGCCGCGGTCTTCCGCGATCGTACTGTCACCGATCACATCGCGGTATTTGTGAACAGTATTGAAGTCAAATAAAAAAATCCCTTTCGGATCAAGGTAATTGTTTACAAGTCGGAAGACTTCTTCCAGTTCGTCTGGTTCTGTTATATAGTTAACGGAATCGCAGACGCTTACGACCGCCCGAACGGTTCCGTACAGCTCAAACCCGCGCATATCCTGAAGCAGATAGAGGATATCATATCCTGACTCCGTTTTCTTTTCCATCGCAAGTTCTAACATTTCCTCCGAATTATCGACCCCTATCATATCGTATCCATATCCGGCAAGCCGTTCCGTCATCGTTCCTGTTCCGCATCCGAGGTCGAGCACGATCCCGTCTGTCACGCCATGTTCGCAAAGCTTCTCGCGGATGTGCCTCGCCCATTCGCCATAAGGAACATTATCCATAAATGTATCATAAACATACGCAAAACTTGTATACGCTTCCACAGTCGTTCCCTCCTATATCAACACAGCATACAAAAATCAGCCTATCAGCTCCGCCGCGCTCATCGTTCTGCCATTATAGAAACCGATCAGCCTGCGGTGATAAATCAAAAGCTATTTTTTGCTGTATTAGAAGTGTAACACATTTTACGGACAATTTGCACTGTAATTTCACAATAGAATGTTTAGAGGATAACAGAGATATTCTTCGTTGTCTGCATAGAGTCTTTTCGTATGTAGAAACAGTGTTTCATTTTCACAATCTTTACAAAAAAGAAGTTAATCTACAGAAATTGTTCGTTTGTTTTCTTTCATATCAAAACACCTTTCTTCTATGTATCTCATAGCAACAGTCTCCTTTTCTTTATTCTTATTTTTATATATCAGATTATAACACAAACGAAAAAGTGATACCTCCGCGCTTATGCAAACGATATCACTTTCTGTGTAGGATAATAATATATTATTTTGTCACAATTCTATAAGTCTATATTTATATATATCAGTATCTTCTAATACCCACAATGCATTTTGCTCTTCAAAAATCTCCATAGATATTTCATGAATGATACAAAAACGATTATCCCATCTCTTTCAAGACGTATTCTTCTATTTTTTCAACCAATTCTACTGCTGTGTCAATTTGTTCCTCAGCTTCTTCTCTAGTCGCTATATAGAAGTCATCATAATCGCTGGCATGTCGTATTTCTTCAGCCTCAGCAATTTTCCTTCCCAAAATTCTTGGGAAGATTTCTGTCTTGATATAATTTTTATTAAAATTTGCAAGGGCATCCTTATGCCTCTTATATGCGTTTCCATCTAAAGCATGAATAGCTGAAATAGCATGATAAATTCCATAATAGGCTCTGTTATTCGCTCCCCTGCATTCTCCTGCATCTAAAAGAATTTTTGCTGATTTTATATCACTTTTAGCAACTTCCAACCTATATAGAACCAAATCTCGCCTTGTGCCTTTTTCATTATGCTGCGTCAAATAACTTTACCCCCTCACTTGCCACATTTGAATAAAACGGATACACTTCTACCCACTTATTAAAATGCTCTTGATTCTTTGCTATCGGCTTAATATCTACATCATAATCCATATTAAAATCATAGGTTGCACCAGATAACTCATGACGATACTTTTTAATGTCTATATCACTTAAATCCAAAAGCACCATAATATCTATATCCGAGTCCTTTGTATAATCGCCCCTTGCATAAGAACCATACAGAATAACTGTTTTCAAATGTTTTCCGTATATTTTACAGAGCACTTCAACATATTGACTCACTAACTCTCTTGTTGTCATAGATATACCACCTCTTTTACCAACTCTCTATTATTAAAAATCATACTTTCCAATACCTTAAATTTGTATTTTATGAACATTATCCTTTATTCCACGAAATCAATCGTTCATAAGCATTCATTTCAAATATCTATCCATTTTTATTTGCTCCACCAGTCAACCTTCTTATACTTATTATAACCGATTTTTATTTCTTTTCCTATCTTTATTTGATACCTGATTATAAATATGTAGCAGTTCAGCCCGCGCCATTCGTTATACAGAAAGAGACGCCGCATAGCGCGGCGCCTCTGGTTTTGTTTCATTTTTTGCTTTTTATCAAGACAATCTTTATGCTATCCGATCTGTTTTTCAGACTGTTCAAATATTCAGATTAGTCTTCTTTTTTGCGAAGAGCTACGACTGCCGCTCCTGCCGCTAACATCAACCCTGCAAGCGGAATGATCGGTGATACGCCGTTGTCTCCTGTCTGAACTGCTTTATCCTCATCCTTCGGATTCTCCGGTTTCGGATCTTCTGACACTTTTACAAAGTTTGCTTGCAGCTCCGCTGCTCTGTCAACCTTAAACTTGTACTCTGCTTTATCAGAAACTACTTTGCCGGCTACTGTCCAGTTCACAAACTTGTATCCTTCTTTTGCTGTCGCAATCGCTGTTACAATTTCGCCGTTTTCATAGCTTTCTTTTGCAGGATCAAGTTTTACCGTTCCCATCTTAGAGTCGTTTGCTTTTACTGTTATTGTAACCTTCTCTACCGGTTTTTCTGTCTTTTTAAAGTTCGCTGTCAGTTCTACGTTCTTATCTACTAAGAATTCATATGTAGTTTCTGTAGAAACCGCTTTCCCTTCTACTGTCCAGTTCACAAACTCATAGCCTTCTTTTGCCGTTGCTGTTGCCGTTACTTTCTCTCCCTTAGCATATTCTGCTTTGTCAGGATCAAGTTTTACTGTTCCCATCTTAGAGTCATTTACTTTTGCTGTTACTGTAAACTTCTCTACCGGTTTTTCTGTCTCTTTGAAATTCGCTGTCAGTTCCACGTTCTTATCTACTGTAAATTCATATGTAGCTTCTGTTGAAACTGCTTTACCAGCTACTGTCCAGTTTACAAACTCATAGCCTTCTTTTGCTGTCGCTGTTGCTGTTACTTTTTCGCCTGCATTGTATTTATCTTTTACAGGGTCAATCGTTACAGTTCCCATATCATTATTATTTGCTTTTGCTGTTACTGTATATGTCTCCGGTGCAGGCGGATCCACTTTTTCTTTCACTGTAATTGACATTACGGAGTGTGCTTTTGCCGTCAGCTCAAGATCTGTGCCTTCTGCCGTAACTGTTGAGTTTTCAATCGTTACTTTATCCGGCTCTGCCAAGCTGTTTTCATCAACGAAGCTTTCACCCGCGAGCGTCTGTACTTCTACTGTTTTGCCTGTCAGGTCTACGCCTTCTACTTTCACACGAAGTTTCTTATCATTCTCACGATCTGTATTTACTACAGTTACATATAATGTTCCGTCATCACCTTTACTTGCGATTGCGGAATATGCTTTTGTTCCGTTTGCCAATGTTTCTACGTGTTCAAACTCTGTTCCGACTACTTTCGTTCCTTTTGCAAATGAGTTAGAGAATAACTCGAACACTTTTGCTGAAGGTGTTGAGAAGAAACGGAAGTTCCCTTCTCCTGTTCCCTGATTAGCGCCCGTCTGCGGTACTGCCTGGATAACCGCCTGCTGTGTAGGTCCAAGTGAGTCTGCACCACTACTATACCAGTCTACAAGACAGTGTTTCTGGATGTACGGACTACCGAGACGAACATACTCCATAAGCACTTTTGCAATATATACTGCATGTGTCTGAGAACGAAGAAGCGGCGATGTAGATCTGAAAATACCATACTCAGATATAACCGGAACTTTTCCTTGCGGAAGCATGTTTACATAATTTTTAACTTTCTGAATACCTACATTTTCCGCAAGACGCATTGCCGAGTCATAAAACGCACCTTTGTCCTGATCCGCACCCGGATCTCCACAATATGGATGAATTGTCAGACCATCATAATAATCGTTCCAGTTACCTGCTGCCATCTTATCAATAAAACCTTTTGTTTCCCAACTGGAGTATACATAGCAGGATGCCTTTTCTGCACTTCCGCTTTTAGCATTGATTTCGTTAATCTCTGCCGTCATATCTTTCATCGCTTTAGAAACAGCTACAAATCCGTCTCTTTTAACTTTATATGTTACATAGATTTGTTGTCCCTTCGCCGGGATTTTACCATGTGTTCCGTCTCCGAAGTGGATTGATCCGTCTCTGTAGTCGATTGTCACTTTCTGGTCATTCGCTCCTGCGTTGTCAAGACTTTCTACAACCTCCCATTTATGATTGTTTCCTTCACCGTCAGTGCCTACCCATACTTCAACGCTTCCTTTTTGAACAGCTTCAAAGTTCTCAACCAATGTCTTTCCATCTTTTCCTGTCATCGGATTCGGGTTTGCATAACGCATGTAACGAACCTGATTTGCAGTTCCGTCACTGACAGATGCTGCCTTATTCCAGTCATCTTTTTTCACCGCATACTGTTTTGTAAAGCTTGCAACTCCACCTTCTACATACGCTTTTTCGGCATCCTGCGTTCCTATCATCCAATACTGCTGAGATGTTGTTCCATCAGTACCCGGTTGATTATTTTCATTTCCAATCTCAAAGTAACGTACGTTGTACGGCTCTGCATGTCCGTTTTCTTTTCGGATATCTGCCCATGCAACACCACCGCCCGGATTACTTCCTGCCGGAGCGTTCAGATACTCTACAAGATCTGCCGCATCCTGCGCAGAACCACGTCCGAAACCGTATACATAAACGATTTCTGACTGAATGTCATCACGGTACGCGAAATCGGCAACTTCTGTCAAACCGAAGTTCGGAGCAATTCCCCCTTGTCCCGGATTATTGTAGAATCCGTGAATCTGATTTACACGTTCTTCCTTTGGTCCTATTGATTCTTTCCAACGGAACAGGTTCGAGATCGTTCCTCCCGGATAACGGATAGATCCGAATCCTGCTTCTTTGTAGAGATCCGTGAACTCTTCTTTCATTTCCATCTTTGTACTGTCAAAAGAGCCATATCCGTTGAAAGCATATCGATGGTTAATACCTATCGTCGACTTTTCAATCGAACGTTCTTCTTTCGTAGGTGAAACTGTAAGTACAACTCCGATTGCCGCACGGTAATTCTTCATTGCCTCTTCCAGTTCTTTAATTGTCTCTGAAATTTCAGACAACTGACTTTCGGCAGTTAATTTTTCCGCTTCTGCAATCGCCTCTTTCAGCACTTTTGCCTCTTCTGCTTCTGTGTCCAAACTTCCTAATGCATCTAACTCTTTTGCTTCTTTAAGCGTTTCTTGTAACTGCGGGAAGAGCATTGCTCCTGCTTTTGATTCATAAACAGCTTTTGCCTCTTCTGCTGTGAGAACTTTATCATATACACGGATTTCGTCCACAAGACCTCTCATAGAAAGCGGGTCATTTCCTGCATTTTTATGACGCCCGATCAAAAGGTTTGTCAACTCATTAACAACCTGATTACCTGCATCTTTCTCGCTATCCTTTTCTCCGTTTATATAAAACGCAATTTTCTTTGTATCTTTATTGTATGTAGCCATTACATGCTGCCACTGGCTAAGATCAACCGTCTTATCGCTATATACATTCGTCGCATTTACATAAGTCGCATACTTATTATCTTTCGTAAACTGTAAAAATGTACGCCCCTGTCCGCTCTGCTGAAGCAGAACTGTATTTTTCCCTTCTCTATTTGTATTCGTATCATATTTGAACCACAAAGAAATCGAATAACTGTTCTGAGACGTATTCATAATCTGAGGGATTTCCATAGTACCTTCAGTTCCCTCTGTAAATTTCAGGGATTTCCCAAAAATCGTATCTGATGCAATCGAAACATTTGAACCTTTCAATTCACCCTCATATTTTGACTGATCTTTTACGTTCGGAACTTTCTTCTCATTCACATTCTCAAAGTCATAATACGCAATGAGTCCGTTATCAATGTTCGTGTTTTGGGGTTCATCTGCCGCCCATGCCAACGCCGGCATAGTGAACAACATGCTGCACGCTGTCAATCCGCACAACCCCGTCCTCCACATTTTCTTTTTCATACTTTTTCTCCATTCTACGATACTGTTTTTTCTGCTATTGCTAAACTGTCTTTTGGTTTTTCTCCTCCCACGAAAGACCAGTATTGTTTATATTCTATCATAAATTAATTTTTTTTAAAGTTTTTTATGCATTTTTCCTTATAGATTAGAGTAAAAACGGAATTTTTTATGATTTCCCGTAATAATATGTGCCTATTTTCGTTTGTTTTATGTGAGTTTTGTACACAAAACACAACTGATGCAATGCGCTCCTAATCTCACACAGATAATTTTATACTGTATGAGACCAACTTCAGGTTTTCCAAAGAGAAGCGGATACGAAGTTTCACTTTATAAGGAAACCATTCTTATTCATACCAAATTCATACTTTTTAAAATGAACAGCCACCCTGTTAATGTAAACGCACTGAATACTGTAGTCAGCATGACGACGCCTGACGTCAGCGTGCCTTCATGTCCCATATTTTTTGCCATAACATAGCAGCTTACTGTTGTCGCCGATCCAAGCATGACGAGAATCGCGATCAATTCTTCTCTGCGAAATCCGAGCATCACCGCAAAAGGCAGAAACACCGCTGTAAATCCGACAAGCTTCAACATACAGGCAGCAATGACAGGTTTGATCTTTCCAAGCGCTTTTTGAACATCAAAAGAAGCGCCGAGCGCCATCAATCCAAGAGGCGTCGCGACAGCGCCTATATTTGACACTGTTTTTTCTATTACATACGGCATCGGTATCCGAAGCGCCGACCAGAAAAGACCTGCGGCTATGCCGATTATGATTGGATTGGTCACGATCCCTTTCAGCGTCTTTTTCCATAACAACTTATCTCGTTTTCTTTGTTCCGGCTGAAAGAAGGACAGGACGACGACTGCCATCATGTTATATAACGGCACGCTTCCGATGATCATAAGAGGCGCCAGACCCGCATCTCCGTATATATTTTGGATGAATGCGATCCCAAGAAGCGCCGCGCTGCTTCTGTATGACGCCTGTATAAACTCTCCTCTTATTCCCCTGTCCTTCCATAATAACGAAAGTATACCGGCAAGAGCAATGCTTGCAAGAGTCACGAAGAAACAAAATAAAACGAATTTTAAATTCCACACTTTCTGAAAATCGACAGATGCAAGATCTTCAAACACAAGAAGCGGAAGCGGCACAAGAAAGACGAACTGATTCATTTTCGATGCAAATACTTCGTCGAGCCATCCGAGTTTCCGAAAGAGAAACCCAAGCGCCATTAACAGGAAAACCGGTACTGTCGCATTTAAACTAAAGATTAAATTTTTCATTTTTCTTCCACCTCATATCTTATCGGTATTTCTTTTTGTAATATGGCATCCGTTCTTTAGACAAAAGATATATTTTCTTCTATATTTTGAACAAAATATACCACCTTGCAAATTGTGCTTTTACCGGAAGCCTGAGCGCCTATAAATATCTGAAATTTTTTATTCAAATTAATCTGTGCCTCTTTTACCGGTCCAAAATTCTGTATGACAATTTTATTTTCCATAATCAAAAATCACTTCTCCATCGCTTTTATAGTTCATATCAAGATTTTCTATACATACACAGCCGCAAGCATTGGTTATCTGTCTTGATTGCTTATGCAAGAAATTATTCTGTCCGAAGGGCAGTTACAGGATCACTTTTCGCAGCTTTTTTAGACGGAAGCAGTCCTCCGAGCAGCGTCAGTATTACGCTGAGAATAATAAGTATGATCGCCGGAATTACCGGAAGAACCGCACTTACGTCATTCGTTCCTGCCAAATGATGGATCAGAGCATTTCCCGGGATCAAAAGCAGAAGCGTTATCCCGATCCCGATCACGCCCGCACACAAACCGATAATAAACGTCTCGGCATTAAATACTTGTGAAATATTACTTTTAGAAGCTCCGATTGCGCGCAGTATCCCGATTTCTTTCTTTCGCTCAAGAACACTGATATAGGTGATCACACCGATCATGATCGATGATACGATAAGGGAAATCGCTACAAACGCAACGAGCACATAACTGATAACGTCTATGATCTGTGTCACAGACGACATCAGCGCGCCGACCATATCCGTATATGTGATAACCTGTTCTTCTTTTCCTTGTTCTTCCATTTTTCTGTTATAATCATCAAGAATTCTGACGACTTCTTCTTTGCTTTCAAAATCTTTCGGATAGATCGAAATCGTAGTCGGAACAGCGAAATCAACATAACCTAACTGTTTGAGATTATTGTCATACGTCGCATTTTTCGCAGCTCCCATAGACATCATCAGTTCTGCCAGTTCCTCTCCTGTCATATTCATCTGAAACGCCTCGGCAAACGCATCTTCATCTACATGCATAGCATTTTGCAGACTGCTTCCGATCTGTGTCATTGCCTGTCCTACAGAAAACTGCAGTCCTTCTGCCATCTGATTCATAACCTGCTCCATAGCCGATGTGATCTGCCTCTCAATCGCTGTTCCTACGGCTCCCGCATAAGAGGAAACCGCGCCTTTCATATAAGAACCGAACGCGTCTGTGATCTGCTGTTCCAGACTGTCCGCGTCTACGATTCCTTTCATCCCGTCAGACAGTCTTTGCCGTCCGTCTTCCGTTTTTAAATATGCAATAAAATGCTCTCCGATCTTTGTCGGATCAGCCAGCCCGTTTTCCGCCGCATAGGGAAGATACCCTTCCGTGAGCTCTTTTGAAAGCTTCTGAAGCTGTTCTGCGGTAATCTGAACATTACCTGCAATACCTCCGAAAATCTCATTTGCATATCGGTTCAATATCGCTTTCGCTTCTTCTGTCTGCATATATTCCGCCAAATATTCATCAAACTTAGACGGATCCTGATAGCCGTTTTCAACGATAAATTTTCCGTATCCTTTCGCTATTTCTTTCACCATTGCCTGAAGCTGTTCCATCGTCACGGACATCCCGCCGCCCGACTGGATGATCTCACTGATATTTCTTCGTATGATTTCCTGCGCTTTTGGCGTTCCAAGGTATTGTCCGAACTGTTGTGCAAGCGCAGAATAGTCCGCCTCCGGATGCGCGGCCGCATATTCTGCGTACCCTTCTGTCAGGCTTTCTGCCAGCGGCAAAAATCCTTCCGGCGAAACTGTAAGATCAAGGTCTCCCAGCAATTCTTCCAGATTCATCTGCGGCAGTTCGGGAAGCTGAACTTGAATCTTACTTAGATCTAACATTCCCGAAAGATTGACTGAACTTCCGGCAGAACGGAAAATCTCAGAAAGACCATCCGTTTTTTGCATTCCCGAAAAGGCATTTTGATCAAATGCAAATGCCCGGGCAAGTTTTTGTTCGTCGATCGTAATCAGAGAATCCATATTAACGTTGCCCTTTACATTTTCTGTCCCGAAATGTTCCCCTGTAAGAACGTTTCGTTTCGGATCTGCCTTCTGATCTTTGACTATTTTTGAGTTTTCCGCTTCTTCTGCGACATGTTTTGTCAATGAAGCTGGATAATTGATGCCTGACATCAAAGCTGCTCCGTTTGCATCTTTTACAGGCTGAACGATGCCGACGATCCGGATCGGCTCGGCATTTTTCACAACTTTGTCCATGTACGTCTGATCTCCCGAACGATCTTTCCACACATGATAACTGTTGTCATACTCATAGTAATCCGCACTGTTTACCAGTTTAAACTCTTTTCCGAGAATATCATCATATGTATAGACAGTTGAATCTTTCGGAACTTCGATCTGCTCTTCCTCGACGAATCCCGCAACCATCTCTTCCAGCTCCAACGGATCTCTTAAGCCCAGCGTGTACAGCAAAAGGTCGCTCATACCTCCGCCGGACGTCAGCACAAGCACGCATTCATTGTATGATTTCGGCCACCTGCCGGCTTTCACATCGTACTGATCTTTATACAGATCGGAATCTGCCGGCATCTGATAAAAGACGTCTGTACTCATCATCGAAGACATCAGACTGTTTGAGCCGACAGACGAACCAAGCCCTGCCGCCTCGAAAGAGCGGTCCGGATGTACCTGACGGACTTTCTCCCCGTCTTGCGCATAGATCTGCGGAACAACCTGATAAGAATACTCAACTGCATTTGTGTATTGATCGATCCGGCTTTCTTTACTGTCTAAAAACTTTTTCAAAGATTCCAGATCATTTGAATCCATTGTCGAAAACATATTCGTGACCATGTCGATCACCCATATATTTTCTTTTTCCCGCCGCTCTTTTGAAGATGTTCCCGTTCCCGCAGACACCGCTTTTACTTCTTCCGAATCTTCCCCGCCTGTCATCATCGAAGTAAAATCAAATCCTGTACTTTGGATCTGAAGCGGATATTGGGAAAGCGTTTCTCTTTCTATATTTTTTATGTAGTCATTCACTCCTGCGGACAAAGAGAGAATAAGCGCAATGCCGATAATTCCGATCGATCCGGCAAAAGAAGTCAATAATGTTCTCGCTTTTTTCGTCTTGAGATTATGAAAGCTAAGTGAAAGCGCCGTCAGAAACGACATGGATGATTTCCCCATATTTTTATGTTCCGGAACGTCTGCCGTTTCTTCATCCACATAAAATGCATCGCTGTCCGAACGAATCTTTCCGTCTTTTAACTCAACGATTCTTGTAGCATACTGCTGCGCCAGCTCGGGATTATGAGTTACCATAACAACAAGCCTGTCCTGCGCAACCTCTTTAAGAAGCTCCATCACCTGAATACTTGTCTCGCTGTCAAGCGCCCCTGTGGGTTCATCGGCAAGGAGGATATCCGGGTTATTTACAAGCGCTCTTGCAATGGCAACTCTTTGCATCTGTCCGCCGGAAAGCTGACTCGGGCGCTTGTGGATCTGCTCGCCTAAGCCAACTTTCTCCAACGCCTGTCTCGCACGTTCTCTGCGCTGCGCTTTGCCTACTCCCGAAATCGTAAGCGCCAGTTCCACATTTGCCAAAAGTGTTTGATGAGGGATCAGATTATAACTTTGAAACACAAAACCGATCGTGTGATTCCGATACGAATCCCAGTCCCGGTCTTTGTATTTCTTCGTCGAAATCCCGTTTATGATCAAGTCTCCGCCGTCATACCTGTCCAATCCTCCGATGACATTTAACAGCGTCGTTTTCCCCGAACCGCTTGGTCCTAAAATCGCCACGAACTCATTATCACGCAGATTCAGGCTCACTTTATCAAGCGCTTTTTGAACAAGACTTCCCGTCCGGTATTCCTTACATATTTCTTTTATCTGAAGCATACTGTTTTCGTTCCTTTCCGTGTCTTAAATCTATCGTCATCTTCCAAACAATATCTCATACACCCTATATGACAGACTTTCTGCAGTGAACTACCATTGTCTGAAGCCAAGGGGCTTCCTGTTTTCAGAATACTAAGATTAATGATAGTCCAAAACCCTGCCTCTTTCAAGATAATTTTCCTGTTGAAATCCCGCCTTGTCTTTCATCTTCTACCAGCCTTTTAAGAAAAACAATCCTGCTCCCAATCCTTTTCCTATGGCTGCGCCGATCACAAAAACAGACGCGTATCTGACGATTCGCGCGCGGCGCATAAAGATCGGAAAAACATTTAATATCTCCGCAAGCGCCATCGACCAGCATCCGACAAAAATCCCGGCAAAAATCCCAAACAGAACTTGTACCGCCCCGGACGCAAAAGACGCAGAAGCAAACGATACCGCATTCGGCGCAAAAGAGTAAAAAAGAAAAACGATATTTCCGATTATTCCGCCAAGCGCCACACATGTTTCATAGAAAAGCAATTTGTCTCCCGTGTGTGTCCGATCGGCAAAATCAGCGATCACTCCGAGTTCCACGATAAAAGAAAATAAGCCGCCTGCCACAGCCGCCCCTGCACTCAATCCGACAAGAGCCAGCACAAGCTCTTCCACGATCACCTCAGCCGCCTGTCCCATGGATACCGCCTCCTTTTCCGACATCGATCTCTTTTTCTTTTCTTGCCGCATTTTCAATAAGCGTTGTCTGAATATCGTTTTCATACACCCGCATCTGCACTTCCATCGGCGTAGGGTCTACTGTAAAACGGCGTTTCCCGAAATGATTGAAAAAGATCAAAATACCGATCATAAGCCCGGCAGAATATGCGATTTCCAAAATCGTTATGCCGCCCGGCTTATTTCCGGTGACAAGATGATAAATCTGATCAAACAGTTTCGTTACATCTACATCGTTATTAAACGCCATGATCGAAAATGCCGCCCCGCAAAATGTCACAGCCGTCACAAAGGCAGTTTTTGTAAGATGCCATGCATAAGACGGTGTTTTCTGATCTTCGTATGTTACGATCATATCTGTTTCTCCCAGATTCTGCACTTCCATATCCGGATATTGGCCGTGGATACATGCGATTATTTTCAGCACCGAAATCACACATCTTTGATTGCCCGTTTTCTTAAACTTCAATATTTTCATTGTTTTAAGCTTCGGAAGAAGCGACTGATCGGAGCACTCCATAGAAAGCAGATCTGCAAGTGTTACATCCGGCTTAGTCACCTCCACATCTCTATCGCCTTTAATATAGAGCGTTTTCCCTGATGCCATCCGCACAGTCCTCGCTTTCTCTCCGGATTAAAAATCCTTCTTTCGAGTGTTCCTTCGGCATATTCATGTAATACACTGCTCCGATTACAACCGCCGCAAGCACGACAATCGACAGACAAATCCATACTTTTTTTCGTCCGTTTCCATCTTCCATCATATGATCCGACTCCTTTTCACTGCATTTTTCAGTAAATCCACTTCTTTTTACTGTAGTATGCTGCCTTTGCCGGATTTTATACGATTCTTTTATCTTCCTCCTTTTTTTCTTAATTTTTCAATGATCCGTTTCTCGGATCTCGACACCTGCACCTGAGAAATTCCCATGATCTTTCCTACGTCGCTCTGTGTCCGATCAGCAAAATACCGAAGAAAAATCAACTGTTTTTCTTCTTCATCCAGTGTCTCGAGAAGTTCTTTGAGAACGATCAGATCCAAGATCTTGTCTTCTCTTTTCTCTTTTTCTTCTAATTTATCAAGAAGCCGTATCTCGCTTCCTTCTTTTTGATGAACCGGCCGGTAAATGGATTCAATCTCGCATCCCGCCTCCATCGCCTGTACAAGTTCTTCTCTTTCCACTCCGACTTCTTCTGATAACTCTTCTATTGTCGGCTCGCGCCCCAGCGAACTGATGAGACGTTCTCTTGCCTGTACGCTTTTATAAGCGATCTCTTTTAGCGAACGACTCACTTTTATCATTCCGTCATCCCGCAGGAAACGCTTGATTTCCCCGGAAATAAGCGGAACTGCATAAGTAGAAAACTTTACATTATATGTCAGATCAAACTTATCGATCGCCTTAAGCAAGCCGATGCTCCCTATCTGGAACAAGTCTTCGCGTTCCGCGCCCCTTTCAAGAAAACGTTTCACGACACAGTGCACCAGTCCGACATTTTCTTTTACAATCTGTTCTCTTGCCGCCTTATCCCCACTGTGTGACTTTCTGATCAAAGCGATTGTGTCGTCCATATATCCCTGCCTTTTCCGACTGCCTTTTTCATCCGCACCCGCGTTCCTTTCCCGAGTTCAGACTCTACTTCCACGCTGTCCATAAACGCCTCCATAAACGCAAATCCCATACCTGACCGATCCTGATCCGGTCTGGTCGTATACATCGGACACATTGCCTCCTCGATATTCTCAATTCCTTTTCCCTGATCGCACACTTCCACTGTAAATATGTTTTCTTCAATCATACATTTGATATATACTTTGCGTACTTCTTTTTCATATCCGTGGATAATGACGTTTGTCACAGCTTCCGACACGGCGGTTTTCACATCTGCAACCTCCTCTACCGTCGGATTCAACTGCGTCATAAACGCCGCTACCGCCACGCGGGCAAAGCCTTCGTTCGCCGACCTGCTGTCAAACTTTAATTCCATTTCATTTGCAGGTGTCATTCTTCTTCCTCCTCATAGATCTGCATTATTTTTGTCACCCCTGACAAAGTCAGTATTTTACGGATGCGTGCATTTGTATGCACCGCCCACACTTCTCCTCCGATCAGAGAAATCGTTTTATATCGCCCCATAATAACTCCGATACCGGAACTATCCATAAAATCTGTATTTTCAAAATCAAAGATCACGTATTTAATGTGATTTCGATCGATTAGTTTATCTGCCTTACGCTTCATCTCCTCCGCATTATGATGATCCACTTCTGCCGGAAGATAAATCGTCAGACAATTTTCCTGTACCTGATATTCCATCGCTTCGTCGTCTCCTTTTCGGCATCTTAAATTCAAAAATCTATATAATCACCGGAAGTGCCAAAAGGCACATTCCGGGATTGTAAGCAGTCGCCAAGGTCTCGGGCAAGCCCGGACTTTGGCTCGTTGCCTATACAAAAAAAGGACATGCCTCCCGGCATCTCCTTTTCTTTCGTAATGTATTAATTATTTTCATTTGTAATCTCAGCAAGTCCGCTCTGAGCTTCTGCGGCATATTCCGAACCCGCGTATTTTTCTATCACTTTTTGGAAATAAACTGTCGCGTTTTCGTTATCTCCGCTTCCTTTATAAGCCTGCGCCAGATTCAAAAGCGCCTGCCCGTCGTTATATCCTTCGTTCATGAGCACAACTTTAGACAAGGGGTCTATCGCCCCTGCATAATCACCTGAATTCAGCGCCTGTGTTCCTTCTGCTAATTTCACCTCACACGCTCCGGGATAAACGGCAGCCGCTATCTCATCATACTTGACCTGTCCTGTCTGTTTCAACGTGTCTCTGCTAATCCCAAGAAGAGCATCTGCCAATGCGGCGTCATCATAATCATTTGAAAGGAACTGCCCTTCCACACTCAGCAGTTTTTCATAGCCTTCCGCTGTCTTTTGTGCCAGCTCGGCATTCGCCTGCGCATCTTCGCCTGAAGCTCTGTAATTGTCAAGCGTCCGCGTCTGAGCGCTGACCTGCGCTTCTAACGACTTGATCTCGTCTGCGTATTCTCTCATCTGATCGTTCATCCGCTCAGATCTGGACTGATTCACGGCAGGCGCCACAAGAAACCAGATGATCGCCGCTCCGATCGCCGCTCCGATAAAGATATTGGCAACCGCAAGCTGGGCCGTAACTTGTCTGAATCTGGAATGCTTCGGCTGTATGATCGTCTCGTTTCCAAGACTGTATTCAACCGCTTCTTCTTTCTTTTTCTCTTCTTTTGTTTTCTTTTTCCCCTTTTTTGTCAGCTCATGCATATACAAAAGAGTGATCTCATTCGTCGTGTCAAGTTTTCTCGCCGTCTTGATCGTCTGTCTCGCCTGAGAATACTGCCCCGTATGCAGATAGATCAAGGTTAAAAGCTGATACGCCTTTAAAAATGTCGGATGTGCCGCGATCACCTGTTTTAACTGAATCGCCGCCAGATCCTCCCCGTTTTGTCTGCAATATGTAAGACACTGATTGTATTTCTTGATCGCAAGATCGATCTGCTCAAGCTCCTTGGCGGACGACTGAACATTTTTAATGTAATAATCCGCAATGTTGTCCCGGGACTTTAAATTCTTGCTGATGATCCATTCCACAAGAGCTTCCGGCACTTCTCCGATCCCATAATACACGAGACCGAGAAGATTTCTCGCGGCTATATTCTCCCTGTTGAACTGAAGACTTTTCCGCAAAGACATGATCGCTCCCGACATATCGCGGATCTTCGCCTTTCTCAGACCGTCGTTATACCAGTAGTTTGACTGATATACGATCTTTTTCGTATATTCCATTTATACCCACCATTATCTTTCTACTTCTTCTGATCCATTACCTGCTTTAACAGATCGGTCATATCCGTCAAGTCTTCCTGATAAACCGCATTTTCAATATCATCCACTTCAAGGCTTGGCTTGAATTTTTTTAATTCTTCTTCGTAATCCAGCATTTTATCTACCTCCCCGAATCTGGTTTTCCCTGCTGCCGAGATACCCCTCGATCATTCCGGTCAGATACAGCGACCCAAGACAGTATACATTGCCGCCTCTTCTGCTGCTCACCGCATATTCAAAAGCATCCTTCACCGAACCGATCACACGGACGGGTTTGTCGGTGTACTTCCGAAAAACTACTCCCAGTTCGTCCGCCCGCGTCCCCCTCGCGTCTTCAATCTGCGTCACGATATAGCATGCCGCCTCTGTATGCTCACAGAGATATTTTATCATTTCTTCATAGTCTTTATCCCGAACCGCGGAAAACAAAACCGCATCTGCAAACCCGGCCTTTTCCACTGTCTCTGCAAACGCCTTGACCGCGCTTATGTTATGTGCTCCATCCACATATACTCCGGGCAGAACTTCTTCCATCCTTCCGCGCCATCTCACCGCCTCAAGAGCCTCTTTCCATAAATGCGGATGTCCGTTTTCTCCGAACAGACCACGCATCACCTCCATCGCAAGCAATGCGTTATGCGGCTGGTACAAACCGATATTGTTCAATTTCCACGTGGTAGTTCCATAATAATCATTCAAACATGAAAATGCAATATGTTTGTCTTCGATTCCAAGAATTTCGTACGCATCTTTCCCTATTTTTTTACAGAAACTTCCGCGCTTTTTTGCTTCTTTTTCAATTACCGAATCGCTTTCTCCCGTCGTCTGCGCATAATATACGGGAACATGAGGCTTGATAATGCCCGCTTTTTCAGATGCGATCTTCTCCAACGTATCTCCGAGATACTGTTCATGATCAAAACCGATCGAAGTGATCACTGATGCCGCCGGAGATTCCACGGCGTTCGTCGCGTCAAGCCTTCCCCCCAGTCCTGTCTCAAGAACGGCATATTCCACGCCGCTTTCTGCAAATGCAAGCACCGCCATACCGAAAAGGAACTCGAAAAAAGTAGGATGAGAAAGCCCTGCTTCTTTCATCTTGTCCACTGCCTGCATCGTTTCTTCAAATACTTCGAGAAATCTTTCATCCGAAATCATCTGTCCGTCTATAACGATCCTCTCGTTGATCTTTACAAGATGGGGAGACGTAAAAAGCCCCGTTCGTTTCTGTTCCGAACGGAGCATTCCGTCCAGATACGCGCACACAGAACCTTTTCCGTTTGTTCCCGCCACATGGATGATCCTCATTTTCCGCTGAGGATCTCCGAGCGTTTTCAGAAAAGCTTTCGTGTGTGCCGCATCATTTTTTTTTGTAAATTTGGGAATGTCCAGTATATAGTCTACTGCTTCACTGTATGTCATTTTTCTTTTTCTTCCTTCTCAACGACAAACGCCTGTCTGCCGTTTTCCGGCGCATCTTTTTCCGGCGGCATCTCGGTCAGCGTTCCGGCGTTATACTTATACGTCTTCGTCGTCCGAAACGTCGTATTGCTCGATCCGACCTGCGCTACCATGATCGTGTCTCCGTCGGAAAGTTTTGACTCTTTCAGATCCAGACGGGTGTTATTTAAAAACGTCGTCTTTTGCTTTTCCCCGTTAATAAATACTTTACTTTGTTTCGTAAAATTCTCTCCGTAAATACTGTATGTTTTATTATATTGTTCTGTCACCTGTGAGATCACGGCGTCTTTTACGCCCATATACATATGGCCTTCTTTCATCGGAGAGCCTTCTTCTGCGTAAACGTACTGATCGCCGTACATGATATCGTACTGCAGCAGTTCCAGGTCTGCCAGATAATTTTTCGTATGGCGGCGCTGCTGATGATAGTTGAATACTGTTCCGGCATGGATATCCAGTCTTTCAAACACATCTGCCATCACCTGATATGCCGCTACGTTTCCGTCCTTTTTCTCTAACCCGATGTTATCCCATATAACATAATTTGTATTGTACAGATATCTGCTCTTTAGGTCTTTTGCTTCCAGATTCATCGTCGGAAGATGATCGCCGTAGAACACAAGTACAGTCGGCTCGTTTCTTTCCTCCACGGCGCGTACGAGATCTCCGGCAAATTCATCCATTGCATGGACAAGATTTACATAATATTCCCATGCATTTCTTTCGCCTTCATCTTCCACGCCGCTTACAACGATCTCCGGATCTTCCAACACTTTTTCTGTCGGATACTCTCCGTGACCTTCTACGCTGACTGTAAACACAAAGTCCTGCCCTTCGGTCGTATCCATAGACTCCATAATATTCGGAACGAGAATATCGTCTGTCGCCCATCCTTTCGGCGTTGTCTGGAGTATATTCATAAACTCCTTACTTGTGTAATGATCAAATCCCATGTTGTTAAATACCTGGGCGCGGCTGTAGAAATTTCCTCCGTTATTATGAAGAGCTTCGGCGCCGTATCCAAGCCCTTTAAGGGCAGACGCCGCGCTCTCTAACGTACGAGTCTTTGCATATGTTTTATATGGGTATTCTCCCGGTCCGAAGAAACGCATACTCATTCCTGTGAGAACTTCAAATTCTGTGTTTGCCGTTCCCGCGCCGACTGACGGCACTTTAAAGTATCCGCTTGAATATTCGCTGAACATTTTTCTCAAATTCGGGATCGGATCTTCGGAGAAGCGAAGCCACTCTACCTCTGTCGGATCGAAAAACGACTCAAGCTGTACGAAAATAATATTCGGACGCTGTTCTTCCGATCTTCCCGTCGAACTTTTCGTCAGTTTTTCTTCTTCGTTGATCTTCTCCATCGTCTCTTTGCCATATCCTGTCGGCTCGTTGATCCCTGTATTAAACAAACTTGCCGAGAAGCAATACGGAAATCCATAATCTTCATATGCAAACGCAATGTTTCCGAAGTAATTAGAAATGACACGTTTGTCAATCGCCAGATTTGTCAGCGCCATACAGCCGACAAAGGAAGCGACAACTCCGCCAAGCGCGATCCAGCGGTGCATCTTTCCTGTGTACTGTCCGCCCCGTTTCCACATCGAAACGACCCATACGATCAAAGCGGTCACACCGATAATGATCATAATAAGCTCAAACGTGTTAAAATAATTTCCCGTCAACTCCAATGCGTCTGAAAGGACTTTCAAATCTTGTGCATTAAAGGGGGTTACACGCTTCGTCAGCAGATATCCGTTGCAGATTCCCAAAAACAGCCAGAACACGCTGAGCAATATTCTTGTAAACACACGCCTTCGCACCAGATAAACGATCGTAAATGTAACGAATATCATGCATGAATTATACAAAAACACAAGCGGCGTTTTTGTAAGATACGCCCACGCCTCTCCAAACGAAAGTCTTGAGATGACTTCGATGAAAAAGTTAATGATACATGCAAGCAGAAACTGAAGCGGAACAGACAGCCGGTTCATCCACTTATAAACCGGCTGCATCTTCTTGGCGAACTTTCCATTGCGCCGTTTTTCCAAGATCATCTGCCTGCGTTCTTTCCTCTTTTTAAAGTGTTCCTTAATATCTTCTTTTTTCAGATTTCTGACTTTTGTAAAAAAACCTTTTATATTAGCCAAGACCTACCATTCTCTCCTTTACTTGTGCGAGCATCTGCTCGTATTTCTCGAGTTTGTCCCTCTCTTCCTGAACTTTTGCCTCCGGAGCTTTGCTTACGAACTTCTCGTTTGCAAGCATTCCTTTCGCACGTTTGATCTCTTTGTTCAGTCTCTCTTCTTCCTTTGTAAGTCTCTCTTTTTCCTGCTCGAAATCCACAAGATCCTCAAGCGGCAGATATACGACCGCATCAGGAACTACGATGGATACCGCATTGTCCTCTATTCCCTCTTTTGTGCTCTGCACGATGATGTCGGACGCCAACATAAGCGGCATTACCGACTGTTTAAATCCTTCAATCGCTTTTGTCAGTTCTTCTTTTTCGCTGACGATGAATACGTTTGTTTTACGGTTGTTCGGAACGTCCATCTCCGCACGGATGTTTCGGATGCCTCTTGTCACCGCTTTCACGCGTTCCATGACAAACTCATCCTGCGCAAAATTCCACTCTTCTTTGTATTTCGGCCACTCGGACATCATAAGCGACTCTTCCTCCGGAACGAGCGCCCCGTAAATCTCTTCTGTTATAAACGGCATAAACGGGTGAAGCAGTTTCAATCCCTGAGCCAACACAGTTTTCAATACCCAGAGAGCGCAGTTTGCGGCCTCCGGAGCTTCCTCTTTGTGGTAAATACGGAATTTTGCCATCTCTACATACCAGTCGCAGAACTCATCCCATATAAAGTCATATACTTTCTGAACCGCAATACCAAGCTCAAATTTGTCCATATTGTCCGTCACGTCTTTTGCAAGCGTATTCGCAGCCGATAAGATCCATCTGTCTGCCGGAGTAAACAGATCATGAGACGGTTCGTCAATAATATTTTCATCCATATTCATCATAATGAAACGGGATGCGTTCCATACTTTATTGGCAAAGTTACGGCTTGCCTCAACTCTCTCATTATAGAAACGCATGTCATTTCCCGGTGCATTTCCGGTAACAAGAGTCAGACGAAGTGCGTCCGCGCCGTACTTGTCGATGATCTCCAGCGGATCGATTCCGTTTCCTAAAGACTTACTCATCTTTCGGCCTTGTGAATCTCTTACAAGTCCGTGGATCAGTACTGTGTGGAACGGAGATTTTCCTGTATGCTCATATCCTGAGAATACCATACGGATCACCCAGAAAAAAATGATGTCGTATCCTGTCACAAGCACGTCTGTCGGATAGAAGTAATCAAGATCTTCCGTCTTATCAGGCCAGCCGAGTGTAGAGAACGGCCAGAGCGCTGATGAAAACCATGTATCAAGCGTATCTTCATCCTGTGTAAAATGCGTGCATCCGCAATGCGGGCATTTCTCCGGAGCGTGTCTGTCTACGACAAATTCTCCGCATTCGTCACAGTAATATGCCGGAATTCTGTGTCCCCACCAGATCTGTCTGGAAATACACCAGTCTTTGATATTTTCAAGCCAGTGAAGATAAATCTTATCGAAACGTTCAGGCACAAATTTTAATTCTCCGCTTTTGAGCGCCTCGATCGCCGGTTTTGCAAGCTCTTCCATCTTCACGAACCACTGCTGTTTGATGAGCGGCTCAACTGTCGTACCGCATCGGTCGTGTGTTCCGACTGCATGTGTATGCGGAACAACTTTCACGAGATATCCCTGCTCTTCAAGATCTTTTACGATTGCCTTTCTCGCCTCATAGCGTTCCATACCTGCGTATTTTCCGCCCTTTTCATTGATCGTAGCGTCATCGTTCATTACATTGATCTCTTCCAGATCATGACGTTTTCCTACTTCAAAGTCATTCGGGTCATGTGCCGGAGTGATCTTTACCGCTCCTGTTCCGAACTCTTTGTCTACATAGTAATCCGCCACGATCGGGATCTCTCTGTTTACAAGCGGAAGGATCACGTTTTTGCCGATAATATCCTGATATCTCTCGTCATCAGGATGTACCGCGATCGCCGTATCTCCAAGAAGCGTCTCCGGACGCGTTGTCGCGATCTCAAGGAAACGGTCTGTTCCTACGATCGGATATTTGATATGCCAGAAATGTCCTTCCTGCTCTTCATGCTCTACCTCTGCATCTGAAAGAGATGTCTTACATTTCGGACACCAGTTGATGATCCTTGATCCTTTGTAAATATATCCTTTTTCATATAATTTGATAAATACTTCTTCAACCGCTTTCGAGCATCCCTCATCCATCGTAAAACGCTCTCTGTCCCAGTCGCAGGAAATACCGAGCTTCTTAAGCTGATTCTCGATTGTTCCGGCATACTCTTCTTTCCACTGCCATGTACGCTCAAGGAATCCTTCCCGTCCAAGTTCTTTCTTATCAATACCTTCTTCTTTGAGCTGATTCGTAACTTTTACTTCTGTAGAGATAGCCGCATGGTCCGTTCCCGGAATCCATAACGCATTGTAGCCTTCCATTCTCTTATAACGGATCAGGATATCCTGCAATGTGTTGTCAAGCGCATGACCCATATGAAGTTTTCCGGTAATGTTCGGAGGCGGCATCACCGTTGTAAACGGTTTTCTGCTCCTGTCAACCTCAGCGTGAAAATATTTGTTTTCACACCACTTCTCATATAATTTTTCTTCGATCGCTTTCGGATCATATGTCTTTGCCAGTTCTTTGCTCATTCTTTTTTCCTTTCTTTGCTTTCCCTCATTTTATTGAACAAAGTGAGCAAGCCCACTTCAACTCTCCGCCCCTCATAAGTGAGGGGCTTGGCACTTTGCACGCGCCAAAATTTCGGACAAACCCGACTTTGACCAGCCGCCGATACTCAAAACAGTCCACCGGACTGTTTTATCGCATGCTTGGCAACAAAAAACGCCCTTTACATCTGTAAAGGGCGAATTCTCCGCGGTACCACCTTATTTCATATATGCTGTCACACATATATCTCTCACATTCTATAACGGGAACTACTCCGGGATAACCTACTTCAATCGTTCAATCATCCGGTTCAGAAGCTACCTTCCATCATCCTTTTTCCGAAACTGCCTTTCAGCCGGATCTTCTTCATCTTTTGCTCAATCTCCTGCAAAGCTTCCTTAAATTCTCCGGGCAGTTCTCTCTGGCGGTTGGAATAATGTACTCCTCTTCATCAATACCTTTACCTTAAAATAACTACCACATACTATAGACATAAGCGCCGTATTTGTCAAGATTTTTAGAGAATCTTAAGACTTTAACGCAACAGTTCAGCCATATAGTGTTCGGGAAGCACAAAACATGCTTGCATGTTTTTGCGAGCGGACATCTGTATGTGCTGAGCGCCTTTTTATGAGTAAAACAGTGGCGGCAGCCACAATAAGCACGCAGTGCGGTTTTACGAATGGCGCGGGCGGAACTGTTGCTCTCAACCAAGCCTGCCATACAGTGTTCGGGAAGCACAAAACATGCTTGCATGTTTTTGCGAGCGGACATCTGTATGTGCCGAGCGCCAGTCGCCCCCCCCCACCCGTAAAACGGGCAATGTCGTTAACTTAAGAGTATTTGTTAAAAAAAGCTGTATGCTAATAAAGTGATTGGATTTATTGTTACAAATAATCGCATCACAAATAGGACTGCTGATTTTTTTAACAGTCCGATAGCCTTTTGGTTATGTTTTTATTTAAATACAGCTTTTCATATGGCTGTAATATCTCCGACGTGTATGTTTTCGGTATCTACCAAACTTTCTATCAGGGCGGATAATGGGACATGTTTTGGAAGCTTCTTCCACTATCCGGCATATCATCTCGTAACATATGGACAAGGGCGACCGCAAAAGGTGTACGATACAGTTTTTTATACGGTTTAATATATAACTACGGTTAGCCTGGTAAACATGCCTATTATTGATAGACACAATGATTTTTGAATCTGATTCCGACTTTATAACCGCAACTAGATTGGATAAATACATTGCTGCAAAGAACTCCTGTTGGATACTGGCAGGCTTAATGCTGTTAAAGGCTTCTATTTCAAGCCTGTTCTTAAGTTCTCTATATTTGCTTTCAACTCCCCAACGAAACTGGTATAAATCTGGAAAGTTCTCCTTAGCTATCTGCTCGGGCATCAGATTTGTCACTAGATATTCTGTGCTGCCGTCTTCCAATAAAAAGTGAATGCTCCTTAAAGTAAGGGATTCTTTATTACAAGAAGCAGGATATGTAAACAAAGCATCTTCCTGTTCCGATATAGCTTTCTTAAACGTCTTTGGCACACGCATAAGAAACAGAATTCCTTTGGAGTTTAGATAGTGAAACATGTCTTCGGAAGGATATCCTCTGTCAAAAAGTATGATACTGTTTGGAAACCTAGGTAAAAAATCTACATGAGCTTTAGCCGATTCCCGTTCATTGTAACGATAGGGATGAAGAGAAACGTCAATCAGAATATCGTTTATTACATCATAAAGAACGGATGCGGAAGCAAGAGGCGATATGATTTTTGTCTTGTTTGGGTTACCTCCAAACACTTCATAATTCTCTTTTGATTCCGGAATCTGTATCGTACTTCCGTCAACGGCATAAATATGGAAACCATTCCAAGTGCGTAAATTTACTGGTTGAAAATAGAATTGTTTCACAGAAAGACGGAATAATTCAAGAAATGCTTTATGAGAAATACCCTGTCTTGCCTTTGAAATTGCCTGTTTTGATACAAATATTGGAAGATCAGATGGAAAATTTTCTAAAAATCGGGCATAGTTTATAGGAATGGATTTATGAACCGACTGGAGCACAAAATAAATCAAGTTAGAAAAAGAAAGCTTTCCAGAACGTGTAAAAGCATTACCTATACGATGCCTTGTCAAGAAATCTTCTGATGTAATAAGGTCATTGGAAGATTGTAAAATGGATGTTAAAAGTTTTGTATTCATAAAATCACCTCGCATTGAAAAAGTAATCAACGCAAGGCAACATTTTTTTCGCATTTTATCAAGTGCTTTTAGACATTTTTATTTTATATTTTTGATATATCTTAAGTTGATGACATTGCCCGCATAGCAGGTGGATTTTAGTCTCAAATAACTGCACACCACGCACTTATTTGAGACAGGCTAAAGCCTAATATGTAAAAACGACGCTGATCCGTAAAATAGATCAGCGCCGTCTCACTGTTTTAAATCTTTATTTTTTCATTCTGATTTCAAATTATTCTCATCAGTTTGAATATCCGGCGATTAGTCTTCTTTTTTCCGAAGAACTGTAACTGCCGCTCCTGCCGCTAATGCTAATCCTGCAAGCGGAATGATCGGTGATACGCCGTTGTCTCCTGTCTGAATTGCTTTATCCTCATCTTTCGGATCCTCCGGTTTTGGAGTTTCAGGTTTCGGATCTGCCGCTACTTTTTCAAAGTTTGCTTTCAATGTTACATCTCTGTCCACTTTAAATGCATACTCTGCTTTATCGGAAACTTCCTTACCGTCTACTGTCCAGTTTACGAACTCATATTTGCTTTCGTCTTTTACTTTCGCAGTTGCCGTTACTTCTGTTCCTTCTTTGTACTTATCAACTTCCGGGCTAAGCTTTGCCGTACCCATCGCTTCATCATTTACTGTTGCCGTTACTGTGTACTCTTTTACTTCAGGAACGTCTTTTACCACCGTGATCTTATAGTTTATTCCTTCTGATGCCGCTACAGTTACTGTTCCTTCTTTCACACCTGTTACTACGTTTCCGGCAGATGCTTTGTAGAAGCTCCATCCGTTATCATCACTCGGATAAGCTGCAACTTTATTATTATTTCCTGCCCAGTTGTTCAGATAATAATTATTTGCCGAAACAGAGAATCCTCCGTTTGCTCTTGCTCTGATCGTCAATACCTGCTCTGCATCCTTCAGTTCCACATTATTTCCAGAAATATTAATGTATTTGCCTGACGCGGCATCTTTCATCGTATAGCCTTCGCCTGATTTGGTAAGCGTCCACATAAAGTCTTTCGCAGTCTCATCATTATTAAAGTTGACCGCTTTCATTCCAAGACCTTTTTCAGAACCTGCTGCTGTACTTACCGTATTCAGCATGATATGACTATTATTTCCGAATAAATATGTTCCTTCTGTGATTTCTGAAATTGCTTTGTAAGGCGGCATGTTCTCACGTTTTTCCAAACTTACGATACCGTCTTTTGTCACTTCGGATTCATTTAAAATCTTGCCCGGTACGTTATATGTCTCGCCGATCTTGATTGTTACTTCTTCCACATCATTTTTCACGAAGATGAAGTATGTCTTGTTACCGATCTTCACAGATGTTTTGCCTTCTGCTTTTCCGGTAATTGTGATATCTGTCTTAGCACCGATTGTCTCATCTTCATACATTTTGCCTGTTACCTTCGCAACATAGCTATATTTTTCATTTCCCGTTGCCGGATTCAACAAATAGTAATTATTGCCTTCTACAGTTGCCTTCATAGCGATCAAGTATTGACCACCGTTCTCAATTTCTGAGAGTTCACTGATTTTTGTATATCCTGGGATCTCACTATCAACTACATTGTCATCTTTTCGATAAAGTTCAAAATCACATTTGCCTTTACTATCTACAGAACCATTTCTATCGAAATGGAATTTACTTGCATCATCTTTCCAAAAATACAAATATTTGCTGTTTGAAGCGTCTTCTGCCTGCTGTAACGTAAATGCTTCTCCATTTTTAGCAACCGTAATAACCGCCTCTGTCTCGACAAGTGGTCTGTTAGCTCCTGATGATGATTTTGGTCCGAGATAAACCTTTTTCCCATCCTCTGTTACTGCTGTGATCTTATACTGGTTTTCTGTTCCCTCCTGTTTATCAAACGTAAACAGGCATTTACTGATCTTCTTCTCACCGCCATTATCAAACTGTGCATTAGTTCCAAGCGCTACCGAAGCCTCTTCTTTTATCGGGATATTTTCTTCAACTACTTTTGCAACATGATTAAAATTACTGCTTGCAGCAGATGGATTTACCGCATAATAAGTTCCATCATCCGCCTTTGCCGTAATTAAATATTTCGTACCGCTTGTAAGTTGAGAAATATCTGTCACTTTCTCATACCCCGGCATTCCCAGATCATTTTTTGCACCTGGCGCCGCTTTCCATAATTCCATGTGACACTGTGCCACATCACTGCTGTATCTGTCAAAGTGCAGCTTAGAAGTATCGCCCTTCCAGAAATAAAGATATGCACCGCCTGTTCCTTCTGTCATATCTTTTAAAGATACCGTTCCATCCTCATGTGACTCTAATAAAATTTCTGTCTCTGTCTTTGCGCTTACACACTGTGACGGTGCTTTTTTATGGTTCACATATACTTTCTTATCTCCAGCCTGTGCGGAAATTTTATATGTATTTTCTTTATTTGCCACACTCTCAAATGTAAACATGCAGTTATCCAAGGAGACTTTCTCTCCATTAAAATTCGCCTGTGCAGTTGCAAGCTGTGCTTTTACCTGTTTCTCAACTGCCTGTGCATCCTCTCCTACCAATGTCACATCTGCAATATTTTTATCAAGACCGTCTAATGTGCTGTCACTGTAATTTCCTGTCTTGTCTGTATATGTTTTCGTATCTCCTACACGAAGATCTACGATCTCATAATCTTTTTCATCTGTTACGATTACATCGACTGTCGTCTTTTCACCTTCAGACTCAACTGTTACAGTCGCTTTTTCCATTCCTGTTACTGTTTTAGATGTCAATGTCACTTCGCCGTCAGCATATGCTGCTGTTACTGCGTTTTCATTGTCAGAAGAAACTTCCACTTTTGCGCCATCTTTTAAGCCGTTTACTGTCAGTTTTTTCGACATATCAGATGTCATTGTAACATCTGCCACAGTACCGTTTTCGTCTGTGCACCAGATATTTCCGATTGCTGCGCCTTTTGCAACGTCTTCAATATCAAAATCTTCATACGTAATCACAGTTCCGTCACTCTCATAAAGAAGACCGATCGTTCCGTCAGGAAGAATTGTCAGACAAGAGTATGCGTAATATGCAGATCCGTTAATGCTGTAGTTATATTTCCAGTCAAGTGTTCCGTCATCCTGCACTAAGCCTACGAAAATCTTTCCCGCCGCACGTCCCGATGAAGACGATGGAGTTGCAAACAAGATTGCTGTTTTACCATCAATTTTCTTCGGATATGTAATTGCTGTCAACTGACAATTCAGCCAGTAACTAATCCCCATATTTTTTTGCGTTGACCATGTTTCTCCAAAATCATCCGATGTATAATATCCGCCATGGCGAGTAAACATATACAATTTTCCATCTGCCTCAGTTACAACTGCTTCTGAACTCCATCCAGATACAGACTTTCCTCTTTCCCACGTCTTACCGCCATCATCCGAATAAATAGCCACGCTATTTTTATCTGAACCTGTAAATTCATATGCCGTAAATAAGATCCTGCCTTTAGAAGTAACCATACCTCGTCCCGGTCCTACTAAAAGAGACTGCTCATGATCTTTTCTCATATTGACAATCGTAGGTACAGACCACGTTGCTCCTGCATCTTCCGATGTTGTCAGGTACAAATAATCTGTCGGCCATACCTGAAACGGCGAATCAGCTTCAAACAGATTCGCATCTACATCTTTCCCTTTAATATTAAAATAAGCGTCAACTGTATAACCTTCTACGATTGCGTCATTCGCATCTTTAATCACATATGCAGAATCAGATTCTTTCTTATCATTCTTTTCCAAATGATATGTATAGTTAGCTTCATTCTGACGATCATTTACCCAACAATTCTGCCATTTCCTTGCGTCTGCCAGAAGAATATTTCCGTTCTCATCATGACTTTTACCTGCGACCAGTGCATGACTCGCGCCATTCAGCGCATATCCTGCCGGAAAAAGGTCTGCAATCATGTACACCTTTTCTCCGTCCGTTGCCATGGCAGGATCGATAAACGTTGTAGAATTGTTATTATGCGTGTTCCCGTTATCACCAAGGTAATTAGCAAACGTATAGTGCCATGTCTTTCCTTTGTCTGTCGAACGGGATACGATCGTATCCAGTCCACCACCGTCTAAACTCGTATTCCATCTGGCATCGCAGCCGGCTACCAATGTGCCGTCATCAAGAGATACAAGACACGGAATTCTAAACCTTGTACTTCCTCCCGTTCCACTCCAGAATGGCTGTTCTTTCGTTGTTCCGTCTTGGGGCTTCACGCCATCTGCCGCCATAACTGTTCCCGGCACACTACTGACCGTTAAAACCGCGGCAAGCAGAAGCGCTAAAGCCCTTCCTCTTTTTTTCATACTTTTTCCCTCCGTTTATTTTTAGGCTCATGTCAATCCCCCCGAAGTGCCAAAAGGCATATTCCGGGATTGTAAGCGATCGCCAAGTTCTCGGCGAACTCAGACTTTGGCTTATCGCCATTACAAAAAAGAAAAACCGTATTAAACCATCTACGATTTTCCATTTTACACCTTATTTATATTATACTATTCGCCATATTGTTTTTCAATGAGATTGCCCTTGACAAAACCACTGAATTTTTCGTGCTAAACAACAGTGTTTCCCTTCAATTTTTTGTGTATTTTACACAATTTTAGCTAACAATATTTCTATTTCTTCATATCGTGGATCATTCGGACGATATCATATCCGTAGTTATCTCCCGTTGCCCAGCCAAGCCCTTCAGGATTTTCCTGCTGCCCCAGCCATTCCACATATGGAGCCGTTCCTTTTTTTACATACTCATACCGATCATCTACACACTTCCCATTCAAAGGGTCTGCTGTGGCATATGCTTTCAGATGTTGAATCTGCGCCCTGATCCCGGTCCGCACATCAGGATAAGAGTTCCCGGGCACACCCCCGCCTGTTGTACCTAATCCCGCAAAATTAAACTGTTCGACAGAAGCATCTCCGCCATACTGCAAAAATCCCGTTTCTTTCATCGTCTGCACAAAAGCAACTTCCGGACGAACGCCTTCTGCCACCGCTTCATCATAATACATCCTGCAAAACACTTCTATAGACTCTGCTCCACCTTTGGAAAGAGCTTCTTTCGGATAAGGTTTTCCTGCCGTCTGAAAATAATCTACCATCTCATCAACTGTTACGCGGCTGTTTCCCATAATCGGATACTGTCCGTCAGCGATCGTTTCCTGTGATTCTTCAGCATTTCCCGCTGTATTTTGAGCGTTGTTTTCCCTTTGGTCTTTCACTTCATTTTTCTCTTGATCATTTCCTTTGTTTTTTTCGTAAACTTCCGCTTCTCCTTGTACAGCCGCTTCCTGCTTATTCTTGTCCTTCTCATGTGCCTGCGAAGAGAGCCGCCCTGATACTGATGCCAGTGCAATCGTTAAAACAAGAAGTACCGCCAGACCCGCTTCCATATATAATTTCATTTTCCGCTCATTTTGACGCGCCATATATTCACCATCCCAGAAATTTAAAATATCTCAACGGAACAACTTCCGCTGAGATATTATATTAGCACATGTTCAAATATATGAAAAGGAATCCCTTCCCGGTAAATTATTTTGCAAACAATATTGCAACGCCATATTTACGCGCGCGCCATTCCATCTACACTAAGAACTACGCCTGTAATATAGGACGCTTCATCAGATGCAAGAAATACAAATGCATTTGCAATGTCTTCCGGCTGTCCGAGTCTGCGAAGCGGAATCTGTGCGATCATCGGCTCGATCACGTTTTTCGGAACGGCTTTCATCATGTCTGTTTCCGTAATTCCCGGAGCAACTGCATTGACACGGATTCCTTTTGGCCCAAGCTCTCTTGCCAGAGAGATCGTCGTACCGTTTACCGCAAACTTAGACGCCGGATAAGCAAATCCGCTCGGCTGACCGGAAATACTTACCATTGAAGACGTATTCAGGACAACCCCGCTGTGATTTTTAATCATTCCGTCAACTACCGCGCGTGTTGCGTTAAATACACCTTTTACATTCAGATCGATCACACGATCAAAATCAGCTTCTGTATAAGATGTAAACGGAGTGCTCTCGGAAACCCCCGCATTATTCACCAAAATATCAATACGTCCGAACTGTTTCTCTACTTTATCAAATTCTTCTTTCACACTTTCAAAACTTCCGAGGTTCGGACTGATCCCTACCACTTCTGCATCCGGATGAATCGCTTTTAACTTCTCGACTGCCGCTTCCGCGTTTTTTTCACTGCTCGCCGCAACAGCAACTTTCGCACCCTCTCTTAAAAATGCATCTGCTGTCGCAAATCCGATTCCACGGCTTCCTCCTGTAATAATCGCTACTTTATCTTTTAATCTCATAAATCGTTCCTCCTGTTTTTCTCTTGTTTTTATGTGTCGATCTTACTCTCTTATAATTTTCATTGCACATTATATAAGTATAATAACACATAATAGAAATTATGTCTGTGATTTTATCACCAAATAAAAATATCCGGCAAAATAATTATAAACATAATATAAAATAAAAGAGAATATCTCGCAGCAAAAAATCGCAATCTGCCGCGGATATTCTCTTTTTCTTATTCTAAGCCTGCTTTTATTCGTGATAAAAATTCACCGTCTCTGCTATATTCTCTCGCCGCCAAAAGCGCCGCTCCCTGTACAGGCGAATATTTAGGAGGACAAAGACAAATTCCATTTTCCTCGAGCTTCCGCACCAGTGGCTTTAATATAAAATCTCCTGCATGAAACAATCCACCTGAATAAGATACGATCGTGTCTCCCGAAAATTCCAGTTTTCTATAAACAGCGCCTATGATCAGCGCTAATTCTTCTGCCGCAGCCTCATACAAACGTATTGCTTCTTCATCTCCTTGCATCGCTGCCTGTAAAAGCAATTTTTGAAGTTCAGCTGTTTTTGTACGATTATTTTTATACACTTCATCAAAAATGTCTATAAGGTCAAAGTCATTTTTTAAATTAAAATTGTATCGGAAAATCTCGAGTAACTTTCCTTTTTTTACCCTTCCGTCACTCTCTTTTGAAAACAGCTCCAACGCTTTCTTTCCCAACCAATAACAAGAGCCTTCATCAGAAAAACCATCATCCCATCCGCCCGCACGAGCTTCTGTGCCAAACTTATTTTGTCCATAAGCGATCGAACCTGTTCCTGCCACAAGATTGATCCCCTCTTCTAATCCCAAAGATCCTGCCCATCCCGCGGCGCTGTCGTTTACAATTTTCATCGGCCTATCTGTAATTTTGTCAATCCGGCATAAAAAGCGTTCATCATTTACTCTTGATTCTCCCCAATTCGGAAAGGCAAGACATATATAGGCATCATTCCCGTCTAATATTTGATTTATATTTTCTCTCAGTAATTCTGTCACATAATCCATTCCAACGTGCTTATAAGAAATAGTTCCTATCTTGCGCTGTGCAATCGTTTTTCCGTTTTCATCTAACAGTAAAAAATCAGTTTTTGTTCCCCCTCCGTCAATCCCCAGAAAATACACTATACCGCCTCCATTTCCGAAAATGCTTCTAATGTAAACACAAGCGCTCTCACAAGATGAAACGCACATTTCCACGGTGTTCCTTTTGCACTGTTTTTTACGGTTCCGTCATATTCCAGTCGTTCAAACCACTCTTTATATTGTGAATCAAAAAACTTTTCTTTACAATAATTATGCTGATCTAAAAATTCTTGAAGAAAATAACTATCTTTCGTATAGCAATACGCCTGTGCATAAGCTGTCAACGCCTCTGCATTCGGCCACCATACTTTTTCATTCCATAAAGAGTTCGTTTCTTTAAACCAGTCGATCGGGCGAGGTGTTTCCCCCAATGCGTCTGCATATGAAATAATTCCACCATACTCTTCATCTTTTCCGACGGCATTTGCCCAACGGGCAATCTGTATACCGCGCATAGTAATCTGCTTGTCTTCCAGCAATACTCCTGCCTTCATAAGAAACCATGCTGATTCATGCATATGTCCCGGATTAATAAAGCGGCCTTTGTCTGACTCAATATCAATTTTATTTTCTCTTGTAACCGCTTCAAACACTACGTTATATTCATCATTTGCAAACCAGTTAGCAATCTTATCGACACATTCATTCAAAAGTTTTTTTGTAACATCCGTCCCCAATACTTCCGCACATGTTTCCGTTGTAGACAGACATGTCAGATACATGTCATGCCATATAAAAACCGGGCTCCATGTATTTTCATATATTTCTTTAAACCATGGATCAAATACATTTTTTTCCATCGTTTCATAACAAGTTTTTAAAAGTTCCATATTTTCCGGCGTTCTTACTTCTTCTATTTTAAGGTATTCTGCCACCCCCTGCAAAACATGAAAATCAGAAAATATTGAGATTGTACCTTCCAAAACATTCCCTTTTCTGTCCAATACATAATTCCATCTTCCATCGCCCGCATACCCATATTTTACAAGAAATGAAAAACCATGCTTTGCATTTTCCAACCACTCCTTCTTTTTGCGTACTTTGTTATAAAGCAGTGAATATATATATAGCTGACGCCCTTGAAACCAAATATATTTCTTATCATCTGTCATCTTTCCTTCTCTGTCAAAACAAGTAATATATCCGCCGTATTCTTTATCTATGCACCTCCGATCCCAAAATGGCATCACATCTTCTAAAATATGTTTTTCATAATAAGATACCAGTCTTTCTTTCAGTAATATGTCCATATATGCCTCCATATCATTCTCCTATGATTTCCAGAGCATAATGATCTGCTCTTCCGCATAATCCAATGCAACTTTTATCCCACCTATGATCGGAGCATCTGCGCCTAACTTTGAAGTTACGACTTCAGGAACAAACGGACAAACTTTTTCTAATATTTTCTTGATCTCAACAATATTTTCCTCTGTAAAAATTTCTGAATCTCCGCCTAATATCACCATCTCAGAGTTTAACATCAATACGGTATTGGCGATGACAACGGCGATTTTTCTTATAATTTTTTTCACAATGGCATCTGCCGCCTCATCACCTTGTTCAGCTCGCAAAATAAGATCTGACAAGCCGTTTTTTTCACCGCATTCTGAGAAAATATTTTGACACACCTTTTTTTCAAATCGTCCGGGACATACAAACTCATCTGTCATCTCTTCCAATGATTCTAGATAATAACCTAATTCTCCCGCCGCCATATTATTTCCTTTTAGAAGATATCCGTCCACAATCGCCCTTGCCGCAAAGCCTTCTCCGTATTTTATGTAAACAATATTCGTCTGTTTTTTTCCTACGCCTCTTTCACGTTCTCCGATCAGCGCCAATTCAACGTCATTTACAATAATCGCTTCTACATTATATTTCTGTAAAATATGCTCTTTCAAATCGACATTTTTCCATTCCGGCAAATATGTTCCAAAGAGATCGTTTAAATCATTCTGGCCTGTCAGCGCAGGAACACCTACTGCGATCGCAATCACATCTACATCCTTTTTTCGCTTTTCAAGCAACTCGTCTATCGCAGAATCCAACTGCCCGAGAACCTCGTCCACTCCGTTTTCTACTATGATCTCCTTTTCTGTCCACTGCTGAACTTCACCGTACAGATCTGCAATACCTGCACGAACTTTTTTAGGCATCAATTCAACCGAAATCACATAATAAAGGTCTCCTTTATAACTTAATTGTCTCGGCTTTCTTCCCAAGCTCGTATCGTCACAGCCGTTTTCATATACAATCCCGTTTTCGATCAAGGCCGCTACATTATTACTTACCGCCGGTGCACTTAAATGCATCCTTTTTGAAATTTCCTGTCTGGAAATTCCATCATATACTTTTATCAGCCGTAAGATCATTAGTTTATTTCGATCTCCTATATCTGTCGGATTATAGATTTTCAAAGCATATCCCCCTTTATTTCTTACTCTTTGACCGAACCTGCCAACATACCTTCAACAAGATATTTCTGCGCAAATATATATATCAACACGATCGGCACTGTCGCAATAACCAACCCTGCCATAATAACAGGTATATTTAATGTGAAACGTCCTTTAAATAAAGTAATCCCTACCATTAAGGTTCGCAATTCTTCTTTCTGAAGAAAAACAAGCGAAATCAACAGCTCGTTCCATACCCATACAAGATTTACAAGTGATGAAGTAATAAGCGCCGGAACGCTCAGCGGAATCATAATCTTTGTCAACGCCTTCCGCTTACTGCACCCGTCAATCTCCGCTGCCTCTAACAAAGAATCCGGTACTGTTTTCATGAAATTTCTCATCAAATATATCGTCATAGGCAACATAATTCCTATATATATTAATATCACAGAAACACGTGTATTTACCAGACCCAATATTTTAATAATCCGGAACTGCGGTATAATCATAACAACCGGAGGAACAGACATCAGCGGAACGATCATGTTGAACAACACTTTTTTCCCTTTAAACCTCATCTTTGCAAAGGCATATCCTGCCAGCAGTGCAATGATTCCCGTAATAAAAACCGCTGCAACTGTAAGAATCAAACTATTCATAAACCATTGTCCGAACGGTTTTCCCCGGAAAGCTTCCACAAAGTTTTGTACTGTAAATGTTTGCGGAAGGCCTGCCATATTATTGACATATTCTTCATGCGTTTTAAACGAATTCGCTGTCATAAAATATAACGGAAAGATAATAACGACCACAAGTAAAATCATCAATAGCTGGGAGACTATTCCTCCTCTTTTTCGTTTCATTCTTTCACTCCTCTTTTCTCATAACAATCTGATGTATTACAATCAATATTGCCGCAATAGCAAGAAGTACTACGCTGATCGCCATTGCAATATTGAAATCACCACCGCCAAACGCTTTCTTATAAATCAAATATTCCAACACAAGCGTCTTATTTCCCGGGCCGCCTGCCGTCATGACATAAATGAAATTAAACACCCAACTCAACATTTCAATAAGAGTGATGATCACATAAAATTCAATAATCGATTTTGTCTGCGGCACGGTAATGTGCATAAATTTCTGAAACCATGTAGCTCCGTCTACATCAGCCGATTCATACAATGTTTTATCTATTGACATCATTCTCGCCAAAAACAAAACAACTCCGAAACCGATCTGCTTCCACATAATAACTATTGCCACACTCGGGAATGCCAAATTCGGATCTCCCAACCAATCCAACGCCATATTCTCCAACCCGATTGTCCGCAAAATAGAATTGATAACTCCGTTGTACTGCAGTAAATATGAAAATACAATGCCCACAACCGGAATTGCCAGTATGTACGGAATAAAAATAACGCTTCTGTAAAACCTCCACCCTCTGATTTTGTTATATAAAATTGATGCAATGGCAAGTGAAAGCACTGTCAATATCGGAACGCATAAAAATAATTTCAAGTTGTTCTTCAACGCAGTCAGCAAAAGTTCGTCTTCAAATGCCATCTTATAATTTCTCAGACCTACAAAAACACTCTCATTTGCAAAGGTCGTATAGAAGCTTTGGATAATAACATAAATAATCGGAATTACAATTACAACCGCCAAAATGATAAAGGTTGGTAATATATAGAAATACGGCGTGAACTTTTTCATCCTGTTCGTTTTCATATCAATCCCTTCCTTTGAAACAGAGGCTTTCCTCTTTTCAGAACTATTCTTCTACACTCCATTCTAAAAACGCATCATGAACCTCAGGATTTTGTTCCATACATTTCCCGAGTGCCTCATCTAATTCCACCGCTGCATCCTTTGGCGCTAACCCTTCTGAAAACATCTTCTGTACCGTCGGAATCAGACCATCTGTTTCAAACATAGGTGCAAAATACAACTGATAACAAAAATTATTGTCTTCTTTCTGCCATTCCAAAACTTTTCTGTCAATTTCGCTGGATACCCAGCTTTCATCAAAGTTATTATTCGGCATCATCGCATTTGCCGATTCATACAGATATTTAATATTATCTTCTTCCTGTAAAAACAATAAGAAGTCTGCCGCCTCTTCTTTATGTTTCGCACTGTTTGGTATTACATATACCTGACTCGGAGTTGCAACTGAATCCGCAAATTTTCCGGTTCCGAATACTGGCGCTTTTGCAAAACCGATCTGATCTGACCCTAATGATTTTTCCAATGATACCGCATACGGCTGTGTATGAAGTGTCATTGCCGCTTTTTTGCTTTCGATCAACTGCTGCCCCTGATATAAGTCTAATGAAAGTATATCTTCGTTAATATATCCGGCTTCTTTCAGCTCTGCAATTTTTTCCAGCCATTCAGAGTATTTTTTATCTGTAAAGCTTTCTTGTCCACTCATAAGGGAAATCATATCATTCACGCTGTCCATATTTTGCTGTCCCAAAAAAATCCCGATCCACGCCGGTAAATATCCGTCTTTTAACCCCATTCCTAACGGCGTAATTCCTGATGATTTTAATTTCTCACAACACTCTAAAAATTCATCCCATGTAGTAAACGGATTTTCCGGATCTACTCCGGCAGTACGCATTGCTTCTTTATCATAGGCAATCCCATATGTAAATCCATATGCCGGGATTCCCCATTGTTTCCCGTTCCAATTCGTCTGAGCCAATGCCGACTTCGGAATAACCGAGAGTTCTTCTTCAGAAATATAGTCACTAATCGGAGCTACGTTTCCTTTCCAAACATCTTCCATTGCCTGAGTTCCGCCCCACATATATTGAATATCCGGACCTTCCCCTGCCGCCTCTGCCGTACGAAATGCCGTATACAGATTATCACTTTCCTGAAGAACAGCTTCCACTTTAATATCAGGGTTCTTTTTTTCATACCGTTTTACCATCTCTTCCATATACGCCTTATATCCCGGCACTTCTTGTTCTCCCCAATACCAAACGCTCAAAGTTGTTTTCCCTGTACCTTTCGCATCGTCGCTCTTTCCACATCCAAAAAGCAAAGATACGACCAACGCCGCAATCAACACCACAGAAATCTTTTTCATACTTTTCTCCTTTCTTTTATTTAAGTACATTTATTAATTTAATTAAATAATATCATAAAATATATATTTGTCAATATTTGTCTGAATATTTATGTATTATTTTATGTTTTTCTGTTTTGCATTGTTTTGTACTGTTTTTTTCTGATTAATTCCGGGTGGAGGATTCAAAAGATAGTATAGCTATATCATAAGCAAGATTCCTATTTTGAAAACCATATACAAAAAACTATCCCCCTTACTATCATTTTCTAAATAGTAAGGGGGATTGCAGTCATTCTGAATATGGATTTTCTTTTATTTTTGCATTACTGACCGTCAGAAAAAGCTTCATCTATCGCTTTTCCGATATCATTACGCTTATATTTGTTTTTAAACTGTACCCATTCTGTCGCTGCGTAGGCATTTTTTCTTGCTTCTTTCAGATTAGCGCCTTTTGCAGTTACACCAAGCACACGGCCTCCGTTTGTCACGATGTTTCCGTCCTCAAATTTTGTTCCTGCATGGAAACAGTAATACCCTTCATGTTTACTGAATTCTTCAAGACCTGTGATAGGATAGCCTTTTTCGTACTGAACCGGATAGCCTTCAGATGCAAGCACAACGCACACGGCCGCATTATCTTCAAACTGAAGATCGATCTGATCCAGAGTTCCGTCCACACATGCTTCAACAACGTCCAAAATATCATTTTTCATACGCGGAAGCACAACCTGAGCCTCCGGATCTCCGAAGCGGGCGTTGTACTCCAACACTTTCGGTCCTTCTTCTGTAAGCATCAGACCGAAGAAAATAACGCCTTTAAACGGGCGGCCCTCTGCAGCCATAGCATCTACCGTTCTCTGGTAAATATATTTTTCACAAAATTCTTCTACTTCTTTTGTATAGAACGGACTTGGTGAAAATGTTCCCATTCCGCCTGTATTCAGCCCTGTATCACCGTCACCGGCACGTTTGTGATCCTGCGCGCTTGTCATCGTTTTGATCGTCTTTCCGTCTACAAATGAAAGAACAGATACTTCGCGACCTGTCATGAACTCTTCAATGACCATCTCGTTTCCGGCTGTGCCGAATTTTTTGTCAAGCATGATCGTCTTTACGCCTTCTTTTGCCTCTTCAAAATTCTGACAGATCAGCACTCCTTTACCAAGTGCAAGTCCGTCTGCCTTCAATACGATAGGGAACTTTGCATTCTCAAGATAGGCGATTGCTTCCTTTGGATCTGTAAAATTCTCATATCCTGCCGTAGGAATATCGTATTTTTTCATAAGATCTTTTGAAAACGCTTTTGATCCTTCCAAAATAGCGGCGTTTTTCTTTGGACCGAACGTACGGATTCCCGCATCTTCCAATACGTCCACAAGACCTCCGACAAGCGGATCATCCATTCCGACGATGCAAAGATCGATCTCTTTTTCTTTGGCAAATTCTGCCAGTTTTTCAAATTCCATTGCTCCGATGTCCACGCACTCTGCGTATTCTGCAATTCCCGCGTTTCCGGGCGCGCAGTATATCTTATCTGCTCTGGGACTTTTTGCCACACTTGCCGCAATGGCATGTTCTCTTCCGCCGCTTCCGACGATCAATATTTTCATGATAGATTCCTCCTGTCTGTACAAACCGTTTTACGTTCCGAAATGACCGCCCGGTTTTTTCGTCCCGGCGGTCATTTTTTAATGTTTCGACATTCTATAAATTTTCTATAAAAGCATGTCCGTTTTCAACATGCACTTTTCCGTTCGCGATCAAATGGATCGCTTCCGGAAGGATTTTCCACTCTGCCTGCTCCATCACTCTTCTTTGAAGCATCTCCGGTGTGTCACCCTGCTCAACTTCTACTGCTTTCTGCAGGATGATCGGGCCTGTATCGGTTCCTTCATCTACAAAATGAACGGTCGCGCCGACTACTTTAACACCTCTTGCAAGCGCTGCTTCATGCACTTTTAATCCATAATATCCTTTCCCGCAAAACGCCGGAATCAACGACGGGTGAATATTAATCATCCGGTTTCTGTAAGCCGCGATCATTTCCGGAGGGATAACAACAAGAAATCCTGCCAAAACGATCAGATCCGGTTCGTACTCGTTGACGGCTTCCAAAAGTTTTTCATTAAACACATCCCTGGATTCATAATCTTTCGGCGAGATACATTTTGCCGGGATGTGATTCTCTCTCGCCCGCTCAAGCGCATATGCATTCTTGTTATTGCTGATAACTCCGACGATCTTTGTATTCCTGATGACGCCGCCTTTTACGCCGTCAATGATCGCCTGCAGATTCGTACCTCCTCCGGATACGAGCACAACGACCTTTAGCATAAGTCTACTCCTTTTTCTCCCGCTTCGATGCGGCCGACTACATACGGCGCATCTCCTGCCGCTTTGATCGCTTCCAGAGTTTTCTCCACATCTGCCGGATCAACGGCAACGATCATTCCAAGTCCCATGTTAAACGTATTGTACATCATCTGCTCTTCGATATCGCCTTCTTTTGCAAGCATCTTGAAGATCGGCGGGATCGGATAACTGTCTTTTTCGATCACCGCTCGAGTACCGTCGATCAGCATACGCGGAACATTCTCATAGAAACCGCCGCCTGTAATATGGCTGCATGCTTTCACCGTTATTCCCGCTTCTTTAATACTCTTAAGCGCTTTCACATAAATTCTTGTCGGAGCGAGAAGCGCCTCTCCGAGAGTACATCCCAATTCATCGTAATATGTATCAAGAGATTCTTTTGTAATATCAAATACTTTTCTTACAAGTGAAAATCCGTTGCTGTGAACTCCCGTAGACGCCATTCCGATCAAAACGTCTCCGGCAGACAGATTTTCTCCTGTGATCATATCTTTTTTATCGCATACTCCTACCGCAAATCCGGCAAGATCGTACTCGTCTTCTGCCATAAGTCCCGGATGTTCCGCCGTTTCGCCTCCGATCAGCGCCGCTCCCGACTGAAGACATCCTTCTGCCACTCCGCTTACGATTGATGCGATCTTCTCAGGCTCATTCTTGCCGCATGCAATATAATCAAGGAAAAACAGTGGTTCTCCTCCCGCACAGGCAATATCATTCACACACATTGCCACAGCATCGATTCCGATCGTGTCATGCTTATCAAGCACCATCGACAGCTTCACTTTCGTTCCGCAGCCGTCTGTTCCCGACAGCAGTACCGGCTCTTCCATTTCTTTGATCTTATCAAGAGAAAATGCTCCCGAAAATCCTCCGAGTCCTCCGAGCACTTCCGGACGCATCGTCTTTTTCACATGCTCTTTCATAAGTTCTACTGATCTGTAACCGGCCTCTATGTCAACTCCTGCTTTCTTATAATCCATACCACTTTCTCCTTTACTTTAAATACTCCTCATATCCGACCTCGGCAAGACGATCGGCTTTCGCCTGAACGGTATCTTTCATCTCTGCCGAATAGTCTTTTAACTTTTTTAATACCTCTTCATCTGATACAGCGAGGATTTTTGCCGCAAGAATCGCAGCGTTCATTCCACCGTCAATCGCAACAGTCGCAACCGGAATTCCCGGCGGCATCTGAACGATCGAGTAAAGAGCGTCCATACCATCCAGATTCTTTCCTGACATCGGCACTCCGATCACCGGCATCGGGAACAGCGCCGCACACATTCCCGGAAGATGTGCAGCCATTCCGGCTCCTGCGATGATTACTTTAATCCCTTTTCCTTCCGCAGCTTTTGCCCACTCAAAAAATACATCCGGCATACGATGTGCGGAAATGATCGTCATTTCATAATCAATTCCGAATTTTTCCAACATTGACGCAGCTTTGCTCATCACTTTCAGGTCAGAGTCACTGCCCATTACGATTCCTACTTTTGGCACGTTATTTCCTCCTTAAAATCTCAAATCAATTTTCGAGTTGTTTTAATGGTTCATTTAAAATCTCAGTTCCCGGAAGCACAAATCTTCCGTCTTTAATTAGTATAATGTGTTTCCCGTCTTTTGTCACTACACTTATTTCTTCTAACTCTTCATAAGGTACGGTTATATCTGTATGACATTGAAAGTATGCCGCAGACGGATCTTCTTTTCTTTTCAGCGAACAAGAATTATCCTTTGCAACGATTTCTTTTCCGTTCGGATTATATACACGGACGTCTTCGCTCCATGAATAGCATGTGTCGCCCACTGCAAAATGAGGTCCTGTTTTCTCTGCGATCAAAATCGGCATCTTATCTTCGATCCCGTATTTTTTTCCCGCGGCATAAGCAGTCGTATTTGTTCCGATCGCGAATTCGCCAAGCGGAAGAGTATCATGATTTTTCAAAACATTATCAAAAATATATCGTCTGCCTTCTTCCTCGTCTTTAAAATTGCCGCATCTATAATCAACGATCTTTCCGTCTTTAAATTTCAATTCAAGGTCTTTATACTGCAAACCGTCAAGATACACCCGGCTGACATGCAAAACTCCGTTCGTTCCTTCCAGCACCGGTGATGTAAACACCTCGCCTACCGGAATATTTACATCTGCCACACAGTTTTCAAAAATCGTCTCTTTCCGAGCATCTTTTAACGACCAAAGCCGAATCTCCATATCCGTCCGGTTCTCTCCCTTTCCGATCACACGGACTTTTTCTCCCTGATCGAGCGCATCGATCATCGTCTGTTGAACTTTCTCATATAATTTTGCATCTAACGTATTAATTCGTATTACTTCATCGAAAATTTCTTCATATTTCGGACCGATCTCCGGCACAGGATATGCAATGATCGTAAAACTTCTCTCTTCTCCTTTGATATATTCATTTGTGATCTGACCGGATCTGCTGTCGTATTGAAGCGCAAGCTCCCTTTGCTCTTCACAGTAAGCCGGAGCTTCCGGTACTGCTTTCGGTGAAAACGGCTTTTCTCCGAATGTTTCCATCACGGCAGGTCCTGCGAACTGCGCTGCCTGTTCTTTATTTTGTTCATAAACAGTATGCATCACTTCCAGACGCCGTTCAATATAGCGTTTATCCATAAATAACGCCTGATCTTGTCTGTGATCGTACTCATACTGCCAGTTTGCCACAGCGCCGAAATATCCGATTTTGTGATGCTCTCTTTTCGTGATCACACCCGACGCCGCCCTGTATATTACGGGTTTTAACCCCATAGCGCGAAAATTTGCGATCGCCGCTCTTATGACCCGTTCAAATCCGAGGCTGTAACGAATATTTACGACTGATTTTTTGGACAGATCTTTTCCTGTATTGATAAATCCGATCCGATATCCTTCCGTGTAAACGTCCGCCATCTTTTGAATCGTCTCTTCGGGAAGCGACCTGAGACGGCGCGCAGTTCCCAGCTCATTTTCTGTAATATATTCTCCGAAACGATACAAATACCTGTCGCTGCTCAAATCTGCATTTTCGATAATATCTGCCGCAAACGAATACGACGGATCGATCTGTTCTTTAATCCGATCTGCCAAAAATACGTCGCAATAATCGCTTGCATACCAATACACGATATCTCTTACTCTTCGTATTTCCGGTTCAGCGCCATCTGCCCGGCAATTTTCAAAATACGTATATACCTCGATAAACAATTCATACAAAATCGTCAGATAATCAAGTCTGCCTTCAAACGCATAAGGGATGCCGGAGCGCATTTCCACATAGAGAAAACTCAAAAGCCTTCCCATCTCCGGCTCAAACCAGCTGCATGCATATTTCGGATTTGCATAGCTTTTTTCGTAAGCATCCCCGACAATATCACTATAAAGGATTTCGTTGATCTGTCTCATGTCTTCTTCATTATATTGATCCCATTTTCCGCTTTCCACCTGAATCCGCACATTTTCCACTTCAAGCAAAAACAGGGCAACCAATCTGAAATACGCGATATAAGAATCTTCCACAGATTCCTCAAAAGGCAGCGTGCGAAGACGTTCTACCGACAACGCATGCCGTTCCCTATATGAATCGTTGTTGTATTTTTCTGACACTTCCTGCATTTTCCTTTCCCTCCCGCTCATCTGTTTACTTTTCTTTATTATTTATCTTTTTTCACTACTTTTTATCTTTTGCTTACTAATTCAAACCTCTGATAAATACCGCAAAAAATGAAATAATCGCCGCCGCATTCATGACAATACCGATCTTACACGTCAGATAACTGCGTTCTCTCTCCCGAAATCCTATAATTGCCGAATAAATTCCGTATCCTGCCAGTATCAAAGAAATAATCGTAATACCTCCTATGATCCCGGGGGCTTCTCCTCTTCGGACAAACGCGTATGCTATACATCCCGCCAACACTGCGGCCGAACCTAATCCGAACAGACACGAAAGATTTCCGTTGCCCGCCTGTTTTTGCTTTGGCTTTTTATGTTTCACCCCGCTTTTTTTCCGGTTTTCCTCCCGTTTCAAAGCAGTTTCTTTTTTCTTATCTTCTGCCTTTTTTTCCTTTCCGAACATAACGTTTTCTCCTTATCCGACTGCATACCACAAACAAAATATATCCTAAAACTCCGCCGATTGTATTTAATAAAATATCATCGACATCAAAACTTCCTACTCTCGTAAAAAGTTGTATTGTTTCCACGCCCAGACTCAGCGCCATACTGAAAAATAATATTTTAAAAAATCCCATGGACTTTCCCGCCATGGAAATAAAGAAACCATAAGGAACAAAGATCATAATATTCCCGAGAAGGTTCGCAAGCACCGTAAACATGCCAAGCTGTTCTCTATAAGTAAGAAAACGTCTGATTTCTTTAAATAATTCAAGATTATATCTATACTCTTCCGTCACTTCCGTTCTTCCGTACCATTCCGCAAGAAACAGAAAATAAATCAAAAAAACAATATATAGTAAAAACAGGATTTTCCCAAATATCCTATAAATCCGCTCTTTTTTATACTCAAAAATAACTCTCCTCACACAAGGAACTCTCCCTATCAGTAATTTTTTCAAATCACCGGAAGCGCTAAAAAAGCGCGCTCCGGGACTATACACGGCCGCAAAGTCTCAGGCAAACCCAGACTTCGTTCCGCCGCCGTTGCAAAAAGGGACTGCCTGTATTCCGGCTTAGTCCCTTATTTTTCTTTCTGTTTATTTATCTCTCTTTCATCCGTGTCCTTTCACAGTTTCCCTGAAAGCTGTCAAGCTGCTTAAAATGTAATCTCTTTTTTATGTTTGAGTAATTTTGCTCCGTTCACGATTGCAAGTATTCCTGTTGCCACTCCGACAACGAGAACGATAATCCCAAGTGTAATGCTACTTGCACCACTGTTTTTCATTGTAAGATATGCCTTTTCCATAAAGCGCCTCCCCGTTTTATTTTACTCCATATGTTTCATAGTATGTATCGATCGCAGCCTTTAATGTATCGTCGATCACAACTTTTCCGTTATACGGCTTGTTGTACAAGTGTTCCACGACTTCTTCCATCGTCACGATCGCGGCCGTATCGAAACCATACAGATCTTTCACCTCGTCAAGGGCGCATTTTTCTCCCCCTTTTCCGACCTCCATACGATTAAGAGATACGATTAATCCGACGATCTCCACATCAGCGGCCTGCTTTACTTTCGGAACGGTCTCTTCCATCGACTTTCCTGACGTCGTTACATCTTCGATCATGATAACTCGATCGCCGTCTTTAAATTTACTTCCGAGGAAGCTTCCTTTGTCTGCTCCGTGATCTTTCTCTTCTTTTCTGTCCGAGCAGTATCGTACTTCTTTTCCATACAACTCACTGTAAGCGATCGCAGTTACAACCGCAAGAGGAATCCCCTTATAAGCAGGTCCGAACAACACATCAAAATCATCTCCGTATGTGTCATGGATCGCTTTCGCATAATATTCGCCGAGCTTTTTAAGCTGCGAACCTGTCACATATCCGCCTGCATTCATAAAAAACGGAGATTTCCTTCCGCTTTTCAATGTGAATTCTCCAAATTTCAGCACATCGCTGTCCACCATAAACTCAATAAATTCCTGCTTATAACTTTCCATCTTTCTTAAAACCTCCGTATTTACGGGCTTTTCTCGCCCTTACTTTCTATGTTTCATCCCCTGCTACACCATTTTTACACCACTTCATGCTCAACTACACCTTCTCTTAAACTTCTCCGTTTCCAAAAACAGCGTATCCTCTGTTACGTGGCAGTACAAACCCATTGTCATTTGTAATGTACCATGTCCCAGAAGTTTCTGCAATATTTTGGGGTTCATGCCATATTCGATTGCTCTTGTAGCAAAAGTATGCCGAAGTGTGTGCAATGTAAAGGGGGCAAAATCGGGAAAAAACTATTAAACCTTCTCAATTTTATCATATATTTCCTGTTATTTCAATTAAGGAACTTCCTTAAAAATGTACGAAAAACTGTCAAATAGTCCTTTTCTTACTCTACAATCGTACTAATGATACTTAGTATTGTTGTAACGATTTTGATAGCGTATATAAATCAATCAAAAAAGTAACCGCCCCTCGCCCAAGGAATGCGGTTACTCTTTTGAGTAATTAGATAATTTGGACTAACCAACTATCAATAGTGTCTTTTTTTTATTATTATTTAAACAAATACCTATTCAAATGTCAAATCTGACGCTCTTACAATTTTGCTATCAAATTTAATAATTCTTTCCGATTTACTACACCATTTAGTACACCATTTTCATATCAAACCACACCACTTTATGATACAATACACCACTTTACCGTTTTTCAAAATCTTGCAGAACACCAGTAAATACAAGGCTTTGAGAAGTTACATCAATTTATGAAAGAGCATTGTCAGAAATTCACATATTTTCCGTTATTTCAATCGAGAAACTCCCCTAAAAATGTACGAAAAACCGATCTCATAAAAATCCATATACAAACAGGGCCGCCACTAAGTGACAACCCTGTATTTTTCCGTACTGTTTACGGATGAAGCTTATTTTCTTTTGTTCCTTTTGAAAATTGTCAGAGCCGTTCCGCCTGCAGTCACGCCTGCAAGAACTACAAGTCCGATCAGCAGCGTTACGTTAAAATTATCTCCTGTCTGAACCGCTCCGCCTTTGTCCGGTTTCTCTGTATTCGGTTTCTTATCCGGATCTACCGGCTTCTTATCCTCTGACGGATCTGCTTTCACCGATACGGCTACGTCTGCCGACTGTCCGCCGTATGTTACTGTTACTTTCTTCGTATCCGCTGTCAGTTTTGTATTAAGACTCGGATTAAAGGAGAAATCTTTTGCCGTCTCCGGTCCGTATGCAACAACTTTTGTTGTTCCGTCTGACATCGTTACTGTAAGCACAAGTCCTTTCGGATCGAATTTCTCCCCTTCTTTGTACTCTGTCTTAGCAGGATTTGCTTTAATTTCAACTTTGTCTACCGTTGGCGTCTCCGGCTCTACCGGTGTGTCAGCTTTCACTTCAATACCGATTTCTACCGTCTTGCCCGCATATGTTACATCAACTTTGCTCACACCTTCTGTAAGCGCTGTATCAAGTGACGGATTAAATGCGAAGTCTGCCTTTGTTGCATCACTGTAAGCTACTTCTTTGTCCTCGCCTTTGTTATATTTCACTGTAAGCACAAGTCCTGCCGGGTCGAATTTCTCCCCTACTTTGTAAGTTGTCTTAGCTGGCACTTTTTTAACGGCAATTTTGTCTACCGTCGGTTTTTCCGGCTCTACCGGTGTGTCAGCTTTCACTTCAATACCGATTTCTACCGTCTTGCCCGCATATGTTACATCAACTTTGCTCACACCTTCTGTAAGCGCTGTATCAAGTGACGGATTAAATGCGAAGTCTGCCTTTGTTGCATCACTGTAAGCTACTTCTTTGTCCTCGCCTTTGTTATATTTCACTGTAAGCACAAGTCCTGCCGGGTCGAATTTCTCCCCTTCTTTGTACTCTGTCTTAGCAGGATTTGCTTTAATTTCAACTTTTTCTACCGTCGGTTTCTCCGGTTCTACCGGTCTTTCTTCCAAACCTTCAAATGCTGAAGTTAATACTTTCAGCGCTTCATCAATCTGAATCTGCTGTGCGGAATAATCTGCAAATACTGTCTGTGCATCCGTCAGCGCTTTTGCAAATGCCGCATAAGAAGTGTCTGTGTACCCTTCTGCCGACGTATCTTTTACTTCATTGATTTTTGCTTCCAGGGCGCTTCTGTCAATCAGATCGTTTTCATTCTCGATTTCACCAAGTTTGAATTTTGCCTGTTTGATATAACATAAATCTGTTCTTACATTATAATTACCTGATTCAAATGCATTCTTAGAAAACTCTTCGTCAAAGTGTCCGTAAGAATCCATGATAAATGTTCCATCATCCAGAACTAAAATTCCCGCATATCCCGTATCACCGGATTTTGCATTCATTGCCCAGTCTTCTTCGATCAGTATACGGTATTCACCTTCGTTTTGCTCTAACAGGTCTTCATATGTTCCAACCCATGCAACCCAGTCGCCTGCCATCCAGTTGTTATCAAGCTTACCGTCTTTGTATACGATCTCACGGAATGTGATCAAAAGACGTCCGCTGATCGGATCATATACAGCTTTATGTCTTTCCCCTGCAAGCGAACCTTGCATTTCTTCCGGTTTACTCCATGTTTTTCCTTCATCATCAGAATAGAACATCACGGATAAGTTTGGTTTTTTATCACTTCTTGCCAGCGCCATGATCCGTTTTCCATCCGGTGAGCGGAACATTCCGACTTCACAGATTCCATATTTGCTTTCGATACTTCTATAATCAGCTAAATATCTTTCCGGCTCGCTCCACTGTTCATTTCCGTCTTCATCAAATGTCAGATAGCTCTTGAAGTTGACATAACCATAATCATGGAAAACACCCATCCATTTCTGAATGTAATTTCCCTGTTCATCTTTTAACTGCACAAGACTTGCCATTGCTACGATTGTATGTTTTTTCTCTGCTCCGTCAAAAGAAGGCCAGTGATTCTTATATTCTGTCCAAGTTTCTCCGTCATCATCAGAGTAGGCAGTATCCCATCCGCCTCTTTGTAAATCCCAGTTCGGACATGCTGAAATCAGCATAATTCTTTCTTTTCCATTACCCATATCCAATGTATATAAGGTAGGTGTTTCCTGACAAGTTGCAAACGATGCCGGAATATCTTTCTTCTCCGTCCAAGTCTCGCCTTCATCATCACTAATCTGCATAATAATCGGTCCATGACCGTGTCCTGTCGGATAAGCAGTAATCAGTCTGCCTGTCTTTGTCTGAACCATGTCCGGCTGTCCAAGATACTGTCTAGGTGTATTCGGAGCTTTTTCAATATCTTTCAGATATTTATCCGCCAATTCATACTGTGGAATCCTTGAATTTGCATACAATACTTTCTTACAGTTTACTGTAACTTTTTCCGTATATCCGCCGCCTGTTACAGTAATGACCGCTTTTCCTTTCTTGTTCGCCGTTACTAAACCGTCCTCATTTACACTTGCAATTTCCGGCTTGTTTGAGACATATGTAATCGTCTTATCTTCGGCGTCTGTTATCAAGTTTGTTGTAATCTGATACGTTTCTCCGATATTTACCGTTGGATTCGTATCCGCAATGTTTAATCCTTTTACTTTCATTGCGGAAAGTATTTCACTTTCATTCAATACACGGTTATAAACTTTCACTTCATCGATCAGACCTGTAAATCCAGTACCGCCGATCACATCCGCAGGTGTTTTAATAGGATTATTTTTTGTCCATGCATTGATATCACCGACTCTTGTACCGTTTACATACATGGCAAGACCCTGATCTTTATCCTGCACCCATGTAATATGATACCACTTGTCTTTCTCGAAATCATACTGATACGACAAGACGTCTCCGCCATTATTTCCTACACGGAATCCGGATACTCTGTCTGCCGCCATCTTCAATGAGAAGGAAAATGCTTTTGTGGAATCTTCCAATACAGAAATCTCTTTATTAAATTCTGACGTAGTCTTTACCCAATACGAAATCGTCCAGTCTTTGTCATTCAGATCGCCTGCCGTCTGCGTAATCACTGCACCTTTTCCGTCTTGTGTTACGTTCAGCGCTTTTCCTGATTTGCCGGCTTCGGTTGTGCAGGAAGCATCAAGAGTACCGTCACGTTTTCCCCATTCATCCTCTAACTTCTGTCCTTTCACATCGTCAAATGAATAGTAAGAAACCTGCGCTCCTTCTTCAACCTCAGCTTCTTTTACAACGATCGTAACAGAATCTTTCTTTTCTTCATTTTGGTTAGATGTCACCGTAATAACAGCGCGGCCTGATCCCTTCGCAGTTACCGCTCCGTCTTTCACAACTGCAACTGCCGGATTATCGGTCGACCATGTGACTGTGTTATTCAATACATTTTCCGGAAGGACTGTAACTTCAAGCTGAGTTGTACCTCCCTGCTGTAATTCAACCTCTTTCTCTCCGTTGATCGATACTGAGTCAACCTCGGTCACTCCCGCTTTCTTTAATGCGACATATTCTTCTGTCAGCTCGGCAATTTTTGTTTTGATCGTATTCATATCCGACGCAAGTTCTTGTTTTCCCGCATCTGTCAGATAATACGCGCTTGATGCATAAGTCGGTTTTACAGAATCCATCAAAGCATCCACTTTTGCCGCCATGCTCGGAACATCTGATTTCATTTTAATAAGTTTATTTACATCGCGTACACCTTCTGCCATTTTTTCAAAACGTGTACTTGATTTTGTAACTTTTGCTTCAGAATCATCCGGGAATACAAGGAAACAATCCCCGGCTTCAAATGCATTGTGAGTCGTGTCTTCCAATGGATTCTCAACCCATGAGTCATATGCCCAGCGAAGATATCCTTCTCCGCCTACGGAATAAGAATACATCATTGTCCAGTAGCTTTCTCCCGGCGCACTTAATGAAAAGTTACCCGGTTTATGACCTGTACATGTATAAATAGTTGTACGAAGTCCCGCATCTTCACGAGCCTGTCTTATTTCTTCAAACTGCTGAGGATGGGCCTTTACCGCGATAGAACCTACATTCAGGTCGTCTACGCGCATTGCAAGATCTTTTTTCTCAACAAATCCATCCATCGCTCCCGCACTCTTTAATTTCAAAGGTGTCGGAATGCCGCGTTTAATTGAATCGATCAAATCAAACGCCGCCTTATTAAATCCTCTTTCATCGATACCGATATAAGCGTCGTTAAACCAGCCTTTTTCATATAAATGGTCTGCAAGATCATTCAGAAATGCCGTCCATATCGTTGTCCATTCTTCTGAACCCGGAGTCAATCGTTTTTTTACTGTTGTCTTTGTCGCTTCATCATAATAAACAACTGAGTTTGTCCAAGGCGCAATACTGTAACATACGATCTTGTCCCCGATTTTCATAACGTCTTTGTTAAACGTTACCCATTTATCAAAATCCGTATAATCAAAACTCCATTTTCCATCCGCTTTCTTTGTCCATTTAACCATAGAAGGGAATTTAACAGTTCCTTCCCCGTATGTCTGACCTGCCCACGCCTCTTCTACGATTGTAGTTGTAATGGCATGTCCGCCGGCATTTTTATATAATCCCATGTGGGATTTTAAAATTTCAAAATGCTCTTCAGAAAACGGCGTTACATCATAATATTCTGCGATACGATACGGGTTCTGCCACAATTCCATATCAAAACCATCTTTAAACTTCGTCGCATCCGGAAGTTCTGCATCAGCTACTTTTAACGTATAAGTAAATGTAAGTGGTTCTGCTAATTCTTTTGCCGTTACCGTAACCGTTCCTGTATAACTACCTGCCGCTGTTCCTGCCGGAACTTTCACAGATACCCAGATATTCTGAAGTTTGTTCGTTCCAATATTCATCGCTGTTCCGGCATCCTGATAAAGCACTTCATTTGCTTCCTGTCTGCTTCCTTTCGGAACTTCTCTGTCAGGATCACCGTATCCCGGCATTCCTGTATAAGCCTGAACTGATTTAATAAATTTTAAATCCACATTTGCTTTCGGAATCGTATTGCCGTTTCCGGTGAAATCACTTGCCGTCGCTGTTACATCTGTATAAGAAGAATCTATCGAAGCTAAAGAAATCTCAGAAGTAACCGTATCATTCTTCCATGCATTCAAAGTATCTTCTGTTTTGTTTGCTGCTTTTACCTCAGTTAATTTATCCTGGGTATACTGAAGATTATTATCTGTAATTGTTCCGTGAAGTTTTGCTTCTTCCGGTTCTCTGTAAGTATATACATACACCTCAGCGGCATCGATCAGAATGTCCGAACCTGTTCCTGATGCATTTCTTTCCCCTGTAGCCACCGCTTTTAATGTGTGTTCTTTTTCTTCTAAATCGGAAATCGTTGTAATGAATGTAGAATTGATATTAGTAGCATTATAAAGGTCTCCCTCTGCTTTTTCCTCACCGTCGATCAGATACTTCACTTTTCCCATCATTCTGTTTTTACCGGAATAGATATCGATCTTATGTCCTGTAAATTTCACTTCATAATAGGTTGCTTCAGGATGCGCCGGATCTACTTTTTTTGACCATGTATGCTGCGCATCTCCTGCCTCCCATTTTCCTTCTGCGAATGTGAAGTAGTTTGTTTCTCCGCTCTGCTGTGTATGCGGAATTTTCACCTTTTCTTCAATCGGAGCTTTTTTTCCTGTAATCTTTTCATACATGCATTCTGCTATGTACAGATATCCTGCATCTGTAAAATGTACTTTATCTGTATTATAAAGATTTTCTTTTCCTTCGGTCTTTTCATACATATCAATGAAATCCCATGCGGCATTTTCTTTAATCAATGCCTTCTGAGCCTGATAGACTTTTTCGACCTTTTCCTGAGTGATATCGTTTCCCGTCGTCTGATAACATTTCGGAGACGTGGCAAAAATAACTTTGTTATTCTCCGTCTTATACTCATTATAAAACGCTGTCATCTGTGTTTTATAATTTTCTTCGTTCCAGTTTTTGGAATCATTCGTTCCAAGCATAATAATTACAATGTCTGCATTATAAGCTTTACTTTGTTCGTATTCTGTACCGCTTTTATATGGATTACTTGTCCCCTCCATCAAAAACGCACCTGTTTCCCCAAAGTTTTTTACTTCATATCCGCTTCCAAGTAAACTCTGCAAACGTGCCGGATATGCATTTGGTCCTTTCTTTCCTGAATTCGCGCCCGTCGAAGTGTACCCTTCCGTCAGGCTGTCTCCCACGCATGCCACCTTGATCTTCGCGGCGGCATCTGCCGTCTCACCTTCTGCCCATGCGATCGTGCCGCTTCCTAGAATACACCCTAATGTAAGCACAACACTTAAAACAATTCCCATTGCTTTTCGCATTAGTTTTTTGACATTTTCCACAACTATTTTTCCTTCCTTTCTTAGCATTTTGCCCACATACTCATACAGAACCATATACCCTTTTGTTCAATGTGTCAACATTATTTTTACCCCCCCCCGCTCCATATGTCGTATTTTCATCATTTTCCATATAAAATACATTTATTTTTATGCATAATGACGAGTTTTTCGAGGGCTGATTTTCTAACTTCTGCATATACTATATAAAATACTTTTCTGCTTATGAAAGGAGACTTGTTATGCTTGCTTCCTATAAACTTTCCGGTAAATACATCTTTATCTCCGGTTTTCTGTTCACGTCTGTTCTCGGAACACTGTCGCACTTTTTCTATGAATGGTCCGGCGATTCAACTTTTATAGGTCTTGTCTGCCCAATCAGCGAATCTGCATGGGAACATATGAAACTTTTGTTCTTTCCGGCTCTGCTCTACTGCTTTCTTTTCAAACTAATATATAAAAACGCCGTTCCAAACGTATCTTTACCACTTTTATCCGGCATTCTGACAGGAACGACACTTATCCCTGTTTTCTTTTATACTTACTCAGGCATACTCGGCTTTACGGTTGTCTGGATCGATATTGCTATTTTTTACCTTTGTACTGGAATCACTTTTTCAATGGCATCCAAATTATATGAGCAGAAAAATATCGCACGTTTCCGCTTCCTCATATATGGACTGACTATATTATATTCCATCCTTTTCTTTATATTTACCTTTATTCAGCCGGATATTGCCCTGTTTCAAAATCCATGACTTTTCATACCGCGTCCGCTTACGCCTGCTTCTTTTTTCTATCTGTCTTTCACTTCATTTTTCAGTCTGTTTTCCGGTTCATTTTCCAATCCACTTTCCATCCTCGGTAAGAGGAAGCGGCTTCCCGTCAAGAACAGCGCTTTTTAAAATATCTTCTATATTATAAACAAGTTTCAGAGAAAAGAAGCCGCAGTCTCTCTCCAACAGATCAAAGAAAATCTTATCTCCCTCCCATAACTTCAGCGTCTCGATCTTTGATTTTTCAACCCATTCCAACTCGCCCTCATCACAGTCGATCGGTTCTCCTTCAAACCCGTCAGCCGTATAAAGCGACATGTATTCTACAACATCTTCACCGTAAACAAATGTCACGATTCCCCGGTAAGCCCACGAAGTCAGCGTATATCCCGTTTCTTCTTTCACTTCTCTTAGCAAGCACTCTTCAGGACTTTCTCCATATTCAAAATGTCCGCCGACACCGATCCATTTATCTTTATTCACATCATTTTCTTTCACCGTACGGTGAAGCATTAAATATTTATCGTCTTTTTCTATATAGCATAATGTACTTAATTTTGTCATAGCCATCCTCCTTAATACGGTCTCTATATTTGTATCTTTATCCGTTTTCAGACTTTTTTATTTTCTTCACTTTTTATCATTTATCCTCATCTTTTCCCCTAAGAAACTGCGATTCATACAAATGTCTGTAAAATCCGTCTGCAGCCATCAAGCTCTCGTGATTGCCCTGCTCAATAACTTTTCCGTCTTTCATAACGAGAATCACGTCCGCCTCGCGGATCGTTGACAGACGATGCGCCACAATAAACGTCGTCCGCCCTTCCATCAATTTTGTAAAAGCCGCCTGTATCTTTACTTCTGTTCTTGTGTCGATCGATGACGTCGCTTCATCGAGGATCAGCATAGGCGGTCTGCACAGCATAACACGCGCGATGCATAAAAGCTGTTTCTGTCCTTGCGACAGCCCGTCTCCGTCTTCTGTCACCCACGTGTCATATCCGTTTGGCAGACGCAGGATTACATTGTGAATATAAGATGCTTTTGCAGCTTCTATCATTTCCTCTTCTGACGCGTCGGACCTTCCTAAAAGAATATTTTCCCGGATCGTTCCCGTTTTCAGCCACGTTTCCTGAAGCACCATGCCATATGCACAGCGCAGACTTTCCCTCGTAACCTCACGCACATCCTTTCCGTCTACTGAAATACAGCCGCCGTCTACATCATAAAACCGCATAAGCAGATTGATCAGCGTTGTTTTTCCGCATCCCGTCGGTCCTACAACAGCGATCTTTTGTCCCGGCATAACTTTCAAATTAAAATCCGTGATCAGATTCTGTTGTGGCATATACGAAAAATCAACATGCTCTGCCAGTACATGTCCCCGGACATGAGTCAGAACCGCCGCATCTTTTGCATCTTCCGGCTGAGGAATTTCTTCTATTAACTCAAAAATACGACCGGCACATACAACCGCGTTTTGGAACTCTGTCACAACTCCGGATATTTCATTAAACGGCTTTGTATACTGATTTGCATAACTCAAAAAACTTGTAAGCTGCCCTACTGTCAGCGTTCCGTTTACTACCGCAAACGCACCTGCGATCCCGACTCCCGTATATACGAGACTGTTTATAAAACGGGTCGCCGGATTTGTAACGGAAGAGAAAAATGTCGCTCTCAAATATGCGCTTCCTAATTTTTCATTAATCTTATCAAACCGCTCCGTCACTTTTTCTTCCTGCCCAAACGCCTGTACTACTTTCTGATTGCCGATCATTTCGTCGATCAGACCTGTCTGTTCTCCTCTGATTTCAGACTGAAGACGAAACATCGCAAATGTTTTGCGGGCAATAAAGTTCGCCACAAAAAATGAAATCGGAGTGATCAAAACGACGACAAACGTAATATTTACATCAACCGACAACATAAATCCCAGCGTGCCGATAATCGTTGCAGCTCCTGTAAACAACTGGGTAAATCCCATCAAAAGTCCGTCCGCAAACTGATCTACATCCGCAATAACACGGCTTACTATTTCTCCGGATGGATGATTGTCGATGTATTTCAGCGGAAGGATCTGAATCTTCCGAAAAGCTTCGTTTCTCACATCCTGCACGACCTGATAAGTCATTTTATTATTGCACACATTCATCAGCCACTGCGCAAGCGCCGTAATACCCGTACATATTCCGATCTGAAACAGAATTCGGAATATCCCGGCAAAGTTTACCGCTCCTTTTCCTATGATCTCATCTACCGCATAACCGATCAGTTTCGGAATGTAGAGCGTAAGGGCGACGCTGACTGCTGCCAGCAAAACAGAAAAAACAACAAAAATACGATACTTCCCAAGATGCCCGAATACTTTTTTTAATATTTCTCCCCGGCTCATTTTCCGATCTTTGCTCTGTGGCTTACTCTGCTCTGCCTGCACTTTTGACTTCTGTATTTTATCTTCATTGACTGTTTGTTTTTTAAGCATGTAAAACCGCCTCCTCCGGAAATTGTGAATAATAAATCTCCTGATAAGCCGAACAGTTTTGCATCAGCTCCTCATGTGTTCCGACCGCCACAGCTTTCCCTTCTTCCAGCACAACGATCCGATCTGCATATCTGACCGATGCCGCCCGCTGAGAGACAAGAAATACTGTCGGATTTTCTTTCATGTTTTTAATCGCGTCACGCAAAGCCGCGTCGGTCGCGAAATCAAGCGCCGACGCACTGTCGTCCAATATAAGAATATCTGGTTTTCTTACAAGCGCTCTTGCGATCGTCATACGCTGTCTCTGCCCGCCGGACAAATTTCTCCCGTTTTGTTCTATCATAAATTCAAGCTTTCCCGGCTTTGAATCAACGAACTCTTTCGCCTGTGAAATTTCAAGCGCTTCTTCCAGTGTTTGTTCCGATGCATTTTCATCTCCCCACCGAAGATTCTCCGCAACCGTCCCTTTAAAAAGCACCGCTTTTTGAGGAACCACGCCGATATGACTGCGCAAACTTTCAATCTCATATTCTCTTACATCATGTCCGAAAACCTTCACTTCTCCTTCCGACGCGTCATAAAACCGAGGGATCATGTTTACGATCGATGATTTTCCAGCCCCTGTTCCGCCGATAATCCCTATCGTCTCTCCCGGCATTGCCCGAAACGAGATGTTGCTCAACGAAGGCGCTCCCGCATTTTTATATGTCAATGACACATTGGAAAATTCCACCGCAGGAATCCTTTTTTCTTCTGTATACAACAAACTTCCCGACTGCATTTCCGGTTTTATTGCCAACACAGCTTCGATCCGTTTTCCGCATGCAGCCGCTTTCGTCACCGTAATGATCAGATTCGCCAGTTTCACAAGCTCCACAAGAATCTGCGACATATAGTTGACAAGAGCCACTACTTCCCCCTGAGTCAGACTCCCCATATTTACACGAACCGCGCCGACATAAATAAGAACTATAATACCCACGTTCACGATAATATACGTCAGTGGATTCATAAGCCCGGAGATACTTCCGACAAATTTTTGTTCCTTTGTCAACATTTGATTGTTTTCTTCAAATTCAGCCTTTTCTTTTTCCTCTTTATTAAAAGCACGAAGCACTCTTACACCGATAAGATTTTCTCTCGTTTTTAGAAGAATTTCATCTAAATATGACTGCACTTTCTTATAAAGAGGCATTGTAATCAGCATGATCCCAAATACAACTACCGACAAAAGAGGAATTACAACAACAAAAACCATTGCCGCTTTGACATCTACCATAAAAGACATTGCCATTGCGCCGAATACAATAAAAGGCGAACGTAAAAAAAGACGAAGGACAAGGTTCACTCCTGCCTGCGCCTGATTTACATCACTTGTCATTCGGGTCACAAGCGTAGAACTGCCGATTTCATCCATTTCCGAAAAACCGAAATGTTGAATATGTTCAAACAGCGCATGCCGCAGTCCTGTTCCGAACCCAGCCGCCGCTTTTGCCGAAAAATATTGAGCTGTAAGAGAACATATCAGCCCGACGATTCCCAATACAATCAAAACAAGACACATTCTTATAATATACGGGCTGTCTTTTTGAGCAATTCCTTTATCGATCACCGCAGCCATAACAAGAGGAACAAGAAGTTCAAAAGATGCCTCCAGCATTTTAAACAGCGGAGCCAATATAGTCTCTTTCTTATAATTTTTTAAATAAATAAAAAGTGATCTCATGTCATTTTCTCCCTGTGCAATATTTCTTTAAGAAGCATTCCCCGCATTTAGGATTTCTTGCTGTACAGATACTTCTTCCAAACGTAATGATCTGAATATTATACAATATCCAATGATCCTTTGGCAGTTCCTTCATCAGATCCTGTTCTATCTTTTCGGGATCAGATTGTTTTGTAAATCCCAGTCTGTTAGAAATCCTTTTCACATGCGTATCCACAACTACGCTGGCATCATGATAGATGTTCCCTCTGATCACATTCGCCGTCTTCCGTCCGACGCCTGCTAAAGAGGTCAGATCTTCCAGACTCCTCGGCACTTCACCGCCAAACTTCTCCCTGATATCTTTCATACAGGCAATGATGTTCTTCGCTTTATTGCGATAAAATCCTGTCGGCTTGATATCCTGCTCCAACTCCTTTAAGTCCGCGTCGGCAAATGCGTCCACAGATGTATATTTTTGAAACAAATCTTTCGTCACAATATTCACTCTGGCATCCGTACACTGAGCGCTCAACATCGTTGCGATCAGCAGCTGCCACGGCGTCTCATAATTCAGATAACAAATATATTCCCGTCCATATTGTTCATCTAAAAGATTCAAAATTTCTTCGGTTCGCTTTTTCATGCAGCTTTTATCTTCTCCTTATTTATAATCCGTCAACTTGCATCTGTATACAACAAAATCAACGTCACTTGTATCGGTTGCAGTCCCTGTTGCAAAAGACCCAAATAGATCCAACCTTTTTACACCATTTGCTTTACAAATTTCCGTAACTTTATCAATCAATTCCGTTATCGGCATAACATTCATCGTCTATCACTCTTCCTTATTCTTCACTTTTGTTATTAACACACTTGGAGTTTTACAATTAATACTTCCTTTTATTTCATACAGATCAGATTCAATGCAATATTTCATTCCCATTGTATCAGAACTTTTTACTCTTTTCTATTAATGTTCCGCACTTCATCGTCATATTTGCAATATTTTATATATCATCAGTTATCGAGGACAGCGCCTGACTAACGAAACTTAACTTGAGCCCAATCCCGGCAGGCTATCCCGCACGCACAGCGCTCCATACCCAAGCAGCGCATTCGCCCATCGCTCGTATCCCGCAAGCTGCTTTGCGCCTTTTCTTAAATAAGCTTTTACTTTTTCTCCATAAAGATATGGATCGTTTCCTCTGACAATTCCCCACTCCATCAAAAGCGCAGCGCTCCCGGTCACAAAAGGAGCAGCAAAAGAAGTTCCGCTAAAAGACTGATATCCGCCTCCCGGGACAGGCGCTGTAACGCGCACTCCAGGTGCGGCAATATCCGGTTTCAGCACGTTCTCACCTTCGTACATCCCCGCCGGACCTCTTCCCGAAAAATCCGCATACGAAAATGTCCGGGCATCATATGCCGCCACGGTAACAGCAAGCGACGCCGTAGATGGAATCGTCAATGTCGACATACTGTTCGGCTGTAAAAACGCTGTCCCCATATTTAATGACGTCTGTGTCGGAAGCCACATTTGATACTCCCCGTCCACAATACGGCCGGGAGTTAAAACAATTTTCCACACGCCGCTTTCTATATACTGTTTTCCGGGAAGAAGCGACAGATAAATCTCCTGTTTCACGCTGTACGGCTTCGGTTCTCCATAATAAATCAAAAGTTCTGTATCTCCGAGTATATACCGCTGAGCTCCCAAAAATTCATAAAACGGTCCTGCCTGCCTTCCCGACGGACTGATCACCGAAACTCCCATCTCGTCAACATACGATTTCCATATTTGAATACTCAGCGCCGGTTCTCTTTGCTGAACGGCAAGTTCTACCGTCTCAGATATCTGCCGCCGCACTTTTCCCGACACATGACCTGCCGACGCCCCCTCATTTCCGCTTCCGATGCAGATTACATTTTTCCACATGTCCGCAATATCGTTCAAAAAACGTTCTACAAGAGAAGTTCCGTCATGAGATCCATATGTGTTGCCAAAACTGATGTTTATCGCCACCGGACGACGAAGTTCTACAGCCTTACGGACAATATAATCTACTCCCCGCATCAGTTCTGTTGTTCTCGGAAAACCGCCTTCTCTGGGGGCTCCCATCTTTACGATGATCAGTTCCGCCTCAGGCGCAGCTCCCCGAAACCTTCTTCCCTCACTTCCCCGGCCATTCCCTGCCGCGATTCCCGCCACCGCTGTTCCATGACCACTGACATCGGATGTTTTCACCATCTGCCGCCTTACCTCTTTGTCCTCTGTTGCTAACGCCGCATCGATCTGCTCCCGTGTATACTCTGTTCCTGCCAAATATCCTGCCGGAGGCCTCCCATTAACAGACTGATCCCAAAGAGACACAATCCGCGTTGTTCCATCCTCATTTCTGAACTCTGCATTTTCATAATCGATCCCACTGTCAACAATTCCGATAAGAGTCCCTTTTCCTCTCAAAGATAACGGCATATCCTGTACAATATCTATGCACGACACCTGCCTGCCTACATCAGTTTGAAAATACAGCTTTTTCGGTTTTTCTATAAATTCCACTTCCGGGAGCTGAGCCAGTTGTCCGATCCGTTCTTCCTCGATGACAATAACCGCATAGCCGTTCAACAGTTCCGTAACCGATCGCGCCGTTTGCCTGACCGCTTCAAGTGTTCCCGAATATTTTACGATCAGTTCCCACACATTTTCTTCTTTATCATATCCAACATCCAGCTCTTCGGAGCGTTCTCTTTCTCCCTGATCGGCATCCAGAGCCAGATTTAAAAGATTTTCCAGTTTTTGACTCATTCATTCTCCTATGACTGCAGCACATTCATTTTTTGCATTATATGTACTTCAGGAAACTTTCAACATAAAAAATCATGATCTTTACCAACCTTTTTATCTCCGGCAAAGACCATGATCTTCTTTTTTCTTTATTACGTCGTCTATTTATTTTCTTTTCTTGATTTTCTTTTCTTTAGTTCCTTTTCTTTAGTTCCTCTGTCCGTTTACTTCCTGTATGCAAACAGCGGAAGTCCGTCCTGCTGCGGAACTTGTACTTCTCCTTGAATAAGCGGTTTCGCATAACGGATAAATTCATCACTTACGTCTGATCCGTCTTTAGTGATCCACCCGGCAGGCACACCTTTTTCACGATTGCAGATTTCATTCACATCTTTTGCCTCGTAACTAAGTTTATATTCTTCACCGTCCGCTCTCACAAAGGCGATCATCTTTCCGCTTTCGCCATGCAAAGCACATTTTACGCCATACGCTCCCGAATCAACCGCCTCCTGCAAATCCGTCGCAGAAAGCATTGCCGAAGAACATCTCTGACTTACGTTCAATTCAACAGAACGAACCTTTACGCCGAGACGGTCTTTTATCAGGTTTTCCAAATATTTTCCTGATCCGGTCAGCATTTTATGCCCGAAAGTATCCACTCCTACCTCGCTTGCAAGTTCACAAATAAACGTTCCTTTGCCATCGTTAATTCCTTCCGAGATACAAACGATCACATTTGACACTTTTTCAAGAGACGCGCTCACATCCTGTATAAACCGTTCTGTATCAAACGCCACTTCCGGCAAATAGATCAGAACCGGATTATCTCCTTCAAATTTTCGTGCCAATGCGCTTGCCGCTGTAAGCCATCCCGCATGACGCCCCATGATCTCGACGATTGTCACTGATTTTTTATTATCATATACCGATGCGTCAACTGCAATCTCCCGCACGGTTGAAGCCACATATTTTGCCGCGCTTCCAAACCCCGGCGTATGATCTGTATTGACAAGGTCGTTATCGATCGTTTTCGGTATACCCAGAAAGCAAATATCGCTTCCGACCATCTCCGCATAACGCGACAGTTTGCTCACTGTATCCATCGAATCATTTCCTCCGATATAAAAGAAATAACCGATGTCATATTCCTTAAATCTTTCAAATAATTTCGGATATACTTCGTCGTTTAGATCTTTCGGTAATTTATATCTGCAAGAGCCAAGATATGAACCGGGCGTTGTCTTTACTAATTCCAGTTCTCCCGAGCGCTTCAATTCTTCCATATCCATGACCCGGCCTTCGGCAAACCCTTCGATTCCGTTAATCATGCCGAACACTGCACCAAAAGAATCTTTTCTGTTCAACGCTTCATTGACAACTCCGTATAAGCTTGCGTTGATAACTGCCGTCGGTCCGCCCGACTGTCCTACGATCACATTTTTTTTCATCTCTTCCTCCTTATTTTAATCACCGAAAGTTCAAAAATCACATTCCGGGATTGTAAGCATCTGCCAAGATTTCGGATAATCCCGGCCTTTAGCTTTTCGCTATTATAAAAACACTTTTACTATATATGAAAAAATTGAATTTTACAATATAGAATAACTAATGTATACTACACCTTAGACAACATGACAGATAAAATCAGGAGGTATGATATGAAATACATTTCATTTGCAATTCCTTGTTATAACTCAGAAGCCTATATGGAAAAAGCGATCAACTCAATCCTTATCGGAGGAGAAGATGTCGAAATTCTTATCGTCAACGATGGTTCAAAAGACGGAACGCAGGAAATCGCCGAACGGTACGAAGCTCAATATCCGACGATCGTCAAGGCGATCCAAAAAGAAAACGGAGGACACGGCGATGCAGTCAACTGCGGACTTTCTCATGCCACAGGAAAATATTTTAAAGTAGTAGACAGCGACGACTGGGTTGACGAAAGCTCTCTGTTTAAAATTCTTGAAACAGTAAAAACATTTGTGAAAGAAGACACACTTGTCGATATGGTAATCTCAAACTATGTTTACGAAAAAGTCGGCATGGAACATAAAAAAGTGATCCGCTATGACAATGTGCTTCCCGAAAATACGATTTTTCACTGGGATGAGATCGGACATTTCCGGCTCGACCAATATATTTTGATGCACTCCGTTCTTTATCGGACAGAGATGCTGAAACTGTGCCAGTTAAAATTACCGAAGCACACTTTTTATGTTGATAATATTTACGTGTATTATCCGCTTCCGCATGTACGCACCCTTTATTACCTGAATGTCGATTTCTACCGCTATTTTATCGGGCGGGAAGATCAGTCCGTCAACGAAAAAATCATGATCGGAAGGATAGATCAGCAATTATTTGTAACCAAGACAATGATCTCCATGTATGAACTGCGGATGATCTCAAGTAAAAAACTGCGAAAATATATGGTTAATTATCTTGCGATCATGATGACTGTTTCATCCATTTTATGTATCCGCTCTAAAAAACCGGAGAACTTAACTAAAAAGAAAGAACTGTGGAGCTACTTAAAACGAAAAGATTACAAAACTTATATGAAGATCCGCTACGGTATACTCGGACAGACGATGAATCTCCCGGGAAGATCCGGACGTAAAGTATCTTCTCTTGCATACAGCGTTGCAAGACGCCTGATCGGATTTAACTAACTTAAAAAACGGTGCATCGGAAGCTTTTCCATGTACCGTTTTCTTAATTTTCAATTTTTTGTAACAGTTCAGCCATACAGTGTACGGGAAGCACAAAACATGTCTGCATGTTTTTGCTAACGGACATCTGTATGCGCTAAGCGCCCATTTATGAGTAAAACAGTGGCGTCAGCCACAATAAGCACGTGGTGCGGTTTTGCGAATGGCGCGTGCTGAATTGTTACAATTTTTTCATTTTTTCATTTTTTTTAAAAAAACACTTGATTTTTTTTTAGAGTCTGATATAATAACCATGTTGCTTACGGGAAACAACAAAAAACAACACAAAACGGTACAATGCGGAATGGTGTAATTGGCAGCACAGCAGACTCTGACTCTGTTAGTAGGGGTTCAAGTCCCTTTTCCGTAGCTTGGAATTTGTAATAAACAAATTCCTTATTTTATCGGAGTGTGGCTCAGCTTGGTAGAGCGCTACGTTCGGGACGTAGAGGTCGCAGGTTCAAATCCTGTCACTCCGACTTGAAGAAACCCTTATAAATAGCGGGCTGTGAGGAATCACAGCTCGCTGTTTTCTTTTGTGAAATTTTCTATCTAAGAATTTTACCTAAGAATTTTTTTAAAAATCATGATACCAGAAGATACAAAATATACCAGAATATGACGGACAATACGATACTACGATTTACTGGACAATACCATATTTGCCATGGATTGAAGTGTCTGATCGGTCATTTGATGGACAGTATGAATATAATTTTGTGTCACAGTTTCCACGGAATCCCCCATGGCATCGGCAACCGCTTTGATGTATTCTCCGTTGATCAAAGAGAGCGTTGCAAAGGTATGGCGGAATCCATATGGCGTGATCGGCTTGAGTAGGATCGTCTCACTTGACCGATTGATTTTTTTGATCAGCCGCTGCAAATGCTGACAGTAGGTATCCGGATTGATCGAAGCGCCGGAGGGTAATATAAATAAAAATGGATAGGCAGAATCTTTGGGGCGCAGCAGATTGCTGCGCTTCATCTGATCTTGAATGTATGGGATCAGACTATCCGGAATATGTAAGGTGCGTTGGGAACCGGAAGTCTTCAAATTTGTCAGCCGGTTCTTTTTATCCAAACCATAATTCAGTGTCAGCAATTGTTCCGAAAGATTGATGTCATAAAGACTGATTCCACAAAGTTCTCCGGGGCGCATACCAAAAGTGGAATGCATCAGATACATCACATAATAATAGTCCTTTTGGGTCAGCGGATGATTCATGAAATACTGCAGTTCCTCCTTTGACCAGTACTGATTGCTTTCAATCCCCTTTTTTCGGATCTTAGGGCGCTGGATGTTTTGGGTACAGGGATTTACAGTCAATAGATGCAAAGGCTCTACGGCATAATTTAAGATCTGCGACAACAGCGTAAAGGCTAAATTGGTCGTTTTAGGCGCGTATTTTTTCGCCATGAGGTTTACCCATTTCTGAATCATTGCTGCATTTATCTGTTTGATGTCAAAATCATCGAAAGAAGCCAGATATAAATCACAATAGGTTTTATCTCGCTCTGCGGTCACCGGTTCTTTCGTGACACGGGTTTCTTCCCATTTCATGCGAATTGTGTGAAAATCGGTCTTTGAGAGCTTCAGATTTCTTTTACGAACAAGTTCATCCACCATCATTTTCATTCGCGCCTCTTCTTTTTGGGCATCAGATTTTCTTAAAAATCCGGTTCCCCAGATCGGCGCCTTGTTCTTGTCAATCTTATATGTTGATACAACGGGATAATAATAAGTGACGGTTTTTCCGTTTTTGATCAGTTCCCTTTTTTGAATGCTCATATGAAACCTCCATTCTGGTAGGTATAGAAAATGTTCCGGATTCCGGAACATTTTCTGCATATAAAGATGTTAGTGTTTTTTCTTATAGTCACTGAAAGAAATGATTACTGTATCTTTGGGTTTTTTGTTGTGGACTGTATATCCTCTTCTTCTTTCTTCAGAAGATCTACAATTTGTCCCATAATCCAACGCTTATCTTTTAATGATAATTCGCGATAATAGCTTATCAACTCTAATTCCTCTGGACATAAAGAAGAGGTGTTATGAGCGGATTCCTTTACGAATACTTTTTGAGGAGAAGCTGATTGCGTTGAGTTATTGTCCAGTAAGTAGTCAATAGAAACCTTGTAATATTCAGCAATTTTCTTAATCATTTCTAAGTCGGGTTGCCGTTTGTTCGTTTCCCACATTGCAACTGCGCCGCTGCTAACGCCTAAAAAAGATGCAAAATCTCTTTGGCTTTGTTTATGTTTTTTTCGCAAGTGTGAAAGTGTAGTTCCTAAGTCCATGATTATCTCCAATCAATGAATTGATAAAGTTAGAATGAATCCTCTTAATTTTATCACAGATGGTGAGCAAATATATAAATGCTCACAAAATGTTATTATAATAAAATAAAAATAACAAATAGTTAGCAGGAGGAAAGTATGGAAGAAAAAAAGACATTGGCGGCTTTAAGAGCAGAGAAAAAAATGACACAGCGAGAGTTGGCTAAAGAATTAAACATTAGTTCGGGAACGATAGGAATGTATGAATCAGGAAAAAGAACACCACCACTAAAAAAAGCAATAAAAATAGCAGATTATTTTAGTGTGTCCGTAGAGAGTATTAGTTTTTCTAATTTTGAAAAGTAATATTTTGTTCCGGAATCCGGAACAAATTTACGGAGTTGCTTTCCGAGAGTCATATTGAGCAGAGAGGAAGAAGAGGATGAAAAAAATAAAAGTATCAAAAACAATGATGTACCAGCTTGTAAAGAAACACAGTGTTTATAAGTTGCCGAGAATGGCAGATGTCGAGTTTTCATCCTATCAATCAACGTATTGGCTTCGGTTTTGGGATACGGAAGAGGGAAAATCGGTGAAAGCTACATATGACGCAGCGGAAGCATTTAAAGACCTTGTACGGATTGAATGCAAAGCAGATCAATACGATCAGGTGCTACATTTTTAAATACGGGTAAAGAGAGGCTGAATAATATTTTGTTCCGGATTCCGGAACAAATAGGGGAAAGGAGATGTCGTGATGTTTTTGGAAGAACGGGTAGAAAGCCTGGAAGAGACGATCCAGAAATTACAAAACGAGATCCGGTTTCTAAAAAAGCAGAGCGCGGATGAATATCTGACACCGAAAGAGTTTGCACATCGAATGAAATTCAGTGAGAATACGGTGTATTGTTGGATCCGCGAGGGAAAGATTGAAACGCTTCCAAACTTAGGAAGTGCCTATCGGATCCCTATGAGCCAGTTTTATAAAAAGAATAAGATTGCCGAGGAAGTGGAAGCGAATACGAAAAAGAAGAAAAATAGGTCAGAGCAATTAAAAGAGGAATTTCTTGCAAGTTTGCGTGAGGGATAAATGGAGAAGAACCAGTCTAAATTTAAAGGTGGAAAAATTGGAAATAAGTGAAAACCGGGTGAAAGAGATCCTGGGTGGCGTGGATCAGAGATTAAAAGAAATCCATGAGCGGATTTTAAGGTTATATGAGGAAGAAGCAGACAATGATTCGCTGATCCGCTCTATATCGATTCGGAAAATTGAATGGGACAAGCAGGCAAGCGGAAAAGGCGGAAAGAAACGGGATTTGAGTGATGTAATGCTGATGCATTATAAATTGATGGAAGAACGGGATATTGCATTAAAAGCGGAAATGTATAATCTGGCAAAAGAAGAGGAACAGATCAACCGGATCTGGGTCTGCTTCCGGAGCCTGCGTGGAGAGGAGTATTTTTATCTTCAGGAATTGTATGTGAATAAAAAGCCTTATAAAACAGTGGAAGCAGAAAGCGGTGTGAGCCATAAAACATTTGAAATGACCAGAAAAAGGGCGATGCGGAAATTGCTGAAGACATACCAAAGTGAACTGTCCAATATAGACATTATCAAAAAAAGTGCAGAAGATCCGGAGGCTGGCATACAGATCCGGAAACAAAATACAGAAGAAACTGGAAACTATGAACAATTAACGTTCAAGTTATAGAAAAAAAGAAGAGGAGGATATTGTATGAACAAGGTGATTTTAGTGGGGAGATTGACGCGGGATCCGGAGGTGCGATATTCGCAAGGAGAAAATACCATGGCGATTGCAAGGTATACGATCGCGGTGAATCGAAGATTTAAGCGCGAGGGGGATCCGGAAGCGGACTTTATCCGTTGTGTAGTGTTTGGGCGCGCAGCGGAATTTGCGGAAAAGTATTTTCGCCAAGGGCTCCGGATCGCGATCAGCGGCCGGATCCAGACCGGAAGCTATACGAACAAAGAGGGGGTAAAGGTTTATACGACAGAAGTTGTAGTGGAAGAACAGGAATTTGCAGAAAGCATGGCAGAACGTGAGCATACGCAGACACCGGCATCTGCACCGGAAAGTTCTGGGGATGGATTTATGAACATTCCGGAGGGGATTGATGAAGAGCTGCCATTCCATTAAATGGAATTAGGAAAATAAAGGGAAAACATATCAAAGGAAAAAGGAGAACACAAATGAAAACATATACAGTTGGAAACTTAAAGGGTGGCGTAGGGAAAACAACGTCAACAGTGAATCTCGGATATTCGTTTTCGCAATTGGGAAAACGAGTGCTTTTAGTGGATGCGGATCCACAGGCGAACCTTACCGCGATTTTCTTTCGGGCAAAGCAGACAAGGAATTCAATCCGTAAGGTCTTCCAGGATCCCAGGAAAGTCAAAAAGACCATTTACCGTACAAAATATCAGAATATCGATATGATACCGGGGGATACAGATCTGTTGGAAGAAGATGTTGAGAATGTTGGCAGTCTGAAACAGGCACTGGAAAGCGTTGCTGACCGGTATGATCTCTGCCTGATCGATACACGTCCGGCGATGGAGCGCATCACATTAGCTGCCCTTTATGCTTCCGATGTTCTGTTGACACCGGTATGTCTGGATAAATTTTGCCGGGATAACTTGCTGCTTGTGGAAGAGAAATACGGAGCGTTTTGCGAACAGGTTCGGGAAGTGGACTGGAAGATCTTTGCCAATAAGGTCGAAAATAAAAAAGCACAGCGGAATACCTATGAAGATATGTCTGTGAGACATTGCTGGCCGATCATGGAAACCTGTATCAGCAAAGGGGCAGTGGTAGAAAATGCGCTGGAATACTATAAACCGGTTCTGCTGCACCGATCCAAGAGCCGCGTGGCGGAAGATTATATGGAACTGGCGAAAGAATTGTTGGCAGGGGAGAAAGCAGAGGGGTAGAAAATGGCAAGGATCAGTAACATTTTTAAGGAAGACATCAAACCGGCAGACCTGCATCCGAAGAGGGTGACGCACTGGATCCATTATACAAAGTTAGTGGACAATGAAGCGCAGTACCGATTCGGAAGAAATGAGGCGGAACGGAAAGCAATGTCAGAAGAAGTACGGACAAGGCAAGTTGCCCTTGCGGATCTGATCGAGATTGACGGGGAAGTGCTGCAAGACCTGCTGGTGCGTAAGATCGGGACAGACCAGTACGAGATCATTGCCGGGCACCACCGGAGGGAGGCTTGCCGGATCCTGGTGGAAGAGCGGGGGAAGTCCCAGTTTGCCATGCTGCCCTGCATTATCCGGAATGTGTCGGACGTCAAAGCGAAATTTGAGTGCTTTTCGACCAATGGGTACGCTGCAAAAACAGATTATGAAATCATGGTGGAGCTGGAAGAGATGGAGCACTTGCTTAAAACTTATCCGGAAGAGTTCCCGGATCTTGGGGATGGAAGAACCGTAGAAAAGATGGCACGGACATTACAGCAGAAAAAAACGGTGATCACGGAATATCTTGCCATTGGGAAAAAGCTGAGCGAAAAAGCCATGCAGGGATTTCAAAGCGGAGAAATCAAGAAGAGTGCGGCATATCAGATGACAAGTCTTCCAAAAGAAGAGCAGGATGCTTTGGTGGAACAAGGTGCGACTTCCCTTGCGGATGTAAAACAGTACAAAAAGAAAAATAAAAAATCGGTCAAAGAGAAGAGGATCCCGGTCTTGCCGAGGTTTGAAAACCGTGAAGAAATCACACAGTTTCTGACCGGGTATCCAAATTGGGAAGTCTGGTGTAAAAACAAAGTAGCGGAAGAGGTGTTTTACCGTCTGGAACTCCCGGATCAGGCTGCTATTATCGTAAAAGCGTATCCGTATACGGATGTTCAGCAGGCAGAACAGGAACAGATCGGAACGATGGTGTATCTGAAGACACAGGGGATCCGGCATCTGAAAAATGCAGAATCGACGTGGGAAGAAGTAGAAACATATTTGGAAGAACTGCAGGGGAGGTCAGAAACGGTGTAAATGGTTTCGTCTTGCGGGAAAGCCCTATCAGGCATTCGCCGTGACCGCAAAGGTACAAGACGAATTACATATTCAGAGCGAAAGCTGTGGATATGTAGATATGTTTTCCAATGCGGGCAGCAAGTTCTCCTGCTGTCCGTGAAAGGAAGAGCATGGAAAATGTTCCGGATTCCGGAACAAAAGAAAGTGAGTGTAGAGTGATGATTCTGGTGAGAGGGTACAACAAAAAGAAGAAAAAAGAAGTGCTGTTGCAGATTAATGCACAAGGTTTGATCGTGGGGAAAGATTGGGAGCATATTGCAGTCGGAAGTGTGAAACTGTACACGGGACATCATGACTGTGAGGGAAATCTCCTTTATCAAGATGATTCTGTTTTCCATTGTGAGAGCAATGTTTATCTGCAGATCCGGTACGGTGAGTTTGAAATCTTTAATCCAGAGAGCCACCAATGGGAGAATACCGTGGGATTCTATTTGGAGAATGAGGACGAGGAAGCATTTCCGCTGGGAAATCCAGAAGAACGGTTACGGAAAGCCGTTTGAAAGCGGAGAGAAAAATGGCTTTGTGTTCCGGATTCCGGAACAATCTGAAAATAAGAGTGAGGTGAACACAGAAGAAAAAAATAAAAGAAACAAAGGAAGGGAAAAGGATGTCTGAATTTAATTACTTTTACGGATCGGATGCGGAACAGTTTAACTTTTTCCGGATCCCCAAAAAACTGATCCTGGATCCTAAATTCCGGGGATTATCCAATGATGCAAAAATTTTGTATAGCATCATGCTGGATCGGATGACATTATCCGCCAGAAATGGATGGGTGGATGACGAAAATCGGGTTTATATCATTTTCACGGTAAAAGATGTCACAGAAGAATTGGGATGCAGTGAGCGAAAAGCGATCATGCTTATGGGAGAATTGGATACGAAAAAAGGAATCGGCTTGATCGAGAAGAAACGACAGGGGCTTGGAAGACCGAACCTGCTCTATGTGAAAAATTTTAATGATGGTTTACAGGAGGTATCAGCAGACCAAGAGGCAGAAATGGAGGAGGCTTTTTTTCAAAATCAGAAATCAGAGGTGACAGGAGAAGTGCACCCAGTTCAGACATGCAAAAACGTGCAGGTCAAGACATGCAAAAACATGCAGGTCAAGACATGCAAAGATGTGCAGAACCAGACATGCAAAAATGTGCAGGTCAAGACATGCAAAAATGTGCAGGACAAGAACGATACTGATAAGAGTAAGACTAATAATATATATAATCTATCTATCAATCCAGAAAAAGAAGATCTAAGGGATGATCGATGGATGGATCGAGATCTGGTATTACATACATTCCGGAAAAAATTGCATTATCGGGAATTGTGTGCAGACTTTCCGGAGAAACAAAAGCAGCTGGATGAAATATTCTGCCTGCTTACCGACTGCTGTTGCTCCAAAAAGCGAGAGCAGCGGATCGGCGACCAGAAGATCCAGACTGCAAAATTGCGGATCCGGTTTCTGCAGGAATTATCAGAAGCGCATGTCCGGTATGTGCTGCAAATGCTGGAACAGCAGAAAAGTGAAATCCGGAATATCCGGGCATATCTTTTGACGTGCCTTTATAATGCACCGGCAACCATGAATTGGTATTACACATCACAGGTCTGGCATATTTGAATGACAAACGAAGAGAGTGATTGGGCAGATGGGGAAAAAATGGTATTTAAAACTGATGAGGTATTCATTTCCAGAGCGAAAAAAGAGAGCGTTAGAAACGTATACGATGGAAATGGAAACATTGGAAAAAATGAGCGCTCGGGAATTAAATTTTGAATATGTCCATGTAAAGGCAGCCTATGAGCAGCAAAAAAATAGAATGGGAATCTTTGGAATTACCCTTACTATGTCTGTGATAATGGGAGTCTGGAAAGAACTGTTTTCAGTGATTGCCGAGGGATTATACAATTGGGGAATGTATCAGAGTAGAGAAGTAGAACTCATATTATTTTTGGTGACTTTTGGAGTGCTAGTGATGACTGTATTGATTGGGATCCTTTTATACAAAAGTATGAAAAAGGCACGAAATTTATATAAACGGGTCTTGATGCTAGAGGAGGCACAGATGAGAAAGCGTTAAGCAGGGGAGAAGAAATGTTCCGGATTCCGGAACGTTTGAAAGAAACAGACAAAATCTGGATTTCTAAGAAACAGAGTGCTAAAATAAAAGCAGATCATAAAGAGGACGGAATAAACTAATTCATTGTGAAAGAGAGGATGAAATGATGAAAAAGAAAATGATTGCATTATTGGCAGCAATGGGAGTAATGATGGCACCGGTACTATCTACAGAAGCCGCGTGGAATGTGGATGGGACTGGCTGGTGGTATACGTATGAAGATGGTGGTTATGCTGTGAACCAGTGGGAACAGGTGCAGGGAACCTGGTATCATTTTGACGGCTCTGGATATATGCAGACAGGATGGCAGTGGATCGATGGAAGCTGGTATTATCTTGACGGATCCGGAGCAATGCTTACCGGATGGCAGTGGATCAATGGTGCGTGGTATTACATGAGTGGATCCGGTGCGATGCAGACCGGATGGCAAGTCATAGATGGATCCTGGTATTACTTACATGGCAACGGTGCAATGGCAGCGGATCAGTGGATTGGAAACTACTATGTGGATGGATCGGGGCGCATGGCAGCCAACACTTGGATCGGAAATTATTATGTAGGTGCAGATGGCTGCTGGATCCCGGGATACGGAAGTGCACAGTGGATTCAGGATAGTAACGGTTGGTGGTATCGGCATGGAGACGGCGGCTACACAAGGAATGGCTGGGAAATGATCAGTGGCTCCTGGTATTACTTTAATGGTGCAGGATATATGATGACCGGCTGGCAGAATTTAGGCGGCTCTTGGTATTATTTCTATGAAAGTGGAGCAATGGCGTCCGATACCCGGATCAACGGGGATTATGTAGATGAAAATGGCGTATGGATCCCGGAACCGACGATCCATGTGCATGATTGGGAGGCGGTATATCGAACAGTACACCATGACGCTTGGGATGAGATGGTCGAAAAAGAAGTGTACGATCCGTGGGAATGCTGCAATACTTGTGGAGCAGATATTACAGACGATCCATCAGCGCACATTATACAGCATATGTTAGCCGGTGAAGGTGGAAGATGGCACACGGAATACTACAAGACGGTGAAAACAACCATACACCATGATGCGTGGGATGAGCAAGTGTTGGATGGATATGTATGTACAAGCTGTGGAGCAGAAAAGGAAAAGTAATCGGGGAATGATGATGAAAAAGAAAATGATTGCATTATTGGCAGCAATGGGAGTGATGATGGCACCGGTACTATCTACGGAAGCCGCGTGGAATGTGGATGGGACTGGCTGGTGGTATACGCATGAAGACGGTGGTTATGCTGTGAACCAGTGGGAACAGGTGCAGGGAACCTGGCATCATTTTGACGGCTCTGGATATATGCAGACGGGATGGCAGTGGATCGATGGAAGCTGGTATTATCTTGATGGATCCGGAGCGATGCTTACCGGATGGCAGTGGATCAATGGTGCGTGGTATTACATGAGTGGATCCGGTGCGATGCAGACCGGATGGCAAGTCATAGATGGATCCTGGTATTACTTACATGGCAACGGTGCAATGGCAGCGGATCAGTGGATTGGAAACTACTATGTGGATGGATCGGGGCGCATGGCAGCCAACACTTGGATCGGAAATTATTATGTAGGTGCAGATGGCTGCTGGATCCCGGGATACGGAAGTGCACAGTGGATTCAGGATAGTAACGGTTGGTGGTATCGGCATGGAGACGGCGGCTACACAAGGAATGGCTGGGAAATGATCAGTGGCTCCTGGTATTACTTTAATGGTGCAGGATATATGATGACCGGCTGGCAGAATTTAGGCGGCTCTTGGTATTATTTCTATGAAAGTGGAGCAATGGCGTCCGATACCCGGATCAACGGGGATTATGTAGATGAAAATGGCGTATGGATCTCGGAACCGACGATCCATGTGCATGACTGGGAGGCGGTATATCGAACAGTATACCATGATGCTTGGGATGAGGTGGTCGAAAAAGAAGTGTACGATCCGTGGGAATGCTGCAATGTATGCGGAGCAGATATTACAGCAAACTATTATGAACACGAGAAACAACACGCTTTAGCTGGTGAGGGCGGAGGAAGACACACGGAATACTATAAGACTGTGAAAACAACCATACACCATGATGCGTGGGATGAGCAAGTGCTGGATGGATATGTATGCACAAACTGTGGAGCAGAAAAGGAAAAGTAAGGGAATCTAGATTTCCGATTACTGGAAAAATCCTTATGTAAAAGGTCTTTATGTAAAAAAAGAATTTTTTTGTTCTGCACGTTCGTGGTTGCACTTATCAGTCTGCTTTTTCAGATTTTTAAGGATAGAAAATAGCCGCCAACTATTCCCAGTAGCCGACGGCTGTTACTGTGTAACATGCTAATGTTATTGTGATGGTAAGACGCTTGCGGTTTCCCTATATCCATAATATAGCGCAGGATCATAGATTCGTCAAATACTCATATAAAATTTTCGAGATTTCAGAATTGAGAAAACGACTAAAGAAACGTACCCCGGGGGATATCGAAAACGCTGCAAGCATTTTCAAGAAATTTGACTATATAGAAAACATATGTTATATTAAACAAAAGAACAACCGCCCACAAGGTGGCTGACCAGAATATGAAATTAGAAATTCCACCTGTCCCGGTCAAGTTCAGGGTGGCTTTTCTATGCTTAAAGCACTATTGACAGAACGTAAAAACGAATGTCAGCAATGCTAAAATGAATATTCCAAAGGCAATGAAAGCACTAAAAATTTCAAAAGAAGAACAGGAAAAGCATCGGATACTATTAAAGAAATAGTAAGTTGGTATAAAAGGGAGTCGGAGAAATCCGGCTCTTTTCCGTTGGAGAGCGTGTGATTGGGAAACATTCGCAGGAAATTGCAACGAAAGAGGGAACCCAAAGGAACCTAAAAGAAGGAACCTAAAAGAACCTAAAAGAACCTAGATTTCCGATTTTCGATGTGGTAAGATAAAATGAGACAGGTGTAAAAGTAGAACGTGAAAACCAAAAGAAAGGATGATGAATAGATTATTTTACCGGATTGCGAATAGATAAGAAAGGAAACGACATGGGAAATACGAAAGACGATGTGATATTCAAAGAGTTTTGGCGCAGCAATGAACGGTTTGCAGACTTGTTTAATGTGGTGGTATTTGGAGGCAAAGAAGTGATCAAGCCGGATGCACTGCAGGAAATGGATACGGATGTTTCCAGTGTCATTCAGATGAAAGACTACAAGGAAACATTGACCAGAACAAGAGATATGATCAAAAAAGCGGCGTATGGAGTGGAATTTGTTGTGATGGGGATTGAATCACAGCAGCATATCCATTATGCAATGCCATTACGGCATATGGTATATGATGCAATGAGTTATTTAAAAGAGTACCAGGAGATTACCCGCCGCTATAAAAAAGAGAAAGAAAAAACGACAGAAGATGAATTTTTATCGAAAATGAGAAAAGAGGATCGGCTGCATCCGGTGATCACGCTGACCTTATATTATGGAGAAAAACAGTGGGATGGGCCGTATTGCCTGAAAGACATGATCGTAGAAATGCCGGAAGAGATCACTGCGATTTTCTCTGATTATAAAATGAATCTTTTGGAAGTGCGGGATTCCGCAAAGTATGTGTTTAACAACATAGATGTACAGAGTGTTTTTGAAATTACAAGGGAAGCATTTGCAGGACATTTTGACCGGATACGGGAAAAATACGGAGAAAAAGAACTGGATTCAGAACTTTTAACGGTGATCGGTCAGATGACAGGCTCCAAGGAGCTGGTCAACATGGGCAGAAATATGGAGGTGAATAACATGTGTACTGCATTGGAAAAATTGAAAGAAGACGGTAAGATGGAGGGACTTCAGGAGGGACTTCAGAAAGGACGTCAGAAAGGACTTCAGGAGGGACTTCAGGAGGGGCTTCAGGAGGGAAAAAGAGAAGGCATGCAAGAAAAAGAAAAAGCGGTGATCCTTGTTATGCTGAAAAATAACTATCCGATTTCTGAAATATGTAAAATTTCAGGGACAACGGAAGAGACGGTTTTGGAGATTAAACAGAGTATGAAGTAAATCAGCGTGGAAAAGGGAGTTGGAGAAGTCTCTTTTTTCTTAGAGAGAGTATGCTTTTGGAAAACATTCGCAGGAAATAAGAAATTTCTTAAAATAGCGTCAGTATACAAGGAAGAGCCATTTTTCCACTTGTATACTGGCGCTGCATTTGTTTATAAAATGTGTTTGGAAAAGTAGGGGCACACCGGGCGGAGGACGTCTGATGAAAATATGAAAATTGTTGTGCGCAGGATTGACTTTGTATGAGGCTGTAATGCAAAATAAAGAGAAAAGAACTCAGAACAGGGAGGAAATCAGGTGATTTATACAGTAACGTTTAATCCGTCGCTGGATTATATTGTTTCCGTGGAAGATTTTAAATTGGGGCATACAAACCGGACAAGTTCGGAGCTGCTTCTTCCGGGCGGGAAAGGGCTGAATGTTTCGATGGTGCTTGGCAACCTTGGAATCCCGAATACCGCATTTGGATTTGCAGCCGGATTTGTCGGAGAAGAGATCGTCCGGCGTATAGAGGAAATGGGAGTGAAAGCTGAATTTATTTGGATTGAGGATGGTGTTTCACGGATCAATCTGAAATTGAAGTCGATTGACGGAACTGAGATCAACGGATGCGGACCGGTGATCCATGAGGGTGATGTTCAAAAAATGATAGCGAAGCTGGATCTTTTACAGACGGGCGATGTATTGGTCCTTGCCGGAAGTATTCCGGGTTCGGTACCTGATGATATTTATCGGCGGATCATGTCTGAAATGAGCGGACGTGAAATCGAAGTTGTTGTGGATGCCACAAAGGAACTGCTTGTAAATGTCCTGGAATATCATCCGTTTTTGATTAAACCGAATCATCACGAGCTGGGGGAAATTTTCGACGTGGAGTTAAAGACAAGGGAAGATGTGATCCCTTATGCCAGACGGATGCAGCAGATGGGGGCAAGGAATGTCCTTGTCTCCATGGCGGCAGACGGTGCGGTTCTGGTGGCGGAGGACAAATCGGTGTACGAGACAGACGCGCCAAAGGGGATCCTGGTAAATGGCGTCGGAGCAGGCGATTCGATGGTTGCGGGATTTCTTGCAGGATGGATGGAGAAAAAAGAATATCGTCATGCATTTGCCATGGGCGTTTCGGCAGGAAGCGCCAGTGCGTTTTCGGAACGACTTGCAGAGAAAAAAGAGATCATGGATTTGTATCGGAGAGAATTTACCCGATCATGAACGTTTTTCGGAGAAAAAATCTGCCGACCGTGTACAAAGGAGCATAAGTATCCTTGCACATGACCGGCAGGTTTATTTTTTGTATAGGTGACGAGCCAAAGTCCGGGCTTGCCCGAGACCCTGGCGACTGCTTACAATCCCGGAATGTGCCTTTTAGCACTTCCGGTGATTGACAGACCTGAGACAGTTTCTTTGAAGCGCGCCGGTAGGGCATGCTTTCACACAGTCGCCGCAGCGGATGCATTCCGGATTGTTGGGCGTTTCCCAGACACGGATATCCATGCCGCATGCTTTTTGGCATTTTCCGCATTTGATGCAGGAATCTTTCCGCACCTGATAGCGATAGAGTGCGATCGGGTTGAAAAGGCTGTACACTGCGCCCAACGGACAGATGTATTTGCAGAATGGGCGATATATAAGTACCGATAAGATAAGAAGAAACACCAGGATTGCAAATTTCCACTGGAAGAGAAAACCGGCAGCCTGACGTAAAGGCTCGTTGGTCAATAAAAGCGGGATTCCGGCGCCGAGTGTTCCGCTTGGACAGATATATTTGCAGAACCACGGGGAACCTTGACCGATGATATCCACGGCAATGAGCGGAAGAATGACCACAAAGCCGACGAGGATCAGGTATTTCGCCCAGACCAGTATCCGATGACCGGGAAGATTCTTTCGTTTGGAAATCCATTTTTTAAAGGGAGCCGGGATCGGGATCCGGTAGAGCAGATCCTGTACCAAACCGAACGGACAGAGCCATCCGCAGATGAAGCGACCGAAAACCGAGCCGAACAGCATCAGAAATCCGACGACATAAAAGGAAAACCGATAGTTCCGGCTGGCGAGGACTGCCTGCAGGGAGCCGATCGGACAGGAGCCGAGGGCGCCGGGGCAGGAGTAGCAGTTCAGTCCGGGGACGCAAAGTGCCTTCGTGGGTCCGGTATAGATCCGTCCGGTGGCGAAGCCGTACAAATATCCGTTTGTGACTGCCAGGAAGAGCAGCTGAACGATCAGCCGCGGACGTTTGATGATTTTTTGAAAAAAGTTTGTTTTCATAGGTATATATTACTTTCTGTATTCTGTTTTTCCAGGGGGATGCGTGTCAGTGAACAAAGGGAAAAACGTGTATCCCCTTGTCCACTGACGCTAACCAATGCCGATACATTCCAGGCAGATGTTGATGGATTTGATCAGCACGGTGGCGGTTTCGTCTCTCAAAATACCTGCTCCGATAAAAAGTACGGAGAGGAGCAGAAGAAAGACAGCCGGTTTGTTCGTCCTATTTGTTTTCATTGCTATTCTCCTGCTTTGTTATTCTCCTGTACAGTCCGGAGCATTTCTTCGATGATCTTCGCCCATGCATCCTGATCTTTTGCACCGAGATACGGGTCGCCGATCTGTTTTCCGTTGGAATCTACAAAAAATGTAGTCGGAACGGACTGCACATTTTTAAGAAATCCGGTACGAAGATCGGAAGATGGGATAATGTGCATATACTCTGTTCCGGTCGCATCGATGATATCCTGAACTGTTTCGTCGCCGGATCTGGCAACGTCGCTGACGATGCCGACGACCTGAAATCCCTCGTCTTTGTATTCTTCGGAAAGAGACTGAAGCGCAGGCATTTCATCGAGACAGTAAGTACAGAACGTGGTCCACACATTGATCATTGTAACGTCTGCCTGTGCGAAGAGTGTCTGATCCACAGTCTCGCCGCTTTGTGTTACGGCTGTAAAATCGCCGAGAAGCGAAGAAGATGCTGTGTCGGAAGAAGTTTCGGCGGAAGCAGTCGTATTCTTGGTCGAGGAGTCGTTTTCTTCCGGAGCGTTGGAGCATCCGGTTATGGAAAGAGAAAGAAAAAGAACGCATGCAGTGAGCGCGGAGAGGATCCGTCTGCGTGTATGTCTGTGTATATGAGATTTGGTTTGCTTCATAAAAATAGGTTCTCCTTTTCATCTGTTTTTCCTGCTTTTGAGGATTTAGAGTAATCATACAGGGGCGTGTGCAGGATGTCAAGTAGGATTCGGGAAGCGGGGGGACTGCGGAAAAAGGTATGCGGAACCATTTGCCCTTTCACGAGAGGGTTATGGTTGTTATTTGGGATGGAATATGCTATATTTTCAGAGGAAACAAGCAAGTTAAAGGAGTAAGAGGAAATGAGTATTCTAAATGTAGAACATCTCTCCCATGGATTCGGAGACCGCGCGATCTTTCAGGACGTTTCGTTTCGGCTGCTTCGCGGCGAACATATCGGTCTTGTCGGAGCGAATGGAGAGGGAAAGTCCACATTTTTTAATATTGTAACGGGGAAATTAAGACCCGATGAGGGCAGGATCGAGTGGGCGAAAGATGTGCGCATCGGCTATCTGGATCAGCATACGGTTCTGGAAAAAGGGATGACGATCCGAGATGTGCTGAAATCGGCGTTTTCTTATCTGTTTGATCTGGAAGCAAAGATGAATGAGATCTGCGACCGACTGGGAAATGTGGATGAAGACGAGATGAACCGGCTGATGGAGGAATTCGGAACGATCCAGGATACGCTGACACTTCATGATTTTTATGTGATCGATGCGAAAGTGGAGGAAGTGGCGCGGGCGCTTGGGCTTCTGGATCTGGGGCTGGAACGTGATGTGACGGATCTGAGCGGTGGACAGAGAACGAGGATCCTTCTTGGGAAATTATTGCTGGAAAAACCGGACATCCTGCTCTTGGATGAGCCGACGAACTATTTGGACGAGGAGCACATTAACTGGCTGAAGCGCTATCTGACCGAATATGAAAACGCGTTTATTCTGATCTCACATGACATTCCGTTTCTTGATGAGGTCGTGAACATCATTTACCATATGGAAAATCAATGTCTCGACCGGTATGTTGGAAATTATGAGGATTTCCGGCGTGTTTATGAGGTGAAAAAGGCGCAGCTTGAGGCGGCTTATAAGAAACAGCAGCAGGAGATCAGTCAGCTGAAAGATTTTGTGGCACGGAACAAAGCGCGTGTGGCGACGCGAAACATGGCGATGTCGCGGCAGAAAAAGCTGGATAAAATGGATCTGATCGAACTGGCAGCGGAGCGCCCAAAGCCGGAATTCCATTTCCGGATCGGACGGACGCCGGGGAAATATATATTCGAGACAAAAGATTTTGTGATCGGATATGAGGAGCCGCTTTCCAAACCGCTGAATCTGACATTGGAGCGCGGACAGAAGATCGCCCTGACCGGAGCGAACGGAATCGGAAAAACGACGTTGATCCGCAGCATCCTCGGAATAGTGAAGCCGTTGAAAGGAAGCTGCGAACTGGGAGAAAATCTGCAGATCGGATATTTTGAACAGGAAACGGCAGGAGAAAACCGCTCTACCTGTATCGAGGAGATCTGGAATGAATTTCCGTCCTTTACACAGTATGAGGTGCGTTCCGCACTGGCAAAATGTGGACTTACGACGAAGCATATCGAGAGTCAGGTCCGTGTACTCAGCGGAGGAGAACAGGCAAAGGTAAGGTTGTGCAAACTGATCAACCGGGAGACGAACGTACTGATGCTGGACGAGCCGACTAATCATCTGGATGTGGATGCAAAGGAAGAATTGAAACGGGCTTTGAACGAGTATCGCGGAACATTGCTCTTGATCTGTCATGAACCGGAATTTTATCAGGATATCGTACAGGATGTCTGGGATTGTTCGAAATGGACGACCAGAATTGTGTAAATAGAGAAAGAAAAGAGAAAAAGGAGAACAAAGATGTCACAGGAAACAAATAACAAAGAAGTGGTAGCAGTAGTAGCAGGGGAAGAGATCACGCAGGAGGAGTTCAACCTTTTTTTACAGGCGGTGCCGAGAGAGCAGCAGGCATATCTGGCAAATCCGCAGTTCCGTCAGCAGTGTCTGAATCAGTTCATCGCGCTGCGGCTGTATGCGAAGTTAGGAGAAGAGTTAAAATTAGAAGAGACAGAAGAATTTCAGACGATGATCGCCAATGCAAAGCGGGATATCCTGGCTCAGATCGCAATGCGCGAGACGTTAAAAGCCGCTTCGGTAAGCGAGGAGGAAGCCGCTGCATATTATGAGGAAAATAAGGAGCAGTATAAAAAAGGAGAGACAGTCCGCGCGAAGCATATCCTGACGGAAACAGAAGAAAAATGTGCAGAGATTCTTGCGGCGATCGAGAAAAATGAGAAATCATTCGAGGATGCAGCGAAAGAATTTTCCACTTGCCCATCCGGTGCTAAGGGCGGAGATCTTGGCGCATTTGGAAGAGGACAGATGGTAAAAGAATTTGAAGACGCTGCATTTTCAGCGGAAATCGGAGCGGTTGTGGGACCTGTAAAAACGCAGTTCGGTTATCATCTGATCAAGGTGGAAGAGAAGAACGAAGCGCAGATCGCATCATTTGACGAGGCGGCAGCCAGCATCCGCAGAATCCTTTTGCAGAAAAAGCAGAAAGAAGTTTATGATGCTAAAGTAGCAGAACTGCGCGGAAAATATATGGAAGAGAAATAATATATGAAAAAAGAAAAAGAACAGAGAAAAAAGGGGATCGATCCGGAGAAGAAGTATTCTTTTTTCAGTCATAGGGAATGTGAATACTTTCCGTGCCATAAAACAGAAGATCCGGAGAATTTTAACTGTCTGTTCTGTTATTGTCCGCTGTATGCGCTCGGAGAGCGCTGCGGCGGCAATTTCCGTTATACGGAGAACGGGATCAAAGACTGTACCGGATGTATGCTGCCGCACAAGCGGGAAAATTACCCGTATATCATAGGAAAATACGGGGAGATCATGGAACTGGCGAAGAAACAGGAGCGGAAAAAGGATTGAAATATCTGTTGGAGCGTGGAAGCGGAGGATCAAGAGAAAGCTGCGGCTTTTACCGCTTCGATATCTCCGGTAAATACGATTCCGTTCATTCCGGCTTTTTTCGCCGCTTCGATATTTTCCGGTTTATCGTCCAGAAAGAAACAATCTTGTGGATCGAGATCCCATTTATCAAAGAGAAGCCGGTAAATTTCCGGCTGCGGTTTTGCGAGCAGGACCGGTGCGGAGAAAAGGATTCCGTCAAATTCCTTTAAGATCTCATAGACTTCCGATGCGTGATCCGCAAAATAGACAGGCGCGTTGGAGAGCAGATAAATGGAATGCCCGGACGCCTTGAGTTCACGGATAAAATCCCATGTCTGAGTCAGCGGCGTAAGATACCGGTGCCAGTCTTTGAAAAAGGCACGTACATTTTTATGGAGATGCTCGGGAGTTTGTAAAAGCGCCTGATCGATATAGTCTTGATAGCGGATTGTTCCCTCATCTAATGCCTGCCAGTTCTCAAAAATGATTTTTTTCAGGAGCGCCCGATCTTTTTTGTCTTCGCAAAAATGTGTGAGCAATTCCTCGCCGTCAAAGGAAGCGAGTACATTTCCGAAATCAAATACAAAATTTTTATAATTCATTGTGAAAAACCTCCGTTTTAATTTTGATCCATGTGAAAAAACAGCCAGTCCGACTGTTTTGAGTTTAGCAGTTACAGAAGAGAAAGTCAAAAAAATATGAAAAATATGAAATTTTTATGTGGATGTTACCGGAAGTGTTTTTTGTGATAAAATAAAACAAAGATGTGCGAAAATTCCAAGACGGGAGGAACGGATATGAGATTAAAAGTACACACAAAAGCAACACTTTCCGATGCGATGACGACATTGGAAAAAGCGAACAGGGAAGTGGCGTATCAGGCGGCATTAGAGGGGATCGTCCTGCTGGAAAACGACGGCTGTCTTCCGGTCAAGCCGGGAAAGATCGCTTTGTTTGGAGCAGGCGCAGGTATGACGATCAAAGGCGGAACCGGATCGGGCGAAGTGAACGAGCGGCATGCGGTGTCCATTCGGGAGGGGCTGGAGATGAGCGGGTTCACGGTCACGACAGGAGAATGGATCGACGAATACGCCCGGTTATATGAGGCTGGAGAAAAAGCATACGCAGAGGCATTTCGCAAGAAACTGATGACATTAAACATGACGAATGTGATCAACCTGATGAGCGAGCCGTATCAGTATCCGTTTGGTCAGCCGGTGACAAAGGCAGATCTGGAAGACTCGGGAACGGACACCTGTATTTATGTGATCGCAAGGCAGGCGGGAGAGGGCGCTGACCGCAAGCTGAAAAATAAGGAATATACACTTTCCGAAGTGGAACGGCAGAATATCAGCCTTTGCGCTGCATATTATGAGAAAATGATCGTGGCAGTCAACGTAGGCGCATCATTTGACATGAATTTCCTGGACGAAATTTCGGGGATCAACGCGGTAGTCTTTTTTGCACAGCAGGGAACGATGGGAGGAAAAGCATTTGCGGATCTTGTGAGCGGTGAGGCGACGCCATCGGGAAAACTGGCAGATACATGGGCGCAGCATTACGAAGACATTCCGTTTGCAAAGGAATATAGCTATTTAAACGGCAATCTGAATGAAGAACATTATAAAGAGGGGATTTATGTAGGATACCGGTATTTTGATTCGTTTCATGTGACGCCGAAATATCCGATCGGTTACGGCTTATCTTATACGACGTTTTCATGGGATATGGAAGAAATCGTTGTGGATCAAACAAAGATCACGGTTTCTGTCCGCGTAAAAAATACAGGGGAACAGTACGCGGGAAAAGAAGTGCTTCAACTTTATGTAAGCTGTCCGGAGGGACGGATTGAGAAAGAATATCAAAAGCTGGCGGCATTTGCAAAAACAGACCGCCTGAAGCCGGGAGAGAGTCAGATTGTGACGCTGCAGTTTGATTTTGCGGATCTGGCAAGTTACAGTACCGCGGATGCGGGAATGATACTGGAAGCGGGAGAATATCGGTTCCGTCTCGGAAACAGCAGCCGAAACACGGAAGTTTGCGCAGTCGTGGAATTGGACGAAGAGGTAGTGACAAAACACTTGGTTCATATTTGCGAGCGGTTCAGTCCGGTGGAGGAACTGCATCAGCCGAAATGGAAGACAGCGGAACATACAGGCAGGGAAAACACAGACGGAGAACATACAGGCAGAGAAAATTCGGACAAAGAGACAAACGTTCCGGAGAATGTTGCCCATCGGGCGATCTGTGCCTCCGATTTTGAAACGATCGAATATCATTACAAAAATCCGGATGTGTATTCCTCGGAAAAGCTGGATCCGATCCTGAACAAACTTTCCACAGAGGAACTGGCGGCCTTGACGGCAGGCGCAGGAATACGAGGACAGAAAAAGTTTTTTGAAGCGCCGGGTTCCGCGGGATTTACGACAGGAAAACTTCTTGGGAAAGGTATTCCGAACGTCGCGCTTGCGGACGGACCGGCAGGGCTGCGGCTGCAAAAAAGGTCTGCGCTTATGAGAAGCGGCAAACTGAAAGCGGTGGATCCGTTTATTTCGTTGATGAACTATATGCCGGATTTTGTGAAAAAGCTGATGCTTGCGGATCCGGATAAAAATATCCTGCTTTATCAGTTTACGACGGCGTTTCCGGTGGGACTGGCACTGGCTCAGAGTTGGAACACCGAATTGGTTGAGAAAGTCGGAAATGCAGTCGGAGAAGAAATGAAAGCATATGGAGTGACGTATTGGCTGGCGCCGGCGCTGAATATTCATCGGAATCCATTGTGCGGACGCAACTTTGAATATTATTCGGAAGATCCGCTGATCTCCGGAAAAATGGCGGCGGCAATGACGCGCGGCGTGCAGAAAAACAGGGGCTGCTTTGTGACGATCAAGCATTTTTGCTGTAATAATCAGGAAGATAACAGAAATCGGACGAATGCAAATGTAAGTGAGCGGGCGCTTCGGGAGATTTATCTGCGTGGGTTTGAAATTGTTGTGAAAGAAGCGTATCCGGGGGCGGTGATGTCCAGTTATAATAAAGTAAACGGCGAATATGTCAATAACAGTTACGATCTTTTGACAAAAGTATTGCGGAATGAATGGGGATTTGACGGTTTGGTGATGACCGACTGGTTTGCAACCGGAAAAGGACTCGGGGATCATGCAAAGGCGATCGCGGCAGGAAACGATCTGCTGATGCCGGGAGGAGACGGCGCAGTCAAAGCAGTAACGAAAGCCGTGCAGGATGGTGTGATCACAGTGACCGATGTGCGAAGATGTGCGGCAAATGTTCTGCATGGAATCATGTCCAGCAGGATTTATTATGCATTCTGCAAAAAGAACGGAACGCTGCTTCGTTAGGCGAAAGCGGAAAGTATCTTGAGAAAACAGAGAGTAAAAATCCGCAGTGAGTATTTGATGAAAAAATAAATTTTATAAATAATTAATAAAATAGATTAAAAATCATATGTATTTCTGACCAATCCTCTGTCGCTGGAAGAATAGACAGATGTTAGGATAGGACTATCAAATCAAAGGACGACTAGAGGAGGAAGTCATGGAAAATCAAGTAGCAACACAAGAGAAAACCAACAAACTGACAGGCTTTTGCTACAGTTTCGGTGAGGTCGGATCCCAGCTTTCCTGGTATATGATCAACACCTATCTGACCGTATTTTATACGGATATTGTAGGCTTAAGCGCAAGCGCGATTTCGCTGATCATGCTGATCGCGCGTGTATGGGATGCCATCAACGATCCGATGATGGGAGTGATCGCGGACCGTACAAGAACCCGCTGGGGAAAATTCAGACCGTATCTGATGTTTGCATCCCCGTTCCTTGCAATTTTTAACGTGCTGACATTTACCGTGTTCCCGGTTCAGGGACTGGCGAAAGTGATCCTTTGCCTTGTATGTTACATCGGAGCCGGTATGGCTTATACCGCGATCTGTGTTACATACGGCGGACTGGTAAACCTGATCGCGCGTGATTCTCAGGTTCGTATGAATTACACTGCATACAGAGCGACCGGAGCATCCGTGATCAAGATGATCCTTTCTGCATGTGCAATGCCGCTGATCCTGTTCTTCAGCAAGAGCGACGCTGCAAACGCTAAGGGATATTTCTGGGCGACGATCGTATTTTCAGTGCTGATGCTGCCATGTTTCTGGCTTTGTGCTGCAAGATGTAAAGAAACGGTTGTGATTGAAGCACCACAGCAGACAGTAAAGAAGAGATCCGTACTGGAATCCCTGAAACTGATGTGCAAGAACAGAATGCTTCTGATCACCGTATTGAACGTATTTCTCGGAGCACTTGCGATCATGTGCCGTATGTCCATGCTGACATATTATATCATCTATGTTGTTGGCTCGTTTACAATGATCGCTCCGATTTTTACGATTATGACGATTACAGAGTTACTCGGATGTCTGGCTCTTTCTTGGGGAACAAAGACGTTCGGAAAAAGAAACTGGCTGTTGATCCTCAATGCGATTATGCTCGTTGGATTTATCACAATGTTCCTTGTTCCGGCCAACAACAATGTATTCCTGCTGACGATCAGTGCCGTGATCGGTTTCGGTAACTCTGCGGCAAACGTAAGTACAGGTATGCTTTCCGACTGTATCGAATATGGTGACTGGAAATACGGAATCCGTGAAGAGGGTCTTACCTATTCCTACATGAGCTTTGGTGTAAAACTCGCAACAGCAGTCGGCGGTTCTGCGACAGTTCTTCTTCTGGCAGCAACCGGATATGTTCCGAATGCAGAGCAGACAGAAGCGGTAAAGACAGGTATCAATGCAATTGTAAACCTGTTCCCGGCAGTATGTATCATCATTTCCATGATTCCTCTGTTCTGGTACAAACTGGATAAGAAGATGATGGATAAGATCCGTGTGGAATTGGATGAAAGAAATGCGAAAAATGCATAAACAGTATAGCTGATAAAAAGATGTTCCTTTCCGGAAAGAGAAGAATCTCGTGAACGGAAAGGGGCATCTTTTTTGTTGCCAAATCGGAAAAATCAGATTATCATAGGGGATAGATGTAAGAAGCGGGGAGACCAAAGATGAAATATGAGAATATCGTCAAATGTCAGTTTTCAACAAAAACAGAACGGGAAATGCATTTTCATCAGGATATAGAGATCCTGTATGTGCTGGATGGAAGTCTGGAAGTGGAGTATGAAGACGGAACGCATTTTTTAAATACGGATCAGTTCATACTGGTGAATTCCAATGTCCGGCATGCCTACCATACAGAGGGGGAACTGCTGCTCGGAAGCCTGTTCATTGACTATACGATGCTGACCGAAATTTTCGGCGGGGAGCATCTGTTTTTCTGGTGCAATTCGGCAGAGGAACATTCGGAAAGTTATGATAAGATGCGTTATTATATCCGTCAGATTTTTAACTATTATCAGACGACGGAGGGACAGGGAATCGCGCTGAAGAACAGTATTTATTATCAGCTGATCTATTTGATCACGACGGATTTTATTGTGAAAAAGGGAATGAAGCAGTATGATTCCCTGCGCGGGATCCAGGATGAGCGGATGAATGAGATCATGAGTTATATCATGTCGAATTACCGGGAACCGATCACATTAAAGGGGCTGGCGGACCGACTGTATCTGTCGCATACTTATTTGTCCAAATATATCAAACAGAATTTCGGGATGAGTTTTTTGAAATTGTTAAATAATATCCGTCTGGAGCATGCGGTCAGTGATCTTCTGTACACAGATAAGACGGTGATCAAGATCGCGATGGAAAACGGATTTCCGAATCAGGCGGGATTCAACAATGCGTTCCGGGAAATTTATCACTGCACGCCGGCGGAGTACCGGATGGAAATGCTCGAAAAACGGGAGAAAAGCGAACAGCCGGAAAACAGCGAGCAGATCATGGAACGTGTGGAACAATATCTGACATACAATCTGATCAGTTCACCGGAATCGGGAGATTCGACAGTACGCGAACTGGAGATCGACGTGACGAAAAAGGAGCTGACAGAGAGAAACTGGTGCAAACTCATCAATGTGGGGACGGCGTCGGAACTGCTGCGGTTTGATGTGCGCGAACATATCAAATATCTTGTGGAGATGCTTCATTTTGAATATGTACGTTTTTGGAATCTACTTTCCGATGATGTGATGATCGAGATCAAGGAGCGGAATACCCGGTATAATTTCAAGATCATCGATCAGATCTTCGATTTTCTGATGGAGATCGGCGTAAAACCGCATGTGGAACTCGGGTTTAAAGGAAGAGAATATGTTGTCGGTCGTGTGGAGCGCAAGATGCTGTCTCTGGATATCCGGAGTCAGATCTCGCTGATCGGAAAGAACCGGGGATTTTTGGAAGAACTGATCAAACATCTTGTGCGGCGGTATGGGATCAGCGAAGTGGAAAGCTGGCATTTTGAATTGGAGCAGAATGCGGTGATCCAGGAGAAAGTTGAGATCGAGAGTTATTTTGAGGCGTTTGATGCGGTGGCGGATATTTTCCGGACATATGCGCCCGGCGTGAAGCTCGGCGGCGCCGGATTCAGCATGAATTATATTGCGGAAGAATTGCCGTCGATCCTCAGAAAGTGGAAAAAACGCAGGCAGCAGCCGGATTTTATTTCGATTTATTCCTATCCGTATCTTCTGAAAGAACATTTGCTCGACGCGGGAAGAAATCCGTATTCACCGGATGAAAGTTATCTTTATCATCAGGTACAGCGGATCAAAGAAATCCTTGTGGAAGAGGACTTCCCGACAAAAGAACTTTACGTCACAGAGTGGAGTTCGACATTGTCCAACCGGAACTGCCTGAATGACGGCTGTTATAAGAGCGCCTACATCGTGAAAAACCTGATCCAGAATTACGGGCAGGCGGATATGATCGGATATTGGAGCGCGACAGATATCTTTGCGGAACGGATCGATTCGGAAGCGTTATTGTTTGGCGGATGCGGGCTGATCACACGGGATGGGATCCGGAAACCGGCATATTTTGCATTTGAACATCTGAACAATCTGGAAAAATACTATTATGGGAAAGGGCAGTATTCTCTTGTGTCGGGAAACGGAAAAGATCTGTTCTATATTTGCTGCCATAACTATAAGCATTTTAACTTCCGTTATTATTCGTTGAACGAGGATGAGATCGAGGAAGAGCAGCAGCCTCGTCTGTATGCGGATAACGAGAGCATTCAGCTTAGTTTTCGTTTGAAAAACGTAAACGACGGTATTTATCAGATCAAAGTATTTTCTGTCAGTCAGGAAAACGGAAATGTGCAGAATGAATGGAAAAAACTGGACTATTTCAATGATCTGTCGGTAAAAGAGATCGAATATCTGAAAATGACCTGTCAGCCGAAACTGACGATCCGAAAAGCGGAGGCAGTGGATCATGTGCTTGTTGTGGAGACAAAGCTGACGGCGCAGGAAATCCAGGGGATCGTGATCTCGGAGATGCCGTGACCGGTCAGGCTGGATGCTTCTGTGACAGGAGGATTTTGCGGCAGAATGATCCTGCGACAGGATGATCCTGCGAAAAAGGCAAGAAAAGGAAAATGAGGAAAGAACATGGATATCATGCATGAAGTGATGGATTTTGATTTCGACACCCGTAAGGTGCAGGAAACACATTTCCATCAAAATCTGGAGATACTGTATGTGCTGGACGGCGCGGCGGAGATCCAGATCGAAACGGAGAAATATGAGTTAAAGAAAGGCGAGTTTCTGCTTGTCAATGCAAATAAACGGCATTCACTGGCGGAGACGGAGGGGGAACTTCTGATCGCCGGATTCCGGATCAATTTTACGAAGCTGGCGGAATACCTCGGAACGAACCAGATTTTGTTCTGGTGTAATTCCGGGGCGGATAAAAATGAAGCTTATGAGCCGTTGAAGCAAGTGCTGAACCGGATCCTGAACCGATTCTACGACCGGGAAAATGAGGGCGCGCTTTATCTCAACAGTATTTACTATGAGGCGCTTTATCTGCTGACCAGCTATTTTCGGATCAAAGCGGACGACAGCCGGCTGAAAGGAAAGGGAGCGCCGGACAATTCACGCGTATTTGAAATTCAGAATTATGTGCAGGCGAATTATCAAAAGCAGATCAGTCTGAACGATCTCGCGAAGAAATTGTATCTGTCCAATGCATATTTGTCAAAATACATTAAAAAACGGTTCGGATTGAGTTTTCTGGAATATGTCAACAATATCCGTTTGTTCCATGCGGTGGACGATCTGCTTTATACCGAGAAAAAGATCACAAGGATCGCGCTGGACAATGGATTCCCGACGACGGCTTCGTTTAACAAAGCATTTCGGGATATTTATAATATGACGCCGTCCGCATACCGGAGCAGTATCCGAAAAGAACAGGCGGAAGAGAAAAAAGAAGATTCCGGATCGAGAGAGGCAGTGGAGGAAAGGGTCAAACAGTATCTTGCCGGCGGGATCAGCGTGCAGGACGATGTGGCGACGAAAAATCGGGAGTTGTTCGCGGTGGATGCGAACAAAACAGTCCCGCTTTCAAAAAACTGGAGCCGGATCATCAATATCGGAAAGATCGACGCGCTTCTGGACAGCGACATGCAGCAGCAGCTTCTTGTGATGAAAGAGGAGATCGGTTTTTCGTATGTGCGTATCTGGAATATTTTTGTGCAGGATATGTACGATGAGGGCGAGGACGGGAATTGGCGGTACAATTTCAGCCGTGTGGACAGAGGATTGGATTTTCTTGTGGACAATGGGCTGAAACCGTACATCGAACTGTCGTTCAAACCGATGGACGTCAGCTATTCGATCAACTCCGCGATGACGAGCAAAGACAATGAGATCATTTTCCATGACAGGGAAAGTTATCAAAAAGTCATGCATGATTTTGCCTCTCATCTGATCAACCGGTATGGGATGGATGTGGTGGAAACATGGTATTTTGAATTGTGGAAAGACGACCGGCTGAATATGCAGGATGAGAATGGGTGGTATTTCGACTGTTTTGAAATCGGATATCATGCATTGAAGCGGATTTCGGAGAAGATCAAGGTCGGCGGGGCGGGGATCGCGCTTGGTTATGACACGCATCAGTATCACCGCCTGATACGCAACTGGAAGAAGCGGCAGGTTCATCCGGATTTTCTGACCGTTTATTCCTATTCGTATTTACTGCTTCAACAGGACGGCGTATATTTTGGAAAACGGTCTCTGGACAGTAATTTTACAAAAAATCAACTGAATATTTTTAAAGAGGTGCTGAAAGAAGAGGAATTTGAACCGGCGGAACTTCATATTACAGAGTGGAATTTTACGATCTCCAATCGGAACTGTATCAACGACAGCTGCGCGCAGGGGGCGTATGTGATGAAAACCTGTATCGAATCTGTCGGGAATGTAGATATGATGGGATTCTGGCACGGATCGGATCTGCATTCCGAATTTTACGATACGGACGGCGTTCTGTATGGGGAAAGCGGACTTTTAAGCCGGGACGGTATTAAAAAACCGTCGTTCTACGCATTTCATTTTCTGTATTTTCTGCAGTCGGATCTGCTCGGAAAGACGGAAAATGCGTTGCTAAGTACGAACGGACACGGAAATTATACGATTGTCTGTCATAACTGCAAACAATTGAATTACCGCTATACAATGAAAGAAGAAAAGGATATCGATGTGAAAGACATCGGGGAATTGTATGAAGATCTGGACGCGATCCATTTGAAATTTGAGATCCGGAATGTGGAAAACGGCGATTATATTATGCGGAGCTTCTATGTGAACCCGGAAAACGGAAGTGTCCAGGAGCTTTGGCGGGATATGGAATATCTCCGAGATCTGTCAAAAGGAGAGATCGAATATTTGAGACGTAATGCGACGCCAAAAGTCGAGATGAGAAAAATCCATGTGGAAGACGGAATCCTCCGTGTGGAGACCAAGCTTTTGGCACATGAGATCCGGGCGCTGGATATTCATTATCAATATTAAAGGGGAAAATACTTGAATATATTACAGAAGTTAATAGCATATTACAATAATTTGTTGACGGATAGTGTATATCGTAGTCTTTCCTGAAAAATATAGGAGAGCTATATAAAGAAACGTAGGGAAAACAAATGGACGAAATGAAAAGAAAACTTGTCATTATAAAAGCAAATCAGGAAATGTTAAAACAATGTGATAAATGGGTATTGATATATATAATTCAGGGGCAGGTTGTTTTTGAAAATAAAAAGGATTTGTTTTTGATGCAGGAACATGATATTGTGGTTATTTCTCCTGAAAGTGAATATGAATGGAAAAGCAAAACCAAAGAGGATGTTTTGCTCTTGAAGAGCTACATGGAATCGTATCAACTGCAATTAGGAATTGGAAGTAAAGATTATATTATCCGCTGTAATAGTAGCAAATATCCGGAAGAAGATTATCGAAAAATTCGATATATTTTGAAAGTAATATTAGAGCAGTATGTTGATCCGCAAAAAATTTTAGTAATCAATAGTTTATATTATACACTGTGGGAATGTTTAAAAACACAATTCTCAATGCAATATGAGCAAAAAAATATTTCAGATCAAACAATACAAGATGTATTGACATATATAGATGAACATTATCAAGAGCCTTTAAATCTAAAGATGTTGTCTGAGAGAGCGTTTATGTCGGAATCTACGTTTTCTAGGTGGTTTAAAAAAAGTACCGGAAAGAAATTTGTGGACTATGTACGATCAGTACGTTTAGAAAAAGCCAGAGAGAGATTATTGAGTACAGGAAAATCAATAACAAAAGTGGCATATGAATGTGGATTTTCCAATCTCTCGGTATTTAATAAAAATTTTCATGAAAAATTTGGGGAATCTCCAAGTGCTTTTCGCAGAAAAGAGCAGGTGGAGAATTGTTTGGCAATAGAAAAAGAAGCGCAGGAATATTTAAGAGCGCGGATTAATCCGGGAAAGAATCAAATAACAGAGGGAAAATCAGAAATAGAAAATATCTGTGTAAATGTGCGGGAAATGAGTACGAAAAAGAATCCTCATTTCGTTTGCATAAATATAGGTATGCTTGCGGATCTGTTGGAAAGACAGGTTCAGGAACATGTACGTTTCGTTGTAGAACAGTTTCAAGTGAAGTATGTCAGAATATCGAATATATTTGATTGGAAATTAAAATTACGTCGGGATCATCAATGGGAAAAATTAAATTTTGACAAGATGGATGTAGCTTTTGATTTTTTAAGAGAAATAGGGGTTGTCCCTTTTTTGGAGTTCCCGGAGAAAAGAAGAAAAAATGTTGTAGATATTGGAAGCGGAAAGAATTTCGTAGAAAATATGGATCAGGAAAATGTTATTGGATCATTAGAAGAATGGGAAGGATTACTTAATCGCTTCTTGGAACATATGATTGAAAGATATACGTATAGTGAAGTAAAAAAATGGATGTTTGAAATTTCAGAAGATTTAGAAAAAAAGGAAAATTTAAATTCATATATTCCTTATGAACAAATATATCTGACAGGGTGGAAATGTATTCGCTCGTATTTGCCGAAAGCCCAAATTGGTGGATGTGGTATTAACAGTACTATGAACAGGGTTTTGTTAAAAGAATATCTGGAATTTTGGAAAAACAGGAAAGAACGACCGGATTTTTTGACATTTATTTCTTATCCGTATGAAGTGAAAATGGAAGGGGAGGGAAAGTTTAAATTATTTGATATATATGCGGATAAGCATTTTGTAAAAAGGGATTGGGAAGAATATAAAGAGATGTTATCAGAAATAGGGTATCCGTATACCCCGATTTGGATTACAGAATGGAATACATCATTATCGGAACGAAATATTTATAATGATAGTACTGCAAAAGCTTGTCATATACTGCGTCAAATGACGGACATGATTGGGGAAGTAGATGCTATGTGCTATGGCAGTATTAGTGATTGGCAATCTCAGTTTTATGATGTGGCGACTCCTTTTGTGGGTGCGACTGGATTAATCACGAAAGATGGATTGTGTAAACCGGCATATTTTGCATTTGAATTTTGGAAATTCATAACAGGTGAAGTGATTTCGCATGGTAAGGATTATATCATTACAACTAGAGGGAGAAATGAGTATAATATTTTAGTTTTCTATCCGGGAACTTTCAGAGATGAGTATAAATTGCAGGAAGAGAATGCATTGATGGTACAAGAATTGCCATATATCTTCATGGAAACAGAAAAAAGAGAAATTCGGATGATATTAAAAAATTTAGAAAATGGAAAAAAGAAAATCAGTAGATTTTGTATAAGTGAATCAGATGGAATGCTTTTAGGAGAATGGAAAAAGCTTGGATATATGGATTCATTAAATCGATTTGAAATTGAATATATGCAGAAACAATGTATTCCTAGAATGGAAGTGACATGGAAGAATATTGAGAATGGGAATTTAAAGCTGGAATTTGATTTGGAATTAAATGAAGGAATTCTTATTTGCATAACATGAAAAGAAAGATGATGCAAAAATTGACAATATGTTGTTGATTTTTGCATCATCTTTCTTTGAAATGAAATAAAAGGAAATTATAGAAAAATGGAATGGTGAGTGTTCGGTAGTAGAAGAAGATAAGAAATATTAAAATTAGTTACATCAAATTAAAGGAGGAATCAAAAGGAAATGAAAGGAAAAAAAGAAGTAGGTGCCGTACAAATAGGAATATATGGATTGGGCAATTTTGCGGCTCAGCTATCGTGGACAATGGTTAGTACATATTTGGTTATTTTTTATACGGATGTGTTTGGTCTGGCAGCCTCATCGGTTGCAATGCTGATGCTGATTGCAAAAGTATGGGATGGAATCAATGATCCGATTATGGGCGCAATCATGGATAAGAGTCATTCAAAATGGGGAAAATATCGACCATTTATTTTAATCGGATCGATAGTACTTGTTATTTTTACAATACTGACTTTTTCAACGCCTGATTTTAATGACACAGGAAAATTGATATGGGCTTATGTAACATATATTGGATTAGGAATGGCATATACAGTATCGAATGTACCATTTAATGCCTTGCCATCCAGAATGACTAAAAAACCGGATAAAGTAAACAAATTATTTTCTGCAAGTATGATGGGAGGAGCAATAGGCGGAATGTTGCTTACATCATGTACTCTTCCGATCGTAAATGCACTTGGAAATGGATCTGCACAGAATGGGTATCAGAAAACAGCTGCGTTATATGCCGTTATAGCTGTAATTTTGAATTTTATTGTAGTTAGTGTTTGTAAGGAAAATGTTACAACAAAAGAAAATGAGGCAGAACAAGTAAATACTGTCGGTATAAAAGAAATGGTAAAGGCAATTTTAAAGAATAGAAATTTAATGCTGCTATTTTGTTATACATTGCTTCTTATGACTGCAGTTATGGGGCGTGTCGGCGTTATGGTTTACTTTTATATGTACTGCGTACAAAACACAGCTATGATGGGAATCTTGATGATCATTCCGAATATTGTAGGTATGGTTTGTTTCCCGATGGCACCGATGTTAATGAAAAAATTTGGGAAAAAGAAAGTGGCGCTGTTAGGAATTATGTTTGGCAGTATAGGATTGTTTATGATGTATGTAGGACCTTATACAAATATTCCTTATATGATTGTCAGCAGTATTTTATTTGGAATGTATAGTTTGGGATCACCTTGCGGCGGAGGTCTTTTGATTGATGCTGTAGATGAGTATGAAGCGGAGCATGGAGTACGTACAGAGGGAATGGCATTTTCCTGTAATGGTTTAATGAATAAAATCGGAGGCGGTATTGGAAGTGCGGTTGGCGTTGCAATCATAGGTGTATTTGGTTATGTGGCCGGAGGAGATATTACAACGGAAATTCAGCATGGGATTAATTTTGCGGCAAATCTTTTGCCTGTGATTTGTATGCTTTTAAGTGCAGTACCATTGCTTTTTTACAACATAAATGAAAAGAAGATGCAAGAAATAAGAAATAAATTAAGTGAAAAATAAGTGGAGCATTCATAGAAATAAGTGGAGTATTCAGAGTACGGTTTGTGAAAAAGAGATTATATTGTAGTAGAATGGAGGAATAAGAATGGAGAGACAAGTAAAAACAGATAAGGGGATCGTAGAAGGGGTTCTAAGAGATGAGTGCATTGTGTTTAAGGGAATACCGTATGCAAAACCACCGATTGGTGAATTAAGATGGAAAGCACCGCAGGAAATGGACGAATGGGAAGGCGTATATCATGCAGATACATTTCCGTCCATGTGTTTTCAAAATTTACCAAAGGCAGATGATCCATATACAGGACGATTCCTCAAAGAGTTTTACAGTGCGCAGGAGTATTTGCCGGAAATGAGTGAAGATTGTTTGTATCTAAATATCTGGGTTCCTAAGGAAAAAAGTGAGGAATTACTTCCGGTGGCATTTTGGATACACGGCGGCGGATTTGGTGGTGGATTTAGCAGTGAAATAGAATTTGATGGAGAAGAATACTGCAAAAAAGGGGTTATTCTTGTCACAATAAATTACCGTTTAAATATATATGGCTTTTTAGCTCATCCATGGTTAAGTGAGGAAAATGAAAAAGGGATTTCCGGAAATTACGGAATCTTGGATCAGATTGCTGCATTAAAATGGGTGGAAAGGAATATTGAAAAATTTGGTGGAGATAAAAATAATATTACTGTGTTTGGTCAATCGGCAGGAAGCATGAGTACGCAAATACTTATATCCAGTAAATTGACAGAAAATATACCGGCTAAAGCGATTATGCAAAGTGGAATGACTTGTGCAGATTCATTGCTTTATACACCGACAATGAAAGAGGAAGAAGAAATTGGTGAGATTTTTGTAAGAGAGACAGGAGCAAAAAATCTGGAAGAACTTCGTAAATTATCACCTGAAAGAATTAAAGAAGCCAGACAAAGATTCGATTTAGAATGTCAGAAAATGGGGAAAGGGATTGTTGTGGTTCCTTGTGTAGACGGTTATGTTTTAGAGAAAACTGTCGGTGAAGTATGGAAAACAGGAAAAATGAAAAATATTCCATATATGTGTGGTGTAGTTACAGATGAATTAGGATCTACAAAAGAAGAAATTGAAGAAAAGAGAACCGGAAGGCTAATGGAAGAATGTAAGCGCTGGTGTATGAAGCGAAGCGAAGCAGATAAACCTGCGTATTTATATTATTTTTCCCATGAACTTCCGGGAGATGATTGGGGGGCTTTTCACACAGGAGAAGTATGGTATATGTTTGGAACATTACATAGATGTTGGCGTCCGATGACGGAAGAAGATCAAAAATTAAGTGATGAAATGGTGACATACTGGACAAATTTCATGAAAACAGGAGTTCCGGAGTGCAAAGGAACCCAAGAATGGAAAGCATACACAAAGGAAAACAGGTATATCAAAGAATTTCATTAGAAGAGATTGCACAGAAGTAATAAAATGATTTTTTTCAGAGGACAAAAAAAGACATGCTTTTTTTGTCCTCTTTTTCCGTGGAAGAGAAAAAGAGTCTAAAAGAACTAGTAAATTAGGATAATTTGAGGAAAGTTTTTCTTTTTTGAACAGGCTATAATGAAGTCAAGTTCAGAGGGAAACTCAAAAAGAAAAGGAGACAGGACAATGAAATTAGGATTTGTGAGTGCAATTCTTGACACATGGACCTACGAGGAAATGATGGATTTTGCAGCAGACCACGGATTTGAGTGTGTGGAAGTTGCATGCTGGCCGCAGGGAAAAGCGGAGAGAAGATATGCCGGTGTGAGCCACATCGATGTGGATCGTGTGCTGGAAGATGACGCATATGCGAAACACATTCTGGATTACAGCAAAGAGAAAAATGTAGACATTTCTTCTCTGGCATTTTATCCGAACACAATGGACGGAGATCTGGAAAAAAGAGCGGCAGCAGTTGCACATCTGAAAAATGTAATCCTTGCAAGCGCAAAACTGGGCGTCGGCATGGTGACAACATTTATCGGAAGAGACCAGACAAAGACAGTGGAAGAGAATCTGGAACTGGTGAAAGAAGTATGGCCGTCGATCATCAAACTGGCAGAAGAAAATGATGTGAAAGTTGCGATCGAGAACTGCCCGATGTTGTTCGGACCGGATCAGTGGCCGGGCGGACAGAACCTGATGACAACACCGAAGATCTGGAGAGAAGTGTTCAAGATTCTGGACAGCGACAATCTCGGAATCAATTATGACCCATCTCATTTTGTATGGCAGATGATCGATTACATCAAACCGATCTATGAGTTTAAAGACAAGATCTTTCATGTACATTACAAAGATATCAAAGTATACAGAGACCGCCTGAATGACTGCGGAATCATGGCTTATCCGCTTGATTTCATGTCACCGAAACTTCCGGGACTCGGTGATGTAGACTGGGGTAAATATGTATCCGCACTGACAGACATCGGATTCGACGGATATACATGTATCGAAGTAGAAGATAAAGCGTTTGAGGGAAGCAAAGAAAAAGTGGAAGATTCCCTCGTATTAAGCCAGAGATATCTGAAACAGTTTGTCATCTAGTATGCAGACAAAAGGAAGCACGAACGAAGTGAGTATTTACTTTTGTGCATACGATGACAGCGAAAGAATCGGGAGTGCGTAAGCACGAGAGGCGCGTGAGCGGCTGGATTCTTGAGCTGATGGCAGGGGCAAGTGGCTGCGAAGCAGACATTTGTTTTTACCCGAGCTGTTAACGAAAGAATCGGAAGTGCGTAAGCGCGGCAGACGCGAATGCGGCTGGATTCTTGAGTTAGCATATTGAAGCGAAACAAAGTGAGTAACCGCCGTTTAAGGCGTGAGAAATAAGAATCAAAAAGGAGAACAATCATGGAAAAATTAAGAGTTGCAATTGTTGGATGTGGTGGAATCGCAAATCAGAAGCATATGCCGTCTTTGAAAGCAAACGCTGACAAAGCAGAAATGGTAGCTTTCTGTGACATCATTCCGGAGCGTGCAGAAAAAGCCGCTAAAGAATACGGTGCAGAGGGTGCGAAAGTTTATACAGATTACAAAGAAATGCTTGCAGACAAGAGCGTTGACATCGACGTTGTACATGTATGTACACCGAACGTTGCTCACTGCCCGATCACAGTAGCTGCATTTGAAGCAGGAAAACACGTTATGTGTGAGAAGCCGATGGCTCACAACACAGAAGATGCTCAGAAGATGCTGGATGCTTGGAAAGCTTCCGGAAAGAAATTCACGATCGGATACCAGAACCGTCTGCGTGACGATACACAGACACTTCACGCTTCCTGTGAAAACGGAGAACTGGGAGATATCTACTTTGCAAAAGCTCACGCTTTGAGAAGAAGAGCAGTTCCGACCTGGGGAGTATTCCCGAACAAAGCGCTTCAGGGAGGCGGACCGCTGATCGATATCGGAACACACGCACTGGACATCACACTGTGGATGATGAACAACTACGAGCCGGCATCTGTATCCGGACAGGTATTCTACAAACTGGGACGTCAGGCAGACGGTCCGGAAGGAAACGTATTCGGACCATGGGATCCGGAAACATTTGAAGTAGAAGACTCTGCATTCGGTCTGATCAAAATGAAAAACGGTGCTACAATCTACCTTGAGGCATCATGGGCATTGAACGTACTGAAATCTATGGAAGCATCTACAACACTTTGCGGAACAAAAGCAGGCGCTGAGATCCACCATGGCGGAAGCTATCCTCAGGATGAACTGATCTACAACACAGTAGAGCACAATCAGTTGATGGAAAAGACAATTTCTCCGGCAGGCGTTGTTGACTTCTTCGAAGGCGGAGCAGCAGCAGAAGCAGTTCGTGAGCAGACACAGTGGCTGGAAGCAATCCTGAATGACACAGATCCGCTTGTAAAACCGGAACAGGCATTTGTAGTAACTCAGATTTTGGAAGCAATCTACAAATCAGCAGAAACCGGAAAAGAAGTATTCTTCGACTAATAAAATAACTACGGCAGTACCTCCAGGCATCGAACGTGAAATCACTTCCCATTGCTCGATTACATAGACGATGAACCCGGCATATCGACTGCGATGTGCCGGAAACGGTTCTGCCGTTTTTATTGATTAAAAAGAATACAGGAAAAGCGATTTGAGGAGGAAATCAAAAATGGCTGGAAGACAGATTTACAATCCGGACGGATTTAAAAATATCGAAGCAGACGGAAAAGTAACTGGTTTTGAATTTCAGTTCAAAGCACAGTATTATCGTGGAATTACACTCTCTATCGTAAGAGACATCAAAGTAAATGTAGACGGCGTGGACTATCCGAGAGAGGCAGTTCGTCTGACCGTAAACGGAGAAACATTTACATTGGAAGAAATGCGTACAGTAATCGATTCCGACTACCGTTGGGAATTCGGAGATTATGCAACAGTAACCGTATTGACAGAAGGCGGACTTTCCAAAGGAAACCACCACATCAATACATTGCAGATTATCGCCCCGTCTTATATGCCGTTCCAGATCGAAGCGGTATGTGAAGCAGATTTCGTGATTGAGTAAGGAGGAACAAGATATGAGTTACGATATTAAAAGAAGTGTTTCCCTGTACAGTTATCAAGATGAATATTACAACAAACAGCTTGATTTAGAAGGATGTCTGTGTGAGACAGCAAAGACAGGCGCAACAGGAGTAGAGCTTCTGGCAGAGCAGATGATCCGCAGATTCCCGCTTCCGATCGAGGATGAAGCATTCCGTGAGCAGTGGTTCGGATGGCTGAAAAAATACAATTTGGAGCCTTCCTGCTACGATGCATTTTTGGAAAATCACATTTATGACAACCGTATGCTTTCCCTTGGCGAGCAGGTAAATATGATGAAACGTGACATCCGTCTGGCATCTATGCTCGGATTCAAAAATCTGCGTACACTTGTTTCCACTCCGATGGATGTAATCGAAGAAAGTTTGGAATATGCAGAGAAAATGGACGTTAAGATCGGTCTGGAAGTTCACGCACCATTCTCTTTGAACTCCGGTTGGGCTGACGGATATATGGAAATGATCCACCGCACAGGAACAAAATATTTCGGATTTATTCCGGATATGGGTATCTTCTGTAAGAACATCCCGGATGTTTTGAGAGATAAAGCAAGAAGAATGGGTGCATCTGAAGAATGTATTAAGATCGTAGACGATGCATATGCACAGAGAATCGAAAAAGGATTCGTAAAGATCAAATATGATCTGGATCTTGGAAAAGCCAATATGGAATACCGTATGGCAAACGGAATGAAAGAAATGATGGAAGCTGTTGAGAAAGCAGACGGCGGTCCGGCAGATATGATGTACGCAGGATCTTCCTTTACATATTCCTGGTCAGATCCGCAGGATATTATCGACAATATCGATTATATTTTCCATACACATGCAAAATTCTACAATGTTCATGAAGATTACACAGAAACAGCAGTTGCAATCCCGGAAGTTGTAGAAGCATTCAAGAAAGCCGGATACAAAGGATATTTAAGTTCAGAGTACGAAGGCGGCGAGCACTTGAGAGCAGATATGGAAGTAGACAGTATCGAACAGGTAAGACGTCATCAGGAAGCAATGAGAAGAGCAATCGAAGGATAAGAATTTTTCGTGGAAAGGAATGGACAGATTATGGAAAAAATGAAATTAGGTATCGTTGGATTTGGTTTTATGGGACATTGTGACGCAGATATGATGGCTACATTTGATGAAATCGATCTTGTAGCAGTTGCAGATACAAATCCGGAACAGTTAAAAGATGCTCCGGAAGGAGTTGAAACATATGGAAGCATTGATGAAATGTTGGAAAAAGCTGACATCAATGTTGTAATGGTATCCACTCCGAACCCGAGCCACCCGGAGATGGTAAAGAAAGCGGCAGCAGCGAAAAAGCATGTTATCTGTGAAAAACCGGCAGCAATGAGCGTTGCAGAGTTTGACGAGATGGTAGCGGCATGTAAAGAGAACGGCGTGATCTTTACCGTACATCAGCAGAGAAGATGGGATACCGACTACCGCATCATGAAAGAAGTTTATGATAAAAACATGGTCGGCGATATGTATGTGATCAAATCCCAGCTTTACGGATTCAACGGAAACATGCATGACTGGCACGTATATCCGGAGATGGGCGGAGGAATGCTCTACGACTGGGGGGTTCATTTGATCGACCAGATGCTGGATATGGTAAAATCTGACATCGTATCTCTTTATGCGGATGTGCAGAATGTTATCAATGAAAACGTAGATGACTACTTTAACATCATCATGAAATTTGCAAATGGCGTAACAGCAGAAATCGAGCTTGGAACATATTACCTGACTCCAAAGCGCGGATGGTTCATCGGCGGAAACAAAGGATCTGCAATGATCGATGGTTTCGCAGGAGAAGGAAAGATTGTGCGTACAGCACACTTGCTTGAAAACGTACCTGGAAAGATCACAATGACAGCGGCAGGACCGACAAGAAGTTTTGGACCGGCTGCACCGGGACTTCTTCAGGAAGAAGCACTTCCGGAAGTAAATGTATCGCATAGAATGTATTTTGAACATTTCTTGAAAGCATTTAACGGTGAAGAAGACGTGATCGTAAAACCGGAACAGGTAAGACGCGTACTGTGCGTAATGGATGCGGTAAGAGAATCCGCCCGCACCGGAAAAGCGATCGAATTTGAAAAATAAGATAAAAACACACAGATTCAGCAGCAGGGAGACTTGTTGCTGAATTGTGCTTTAAGGAGACATAAAAATGGAAGTATATGAGGCGATCCGAAAAAGAAAGTCCACAAGAAATTATACAGAGGAAGAAGTGAAGCGAGAGCAGATCGAACAGGTTCTGGAAGCGGGAAGACAGGCTCCGTTTGCCGGGCTGGCACAGGCAGGAAAGACTGATTTCCGTCATTTCTTTGTGATAAAAAGAGGAAGCGAAACGGCGGAAAAACTGATGGATCTTGTTCTGGAGGCAAGAAAAGAAGATCTGCGTGAAGTAGAAGAAAAACATTTGGAAGAAAAATACCCTGTTTATGCCGGAGCAGTCAAAAATGGTGCGGGAAAGAAACCTGTGGATCTTTTTATGGCGCCGCTTCTGATCGTAGCGGCGGAGCGGGCAGGGCGGCCTGCAAGAGAACATGCGGCGCTCGGCTATGTAATGGAGAATATGTGGCTGCGTGCGACCGAACTGGGGCTGGGGTTCAAACTTTGCTCCGGCGTCAGCGATGTGAAAGATCAGTCGGCGATGAAGCGCTTGTTCGGACTCCCGGAAGAAGAAAACTATGCATTTGAGGGATGCAGTCTCGGATATGCGGTTTCGGATCTCTACCGGGAAGATACGAGACAATTGCCGGAGTTTGACGTGACATATTTACCGTGACAGCAAAAATGATATATGTTTTTTTGCTGTTCTTTGAAAAAATCATATATTTTAGGACAAAAAACGGGGCGTTTTTCATCAAAAAACAGATATTTCCGTTTGAAAAAAGAAAGTACAATAACAGTAAATCAAGGAACTTATTAATAGTAAAAAAGCGAGGGAAAGACAATGGCAGATTATGAAACACAAATCGTAGTAATTGCAGGCGGTCCGTCCGGATTATCCGCAGCCGTTCAGGCAGCAGAAGACGGAGCTGAAGTCATCGTTGTAGAGAAAGCAGCGGCAGTCGGCGGCGCGGCAAACATGGGAATGGGACCGTTAGGAATCGGAACGAAGTACCAGAAACAGAACATGATCGACATCAGCGTGGAAAAAGCATTCAATATGTTCATGGAATACACACATTATAATGTAGACGCGAGACTTGTAAAACGTTACTTCGAGCAGTCCGGAGAGACGATCGAGTGGCTGGAAGACATGGGCGTAGAGTTCGAGGGAGCGTTCCGTTACTTCCCGAAATCAGAAGCAACATGGCATATTGTAAAGACAGATACAGGAATCGGACCGAGAGCGGCGTCCTTTATGAACAAAGCACTTTACGCGAGAGCACAGGAACTGGGCGTAAAATTCCTGTTGGAAACTCCGGCAAAGAAGATCATCAAGAAAGACGGAAAAGTAGCAGGCGTTCTTGCTACAGATAAAGACGGAAAAGAGATCGAGATCGCATGTAAGGCAGCGATCATCTGTACAGGCGGAGCCGGATGCAACAAAGAGTTCATCGAAGAAGAGACAGGATACAAACACGGCGTAGATATGTTCAACTTCGCAATCCCGGGAATCATGGGAGACGGTCTGAAGATGGCATGGGAAGCAGGCGCGGACAAACTTCCGGTACGTATCGAACAGGCAGCTGCGATCGAGGGCGTGGACGATCTTCCGGGAAGCGTTGGAAATATCATGAGCCAGCCAAACCTCCTTGTAAACCTGCAGGGAAAACGTGTGATGAACGAAGATCATATGCAGAACACAACATTCCTTTCCAATGTGGCTTCTCACCAGAAAGGAAAAGTAGTCATCAGCATCATTGATTCTTCCATAGCAAAATACTACATGAAGAACGGCGTTGACAACGTAAGCCTTGTTCGTCCGGATCCGGATGTATCAGATTTCGTTGAGGGCGTAAAGATGGCACAGGCAAACGGAAACGAGGGACTGTTCATTGCGGACAGCATTGAAGAACTGGCTGAAATGGTAGGGATCGATGTAGACAATCTGGTAGATACCGTAGATGAATACAATGATTTCTGCGACAGCACAGACGAAGAATTCTTCAAACCGAAGAAATATATGAGACCTCTGACAAAAGCTCCATACTATGCGGCACGGATCCGTCCGGGCGGATACGGAACAGTCGGCGGAATCCGCATCAACGAGAACTGCGAAGCATGCGATAAAGATTTCGAGCCGGTTCCGGGACTGTATGCGGCAGGTGCAGACGCATGTAACATTTATGACGACAGCTACATGTTCCTGCTTCCGGGTAACTCCATGGGATTTGCGGTAAATACCGGACGTATCGCAGGTATGAGCGCGGCAGAGTATGTAGAAGACGAAGACTAAGAAACAAAGCTAAGAAATAAAGCCAAGAAACAAAGTCGGAAACGTCAGATTCATAGCAGATAGTGTAAAATAAAGCGGCAGAGCGGGTATGACTCCTTTTTGGAAACGGTATCCGCTCTGTTTTAGAAAACAGGCTTATAAGGAAGCCTGAGATCAAATTGACCCGAAAACGGGCGGAGGTAGAATATGGAGGAAAAAAATAAAGAAGTGATCCGCAGATTTTATCAGGAGTTTTTCAACGATCATATCGTGGATTCGGCGGATCGCTACGTGAGGGAAGATTACGTTCAGCATAACCCGGGAGTAGAACAGGGAAGAGACGGGCTGAAACGGGCTTTTGCGGAGAAATTTCGGGAGCATCCGGAATTTGCCCTTGATATCCAGATGTTGATCGCGGAAAACGATATGGTTGCGGTCTATCTGAAAAATGTAGCTCCGGACGGAACGACAAGATGTCGTGTCGTTGATATTTACAGACTGGAAGAAGGAAAGCTCGCGGAGCACTGGGACGTATTACAATCTTGCGAATAAGATCGAAAAGAGGTTGAAAAATGTCAGAATGTGTGACAAGAACGGAAATCACATCATCGGTAAAACGGCGGGTGGCAATCAGCGTATTGATCGTCGCATTTGCATTCGGACTGAATATTACGGGGATTCTTCCTGTACTTGGGATCTTGAATGAGAAATATCAGCAGTATGGAACGAGCGCCGTACAGCTTTTGCAGACGATCGTATATGTGCTCTTGATCGTTGGATCGCTGATGGTTGGCTGGCTGACTACAAAGATCAGTAAGAAAAATATTACATTAATGGGATTGTTTATTGTCGGATGCTGCGGTGTGATTCCTTTTTTCCTGGAAAGTTTTGCGGTTCTTTTATTGGCGCGTATAGTGATCGGATTCGGATTTGGTATTATGGGACCGATGAATACGGCGATCATCAGTGAGTTTTTCCCGCCGGAAGAGCGTGCGGGATATATGGGACTGCATGTTGTCGGAATGGGAATCGGAACTATGGTCGGAAATCTGCTGGGAGGAATGCTGGCAGGCATTGGCTATCGATATTTTTATCTTGTGTATTTGATCGCGTTTGCGGCAATGATCGGAGTAAAAATCGTATTGATCGAAACACCTCCTGTCAAAGTGGAAAAATCGTCGGAACTTAAATTGAATAAAATGGTATTCGTTATTTCGTTTGCATCGTTTGTACATACCTTGTTTATCAATGCTTATAATACAAACATCGGAATTTACATTTTGCAGAATATTACCGACGATCCATCTGTGACAGGAGTGGTAACGGCAGTAAATGCAGCGTTTGCCTTGCTTATGGGAATGTTTTTCGGAAAAATTTCCGGATTTTTTAAAACATATACATTATCCTTCTCTATATTTGCGGCATCGGCAGGATATGGTGTGATCTTGTTTGTACCGGGAATGGCAGGGATATATATTGCAAGCGCACTTTGCGGAGTATCATTAAGCTGCTTTATGGCAATCGGTTCTTACCTGATCTCGATTTCGGTAGAACAGGAAGCTGTTGCAAAGGCAAGCGGAATGTTTTCGATCATCGGTGGAATCGGAGGACTGATCGCACCGATTTTTCTTGGAAAGGCAGCAAAACTTCTTGGTGAAAACTCGGCAAAAAATCAATTTGAGATTTCCTTTGTCGGAATGTTGATATTTGGAGTGATCGTGTTGATCGCATCGGTGAAAAAAGAAAAAAAGGAGAAAAATCAATGAAAAAGTATGGATTTGGAGTAGACATTGGAGGAACAACATGTAAGATCGGATTGTTTGATATGAGCGGTGTGATCGTTGAAAAATGGGAGATTCCGACAAACACTGAAAATAACGGAGCAGCAATTTTGGATGATGTAGCGGCTGCGGTTCTCGGAAAGATGGAAGAAAAACAGATTTCCAAAGAGGACGTACAGGGAATCGGACTTGGCGTACCGGGACCGGTCGGAGCAGACGGAACCGTACATAAATGTGTAAACCTCGGATGGGGCGTGATCAATGTGGAACAGCTTCTGTCTGAGAAGACAGGACTTCTTGTAAAAGCCGGAAACGACGCGAATGTAGCTGCATTGGGCGAGATGTGGCAAGGCGGCGGAAAAGGGCATGAAGATGTTGTCATGGTCACACTTGGAACCGGCGTCGGCGGAGGAATCATCATCGGCGGAAAAATGATCTCCGGATTCCACGGCGCAGGCGGAGAGATCGGACACATCAAAGTTCAGGAAGATGAGACGGATACTTGCGGATGCGGAAAGAAAGGTTGTCTGGAACAGTATGCTTCCGCCACAGGAATTGTACGCATGGCAAAACAGAGACTGGAAGCAGACGATAGCGAGACCGTATTAAGAAGTCTGGAAAACCTGACTGCAAAAGACATTTTCGATGCGGCAAAAGACGGCGATAAAATGGCAAAAGAATTGGTAGAGAAACTCTGCAAGATTTTAGGAACAGCTTTGGCAAATATCGCATCCATCGTAGATCCGGAAGTATTCGTGATCGGAGGAGGCGTATCTCGTGCCGGAGAAATCCTGATCAACGGAATCAGGAAACATTTTACAGAACGGACATTCCATGCTTGTGAAAAAACAGAAATCACATTGGCAACACTTGGAAATGATGCGGGAATGTACGGATGTGTGCGTCTGTTATTTTAAAGGATATTTAGAAGATATTTAGTGGATTTAAAGAACAAAATGAGAAAGAGAGGTTATTGACATGGCAGTGATAACGATTGACGGAATCCGATTAGAAGTTCCGGATAATAAAAATGTGCTGGAATGTGCGCTGGATGCAGGAATCTACATTCCACATCTGTGTCATCACAAAGATTTGAGCCCGCTTGGTTCTTGTCGGATGTGTGTGGTAGAAGTAGAGGGACAGGAAGGCGCAACGACTTCTTGTACATTAAAAGCAAAAGACGGGATGGTAATCCATACAAAAACACCGGAACTGGAAAAACTTAGAATGTTGGCGCTGGAGCTGCTTCTGACCGGACATCCGGAAGACTGTTCCACATGTCCGAAATACGGAAACTGCGAGCTGCAGACATTGATCCAGTATATCGGACCGAAGACCGGACGTCTGAAAATGCGCACAAAAGGATTCCGTCCGCAGGAAGACAATCCGCTGATCCTGCACGATATGAACCGTTGTGTTCTTTGCGGAAGATGTGTGCGCGCATGTAATGAACTTCGTGGAGTGAAAGTTCTTCAGTATCAGAAAAAAGAAATGGAGACTTATGTCGGAACCTTACATAACAAGCTGTTAAAAGACGCTGACTGTCGTTTCTGCGGCGCTTGTGTAGAAGTCTGTCCGACAGGAACGATCCGCGACAAATTGATGAACAGCGAAGTGAAAAAAGAAGATGCAGTCGTACCTTGCCGTCACGCTTGTCCGGCTCACACAGATGTACCGCGTTATATCCGCCATGTGAAAAACGGAGAATTTGATGCGGCGGCAGCAGTGATCCGTGAAAAAGTTCCGTTCCCGAAAGCATTAGGATATATCTGTAATCATGTATGCGAATTGGAATGTAAGAGAAAAGAAGTAAATGAAGCAATGTCGATCCGTAACATCAAACGGTATGCGGCTGACCATGATACCGGTTCTTACTGGAAAGGAAAAGGAAAACAGCTTGCAGATACCGGAAAGAAAGTATGCGTAGTCGGAGCAGGTCCGGCAGGTCTGACAGCGGCATATTACCTGCGCAAACAGGGACATGACGTGACATTGAAAGAAGCGCTTCCGACCGTCGGCGGTATGATGGCATACGGAATCCCGTCCTATCGTCTGCCGAGAGAGATCATCGCAGAGGAAGCAAAAGTGATCGAAGAGCAGGGCGTAAAGATTGAAGTGAATACAAAGGTTGAAAAACCGGCAGAACTTTTAAAAGAATATGATGCAGTACTGATGACGATCGGCGGTCACAAAGGCGTACGCCTTCCGATGGAAGGAAGCGAATTAGACGGCGTGATCCTGAATGCGGATTTCCTGCGCAATGCAAGCATGGGAAAAGAAACCGGAATCGGAAAACGGATCATCGTTCTCGGTGGAGGAAACGTTGCGTTTGACTGTGCAAGAACCGCAAAACGTCTTGGCGCAGAAGAAATTCATCTGGCTTGTCTGGAAGCAAGAGATGTGATGACAGCAGATGAAGAAGAAATCACACAGGCACAGGAAGAAGGAATCTTCGTACATCCGGCACAGACATTTGAACGGATCACGGGAGAAGATCATGTGACAGGTGTAGATTTCATGAATGTAAAATCCTTTACCTTTGATGAAAACCGTCGTGCGATCATCGAAAAAGAAGAAGGAAGCGAACACCATATTGATGCAGATACAGTAATCTTTGCAGTCGGACAGAGACCGGACATCACAGAAGAAGCCGGACTGGAACTGGGAAGAGGAAACAGTATCGTTGTAAAAGATATGGAAAAAGATAAGTCTACATCAGTGGAAGGTATTTTCGCAGCAGGAGACGTGATCTACGGAACAAAATCTGTGATCATGGCAATTGAATCCGGACGTGAGGCGGCAAGCCAGATCGATAAATATCTGGGCGGAGACGGAGACATTTCCGAGAAACTGGCTCCGGAACAGAATGCAGATCCGTATATCGGACAGCGCCCGGGATTCGGATACGAAGAACGGAAAGAGCCACAGATCGACGAGGCAGAGAAACGTCAGGATAACTTTAACTTATTCGACCATGGAATCTGCGATTCCGACATTTGCGCGGAAGCAGGACGCTGTCTGCAGTGCGATCTTCGTCTGCAGATCTCCGGACCGAGACTTTGGGGCGATTTTACAGAGAATAAGGAGGCGTAAGGAAGATGAGTGCTTTGGAATGTGCAATGAAATTAAGCAAAGAAGAAGTTTTTGAGCAGATCAAAACTTCCGGACTTTTGGAATACGGACTGGAAAAAGAGCTTCTTTCCGACCGTCTTTCCCATGCAATAGAAGAAAGTAAAGAAGAAGAAAAAGAACTTGGTGTTGTTGCCGCATTAAATAATGCGGACACAACCGGTGTTCTTTTGGAAGTATTGAAAGCAGATCCGAAGAAAGTAATGGAAGGAATTTCCATTGCGGCATATGCGCTCGGAACAGAGAAAAAAGTGCTCTATCTTCCGGAATATGCGGCAGATCTGGAAGCATCTGTAAAAGAAGCGGCAGAACAGGCAGGCGTGGAAGTAATCATAGGATTGGTCAATGTGCGTGCATGTAAAGGCTGCGCGCTGCTTCATATCGTGACAGCGGCAAACCTTGCAGACACATTTGCCGGATGCTGTGAAGACGGCGTGTATGTATCGGTCAACGGAGGCGAACTGAAAAAAGTATCTGCAGAGACAAAAGTGTCCGAGCTGACAGAAGATGCGGCAGGCGCAAAAGGGTTCTGCATCGGATATGAATATTACGGACCGGAAGCGGCAGAGATGACATTGGAAGAAGTACATCCGGACAACGGTGTGATCCGTGTCCTGAAAGCTTCCGACTGTATCGTAAGCGAGACCGAAAAAGCATTGCTTGCGTCCCGCAAACAGAGCTGCGGAAAATGTGTATTTTGCCGCGAGGGACTTCTGCAGTTACAGTATATGCAGAAAGAGACGACCGAGGGAAGAGGAAAAGCGGAATTCCTTGATCTGACAAAGGAGATCGGGGAGGCGATGACGTATTCCACACCATGTACGATGGGACAGGTTTCCTCGAAGATCGCTTTGAGCGCGGTGGAGAAATTCGAGAGCGAATTTACAGCGCATATCAAGAAGAAAAAATGTCCGGCAGGCGTATGCTTCTCGGAAGAAGTGATCTACATCGATCCGAAGCTCTGTCAGGGATGCGGAGAATGTGCGGATGTATGCCCGAAAGACTGTATCGAGGGAAAAGCAAAATACATCCATATGATCGATGAATTTGACTGCGACCAGTGTGAAAAATGTATCGAAGCCTGCGATGCGGGGGCGATCATCAAGACATCGGGCAAAGTACCGAAACTGCCGAACCGTCTGACAAAAGTCGGAAGATTTAAACGGTAAGAATACCCAAAGCGAACACTTTTAAACCAGTCTCAAAAATCGTGTGCAGACCTTTTACTGCGTCAGTATCATTTGGCGTACGCCCTGTACGCCTCAATCTACTTCCTTGTAAAATGATACTGCACACGATTTTGAGACCCTGCGGCATGAAATCTTTCAGAAAAAGCGATTTTCAAGGCAGACAAATGAGCTGTACTGGACGTACAGCGATTGCGGATAACGCAGAAAATCGCTTTATATGGAAGATTTCATGTGTATTGAAAGTGTTCGCTTTGGGTAAAAAGTAAAATATGATTTTTATCCAAAGAGACGTCCAAATGAGCGGCGTCTCTTTTTTATACAAAATCTTACATGGAATAGAACGGAAATGTACAAGAAACAGAGGCGTAAAGATGGTAGAATACGGACAATGAAGATTCTGTGATGAAATGGAGGAGAAAAATATGGGACTGGAATTTGGAAAGGTACTGCATCTTGGGATCGTTGTGAGAGACTTGGAGAAAGCAGTGAAGATCTATGAAGAAGAATTGGGGATCGGACCGTGGAAGATCGAAAGCGCAAGTCCTTTTTTCGATGACAAACTTGTAAATGACGGTGTGGGACTGAATATCCGCACGGCAATTTTCCGGGGAGAGGGATATGAGATCGAGCTTTGCACACCGACCGGGCCGGGCGTATTTCAGGAGTGGCTGGATCAGCATGGTCCGTCGCTGCACCATGTGAAACTGGAATCGGATGCGACGTATGAAGAAGTAGTAGGAATGGCAGAACGGACATCGGGAAGAAAACCGTATCTGGATGTACGTTGGCCGGATGGAAAACCTCTGGTTGCGTATGCGGATCTGCTGGAAGAGACGGGGCTGCTTCTGGAAATCGGCGCAGATCAGTAAGGTATTTTTCGCCGGCTATTTCTTTTTAAAAGATTAAGAATTCCAGTATAAGTATAAAAAATGAGATGGTGATAAAAGATTCTAGTATAAGTTGATAGTCTTCTTGAATAGAAAAAAGGATTCTGGTATACTCTATAAATAAGAGATTAAAAAGAGGGTGAGAAAATGATCGAACGAGAGTTGTATATAAGAAAAATCCGACCGTTTATGAACCAGAATATTGTGAAAGTATTAACCGGAATCCGACGATGCGGAAAATCTGTTATGCTCCAATTGATACAGGAAGATTTAATAAAACAGGGGGCGGAGCAGGAGCAGTTTCTTTTTGTGAATTTTGAATCAAAGTCGGAAACATATCTTCAATCGGTTGAAACATGTTATCAGCATATTAAGCAGTTTACGGAGAAGTCTAAAAAAAGAGTATATCTGATGCTGGACGAGATTCAGGAACTTACCGGATGGGAGACCATGGTAAATGCCTGTATGATTGATTTTGATGTAGATATTTATATTACGGGATCAAATGCGAAGATGCTGTCGGGGGAATTGGCAACTTATCTCGGAGGACGATATGTAGAGTTTAAGGTGTATCCGTTTTCTTATGGGGAAATGCTTTCGGCAGTTGGGGAGGAAGCGTCCCCTCAAAACTTTCAGCGCTATCTGGTGCAGGGAGGAATGCCGTTTTTATATCAATTTCCTTTTCAGGATGAAAGTGTCAAACAATATTTGAATGATATTTACTCATCGATTATTTTGAAAGATATTGCGGAACGTTATAAGATTCGTGATCTTGAACAGTTGAAACGGATTTTTCTCTATTTTATAACCGGGATCGGGCATACGTTTTCGGCGGGAAACATTATAAAATATTTGAAGAATGAGCGCAGAAGTCTTTCAATGGAGACTGTTTATAACTATATTGAATACGGAAAATCGGCTTGTCTGTTCCATTTTGTCAAACGCGAAGACGTAATTGGCAAACGGGTTCTGCAGTTTCAGGAGAAGATTTATCTGGCGGATCATGGAATGCGCGAAGCTATTTACGGAAATAATCTGCGGGATATAGACCAGATACTTGAAAATATTATTTATATGGAATTACTGCGCCGGGGCTATGAAGTGTATGTCGGAAAGGCAGATACACAGGAAGTAGATTTTGTGGCGAAAAAGGGAAATGAAAAAATATATGTACAGGTGGCGTATCTGCTGGCAGATGAGCGGACCGTAGAGCGGGAATTTTCTGTGCTGGAAAAAATACCGGACAACTATCCGAAATATGTTGTGACGATGGATGAAATTTCCCGCAGTCGAAATGGGATTCCGAATAAAAATATCAGAGATTTTTTATTGATGGATCAATGGTAGCAGTAAATCGGCGCGGATCAGTGAGGCGCGTATTCCGCCGCCGCATAAGCAATCGCATAATCGGTATCGTAAGAAAGGGAGATCATGATCGTCGCGATCTTCTTTTCTTTTGCCAATTGTTCTGCCCTGCCGTGCAGTGAGACCTGTGGCTGTCCGTTTTCATTTTCCAGAATCTCGATCTCATTCAGCCGGATCGCATTTCCGTTTAAATTCAAAGCCTTAAAAACGGCTTCTTTCCCGGCAAAACGTGTGGCATAGCTGTACAGCGGAATCGTTCGGCTTTCGATCAGTTCGATCTCCGCAGGCGTATAGATTTTGCGGACAAACGGATCCAGCCGATCTGATACCGAAGATTCGATCTGATGGATATTTAAAATATCGGTTCCGATTCCATAGAGCATGAGAGAAGTCTCCTTTCGTTTTATGGTCTTTTACCGCTGGCATCATATAATCCCTTGATCTTTTGTTCAAATTCCGGTGAAATGTTCCGCTTGAACGTCAGATATCCGGCGCCGACCCGCATCGTATTCAATAAGTTTACAACTTCCGATACGGATAAAAAGTCGGATTCATCGGATTCCAGCCAGATCCGCGCGGCTAGGAAATGCAGTTCCGAAAAGGCTTTGACAAAGTAATTCCGCAGTTCGTCATGGGGCAGCCCGTCGGTATCCATCATATCGTTGATCGTGTCGATCAGCAGATGTTTTAATTTCTTTTCAAAATAAATATCGCCGTTCTGTAAGTCGAGAAGCGCCCGGATCGCCTCCTGATTGTCTTTACAGAAATCAAACCAGACGATCAGATTTTGCGGCGGTTCGTAATCGAATTTTTCCAGAAATTCTTCGATCGGAAATCCGGAACGGGATTCGGCGGTAATCTTTGCAAAACGTGTCTGAATGTCTTCCAGCAATGTCTCCTGGATCTGCTCCATCAGTTCATAAATATCACTGTAATATTGATAAAAAGTACCGCGTGTGATCTCGGATCGGGCGCAAAGTTCTTTGACCGTGATCTTATCCCATTTTTTTTCGTCTATCAATGAAAGAAAGGTATGCACGATACGCTTTCTGGTCTGTTCGGATTTTGCGGTTTTTCCGGCAATAAAATTGTCAGCCATGCAAAAACTCCTTTCTACTACGTTTTTAAAGTTTAAAATCCGTATTTATTTTACTAAAGCTGAAGAAGAAAAGCAAGAATTGAACACTTTTTTCAAAACTGTATGATTTGAACAGTCTGAGACAATGTGTTCTGTCGATCTGGCCTGTATTTTTTTAAAATGATAAGAAAGAAAAGATGCTAAGGTCAGGAACTTCTGCCCGGGGCATCTGATGAAAACACTGTCAGGAGGAAAAACACAAATGGGTGAAGTAGAAAAAATCTTAAAAACAGTGGACATGGATGGAGAACAGGTGGAAATCTGGATGACCAAAATGATGGATCCATGTACCGCGGAAGAATTTGAGGCAATGTCTCTGGAAGAGCGTGAGCATGCAAAGATCCAGCCGGCACTCAACCAGCGTACATACAGCCCGGAGGACGGCATCATCTGTATGCAGGACGTTCCGGTAAAAATGCGCGACGGCGTGACGATATACGCAGATATTTACAAACCGGAAGCAGAGGGAAAATATCCGCTGATCATTTCCTGGAGCTTTTATGGAAAACGTCCGTTTGAGGGACAGGCAGAGTGGCAGATCATGGGAGTTCCGCCGCACACAGTATCCGACATGTCCAAGTTTGAAAGCCCGGATCCGGGATATTGGTGCCGTCACGGCTATGCGATCGCCAATGTGGATCCGAGAGGAATCGGACATTCCGAGGGCGATTTCGTTCAGTTCGGAACACAGGACGGAAAAGACGGATATGACTTTATCGAATGGGCAGCCGAGCAGGATTGGTGTAACGGACGCTGCGGTCTGGCAGGAAACAGCTGCGTAGCCATGACACAGTGGAGAATTGCCGCTCAGCAGCCGCCGCACCTTGCATGTATCGCACCGTGGGAGTCTACAACTGATATGTACAGAGAGTCTCTGTGCGAGGGCGGAATCCCTGCAAAAACATTCGTTGCATTTGTTATGCGTGAGGCTTGCGGACCGAACTACATCGACAACACACCGATGAACCTGGAAAAATATCCGTTCGTAAACTGCACATACTGGAAAGATAAAGAGCCGGATTTCTCAAAAGTAAAGATCCCGGTATATCAGACCGCATGCTGGAATCATTTCCATCTGCGCGGATCGATGAATGCATTCCGCAAATGTAAATCCCGCCGGAAATGGCTGCGCGCGCACAGAAACTTCGAGTGGCCGGATGCATACAGCAATGAGAATATCGAAGATCTGGAGAAATTCTATGCAAGATATCTGAAACTGGAGCGTAACGGCTGGGAACTGACGCCGAAAGTACGGATCGAAGTACAGGATGTCGGAGAGTTCAATTACCAGACAAACCGTGCGGAAGATTCTTTCCCGCTGAAACGTACAAAATACGAGAAGCTGTATCTGGACGCTTCCGACAATTCGATGAAGACAGAGCCGGTCAAAGATGCCGCACATGTATCTTATGACAGCGCGACCGGAGAAGTATGCTTTGATTACAAATTTGAGGAAGATACCGAACTGACAGGATATATGAAACTGCGTCTGTATGTGGCGGCGGAAAGCTACAATGATATGGATATTTTCGTAAACGTGCAGAAATTAAGCACAACGGGAGAATTCCTGCCGATCACATTGTTCGGCGAAGATCATCCGGGCGTATGGGGCAAACTCCGTGCTTCCAGAAGAAAATTGGACGAGAAACTTTCCACAGACTACTGTCCGGTACAGGCACATACATGCGATGAGAAGCTGACGCCGGGAGAAATCGTTCCGGTTGACATCGAACTTGTTCCGACAAGCCGTTTCTTCCACAAAGGACAGCAGATCCGTGTACAGGTTTCCGGACGTTACATCCGCGGAGACTGGTTTGAACCGCTGACATGGGATACCGACAATAAGGGAAATCACCTGATCTATGCCGGAGGAGAATATGAGTCATTCCTGCAGATTCCGGTGATCCCGCCGAAATTCCGGGACGGAGACATCATCATCCGATAGAAAGAACCGGCAGAAAGCATAAAAAGACCGCGCACGCTGTATCACGGCGCGCGCGGATTTCCGGCTAAGACGGAAATCCGATTTAAGCCGCGCCGCATACAATAAGCGCAGCAACCGCGGCGTGCGCAGAAAGTAAAAAGAAAATATAACACAGAAAACAGAAGGAGAATCAAGATCATGAGAGAAGAAGTATTAGCAAAAATCATTGAAAAAGCAAGCAAAATCTGGAATGCGGACGCTTCCGAGATGAATGAGAACACCGAGTTCGCAGCATTCAATCCGAAATCCGCCAACTACTCCCAGATGACAACATTTCTGGAGGATGAATTCGATGCGGAAGTACCGTACCTGAACTTCAAACGCTGCAAAACATTCGGGGAAGCAGCAGACTATGTAGCAGAGTTACTGGATGAATAATAAGGAAGGTGCCATTGTGAATACATTTATCGAGACAATGACAGAGCGGGCAAAACAGTGCCCGAAAAAAGTAGCGTTTCCGGAGACGGGAAATGCGGACATCCTCCGTACCGCACAGAAAACGAAAGAATCCGGAATCGGATTCCCTGTGCTGATGGGAAATCAGGAAGAGATCGAAGCATTTGCCAAAGAAAACGGGATCGCGACAGACGGATTTACTTATTACGATTATACGGTGGAAGAAAACCGTCTCGCTCTGGCAGAAGAATATACGGCAGAACACGATGATTTCTCAGCAAAAGCTGTGGCAAGAAAATCCAAAGATCCGCTGAGGGCAGCGTTGTTTTTACTGAAACTGCACCATGTAGACTGTGTGGCGGCAGGAAAAGAATATTCCACCGGAGATGTGATCTTTGAATCCATTTCGATCGTGGGAATGCAGGAGGGCGTGGAGAGCGTGTCCAGTCTGGGAATCGCTGATATTCCGGGATTTGACGGACCACAGGGAGCTATGCTCGGACTTGCAGACTGTGCGATCACGGCGCAGCCGGATGCGAAAGATCTGGCAGGGATCGCCATTTCCTCTGCGGACACCGTATCGAAACTGCTCGGATGGGATCCGAGAGTGGCGATGCTTGCATTTTCCACATGCGGAAGTTCCGAACACGAGAGTCTGGAAGTGATCCGGGAAGCGATCGGTATTGTGAGAGAGAGCCGGCCGGATATCAAGATCGACGGGGAGTTCCAGTTGGATTCCGCGATCATCCCGCAGGTGGCAGAACGGAAAGTGAAGTGGGAAAGCGAAGTGGCGGGAAAAGCCAACGTCCTGATCTTCCCAAATCTTCATGCGGGGAAATATCGGCGTGAAGCTGATCCAGATTTTCGGGCATGCCAATGCGTACGGTCCGGTACTTCAGGGATTTGCACAGCCGGTATGCGATTTTTCACGCAGCGCTCCGGTTGACGAAATGCTTGGAAACGTAGCGATGCTCGTACTCCGTGCGGCGGCAGAAGATCTTGCATAGAATGCGGACGACAATCAGAAGAGTGAAGAGTAAGAGAGAAAGGACGCATATCTGTGAGTAAGGCAAAAAAAACAAAAATTATCATTACGATCATCTGCATCTCGTTTATACAGGGACTGCAGTTTTGTGTATCCCCGGTGCTGGGGATGATTCAGGAACATTTTCCGGAAGTCGGCGTCAGCTTTGTACAGATGCTCGTCACCGTGCCGACATTTTTGTCCATCGTTGTGGCGATCGTTTCCGGCTGGCTCGTTGTGAAAGTCAGCAAGAAAAAAATGCTGATCTTTGCGGGTCTGACTGCCGGAATCACCGGATTTCTTCCGTTTCTTGCGGATAACTTCTGGCTTTTGTTCGCATCCCGTACGTTGTACGGCGTAGCGCTGGGACTTTGTATCGCATTGAACACTGCGGTTGTCGCGGAATTTTTCGAGGGCGATGAGCGGGTCAGTGTGATGGGAATCCAGGCAGCCAGTGTCGGAGCGGGCATGGTGCTTGTGACGACACTTGGCGGCGCGCTGGGAGCAATGGATTTTCATTATGCTTACTATACAAATGTGATCGGATTTATCGCGATGATCCTGATCGCACTCTGTCTGCCGGAGACCGGAACGGTTGCGGTGAGCGGAGAAAATAAGATCGAGCTGAACAAGGACGTATATAAGACGGTGCTTCTCGGCGTGATCGAAATGCTGTTTCTGATCACATTTTCCACGAACATTTCCATGCATTTGTCGGGAAGTCTCTCAGGAAGCACGACCGTTTCGGGAAATCTGACCGGGATCTTTTCCGGCGCACAGATCGTGATCGGCCTGCTGCTCGGAGCGGTGACTAAAATCACGAAGAAATATACGCTTCCGGTTGCGATGCTCTCATTCAGCGTGGGAGGACTGTTGTTGATCCTGTTCCCGTCGAACTATGTACTGTTGATGGTGGGAGCCGTATTCTGCGGATTCTCCCAGGGAATGTTCATCCCGACCGCGATGGTGGAAGTATCCAATGCAGTAAAACCGACGTCCACGGCGATGGCGGCGGCATGTATGACTTGCGGAAACTGCTTCGGACAACTGATCTCGCCGACACTTCTGAATACGACCGCAGGAGCCGTATTCGGACAGGTTACGACGACCAACGTATATATCGTAGCGGTTGTCGGGATGACGATCGCAGCGCTGGTTGTGATCGCGGCAACAGCGAGAAAGAAGAAAGCCTGACAGAGGCATACCCTCCATATGCGGAGCGGGAACTTGTTTCCAGACTGTTCCCAGCATATGGAGGGTATGATTTAACCATTGAATGATAAAAAAATAACAAAATATATTCCGAAAAACAAAAGGAGGAAGAAAAGATGGGTGCAAAAAAATGGAAAGGGAAAGAACTGTATCCGCATTTGTTTTCCCCGCTTCGCATTGGGAATATCCGAATGAAAAACCGGATCATCGCAGCGCCGACCAGTCCGAGCATGATCACGACGGAGGGACATTTTACGCCGGAAATGATCGCTTATCTGGAAGAGAAAGCAAAAGGCGGCGCGGGTGTTGTCACATATGGAGAGGCGATCGTACATTCTGCGACAGGAAAATCACATAACAAGCAGCTGCAATTGGATTCTTTTGGTGTGAAACAGGGAATGGCACAGGCGGCGCGCGCGATCCACAACGCAGGAGCATACGCCAACATCCAGCTTTCCCACGGAGGAAAATACGGCGGACTTGCCAGCGTTGGCGGCGATCAGGATCGCTGTGATATTGCATACGGTCCGAGCCATGAGATGACTCCGGCAGGAGAAGTACAGGAAATGCCGAAGGAATTGATCTTGGAAATTGTAGAATCTTACAAAAAAGCAGGAAAGTTGTGTAAAGACTGCGGATTTGATATGGTACAGGTTCATGCGGCTCATGGATGGCTGTTCTCCCAGTTCTTATCTCCTGTGTTCAACCAGAGAACCGATGAGTTCGGCGGAAGTCTGGAGAACCGGGCACGTTTTCTTATGATGGCGCTGGATGCAGTGCGCGAGGGCGTGGGACCGGAATTCCCGATCGAGATCCGTCTTTCCGGAGACGATCTGACCGAAAGCGGACTTGGACTTGCGGATTGTGTCGAAGTGGCAAAAATGGTGGATGATAAAGTCGATCTGATCAACGTATCCTGTGGAAATCACGAAGATCCGGATATGTTCTGCAGAACCCATCCATCCGCATTTTATCCGCGCGGAGTCAATGTATATCTGGCGGCAGAGATCAAAAAGCATGTGAAGACTCCGGTTGCCTGTGTCGGTTCTCTGAACGATCCGGCTCAGATGGAGGAGATCATCGCATCCGGTCAGGCAGACGTTGTGGAAATCGGACGTGCGATCCTTGCAGATCCATATCTGCCGGAAAAAGCACTGTGCGGCTGTGCGGATGACATTACGCCGTGTCTGCGCTGCTACGAATGTTTTGGTGAGACCGGAAAGAGCGAGACAGTCAAATGTTCCGTCAATCCGACAATGGGACAGCAGCTTCCGGAGAAATATGGCAGAGCGGAAGCACCGGTCAAAAAACGGGTTCTGATCGTAGGAGGCGGTCCGGCTGGAATGCAGGCGGCGCTTACAGCGGCAGCAAGAGGACATCAGGTGACACTGGCAGAAAAGGCTGATTGCCTCGGCGGAAATCTGTATGCGGCTTCGGCTCCTTATTTCAAGAAAGACATTGCGGATTTCTGCGAAGTGATGAAAAAACGTGTTGAGAGAGCGGCAGTGGAAGTACGGCTGAATACGGAAGTGACGCCGGAATTTGTCGAGGCGTTTGATCCGGACGCATTGATCGTGGCGATCGGCTCCAAAGAACTGGTTCCGGGAATCAAAGGGATTGACGGGGCAAATGTGGTGATGGCGGCAGATGCAGAACTTCACCCGGAAAAACTCGGAAAACGTGTAGCGATCATGGGCGGAGGTCTTGTCGGAACAGAAGCGGCGGTATCTTTTGCTCATGAGGGTAAAACGTGCGCCGTGATCGAGATGCGCGATCAGGTTGCGGCAGATGCCAACTCTTTCTATCGTGGCGGATTGATGCCGGAAGTAGAAAAATCGGCAGAAATCTATACCAATACAACGGTAAAAGAAGTAACAGAAAACGGTGTTCTTTGCGAACGTGACGGAGAAGAACTTCTGATCGAAGCGGACAGCGTTGTATGTGCGCTTGGTTATCGCTCCGAGTACGATAAGGTAGATGCACTTTGTGAAAAAGTAGACGAATCTTATGTGATCGGTGACTGCAGCAAAGTCGGACTGATCTATCATGCGGTAAATCAGGGATATTATACGGCGGTACGGTTGTAAGAAAACAGAATAGCACTTCGAGTGAGATTATAAATGCGGAAGCATCAGAAAATCAATAAATTTTCTGATGCTTTTTTCTGTATTGCAAAGGAGTTATCCCATATTGCTTTTTAAACGTATTTTGAAAATAGGATTGATTAGAAAAACAAAGGTAATTACTGATTTCAGAAAGTGTCTTTTCACTATAAACAAGAAGACTTTTCGCTTCTTCCAATTTGCAGCGCATAATATATGCATTTATGTGAATTCCTAATTCGGATTTAAAGCGTTTCATAATATAGGAGCTGCTTCGGTTTATTTGGGCAGCGACGTCTTCAATATGGATCGACTCGTTTGTGTGTGTGCGAATATAATTCATACACAAATAGACCTCGGAAGAGATACCGGCAGGGATTTTTTGTTCACCGGCTCTCTGGCAAAAGTCGAGAAGCATTGTATATTGCAATCGATTGATTGAGTCGATTGACTGCAGCAATTCGCATTCTTGAACATATTCATCAATAAGCTGATAGGTTTTTTCAATATTCACGCCTCCGGGAATGGCGCCGATTAAAGCGACTTTTGAAATTAAACTGATAAATGTATTTTTCGCATGACGCAACGGACTGGAGGAAAGCTTGCCACTGTACCAAAGCGACTGGGAAGAAAACAAAAAATTCTTCAATTCTTCGGGGGTTCCATTACGCACAAGTTCACAGAGCTGCAATTCATAAGCGTAGGAAGTATGAAAATGTTCATTTTCCAGATTTTCGCAATGATGTTTCAATTCTGCCTGTGAGCGAAGCAGCAAATTTTTTTCATCTTCTTCAAATAAATCTTCCGGAGTGATACAGTGATCGTTTAGGCAAAGGTGAAGCAAAGAAAGATTTTCAAGTAACTGGATATGGCTGATCTTCGGTAAGCTGTACAGAAGATCTGACAGCGCTTCTTTATATTGCAGAGGAATCATCTGCTCATGCATAAATTGCCGGATTAATTCGTCAGAAATCGACAGGTTAAAAATAGGACCGAGGATAAGATCAAGATCAGTATTTTCAATTTCGATATGTCCATATTCGAGGTCTGGCGAGAGAATACAGATTTCCGGATTTCTAGAGGGAGGAAATAAAGGAAATTTTTTTTCTAACGGTATGGATAAGGCTTCCGAAATTGAAGAATAGACAGGGACTGAATTTTCCAGCAGGCTGACAGGAATGTGGGTAACATTAAAATAGCTTCGACAAAAATGAATGTAGTCCATAAAAACTCCTTTTACTCGATGAAAGTACTCTTTTATAAAAATTATAATGAATAAAAGAATCAATTTCAATACTGTATTTTATAATTTTGAGTTATATTTTACAATAATTGACGGCTTAGACATGATAGTCTGTTCTATGTGATAAAAGAGAGGTTTATCATAAAACAACGTTGTTAAATTATCTGAAATAAAATGTACCTTGAAAATTACATACGGACGAAGAAAAATGATGAGGAGGAAGAGGGAATATGAAAAAAAATATTCAAATCCACAAAGCGATACCGAATCAAGGCGTTTTAAATTATTCCCATTTATTAGATGCGCCGGCGGGAAAACATGGATTTGTGCAGACGAAACATGGGCATTTGTTTTTTGAAGATGGAACAAGGGCTAAATTTCTGGGATTTAATGTTGCGGCAAGGGCGAATACACCAACCCATGAAACCGCAGAAAAACTTGCTGAACGTTTTGCAAGCATGGGAGTAAATATTATAAGACTTCATGCGGCAGATGCACCGATTACGGATGAGGCAAGAAGCTGGTCAAGCTGCAGAGTTGCCCCGCTATTAGACTATGATCGGGGAAATGGGAGAAATTTCCATCCGGAAGGTTTGGATCGTTTTGATTATTTTATTGCAAAGCTGAAAGAAAAAGGGATTTATTTGCATATAGATTTGATCGTTGCAAGAGATTTTACACAGGAAGACGGATTAAATTATCCGGGGAACCCCGGTTCATGTTTAAAAAGATACCCGATGTATGATTCTCGAATGATCGAACTTCAAAAAGAATATGCGAAGCAATTATTATGTCATGTAAATCCATATACGGGACTTGCGTTGATCGATGATCCGGCGGTAGTGACCGTTCAGATCAATAATGAGGAATCTGCGATCAAAGGAGCGCAGGAGGCAGATGCGAGAGAAGAAATGCAGCCGTATCGGGAAGAAGTTCAACGGCGGTTCAATGACTTTCTGCTTATGAAATATTATACAAGAGAACGATTAAAAGAGGCGTGGACTTATGAAGGGAAATGTGCTCTTGGGGAAGAGGAAGATCCAAAGCAAGGGACCGTTCGTGTTATAGAGGGCAGTTTTGTCCAGCCGGCAAATGATCCGATGGGAGAATGGGAGGATTTTTCAGGTCCGGCACGATACGCAGATTTTATGGAATTTGGAATCTGGATGAATCGTAATTTCTATAAAATGATGAAAGATTATCTGCATTCCCTTGGGGTAAAAGTCCCGATTGTTACCAGTAATTTATTAGGCGGAGCGGCGGACGTCTACGGGCATATTGACGGCGATATAATGGAAAATAACAGCTATTTTAATCATCCGCTTTTGCCGATCCAAAATAATACCTATTTAGTGCCGGGACCAACGGAATACGTATCAGTTCATCCGCTTACGGTACAAAAAGGAATCGGATCGATGGCTACAACGCTTTTGAATATGGCGTCACTTGCAATCGTCGAGGGAAAACCATTTATGTTGAGCGAGTGGAACGAATATGGAGAACATCCTTTCCATTCAACCGCTTTTGTACATACAATCGCTTACGCTTGTCTAAACGATTGGGATGGATTGATCTTGTATAATCATCATACATCGGAAAACTGGGACGATCAGCCTTCCGATGAAATATGGAATGTATTTGACGTGTATAATGATCCGGCGGTGATATGCCAATGGGGATTTATGGCTTCGGTTTTTCTGAAAGGGCTGATCGGAAAGGCAAAACACAAAGTTGATATTGTGTATACCCAAAATGATCTCCAAACACTTCCAAACTATCATGGAATGCCGAGCACATTCTTCCCGTATATTATGGAAATGCGGAATGTATTTTTAGACGGGGGAGAAAAATATCAAGGTGATGCGGATCTTGCGGTAAATGCAGGATTTTTGAACGGAGCGGATCTTAGTGAGGCAAAGCATGGCGTGTACTATGCATGGTCTAAATACCGGGATGCGATGCGAAAATATTACGATGGAGACCGGTTGAAAAAAAGGGCTGTAAAAGGACAGGAAACGGATCCGGGAGTTTTTGTCGGTGAAAAAGAACTGGTATTTACGGAAATTGAAAAAATAGCAGGTGAAGGCGATTACCGCCAATTTGCTAAATATGTAGATGACGCAATGAAAAGCTGGAATATTTTGGAGCAGGATGCAGGGTATCTGGAAGGAAAACTGGTGTCGGATACGAAAGAAATTATATTTGATCCGGAGAAATCAAAATTTCAGATCAAAACTCCGTTTTGCAGTTATTTCAGCGGAAAGCCGGATGCAGAAATAGAAGTGTCGGATAAGTTGAAAATCCATGCCCAAAACGAGCGGATTTCCATCTCTTGTCTTCCGATGAATACGCCTTGCATGGATAAGGCGGCAGATTTTATTTTGACTGCATTGGGAACGACGGGGATGGATCAGACAATCTACAAACAAGGACCGGTAATGATGGGGATTCCGTTTACAGAATGTGTTTTTCAGGGAAAACTTTTCGCAGAAACACTGGAAGGTGTGATTTTGGTAAAGGCAAAAAGAGCGAGATTGAGGATTTTAGATCCGATTGGAAATGTATTATCTGAAAAAACAGAAGAAAGTGCAGAGAATAATGTGGAGTTTCATTTAGACGGAACCGCAGCCGGTGTTCAATATCAACTGACCATTGAAGCATAAAAGGAGCGTGAGAAGAAATGGGGAAAACGAAAGAATTAGGATTGGATAAAAACGGAGTCCAAAAGGTGATGAGAAAAAGAGATTATCTGGCAGATGCAGGCGGACAGATGGGATTAAATCTGGTTGCCAATCTGGTGGGACAGCTCACGTATTTTTATACAGATAAAGTGGGCTTGGCAGTAGGCGGAATCGGAATTATTATGATGATCGCGAAAATAATCGACGCGATCACGGATGTATGGTTTGGAAACATTATCGATCATTCAAAAGGCGGAAATAGAAAGTATTATAAATGGGTTGCACAAATGATGGTTCCATTTGCAATCGTGATCGTGATGTTGTTCACTGTTCCGATAAAAGCGGGACAGCTGCCTGCGTTGATCTATGCGTGTGTTACGAATATTTTACTTACGGCAGTGTGCATGACGCTGATCGGGACACCGCTTGCGGCAGTGATGGTAATTCGTACAAACAGTCAGAGTGAAAGAGAGACGATGGGAATCTTCCGGGCAGTATTTACCTATATGTCAGGTATGATCATAGCGATTGTGACGATACCGGTTACGAATATGCTTGGAGGAAATCAAAATGCATGGATCAAATATGGTGTGATCATTGCTTTAGTCGTATTATTACTGTTGTCTGTTTGTTATTTAAACGGACGGAATGCAAAGATGGCAAATGTCCGGCAGGAAGAACAGGGCGGAGAAGTGGAAGAGGAGGAAAATGTGCCGTTAAAAGAAGCATTATCTTGTCTCTTCCGAAACAAATATTGGGTGATTGTCCTGCTGTTTAATTTGATCACACAGGTAACGAACTCCTTAGCGGGAACGGCAGGAACGTATTATTGCAAATGGATCTTCGGAAATGACAATCTGGTTGCGATGATCGGAGGATTGGGGATGCTTGCGACTGTTCTGGGGTTTGCAATGTCGAAAACGATCATAGCAAAACTAGGTGTACGAAAGACCGTTCTGGTAAGTTTAATGGGCGCGGCACTGACGGCAGGGATCAGATGCATTGTTCCGGCCAATTTTACACTTTATGTAGCAACAAGTCTTTTGGGAAGTTTTGTACAGATTCCAATGATGTGTTTGTATGGAGTGCTTCTTGCGATGGCAGTGGATTATAATGAATATAAATACGAGAAAAAAATGGTTGCGGTTTCATCGGGCGCAATCGGAATCGGTACAAAAATCGGCTCCGGAATCGGATCGATTATTTTATCGATATGTCTTGCTCTAGCAGCGTATGATGCCACTTTAAGTGTAGCGACACCATCTATGCGGTATGGTATTTATGCATTTTCTAACTACCTTCCGTTAGTGATCAATTTGATTATGTTTTTTATTTTCAGAAAATTTGATTTGGAAGAGAAACTTCCTAAAATTCAAGAAGAATTAAAAAGAAGAAGAGAAAAGAACGCATAGAAAATGGGGGAGAAATCCCCCATTTTTCTGAATAAATAATTGCGAAAACAAGAAGAAATGGTACAATATATACTTAGATACTGAGAAATCAAGACAAAATGGAGGCAGCTTATTCGATGAATGGCATACGGATTTCTTTACGAGGTAAAATTATTTTTACAGTAATCGGAATTACATTACCGGTGATTTTATTGTTGTTTTTTCTGAATACATATGCAATAAAAAAGAGTGAACAGCAGATTTATCATAATATACAAAGTATATTGGACGTTCATGTTAAAGAGCTGGAAGCAGAATTGAATAAGGCATCCGGGATTTTGATAAAAGAAAGTATAAAAAAGGGAAGTATTTACGATTTTTCTTCTTTTGATCCGGAACGAAAATATCAGGCTATAATGAATTATCAGCAGGAAAACAAAGAGAGGATGCAAGGGTTTCATTCGTTGGAGGGACAGATTGCATATTCTCCGAAAAATGAAAATTCTATTGTTTTATTTAATGATTATGGCTCGGATTACAAAATGAGAAGAAGTGTGTTTGAATATGTGCGTGACCATATGGGAGAGCTTACAGAACTAAACGGACAATGGAGGACGTATCGAATCGGAGATGAATGGATATTATTGAGCGCTGCCGGAAATGAGAATATCATTTTTTGTTTCTGGACCACATATGACGTTCTGATGAAACCGGTACAGGGATGGGAGTTACCGGTAGAAAGTAAATTTTGTTTTACAGGGAAGGAAGGACAGATTTATACAAAATTAGAGGATGAAGAGTTGGAAAATCTGCCTTATGACGGCGCGTTAAATGATTTTTATTTTGCCGGAAACCGGAATAAGTATTTAATAAGCGGAATCGAATCAGCAATCGGAGATTTTCGTTTGATGAATGTGGTGGAGAAAAAAGCATGTATCGGTCTTTTGGGATATATGCAGATCGTAATTACAGTGATTTTATTTCTCGTTTTAGGAGTTGGGATTCCATTTATTATCCATATACTAAATAAAAGTATATTTGCTCCGGTTGACAAAATTTTAAATGGGATTACGGAAGTTGAGAAAGGAAATTTAAGTGTCCGGATAGAAAATCAAAATTCAAGTAAAGAAATGGAACATTTAATCGATTCCTTCAATGAAATGGTAGGAGAGATCCACAATCTGAAAATCGATTCTTATGAAGAAAGTTTAGAGCGAAAACAGTTGGAACTTGATTATATGAATCTGCAAATGAAACCTCATTTTTATCTGAACGCATTGAATGTGATCAGTGTGACTGCGCAAGTAGGAGATACGGAGATGGTGAACCGGATCACCAAGCATTTGGCGCAGTATATGCGGTATATTATGGGAAGCAGAAAAAAGTATGTATCGGTAAAGGAAGAATTACTTCATGTCAGTCATTACTTGAAAATTATGGAAATAAGAATGGGGGAAGACTGCCATTATGAGGAAAAGGTAGATCCGGAATTGCTGGATATAAAGATTCCCCCGTTGATGATACAGACTTTATTGGAAAATTCTATGAAATACGCGCTTGATGTATATGGAAAAACGATTATTTCATTAACAATAAAAAAAGAGGGCGACAGGGCACTGATCCAAGTGAAAGATAATGGAAACGGATATTCAAAAGAGTATCTTGAACGATATAATAAGAGATTGGAAGCCGAGGGGAATCATATCGGGATTATGAATTTGCGGAGCAGGCTGGAGATGATGTATGGGGAAGACGCATTGATTCATTTGTATAATTTAGAGCCGAAAGGCGCATGTACGGAGATTCGGATTAAACTGTAAGGATAAAAGGGGTGGAAATATGAAGTTATTGATCGTGGATGATGAAATTTATATAGTACGCGCATTGCAAAAAAATATCGCATGGAATGAGATGGATATTGATCATATATATAGTGCCTTCAATGTGGAAAAAGCAAAAGAGATCCTTCAGAAGGAAGAAATAGATATTATCATTACAGATATAGAGATGCCGAGAACGTCCGGTTTAGATTTGCTGGAATGGATCAGAGAAAGCGGATATACATGTAAAGCGGTTTGTTTGACATGTCACGATGAATTTAAATATGCTCAAAGAGCGATGCGGTGTCAGGTTGATGATTATATTTTAAAGCCGATTGATTTTCAAAAGCTTAGAGAAATCGTGGAAGGGCTGGTTCTAAAGATTAAAAAGGAAAGATTGGATAAGAAAGAACAAGAACGAGGCGGACTTTGGAAGCGAAATAAAAGAAAAGTAGAAACTGATTTCTGGAAGGAATTATTACTGAGTAAAACTACATCGGATTTAGAAAAACTGTCTCAGGAAGCTTCGTATATCGGCATCGAGTGGGATTATAATCAGCAGTTTCAATTGCTTCTTTTTTCTGTAAAGAAAATATGCAAAAGAAAACAAGAATGGGAAGAGAGTACAGGACTGATGCAATATATTTTGGATAATATTGCGAAAGAAACCTATTTAACCGAAAAAACAAAAAATATGAGTGGCTGGATAGACGACTCTCATTTATGGGTAATTGTTCCGGTAGAAAATACGATTGATTTAGAAGAAAAAATGAAAAAATATTTGGATTCCTGCGAGAGAATTGCCGGAGCTAAAATGGTGGCATATACAGATGAAATCTGTTATGGAGAAGAATTGTATTTGAGCTATATAAAGCTAATGCAGCTTGACCGGGAAAACGTTTCTTTGGAGAGTGGAATTTTTGAGGAAGGAAGATCCGTAGAAGACAAGGATCAGTGGGAAATGTTTTATCATAAAATGAGACGTCTGTTTCATGAAAAAAATTTCCCGGAAATCAAAAATCTTGTAGAGCAGTCGTGGAGTCCTGCTCCGTATATTCAATTAAAAGAACTTATATTAAATGTTTGTAAATGCGAATATGAAATTTATAGATTTTTAGAAGAAAACAGTATTTCAGAAGAAATGTTTTGGGACAAGGAGTTATTGGGACTATTGGAACAGGCGCTGCATTCTTCAGCAAAATATGTAGAATTTCTGAAAAAATCTGTCTGCAAAATAGAAAGGATCTATCAGTCTAAGAAAGAAGAAAAAGGTGTGATTTTGGAAATCCAGGAGTATATAAAAAAGCATGTGGAAGAAAGAATCAGCAGAGAGGAAATCGCGAAGGCAGTAAATTTTTCTGTCGATTATATTTCAAAGATTTATAAAAAAGAGACGGGAGAATCTCTTAGCGAATATATCATGGAACAAAAAATAGAACAGGCAAAGGAGTGGATACAACAAGAGAACGATACGATCGGGAATATAGCGACCAAACTTGGTTACAGCAGTTTTTCCTATTTTTCAGAAGTTTTCCGCAGATTCACAGGTGTTTTGCCAAGTGAATATAAACGTATATGCAGAACAGAATAATAGTAAATGTTCTTTTTAGTGATAAAAAGAAAAATGATCGATAAAAGTCCGGCTGAATAAAGAAAATAAGCCGGACTTTTCGTCTTATATGTAGTGAGTCTGAACGGAAAAGAGAGAGAAAAAAAGTAAAAATATGATTACAATAAAGTTACATACAAAGAGTAATAAGGACAAGGGAGGTCACAGGAAAATGAAAAGAAAAAAATTAATCGCGCTTGGATTATCACTGATGATGATCACGGGAACTGTCTTAACCGGATGCGGATCGAAAGCAGAAGAAGGACAAGCGGACAGTGGAAAAGAAGCCGGGGAGACCGAAGAAATTGTATTCGCCTTTCATATGGGCAAGACAGTCGATCTGGAACCGATCGAAGAGAAGCTGAATGAAATTCTGGTACCGGAGATCAATGTAAAGGTTGATCTGCAAGGATATAGCTGGTCAAATTATGATACACAGATCAGTTTGATGCAGTCCGGCGGAGAGCAGATCGATGTGTTTGGAATGTGTCCGAATTTTAGTACATATTTAACAAACGGTCAGCTCATGCCGATGAGTGATCTGCTGAATGAGTATGGTGCGGAAACGAAGGAAATAATCGGCGAGGAGTTTTTAAAAAGTACATCAAAAGCAGGCGAAGTTTATGCATTGCCGGAACACGGACCCAAAACAGACGTTTTAGGACTGGTGATCCGCAAAGATCTTGTTGAGGAATTAAATCTTCCGGTAGATGAAATCGTAGAGGCGGAAAATTTTGAAGAATATACAAAAAATATGGATGTAATGACCGAGATGTTTTCCAAAATCTATCAGGCACATCCGGAATTATCTCTTGTTCCAAGCTCACAGAATCCGGCTTCTTATAGGGTGACAAGCGTTCCGTTTGCAGATTCTCTTGGCGACGATCTGGTTTCTTTGATGCCAGGGGATGAGGAAACATTTGTAAATCTGTATGGAACGGAAGAATTTAAACAACTGGCAGAATATCTGTACGGCTGGAATCAGGAAGGATTTATTTTAGAGGATGCAATGACGACACAGGAATCTGCCGATACTTACCTGAAAAACGGACGGGCGTTTGGGTATTTTGAACTTGGTTCACAGGTACAGGCAATGGAAAGTAAAATAAAGAAAACTACAGGTTATGATGTAATATACAAAAAACTGACGGCTCCGTTCATTACAACAAATCGAGTGAATAACGCTTCGTTCGGAATTTCTGTGACATCAGAACATCCGGAAGCATCCATGAAATTTTTAAATGAGATGTTTACTAATGCAGACGTAATGAATCTGTTAGTATATGGAATTGAAGGCGTTCACTGGGAAGAAAAAGAAGATGGATTGATCGGATACCCGGAAGGCGTGAATGCAGATAATTCCACATACGACTTGGGGATGGACTGGTATTTTGGAAATAGATTTTTAGCAAAAACATGGGAAGGCAACGTTCCGCTGGATGTAAAGGTAGAAGAGGAAGCAAATAAAGAAGCGAAAGTTTCCCCGGCATTGGGATTTGCGTTTGATTCAACTCCTGTTTCTACGGAGATTGCAACGATTGGAAATGTAACAAGTCAATACTTACCGGGAATTTTGTGCGGATTTCTTGATCCGGAAACAGAAATTCCGAAATTCCTCGATGCACTGGAAGACGCAGGCATGGGAAAACTTGTAGAAGAAAAGCAGACGCAATATGACACATGGCGGGCAGAAAACAAATGATCGCGTCAGGTAAAGGGAAGAAGGAGTAACAATGAGCAGAACAAAAAAGAAACCGCTGCAAAAACAATGGCCTTTTTACATCATGATGATCCCCGGTTTAGTGTATTTATTGATCAATAATTACGGACCGATGCTCGGAATGTTCATTGCATTTAAAAAAGTAGATTATGGATTGGGAATTTTTAAAAGTCCATGGGTAGGATTTGAAAATTTCAAGTATTTGTTTAAAACAGATGCGGCCTTTATCATGACACGAAATACCATACTTTATAATCTTGTATTTATCGTATTGGGAACGGTACTTGGAATTGCAGTGGGCATTATGCTGAGCGAATTGCGGAAGAAAGCAGAGACAAAATTCTTTCAGACAGTAATTTTATTACCGTATTTACTGTCATGGGTTATATGCGCTTATATCGGCTACGCGTTTTTGAGTAAAGATACGGGACTGATCAATAATTTTTTGAACAGTCTCGGACTGGAAGCAGTGGATTGGTATAACGATCCGGGAAAATGGACGGTTATATTGGTGTTAGTAAACATTTGGAAGGGAATTGGTTATACATCGATCATTTATATGTCGACGATTATCGGAATTGACAAATCGCTGTATGAGGCGGCGAGAGTTGACGGGGCATCGAAATGGCAGGAAATCAAACTTATTACACTTCCATGTTTAAAAAGTACGATCATTATGCTGACGATCATGAATATCGGACGAATTTTTTATTCGGATTTTGGACTTTTTTATCAGATACCTTTGAATTCAGGAACACTTTATCCTACAACACAGACAATTGATACCTATGTGTATCGTGCGTTGATGCAGCAAAATCAGATTGGTATGTCAGCGGCAGCAGGGTTATATCAATCAATCGTCGGATTTATTATGGTTTTAGCGGCAAATACGATCGTGCGTAAATTAAGTCCGGATGATGCAATGTTTTAGGAGGAAAAAATGTCGAATATATACGGAAAAGGAGAGAAAGTATTTCAAATTATCATACATGTGATTTTGATCATTTTTGCACTGGCGGCAATATTGCCGTTATTGATCTTGGTTATGGGATCGATAACAAATGAAAGCGAATTGATTCAGAGCGGATATACTTTTTTTCCTAAAAATATTGATTTTACTTCTTATAAATATTTATTTCAAAAAGCGCCGGAAATATTGAGAGCATACGGAGTGACATTATTTATTACGGTTTTCGGAACAGCATTGAGCTTGTTTATCACACCATTGCTGGCGTATCCGCTTTCGCGTAAAGATTTTAAAAACAGACAGATTTTTTCGTTTATTGTATTTTTTACGATGCTGTTTAACGGAGGAATTGTTCCGTCATATATCATGTGGACACAGATTTTTCACTTGAAAAATACGATATGGTCTTTGATATTTCCCAATTTATTGATGAATGGATTTAATGTCGTGTTAATGAAAAATTATTTCGCGCAAAACATACCGACAGAATTGATCGAAGCAGCTAAGGTTGACGGTGAAAATGAATTCGGGATTTATTTCAAAATCGTGCTGCCACTGGCATTGCCGGTTATGGCAACGGTTGGACTTTTTGTTGGAATCGGTTATTGGAACGATTGGACCAACGGATTGTACTATGTGAATCAACCTGAACTATACAGCTTGCAAAATTATTTGAACCGGATTATGCAGGATGTGCAATTTATGATGTCAAATGCCCAGATCGGCGGCGGACAGATGGCAGCAAGCTTCCCGTCCACAGGAATACGAATGGCAATTTCAGTAATCGGTATTATCCCGATCATGGTGTTATATCCATTTTTCCAAAAGTATTTTGTAAAGGGGATTACGGTCGGAGCTGTGAAAGGCTGATGCAGTAATAGTAAATCATACATAGAAATGATACAAAAAACAACGATTTCATATAAAATCGTTGCTTTTTGTATATAAGAAGCAAGGAAAGGAATCGTGAGAAATGAAGCGTTATGAATTTAAAGACAGTGGGAAAACTTGTGCAATCTATGACTCCAAGCCGCCGAGATATTGGTTTAATTATTTATGGAATGAACAGGGATATTGCGCGCAGGTATCGCAGATGGGACATGGGCGCAGTTATTATATTAATGAAAAGGCTGATATGTGCATGATCAATAATAATGATGCCAGATATATCTACATACGAGATGAAGACAGCGGGGAATGCTGGAATATAGGAGAAGGCCCATTAAATAAGAGCGTTGATAAATATTGCTGCGAACATAAAATCGGATCTACGAAGATCGGATCGGAATGTGAAGAAATCGAGAGCACATGGGAAATTTTCGTACCGGAACGAGGATTTCATGAGGTATGGGAATTGAAATTACACAATAAAAGCGGACGGAAACGCGAACTTAGTATTTTTTCTGCCGTAACATTTGAATTAGAGGGGTTTTCGTATCCGAGATATTATGAAATGTACCGTTGTATAGAAACGAAATTTGACGAAGAATTAAATGGAATCTATTGTGCATCGTCACACCCCTTTGCGCCTCATAAAAGGTATAATGCATTTCTGGCGTCTTCAGAGCCGGTTTTTGCATATGATGGTGAATTGGGAAAATTTTGTGGGGAAAATGGTACAATTACAAAATTAGATGCTTCCGCTTATGCTTTATTTCAGAAACCTAAAATCGTAGTCGAAGGAATGGATTGCACAAATTCGGAAGGCGCTCTGTTTGTATTAGGCGGAGTTTTACAGAATAAAGTGGCATTAGAAGCGAATGAAGAAAAGAAAATTTATTTTATACTGGGAGTATCGGAATCCTTACAAGAGGCTGTAACAGTTAAAGATTACTATAAGGACATACAGGTTGTTGAGACGTGTTTGAAGGAAACGGAGCAATATAATACAGAAAAATATGCATCCTTATCAATGAACACCCCGGATGTGAAAACAAACCATATTATGAATTGGTGGTTGAAAAAACAGATTGATTGTTGCATTGTCGGGAAAAAGGGAGTACGAGACAATTTACAGATTGCAGTGGCGTTACTAAATTACAGACCGGAAAAGGCGAAAGAAGAAATTCTGGAATGCTTGCGGCATCAGTTTAAAGACGGACATGCAGTGCTTACGTGGTATCCTTATGATGATACGCGATATTCGGATCAGCCTTTCTGGATCATTTGGGCAGTGTGTGAATTAGTGAAAGAGACCGGAGATTATGCAATCTTAAATCAAGAAATCGAATGGCAGGATGGCGGGAGCGCTGCTGTTTTAGAACATATAAAAGCGGCGGTTGACCGATTGATTTCAGATAAAGGGAAAAATGGATTGATTCGGATTTATTTTGCAGATTGGAATGATGCGTTGAATATTACGACAGATCCGGAGGCGGAATCCGTGATGCTGTCCCATCAATTTTGTTTGGCTTTGAGGGAATTGAAAAAACTTATGCTTGAAATTGGGGAGACAGAATATGCATTGTTTTTAGATGAAGAATTCCATATTTTGCAAAAACAGATTAATGATGCGGCATGGGACGGAGAATGGTATATGCGGGCATTGAGTGAAAAAGAAAATATCGGCTCCCGATATAGTAAAGGCAGCAAGATTTACTTAAATGCACAGACATGGGCGGTATTGGGAGATGTTGTGGACGAAGAAAAATTACCGGCTTTATTGAAATCCGTAGATAGTATGGAACAAGATTTCGGATTTCCGCTAAATATGCCGCCATATGAATCGTATTCTCCGAACGTAGGACGAATGTCAGGAATGCTGCCGGGACTTTTTGAAAACGGCGGAATATATTGTCATGCAACAGGTTTTAAGATTTTAATGGACTGCAAATTGGGAAGAGCGAGCAAAGCAATAGAAACTCTAAAAAAAATCATGCCGGACAGTGAAAAAAATCCATCGACGCAGTCGGGAGCAGAACCTTATGTTTTTACAAACTGTTATTCTACACATCCGAAGTATTATGGAAAATCATATTGGTCATGGACAACAGGTACTTCAGCTTGGGCGATGATGGCGCTGTATGAGGGGATACTTGGTGTTAAACGAGATTATAAAGGGTTACGCATTTGTCCCGTATTTCCGAAGCAATGGGAATCAGCAGAGATAACAAGATCGTTTCGGAATGCAGAATATGAGATACATATAAAAAATTCAAAGGAATTTAAAGAAAAAGAAATATGGGTGGATGGTATGAGAATAAACGGAGATTTACTTCCGGATTATCAAGACCACAGAAAGCATATCGTTCAGGTAAATCTTTATTCAGAGCAATGAAAGAAATAGGAGAGTTGATGTATGGATAAGGAACAAAATACAAATTGGATATGGGGCGCCGATTGGCAGAGAGACCAGGAAAAAGCACAAGTAGGATTATTTCGTAAAAAGTTTTTTGTAGAGGATGTTCAACAAGATTTTATTATTCAAATTTCAGCAGAATCCAGATATAAATTATATGTAAACGAGAAGCTTGTTTCGATTGGTCCTGCAAAGGGGGATCGAGAAGTCTGGTTCTTGGATGAAGTAAATATAAAAGGGATGTTGAAGAAAGGAGAGAATATTCTTGCAGCAGAAGTATTGCATTATCCGGTTAATGGGTGGGGGAATCATAGTATTTTTCGAACAATAACTCCGGGATTGTATATTCAAGAAAAGAGTGGACAAATTACCGCAGATGAAACTTGGAAATGCTTTTTAGTGAGAGATTTTAGAATGGTTTCGGAGTTTCCGTGGTATTCACAACTGCAGATTTTAGAGAAGAAAAGAGGGGACGCACAATTAACCGGATGGAAAAAAAGTGTATATGATGATAGTAAGTGGGACAATGCAAGCTGTTATAAAAAAGATCAGATCAGTCGGCTTGTAAGTCCGGGTAACTTGCAAAAAAGACAGATTCCGCTTATGAATGTCATACCGCGTAAATTTGTGAGCGTTATAAAAAGAACTGAGGAAGACATAAAATTTGATCTTTGGAATCAGTTGTTGAAAGGGAAAAAAGAAATTTGCATTAAACCACATACGCATCAAGTCATCGAAATTGATGCGGGAGAATTGATGTGTGGTTTTATTTCCCTCAGAATGAAACAAGGAAAAGGCTGTGAAATCCGTTTGCTGACAAGTGAAGGGTATGTTTCTGAATTGCCGGAAAAAATAGGTGGATTTGCAAAAAAAGGGGATCGTACAGATTGGGTGCACGGAAAATTGTGTGGATTTACAGATACATATTTTGTGGCGGGAAATGGAAGTGACCAGTTAACAGAGAGTTATGAACCATTCTGGTTTCGAACATTTCGTTATATTCAGCTGGATATTTATACAGCGGACGAACCACTTATATTGGCCGGACTGGACTATTGTGAGACAGGGTATCCTCTAGAAGTTATTTCTAAGATAAAAACATCAGACTCATCTTTGGAGGACATATGGGAGATCAGTTTAAGATCGCTGAAACGATGTATGCAAGAAACATATACAGATTGTCCGTTTTATGAACAATTACAATACGCGATGGATGCGAGAAGTCAAATACTATATACATATGCGATTGCCGGAGACGACAGATTGGCAAGGCAGTGTATGAATGATTTTAAAAGATCTCAAAGAGCAGATGGAACATTGAATTCTTGTTATCCGGATACAGAACCAAACGTAATTCCGACATTTTCTATTTATTACATATTGATGATACATGATTTTATGCTCTATTATGGAGATAAAAAATTTATAGCAGAACATCTTGGGTGCATGGACAATATTTTAAATTATTTTGCTGAGCATTTGGAAGAGCGTGGATTGGTTGGAAAAATAGGCGGTAAGCTGACAGAACGCGGATATTGGTCTTTTATTGACTGGGCTCCACAGTGGGAGGAAACAACAGGCATGCCGGATGCAGGTTTGACCGGACCTATAACAATGGAGAGTTTTCTTTATATATATGGATTGATGCATGCGGCGGAGATCATGGAATATATGGAGAGGAAAGATACTGCACGGGAATATAAAAACAGGGCGGAAAATGTGCGTGCTGCAATTAATAAGTTTTGCAGAGATCAGAATGGAGTTTATCTGGATGGACCGGATCTGAAAAAGTATAGTCAACATTGTCAGGTGTTTGCGCTTCTGACAGAAAGTGTATCGATTGAGAAAGGAAGAAAAATACTTTTACAAACGTTGAAGGATACAGAGCGATATGCACCATGTTCCGTAGCGATGGCATTTTATCTTTTTCGTGCATTGGAAATGACAAATTTGTATGAAAAGACAGATTTATTATGGAATACTTGGCGTAAGATGCTGCAAAAACATCTTACGACATGCGTTGAAAATATGGTGGATGAGCGAAGTGATTGTCATGCGTGGGGAGCGGTGATCTTGTATGAGATGCCGGCAGTTATATTAGGCGTGCGCCCGTGCGCACCGGCATATCAAAAAGTGCGGATACATCCGATCCCCGGATATTTAAAATGGGCAGAGGGAGAAGTGGTCACACCGCATGGAAACATAAAGATATTTTGGAAAAAAGAAAAAAATGGGAAAATGGAATTAGAATATGAAATTCCAAAAACGTGTACAGCAGAAGTGATTGTGAAAGAAGGAGAGAGTTATGAAGAACGGATATAAAAATGCAATGCTGCCGCCGGAAAAAAGAGCGGAAATTTTATTAAAAGAAATGTCTTTGGATGAAAAAATGGCACAGGTAAATGGTGTGTTTCCATTTGAGGAGCTTTTTTATGATATGAACGCGATCGATGCGATGACACCATTTGGAATCGGGGAAGTAAGTACGCTTGAAATGCGTCGTTTGGAAAAGTTAGAAGATGTTGCGAAATGGCAAAAAGATGTGCAGGAAATTGTAATGAAAAACAGTCCGCATCACATTCCGGCAATTTTTCATATGGAAGGTTTATGCGGGGCCTTTATTCAGGATGCGACAAGTTTTCCGTCCGGAATAGGAAGAGCGTCCGGTTGGGATCCGGAATTAGAAGAACAGATTGCACAAATTGTGAGTAATCAGGAAGCGGTCTGTGGAATTACACATATTCTGGCGCCTGTTTTAGATATTTCAAGAGATTCCAGAATGGGGCGTCAGGGAGAAACCTATGGAGAAGATCCGGTTTTGGCTTCTGCCTTGGGAAGCGCATATACAAAAGGGATTCAAGAAGGTGAAAAAGCGGGAAGGAAGACAGAGAGTGTAGCAAAACATTTTCTGGCATTTCATAACTCTGCGGCCGGAATCCACGGAACACATAGTGATACACCACCCAGATTGTTACAGGAAATCTACGCAAAACCATTCCAGGCAGCAATTTCAGAGGCGGGATTGAAGGGAATTATGCCTTGTTACTGTTCGATCGATGGTGTTCCGGCATCTGCATCTTATGAAATACTGACTAAATTGTTAAGAGAAGATATGGGATTCGACGGGGTATGCATCAGTGATTATGGCGCTGTCGGAAATGTCCATAATGTGCACCATGTTGGTGAAACAGCAGCGGAAGCCGGAGCAATGTGTATGAAAGCAGGAATGGATATAGAGCTTCCGAATACGACCGGCTACAATGCAGAGTTAAAGAAGAAGTTTGAGAATGGAGAAGAAGATATTGCGATATTAGATGCATTGGTATTGCGGGTATTAACTGCAAAATTTCGAATGGGATTATTCGAGCATCCATTTGCTTTGCAGGGAGAAGAACTAAAACAGGCATTTTATAGTAAAGAGGCAAGACAGATTTCTCTTCGTTCGGCAATGGAGTCCCTTGTTTTATTAAAAAATGATGGGACATTGCCGCTAAAAAAGACAATGAAAAAGATTGCGGTGATCGGACCACATGCCAATAGTGCAAGAAAATTTTTTGGCGGATATACTCATATGTGTATGGTTGAATCGACATATGCAATTGAGAATTCTATTGCAGGTGTCAGTGGGTGTAAAAATCCGGAAAATAAGGAAATTGTAGTTGTTCCGGGAACCAATATTCAATCAGATGAAACGGAAGAATTTGATCGTATTTTAAAAGTACAGAAACCGGAATGCAGAAGTTTATTAGAGGAGTTACAAATACAATATCCGGACACGGAATTTATTTATGCATATGGTTATCCGATCGCCGGAGAAGATGAATCCGGTTTTGAAGAAGCCTTACAGGCGATAGAAGAAGCGGATGCGGCGATTTTGACGTTGGGAGGAAAGCATGGAACTTGTTCGATGGCATCGATGGGAGAGGGAATCGATGCAAGCGATATTAATCTTCCTGGATGTCAGGATAAATTTATCTTTGCCGCTTCAAAATTAAAGAAGCCGTTGATCGGAGTACACTTTAACGGACGTCCTATATCCAGTGATGCAGCCGATCGGTACCTCCATGCAATTCTCGAAGCATGGAATCCTTCAGAGACAGGCGCGGAGGCGATTACAAAGGTTCTGTTCGGAGAGTACAATCCGGGCGGGAAACTGCCGCTGACAGTGGCATACCATGCAGGACAGATACCGATTTATTATAATCATGCAAATGGTTCTGCATGGCATCAAAGCGGCAGCATCGGTTTTGCAAATTACGTTGATCTTCCGCACAGACCAAGGTACTTTTTCGGGCATGGACTTTCTTATACCACGTTTGAGTATAGTGAGTTGAAATTGAATAAAACGGAAGTTGAACCGGAAGAAACGATTTGTATAGAAGCAATGATCAAAAACACAGGAAAAGTAGTGGGAGATGAAGTCGTTCAACTGTATTTGGTTGATCGGTATGCAAGTATGACAAGACCTGTAAAAGAATTAGCCGGATTTAAAAGAATGACATTACAGCCGGGAGAGGCGAAAAAAGTAATCTTTGAGGTAGAGGCAAGCCAGATGGCATTTTTAGATTTGGAGATGAAGTGGAAAGTTGAAAAGGGAATGATCGGCGTGGAAGTAGGAAGTTCTTCGGAAGATATTAGATTGAAAGGAGAGTTTGAAATTAAGAACAGTCGTTGGATTTCAGGAAAAGACAGAGGATTTTATGCAAAGGTAAAAACGGAGAGTGAGACTTTATGAATAAACAGGCAGTTGCAAAAAAAATTGCGGAAGAATCGATTGTATTGTTGAAAAATGAAGAAAATGTACTTCCACTGGAACTTAATACAACAGCGGCGATTTTTGGAAGGGCACAAATAGATATGATCTATTCGGGAAACGGTTCCGGGGCGGCTTATGTAGAAGGAAAGAAGAATATATTGGAAGCATTGGAAGAGGCGGGCATCGATACAGTTAAAAGTTTGAAGTCCTTCTATTTAAAATGTATTGAAGAAGATAAGAAAGAACCAAAAGATACGATTGACTGGTCGAAGCTGGAGAAGACATCGAATTGCGGGTGGATGTATGAGATTTTTGGAAAATATCATGCGCCGGAAAAAGAATTTTCGGTACCGGAAAAATTACTTCATGATGCGAGTCAACAGACAAAAACAGCAATGATCGTATTAGGACGAAATGCCGGAGGGGAAGAATGTGACAGACATTTACAGGAAGATTATTATTTGACGGAGTCGGAGCAACAATTAATCGATCAAGTGTGTGCAAATTTTTCTACGGTTATTTTAATTTTAAATATAAATGGGCTTATAGACCTCTCATGGACAGAAAAAAAGCAGATAAAGGGAATTCTATTTATCGGTATTCCGGGAGAAGAGGGGGCAGGAGCATTAGCGGATCTTATAGTAGGAAAAGCAAATCCATCCGGAAAACTGCCCTTTACGATTGCAAAGACATATCATGATTATCCGGCATGGAAGGATTTTAGTTGGAATAAAGATGATCCGGAGCAGTTGCTTACCTATGAAAGTTATGGACTGGATGCGGCTGAAAACGGAAGTGTGAACTATGAAAAAAGCCCGGTGACCGTTTATCGTGAAAATATTTATCTTGGTTATCGGTATTTTGATTCTTTTCAGGTAGAACCATTGTTTCCATTTGGACATGGTTTATCTTATACAGAGTTTTCTATTCGGTTGGAAAATATTTATACATCAAACGAAAATATATCTTTGGAATTTGTAGTGAAAAATATCGGAACTAGAATGGGGAAGGAAGTTGTACAAGTCTATTTATCAAAATATAAATGTAAAAGCGAGCAAGTGTATCAAGAATTAAAAGGATTTGAAAAGACAGAAAATATTCAGCCGGAAGAAGAAAAAAAGGTATATATAAAAATCCCTTGGGAAGAAATGGCAACTTATGTGGAAGAAAAAGCTTCTTATATAATAGAGAAAGGGACGTATTTTCTAAGAATCGGAAATTCTTCCAGAAAAACGGAACCAGCGGTTGAAATTGAATTAAAAGAAGATATTCTGATTGAAAAATGTTTAAATAAGTTAATGCTACAACCATGTAATCAAGGGAAAATATCATTTATTACGACGAAACAGAAAGAGCAGACATTTGTATGCAAATATAAGGTAAACTTAAAAAAGGTTGCCGAAAAAAGCTTTGATAAGAAATCACATAAGAAAGATAAAATCATAGCAGAATTAACAATGGAACAACTTATGGCGTTATGTGTCGGATATGGACCGGGAATTCCTTTTTCAGCATATGCAGAAAAACATGATCCTGAAACAATTACAGATTCCAAGGGAAATCCGGTAACAGTGAACAGTCATCCGACAGGTGTAAATGGATATGTATCGCCGGCAATTCCGGAAAAGGAAATTTATTCTGTGTTTTATAAAGATGGTCCGGCGGGAATTGGTGAGATAAGCTGGCCGACAGAAATGTTGATTTCTTGTTCATTTGATCGAAAATTATGGTATTTGTTTGGAAATGCTGTTGGCGAGGAATGTGAAAAGCAAAAAGTCGATGTCTGGTTAGCTCCTGCGGTAAATTTACAACGAAATCCGTTAGGGGGAAGAAATTTTGAATATTTTTCAGAAGATCCTTTTTTGACAGGAACATGTGCTTGTGAAATTTCGAAAGGGGTTCAGGAAAATCATCGCGTATTGGTATGTCCGAAACACTTTGCTGTGAACGAACAGGAAACATATCGGCGGGGAAATGCAAAAAAGAATTATGATGCGGTGGATTCGATCATTACAGAGCGTGCTGCAAGAGAATTATATTTAAAACCATTTAAAATGTTGGTTCAGGAAGCAGATATTGTATGCCTGATGACGGCATTTAACAAAATTAATGGGATTTTTTCCGGAGGAAATAAGGATTTATGTACCGATATTCTGCGGAAAGAGTGGGGATTTCAAGGAGTTGTGGTGACAGATTGGGGTGATATGGACATTGTTGTGGATGGAGCCGATGCAATTGCGGCAGGAAATGATATTATCATGCCGGGCGGGCCACCGGTCATCCAACAAATAAGGAAAGGATATGAAGAAAACAGAATTACAAAAGAAATGTTAGAATGTGCGGTACAGAACTTATTGTTTATGCTTCAAAAGGGGAATAAATGATAGTATATCGATAGAGCGGTTTGAGTGTTCTTCTTGAGAAAAACGATCAATTGTGGCATACTTAAAAAAGAAGTTTTGCAGGATGAAAGGTTGAAAACGATGGAAAACGAAAGAAAATTGATGCAGTTTCATTTTATTACAAATGGAGAGATTTCTACCCATTATCATCAGAATCCGGAACTCTTTTATGTGCTGAAAGGGACTTTAGAAGTTCAGATCGATGATGCAGTTTTTATATTGAAGAATGGGGATATGCTCGTGATCAATGCAAATAAGCGGCATAAAATGATCGGAAGCGAAGATCTTTTGGGGGCGCGATTTGAAATTGATTTTCATTTACTTGCAGAAGAACTCGGAACAATGCAGCTCTTGTTTTGGTGTAATACTGTGGCAGACCGCAATGAGGCATATAAGGATCTCAGGGGAACGCTGGACAAGATATTGGAACGGCATTTTGAGCGGGAGCAGAAAGGTGCGCTTCATCTGAATGCTCTGTGTTATGAGGCGCTTTATATCCTGACAAGTAATTTTCTTGTGAAAGCGGACGATTCGAGACTTCATATGGAAGATTCTCAGGACAGGATCAGGATCCAGCAGATCCAGAATTATATTCAGGCGAATTATCAGAGCCAGATCAGCCTGAACGATCTGGCAGACCGGCTTTATCTTTCCAATGCGTATTTGTCGAAATATGTCAAAAAACATCTTGGTATGACGTTTATGGAATATCTGAACAATGTACGGCTATTTCATGCGGTAGACGAACTGCTGTACACGAAGAAAAATATCACGCGGATCGCGTTGGACAACGGGTTTCCGACGTCGGCGGCATTTACGAAAGCATTCCGGGAAGTTTACAGGGAAGCGCCGAGCGAATACCGGAAAAAGATGCAGAAAGAGGAAAATCCGGGCGAGACACAGACCGAACTTGCGGAGAGCGAGCGGACGCAGATCATAGAATATCTGAATTACCGGGAACAAAAGCAGGAAGTTGCGGCAAAAGAGGGACGTGTCTGCCGGATGGACGTGACAAAGTACGAGAAAATGCGGGGGATCGCCAGCCGTGCGATCTGTGTCGGAGACGCGTACACGATCCTGCAGTCGGAAGTACAGGAACAGCTCCGGGAGATCAAGCGGAAAACAGGATTTCGGTATGCGCGTATCTGGAATATATTGTCGCGGGAGGAATGTTTCGACGGACAGGACGGCTACAATTTCCGGAAACTGGATCTTGTGCTGGACTTCCTATTGGAAAACGGATGGACGCCGTATTTGGAACTGGGGCATAAACCGACGCTGTTTATGTATACGCCGGAGCGGAGTGTGCGGGAAATGGAAGATCAGGGAATGTACACCTACGATACCTTTAGAGGGATCATCCGAGCGCTCTGCGTGCATCTTGCCAATCGGTATGGGGCAGAAGAACTGGAACGATGGTATTTTGAATATTGGAACGACCCGAAACACCGGATCGCAGAGGAAGACGGGAATTATTTTCCTTATTTTGAGGTGATTTATAGGACATTGAAATCCATTTCGCCGGAAATCCGCGTGGGCGGCGCCGGATTTATATTAGGATTTGAAACGCTCTGGTGTAAAGACGTATTTCTGAAATGGAAAGAGCGGGAGATACAGCCGGATTTCCTTTCGTTCTGTTCTTATCAGTATATTGCGATTTATGAAAATGGAAAACGTTACGGCAGAAAATCCATTGACAGCAGTTACATGCGGAATCAGGTTGCGATCATGAAAGATATGATGAAGAGCACCGGATTTGATGTTCCGGAATTTCACATTGACGAGTGGAACTTTACGATCTCCAATCGGAATCTTTTGAACGACAGTTGTGAGCAAGGCGCATATATCGTGAAAAACTGCATCGATATGGCAGGTGATATCGATTTGATGGCGTACTGGCATGCGCTGGATGTTTATTCCGAATATTACGATACGGATATGATCTTAAACGGGGATTCCGGTCTGATTTCCAGAGACGGAGTTGCAAAGCCGTCCTATTATGCGTTTGTCTTTTTGAATAAATTGCTGCCGAATGTGATCGCAAAAGAAGAAAATCTGCTTGCGACGACGAACGGAAAGGGACGGTATGTGATCGCCTGTCACAATTTCAAGAGACTGTCTTCCCAGTATGTATTTACGGAAGAAGATCAGATCAAAGTCGAAGATTTAAATAATTATACCGAAGATTCCGAACCTCTCAAATTGAAATTCGTGCTGGATCATGTGCGTAACGGAAATTATCTTGTGAAATGCTTCTATATTAACAGAGAGAATGGAAGCGCGCAGGATATTTGGAAACGGATGGAGTATGCAAAAGGGCTTGCGAAAGACGAGATGGAATATCTGAAACGGAGCGCATCGCCTCGTGTGGAAATGAAAAATATCGTAGTCGATCAGGAAACGCTGGAATTGGAATATGTGCTTTTGGAGCAGGAGATCCGCCTGCTTGATATTCAGTATCGATATGATTTTTGAATGAAATACGATGATTTGTTTTAAAATCACCGGAAGTGCCAAAAGGCACATTCCGGGATTGTAAGCAGTCGCCAAGGTCTCGGGCAAGCCCGGACTTTGGCTCGTCGCCTATACAAGAAAAGGTGTGGACAAAAAATATACAATGTTTTTTGTCTACACCTTTTTGTTGATGAAAAAGATAACAAATATTACAGTGACATCACGTCATGCACAGGAAAGCAAAAAATACTCGAATCCTGTAAATTAATAGACATAGAGAAACAAGTTATATTTATGGAGGGAACAAGATGAAAGTATTAGGGATTTCTTTCGGAAGAAAGAACCAGAGAAGTGACGTCATGGTAAAAGAAGCGCTGTTTGCAGCAAAGGCAGCGGGCGCAGACGTACAGTTCATCAACACAGTCCGCATGGACATCGGACACTGCCGTGCCTGCGATTATTGCAGCCGCATGCGCGACAACGGAGAGACAGAGATCCACTGCTGTATGAAAGATGACTATCACATTCTCGAAGAAGCATGTCTGGAAGCGGACGGAATCATCATTGCCGCACCGGTATATGCAGTCGGAATCGTCGGACAGTTCAAAAACTTCGTTGACCGTTTCGGACCGTCTCACGACCGCGCAGCGTTGATCGAGGAGAATAAGAAACGGAAAGCGGAAGGAAAACCGGAACTGGATCCGAGATACTTCAAAGACCGTTACACAGGATTTATTTCCGTAGGCGGTGCTGAGACTCACAACTGGGTATCTTTAGGACTTCCGATGCTGGATCTGTTCAGCTTCTCATTCTGCATGAAATGTGTAGGACATGTGGATGCATACGATCAGGGAAGAACCGGTCATCCGCTGTTTGATCCGGCGCTGATGGAGAAATGTGCAGAACTCGGAAAAGCAGTTGCAGAATCACTTGGAAAACCGTACGACGAAGTGGACACATGGGTAGGCGACGAGGGCGTATGTCCGGTATGCCACAATCCGCTTTTGAGCATGAACGGAACAACACATGTAGAATGCCCGATCTGCGGTATCTGGGGAGATCTTTCCGTGGACGGAGACAAGGTGAAAGTAGAGTGGTCCGAGAAAGAGATCGCGCGTGCGAGAAATACAAATATCGGAATTTACGAACATTACAATGAGATCCAGAATATGATCAAGGTTTGCGTGCCGAAGCTGGTTGCCAACAAAGACACACTTCCGAAGATGATGGAAAAATACGAAAAGTTTGACGAGACGATCGCAAATATGTAATGTCAAAGGAATGATACGGAGGAAATCATGAAAGAACAAAAATTAAATGCATACGGCATGGCGCCGTTGACTGCAAAACACTATTTTGTATATGGAATGGGTAACTTCGCATCACAGCTCTCCTGGACAATGGTAAGTACATATCTGTCTATTTTCTACACAGACGTGTTCGGACTTGGAACCGGAGCAGTAGCGTTGTTGATGCTGATCGCAAAAGTATGGGACGGAATCAATGACCCGATGATGGGAACATTGATGGAGCGTACACATACAAAACACGGAAGATTCAGACCTTATATTTTCGTTGGTGCAATCTTCCTCGTAATCTTTACAATTTTGACATTTACCGTACCGGGATTCGGCGGTCCGGGAAAACTGGTTTACGCGTATATCACTTATATCGGACTGGGAATGTCCTACACAGTAACAAACGTACCGTATTTGGCATTGCCGGTTGTTATGACCCGTGACCCAAAAGAGATCAATAAACTGAATGCGGCACAGATGATGGGTATGACCATCGGTCAGATCATCCTGAATCTGTTCGTATTGAAACTGGTTCTCTGGTTTGGTAAAGGCGATGAAGCCGCAGGATATCAGTCTACGGCAATCCTGCTGGCATTACTTGCACTGCCGATGTTCTGGGCAGTTGCGATCATGTCAAAAGAAAGAATCACCGTAAAGAAAGAAGATCAGGGAAAGATCAGCGATGGTCTGAAACTGGTATTCAAGAACAAGAACCTGTTATGTGCAATGATGTATTCATTCTTTAACATGTTCGGTATACTGGGACGTATTTCCGTAGCGGTATACTTCTATATGCACTGTGTACAGAACTTTGCATTCATCACAATTTTCATGATGATGCAGATGATCGTAGGAACATTGATCATGCCGTTTACACCAAAGATAATCGAGAAATTCGGAAAGAAGAATACTGCGATCCTTTCTATGGTAATTCAGGGATCCGCATTGATCATCCTCTTCTTCGGACCGTATGAGAACATCGTATTTGACTTTGTTGTACTTGTATATTACGGACTTGGATATATGGCAGGACCATGTGGATCAGGTATGATGGTTGACGCGATCGATGATTTCGATGACAAATACGGATACAGAAATGACGGAATGGCATTCTCTTTCCAGGGAACAGCGATTAAGATCGCAACAGCAATCGCAAACTCATTGTTCCTCGTTGTAATGGGAGCATTTGGATACCAGGGAGGCGTTGATATCACACCACACGTTCAGCAAGGTATCAATATCGCTGCAAACTTACTTCCGGGAATCGTATTCTTCTTAGCAATCATTCCGCTGGCTATGTATAAACTGGATAAACCGGGATACATGGAAGGCGTACGTGAAAGACTGACTGCAAGAGATAAAGCAAAAAGAGAAGCGGAAGCAGCAGCTCAGGAAGAAAAAGCAGCAGTAGCTGAATAAGAAAAATAAGAATAAGAGATCGTTTCCAACAGGGAGCAGGTGTGACTCGTATGAGTCGCATCTGCTCCCTGTTTTAGCTCTTCGTTGACTGTTTTCCACTTTGTATGCCGACGCTAGTGTTGTTCTATAAATGTTTCTTTGTATTTTTTCAGGTATTCTTTTACAACCTGATTGGCGATAACAAGCTGCTCATGAGGAATCTGAGTGTTTTGAAACCAGGTAGTGAGTCGGTCGTTGTCGAGTTTTAAATGATCTTCATGAATATGTTTTCCCTTTTCGGTAAGGCAAAGAGTCGTCTTGCGCTGGTCGCCGCGACCGGGAGATTTCGTGACAAGCCCTTTCTTTACTAATTTATCGATCATAAGGGAGGTTGCGCCCTTTGTACGGTACATTAATTCAGATAATTCTTTTTGCGTGATCCCCTCGTTTTCAGCGATTGCCTTGAGCGTATGTGTTTCGCCTGAATACAGAAGTACGTCTGTGCCATAAATGCGCGGTTTTTTTTCAAGCGCATTTAAGATACGTTCTATTTCATAAAAGCTGTTTACCAATTCATCAAATTCTTTTGGATAATTCATAATCGTCACTCCATTTTCCAAATAAGAAGTTTTCTTTTTATTGTATCAAAAGCGGAAAGGTTACACCAGACTTTTGATTATGAAAATGTTGCTGAAATATTTGCTCTTCATCGACCGTTTCTCCCCATGTACACCGACGCTAAGTTTACATAGTGCACAAGAATCCGTTTTAAAATAAACGTAGAATAACAGAAAATTGTGCAAAAGAGATAAAATATAATCTAATATTGACATGTTGATTGATGGATAATACAATAAGTTTAACAATAAAACTATTTAGTGGCGAAACTAAATGAAAGGGTGAAAGTATGGTTTACGATTTTGACAGAAAGGTTGACAGGAAATCTACTAATGATATGAAGTGGCATGCGAAAGCGGTCAGTTCGTATCTGCATCGTCCGGTTCCGGAAGAGATGATTCCGATGTGGCTTGCAGATACCGATTTTGCATGTGCGCCGGTCATCGTAGATGCACTAAGAGAGCGTGTGGACAAGGAAATCTTCGGATATTGTGCGCCGATGGAAAGCTTTTATCAAGCCGTATGTTACTGGCAGAGAAAGCGTTTTGACTGGGAAGTCGATCCATCATGGATCACATACATTCCATCTGTTGTTGCGGGGATCAATATTGCGATCCGTACATTCAGCAAAGAGGGAGACGGAATTATTATTCAGCAGCCGGTATACGATCCGTTTGCATCGATCGTGAAAAATGACAACAGAAAGGTTGTGAACAATGGACTGCTCTGTCGTGACGGAAGATTTGAGATGAATCTGGACGAACTGGAGACACTTGCATCTAATCCCCAAAATACAATGATGATTCTTTGCAGTCCTCATAATCCGGTAGGAAGAGTGTGGACAAAAGAAGAATTAAGAGCTATGGCCGACATTTGCCTGAGGCACGGGGTGATGCTTGTATCGGACGAAATCCACGGAGACATTATTTATGACGGACATGTTCATTATCCGCTGTTAAGTCTGGACGAAAAATACGCGCAAAATTTTATCCATCTGACAGCTCCGGGAAAAACATTTAATGTTGCAGGATTAAAAGCAAGTATGTCGATCATTCCAAATGAAGAAATCCGAAATGCATTTGGAAAGACTCAGGTTGCAATGTCCTTGGATGTAAAGAACACTTTTGGATTGGAAAGTGTGATCGCGGCATATACTCCGGCAGGCTATGAGTGGGCGCAGCAGGAAATTATGTACATGCAGAAAAATGTAGACTTTGTTGAAAATTATGTGCAGGAGAAGATGCCGGGGGTAAGCATGATCCGACCGGAGGGAACGTTTCTTTGCTGGCTTGATCTGTCCGGACTGAAACTAGGAGACAAAGAAATCTTCAAAAGAGTAACTTTAGACGCCGCCGTGATCTGTGTTCCGGGAGCATGGTTTGGTCCGGGCGGAGAAGAACATCTTCGGCTGAACGTGGGATGTCCGAGAGAAATGTTGACGGAAGCATTGGAACGTATAAGGACAGAGTTATATCGATAGAGAGAGGAAAGGATGGGAGCATTATGGAAAACACAGAAAATAAAAAATTGTCGCGTACGGATTTATTTTCCATGGCAGTGGGGCAGATCATAGGTGTCGGTATTATGACGATGACCGGAATCGCAATTGGATTTACCGGACGAAGTGTCAATATCGCTTATATTGTAGCCGGAATCATTACGATCATTGCAGTGATCCCACAGATTTACATCGGCGGAACCGCAAATTTCCGTGGAGGACAGTATTCGCAGATCGCATTTTTGAGCGGTCAGAGAATGGCAGGGATCTATCTGTATATTCAATTATTCAGCTGTCTGGCGATCAGTATGTATACCCTCTCATTTGCAGATTACTTTCTGTCGTTGTTTCCGGGGATAAACGCAAAATTAATTTGCTTTATCGTGCTGACATTTTTATTTGTAATGCATATTTTCGGAGTCAAACAGGCTGCCAGACTTCAAAATATTTTGTGTGCGGTATTGGCGATCGCAATTGCATCTTATATCTGCCTGGGAATCGGGCATATACAGCCGGATTATTTTACAGAGGGATTTATGACAAAAGGAGTCGGCGGTTTTATTCTGGCATCGATTTACTTAACGTTTGCAGCAGGCGGAGCGCAGTATGTTGTGAATTATAGTTCTGTCTCTAAAAACCCGACGAAAGACATTCCGTTTGTGATCATTGCGTCAACGGCGGCGGTTGTGCTTGTCTATGCGGTGATGTCCACTGTGGCGGCAGGCGTCCTGCCGGTGGATCAGGTCGCAAATCAGCCGCTGAGCGTATCGGCAGTTGCATTTATGCCGAAGACAATCTATACATTCTTTGTTGTGGGCGGCGCTATGTTTGCACTTTTGACAACATTGAATTTTAATATCGGTATGATCGTGTATCCGATCGCAGGCGCTTGCGCGGATGGATGGCTGCCGAAAAAGCTGGCGGAAAAAAATAAAAAATTCGGTACATACCACAATATTTTGATCGTTCTTTATCTGATCGGGTTTGTACCGATATTGATCGGACTTGATCTGAATACCGTAGCGAACAGCACGGTGATCTTGTTTACGATCATCCGAGGTGTGATTGCATATGCTGCGCTTCAGCTTCCGAAAAAAATGCCGGAACTGTGGAACAAATCGGCATTTCATGTGGGAAGTGGAAAGTTAAAATTAATTTGTGGAATCTCGATTGCGCTGGCGGCATTGTCAGTCGTTGTATTATTGGTTTCAACGTCACTTCCACAGATCATAGGAAACATTGTGATCCTGCTGATTTCAGTTGCACTTGCATTTGCATTGAACCATCGTGTAAAATTAAATCCGAGCTATACGGAAAAATAGCAGAACCGATAGCGGTGTCAGAATACAATATTTATGATTGGAGGAATATCAATGGAAAGGAAAATCATTGCAACAACAGAGGCGCCACAGGCGATCGGACCCTATTCTCAAGGCTGGATTGTGGGAGATACGATTTATACATCCGGACAGCTTGGAATCGATGTTTCCACAGGAAAATTGGCGGACGGAATTGAAGCGCAGACACATGCGGCTCTGAAGAATCTGAAAGCAGTGTTAAAAGAAGCGGGGGCGGATTTGAACAACATTGTGAAAACAACAGTGTTTGTAAAGGATTTGGCAGATTTTGCAACGGTTAATCAGATTTACGGAACGTATTTTGATACAGAATATCCTGCAAGAAGCTGCGTACAGGTAGCAAAACTTCCGTTAGACGGATTGGTAGAGATCGAGTGCGTTGCAGTGAGATAAAGTGATAGAAAAGGAACATACACTATATTATACAGCCGAAAAGCATTTTGAAAGGTGGAAATATGGTGTATGTTCTTTTTGTATTATTCTTTGTACATAGATATCAAAAATGATTGAAAAGAGGGAGGAGAAGATAAATTATAAGTTATAATTGAAACACGGACACTATGATAACTTCTTTGACAGCGAGGAAGAAAGAATAATACATCAAAATATTTTGATGTAATGTATTGACAAATTATGTTGTAAGTCTTATGATATATCAAAATAATTTGATACGAGGAGTGATGATAATGAGTGATTTTTCAAAGGACGTAAAAATCTTTAAAGCTCTTTGTGATACAAAAAGACTTACGATTTTAGATTACTTAAAGAGCGGAGAAAAATGTGCGTGTGTTCTGATTGAAAACATGAATATAGGACAATCGGCTTTATCATACCATATGAAAATACTTTGCGACTCCGGTATGGTCAATGCAAGACAAGAGGGGAAATGGACGCATTACAGTCTAAGTAAAAGCGGAAGTGAATATGCGGCAAAACGATTGCTGGAATTAACAACACCAAATACTGAAAATCAACCGAATTGCTGTAAATAAAGGTCATCGAAAGATGGCTTTTATATAACTTTATCACATCAAAAAAAATTGATATATTATGTAAAGGAGGGAATTTTTTGGAAGCGGTAAATTCAATATGGTTATTTTTTCAAGACCAGATATTAGGTATGAAATGGTTGAAGGGCTTAATCGGTAATGGACTATCATTGCTGGGGGTGGATATTACCGGTCGTTTTGGTGGAAGTATCCGATTCTTTCTATACGATGTAATCAAAATCACGATCTTATTATGTTTACTGATTTTCGGTATTTCGTATATTCAAAGCTATTTTCCACCTGAACGAAGTAAAAAAATTTTAGGGCGATTTCATGGTATCGGAGCAAATATCATATCCGCATTGTTGGGAACGGTCACGCCATTTTGTTCATGTTCTTCTATCCCGTTGTTTATTGGCTTTACAAGTGCGGGATTACCGCTGGGGGTAACGTTTTCCTTTTTGATTTCTTCGCCTATGGTTGATTTAGGAAGTCTTGTATTGCTCATGAGTATTTTTGGGGCTAAAATTGCCTTTGCTTATGTGATTGTAGGCTTGATAATCGCTGTAATTGGTGGTACTTTAATTGAAAAAATGCACATGGAAAAATATGTGGAAGATTTTGTGAAAAATGCGAGTAATGTGGATATTCAATCTCCTGCTTTAACCAAAAAGGACAGAGTTCAATATGCAAAAGAACAAGTTATTGGAACATTTAAGAAAGTATTTCCATATATTTTGATCGGTGTGGGTATCGGAGCAATGATCCATAACTGGATACCTGAAACATGGATTGAAAATATTTTGGGAAGCAATAACCCGTTTGGTGTTATCTTAGCCACTCTTGTCGGAGTTCCTATGTATGCTGATATTTTCGGCACAATTCCGGTAGCAGAAGCATTACTTTCAAAGGGTGCACAATTAGGTACGATTTTGTCATTTATGATAGCTGTAACAACATTGAGTTTACCGTCTTTGATCATGCTGAAAAAAGCGGTAAAGCCTAAACTATTGACCCTTTTTATTGCCATCTGTACGTTTGGCATTATTATTGTAGGTTATCTCTTTAATATTTTTAGTACGTTATTTATTTAAAAGGAGCGAATAAGAAATGAAATTATTTGGAAAGAAAAAAGAAACAAAATCATGCTGTTGTGGTGGGAATTGTACATCAGAAACAATGCAAAATGCAGAAAACAAGAAACAAGAGCAAGGCATTAAAATATTAGGTTCGGGCTGTGCAAAATGTATGGAATTGGAAAAAGCAACTAGAACAGCAATATCGGAACTTCAATTAGATTATGAGATTGAACACATTACAGATTTTGCAGAAATCGCCAGTTACGGAGTAATGTCTACACCTGCATTGGTGTTGAATGGTGAAGTAATATCCTATGGAAAAGTATTGAACGTAGACGAAGTAAAAGCATTATTGAGCAAATAATAAAACAAAGAAAGGTCGGTAATTCATTTATGAAAAAAACTAAAGTAGCCTTTGTCTGTGTGCACAATTCTTGTCGCAGTCAAATTGCGGAGGCATTGGGGAAGTATCTTTCTTCAAATGTTTTCGAGAGTTATTCCGCAGGCACAGAAACAAAGCCTCAGATCAATCAAGATGCAGTTCGCCTAATGAAAGAAATGTATCAGATCAACATGGAGGAAACACAATATTCCAAATTGTTATCAGAGATACCGGAGGTAGATATTGTGATCACGATGGGGTGTAATGTGAAATGTCCCGCTATACCGTGCAAATATAGAGAGGATTGGGGATTGAATGACCCTACGGGGAAAAATGATGCTGAATTTTCAAAAATAATCCATTCAATCCACACAAAAATCCTCGAATTGACAGAGAAAATAGAACAGGGGGAGTTGATTACAGAGTTCGATCATATATAGCAATCTGAGTGAATCCATCGATTTACATTTACTATGATACACTCTTCCTCTCGATCAGCTGTGTGGAGATCTCGATCTTGACCGGCTGCGTCCCTTTTTCTGTCAATAATGTGATCAGTCTCTGTACCGCGATCTTTCCCATATATTGCTTCGGGACATGGATGGTCGTGAGCGCCGGTTCGATGATGGGACTCATCGGAATATTGTCAAATCCGACGATCGCAATATCTTCGGGAATCCGATAGCCGTATTCTTTCAGCGCTTTCATGGCTCCGACTGCGATCAGGTCATTGTCGGCGAAATAGCATGGGGCGAGCTTTTCCCCTGCGTTTAAAATCTCTTTCATATCGGCATAAGCGCCGTCGATGGAGGGCGTAAGCGCATGAACGATACTTTTGGACGAGGACATGCCGTATGCGCGCACCGCTTTGAAAAACCCGGAGTTGCGTTCGGCAAAGTTACCGATGGCGTAGGAAGACTTTAAATATCCGGGCTGCTTTCGCGTCTTTTTGATCAGATGACTTGTGGCAAGGTAAGCGCCCTGCACGTTGTTGATGAGCACATAGTCGCAGGCGACCGTTTCAAAATAAGTGTCCAGAAGAACAAAAGGAACGGAAAGATGTTGAAATAAAAGAGTGTCTTCTTTCTGCATTTCGGTTCCGAGCAAAATGATCCCGATACAGTCGGAATATTGGATCTCTTCGATCTGCGGCAGCAGTTCGTCGTCCTCTCCGAGCAGATAGAGGATTTTTAATTTATACCCGGACTGTTGGCAGGCGTCGGTGATCCCCTCGGAAAGTTGTGAAAAAAACGGCGTGTCATCGACGATCGCGCCGTGCTTTTTATAGATGACAAGATAAATCGTTCCGGCGGCATTTTGCTTTTCCGTAATGCGCGTGAAATCATAACCGTATCTGTCAGCGGCGTCTAAAATCCGTCTTCTTGTGTCGGTGCTGACTCCGGGCTTGTTGTTTAAAGCCATGGAGACGGCCGCCGCGGAAAGATTCAGTTTCTTTGCAAGTTCTTTTGCTGTGATCGACATCTCAATTCTCCTTTGGAAATGTTTTATTTCATTATCAGATAGAATTCCTCAAAAATCAAGAATTAAGTTTAAAATTAAGTAAAATATTCTTAATAGTGTAATGATATTAAGTTGACAAAATTTTATAATTTAGGAAACACAACAGAAACAGAACAAACGGAGGAGTATGTCATGAAAAAAATCAAATTAGGTTATGTGCCGACAAGAAGAAGTATTTTCAGTGCGCCGGATGCGATCAAATATCGCGGACTGACTGCGGATCGGCTGACGGAACTTGGAATTGACTTTGTTGATATCACGGACATCAACGAGGAGGGGCTGTTATATGATGATCGGGATGTAGAGAAGATCGCGGAGAAATTTGAAAAAGAGGGCGTGGACGGTCTGATGCTCGCGCATTGTAATTTCGGAACCGAGTATGTCTGTGCAAGACTGGCAAAACGGCTCGGACTTCCGGTACTGCTTTGGGGACCGTTGGACGAGCGCCCGGAACCAAACGGGGAGCGTCTTCGCGATACGCAGTGTGGTTTGTTCGCGACCGGAAAGGTGCTGCGGCGATTCCGGGTGCCGTTTACATACTTGACGAACTGTCGCTTATGCGATCCGGTTTTCGAGCGCGGCGTACGGGATTTTCTGGCAGTCTGCAATGTTGTAAAAACATTTAAAAATATCCGGATCCTGCAGATTTCGACGCGTCCGTTCGATTTCTGGACGACGATGTGCAACGAGGGAGAGTTGCTGGAGAAGTTTAATATCCAGTTATCGCCGATCCCGATGACGGAACTCATTGAAGAGATTAAGGCAGTCAAGGAGGAAAAGACAAAACTAAATGAAATGCTCGATGTGATCCATGAGACGATGGAAGTGCAGATCAAAGAAAATGAGGTGGAAAATGTAGCGGCGCTTGCGGCGGCAATGAAAAACCTCGTGGAAAAATACGGCTGTCAGGCAGCGGCGATCCAGTGCTGGAACGCATTGCAGACGGAAATCGGGATCATGCCTTGCGCAGCCAATGCGATTTTAAATGAAGAGGGCATTCCGGTCGTCTGTGAGACGGACATTCACGGAGCTGTGACGGCGTTGCTTGTGGAAGCGGCCGGGATGGGAGAAGTGCGCAGCTTCTTTGCGGACTGGACGATCCGCCATCCGGATCTGGACAACGGAGAATTATTGCAGCATTGCGGACCATGGCCGGTATCGGTAGCTGCGGAGAAACCAAAACTGACCTATCCGCTTGCGTTTGATCATCCGGGAAGCCTGACAGCCGAAGCAAAACACGGGGATGTGACATTGTGCAGATTTGACGGTGACAACGGAGAATATTCGCTGCTGCTCGGACGTGCAAAAGGCGTGGACGGACCGAAAGGAATGGGAACGTATCTCTGGGTGGAAGTGGAGAACATCAAACGTCTGGAAGCGAAGATCGTGGAGGGACCGTATATCCATCACTGTGTCGGAATCCACAAAGACGTTGTTCCGGTGTTGTATGAAGCATGCAAATATATCGGCATCGCACCGGATCTTTATGATCCGATCGAAGAAGAAGTGAAAGCTTATCTGAGAGGAGAATGAGGGGATGAGAGAAGAAAACGGGCAGAAAAGAGCGGAATATGAGCAGATAAAGGCGGAAAAGAATCTGAAAAGACTGGCATATGATTTGCGGGAAGACACGGTCGATCTGATCTGCGCCGGAAAAGCAGGGCATATCGGCGGCGACATGAGTGTGATGGAAATTCTTGTGGAACTGTATTTCAGACAGATGAACATCAGCCCGGAAAATCAGGAGGATAAAAACAGAGATCTGTTTGTGCTAAGTAAAGGGCATTCGGTAGAAGCTTATTATTCCGTGCTTGCGGAGAAAGGATTTTTTTCAAAAGAAGAACTGCACCGCACGTTCAGTAAATTTGGCTCGAAATTCATCGGTCATCCGAACAATAAACTTCCGGGGATCGAAATGAATTCCGGTTCTCTCGGACACGGGCTTCCGGTCTGTGTCGGCATGGCGAAAGCCGGAAAAATGGATGGAAGAACGTATCGGGTCTATACCGTGATGGGAGACGGCGAGCTGGCGGAGGGATCCGTCTGGGAGGGCGCGATGGCGGCAAGCCATTATAAGCTGGATAATCTCTGTGCAATAGTAGACCGGAACCGGCTGCAGATTTCGGGAAATACGGAAGATGTGATGGCGCACGACGATCTGTGCGAACGGTTCCGCAGTTTCGGATGGCATGTGATCGATGTGGCAGACGGCAATGATATTGACGAACTTCATGCCGCATTTGAGGAGGCAAAGACCGTCAAAGGGAAACCGACGGTGCTGATCGCCAACACGATCAAAGGAAAAGGATCTTCCGTTATGGAAAATCAAGTCTCCTGGCATCACAAAGTGCCGAGTACAGAGGAATATACACAGATCATGGAAGATTTCAAACGGGCAAAGGAGGCATTTTAGGAATGGGAAATACAGCGAATAAGCAGATGATCTGCGAAGTGCTGATGGAAGCGGCAAAAACAGATAAAAATATCGTAGCGCTGTGCAGCGATTCCAGAGGAAGCGGATCTTTCACACCGTTTGCTCAGACTTATCCGGAGCAGTTCGTGGAGACCGGGATCGCAGAACAGAATCTGGTCAGTATTGCCGCAGGTCTTGCAAAATGCGGGAAAAAAGCATATGCGGTCTCTCCCGCGTGTTTTCTCTCCACGAGAAGCTATGAGCAGTGCAAGATCGACGTGGCATATTCCGACACGAATGTGAAACTGATCGGGATCAGCGGCGGCGTCAGTTACGGAGCGCTCGGCATGAGCCATCATTCCGCGCAGGATATTGCGGCGCTGAGCGCGATTCCGAATATGCGCGTTTACATTCCAAGCGATGCATATCAGACCGAAGCGTTGACAAAGGCATTATTGAAAGATGAAAAACCGGCTTATATCCGGGTCGGAAGAAATGCGGTCGATCCGGTTTATGAGGAGGGAAGCGTTCCGTTTGAAATGGATCATGCGACCGTTGTGTGCGACGGAAGTGATGCGGCGATCGTGGCGTGCGGCGAGATGGTAAAACCGGCAAAAGACGCGGCAAAACTGTTGGGGCAGGAGGGCATTTCCGTCCGGGTACTGGACATGTACTGTGTGAAACCACTGGATCGTGAGGCTGTGATCGAGACAGCGAAGAACGTGAAAGCAATCGTGACGGTGGAAGAACATGCGCCGTTCGGCGGACTCGGTTCCATGGTCGCGCAGGTAGTCGGGGAGCATTGTCCGAAAAAAGTGGTGAACCTTTCTCTGCCGGATGCACCGGTCATCACCGGAACATCGAAAGAGGTATTCGATCATTACGGTCTGAACGCAGAGGGGATCGCAGCGAAAGTGCGGGAGATTTTGGACTGATCGGAGGAAATGGTGATGATTGAAAACAGGAAAGAGACGGGTCGGAAATCCGATGGACTGCAGCCGAAGAGGCAGGACATGGCGCCGCGTTATCTCATCGGGATCGACCAGAGCACGCAGGGAACGAAAGCGATCCTGCTGGATGACTTCGGGCGGCTTCTGATGCGGACCGATCTGTCCCATCGGCAGATCATAAGCGAGAAAGGCTGGGTTTCCCACGATCCGGAGGAAATCTATGCCAATACGATCCGGGTCGTAGAAACTCTGCTGGAAAAAGCACAGATCCCAGCCGAACAGATTGCCGGCGTCGGGATCAGCAATCAACGCGAGACGAGTATGATCTGGGAAAAAGAGAGCGGACGTCCGATGGCGGATGCGGTCGTCTGGCAGTGCACGCGAGCCGAAGAAATCTGTGCGCGTCCGGAAGTAGAAGCGCATGCTGATGAAATTTATGAAAAGACAGGATTGAAATTGTCCCCGTATTTTCCGGCGGCGAAATTTACCTGGCTTCTGGAACATATGGAGGGTGCGAAAGAGAAAGAAGCGGCAGGCGAATTGTGTATGGGCACGATGGATGTCTGGCTCGTGTACAAACTGACCGGAGGTCTTTCTTACAAGACGGATTATTCCAATGCATCGCGGACACAGCTTTTTCACCTTTCCGAGTTAAAATGGGATGAAAAGATCTGTGGGCTGTTCGGGATCCATACGTCGTCGCTTCCGGAAGTATGTGATTCGGATTCTTGTTTCGGGATGACGGATTTTGAGGGACTCCTGCCGCATCCGGTTCCGATCCACGGCGTGCTGGGGGATTCTCATGCGGCATTGTTCGGACAGGGATGTCTGCTTCCGGGAACGGGAAAAGCGACATACGGAACCGGTTCGTCGATCATGATGAACACCGGCGATACGCCGATCCGAAGCAAAAACGGCCTTGTCTCCTCGATCGGCTGGAAACTAGGCGGAAGACTTGTGTATGTGTTGGAGGGGAATATCAATTATACGGGAGCGGCGATCAGCTGGCTGAAAGATCAGGTGAGGCTGATCGACGACGCAGGGGAGACCGAACTTTTATGCCGGGCGGCAGTCAAAGACGATGCTCTTTATTTTGTCCCGGCATTTACCGGACTCGGTGCGCCGTATTGGAACAGTACATGCAGGGGCTCTTTAAGTGGGATTGACAGGACGACCGGACGGGAAGAGATCGTCCGTGCCTGTGTAGAAAGTATTGCATATCAGATTCGGGATGTCGTCGATGCAATGGGGGCGGACGCCGGGATCAGTCCTGAGTCTCTTCGTGTGGACGGCGGACCGACAAAAAATGCATATCTGATGCAGTTTCAAAGCGATATGCTCGGCAGTGAAGTCCTCGTATCCGATTCGGAAGAAATGTCTGCGATCGGCGCGGCATGTGCGACCGGGATCGCGCTTGGCATATTGCCGGAAGATGTGACGGAACAGATCAAAAGGACGGCATATCATCCGCAGATGGACGAAGAACTGCGGATAAAAAAATGGAACGGCTGGAAACGAGCCGTCGTATCGGTTTTGTAACAGCATGATGATACAGGAGGAAATGACAATGGAAAAATTGCAGATATCGAAAAACGGCAGGTATTTTACCTATCCGGACGGCACACCGTTCGTGTGGCTTGCCGATACGGCATGGACGATGCCGCAGCGAATGAAGTGGGACGACGTGACCTATTTTATGGAAGAGAGAAAACGCCAGGGATTTACCGTGCTTCAGATCGTGGCGTTGGATCCGGAGCGGGATATCGAGATGCGAAATCCCACAGGAGAAAAAGCGCTCCTCGACGACGATCTTCTGACGCCGAATGAGCGGTATTTTTCGTATCTGGACTGGATTTTGGACAAGGCGGAGGAATATGGATTTTATGTTCTGCTGCTTCCGGTCTGGGGACAGCTCGTAGTCGGACACGACTGGGGCGGCAAGACTTACGAAAAAACAGTGACGGAAGCCAATGCGTACCAATATGGCAAATGGATCGGGGAGCGTTACAAAAATAAGAATCATATTTTATGGTGTCTGGGCGGAGATCGTCAGCCGATCCATCTCGGAGTGGATTACCGGCCGGTGTGGAGAAAAATGGCAGAGGGACTCGCAAAAGGGATCACCGGAAAGGATCTGCATTATAATAGGAAAGATCCGGTGTGGGAAAAACTGATGATCACCTATCATGCCTGCCACGAACGGGAGACCGGAGAATGTTCGACAATGTCGTACTGGACGGACGAGGAAGCGTGGATCCGTTTTATCATGCTACAGTCCGGTCATGGATTGGAACCAAAGAATTACGAACTTGTGAAAAAAGAATATGACCGGCAGCAGGTAATGCCTGTGTGGGACGGAGAACCGGCATATGAAATGATGCCTACAAGCTGGCCACCGGTGAACGCGTCGTTCCATGGCTCCTGGATGGTGAGAAAACGGGCGTATTGGAGCCTGTTTGCAGGTTCCTTTGGTCATACGTACGGGCATTGTTCCGTATGGTGTTCGATTGCCGAAAAAGAAAAAAATGCGATGAGCAGACTGACCTGGTATGAGGCGCTGAAATGTGAGGGCGCCGAGCAGATGAAATATTTGCGTGCGCTGATGGAAGATCTCCGGATCATGACATACCGTCCGGCACAGGATCTGCTTCCGGAAGCAAATGATTCGGCGGAAATGGATCTGCATCAGCAGTGCTGCCTGAATGAAGCGGATAAAACAGTCTGCGTGTATCTGCCAAGCGGCGGTACGACAGAAGTGGATCTCAGAAAAGCCGGGTATGCGGATACCGCTTATATCTGGTGGTATGATCCGCGAGACGGCAAATTCTATACATCTGACGGAAAAGAGACGGAAAATGCGCAGAAGATGATAGTGTCAGCCGGAAAACTGCAGGCGGAATCGCCGGAAGCAGGGGAAGAGAAAGACTGGGTTTTGATCGTGAAGACAGAGGACGGAGAAAAACCGATCTGTGACAAAGTATATTTCGACGCGGAAAAAGAGGGACAATTAAAGAAAGTTTTTGTTTGGTAAAGTAAAATGCTGAAATCACCGGAAGTGTCAAAAGGCACATTCCGGGATTGTAAGCAGTCGCCAAGGTCTCGGGCAAGCCCGGACTTTGGCTCGTCGCCTATACAAAAAGACAAGAATCAATGACGGATTCTTGTCTTTTCTTTTCGTCGGCATTGTAAAAAATAGCGAAAAACAAACTATTTTGAAAAGAATAGATAAGAACGGGAGAGAAAAAATAAAGAGAAACATTTATAATAAATGATAAATCTCCACAGTGTGTGGACTGCGGAGGCGGAATTTTTTGCCGAAGTAAGAAATTTTAGTACAATGAATTGAAGAGAAAGAGGAGAGATCATGGAGAAGAAAAAGGTAGTCGGTTTTTCATTCGGACGAAAAATGTCCAATACAGAAGTGATGATCAAAGAAGCATTGCTTGAGTGTGAAAGAGCCGGAATGGAGATTGAATTTATTCGCTGCGATGAATTAAATATTCATATCTGTACAGGATGCTGTGCCTGCGTAGGCGGTCTGATGTCCGGAAGAGGAAGAGGCGCCTGCGTACATAAAGATGACGATTTCCATATCATCGAAGAAGCGCTGATGTCAGCAGACGCAGTGATCGTCGGATCCCCGACTTACGAGTTTGCACCGACAGGAAACTTTAAAGTAGTCTGCGACAGGATCGGACCTGCACACGATAAGACATTCCGCGGACCGGCGATCGAACAGGGAATCGCAGAGGGAAAAGATCCGAGCCAGTATCCGGATGTGCGCAGTACAAAACCGCGTGTCGGAGCATTGATCACAGTCGGAGGAGCAAGAACAGAGAACTGGCTGTCCTTGTCCCTGCCAAACATGCATGAATTTACATTCCCGATGGGAATCGACGTGATCGATCAGTATAAATATTTCGGAGCGATGAATATCGAACATGTACTCGGACGCCCGGACGTTATGGATCGGATGAAAACATTGGGATCTCATATCGTAGAAGCGCTGAACGCAGAGACAGAAGAAGAGCGTATCCGCTATCGTGGCGACGAACAGGGAATCTGCCCGGTTTGTCATCAGGATCTTCTGACAGTCGGATTCGGCGGAAATAAAGTGGAATGTCCGGTCTGCGGAATCGAGGGAACACTGGATATCGTGGACGGAGAGATCAAAGTGGAATTCTCCGAAGAACAGCAGAACCGTTCAAGACTGCGCGACGGCGGAAAATGGGAACACTCCAATGAGATCCGAGACGGTGCGATGACACAGAAAAAAGTGGAGAACTTAAAAGAACTGAAAATGAAATATATCGGCGTCGGTGAAAAATAAGAATTGACATTTTGAACGGATGTGGTAGAATTGATAAAGATTCCTACGAGGGAGTAATCAGCATGATCTCGTGTCCGGGCAAAAGCCTGAAAAGATGACGGATTATGCAGTATGATCGACATAATGGTGAGAAACACCCGGTGATACTTGAAATGATGAGACTCATGGACAGCTTTAAGAGAGGCTGTCTGTGAGTTTTTTTATTGCGTAGGAAGTGGAAAGGAGAAAATATGGGAGCAGCAGAATTATTTATTTTGGCGGTAGGATTATCAATGGATGCATTTGCGGTATCTGTCTGTAAAGGACTTTCACTTGGAAAGATCAATTGGAAGCATATGGGAATTGCAGGCGCGTGGTTTGGAGGATTTCAGGCATTGATGCCGCTGGTCGGATATTTGCTTGGAAGTATGTTTACGGATCTGATCACAAGTGTGTCGCACTGGATCGCATTTGTTCTTCTTCTCCTGATCGGAGGCGGTATGATCCGGGAAGCACGCAGCGATGCGGAGTGCGTGGACGCGTCGATGGATATGAAGTCCATGTTCCTACTTGCGATTGCGACAAGCATCGATGCACTGGCAGTCGGCGTTTCGTTTGCCTTTCTCAAGGTCGCGATCGTTCCGGCAGTCTGTCTGATCGGGATCGTCACGTTTGTCTGTTCAGCGGCTGGAGTGAAGATCGGAAGTCTGTTTGGCGCGCGGTATCGATCGAAAGCAGAGTTGTGCGGCGGTGTGATCTTGATTTTGATCGCGGTGAAAACGCTGGCAGAGGGGATAGGGGTCATCTGAATATAGAAATTTGATCAGTGAATTTGGTTATTGAATTGAGGTGAATTGACATGGAATTGATTTTGGAATGTTATAGCTTTTTTATTTCATCTGTGCTATCATATGGGAAAAGCATTATATTTCTGACGGATTTCGTTCTAAGCGGTACGAACCGCGTCCAACATTCTATTGACACATCCGGAAAATCTCAATGCTTTTGGTTTCATTTACAACAGCAGAGAGAATTTTACGGAAAAGAAAGCGATGTACCTGCTACTATGTGAAGCAGCGAAATGTTTTCGATATATCCAACTTTTGATTCTTTCTGCACCATCATTACACAGGAGGAATTGCATATGGAAAACAATGAAAACATGGTAACCAATGACAGCTTGACGGCAAACGATAATGTTGCGGAAAATGACAGCATGGTGACGAGCGATCAAACAGGGAAAAGTGGCGCGACGATGCCGGCAGTCAACCGGACGTTCAAATCAACGGTATTCATTATGTTGTTTGAGGACAAGAGAAATCTGTTGGAACTTTATAATGCAATTAGTGGAAAACATTATACAGATCCGGAACTTTTGGAAATCAATACACTGGAAAATGCCATTTATATGTCGATCAAGAATGATGTTTCATTTCTGATCGACGGCAGGCTTTCACTGTACGAGCATCAGTCGACATATAATCCGAATCTGCCGCTTCGATTTTTACTTTATATTGCGAATCAATACGCAAGTATTACAAAAGATGTCAATTTGTACGGAACAAGGCTCGTAGAAATACCGACGCCGGAGTTTATTATTTTCTATAATGGGAGAAAAGACTGCCCGGATCGACAGGTGCTGCGGCTTTCTGATATGTATACGGTGAAAGATAAGTCTTATAAGTTGGAATTGGAAGCAACGATGCTGAATATTAACGGAACGCATAATCAGAATTTGAAAGAAGCTTGTCGGACGCTGAAAGAATATGCAATTTATACAGACAAGATCCGCAAGTATGCAGAGGAAATGAGTCTGGAAGATGCGGTGGAGCGGGCAATTTGCGAGTGTATAAAAGAGGGAGTCTTAAAAGAATTTCTGGAGAAACACAGAGCGGAGGCAAAAGCGATGAGTATCTTTGAATATGATCAGGAAAAGCATATACGGATGGAACGTGAAGAGGCCTGGGAAGAGGGACGACGTGAGGGTATGCAGAAAGGCAGAGAATCCGGTCTCCGTGAAGGGGAGGAGAAAGCGTTACTTCTTGCAAAACGGATTTTTAAGTTGGCGCAGACAGGAAAGTCTTCGAAAGAAATTGCTGAAATTTGTGCAATCAGTGAGGAGAAAGTAAAGCAGATTTTGGAATAGAGATAATAAGGGGATATGAGCAAAAGAAAGGAGAGGTGCATGCCGCAAAATGAATTGCGGCAGACACCTCTGGCAAAAAGGGAGGGAAGCGTCAGCAGACCCAACGCCCTATCAAGTATTTACATATAATCTTTCAGAACTTGATGATCGCGCAGCACTTTTTCAATGACGGTGCCTTTTACAAGTTTGATCAGTGGTTTCTTCAAGGCATTCAATGGACCGGGGAGTTGGATTTCCAGCGGTGACATTCCGTCCATCAGTTTTACGGAGCTGTCCAGCAGTTCGCGGATATCATAGACGCTGCCCCAGACTTCCGGCACGCCGCGATCCACGCCGAGCAGTCCGTAAACGGCTTCCATTGCGGTACGTACCGAATATTCGGTTGTAAATACCGTATCCCGCGGCGTATCGGCAAACTGACCGAGGAACGCAAAGTTGACGCAGCCATCCGGAATGACGTCCGGGCGGTCGCCTTTTGTGCGCGGCATGAAGAATGCAGTGATATACGGCATCATGGTCGGTACGCAGACTGCGCTGTTTTCTGCGAGATCTTCAATCTGGTCAGTCGGTACGCCAAGATGATACAGCCATTCCTCGGTGATCTCTTTTCCGGTACAGTCTTTCATCGGTTTTTTAATAAAATCACCGGGAACATCGGTAAACAATCCGTAAACCCAGACGCAGACTTTGTCTTTGTCCTGTGTTTTAAATTGTCCCTGTCGGTTGATCGTCCAACTCATCAGCCATTTGGAGTCCATACAACTGACGATGCCTCCGGTCACTACTTTTCCGGTGCGGGGATCACGTTTGCAGATGTTGGTGATATAAGGAATGATTTTTTCATCCAGCGTGGTGATCGTTGCGGATTCCCAGTTTGTTTTGGCGATATCGGAGCAGAACTTTTCCGGGTGTCCGAATGAGGGATCCTGTCTGGCAATATTTTTCCAGAGATTCCAGCAGCCGCTTGTGCGTACTTCGGCGTCGCCGTTCGGAGCGTGGTTCTGATCGCCGTAGATCGTCCCCTCTGTACAGCTTCCGTTTGTGACAAAGACAAGATCGTTTTCTGTCAGAAGAATGCCCTTTTCGACGCCTTTGACTTTACACTCGATCGCGCTTGCAATCTTTTTTCCGTCTTTAAATTCAAAGACTACATTTGTCACTTCGGTATTGAATTGAAAATCAACACCGGCATTTTCCAGATACTTCTGCATGGGAAGAATCAGGGATTCATACTGATTATATTTGGTAAATTTCAATGCGCTGAAATCCGGAAGTCCGGCGATATGGTGGATAAAACGTTGGAAATAGAGTTTCATTTCCAATGCGCTGTGCCAGTTCTCAAATGCGAACATCGTCCGCCAGTACAGCCAGAATGTGGAACTGAATACCTCATCGTCAAACACGTCTTCGATGGTTTTGTCATAGAGATCTTCGTCTTTTGTCATGAACAATTTCATGATCTCCATACAGCCTTTCTGGCTCAAATTGAACTTCCCGTCGGTGTGCGCATCCTGACCGCGGTTTATCGTAGCGCGGCAGAGCGAATAGTTCGGATCGTGTTTGTTCAGCCAGTAATATTCATCCAGAACCGACACACCGGAAGTTTCGAGGGAGGGAATACTGCGGAACAGATCCCAAAGGCACTCGAAATGATTTTCCATTTCACGTCCGCCGCGCATGACATAACCGCGGGTCGGATCTTCGATTCCGTCGCAGGCGCCTCCGGCTACATCCATTGCTTCCAGAATATGGATGTGAGATCCCGGCATCTGTCCGTCGCGGACGAGGAAGCAGGCTGCGGAGAGTGCGGCAAGACCACTGCCGACGATGTAAGCATTTTTCTCATCGACGCCCTCCGGCTTTTCCGGACGGGCAAATGCTTCGTAATTGCCGTTTGTATAATAAATTCCCTTTTTGTTTTTCTCATGTTTCCCAAGCTCTGTGTTGCGGTAATTCGGATCCTTTCTCACTGCTGATTCCGAATGAGATGTTGCTTCATTCTGTGATTTTTTCTTCAAAAGTGCTGCAGCACCGACACCGGCAGCGGCAAGTGTGGCAGCGCCGACCGCGATATTTTTCTTTTTCATTGTATAAGACCGCCTTTCTGATAGAAGTATGATTTTTAATGGTTGCACTGATCATAAGATAGTCTGTACACATTTACAATTTACAAAACAGGGGAAATGTAAAGATTTTGATCATTTCCCCTGTTTTGTAAAGTTCTGTATGGAATTGAAAATATTGCCGTGCATCGTCGTGCTGATATGATCGACAAGTTCGTCATAGTCAGCTTTCATACCTTGTTTGATCCAGTCCAGCATGACGCCGACGAAACTGTATTTATAAAAATCGGCGATAAATTTTGTGGCGTCCTCGGAAAGTCCGGTTCCCTCTGCCTGCTCCCGGACGACATCGGCAATCAGCGCGTAGGTCAGTTTGAACAGATAATTTTCGATCTGTTCCCGGCTGATGGAATGGTAGGCGTTCAGGATAAACGGCTTATTTGCCAGAACGGCTTCAAAAATCTGCCGCAATCCCTCCTGCCATGTGGCATATGTCTTTTTTCCCTGGAGCGCTTTGGTCGCGTCCTCCAGACAGGACCATTCCACCAGATCGTAAATATCTTTGAAATGATAATAAAAAGCCATACGGCTGATGCCGCAGTCGTTGGTCAGATCCTGGATCGTGATCTTATCCAACGGTTTTTCAAGAAGAAGCTTTTTTAAGGACGCTTCCAGATCCTGTTTGGTCGTATGTGACATGTAAAAACCTCCGAACTTTACAGATGGAAAATCAAAGTGGCGATCCGGAAATAGATGATGATCGAGCAGGCGTCCACGATCGTAGTGATCAGCGGAGCGGCCATGATCGCCGGGTCGCAGTGCAGTTTTTTTGCAAAGAGTGGCAGAAGTCCTCCGATCAGTTTGGAAATGATGATCGTCGCCATGAGTGACAGCGACACAACGACCGCGAGCGTTACGCTTTTGTACATGATCCAGATACGCAGACCATTTGCAAGGGAAAGCGCCGCGCCTACGATCAGGGAAATGCGGAACTCTTTGAACAGCACACGAAATACGTCACTCAGCTTAATCTCGTCCAGTGCAAGCCCGCGGATGATCAGCGTGGAACTCTGAGAACCGCAGTTTCCACCGGTGTCCATCAGCATCGGAATGAATGAAACAAGGAGAGGCACGACGGCAAACGCATCCTCATATCGGGTGATCACCATGCCGGTAAATGTGGAGGAGATCATCAGTACGAGCAGCCAGACGATACGATTTTTCGCGTGTTCCAACGTGGAAGTCTCGAAGTAAGGCTTTTCACTCGGTGTAACGGCGCCCATCAATGCCATATCCTCGGTGGTCTCTTCTTCGATCACGTCCATGGCGTCGTCAAATGTGACGATGCCGACCATCAGTCCGTCCAGATCCAGTACCGGGAGCGCCAGCAGACCATATTTGGAAAAAAGCCGGCCGACTTCTTCCTGATCGGTATGGGTGGATACGGAGATGATCTCAGTCTCCATCAGTTCTTCCATTGTCAGATCGTCATCCATGGTCATCAGATCTTTGGCGGTGACGATTCCGAGCAGACGGCGGTTTTCCAGAATATAGCAAGTGTAGATCGTTTCCTTGTGTATCCCGGTCTGCTTGATATGTGCCAATGCTTCCTGCACCGTAGTATGCTTCCGAAGATCGACATATTCTGTTGTCATGACACTTCCGGCGCTGTCCTCCGGATAATTCAGCAGTTGGTTGATACGGTTGCGCTTCTCACTGTCTACATTTTCCAGGATCCTTGTGACAAGGTTTGCCGGGAGGTCTTCCAATAAGTCGACCGTATCGTCCAGAAACAGTTCGTTTAACAGATCCTTTAATTCGTCTTCCGTAAATATTTTTACAAGGTAAGACTGCATCGAACTGTTCATCTCCGCAAAAACATCAGCGGCTTTCGATTTGGGTATCAGGCGAAATGCCTGGGCGAGTTCTTTATCTTCCAGTTCGGTCATGAGAGCAGCAATGTCCACAGCATTCATGACATTCAAAATACTCCTTACAGCCTTGAACTCGCGGGCGTGTAAGAGTTCCATGAAAATTGTCTTGTCCATAATGAATACTCCTTTTCAATCTTAGATTGTTAAATAAAGTCCACGAGTGATAACTGGCTCCTGCATCCATGCTGCTCACCTCCCTTTTATGATCATTTAGCCATGAGCAAAACTCCACACATTCAGTATTTATGCGGGTTTGCGAGGCATGGCAACCTCATTTATCACTTCAAATTTATAGTAACAATCAGCTCCAAATGGTATAATTAGGTTGTCAAAATCAATTCACCGAAAGGAGCTGATTGTTATCTATCGTCAAGAAATTTTGAAAGACATTCGTCTTTTCACTTCACAACCAGTTGCAAAGTTTTATGATTCTCTTTTTCTGAATCTTGATTTATCCTTTGTTCCAGAATTCCCCAAAACAGGAAGGAAAGGGTTTTCAAATCACGCTATGATTTGTTCCTTTATTGTCATGAAATGTGAAGGTTTCTCCATGATTTCCGACCTTGTCGATTATCTTCACAACAATCTTCTGATTGCTCATTTTTGTGGCTTTGATATTTCTCGTCCGCTTCCTTCTTATTGGACTTTTGATCGCTTCCTGAAAAATTTCGATCATGAAGTTCTCTCTAAAATCATGAAAACTCAAGTGCTACTCCTTTCCAAAGAAGGTATCGTAGACACTTCTTTTATTGGCTTAGATTCAACCCCGGTCTCTGCAAATACTTCACAGAATAATCCGAAATCTTTTCTCTCAAATAAGTTTAAACCCGAAAATCAACCAAGGGCTGATTCAGATTGTAGACTCGGCGTCCACACTGCATCCAATCAAACGAACGAGAAAAAATATGAATTCTATTGGGGCTATAAAAATCATGTCCTTGTAGACTGTATTTCAGGGCTTCCTATTTATGAAATGACCACAACCGCGGAAGTTCATGATGCTACCGTCGCTTTGGATATCCTTGCTGATACCCATTCCTTTCAACCAATAACGGACTGCATATTCCTTGCCGACAAAGGTTACGATGTCAAAAATATCTACAATCAGGTTAAGGAACTTTACAATGGAGAATGTATTATTCCATTAAACAAACGTAATACCAAAAATCCGAAACTTCTTCCTCAAGGGCATCCCATTTGTGAAGCAGGGCTTGCCATGTGGAAGGATGGTAAGTTTTCCGATCGTGGTCGTACCCGCCAAAAGTTTTGTTGCCCTTTAAAATCAAGTAAAGATA